>Ga0308171_1000041_pt1 | contig 422863 bp, 386 predicted proteins | sample PhyGR1_FD_202135 | JGI IMG/M metagenome (GOLD analysis project Ga0308171, IMG submission 202135) | Phyllosphere microbial communities from UC Gill Tract Community Farm, Albany, California, United States - DLSLSG.R1 | ecosystem: Host-associated > Plants > Phyllosphere > Unclassified | place... | reverse complement strand
AATATGGTGCCCGGGGCGGGACTTGAACCCGCACAGCCATAAGCCGAGGGATTTTAAATCCCTTGTGTCTACCGATTTCACCACCCGGGCAGGGTGTAAATTGGAGGCGCGTCCCGGAGTCGAACCGAGGTAGACGGATTTGCAATCCGTTGCATGGCCACTCTGCCAACGCGCCTTTAATCTGGTATGTAATTCGTTGAATACGAACCACTAAATTTGGAGCGGGAAACGAGACTCGAACTCGCGACCCCGACCTTGGCAAGGTCGTGCTCTACCAACTGAGCTATTCCCGCATAATCTTCGTCTTTCAATTTGTTGCTGCGTTAGCTTCCTTCACTCACATAGGTCACTTACTGAAGTAAGCTCTCTGTGATTCGTTCAGTTGCTGCCTTGCTACAAATTGAAATACTCGATTCTGTATTTCTTCATCGAACTTGCTGATTTTGTTCAGCTTCTTGCAGGCTCGCTGCCGTTCGATGCGATGCATTCTACTTATCTGACGCAGTGAGTCAACAGAATTATCCACACACTGCGTCCGTTTGCTGCTTTTTAAATCGCATCGATCAGCTATCGAGCAAATCGCCGCGCGCTGCGCTTAAATACTGGAACATTGACCAGAACGTCAGCACGGCTGCGATGTACAGTGCGACCACACCCACGCCAACCACCGTGGCTTCTGGACGCCACAGCAGGGCAAACAGCGAGAACATCTGCGCGGTGGTTTTCACCTTGCCGATCCACGACACCGCCACGCTGCTGCGTTTGCCGATCTCCGCCATCCACTCACGCAGCGCAGAGATAATGATTTCACGCGCGATCATCGTTGCCGCAGGCAGCGTAATCCACCACGCGTGGAAATGCTCCGCCACCAGCACCAGTGCAATCGCCACCAGCACTTTATCCGCAACCGGATCGAGGAACGCGCCAAAACGCGTGGTCTGCTTCCAGCGACGCGCTAAAAAACCATCAAACCAGTCAGTAACCGCAGCAATCACAAAGATCAGTGCAGTAGCAAAGGGAGCCCATTGAAATGGCAGGTAAAACGCCAGGACAAAGAAGGGAATAAGTACGACTCGAAACAGGGTAAGACACGTCGGAATGTTAAATTGCATATGCCAGTAACTGTCTGGTGTGAGTAGGGTTTCATGTATGTTGCTACATTGCCCCCCCTCTTTCAACGTTAGTGTTTCAGTGAGTAGTAGATTTTTTCCGCCAGCGCGGTGGAAATTCCCGGCACTTTAGCAATCTCGTCGACGCTGGCATTCATCAGCGGTTGCAGGCCACCCATATACTTGAGCAGCTGCTGGCGCCGTTTGGGCCCCACGCCTTCAATACTTTCCAACGCGCTGGTGTTCTTCACTTTGGCGCGTTTTTTCCGGTGACCTGAAATCGCATGATTGTGAGAGTCATCACGAATATGCTGAATCACATGCAGCGCAGGCGAGTCCGGCGGTAAGGAAACGCCCTCACCTTCCGCTTCAAAGAACAGCGTTTCCAGCCCGGCTTTACGATCGCTACCCTTCGCCACGCCGAGTAAAATCGGACGATCTTTATCCCAGGGTACATTCAACTCGGCGAAAACCTGTTTCGCCTGCGCTAACTGACCTTTACCGCCGTCGATGATGATCACGTCGGGGATTTTGTCCTCTTCCAGCGCTTTGCCGTAACGACGGCGCAGCACCTGATTCATCGCCGCGTAATCATCGCCCGGCGTGATGCCCTCAATGTTGTAGCGACGGTAATCCGAACGCAGCGGACCATCACGGTTGAACACCACGCACGACGCAATGGTCTGCTCGCCCATGGTGTGGCTGATGTCGAAGCACTCCATGCGATGAATGGTGTCGAGCTCAAGGAACGTCGCCAGCGCCGCCAGGCGCTGCTGAATGGTCGAATGCTGCGACAGCTTGGTAGTCAGTGCCGTTGCCGCATTGGTGCGCGCCAGTTTCAGGTAGCGTGCACGGTCACCACGCGGCTTACTTTGAATATTCACTTTACGTCCCGCCAGCGCGCTCAGCGATTCCGCCAGCAGCTCACGTTCCGGTAGAGTAAAGTCCAGCAGAATTTCCGCCGGCAAAGTGCGCGCTTCACTGCCTTGCAGATAGAACTGCCCGACAAAGGTTTGTACCACTTCGGTCAGTTCGGTATCGGCAGGTACTTTCGGGAAGTAGCTGCGGCTGCCGAGCACTTTGCCCTGACGGATAAACAGCACGTGCAAGCAAGCCATGCCAGCATCAAAGGCCACGCCCATCACATCCAGGTCTTCACCCTGATTGGAGACAAATTGCCGCTCGGTTACGCGTCTTACCGCTTGAATTTGGTCGCGTAAAATCCCGGCCTCTTCAAAACGCAGTTCCTCACTGGCATTTTCCATGCGCTTGACCAGCTGATTAATCACCTGATCATCTTTCCCCGCGAGGAACAAACGCACGTAATCGGTTTGCTGCGCATACTCCTCTTCGCTAACCAAGCCGGAAACGCAGGGTCCAAGGCAGCGGCCAATTTGATACTGCAAACACGGGCGCGAGCGGTTGCGATACACGCTGTTTTCACACTGGCGAATCGGGAATACCTTCTGCAGCAGCGCGAGGGTTTCACGTACCGCATAGCCGTTCGGAAACGGGCCAAAATATTCGCCTTTGGCGTGCTTCGCGCCACGGTGCATCGCCAGACGCGGATGGCTATCGCCACTGAGGAAAATGTAAGGATAGGATTTGTCATCGCGCAGCAGCACGTTATAGCGCGGCTGGTAGAGCTTGATGTAGTTATGCTCCAGCAGCAGCGCTTCCGTTTCGGTGTGCGTCACGGTGACGTCGATGTTCTGAATGTTGCTGACCAGCACTTCAGTTTTGCGACTGCCCACCTGCGTACGGAAGTAGCTGGTCAGGCGCTTTTTAAGGTCTTTGGCTTTACCAACATAGATCACCGTACCGGCCGCATCGTACATACGGTAGACGCCGGGTTGGCTGGTCACGGTGCTGAGAAAGGCTTTGGAATCGAAAACGTCACTCACTACTGATTAATGGCTCCGCATTGAACAGGCCATGTCGAATGGCCAAATGCGTTAACTCGACGTCGCCACTGATATTCAACTTGCTGAACATGCGATAGCGGTAACTGTTAACGGTTTTCGGGCTGAGACTGAGTTGTTCGGAAATTTCCGTCACTTTCTGCCCGCGTGTGATCATCAGCATAATCTGCAATTCCCTTTCCGACAAACAGCTGAAGGGGGATTCGGCTTTTTGCGGTTCGATCTGGCTGAGTGCCATTTGCTGGGCAATATCCGAGGCGATATAGCGTTGCCCTGAATGCACCGAGCGAATCGCACTCACCACTTCCTGCGGCGCGGCGCCTTTACTGAGATAACCCGCTGCGCCCGCCTGCATTACCTTCGCCGGCAGTGGATTTTCGGTATGAATGGTGAGCATGATGATGCGGATATCCGGGTTAAAGCGCACAATTTTGCGTGTCGCTTCCAGGCCGCCAATACCGGGCATGTTCATGTCCATCAGCACTACGTCAACCGGATTGCTGCGGCACCATTTCACGGCGTCTTCACCGCAGGCCGCTTCACCCGCAATAACGAGTCCTTTCATATCTTCCAGAATGCGGCGAATACCGGCGCGTACCAGTTCATGGTCATCAACAAGAAGCAGGCTGATCAACGGGACGTACTCCGCAGGTTAAGAAAGGGAAATATATTTCAGAACGGTCATCTTACCGGTTTTCAGGTGGAAAAAACATCTACAGTCACAGATAAATCTCAAATGAACTGATGCAAATCAATAACATTTCTTTGATCCAGCTTTTACTGCACAGGGCAATAAGATGCAAAATGAGATAAGTTAAATTGTTATTAATATCATTAAGTTATAATTTATAGCTCGATTTTATTGTCGCATTCCGATCGCCTGGTAAATAACAGCTAAACGCCAATTCTGGTTGCTGACAAATAGCGCAATGCGCAATTAAAAAGCGGTCTGACTTTTACCGCTTCGCTTCATTAAAATTCATCTGAAAACCCTATGATATACTCTCTTTCTTACGCACAGGAAGAATGTGTCAACATTGAGTAATACCCCAAGGAGTCAATTATGAGTGATGAAGATTTCGCAACTTCACGAGACACGCAGGCGCTGGCCGACGAAGTCGCCTGTCTGAAAATGATGGTGACGCTGATTCTGAAAGGAATGGGTCAAGCCGATGCCGGTAAGGTGATCATCAACATGGAGCGTTATGTGCAAGCTTCGTTAGGCGATAAGCCGCAGGCGGAAGTGTTTAATAATACAATTCGTCAGATCAAAACCGCTTACCGTCAATAAGCGATGTGCCCCGCGCGAAATGCGCGGGGTATTTAGCTGTGTGATTGCCAGTTTACTGAAACACCCAGCGACGGCAGCACCTCTTCCGGGCTAAAGCGTCGTGTACCCCGATATTTCTCCGCCAGCGCCGGTTGATCAACCGGAATGCGAATGGCAAACAGATTGTCTTCAGATTGGATCAAGCCCGGTGAGAGCGGCTCGTAGACTACCTGATGCTGTTCGAACATCTTCTCAAGCATTGGCGTCGCCGAACTGATCAAATACTCCATGCCGCTCAGTTCTGCTAATTGCACCGAGTGCCACAAAATACTCAGCGGCAGCTCCGCGTCCACCTCAAGGCGCGCCGAGAAGCGCGACATTTCCCATACCTTTTCCTGATCGAAAGGCAGAATAAAACCTTCCGGCACCTCAGGTTCATGCCACGGCAACAGACGTGCGCAGCCGCAAATACCCTGACGAGCGTTCCAGGCAATCAACCAGGTGACATCCGAACGATCAAAACGATCGTACTCTTGCCCTGGCGTACTCAATCGCGGTGGAATCGACCACCCTTCGCCGCGCGCAAACACGCTATAGCGATACGTTCCCAGTTCTGCCAACAGTGAGGACGGCATATCCTTAAGCTGTGTTTGAATTACTTTCATCATGCGCCTCTGACATCCCCATGTATGCAATGATTTCTTTGAGCCAGCCTGGCAACGTTGCGCGCAGGGTAGACAACTGACACGGGAGAAGGAACTACTAAAATTAGTAGTTGCTTTTTCGCTATATCAGGCCAACCGCAGCGGCATAACAGGCAATCTGCGTTTTATTGGAAACATTAAAACGCTTTTGCATATTCTTTTGGTGAAAATTCACCGTATGTTCAGATATGGCTAAAATAAGTGAAATTTCCGCCGACGTTTTTCCTTCCGCGGTCCATTTCAGAATTTCTAATTCACGCTGACTAAAATCGTTAGATAAAACGACCATAGAATCGTCATTCAAACGCTCCAACACGCGCAAACTCAGTTCCGCCAGAAGATGCAGTTTCACCTCAAGCTCTATGCGCAAGTGTTGGGTCTTACTGTGAAGTGTCGATGCAATAGATAATATACCAATGGTACGATTTGGTGCCATTGCTGAGCAGGAAAAGCCGCTCATTAATCCCGCAGCGTTGGCTTCTGCCCACAAATTACCCGCACCGGTAAATAAATCGCGCGTCCATTCAACACCCCGTCCCGGCCGCTGACAGAGTAATAGCACCGGATCGACCTTATAATAGTTCTCGCTTTCGTAGCGTTTCACCCAGCCTTCCGGGTATGTACTGAACAAAAACAAGCGCGGCCGGGTAAAGGGCACCGGATGCTGAACCAAAAAAGCGAAGTAATCGAAACCCAGCTTTTCAATCTGCTGTTGCAACAGGGATTTCAATTGCGTCACTTGCGTTAGCGCCAGAAATTCATTTTCCATTTCGCCTCGCCAGACGAAATAATTATCGGTTGTCATTATTGCCTTAGCGCTGTTTCACGCTTTTACATTCTGAAATTAGTTCGTGTTAACGCAAAAAATAAATTAGCCAGACAAAAAATATTGATTGAAAAAGGAGCAAATTTGCCAGCAGCTAGCATAACTCTTCTACTGTCAATGCGTTAACGTAATGGAGATGTGTAAGTTCACGTTAATTGTTAACAGGTTCACAACTTTAATTCCTCAGCAGATTAGAATAGGATTTTTCTGAAGTAGTTTCAATCATCCAGTTGATTGAAAATGATCGTTAGATTGATAAATTTTTAGCATCGTCATTAACTAAAATTATTGATGCAAAAAGCAGATTATTTTGCTGTGAAAGGGTTTGTACGGTGAATGGGTTTTGACTTAATGTTAATCCCACCTATTTCTGCGGTTAAGATAATACATTAAGTAATGATGTGATTTCTCTCACGCTGATTAACGGCTACGCTTAATGCTAGCGGAGTGAAAAGATGCATTGGAAGACAGTGCTGCAGTAAGGCTCAGGCGCATTGTCGCATGTAGGTGGGAAACTTAGCGGAACTGACTATGTTGTACCAGTTTGCATTACCTTTCCTTGTTCTGGGCGTCTGCACTGCCCTGATGATTTTAAAAGATCTTTTTCGCCATCCACATCCGGTGGCGGTGATGAATATCATTTGGCCATTAACCGGTTTGTATATGCCTTTTATTGGCTGGATCGTCTGGTGGTACTTAGGCCGTAAACCATCACAACAGCAAAAACTTGCGCTGTTGGTTTCACAAAAAATACGCAGTAACGCCAGCTGGCAAACTATATTTATTTCCACGTCATTATCCGCAGCGGCTTGTATATTTGGCGATATAATGACAATCCCGATAGTCACTTTACTAAAACACTTTGCCATTAATCCGACGATAGGCATGCAGGCGCTTATTTGCGTTATCGCTTCATTGTTTATGGGATTACTTTTTCAATTTCTGGCGATTCGCCAACGTGAAAAACATTCATTTGGCAGCGCATTATATTTGGCGCTGAAAACCGAAATTTTCCCCCTGCTGATTTTTCAATTAGGTATTTTTATCTTTATGGCGCTGGCCCTAAAGTTTGTGCTGAACGAGCAGGTCAATCCGCTGCTGGCGGCATTCTGGTTTATGCTGCAACTGGCCATAATGATTGGCTTTATTTTCTCCTGGCCGGCTAATCATTCCCTGATAAAACGTGGGCTTAATCCAGCGGTATAGCTAACGGCAGTAACCCGAACCGCGCATGCCAAGATGAAAATGGCTGGCATGCGCGGCGTTATAATCGGGCCCCAGCGCATTACCGAACGTCGCACAGCCGTTACGCCACAGCGCATGCAGTCCAGCCGCCGCATCCTCTGGCTGTTGCCAGTTTTTTCCTACCTGCAACCAACGCCCATTTGCCAGCTGAAATCCGGTAATATCCCAGGCATCGGCGCTGGCGTGCTCACTCAAACGCCCTTCCTGACGATGATAAATATTGCGACAGGCGTAGCTGCCAACATGGGCAATGCGTTTCAGCGGACTGTTTAAACCGGCCTGACGTAATGCTCTGTCGCTGTTAATCACAAACATGGTGCTGGCCACCGCCATGGGACAGCTGGCGAGAAAACTGCTGCTCAGCGTGACGTCACCGTAGCCGCTGATACGTAGCGGCTGCTCAATCGGGCAATTCCCTTGCATAGGCGGCACGGCACGAAACTGCACCAGCCGCTGTTCACTGGCTTGCCGCATCACCGCCAGGCAGGCAGCCGGATCGCCACTCAGCTTTTTTAGCTTGTAACGCGTCATCCAACCGGGCGGATCGGTAACGTTGAGCGGTGTAAAGGGGTTCCACTGAGGCGGCAGATGCGTTTTCAACCACGGCAAACTAAACCAGCCGCATACAGCCAGCAACGCGACGGCGAACAGAGCGCGCACAATGCCTCACTTTTCCTGATGAAATGAACTAACAAGTGTAGAAGTCATGTGCGCGGAAAGTGACGTAAATCGCTTAATTGTTGAAGATTTACGCAAAATGACTGCGCTTTAAACTCTGTAAATAATTACTGACAGAGCAAAGCACGTAAAAGGTCACAAAGGGGGAAAAACCATTACCGAAACGGGTTGGCTTTCCACTATCTTATGCCACTTGCCTGGACAAAGGCTCATAACGAATGCCCTAAATAATGTGAGCCGCAGGAAGGCGGCAAGTGTGTGAATCATTGGGAGCTTAATTTAGTCAGTTCCTGGGGTGAACACGCGTAGCCAACGCATCTGCGGCTTGAAGTATGACGGGCAAAACAGCCAATAGAGCTGACACAACATCTCGACAGGAAAGAAAAATTTATGGTTGATCAATCAAAAGAGGCGCTCGCTACGGCCGAACAGCCGGATAAACTCCAGCGTAACCTGCATAATCGTCACATTCAGTTAATTGCTATCGGTGGCGCCATCGGCACCGGGTTGTTTATGGGTTCGGGTAAAACCATCAGCCTCGCGGGCCCGTCGATCATTTTCGTCTACATGATCATTGGCTTTATGCTGTTCTTCGTCATGCGCGCCATGGGCGAACTGCTGTTGTCCAACCTCGAATACAAATCCTTTAGCGATTTCGCTGCCGATTTACTCGGTCCGTGGGCGGGCTATTTTACCGGCTGGACGTACTGGTTCTGTTGGGTGGTGACCGGCATTGCCGACGTGGTGGCCATCAGCGCCTATTTCCAGCTGTGGTTCCCGGACTTCTCCATCTGGATGAGCGCCCTGCTGTGCGTCTTTGTCTTCCTGGCATTGAATATCGCTACGGTGAAGCTGTTTGGTGAGATGGAGTTCTGGTTCGCGATTATCAAAATCGTCGCCATTGTGGCGCTGATCATCACCGGCATAGTGCTGGTGAGCATGCATTATCCGTCGCCGAACGGTGGCACCGCGTCCCTGAGCAACATCTGGGATCACGGCGGCATGTTCCCGAAAGGCTTAAGCGGCTTCTTTGCCGGCTTCCAGATTGCGGTTTTCGCCTTTGTCGGCATTGAGCTGGTCGGCACCGCGGCAGCAGAAACCAAAGATCCGCACAAAGTTCTGCCGCGTGCAATTAATGCCATTCCGCTGCGCATTATTATGTTTTACGTGCTGGCGCTGATGGTGATCATGGCGGTAACGCCTTGGAATCAGGTGCTGGCGAATCGCAGCCCGTTCGTTGAGATGTTTGTGCTAATCGGCTTGCCTGCAGCCGCCAGCATCGTCAACTTCGTGGTGCTGACCTCCGCCGCCTCGTCCGCCAATAGCGGTATCTTCTCCACCAGCCGCATGTTGTTCGGCCTGGCGGAACAAGGCGTAGCGCATAAAGCCTTTGGTCGCCTCTCGGCGCGTGCGGTGCCAACCACCGGCCTGTTCTTCTCTTGTCTGTGTCTGCTGGCGGGCGTGGCGCTAATCTACCTGATTCCGGATGTGATGACGGTGTTCACCATGGTCACTACGGTGTCGGCGATTCTATTTATGTTCGTCTGGACCATCATCCTGTGCAGCTATCTGGCGTATCGTAAGCAGCATCCACAGCGTCATGCTGAATCGAAGTTCAAAATGCCGCTGGGCAAGTTTATGTGCTGGGTATGCATGGCGTTCTTCGCCTTTGTGCTGGTGCTGCTGACGCTGCAGGAAGATACCCGTCAGGCGCTGATGGTCACGCCGCTGTGGTTTGTGATGCTGACCATGGGCTGGTTGTTACGTCGTCGTAAAGCCTGATTTATCACGGCTACGTTAAGGCTGCCTTTTGAAAGAAAGTGCAGCCTTTTTCTTTTTTGACAGAAAGCGCACCTCATCAGCAAACACGCTTCACCACGAAGTCACAATCTCTCCCGCAGCTTATGCCACGCCTCACCCAATGCAGGACGCACCGAAGGCTCTCGCTGTGGCGCTAGCTCCGGCGACTGCGGCGATCCCAGATCAAAGGTAAAAGTGTAACTCGGCTCCTCCCCCATCCGCAAATCGCTGATCAACGTGCGATCGCCCTGCTGCTTCATTGCGTAAAAACCATGACTAAACCACGCTACACGCTCGGCGTGCCATTGCCCTTTGAACGGCGCAAACAGCGCGGGTTGACGATCGTGCCAGCTTATCTGCAGCGAACGCCCCGGTGACAACAGCGACCAATAGGCTTCGCCGTAACGCTCTGGCGTCATTATCACCGTGCGCCATACCAGCGTATTAAACGCGGTCGGCGTCACCAGTAGTTGCTCCGGCTGCACTGATTGCTGCGCCAGCGCTTGCTCAATGTGTTGCGTCGCCATGCTCTGTGCCACCATGCTCCAGCCGAGATAAAGCGTACTCACCAATAATCCCGCCTGATTCCAGCGCAAGCCCACAGCATCGCGTCGCCACAGGGCGACGAGCAGCGCAATCAGCAACGGCAAGGTATACAACGGATCGATGATATACATGCTGCCAATGGCATAAGGGAAATCGGTGAGCGGCAGGCCCAGCTGCGTACCGTAAACGGTAGTGAGATCCAGCAGCGGATGCGTCACCAGCGCCAGCCACATCGCCAGCGTCCAGCCGCGCCAGTGCGCGCGACTGCGTGTCGCACCGGCCACCAGCCAGCCGAGCAGCGGTGCAATTAAGGTGAGGATTATCAGCGCATGACTTTCGGTACGATGCAGCGTCATATTGCGGATGGCATCGCCGTGATCGATAAACACGTCGAGATCCGGCAAGGTGCCCGCCACCGCGCCCACCAGCGCCGCTTGCCACAGCGGGACGCGCTTGCCCATCACCGCAACGGTGACCGCCGCGCCTAACGTCAGTTGTGATAACGAATCCATGCACTCTCCTTGAAAACGCGGGATCAGCGCACGCGGATCCCTTCAATTATCATGCGCTGCACGTTTTCCAGCGTCTGTTCAAAAAACGCCGCATCGTTCAACGTCTGGCCGGTAATCGCTTCCACCTGTGAGGCGAAATCCGCATAGTGCTGCGTAGTCGCCCATAGCAGGAAAAACAGGTGCTGCGGCTGCACGCCCGCCAGCCGCCCTTCTGCGATCCACTGTTCGATAATCGCCGCTTTCTCATCCACCAGCGCTTTTAAATCACCGGCCAGTTCACCTTTCAGCAGCGGCGCGCCCTGCAACATCTCAAGGCAGAACAACCGTGACGCTTGCGGATGATCACGCGAGACTTCCAGCTTAAGGCGAATGTATTGACGTATCGCGGTCAGCGGATCGTGATCGTGCTGCAGCGCGCGCAGCGGCGCCAGCCACACATCAAGAATCTCTTTTAAAACCGCCACATACAGCACTTCTTTCGACGGATAGTAATACAGCAAATTGGTTTTGGAGACGTCGGCGCGCTCCGCCACTTTATCCAGGCTGGTGCCATGAATACCGTATTGCGAGAAGAAGGTTAACGCCGCTTCCAGAATGGCTGCCCGCTTTACGGCGACCGCTCGCGAACGGCGTCCCGGTTTTTTTTCATCGCTTTTCACATTGTTACCTCTTCCGTCCTGCGTCAACGCATCATAACAAAGGCCTTCTTTCCTGCCTAATCGCCCGCCTGCACCTTTTTTGACCATACGGCGCATGAAAAACGTGCAAAACGTTTTGACCAAACGGTCTGAAATGGACCAATTACTCCAGTTTAGAACAGGCGATACTTTTAACGCATTGTTATTTATCTCTTTTAAAAATGTGGCACAGCCTTTGCAATTTTGTGATGGAGCGCCGCCCGCAGGATGCGTGCAGGAAGCAGCGCAGCGCGTGAAGCAGTCCCCGTCTAATGCAGAGAGGTTTCACATGAAAATTGGCGTCTTTATCCCGATTGGTAATAACGGCTGGCTGATCTCCACCCATGCACCGCAGTACAAACCGACTTTTGAACTGAACAAAGAGATCGTGCTGAAAGCAGAGCATTATCATTTCGACTTTGCCCTTTCGATGATCAAACTGCGCGGCTTTGGCGGCAAAACCGAGTTTTGGGATCACAACCTCGAATCCTTCACGCTGATGGCGGGACTCGCGGCGGTGACCTCACGCATCGAAATCTACGCCACCGCCGCCACGCTGACCTTGCCGCCCGCGATTGTGGCGCGTATGGCCTCCACCATTGATTCCATCTCGAATGGCCGCTTCGGCGTCAACCTCGTTACCGGCTGGCAGAAACCCGAGTACGAGCAGATGGGCTTGTGGCCGGGCGATGCTTACTTCTCCAGCCGCTACCAATATCTGACCGAATACGTCACCGTGCTGCGCGATTTGTGGGGCACCGGCCAGAGCGACTTCAAGGGCGAGTTCTTTACCATGAACGATTGCCGCGTCAGCCCGCAGCCGCAGAAACCGATGAAAGTGATTTGCGCCGGTCAGAGCGATGCGGGCATGGCGTTCTCGGCGCAGCACGCCGATTACAACTTCTGCTTTGGCAAAGGCGTCAACACGCCAACTGCCTTCGCGCCAACTGCCGCGCGTATGAAGCAAGCTGCCGATAAAGCGGGGCGCGACGTCGGTTCCTATGTACTGTTTATGATCATTGCCGCCGAAAGCGACGAAGCCGCACGCGCCAAATGGGAACACTACAAAGCCGGTGCCGATGAAGAGGCGCTCGCCTGGCTCACCACGCAAAGTCAGCAGGACACCAAATCTGGCAGCGACACCAACGTGCGCCAGATGGCCGATCCAACCTCCGCTGTCAACATCAACATGGGCACGCTGGTGGGTTCTTACGCCAATGTGGCACGAATGTTGGATGAGGTTGCTTTAGTCGATGGCACGCAAGGCGTGTTGCTCACCTTCGATGATTTCCTGCAAGGCATCGAAGATTTCGGTGAACGTATCCAGCCCTTAATGCAGTGTCGCCACGATTTAATCGCATCCCAGCAGGAGGTTGCCTGATGAGTACCGTTGTTTGCGCCCATACCTCAAGTTTACCGAACGTCACCTTGCCGGCGCGCCCGGAAGCCATCGCGCTGCCGCCCGCGCAAAGTGCGCTGATTGTGGTGGATATGCAGAACGCCTACGCCACGCAAGGCGGCTATCTCGATCTGGCGGGCTTTGATGTCTCCGCTACCAAGCCGGTGATTGCCAAAATCCATCAGGCGGTCACCGCAGCGCGGGCCGCCGGGATGCAGATCATCTGGTTTCAGAACGGTTGGGACGACCAATACGTTGAAGCAGGTGATGCCGGATCCCCCAACTTTCACAAATCTAATGCGCTGAAAACCATGCGCAAGCGCCCGGAGTTACAGGGCACGCTGCTGTCGAAAGGCGGTTGGGATTATGCGCTGGTCGATGAACTGGTGCCGCAGGCCGGCGATATTGTACTGCCGAAACCGCGCTACAGCGGCTTCTTCAACACCTCGCTCGACAGCATGCTGCGCAGCCGTGGCATCCGCCATCTGGTGTTTACCGGCATCGCCACCAACGTCTGCGTGGAATCGACGCTGCGTGACGGCTTCTTCCTGGAATATTTCGGCGTGGTGCTGGAAGACGCGACCTATCAGGCGGGTCCGGCGTTTGCCCAGCAGGCGGCCATTTTCAATATCGAAACGTTTTTTGGCTGGGTCAGCGATACCGACACCTTCTGCGAAACGCTGAAAAGCTAACGCCTCGATTCACCTGCAAACCGATAAGAAGAGGATTTCGCCATGCCTAAAAGTGTGATTATTCCGCCCGGCACCGGTACGCCCATAGCGCCATTCGTGCCCGGCACCTTAGCTGACGGCGTCGTCTACGTCTCCGGCACCTTGCCGTTCGATGCCAACAACAACGTGGTGCACGTCGGTGATGCCGCCGCGCAAACGCGTCACGTGCTGGAGACCATTAAAAAGGTGATCGAAACCGCCGGCGGCACCATGGAAGACGTGACCTTCAACTCGATTTTTCTCACCGACTGGAGCAACTACGCAGCGATTAACCAGATATACGCCGAATACTTCCCCGGTGATAAACCGGCGCGCTTCTGCATTCAGTGCGGCTTAGTGAAACCGGATGCGCTGATCGAAATCGCCACCGTGGCGCATATCGGCAAACAGGAGGCCTGATGCATCTGGAGATCCAGGGTTCAACCGCTGAAGATGCGCCGACGCTGGTGCTCGCTTCCGGTTTAGGCGGCGTCGCCGGTTTCTGGCAACCGCAGCTGGCGGCGCTGACGCCGCATTATCGCGTGGTGACATACGATCAGCGCGGTACCGGCCGCAGTGCCGATACGCTGCCGGACGGCTACAGCATGACGATGATGGCGGCGGAACTGGCAGAAACGCTGGAACAGCACGGCATTCAACATTACGACATTATCGGCCATGCGCTGGGCGGCTTAATCGGCCTGCAGCTGGCGCTGGACTTCCCGCAGCGCGTGGGCCGCGTGGTGGTGATCAACGGCTGGCTTTCGCTGGATGCGCACACGCAGCGCTGCTTCCAGGTGCGTCAGGATCTGCTGATGAACGTCGGCGTCGAAGCCTTTGTGCGTGCGCAGCCGCTGTTCCTCTATCCCGCGGAATGGCTGGCGCGCAATCAGGAGCGCATTAACGCTGAAGATGCGCACCATGTCGCCCATTTTCAGGGCATGGAAAACCTGCTGCGTCGCTTGCATGCATTGAAAAGCGCGGATTTCCGCGCACATGTGGCGCGCATCTCCCAGCCGGTGTTGGCGATCTGCAGCCAGGACGATCTGCTGGTGCCGTGGAGCTGCTCACCGCAGCTGGCGCAGGCGCTGCCCAACGGCAGCCTGATTGAGATGGCCTGGGGCGGACACGCGATGAGCGTCACCGATGCCGACAACTTTAATGCGCTGCTGCTGCGCTGGCTGGCCGATACGGCTGCGCCTGCCCAGCGAGCGGCCAGCTAATCACAGGAGCCGCCAATGAGCGTGCATGAACTGCCAATTTTACCCGGTGTAGAACGCGATGCGTTTCGTAACGCGATGGCGTGCTTAGGCGCGGCGGTGAATATCATCACCACCGACGGTCCCGCTGGACGCGCCGGATTTACCGCCTCGGCGGTGTGCAGCGTTACTGATACGCCGCCTACGCTGCTGGTTTGTCTTAATCGCTCAGCGTCGGTGTGGCCGATTTTTCGCGACAACGGTTATCTCTGCGTTAACACCCTGGCCGCCGGGCATGAAGATCTCTCGACGCTATTTGGCGGCAAAACGCCGATGGCAGAACGCTTTGCCGCCGCTGACTGGCACACGCTGGCCAGCGGTTCACCGCTGTTAGACGGCGCGCTGGTGTCGTTTGACTGCAAAGTGGCACAAGTGGTCAGCGTGGGCACGCACGACATTCTGTTTTGCGAAGTGCAGGCGCTGGTACGCAATGATGAAACGCACGGTCTGGCATGGTTTGACCGTGGCTATCATCACCTTTTACGGCAGGACGCCCGCTAACGCCGCCTTGTGCGGCCCGCTTTCACTGACACCCTGGAGATGACGATGGCGAGTTCCTGGTTCCCCCGCTGGCAGAAAAAGTCAGCCATGACCGATGATGGGCTGATTGCGCCGGACGAAACGCTGCCGTTTGCGCAGACGGTCGTGCTAGGCCTGCAGCATGCTGTGGCAATGTTTGGCGCAACGGTGCTGATGCCGTTGCTGATGGGACTGGACCCCAATCTGGCGATTCTGGTTTCGGGCATCGGTACGCTGCTGTTCTTCCTGGTCACCGGCGGGCGCGTACCCAGTTATCTCGGATCCAGCGCGGCGTTTGTCGGCGTAATCATCGCGGTAACCGGCTTTAACGGTCAGGGACTCAACCCCAACCTGGCGCTGGCGCTGGGCGGCGTGATTGCCTGCGGCGCGCTCTATACGCTGATTGGCCTGATCGTGATGAAGGTCGGCACCGGCTGGATCGAGCGTCTGATGCCGCCGGTGGTCACGGGCGCGGTGGTGATGGCGATTGGTCTGAACCTGGCGCCAATTGCGGTGCACGGTGTGTCCGGATCGATGTTTGACAGCTGGATGGCGGTGATGACGGTGCTGTGCATTGGTCTGGTGGCGGTATTCACGCGCGGGATGATCCAGCGCCTGCTGATTCTGGTCGGTCTGATTGTTGCGTGGGCCATCTATGCACTACTAACCAACGTGATGGGCTTCGGCAAACCCGTGGATTTCAGCGGCCTTGCCAACGCACCGTGGTTTGGCCTGCCGCACACCACCGCACCCATCTTTGATATGCAGGCCATCGTGATGATCGCGCCTGTGGCGATCATTCTGGTGGCGGAAAACCTCGGGCACATTAAAGCCGTGGCGGGCATGACCGGGCGCAATCTCGATCCCTGGATGGGCCGCGCCTTTGTCGGTGACGGTCTGGCAACCATGCTGTCGGGCTCAATCGGCGGCAGCGGTGTCACCACCTACGCGGAAAATATCGGTGTGATGGCGGTCACCAAAGTCTACTCAACGCTGGCCTTCGTGGCCGCCGCGGCGATCGCTTTGGTGCTTGGCTTCTCACCGAAATTTGGCGCGCTGATCCACACCATTCCCGGTCCGGTGATTGGTGGCGCCTCGATTGTGGTGTTTGGTTTGATCGCGGTGGCAGGCGCACGCATTTGGGTGCAGAACCATGTGGATTTTAATCAGAATGGCAATTTGATCATGGTGGCGACCACGCTGGTGCTGGGCGCCGGTGATTTTGCCCTGAAGATTGGCAGCTTCACCCTTGGCGGCATCGGCACCGCCACCTTTGGTGCCATCATCCTGAACGCGATTTTACAACGTCGCGGCGCCGCACTGGCGAACCAGGCGGCACGGCAACATCCTTAAGGCTCGAGCGGTGCCTGATCGGGCACCGCTTTCTTGCGGCGTATACGCAGTTCGCTGACGATCACCCCACAAACAATCAGTGCCGCGCCCAGCAGCGCAGCAGCAGGTAGACGCTCGCCCGCCAAACGCCCTACCACGCCCGCCCACACCGGTTCACCGGCGTAAATCACCGTGGCACGCGTCGGTGAAACGCTGCGTTGCGCCCAGTTCATCGTCACCTGAATCAAGGCGCTGGCCGCGCCCAGACCCAACGCGCTCAACAGCAACGGCGTTGACATGGCAGGAACCGATTCGCCATTCGGGATCATCAGAACAAAGGCGCAGGCCGATGCCACCATCAGCTGAATCAGCGTGACGCGGCGCACATCGACCTGTCCGGCATAACGGCTGATCAGGATGATCTCCGCCGCGATTGCCAGCGTGCTCAGTAAGGTGGCGATTTCACCGGCATTCAGCGTCAAACTGCCATCCTGCGGACCCGCTACCAGCACTAAACCGGTAAACGCCAGCAAAATCCCCAGCCACGCCATCAATCCCGGCGGACGGCGCAGGAATAACCATTGCAGCAGCGGTACCACCGGCACGTAGAGCGCAGTGATAAACGCCGATTGACTGCTGGAAATGGTTTGCATGCCCCAGGTTTGCAGACCGTAGCCGCCAGCAATCGACAGGCCAATCAGCGCCCCGGCTTTGATTTCCAGCCAGGTAACTTGCTTGAGATAACGACGGAAGAAAAAGGCCAGCAGCAGCGATGCCGTAGCAAAACGTAATCCCACAAAAAAGAACGGACCGGAATGGGCCATCGCCCGGTGTACCACCAAAAAAGTGCCACCCCAAACCATGGTAATAAATATGAGCACCAACTCCTGACGCGAAATACGCAGGCTGAGACGAGAAGAAGAAGCGGACATAACGCACCAGAATAATCAGTTGGCGGTCAGTTTGCTCAGAGAGCGGGGAAATTGCAATGCCTGTCACCGCCGGGCGAACCCGGCGGCCGGGGATTAACGGTCAGTCGCGCTATTTCTTGCCGCGGCTGCGTCCCCCTTTTTCACCGGCTACAGACGCGCGCTGTGGGTCGTTTCTAAAATTACCCCCGCTGTTTTTGCCGCCTTTGCGACCCGCTTCTGCGGCCCTTTCACGGTCCTCTGCGAAATTGCCTGATCCTCCACGATGTTCGGCCATCATTTCCTCCACGGATTGAGCATCCAGATTAGGGGCTTATCACGATGCTGCCGTGAAAAGCCTGGCGGCGGATATTCCGCACACCTGATTAAATAATAGACAGCGCAGCGGTGAGATCGGCCTGATATTCACAATTTGAAACAGATAATTCACTCATTTCACTGCGAAAAAGCAAATTTACCGCCGCGTTACAAGCAGTTAGCCGACACTTATTGGCACCTGCTTAACCTCTGTACAGCAGCCTGCGCAGGCTCTTCTATACTTTTGATTACTCACCACCCTCGCAGGATGAAAACCATGGCAAAGATTTTGGTGCTCTATTATTCGATGTACGGACATATTGAAACCATGGCGCAAGCCGTGGCCGACGGTGCAAAGAGCGTGAGCGGCGCGGAAGTTACGATATTGCGTGTGCCGGAAAGCATGGATGCCGAGCGTTTCGCCCAGGTTGGCGGCAAAGTGAACCAAGCCGCGCCTGAAGCGAAACCGGAAGATTTGCCGCAGTACGATGCCATCATCGTTGGCACGCCCACGCGCTTCGGCAACATGGCGGGGCAGATGCGTAACTTCTGGGATCGCACTGGCGGCCTGTGGGCTTCGGGCGCGCTGTACGGCAAAATCGCCAGCGTCTTTGCTTCCACCGGTACCGGCGGCGGCCAGGAGCAAACCATCACTTCCGTCTGGACCACCCTCGCCCATCACGGCATGGTGATTGTTCCCATCGGTTATGGCACTAAAGAACTCTTCGACATCTCCCACGTACGCGGCGGAACGCCCTACGGCGCCACCACCCTGGCGGGCGGAGATGGATCACGTCAACCTTCGGCGGAAGAACTGGATATTGCCCGTTTTCAGGGCCAACACGTCGCCGGACTGGCGGTAAAGCTACAGGGATAAAATCCACAACAGGAGACCTTCATGACAACAGAACAGTCGAAAGAGCATCACGTAGGCGAATGGGCATCACTGCGCCACACTTCACGCGAAATCGCTGAAGCCATTTTTGAGGTAGCCAACTACGACGAACGTTTAGCCGAGCAGATCTGGAGCCAGCAAGGCAGCGATGAAGTGCTGATTCGCGCCTTCAAAAAGACCGACCAGGATGTTCTGACCTGGGACGATAAAACGGTCGAGCGCAAAAACGTTTGAATTGCAGGCGGGCATTGTCCCGCCTTTGTTACCTTTACATCACCAAGGAGCCTTGTATGTCAGCCTATCAAAGTATCAATCCAGCCAATAACCAACTGCTAAAAGCGTGGAACGAGCACGATGATGCCTATGCACAACAGGCGCTGGAAACCGCAGATGCGCTTTATCATTCCGCGTGGAGTAAAGGCGATATTCAACCGCGTCTGCAGGTGCTACACCGTTTAGCCGATTTGATTGACCAACGGGCCGAAGAGCTGGCGACCATCGCCAGTAAAGAGATGGGCAAACTGATTGGCCAGAGCCGTGGTGAAGTAAAAATCTGTTCGCAGATCGCCCGCTACTACGCTGAACATGCCGCGACATTTTTACAGCCGCAACCCTACGCCAGCGATGTGGGCGATGCCTGGCTTGAGTACCATCCGATTGGCGTGATCGTCGCGGTCGAGCCGTGGAACTTCCCTTACTATCAGCTGATGCGCGTGCTGGCGCCAAACCTGGCGCTCGGCAATCCGGTGCTGGCGAAACACGCCAATATCGTGCCGCACTGCGCCGATGTGTTTGAAAAGCTGGTAGAAGAAGCCGGTGCGCCAAAAGGCGCATGGACCAACCTGTTTATCTCCACCGATCAAGTCGCGGATTTGATTGCCGATCCGCGCGTGCAAGGCGTGGCGCTGACGGGTTCCGAACGCGCCGGTAGTGCCGTGGCGGAACAGGCCGGTAAACACTTGAAGAAATCGACGCTGGAGCTGGGCGGTAACGATGTGTTTGTGGTGCTGGACGATGCCGATATCGATGAAGCGGTACGTCAGGGTGCGCAAGCTCGCCTCAGTAACTGCGGCCAGGTCTGTACCGCCGCCAAGCGCTTTATTTTGCATGAGAAAATTGCCGATACGTTTATGGCCAAATTTAGCGCGGCTCTGCAATCGGCCACGCCGGGCGATCCGCTTGATGAGAAAACCACGCTTGGCCCGCTCTCTTCAAAAGATGCGCGCGATCGTTTAGTGAAGCAGGTTGAGGAAGCGGTGCAAAATGGCGCGCGCGTGGAGTTTGGTGGACGCGCCATTGATGGCGTCGGCTGCTATTACCAGCCAACGGTGCTCACCGGTCTGACGCCAGACAATCCTGCTTACTATCAGGAGTTCTTTGGCCCGGTAGCACAGGTGTATGTGGTGGCGGACGATCGTGCCGCTGTGGCACTGGCGAATGATTCAAATTACGGCCTGGGCGGTTCAGTCTGGACCAAAGACATTGCGCGCGGCCGTAAGATGGCATCGCAGATTGAAACCGGCATGGTGTTTATCAATTCGCAGAGCGATACCTCCGCAGAGCTGCCGTTTGGTGGCGTGAAACGTTCCGGATACGGACGTGAGTTATCGGATCTGGGGATTAAAGAGTTCGCCAACCAAAAATTAGTGGTCGTCGCCGGTTAACAGGCACAAAAAACCCCGCCGCGGCGGGGTTTTCTTTGAGCAGCAATCTCAGTTACTGGTCGCTGCTTTGGCCGGTTCTTCTGATTTGGCCGGCGTTGCATCGGCTTGCGCTTTCTGTGCTGCTGCCGCATCAGCCTTGGCTTTGTCATCCGCTGCTTTCTGGGCAGTGGCTTTCTCCGCTTTGGCTTTCTCGTCTGCCGCTTTCTGCGCGGCCGCTTTATCCGCCTTCACTTTCTCTTCAGCCGCTTTCGCGTCTGCAGCCTTCTGTGCTGCGGCTTTATCCGCTGCTGCTTTGTCTGCGGCTGCTTTATCCGCAGCAGTCTGATCGGCTTTCTGCTTAGCGTCATCTGCGGCTGGTGCTGCGGCCGCAGGTGCTGGCTGTTCTGCCGCAGCCGGTGCCGCAGCAGGCTGCAGTGGCGTACCTTGCAGAGCACCGTTCAATGCGCCGGTGAATTGATCCCAACTGCAGTAGCCGTTGGCATCCGTTTCACAGCCCGCCAGTTGCAGCGTGACGCGCTTCGGTGGATTTTTCAGGCTCAGCACATCGGCATCGCGCAGCTGATCGGCCGTTTGATAGACGTACTCAATTTTCAGCAGATCTTTGTTGTTCTTCACATCGTGCCAGCGTTCGAATACTACCTGGCCGCCAATCGGCGTTTTCTCATCGTTGCCCGGCAGTTCATAAGGCTTAACCTGCAGTGCGCTGAGTAAGGAGGCGATGTTGGAATCATGACCAACCATCAGCGTCACTTTTGGCGCGTTGGCTTTATCCTGATCGACTAACTGGCTGCGGATGTAATCCACCAGCGGTGCGGCCACTTCGCGCGCCACTTCAGGAGAGGCGAACAGCGCATCCTGATAACCGTTTTTGATCGACGCCAGCTCTTTCCACTGTTCAGGCGTTTTGATCTGGCCCCAGGCAACCTGATCGGCCGGGAAACCTTCGTAATATTGCAGCGTAAACGCATCCACCAGCGAGTTGCCGATTTTCAGCGGACCGCTTACGTTCGGCTCTTTACCGTTATCCGCGCTGAAAGTGTTATCGCCGCTGCTCAAATCACACTGCTTTTTGCCGTTACAGGCCGGGGCAGATTTGTAGTCGACGATTTTTTCCAGATGCTGGAAGGCAGGCTTCAGTGCCAGCTTTTCATTAGCCGCGGTCATGGCAGCCAGGGCTTTCTTGTTGAATTCATCGCTGCCGTCGGTGACGACCGGATTGAAGATCGGATCCATGGTGCCCATCGCATCCTGATGCGTGACCGCGATATCACAGCCAGGGAAGGCGCCAGTGATAAAGTACTGCGCGGTCGCCACGGTGCGCTGCAGGCTGTTGGCGTAGACAAAGATGTTGCTGCTGTCCGGGCAAGTCCCGTTCTGGACTAAGCCCTGCTGTGCCAGCCACTGACGGGTATAATTCCCCATGTAGACTTCCAGCACGCCACCTTTGGTGGTGAGCTCACCGCCCGCGACATCCCACTGCGGCCAGCTCTTTTTGGTGGATTGTTCCAGTACGCTGCCGTTGTTGGCGAGCGGCGCACGCAGGTTATGACGGCTTAACATCAGCACCTGCTGGAGTTGCATATCTCCATCCGCAGCATAGGCGGACATGCCCATCGGGAGCGCAGCGATGACTGACAACGCGCAAAGACTCAGTTTCTTGATCATTGTGCCTATTCCATAATTCATCAGTGAAACACTCTGGCTTTCAAACGATTAGCCCGCCAAAGAGCGAATTACCGCACAGTGTAACTCAGCTTGCATCGGAAAATCGCCAGATGTTTGCAAAAAACCGTGCATGGAATATAGCAGTTAACGCGCGTGGCGTCGGGGAACGGCAGCAGATGGAAAAGCAACGCGTTGTTTTTCGGAATTTATGAACGCAGAAAAGCAAAAAGCCCGCATTTCTGCGGGCTTCTTTAATATGGCGGAGGAACAGAGATTCGAACTCTGGGATGGTTTCCCATCGACGGTTTTCAAGACCGTTGCCTTAAGCCACTCGGCCATCCCTCCGGGGATTTTTTTGTTGCGTCACTCTGCAAGAGTGAATGGCGGAGGAGGAGAGATTCGAACTCTCGGATGGTTTCCCATCGACGGTTTTCAAGACCGTTGCCTTAAGCCACTCGGCCACCCCTCCGCAATGAGGCGCACTATAAACATCCCCCAGAACGATGTAAAGCCTGCATTGAATCGTTCGGCTGAAAAACAGCCAAATTCTATTTTTTCGGCGTCAATTTCGCCATTCTGCTCAGCGAAACAGCAATTTATCGCGTAAAGATGGGTAAAACGCCTTTTCTGTCTTTCAGGCGCTGCGTATCCTCGTGCCATATTTGGTGTTTCTCTCTTTAAGGAGCGCATGATGGAAAGAATTTTTAGCTCGTCGCAGCAATCGTTAGTCAGCACCCACAAGGTGCTGCGCAATACTTATCTGTTACTTGGCTTTACGCTGGCCTTCTCGGCCGTCACCGCCACACTCAGCACCGTGTTTGCCTTGCCTTCACCGGGCCTGATTCTGATGCTGGTCGGCTTTTATGGCTTGATGTTCCTGACGCATAAACTGGCTAACAGCCCGGCAGGTATTCTGGCGGCCTTCGCTTTCACCGGCTTCCTCGGTTACTGCCTTGGTCCAATCCTGAGCTCGTTCCTCACTGCAGGCATGGGTGATGTGATCGCTATGGCGCTGGGCGGCACCGCGCTGGTGTTCTTCGGTTGCTCGGCCTACGTATTGACCACACGCCGCGATATGTCATTCCTGAGTGGCATGATGATGGCCGGCTTTGTCGTGCTGCTGGTGGCGGTGGTTGCTAATATCTTCCTGCAACTGCCTGCGCTGCATCTGGCGATTAGCGCCCTGTTCATCCTGTTCTCTGCCGGTGCCATCCTGTGGGAAACCAGCAACATCATTCACGGTGGTGAAACCAACTATATTCGCGCCACCGTAAGCCTGTATGTTTCGCTGTATAACATTTTTGTTAGCCTGTTGAGCCTGCTGGGCTTCGCTAACCGCGATTAAGCTGCCGCAAGAGTTATCAAACCCCGCTTCGGCGGGGTTTTTGCTTTTTATGGCCGGGCGAATTTACAATGTGTCGATTAACGCCATGAGGAATGACTGTGAATTTTGCTGGTAAAGAGATTGCCACCGATGCGGAAGGCTATCTGAAAAATAGCGCGGACTGGAGCGAACCGCTGGCTGCTGCCATCGCGGAGCAAGAAGCGATCGTGATGAGTGACGCGCATTGGGAAGTAGTGCACTTTGTGCGCGACTTTTACCAGGAATTTAATACGTCGCCGGCCGTACGCATGCTGGTGAAAGCCATGGCGCGAAAGTATGGCGAGGAGAAAGGCAACAGCCGCTATCTGTTCCGTCTGTTCCCGGAAGGCCCGGCGAAGCAGGCGACCAAAATTGCCGGATTGCCAAAACCGGCGAAATGCTTGTAATCAGCCGGTGGTGAATCGGGTCGGCATCTCCCTGGGCTGATGCGGCTCCACCAGCACTTTATCTACCCGCGCGCTACGCGGCCCACCCGCTTTGAGCCAACTGATCAATGCATCGACCTGCTGCGCCTCACCGGACGCCAGCACTTCAACGCTGCCGTCCGCCAGATTGTGCGCATAACCGTTAAGATTCAACTCTCTGGCCTGCGCTTGGGTGTGGTAGCGAAACCCCACGCCCTGCACGATGCCGTGCACCCAAATTTTGCAGCATGTGGTAGCCATTGCGTTCTCCCATCGTCTTGCGTTGCAATTTGCCGCCATCCGCCGGAAAATGGCGCCTCATTTTTTCAGGTAAGCATAGCAAACTATGACCGTTCGATTGATTCTCACAAAGGGACGTGAAAAATCCCTGCTCCGCCGCCATCCGTGGGTGTTCTCTGGTGCCGTTGCACGTATGGAAGGTAAAGCCCAGTCTGGTGAAACCATTGATATCTGTGACTGCAATGGCAAATGGCTGGCTCGCGCCGCGTATTCTCCGCAATCACAAATTCGCGCACGCGTCTGGAGTTGGCAACAGGATGAGTCAATCGACATCACCTTCTTCGTGCGCCGATTTGAGCAAGCCCAGCTGTGGCGTGACTGGCTGGCGAAACGTGATGGGCTGGACAGCTATCGTCTGATTGCCGGTGAGTCTGATGGCATGCCGGGCGTAACCATCGATCGCTTCGGCAACTTCCTGGTGATGCAGCTGTTGTCTGCGGGTGCCGAGTATCAGCGTCCGGCCATCGTCTCCGCCTTACAGCAGTGTTTCCCGGATTGCGCTATTTACGATCGCTCAGACGTGGCGGTGCGTAAAAAAGAGGGACTGGAGCTGGCGCAAGGGCCGGTTTCGGGTGAACTGCCGCCACCGCTGCTGCCGATTACTGAACACGGCATGAAGCTGCTGGTGGATATTCAGGGCGGTCATAAAACCGGCTACTACCTTGATCAGCGTGACAGCCGTTTTGCCACGCGTGGCTACTCAGATAATGCACGCGTGCTGAACTGCTTCTCTTACACCGGTGGTTTTGCGGTTTCTGCATTGATGGGCGGCTGTCGTGAAGTGATTAGCATTGATACTTCGCAAGACGCACTCGACGTGGCGAAACAGAACGTTGAACTCAATGGTCTGGATGTGTCGCGTGCCCAGTTCGTGCGTGACGATGTGTTCAAACTGCTGCGTCGTTATCGCGACAGCGGCGAAAAGTTCGACCTGATCGTCATGGATCCGCCGAAATTCGTAGAGAACAAGAACCAGTTGATGGGCGCGTGTCGCGGCTATAAAGATATCAATATGCTGGCCATTCAGCTGTTGAATCCCGGTGGCGTATTGCTGACCTTCTCCTGTTCTGGCCTGATGCCAACCGATTTGTTCCAGAAAATCATCGCTGATGCCGCCGTTGATGCCGGTCGTGATGTACAATTTATAGAGCAGTTCCGTCAGGCAGCCGACCATCCAGTGATCGCCAGCTATCCTGAAGGGCTTTATCTGAAAGGTTTTGCCTGCCGCGTGCTGTGACTTGAAAACGCTGTCCCTGCCTCCATATTGGTTACAGGGCAGTCTTTTGGGAGGTCACAATGATTACGACTAAATTTGGAATTGGACAGCAGGTCCGACATCGTCTCTCCGGGGTGCTCGGCGTTATCGTGGATGTCGATCCGGAGTTTTCGCTTGATGAGCCAGAAGTTGATGATGTCGCTGCCAGCGAAACGCTGCGCGCCGCGCCCTGGTATCATGTGGTGATGGAAGATGAAGAAGGCGATCAGGTGCATACCTATGTCGCTGAAGTTCAGCTGGCGGGGGAAACCTCCTTCGAACATCCCGAACAACCTTCAATGGATGAGCTGGCCGCGTCAATTCGGCAACAGCTGCAGGCACCCAGCCTGAGACATTAATCAAACGGCGACTCCGGTCGCCGTTTCTGTTTTAGTGCCTAATCCCCAGCCGAGGAATTTCAATTTTTGGACAGCGATCCATTATCACGGTCATACCCGCATCTTGCGCCAGCACCGCCGCCTGCTCATTAATCACGCCCAGCTGTAACCACAACGTATCCGCACCAATGGCGATCGCTTCCTGCGCTACGCCCCATGCCGCTTCGGCATTGCGAAACACATCTACCATATCCACTTTTCCGGGTACATCCGCCAGCGTGGCATAGGCGGTTTGACCAAGAAGTTGCTGTCCCGCCAATTTAGGACTCACCGGAATCACCTCGTATCCCTGATCAAGCAAATATTTCATCACGCCATAGCTCGGGCGATCGGTGCGGTCGCTGGCGCCCACTAACGCGATACGTTTGGTTTTAGTCAGCACATCGCGAATCGTTTGATCATTCATCTTTTTTCTCCTGGTTCATTCGCTTAAGTGTAGATGGCATTGCGCATCAGGCTGCAACTGTTGGTCACCAGAACTTTGCGCAGCAGCACGAATAAATATGTAAAAATGTAAATTTACTGCCATAATGTAATACTTTGCTACACATAATCGATTTACCCCCTTCTGCCGGGAGTTGAAATGAAGCTGTCTTTAACTGCTACGGGTTTACTGCTGTTGCTCGTATCAGCCTCATGCCAGGCCATCACTCTCAAGCTCGATCCCGAGATCGAACTGCTGGTGCTGGACGGGCGTAAAATTTCTGGTTCGCTGCTGAAAGGCGCAGGCAGCCTTGAGCTGGATCGTGGCCAGCATCAGTTGCTGTTTCGTGTGGAAAAACCGGGCGCTGACGCCGCGCACTTTCAATCCGTGCCAATGATTGTCACTTTCAGCGCCAATGCTCATTCGGTGGCAATTCGCTTGCCTGCGCTCACTAATCGTCGTGAACGTACCACCTTCGACAAAACCCTCAACTTTCAACTGATTGATGAACGCGGCATAGAAATCACCAGCCTGCGCGACCATTTGCCGAAGCCAGGTGATAACGATTTTGAAAAGGCGATGGTGAATTATAATCGTGATGCCCACGCCGCTTCGGTTCCGCGTTTTGCCTTACATTCGCTGAACGCCAGCGAGGCGCAGTTGAATCTGGATTACGCCTGGCAAGACGTTAGCGATCTTCCCTCTTTGCATGGCTGGTTCAAGCGTTTTGATGCCGCCACACGTCTGCGTTTTATTAGCTGGATGAAAACCTTACGCGCAAGTTGATAGTGATGAAACGCCAGGGGTAAACTCCTGCATTAACACATAATGCATGAGAAGAAACAGGAAGCCCTATGGAGCAGACCGTTCGTACCCTTCAGGTTCAGAAACATATCGCCCTCGTTGCACACGATCACTGTAAAGCCTCGCTGCTGGAGTGGGTGCAAACCAACCAAAGCACGCTGCAACAGCATGTGTTGTACGCTACCGGCACCACCGGCAATCTGATTAATCGTCATACCGGATTGGATGTTAACGCCATGCTAAGCGGCCCGATGGGCGGCGATCAGCAAGTGGGTGCGTTGATTTCGGAAGGTAAAATTGATGTGCTGATTTTCTTCTGGGATCCGCTGAATGCGGTGCCGCACGATCCAGATGTCAAAGCGCTGCTGCGCCTCGCCACGGTGTGGAATATCCCGGTGGCCAATAACCGCACCACCGCAGATTTTATTATCCAGTCACCGAAGTTTGCCCAACAGATTGAGATTCAGATTCCAGACTATCAGCGTTATCTCGCCGAACGCCTGAAACCCTAATCATCAGGCCTTACGGCTTTGTGGCACACCTAATTCGCGCAGGTGCTCGACAAATACCGAAGGCCGATCTTTATCGAACATCAGCCACACCTGCTGGCGCGCACGCGTCATCGCCACATACGCCAGCCGTCGCTCCTCCGCATCCGGGAAATCTTCCGGCTGCGGCAGCAAACCCTCTTCCATGATGGATTCCCGCGCTTGTGCCGGGAAACCGTCGCGTCCCTGATGCAGCCCCAATACAATAATAAAATCCGCCTGTTGTCCTTTGCTGGCATGGATCGTCATGAAATCCAGCTTTAACTTTGGCCAGCGCGTTTTAGCTTTATCGAGGATTGCCGGCCGCAAATGGTGGTAACGCGCTAGCAGCAGTACGCGCTCTTCGGGTTTGGCATAACCGCTCAGTTTATCGAACAGCGCTTCCAGTTGATCCTGCGGCAGCAAAGTCACCGATTTTTTATTACCTTTGCTCAAGCTGTTCAGCGGCTTGCGCAGCTGATGCGGGTTCTGTTGTACAAAGCGATTGGCTATCTCACCAATACGATCGTTAAAGCGATAGGTGGTATCCAGCACGCAGCGATCGCCATCGCCGAAATAGTGATGGAACGCGGTGGTCAAACTCATTTCGGCACCGCTAAAGCGATAGATTGCCTGCCAGTCATCGCCCACCGCGTACAGGCTGGTTCGCTTGTTTTGCTGACGCAGCGCCGTCAGCAGTGCGGCTCGCTGCGGTGAGATGTCCTGAAACTCATCGACCAGAATATGCTTCCACGGGCTGATAAAACGCCCTTTCTCCAGAATGGCAATCGCCTGATGAATCAGCCCGGAGAAATCGACCGCGCCCTCCTCTTTCAGCGCGCTTTTCCATGCCTTTAACAGTGGCGCCATCAGTTTGACACGCTTGCTGAAATTATCGCGCTGCGCTTCTGCCACATCCGCGATCATTGCCGCCTGCGCGCCGCCGTGCATGCGCATCAAGCCCACCCAGCGCTCCATGCGCGATGCGATGCGCTGCGCCAGTTTGTCATCTTGCCAAAAGGGACCTTCGGGAATCTCCCACTCCAGCTCATCCTGCAACCACTGACGCCAGCCGCTGGCCTGCGCTTTTTTGCTGTTGCACTGCTCGCGCCAGGTCTCTATCAGCAACTGTCGCCGCGCCTTGCTGTCGCTTTCCAGCTTGCTAATCACCGGTTGTTTGTTACTGCCTTCGCGGATGATATGCAGCGCCAACGCATGGAAGGTACGCGCCTGAATCGCGCTTTCACCAAGGCGCGTTTGAATACGGTCATTCATCTCTTCTGCCGCCTGACGACCAAACGCCAGCAACAGAATTTGATCCGCTTGCGCCAGCTTGCGTTTCAGTAGCCAACCGGCGCGCGCCACCAGCACCGAGGTTTTGCCACTGCCCGCCCCCGCCAGCACCAGCAGCGCGTCTTCGCCATTCACTACAGCTTCGCATTGCGATGGATTGAGCGGCGTGGTTTCAACCGTGGAAAAGAATTCGTGATAGTCGCTGAGGATCTTACTGGTCCATTGGCGATTGCGTTGGCGGATCGCCGCTTCACCCTGCTCCAGCCATTGCTGGCAGAATTCCCAGCGCTCACGACAGTTATCAAACTCGGCAATACGCGCGAGAGGCAACGGCAAGGCAGAAAACTGGCGTGTAATGCTCTCTTTTACCGCGCTCAGCTCACTGCGTTTCAACCAGCGATCCTGTTGGGTGAAGGCGAGGATTTCCTGCTCCAGCGCGACCAACACCTCCGCGCTCACCTCGCTCATCTCCTGGCTCCACTGCTGCCAGGCGTGCTGCAAGTAGTGGAAAAAGCGCTGCGTTTCCTGCCATTCGGTACCATGCAGGCGCACCACTTTCTCATCTGGCAGCAGAAACTCCAGTTCGCCCCATACCATGCCGCGTTTACAGGCAATGTTGAGCAACTGGTTAAACGGGATCAGATATTCATGGCGATCGCCACTGACTTCCACGCCGGCGGCCAGCAAGCGCACCCGATTATAGGGATGCTGTGCCAGACGTTTACCCATTGATGTTGCTTTCAGCTCCATGTCCGCACCGTCATGTGGAATTCGATATCGCGCAGTTTACCTGTCAGACTCTTGACGCTCCAGCCTTAAAACAAGCTAAACTTGGCGCCACATATTGCGGATTGCAAAAGGAAAAACACGTTTATGCGTACCGTACTTAACATTCTTAATTTCATTCTCGGCGGCTTTTTCACTACCCTCAGCTGGCTGTTTGCCACGCTGGTGAGCATCGTGCTGATTTTTACGCTGCCGTTGACGCGTTCCTGCTGGGAAATCACCAAACTGTCTCTGCTGCCCTTTGGCAACGAAGCGGTGCATGTCGATGTGCTGCGTCCCGACAGTAAAAGCCATGTGATGAATACCGGCGGCACCTTCCTTAACATTTTCTGGCTGATACTGTTTGGCTGGTGGTTGTGTTTGGCGCATATCTCGGCCGGTATCGTGCAGTGTCTGACCATCATCGGCATTCCTGTTGGCATCGCCAACTTCAAAATTGCCGCGATTGCGCTGTGGCCGGTTGGCCGTCGCGTGGTCTCCGTTGAAGAAGCGCAGGCTGCGCGTGAAGCCAATGCGCGTCGCCGCTACTGAGGCCGTTCAATGATTCATGACGCCTTGCCAGGCTGGCGACGTTATCTGTTTAACAGCAGCCTGCGCTACTTGCTGCGCATCTTCTTTGCCTTAACCGGATGCGCGGCGGTACCGTGGTGGCTGCACCAAATCGAGTGGACCATTCCGCTGACGCTGGGCGTGGTCGCCGCGGCGCTGGCGGATCTCGACGATCGCTGGATTGGGCGTGTACGCAATCTTTTGATCACCCTGGTGTGTTTCTGTATTGCTTCGGTGTCGGTGGAACTGCTGTTCCCCCATCCGTGGGCGTTTGCTCTGGGTCTGGCGCTTTCCAGCTGGGGCTTTATTTTGCTCGGTGCGCTGGGACAGCGTTATGCCACCATCGCCTTTGGTGCGCTGCTGATTGCGGTTTATACCATGCTGGGCATCGGCTTGTTCCCGCAGTGGTGGATGCAGCCAGCGCTGCTGTTGATCGGTGCCCTTTGGTACAACTTGCTGACCTTTGTTGGTCATTTGATGTTTCCGGTGCGCCCGGTGCAGGAACAGCTGGCAGGCAGTTTTTCCCAGCTGGCGCGCTATCTTGAAGCCAAAGCAAACCTGTTTGATCCCGATGGCGGCGATCAGGATGACGCTACGCTGGTTGCCACGGCGATGGTCAACAGCCAGTTGGTGGCCCAGCTCAATCTCACTAAAAGCACCATTCAAAGTCGTTTGCGTGGCGACCGCGGTTCACGCAGCACGCGTCGCAGCCTGCACTACTATTTTGTCGCGCAGGATATCCATGAACGCGCCAGCTCCTCGCATCTGCAATATCATTTGCTGCGTGATAACTGGCGTTACAACGAAGTGCTGTTCCGTTTCCAGCGCCTGATGAACATGCAAGCGCGCGCGTGTCGGCAACTGGCGGAGACCATTTTGCTGCGTCAGCCGTGGCATCACGACAGCCATTTTGAACGCACCTTTGAACGGCTGGAAACCGCGCTGCAACGCCTTCAGCAGAACGAGCCGCAGGATCCACACATTCACGCACTGTTCTGGCTGCTGCGTAATCTGCGTGCCATTGATGCGCAACTGGCATCGATTGAGTCAGAGCAGATGCTGGCCGAACCGTCCCCGCAGAGCGATCACCATCTGTCACGGGAAGGGCTCAGCGGCTGGGCGGATATCCGCTTACGCCTGAGTCGCCATCTCACCCCACAATCGGCCCTGTTCCGCCATGCAGTGCGTATGTCGCTAGTGCTGTGTGTTGGCTACGCCTTTATTCAAATCACCGGCGTCGATCGCGGTTACTGGATCTTGCTGACCAGCCTGTTCGTCTGCCAGCCCAATTACAACGCCACCCGACGACGCCTCGCCTTGCGTATTGGCGGTACCTTAGCCGGCATCGCCATCGGCCTGCCGGTCTTGTGGCTGGTGCCCTCGATTGAAGGTCAGCTGGTGCTGATCGTGCTGAGCGGCGTGCTGTTCTTCGCATTCCGCCAGATTCAATATGCGCAAGCCACGTTGTTTATCACCTTGCTGGTTCTGCTGTGCTTCAATTTGCTCGGCGAAGGCTTTGAAGTGGCGCTACCGCGCGTGGTGGATACCTTGCTTGGCTGTGGCCTGGCATGGCTAGCCGTGGCATTTGTCTGGCCCGACTGGCGTTTTCGCAAAATCACCGCCGTTGCCGATCGAACGTTGGATGCCAACTGCCGCTATCTGGATGCGATTATGGAGCAATACCATCAAGGCAAGGACAATAGCCTGGCTTATCGCGTGGCACGTCGCGATGCGCATAACGCCGATGCTGAGCTAGCGTCAGTGGTGTCAAACATCAGTGGTGAACTTAAGCTACAACAACCGCTACGTGAGAATGCGTTTCGACTGCTGTGTCTGAACCACTCCTTCCTCAGCTATATCTCGGCGCTGGGAGCGCATCGCGAACAGCTGGCAGATAGTACCTTGCTGACCTTACTGGATGACGCGGTCTGCTTCATAGAAGATGTGCTGCAGATCGATCAGGTTACGGATACGCAAGCCACAGAGATGCAGCAGGCGCTAATGCAGCGCATGAGCGAGATGAAAAACAGCCCGGATACACGCGCACCATTAGTGATTCAGCAATTGGGATTGTTGGTCGCGCTGCTGCCCGAAATTGCCCGTCTACGCCGCACCCTCGTCAACGATTAAGGCTGCTGATGCTCCGCCGCCGCATGCTGGCGGAGCATTTTTAAATACCAGGCATAGAGCTCTTGCCGGATGGCGCTGGGTAACGCCGCCTCATGATGTCCTGATATTGCACCTTCCAGCGCCAGCAGCGTTTTTAACCCAATGTGCTTATTCACCGCGCGTAGTTTCAGCCAGCTTTGTCGCGATCCTGTTTCACACAGCAACCGCACCGAACTGATCCCCACCTTATGCAGCATCAGCTCCAGTCGCAGGCTTAAATTCGGCAGATCTTTCAATCGCAGCGAGACAAGTCTGGTAGCCGCTTCCTCCTGTGCGGCGCGCAATGAGCTAGCCGATAACTGCAATAATTGTTCGGGGTTTTGCCATAACTGTGTATCTACTTTGAAGTAGCTTAAGGTCACCGGCACGCCACGCTTGCGGTAAATCAGCGGTTCGAGTGAACGCTGTGCGTTATAGACGTGAAGCGCCTCGCTGGCTCGGAGATAAAGCGCATCTTCATTGATATAAGCAAAAATCACCTTCTCAATAGTCAGCGCATACCCCCCAAATTGCGTACGCGATTCAATTTTACCTAATGCCGCCAACTGCGCTTTCGATTGCTCAACTACCGGGTTATATCTCTTCATAACGCCCCCTTCAATGGATTCCATGCGCGGGAAATTTCCTATAAAAGCTCGCAGATTCATCTGGTTAGAAGATAAAAAAAACGATTTAGCTGTTCAATGAATAAAAGCAGGAGTGCGGGATCTTGTGCAGAAATTGCGAGGCGTTTTCAGAAATTGAGGTTGATCTTTATTCAGGAAGCCATTACTGTACATCCATACAGTTCATTACTGAGTGATTAAATTATGCGTACTCATTTCTCTGGCCCTGCTGATCGTTCACATCGTTTCGCTTCACCTGGCTTAGCGCAACCTTCGCTGGGTGGAATCACTGAACTGCGCTCCAGCGAACAACCTGAAATGATGCAACTTATGCTGCTTCCGGTACTAAAACAGTTGAGCGAGCAATCGCGCTGGCAGCTGTGGCTCACTCCGGCTCATAAGCTAAATCGTAGCTGGATGCAGCAGTCGGGATTGCCGTTAGAAAAGAGTATGCATATCACCGAATCTGGGCGTTTTAACACCGTTGAAAGTATGGTGAAGGCATTACGTACAGGTAACTACAGCGTCGTGCTTGCCTGGATTCCGTACGAATTGAGTGATGAAGAGCGTTTAGAATTGGAACAAGCAGCGGCGGAAGGTGAAGCACTCGGTCTGATTTTGCGTCCACAGGGACGTCAATATGCTCATTCCAGACAACCTAATGCGTCAAAAATTCCCTCAGATTTGTTTCATTAAGTAAATCCAGGAATTTTCTCAGCATTTTTTTTGCAAAAGTTGCATCTAAGCTACTGATTCTTTTCCCGCCAGCTATGACAATGGCTTAGACGCTTTTTTGTTTTCTAATACCGAAGATTTAGCCATATGATTTGTTAAAATGTGTGTATAAATCGCTGTTTTTTTGCTGCCCGGCGTCACATCATACTTGTAAGTTTCCAATCTCGTTGTAGACTTTAGCTCGCCAGGGTGCTCAATAACCTCCGTTTTTTCGGTAGAGTCAAAAGCGAGCGTTTAGACCCGGCGAAGGATTAACACAAAGAGCAACCTTTTTGCTCATTGCCTATTTGGATGATAACGAGGCGCAAAAATGAAAAAGACAGCTATCGCAATTGCAGTGGCACTGGCTGGCTTCGCTACCGTAGCGCAGGCCGCACCTAAAGATAACACCTGGTACACCGGTGCTAAACTGGGCTGGTCTCAGTATCACGATACTGGTTACTACGGTAACGGTTACGCGAACAACGACGGTCCAACTCACGAATCTCAGCTGGGTGCTGGTGCTTTCCTGGGTTATCAGGCTAACCCGTACCTGGGCTTCGAGCTGGGCTACGACTGGTTGGGCCGTATGCCTAACAAAGGCGACACCATCAACGGCGCGTTCAAAGCACAAGGCGTTCAGCTGGCTGCTAAACTGAGCTACCCAATTACCGAAGACTTCGATGTCTACACCCGTCTGGGTGGTATGGTATGGCGTGCTGATTCAACTCAGAACAACAACGGCGTTCGCATCAGCGACCACGACACCGGCGTTTCTCCGCTGGCTGCTGTTGGTGTTGAATACGCACTGACCAAAAACTGGGCAACTCGCCTGGACTACCAGTGGGTTAACAACATCGGTGACGCAGGTACCGTTGGTGCACGTCCAGACAACAGCATGCTGAGCGTAGGCGTTTCTTACCGTTTCGGTCAGGATGAAGATGCAGCGCCAGTTGTAGCTCCGGCTCCAGCTCCAGCGCCAGTTGTTGAAACCAAGCGTTTCACCCTGAAGTCTGACGTTCTGTTCACCTTCAACAAATCTACTCTGAAGCCAGAAGGTCAGCAGGCTCTTGATCAGCTGTACAGCCAGCTGAGCTCAATGGATCCGAAAGACGGCTCTGTTGTAGTACTGGGCTTCACCGATCGCATCGGTTCAGAGCAGTACAACCAGAAACTGTCTGAGAAGCGCGCGCAATCTGTAGTTGATTACCTGGTATCTAAAGGTATCCCTTCTAACAAGATCTCTGCACGCGGTATGGGCGAATCCAACCCAGTTACTGGCAACACCTGTGACAGCGTGAAAGGCCGCAATGCCCTGATCGACTGCCTGGCGCCAGACCGTCGCGTTGAAATTGACGTGAAAGGTATCAAAGACGTTGTAACTCAGCCACAGGCTTAAGTTATCACGCAGTAAAAAACCCCGCTAAGGCGGGGTTTTTTTATGGCTGAATGTAATGAGAACGAAAAAGGGATTCTACTCTTTTTCCGAGCCACCATTTCCGAGGATCGCCTGCAGATCTTGCTTCAGCGTAGACATCTGGCTGGCGTACTTCTCTTTGCGTTCAGCATCTTCAATTAACTGAACTATGGTTTCTGACAGCGTATTACTGCGACGCTGCGCCAATCCTGCCAGACGCTGCCACACCAGATATTCCAGATCGATCGATTTCTTACGCGTGTGCTGATGCTCAGCATTAAAGTGACGTTTACGACGTGCACGTATCGTCTGCTTGAGACGATTCTCCAAATCTGGATGAATGTGCTGGGCGATCCACTCGTTAACCTCAACCGGGCTGTTTTCCATCGACAACAACGTATCGACCGCAGCTTGCGCCGCACTAAGCTCAAGATGACGGGTGATCAGTTCACCCTCCCGATGCTTTTTCACCAGGTATTTCCACTTCCATCCACTTTCAAGATTTTCGAGTTGCTGGTATTTCATCGGAATCTCATCGTGATCACGTAACAAACTAAGAATAACAGCTTTTTTCCTGGATGCAGCAAGGAAAAACATGTTGCAGCCGTCACAATCCGGGCCGGAACTCCGCCGTGATTAACCAGGTTGATTCCTGTATAATCGCGCTTTTCCTAAATCAGACTAATGCGAATATTTTGACCAGCACTCAAATTACGTGGCAAGCCCTGCAGCCGGATAGCGACCGCTACCAATCCATTTTCTCGAACGTCTCACTGGAAGATTGCGATAGTCTTGCCGCGGTTCAGCCGCGTCTGCTGAATGCGCTGGCGCATTTGCATCATCAAACCCTGGGTTTTCCGCTGCTGCTGTTACGCAGTCAGGAAAACAGCGATTACCTGGCCTGCATCGCCGATGCGGCGCAACGTTTCCAGCCGGATGAGATTTCTCTTTACGGTGGCGACTATCATGTGATGGGTGATACCGTCAGTCTTCTACCGCCAACCGATATCAATCGCCCCTTCACCAGTCAGGGCGGCGTGCATTTCGCCGACTGGATTGAAGCTGAACAGTTGTTCGGTTGCGTACGTCAATATAAAGACCGTGTGCAGCCTGAACCGGGCTTACTGCATCGCGCCAATGGCGGTACGTTGATTCTTGCGGTCAACACTTTACTGGCACAGCCGCTGCTGTGGCTGCGTTTGCGTAAGTGTATTGAGCAAGGTCGCTTCGATTGGTATTCACAGGATGAGCGTCAACCATTGCCCGTCGCCATTCCCCCGCTACCGTTGCAACTGCGTCTGGTACTGTGTGGCGACCGTGATGCACTGGCCGCCTTCCAGGAAATGGACGTCGAAATTCATGAGATGGCGTTGTACAGCGAATTCGAAGAGAGCTTACAAATTCTCGATGAAGATGACATGACGTCATGGTGCCAATGGACGCTAACGCAAGCCGAACAAGCCGGATTAGCGCAGCCTGAAGCCGATTTCTGGCCATTGTTGATCACCGAAGCAGCACGCATGACCGGTGATCAAGACACGTTGCCGCTTTGCCCGCGCTGGCTGCGTCGCCAGCTGCAAGAAGCGGCGCTGCATGGCGACAGCATCAATGGCGAAGCGTTGAAAGAAGCGCTGGAAGCGCGCCAATGGCGTGAAGGCTTCCTCGCCGATCGCATGCGTGATGAAATCCTGCTTAATCAGATCATGATTGAAACCGAAGGCGAAGTGGTTGGGCAAATTAACGGCCTTTCGGTGGTTGAGTTCCCAGGCCATCCGCGTCCATGGGGAGAACCTTCGCGCATTACCTGTGTGGTACATCCGGGCGATGGCGAGTTCACCGATGTGGAGCGCAAAGCCGAATTAGGTGGCAACATCCATGCGAAAGGCATGATGATTATGCAAGCGTACCTGATTGCCGAGCTGGAGCTAGAGCAACAGCTGCCCTTCTCCGCTTCACTGGTGTTTGAACAATCCTATTCCGAAGTGGATGGCGACAGCGCCTCGCTGGCCGAGCTCTGTGCGTTAATCAGCGCGCTGGCTAATCAGCCGGTTAACCAGCAGATTGCGGTGACCGGCTCAGTTGATCAGTTTGGTAACGTGCAGCCCGTCGGCGGCCTGAACGAAAAAATTGAAGGCTTCTTCCAAATCTGTCATTCACGTGAATTGACCGGCAAGCAAGGTGTCATTTTCCCTGCCAGTAACGCGCGCCATCTCAGTCTAAATCAGGATGTTGTGGAAGCGGTTAAGGCCGGACAATTCCATCTTTGGGCCATTGAGAGCGTAGATGAAGCGTTGCCGCTGCTGACCGGCATTGCCTGGCAGAGTGAAAGCGGCGAATCTCTGCTTAGTACCATTCAGGAACGTATTACCCAGCTGAACCAGCAGGAAGCTCGCCTGCGTCCGTGGCCACTACGTTGGCTCAACTGGTTCAACCACAGCTGATAACATTGCTCAGCGTACAACTGTTCGCTAATATTCGGGCTTCACTAAAAGAAGGCATATTGAGAACATGGTAGATAAACGCGAATCCTATAGTAAAGAAGACCTGATTGCCTCGGGTCGCGGCGAACTGTTTGGCGAAAATGGACCGCCGCTTCCATCCAACAACATGTTGATGATGGACCGCGTGGTCAAAATGACCGAAGACGGCGGTAAATTCGATAAAGGTTTCGTCGAAGCCGAATTGGATATCCGCCCTGACCTGTGGTTCTTTGACTGCCACTTCATTGGCGATCCGGTAATGCCGGGTTGCCTCGGCCTCGATGCGATGTGGCAGCTGGTAGGTTTCTACCTCGGCTGGCTGGGCGCAGAAGGTAAAGGCCGCGCGTTGGGCGTGGGTGAAGTGAAGTTCACTGGACAAGTCCTGCCTACCGCCAAAAAAGTGACCTATAAAATTCACTTCAAACGTGTGATTAACCGTAAACTGGTGATGGGCGTGGCAGATGGCGAAGTCTTCGTTGACGGGAACCTGATTTACTCTGCGACCGATTTGAAAGTGGGTCTGTTCAAAGACACCTCAGCTTTCTAATCCTTCCAAATGAAAACCTCCGCACGCAGCGGAGGTTTCTTCCATAATGTTAGACATCCAGCAGTGCTAGGCCACCGCTGACCTGTCCTCCATGGCTTGACGCCAACCTCCCAACCAGTGAGACCGTGCATCGATCAATTGATAAGGGCATATCTCTTTCGAGCGGCCCGTAATACCGGCTTGGTAGCCTCGTGAATGTGCTCGTTCCAGGCGGTCTCTCTTCTGTCTCTTCATGCCTCGTTTCCCTCATTTCAGGTCTGGTGGAATCTGGGTGGAAAGAAAGAGTGGCGATATAATGTTCAACCACAGTAATGTTCTAACCCGATGCCGAAGAAAGGTCAATGCGCAAAATTCACGCCAATGTCATGTTTTTGACGTTAAAGTGCCATGTAGAATTGTCAGTTGATTGTCTATCTGGCTGATTAGGCAATAAAAAAAGCCCCTGATTTGACTGCGATCACACTACAGTAAATCAAGGACTTAGCATAAGCATCGAACAAATCTTAATTTAGCGAAACGACACTATTTGCGATTTGTTGTGCGGTTTGCTGCCAGCCGAGAGCCAGAGTACGTACCAGCGCATCATAGCCATCTTCGGTTTGCGGCAGCGTCAGATTAAAGCCATGTTTGATTAGGCGTCCTTGATGCTGCAGTAACCATTCGCCACTCACCACCACTTGTCCATCGTAGCGTCCCTGGAAACCGGTAACGTTTACCGACAGCGTATCGTGCGTATCGCCCAGCGGCGCACCGGCAACCAGGCGGCCAGGTAGCGCTTTACTGAGATTACTGATCAACGTTTGCTGCAGCTGTTGATCGAGCGGACTGGCCCACAGGTTATTGGCTGCAATCACGTACTTCACATCGCTGGTCTGATAGACCAGGCCGTTGCCCGCCATGTAATCCGGTACCGTCACTTGCTCAACCCAAATCATCGGTTGGCCAGTGCCCGCGGCACTTTCAACGCGCGCCACATTGCTGCCCGCAGGCAGCTGATAATAGGTATTTTCAATGGTGCTGCTGCAGCCTGCCAGCAGCAATAGCGCCCCGATAATTAGCCCTTTTTTCACTGTTTCGCCCTCTTTGGCTGTGGATCCTGGCCCGGCTTGGCCTCAAACACCAGCGCGTTACTTTTGCTGTTCAGCGTTTTCAGCACCGGCTGCAGTTCTCGCAATACCTGATCAAGTCGCTGCATATCGCCCACCAGCTTGCTGTAAGCCGGTGAACCTGGCTGCAGCCCTTTCATGCTGCGGTTCAGTTCGCGCAGGGTTTGCTGCATATCTGAAGGCAGGGTTTTCATCGCCGGATTTGCCGTGACCTGATTAAGGTTATCCAGCGTTTTCTGCAGCCGCTGCAGGGTGCGCTGGCTCTCTTTCAAGGTACCTGTGGCTTCATTCAGTACTGGATTAAGTGGCAAGCCGTTGATCTTATCCAGCGCCGCCATCAGTTTCTGCTGAATCTGCGCCAGGCCGCCGCTGACGGTTGGAATCACTTCCAGGCCAGCCACCTGATTCGGGCCTTGATACGCCGGTGCGTTATCGTAGAAATCGAGGTCGATAAATAGCGCGCCAGACAGCAGGTTGCCGGTTTTCAGCGTCGCACGCAGACCGCGTTTTTTGCCATCCTGCAGATGCTGCTCAAGATTGAAATCTCCGCCCAGGCGATTAACAAACCGATCCGGCTCAATGCGAATCAGCACCGGCACACGATAATCAGTATTCAGCGCCTGATTCACGCCCGGAATCATATAAGGTACTTGTGACACCGTACCCAAACGAATGCCGCGGAACTCAACCGGTGCGCCAACCTGCAAGCCGCGAATCGAATCGGTGAAGAACAGCAGGAAATCGGTATGAGCACTGTAGAGCGAATCCTGGATGCTGCGCTGATCGTCGTACAGATGGTATTCCGCCTTGTTCTCCGCCGCCCGGCCCAGCTCAGCGCCGTCCGGCACATCAAAGCTGACGCCGCCGCTGAATAGCGTAGTGAGCGATCCCATCTCTACGCGCATGCCTGATGCAGACATATCGACGGCAATACCGCTGTCTTTCCAGAAACGCACGTTGGTGGTGATCAGGCGATCGTAAGGCGCCGAGATAAACAGCTGATAAGTCATCATGCGTTTATCGGTATCAAAGTTGCTGGTTTCCACTGAACCTACGCGATAACCGCGGAACAGCACCGGATCGCCCGCATTAAGCTGACCGGCTTTTTTACTGTCGAGCGTTATGCGAATGCCTTTGGCATCCGGCGGCGCCAGCGGCGGTGCATCCAGCAGTTGATAACGTTCCGGCTTATCGCCCTTCGCGCCCGGCTGCAGCTCGATATAGGCACCGGAAAGCAACGTGCCCAATCCGGTAATGCCTTCGCGACCAATTTGCGGTTTCACCACCCAAAATGCGCTGTCGCCCTGTAGCAACTTTTCCATGCCCGAATTAAGACGCGCTTTAATCTCTACATGGTGCAAATCGTCGGTCAGAACCGCGCTTTCCACCACACCGACGTTGACGCTGCGGCTCTTAATGGTGGTTTTACCGGCTTCGATGCCTTCCGCATTTTCGGTAATCAGCGTCACTTCCGGGCCCTGATGGCTGAAGTGATAAAAAAGAATCCATCCGCCGATTAACAGCGTGACGATAGGTACAATCCAGACCGGCGACCAGCGTTTAATCTGGTCGACCTTAGCAGTCCCGTGATGGTTGTCCGTCAAGACGCGGCTCCTTACGTTCAGTTTCTCGTTGTCGATCCCACAGCAGGCGCGGATCAAAGGTCATTGCGGCAAACATGGTGAGGATGACCACCATGGCAAACAGCAGCGCGCCTGGCGCAGGATACACGCTCATCAGCCGACCCATCCGCACCAGCGCAGAGAGAACGGCGATTACAAACACATCAATCATTGACCAACGGCCAACGAATTCAACCACCTCATAAACCACGTGCATCTTTTCATCATCGCGCCCACCGCGTCCGCTGCCGTGCCAGCACAGCCAGGCAATCGCCAGCATTTTCAGCGAAGGCACCATGATACTGGCAATGAAGATCACCAGCGCCACCGGCCACGAACCGTCGCTCCATAGCAAAATTACCCCGGCCATAATGTTCGAAGGATATTGCGAACCGAGCGTTTCGGTCACCATGATCGGCATGATATTTGAGGGAATGTAGAGCATCACCGAGGTGATCAGCAGCGCCAGCGTCCATTGCAGACTGTGCTTGCGGCGCGCATGCGCCTTCACACCACAACGCGGGCACGCCAGTTGGTCAGCGGGCAGAATCGCGGTACAACACGGGCAGCTACGCAAACCTTGCTTCAGGCCGCTAACACCGGCCAGCGGCGTTTTCGGCAGCGGCGGTAACGGATTGATGCGGTGCCACACCCAACGGCGATCAACACACTGAAATGCGCGCAATTGCAACACGCAGAACAGACACCACGGCCAGAAACTGCTGCCGAGGCCAATCTCACCATACGCCATCAGCTTAACGAAACTGACCAGCACGCCAGCCATAAAAATTTCCGCCATGCCCCAGCTACGCAGCTGAAACAGCACGCGCGCCAACCCAAGCCGCAGGCTGTGCGGCATGCGGACGTTATTGACCAGCAGAATAATGGTGATCATGCAGAAGGCAGGAATGCCCTGCACAAACAGCAGAAACAGCGTTGCCAGGCTGCGGTAATCTTCGCGATCCATCACCTGGGGGATTTCGAGCAGCGATATCTGGCTGCTCAATCCCGCGACGTGCATATTGATGAAAGGAAACAGATTGGCCAGCACCAGCATGAACAGGGCCGAAAAGGCGTAGCCGGTCGGACGTCGACGCGGCTCCTGCCAGTTGGCTTGCAGCGTGGTGTGACAACGCGGGCAACGCGCACGGCTGCCAACCGGTACAGCGGGCAGCTTTACTGTTAAATCACACTGTGGACAAAGACTCCACTGATGCGCTTGATCCGCTGCACACATGCTGACTCCTTCCGATTACGCGCCGTTTTTCAGTGCTTCCAGCTCTTCCCAGCGTTCGAACGCCACTTCCAGCTCCTGCTCGGTTTGCGCTAACGCATCCAGAACCGGCTGGGTTTTATCGTGTGGCTGGCTGAAGAAATCTGGATGACTCATTTTAGCCTGCAACTCACCGATGCGGGTTTCCAACTGCTCCAGTTTTTGTGGCAGCTGTTCCAGCTCACGTGCCAGGTTATAGCTTAGCTTGTTGGCCGGACGTTTGGCGGCGTCACTTTTCTCAGCGGTTTTCACCGGTGTAGCCGGTTTAGCCTGCGAGGCTTTGCCCTGCTTATAGGCTGCGCGCTGCTGCTGAGCATCGTGATAGCCACCGACAAAGGTGCCGATTTCGCCGTTGCCTTCAAAGATCCAGCACTCGGTCACGGTGTTGTCGACGAATTGACGGTCGTGGCTCACCAACATCACGGTGCCCTGATAACCATCCACCAGCTCTTCCAGCAATTCCAGCGTTTCAACGTCGAGGTCGTTGGTCGGTTCATCGAGAATCAGCAGGTTGCTTGGCTTGAGGAACAGACGCGCCAGCAGCAGGCGGTTACGCTCACCGCCGGACAAGGCGCGCACCGGCGTCATGGCGCGTTTCGGATGGAACAGGAAGTCCTGCAGGTAACCGAGCACGTGGCGCGGTTTGCCGTTAACCATCACTTCCTGCTTACCTTCAGCGAGGTTATCCATCACGGTACGATCCGGATCCAGCTCAGCGCGGTGCTGATCGAAGTAAGCGATTTCCAGCTTGGTACCGCAATGCACGCGGCCGCTGTCGGCTTTCAGCTGATCCAGCATCAGACGCAGCAAGGTGGTTTTACCGCAACCGTTCGGGCCAATCAGGGCGATTTTGTCGCCGCGCTGCACCTGAGTAGTGAAGTCTTTCACCAGGGTTTTGCCACCCACACTGTAATTGACATCTTCCATCTCAAACACGATTTTGCCTGAACGTGCCGCTTCGCCGACTTGCATATTGGCTTTGCCCATCACTTCACGACGTGCAGATCGCTCGTTACGCAGCGCTTTCAAGGCACGTACACGGCCTTCGTTACGCGTGCGGCGCGCTTTGATGCCCTGACGGATCCACACTTCTTCCTGCGCCAGCTTGCGGTCAAACTCGGCGTTCTGCATCTCTTCGACACGCAGCGCTTCTTCTTTGCCGGTCAGGAACAGATCGTAGTTGCCCGGCCAGGAAACCAGCTTGCCGCGATCAAGATCGACAATGCGCGTCGCCATGTTGCGAATAAACGAACGGTCATGCGAAATGAAGATGATGCTGCCGGTGAATGTCTTGAGGAACGTTTCCAGCCAATCAATGGTTTCGATATCAAGGTGGTTGGTCGGTTCGTCGAGCATCAATACGCGCGGGTTGCTCACCAGCGCGCGGCCCAACGCCGCTTTACGCAGCCAGCCGCCAGACAGCGAAGACAACTCGGTATCCGCATCCAGACCAATCTGCTGCAGCACGTCGTTGATGCGGCTATCCAGCTGCCACAGATTCTGATGGTCAAGGATGGTTTGCAAACGACCCATCTCGTTCAGGTTCTTCTCGCTCGGATCTTCCATCACCAGATGGGAAATCGCGTGATAAGCCTTGAGATGCTCCGCCTGCTCGGCCACGCCTTCGGCAACGAAGTCATAAACAGAACCGGTAATGTTGCGTGGCGGATCCTGTTGCAGACGCGCCACCACCAAATCCTGCTCATAAATGATGCGGCCGTCATCCAGCGGCTGTTCGCCGTTGATGATTTTCATCAGCGTCGATTTACCGGCGCCGTTACGGCCAACCAGACAGACGCGTTCGCCCTCTTCGATATGCAGTTCGGTGTTATCCAACAGCGGCGCATCGCTGAACGAGAGGTAAGCGCCATGGATACTGATCAGTGACATAAAACTTATTCCTTACCGGCGTGGCTAACCAGCCAGCAGTTGTGAATTTGACGGTTGCGCGCGAAATCCTGCGACAGCGTTTTTTGGGTAATTTCCTGCGCCTGCAGACCCAGACGTTCTAAGCCGTCGAGATCCATTTTGAAGCCGCGCTTGTTGTTGGAGAACATAATGGTGCCACCGCGACGCAGCAAACGTTTCAGGTTCTGCATCAGCATCATGTGATCGCGCTGCACGTCGAAATCGTCTTCCATGCGCTTAGAGTTAGAAAACGTCGGCGGATCGATAAAGATCAAATCGAACTGTTCGTCACTCTCACGCAACCAGCTCAGGCAATCGGCGTGCAACAGGCGATGATTACGGCCGGTTAAACCGTTAAGGCGCAGGTTGCGCTCGGCCCACTCCAGATAAGTACGCGACATATCCACGGTGGTGGTGGTTTTCGCGCCGCCCAAACCGGCGTGTACGCTGGCGGTGCCGGTATACGCAAACAGATTGAGGAAATCTTTACCTGCGCTCATTTTGCCCAGCATCTGGCGCGCGATACGGTGATCGAGGAACAAACCAGTATCCAGATAATCGGTGAGATTCACCAGCAGGCGCGCATCAAATTCCTGCACTTCGAAGAAATCGCCCTTCTCACCCAGCTTTTGATACTGGCTTTTGCCTTTCTGGCGTTCGCGGGTCTTCATTACCAGACGATTCGCCGGGATCTCCAGCACGCTCAGCGTAGCGCTGATCACATCGAACAGACGCTGACGCGCTTTGTTGGCGTCCACGGTTTTCGGCGGCGCATACTCCTGAATCACCACCCAATCAGCGTAACGATCGACCGCTACGTTGTACTCAGGCAGATCGGCGTCATACAGACGATAACAATCGATATTCGACTGACGCGCCCATTTATCCAGCTTCTTCAGGTTCTTGCGCAGACGGTTAGCAAAATCTTCCGCGATCTGCGCGCCGCCTTCTGCACTGGTTGCAGCCAGCTGATAGTTTTTCTGCACGCACTCCAGCGGGCCGTTTTTGGCTTTAAACTGACGATCGGCACGCAGTTGCAAGCAGCTCAGCAGCTCTGGCGAGGCGCTGAACAGCGACAGATTCCAGCCGCCGAAGTGCTGCTTCATGATGCGGCCCAGCTGGCTGTGCAGCGCAATCAGCGCCGGTTCGCTTTCCAGACGCTCACCGTACGGCGGATTGCTCAATACCGTGCCGGTAATCTCTTTGCCCGCCAGCGGATTCTTCAGCTTAATCACATCCTGCTGCGCAAAGGTGAACAGCTCGAACACGCCTGCACGACGGGCGTTGGCGCGCGCCGATTCCAGCACGCGGCTGTCATTATCGTAGCCAAAGAAACGGGCGGTCGCAGCGGCGGTACCCACGCGTGCGCGCTCTTTCGCGGCAGCATGAACTTCCTGCCACGCAGCCTGATTGTGTTTCTTCCAGCGATTAAAGCCCCAATGGGTACGCAGCAGGCCAGGCGCGCGATCGCAGGCGATCAACGCCGCTTCCAGCAGCAGCGTACCGGAACCACACATCGGATCGACCAACGGCGTGCTGCTCTGCCAACCGGAACGCATCACGATGGCTGCCGCTAAGGTTTCTTTTAGCGGCGCTGCGCCGGTTTGCTGGCGATAGCCGCGCTGATGCAGTGAATCACCGCTTAGATCCAGCGCGATGCTGACGCGATCTTTGTTGAGCCACGCATTGATGCGGATGCCCGGTTGTTCACGATCAACGTTCGGGCGCTCCAGATTCTGGCGGGTAAAACTATCGACGATGGCATCTTTAATGCGCAGCGCACCGAACTGGCTATTGCGGATCACCTCGTTGGTGCCGCTAAAATGGATGGCAAAACTGGTGTTGCTGTCGAACATCTCGGTCCACGGGATACTTTGCGCACCCACGTAAAGATCGAGATCGCTCCAGACGCCAAATTCTCCCAGCGGCAGCAAAATGCGCGAAGCCAGACGGCTCCACAGCAGGCTTTGGTACATTACATGGTCGTCGGCCTGGAAGTGGACGCCGCCCTGCACCACCTGCAAATCCTGCGCACCCAGCGCGTCTAGCTCACTTTTCAACAGCTCTTCGAGCCCACGCGCCGTACTGGCAAACAGAGAATTCATATCGTCACTTTTTACTCTTGCTTAAATTGCTGCGCATTATAGCGAATCAGCGTGCTATGTCATAAAGTTAGCTTCTTTAAAACTTATGACCCCTTTTTTGGAGTGGTGATGATTACGCTTTCACGCCTTTACATCCATCCCGTTAAATCTATGCGCGGTCTGCAACTGTCACATGCGCAGGTGCTGGAAAGCGGTCTGGGCTTTGATCGCATCTTTATGGTGACCGAACGGGACGGCACGTTCGTGACCGCCCGCCAGTTTCCGGAAATGGTGCGCTTTACCCCGGCGCTGCTGCCGGACGGGCTGTTTCTGCAGGCACCGGATGGTACGCAGGCGCTGATCCGCTTCGCTGATTTCACCGCTGAGCAGTCACCCACCGAAGTCTGGGGCAACCATTTCACCGCGCGCGTTGCACCTGACGCGATCAACAGCTGGTTAAGCACCTTCTTCCCACGTCCGGTGCAGCTGCGCTGGACCGGCGTGCAACCGACGCGCCGCGTGAAGCGTTTTGATCATGTGCCACTGAGTTTCGCCGACGGTTTTCCTTACCTGCTGGTGAATATGGCCTCGTTGCAGGATCTGCAACAGCGCTGTCCGGCCAGCGTGCGCGTTGAGCAGTTCCGTCCCAATCTGGTGGTGAGCGGCGCGGCTGCCTGGGAAGAAGATAACTGGAAACGCCTGCAAATTGGCGAGATCACCTTTGAGATGCCGAAACCGTGCAGCCGCTGCGTGTTTACCACCGTTGGTACCGAAAGCGGTCGTAAACATCCTGATGGCGAACCGCTCTCGACCTTGCAGGGTTTTCGCAGCGCGCAGGATGGCAGCGGCGATATCGATTTCGGCCTGAATTTGATCGCCCTTAATAGCGGCATTATTCGCGTCGGCGATGCGGTGACCATTCTCGAGAAGCAAACGCCTCGCACTTACGGTGCGGGCGCCGTGGTCGAAACGCTGGCGCCAGCCGCTAGCAGCCACAGCGCGGTGAGCATCGATTATCAGGGGACGAGCTTTAGCGGCGACAATCAGCAAGTGCTGCTGGAACAGTTGGAAATGCAGGGTTTCCGCATTCCCTACTCGTGCCGTGCCGGGATTTGTGGCAGCTGCAAACTGACGTTGGTGGCGGGTGAAGTGAAAGCACTGAAGAAAAGCGCGGTGCGCGCCGATGGTACCATCTTAAGCTGCAGCTGTATTCCGGCAGGCGATATCGAACTGGCGTAAGCCGATTACACCGCCCGCGCAAAGTGGGCGGTTTGTTCCTGCTGCTGTGGACGCAGACGATCGTTCATGATCTTTATCGCATCACCCAACTGCATACCTTTACCCGCCACGGTTAGCGCGTTTTGCGCTAATAAGCACAGCGCAGCATTTTCACCGCTTTCAACCACAAACAGTTGTGCCTGTTCGCCGCTATCAGCCAGCGTCACCGCCACCATATCGCCCGCAGCGGGCTGCCAGCTGTGCGCATGATTCGTGAAGTGCCAGCTTTTTGGCATCAGGGGTTTGAGAAAACGACTGGCCACCAGCGCGTTTAACACTAACTCCGCACGCTGATCGCCTTTTAATCCACTCTGACGGCAACGTTCTTCAAAGCTAAAATAGAGCGCGGCGTCATCAACGCAAAAACCGCTGACATTAAATGCATCAGGCGTCAGCATTTTGCGCGAGAAGCGCGAGCGAAATAACATGCCGTCGGCTAAATCCAGCATCATGCGGTCATGATCAGCGTCGAAATACCAACGCCAGTTGTCATCAGGTTTGATTTTCATGATCTGCCCTGTGGTTTATCGCTGCGCTAAACGGCGCTTAATTAAAAAAATAAATCTGAGAAAAAGCTGAAAAATCCAGCAGCAGGACAAAATATAAACGAGCCGAAGGGATAAATAAACCCCTCGGCGCAGTAAAGTGGGAAATGTCTTAGAGGTGGGTCACGATATCTTTAATTAAGCCTGGGCCTTTATAAATAAATCCAGAGTATATCTGCACTAATGTTGCACCCGCGGCAATTTTCTCACGCGCAGAAACCAGCGAATCAATACCACCGACGCCGATAATAGGTAAGCGGCCCTGCAGCTCTTGCGCCAGGCGGCGAATCACTTCGGTGCTGCGTGACTGCACCGGACGACCACTTAATCCGCCCATTTCTTCGGCATATTTAAGGCCGGTGACCAGCGAACGATCAAGCGTGGTATTGGTGGCAATCACACCATCAATATTGTGGCGCACCAAACTGTCGGCAACCTGGATCAATTCTTCTTCGGTCAGATCCGGCGCAATCTTTACCGCCACCGGCACATATTTAAGGTGCCTTGCTTGTAGTTCTTGCTGTTTTAATTTGATGGCAGAAAGAAGATCGTCCAGCGCTTCGCCATATTGCAGCGTGCGTAATCCTGGCGTGTTGGGTGACGAAATATTGATGGCGATATAACCGGCGTGGGCATATACCTTTTCCATGCAGATCAGATAATCGTCTTTGCCTTTCTCGACCGGCGTATCTTTATTTTTGCCAATATTGATGCCGAGAATGCCTTTAAAGCGCGACTTTTTAACGTTGGCAATCAGATGATCAACGCCGAGATTATTAAACCCCATGCGGTTAATAATCCCTTCGGCAGGCACTAAGCGGAACATACGCGGTTTATCATTTCCCGGTTGCGCCAGCGGCGTTACCGTTCCCACTTCGACAAAACCAAAGCCCATCGCGCCGAAGGCATCAATGCACTCGGCATTCTTATCGAGACCGGCCGCTAAGCCGAGCGCGTTCGGGAAGGTTAATCCCATGCAGGTTACCGGACGTGATGGCAGCGACTGGCGAATCAGCCCTTCCAGCGGGGTGCCGCTAATAAAACGCAGTTGTTGAAAGGTGAGTTGGTGCGCACGCTCAGGATCAAGCTTAAACAGCGCTGGCCGGACGATAGGATATAACATGCACTCTCCTCAATGACGGAAACCAGGGAAGTCGGGGTGCACGGGAAAATGTGCGCCAGAATGGTAAGGTGCGCTGGCGCAAAAGTAAATTGTTCTACTGCATCACAATTTGATCGTTATCAGCGTCGTGCAGAATAGCGGCCAAGCTGTTCGCGACACGCCTGCAAGCCACTGTAAATCGTCGGGCAATACCACATCAGCTTCAGACGCGCGCTATGCTGCAACACATTGCGCACCAGCTGATTCACCTGCGGTTGCCAATCCGTTGGGATCACCATGTGATTTTTGCGCATCTGCGCCAGGCAGCTGTGCATCACCGTTTGGTAGTAGCTATCCAGCAACGCTGCATCCACCGGCAGTTGCCGGTCGCGCAGGAACTGTTCGCTGCTTTCACGCGCAATAAAGTAATTTTTCACATAGGAAAAATCGCGCGTGCTTTGCGACAGCGACGTCAGCATAAAGCGTTTGTAGTAGTAACTTTGGCTGGTGCAATAAATGTTACGCGCCTGCAGATAGAGCGCAAACATGTAAGGCGCATCTTCATGGTTTTGAATTGGCAGAAACTGCAGCGCCAGTTGATCAATCAAGCGACGCGAAATGATGCTGCTCCACACGACGCGATGCGCCGACTGATGCTGCATCAGCGTACGTAAACTGGTGCTGCCGCCGGGCAGCAATCCACTGACATGACGCTGGTGAATGGTTTGATAGTGGCGCTGCGCGGCAGGCACATCAAAAAACATTTTCGCGCCAAAGCAGAACAGATCGATATCTTCATGGCGCGCCTGCACGCGACGGAAGTCGGCGAACAAATCGGTGGAGACAAAATCATCGGCATCCATGAAGTAAACAAAATCACCGGTTGCGACAGAGAGCCCTTTCATACGCGCGGCACTGACGCCGCCGCGCTCACCGCTCAACAGGATTACCTGCGGATGCTGGGCCGCAAACGCCGTGAGCCAGGCTACGCTGCTGTCACTGGAACCATCGTCGATAATAATGATCTGTTCCGGCGGCGATGACTGACGCAACAATGAACCCATCGCTTCTGGCAGCCAGGGCGCGCAATTCCAGTTCGGTATGATGACCGAAACCGTAGGGATACGGTGAGATGACATCATGCTCATCCTCTTTCCTCAACGTTAAACAACGGAATTCTGAGACGCTTCAACACCACACTGTGCAGCAGACAGCAGACGCCGAGGTTGAACGCGCCAATCAAGCCAAGCCACAGCAGGTTGAGCCAGCGATTTTGGTTCCACTCGATAGGTAAGAAAGTGCTCAACCAGGCGACGGCCGCAGAAACCGCCCAAATCAGCATCACGTCGCGTGTTAACCAGTTAAAATGTATGCCCGGCGCAAAGCGGCGATGCACCAGCCACGCCCAGCCCACCAGATAGAAGATGTTCTGGCCCAGCCACAGCCAACCGGTGCCCAGTGCGCCGTAGTGAATGGCACACCAGATGTTGAGCGGCACCAGCAGCACGGCAAAGCAGGTGAAGCCTTTCATGTGCAGCTTGAGGTTGCCGTTGATGTATTGCAGGTGATAGAGCAAACCGCAGATCGCCTGAATGCCGCTGCCCAACGCATACAGGCTGAGGACAAATGACATCTCATCAACAATCTGACTTTTCTGCGTCCACGCCCACAGCAGCGGGCCGGCGTAACAGGCAATGGTGATACTGAGCGGCGCCATAAAGATCGCCACCGCCTGCGTAGTGTAGCGGTAAAGTTTCAAGGACTCCGCATCGCCCTCTTTGCGGGTTTTCATGCCGGTCATGCGTGGCACGATGGCCTGCATAATCGGGCTACTCAGCAGCAGAATGCCGGTCGCGGCGGTCGCCACCACGGTAAATGAACCGTATTCACTTAGCGGCAGCGTCTTGGAGAGCACCAGTCGGTCAATTTGCGAAATAAAGGTCCACACCGCACTGGAAAATGCCGCGCTGAGCGCAAAACGAATAAAGGGTTTCAGCACCTCTTTCAGATCGCCGCGCTTCTCTTTGCGCGCCGCTTTGGGGATCAGCTGGCAGGATTTGTAGATACAGCAGGCCGCTTCGGCAATCGACACCAGCAACTGCCAGACAAAGAACGCCAATACCGCATTAGAGAAGAATTGAATCACCAGCACCGCGCCAAAGGTGCGCAAGGTGGTGATAATCAGGTTGACGCCGTTCAGCCACACCTGATGTTCGAAGCCCACAATCACGCTGCGATACGGACTGGTGCGCCAGCGTATCGCCGCAGTGATCACCATAATCGCCACGGCAATCACCACATCGCCCGCCGGAAGATGACGCGCATCCAGCCAGTGCGTGGCAATCCACGGCGTCGCCAGCCAACCCAATACCACCAGCACAATCGTGGAGTACAAGAAGAATTTGGTCAGCGTGGCAAACAGCGCCGGGAACCAGACAAATTCCGCCTGATTAGCACGATAGCGCGCCGCTTCCCGCATCAAGGTGGTCGAAACACCGGCATCGAGTAATTGCAGCCAGGTTAATAAGATCGAAAAGAAGCCCACTAAACCGTAGGCTTCCATACCTAAGTGTTGAATATAAAGTGGTACAACCAAAATACCTGACAGCGTCAGATAGATTTGACCAACATAGTTGGCAATCGCGTTACGTTTTATAGACATAGGTGTTTTGGCATCTGGGCATTATCTCAGTGGCCTTAAGCGTGACATAAAAGTATTCACGCGCACACCGGAGTTATTCTTAAAATTAACGTTGGTGCTAAGCGCCCAGCTTTTTTCTCATTTTCATCATGGAGAAATAGATGTCAGGTTGTTTCAACATGAGTTTTTCCATTGCACCTTTGGCCGGGAAGTTTTCCGCAAAGTAGGTTAATGCATGGCGGGTATTATCTGAGAATTTATCGGCACCACTCAACTCGTGCTGGACTAATTGTAATAAGCCGCTGCGTAAATAACTTTCCCGATAGCGGTTTCGCTCCGGAATATAGTGTGACAATCGTGTGAGTTTTTCATAATCGGTAATAAATTGCTGATAGGTTAAGCGCGGCGAGGCTTCTACCTGAGTGGTCAGCGACGCTTCACTAGCGTAATCGAGTACCCACGCCGTTTGTGTATGCAGTAATCCGGCCAGCATCACATCCTGAATACGCGTCAGCGGCCCACCCGCGCGGGCCAGTCCAGCACGCAAGATCACCGCAAAGCCGCCCTGCTGCCACCAGCGCTGCGCATGCAGTTGCTGGAACAGCTGCAGAGAAGAGTGTAAACCGTTCGCCAGCTCGCGCTTCGCCAGTGAGACCACAAAACAGTTCAGTTCGGGACGCTGGTCACTGAGCTTTGCCACGTCCTGCAGCAGGTTGGCCGGCAAGGCGCTGCGTTCCGCGCTGAACAGCAGGAAATCATCTTCAGCCGGCGTGCTGTGCGGAAAGGTCGGCAGCAATGACGAGGTGAGATGCGATCCCGCAGCATCGGGTTGCAGCCAGTAACATACCAGCTCTTCTGCAGCGTTAGGTGAGGGTGAGATGCGATTGAAGGTGGCAGGCGCGACCCGCTGCTCAGTCAAATCCTGAGCAAATGAAGAACTACCCATATATATCTCCCTAAAAATAAATTGATTTGCCGCAACGGCAGTTCACGCCACAAAACGCGGGCGTAAATAAATAAGTGAAATATCGTTATCGTGTTCTAGCGGAAATTAGCTCAACCAATTATAAACAGGCCTGGAATTGTAATTCCAACCACGATTAGCATTAACATGTAACTTACGAAATTAATTGTTCAGCGCAGCTGCATGAAGTGTGATGTTGATCGGCGAAAATTTGCATGACTTGTAACAAGCGGGTTGAATAGTGCGTATTTTATTAACCTTTATTCGCGTTTAGACATGAATTTCGTGAAATAAAAACCACGGTAAATTAGGAAATAAACAACGGATGCTCAGTTTTATCCGATTCATGGAGGAGTGAATAGTGGAGAATTGTTTATCTTTTCCCATAACTTTCAATACCAAGCACTGCATGCTATCGGTAACTGCGCGGTCTGTGTAAATATATTTCTCTGGTTACTACTCTGTTTTACCCATGCATCACGCCCTTTAATCATTAACGTCATTCACTGAGGCCGCAGGATTTATATAACTGCACCCTTGCAGCCTCGCTTTTCAGATTATACCTAAGCGCCTGAAACCTGCGTTTTCATCCCCTCTTTATATGCTACTGGCTATCCCATTTTGCGACTTAGGATTACCAGATAAATCATTTAAGCCTCGCTGCCTGCTCTGACAGTATTGAACACATCAGTTCTGAATATCAGATAATCAATAACTTTCAGTTATAAGGAGTGACCATGCGGGTTATTACGCTGGCGGGCAGCCCTCGCTTCCCTTCACGCTCTACTGCGCTGCTGAGCCTGTGCCAGCACGCGCTGGAAGCACGCGGTGTCGAAGTGATTCCATGGAATATTCACAATTTCCAGCCTGAAGATTTACTCTATGCACGCTTCGATTCTCCCGCATTGGCCGCGTTGAAAGCCGATTTGGCGCTGGCGGATGGCGTAATTGTCGCCACGCCTATCTATAAGGCTTCGTTTTCCGGCGCACTGAAAACCCTGCTCGATCTGCTGCCCGAGCGCGCGCTGGAACACAAAGTGGTGTTGCCACTGGCCAGCGGCGGCAGTGCTTCACATCTGCTGGCGGTGGACTACGCGCTGAAGCCGGTACTCAACGCGCTAAAGGCACAGGAAGTGTTGCACGGCGTGTTCGCCACTGACGGCCAGATTACCGATTACGACCGCCAGCCGCTGCTCGATCCGCTGCTGTCGCAACGCATTGATGAAGCGCTGGATACCTTCTGGCACGCGCTGCATCGTCGCCACCCACCTTACGCACAAGCGGTATAAAGGAAGAGAGATGAAAAGGATATTGACGGGTTTACTCATGCCAGCCGTCGCGGCGCTGCTCACCTTGAGCGTGAGCGCGCAGGCCGCCGACGCACCAGAACAGTTGCGTATCGGTTACCAGAAAGGTTCGGTGAGCATGGTATTGGCGAAAACCCACAAGCTGCTGGAGCAGCGCTTCCCGCGCACCAACATAAAGTGGGTGGAATTCCCGGCGGGCCCGCAGATGCTCGAGGCGCTTAACGTCGATAGCATCGATTTGGGCAGCACCGGCGACATCCCGCCGCTGTTTGCTCAGGCCGCAGGTGCCGATCTGCTTTATGTCGGCTCGGAGCCACCCAAGCCGCAAGCCGAAGTGATTTTAGTGCCGAAAGATAGCCCAATTCACAGCGTGGCCGAACTGAAAGGGCATAAAGTGGCGTTCCAGAAAGGCTCCAGCTCGCACAACCTGCTGCTGCGTGCGCTGGAACAGGCCGGACTGAGCTTTAAAGACATTCAGCCAACCTATCTGACGCCCGCCGATGCGCGCGCCGCATTTCAGCAAGGCGACGTTGATGCCTGGGCGATTTGGGATCCTTACTACTCTGCCGCGCTGCTGCAAGGCAACGTGCGCGTGCTGGCCGACGGCAGCAAACTCAATCAAACCGGCTCCTTCTATTTAGCCACGCGCAAATACACCGAGACGAACGGCGCCTTCGTGCAGCAGGTACTGAATACCTTCAGCGAAGCCGATGCGCTAACGCGCAGCCAGCGCGACCAGAGTATCGATCTGCTGGCGAATGCGATGGGCTTACCAAAACCGGTAATTGCCAGCTATCTCGACCATCGTCCACCGACCACCATTACGCCGGTCAGCGCCCATACCGCGCAGGCCCAACAGCAAACGGCCGATCTGTTTTATGCCAATCATCTGATGCCGGTAAAAGTGAATATTGCTGACCGCATCTGGCATCCACAATCCGCCCAGCCTAAAGGAAATTAATCATGAGCGTATCCGTATTTTGGTTTCTCCCGACGCACGGCGATGGCCACTATCTTGGCACCGCGGAGGGTTCGCGCCCGGTTGATCATGGTTATCTGCAACAGATTGCGCAGGCAGCGGATCGCCTTGGCTTCGGCGGCGTGCTGATCCCCACCGGTCGCTCCTGTGAAGATGCCTGGCTGGTGGCGGCGTCATTGATTCCGGTTACGCAGCGTCTGCGTTTCCTCGTCGCACTGCGTCCGGGCGTGATTTCACCGACGCAGGCGGCGCGTCAGGCCGCCACGCTGGATCGTCTGTCGAATGGTCGCGCGCTGTTTAATCTGGTCACCGGCGGCGATCCGGAAGAGTTAGCCGGCGATGGCGTGTTTCTCGATCACCGTGAACGCTATGAAGAGTCCGCTGAGTTTACCCGCGTCTGGCGGCGGGTAAGCGAAGGCGAAACCGTCGATTACGAAGGCAAGCATGTGAAGGTGCGCGGTGCGCGTCTGATGTTTAAAGCGGTGCAGGAACCGCGTCCGCCGCTGTGGTTTGGCGGATCATCAGATGCCGCGCAGGATTTGGCCGCTGAACAGGTCGATGTCTATCTCACCTGGGGCGAACCGCCGGCGTTAGTTAAAGAGAAGATTGAGCAAGTGCGCGCCAAAGCGGCGGCACAAGGCCGCACCGTGCGCTTCGGGATTCGTCTGCACGTGATTGTGCGCGAAACCAATGAAGAAGCGTGGCAAGCGGCGGATCGCCTGATTGCCCATCTCGACGATGCCACCATTGCCAAAGCGCAGGCCGCGTTTGCGCGCACCGATTCGGTAGGCCAGCAGCGCATGGCCGCACTGCACGGTGGACGTCGCGACAAGCTGGAGATCAGCCCGAATCTGTGGGCCGGCGTCGGCCTGGTGCGCGGCGGCGCAGGTACCGCGTTAGTGGGCGATGGCCCAACCGTGGCGGCGCGCATGCAGGAGTATCAGGATCTCGGCATCGAGACTTTTATTCTCTCCGGCTATCCGCATCTGGAAGAGGCTTATCGCGTAGGTGAGTTGCTGTTCCCGCACCTCGATTTGGCGATTCCGGAAGTGCCGAAGCCGCGCGTGGTGCAAGCGCACGGTGAAGCGGTGGCCAACGATTTCACGCCGCAAAAAGTGTCGCAGAGCTAAAGGAGCAGATGATGGCGAACGTTAAAACCAGGCTGACCAATGCTGTATTGCCGTGGGTGTTGCCGGTGGTGCTGATTGCACTGTGGCAACTGGCATCGCAAGTGGGTTGGCTGTCGACGCGCATTTTGCCGTCGCCGGAAAACATCCTCATCACCTTCTGGAAGCTGACGGTGAGCGGAGAACTGTGGCAAAACCTGGCGATCAGCAGCTGGCGTGCCGCCATCGGTTTCTCTATTGGTGGCTCGATTGGTTTGATTCTGGGTTTGATTACCGGCACCTCGCGCGTCGGCGAACGCTTGCTGGATACTTCGGTGCAGATGCTGCGTAACGTGCCGCATCTGGCGCTGATTCCGCTGGTGATTTTATGGTTCGGCATCGACGAATCCGCCAAGATTTTCCTCGTGGCGCTGGGCACGCTGTTCCCGATTTACCTGAATACTTATCACGGCATTCGTAATATTGATCGGGGTTTAGTCGAGATGGCGCGCAGCTACGGCTTGTCTGGCTGGAGCCTGTTCATTCAGGTGATTCTGCCGGGTGCGCTGCCTTCGATTATGGTTGGCGTACGTTTTGCCCTTGGCCTGATGTGGCTGACGCTGATTGTCGCCGAAACCATTTCCGCTAACTCTGGCATTGGTTATCTGGCGATGAACGCCCGTGAATTCCTGCAAACCGACGTGGTGGTGGTGGCCATCATTCTCTATGCCCTGCTCGGCAAACTCGCCGACGTCGCGGCACAACTGCTGGAGCGCGTCTGGCTGCGCTGGCATCCGGCTTACCAAGTGAAGGAGAACGCATGAGCAACGCAACCCTAAATCCGGCGCGCTTAAATCGCGGTACACCGGTTGGCGTGAATGGCGTCAGCAAGCAATATGGCGATCGTACCATCCTGAATAATATCGACCTGCACATCCCCTCCGGGCAGTTCGTCGCCGTCGTCGGCCGCAGTGGGTGCGGGAAAAGTACCTTGCTGCGCCTGCTGGCGGGTCTGGAATCCACCACGCGCGGGGCGTTGCTGGCGGGTAATGCGCCATTATCCGAGGCACGCGAAGATACGCGTTTGATGTTCCAGGATTCACGCTTACTACCGTGGAAAAAGGTGATTGATAACGTTGGGCTGGGACTGAAAGGCCGCGAATGGCGCGCCGCCGCGCTGGAAGCACTCGAAGCCGTGGGATTGGCGGATCGTGCCAACGAGTGGCCTGCCGCGTTGTCTGGCGGGCAGAAACAGCGTGTGGCGCTGGCGCGTGCGCTGATTCACCGCCCAGGTTTGCTGCTGCTCGATGAGCCGCTCGGGGCGCTGGATGCGTTGACGCGTATCGAAATGCAGGGATTGATTGAGTCGCTGTGGCAGCAGCATAACTTCACCGTGCTACTGGTGACGCACGATGTCAGCGAAGCGGTGGCTATTGCCGATCGCGTATTGTTGATTGAGGAAGGCCAGATTGGCCTGGATTTGATCGTTGATTTACCGCGCCCACGCCGTCGCGGATCGGCACGTCTGGCAGAGCTGGAAGCGGAAGTGCTGGATCGGGTGATGAAGCGCGGCTCGTCAGAACAGCCGTTGAAGTTTGCGCAGCAGAGTTAATTTTGAAGACGCGCGATAAATCGCGCCGCTACGAATGCATACATTTATTGGTAGCGGCGCAATTTATTGCGCATGGTTTTCTTACGCGTTTAACGCCTTGGTGATTTTCTCGTACAAATCGCCCGACAGCTTATCCAGCCCTTTCAACGTTTCCAGCGCTTTACGCATCAGCGCCTGACGATCGGCATCGTAGCGTTTCAGGCGAATCAGCGGCTCGATCATGCGTGCAGCCACTTGCGGGTTGCGCGTGTTGAGATCGGTCAACATCTCCACCAGGAACTGATAACCGCTGCCATCTTTAGCGTGGAACGCCGCGGGATTACCAGACGCGAACGCACCAATCAGTGAACGGATACGGTTCGGGTTGCCCATGGTGAACGAACGGTGATTCAGCAGCTCACGCACATTGCTCAGCACGTCCGCCGCTGGGCTGGTGGCTTGCAGCACAAACCATTTATCCATCACCAGACCATCCTGATGCCAGCGCTCATCATAGGCCGCCAGCAGCGTATCGCGACATGGCAGGTTCGCCGCCACCGCTGCAGACAGCGCCGCTAACGCATCGGTCATGTTGTTTGCCTGCTGATATTGCGCCTGCACCAGCTTGTCCGCCTGTGCCGCATCGGCGAAGGCCAGGTAACCGAGGCAGACATTTTTCAGCGTGCGCTTGCCAATCTCCGCGTGCTCAATTTTGTATTCGCTGCTTTGGTTGGCCAGATAGAGCGCAAAGAATTCGTCACTCAGCTCTTTAGCCAGCGTGCGCACCAGCGCATCGCGTACTGCTGAGATCGCCAGCGGATCGATGACATCAAACAATTCAGCGATTTCATTCTCAGACGGCAGCGAAAGAATCAACGCTTTCAGCGCCGGATCGCCCTGCTCATCCAGCAGCACAGCGCGGAACGCATCTGCCACATGCAGCGGCAGCGATAGCGGCTGGCCCTGCTGATGACGTGCGACGTTGAGGCGAATGTAGGTTGCCAGCAGGCTTTGCGCCGCATCCCAGCGCGCGAAGTCGTTACGCGCGTGGCGCATCAGGAAGGTGAGTTGCGCATCGCTCCATTTGTAGTCGAGCTTCACGGGCGCAGAGAATTCACGCAGCAGCGATGGCACCGGCTGGAAGTAAACGTTATCGAAAATAAAGGTCTGAAACTCTTCGGTGACGTTCAGCACGTGATGCACCGGATGACCGTTATGCTGCAGCGGGATCACCTTGCCTTCGTTATCGTACAGTTCGATATCCAGCGGAATGTGCAGCGGCAGCTTCTCTTTCTGCTCGGCGGTGGCCGGCGTGCGCTGGGTGACGTGCAGCGTGTACTGTTCCAGCTCTGGATTGTAGTCATCGCGCACCGTCAGGACTGGCGTGCACGCCTGGCTGTACCAGCGGCGGAACTGCGACAGATCGACGTTCGAGGCATCTTCCATCGCCTGCACGAAATCATCGCAGGTGGCGGCGCTGCCATCGTGACGCTCGAAATAGAGTTGCATGCCTTTCTGGAAATTCTCTTCGCCCAGCAAGGTGTGCATCATGCGGATCACTTCTGACCCTTTCTCATACACCGTTAAGGTGTAGAAGTTGTTCATTTCGATCACCTGATCCGGACGGATCGGATGCGCCATTGGGCTGGCGTCTTCCGCGAACTGCGCACCGCGCATCACACGTACGTTATCGATACGGTTCACCGCGCGCGAACCGAGATCGGAGCTGAACTCCTGATCGCGGAATACTGTCAGCCCCTCTTTCAGGCTGAGCTGGAACCAGTCGCGGCAGGTCACGCGGTTGCCGGTCCAGTTGTGGAAATATTCGTGACCGATCACCGCTTCAATGCCGAGGTAATCTTTGTCGGTGGCAGTTTCGGCTTTCGCCAGCACATATTTGGAGTTGAAGACGTTAAGTCCTTTGTTCTCCATCGCCCCCATATTGAAGAAATCCACCGCGACGATCATAAAGATGTCGAGGTCGTACTCAAGGTTAAAGCGCTCTTCATCCCACTTCATGCTGGCTTTCAGCGAGGTCATCGCCCAATCAGCACGATCAAGGTTGCCGCGATCGACAAAGATCTCCAGCGCCACATCACGGCCTGAACGCGTGGTAAAGCTATCACGTAATACGTCGAAATCACCCGCCACCAGCGCAAACAGGTAGCATGGTTTCGGGAACGGATCTTGCCACTTCACCCAATGGCGACCATCTTCGTGGCGACCGCTCTCCAGCTTGTTGCCGTTGGAGAGTAAATAAGGATAACGCGCGGCATCGGCAATAATGGTGGTGGTGAAGCGCGCCAGCACGTCTGGGCGATCGAGATACCACGTAATATGGCGGAAACCTTCGGCTTCACATTGGGTACAAAGCGCATCGCCGGATTGGTATAACCCTTCCAGCGCGGTGTTTTTATCCGGATGAATGTCATTAATGATGGTCAGAGTGAAGTTGTCCGGCAACTGGTTGATGAACAACGCGCCCTCTTCTTCGCGGTAATGCGGCCACGGATTGCCATCCACCGCCAGCGATACCAGCGTGAGGTCTTCACCATCCAGACGCAGTTCGGCATCGGTAGCGCCCAAACGCTTCACCTGACTGACCGCCGTGACACGCGTCGAAGCCGCATCCAGATCAAAAGTCAGGTCGATATCGGTAATGGTGTAGTCCGGCGCACGGTAATCGTGGCGATATTTAATTTGCGGCTGTTGCGTCATGAGTCCTTCTCGCATCGTTAATATGTTGACCCGTCAAAGTCTAAGCGGGTTGTGCCTCTGTTGCCACGGTCAATGCGTGCGTTCGTTGAAAAGGCTACAATTCATTAACAATGGCACAAATGACCCTCGACCTGCCACCCGCAATTATGGTGTGATCGCGGTCATTACTGTTTTATACTCCTGCGTCTTTATGACTTTGTTGAACACCGGGCTCTGCTCCGCGGAAGAGGATGCTGAAACGCACCATGACTGGACATGCTTCCCCGATTTTGACCACGCTGCTTGATACCGATGCGTATAAGCTTCACATGCAGCAGGCCGTCTATCATCGCTATTATGATGTCCCGGTTACGGCGGAATTTCGCTGCCGTGGCGACGAACTGCTCGGTATTTATGCGGACGAGATCCGCGCACAAATTGAAACCCTGCAAACGCTCGCCCTGAGCGACGATGAGTATCACTACCTCAGCGGGCTGCCTTTCTTCCAACGCGATTACCTTGACTGGCTGCGCCAGTTCCGCCTCGATCCCTCACAAGTCAACGTGCGTAACAACAACGGCCATCTGACGATTCAGATCAGCGGGCCGTGGCGTGAAGTGATTTTGTGGGAAGTGCCGTTGCTGGCGCTGATCAGTGAAGTGGTGCATCGCCACCGCACGCCGCAGATGGGTGTGGAGCAGGCGGTTGCGCACTTGCAGCACAAGCTGGTCGATTTCCGTCAGCAGGTCGGCGATTTGGATATGTCACGCTTCCAGCTGATGGATTTCGGCACGCGTCGCCGCTACTCAAAAGCGGTGCAGGAAGCGATTGTCGCTACGCTTAAAGCGGAGTTTCCGTGGCTGGTGGGCACCAGCAACTACGATTTGGCGCGCCGCCTGCAGCTTAATCCGGTGGGTACGCAAGCGCATGAATGGTTCCAGGCACACCAGCAAATCAGCCCGGTATTGGCGAACAGCCAACGTGCGGCGCTGCAATCCTGGCTGGATGAGTATGACGATCAGTTAGGCATCGCTTTAACCGACTGCATCACCATGGATGCTTTCCTGCGCGACTTTGGTCCGGGCTTTGCGCATCGCTATCAAGGCCTGCGTCACGACTCCGGCGATCCGCTGGAATGGGGTGAAAAAGCCATTGCGCACTATCAGCGGCTGGATATCGATCCCAAAAGCAAAACGCTGGTGTTCTCGGATAACCTCAATCTGGACAAAGCGCTGGCGCTCTATCGTCACTTTGGCCAACGTGCCAACGTGGTGTTCGGTATCGGAACACGCTTGTCCTGCGATATTCCGGGCGTGACGCCGCTGAATATCGTGATCAAACTGGTGAGCTGCAATGGCAAACCGGTGGCAAAACTCTCCGACAGCCCCGGCAAAACCATTTGCCAGGATAAAGCCTTCGTGCGCGCCTTGCGCAAAGCCTTCGATCTGCCGCTGGTCAAAAGAGCCAGCTGATTCTTATAGCAGGGCGCTTGCGCCCTGCTCTCACGCAACAAATCTCCTGTTTACCCGGCAATTTTGCTTGTTTCCTGTGGGCTCGCAAGTAACATAGCAAAACCCTGAATAAGGGCTTTTATCCACCTTCTTTTATATATAGAGAGAACTTTATGAGCGTTGTGCCTGTAGCGGATGTACTGCACGGCCGTGTCGCGGTTGACAGTGAAGTCACCGTACGTGGTTGGGTGCGTACCCGAAGAGATTCCAAAGCTGGTCTTTCCTTTATCGCCGTTTACGACGGTTCCTGCTTTAATCCCGTTCAGGCCGTCGTCAATAACTCTCTGAATAATTATCAGGATGAAGTGCTGCGTCTGACCACCGGCTGCTCGGTAATCATTACCGGTAAAGTGGTCGAATCGCCGGGCGAAGGCCAGGCTTTCGAGCTGCAGGCGACTAACGTTGAAGTTACCGGCTGGGTTGACGATCCGGATACCTATCCGATGGCGGCGAAACGTCACAGCATCGAATATTTGCGAGAAGTGGCGCATCTGCGTCCACGTACCAACCTTGTAGGCGCCGTGGCGCGCGTGCGTCATACGCTGGCGCAGGCGCTGCATCGCTTCTTCCACGAAAACGGCTATTTCTGGGTTTCGACTCCGCTGATCACCGCTTCGGATACCGAAGGTGCTGGCGAGATGTTCCGCGTTTCGACGCTGGACCTGGAAAACCTGCCGCGCGATCCGCAGGGCAAAATCGATTTCGATAAAGACTTCTTCGGTAAAGAAGCCTTCCTGACCGTATCGGGCCAGCTCAACGCCGAAACTTACGCCTGTGCGCTGTCTAAGGTGTATACCTTTGGTCCCACTTTCCGCGCCGAAAACTCCAACACCAGCCGTCACCTGGCGGAATTCTGGATGCTCGAACCGGAAGTGGCGTTCGCGACGCTGGATGATGCGGCCGCATTGGCAGAATCCATGCTGAAATATGTGTTCCAGGCTGTGCTGAACGAGCGCGCCGACGACATGGCGTTCTTTGCTGAGCGTGTAGACAAGGATGCGGTTGCGCGTCTGGAGCGTTTCGTACAGACCGACTTTGCTCAGGTGGATTACACCGATGCGGTTGAAATCCTGCTGAAAAGCGGCCAGAGCTTTGAGAACCCGGTTTCCTGGGGCGTGGATCTCTCATCCGAACACGAGCGTTATCTCGCAGAGCAGCACTTCAAAGCGCCGGTGGTAGTGAAAAACTACCCGAAAGACATTAAAGCCTTCTATATGCGCATGAACGAGGATGGCAAAACCGTAGCGGCGATGGATGTTCTCGCGCCGGGCATCGGCGAAATCATCGGAGGTTCACAGCGTGAAGAGCGTCTGGATGTGCTGGATGCACGTCTGGCAGAAATGGGCCTCAATAAAGAAGATTATTGGTGGTATCGTGACCTGCGCCGTTACGGCACCGTGCCACATGCCGGCTTTGGATTAGGTTTCGAACGATTAATCGCCTATGTCACCGGCGTACAAAATGTAAGGGATGTTATCCCCTTCCCGCGTACCCCTCGCAACGCGAATTTCTAAATTTAGCGATTAATTATAAGTAATTCATATATATAAAGAGGTCGGCCTAGCCGGCCTTTTTTTATTTTTGTAAATTTTGAGTTCTCTCACAAAGTTCCCGAATTTTTACAAATTGTCATACAATTTTTCCTTTTGATACTTAATTGCGAGATTTGAATCATCTTCGGGCTAGAATTAGCAACCCTGTGATGGAAAGATGCGTGCAGACACAGGAGACATCAAACTTCTTTCAAGGTTCTGTAAAGATTTCTTGGCAGCAGTGGCAGATGTCCAAATAACTCCAATGAGGGTAATAAAAAATGATGAAGCGCAACATTCTTGCAGTGGTTATCCCAGCTCTGTTGGCTGCTGGTGCAGCAAACGCAGCAGAAATTTATAATAAAGACGGCAACAAGCTGGACCTGTACGGTAAAGTCGATGCGCGTCACTCCTTCTCTGATAACGCTAGCGATGATGGCGACAAAACTTATGTTCGCTTCGGTTTCAAAGGTGAAACTCAGATCACTGACCAACTGACCGGTTACGGCCAGTGGGAATATAACATTCAGGCTAACAACACCGAAGGCGGCGACGCTCAGGATGGCAACAAAACCCGTCTGGGCTTTGCAGGTCTGAAATTTGGTGATGCAGGTTCATTCGACTACGGTCGTAACTACGGCGTTATTTATGACGCAATGTCCTACACTGACCAATTGCCAGTATTCGGTGACGATACGCTGTATCAAGACAACGACAACTTCATGATTGGTCGTTCAAGCGGTCTGGCAACTTACCGTAACAGCAACTTCTTCGGTCTGGTTCAAGGTCTGAGCTTCGCTGCACAGTACCAGGGCAAAAACGAAGGTTCTCGTGATCCACTGGCTCAGAACGGTGACGGCTGGGGTACTTCTGTAGCGTATGACACCGGTATGGGTGTTAGCGCAGTAGGTTCTTACTTCTCTTCTGACCGTACTAACGCTCAGATTGCAGATGGTAACGGCGACAAAGCTGACGCATACGGTTTCGGTCTGAAATATGACGCGAACAACGTATACCTTGCAGCATTCTACGGTGAATCACGTAACACCACTGCTTACGGTAGCACCGCTCGTCAGGTTGCTAACAAAACTCAGAACTTCGAAGTGGTTGCACAGTACCAGTTCGACTTCGGTCTGCGTCCATCCATCGCTTACCTGCAGTCTAAAGGCAAGCAGCTGAATGGTAACACCGCTAACGGTGCAACCTTCGCGGGTGGCGATGCTGACCTGGTTAAATACATCGAAGTGGGTACCTACTACTACTTCAACAAAAACATGTCTACCTATGTTGACTACAAAATCAACCTGCTGGATGACAACGATTACACCCGCGCTCAGGGCGTGAGCACCGACGACGTAGTTGGCGTTGGCCTGGTTTACCAGTTCTAATCACCCGATTAGCATTGCGTAATACCTAAAAACGGAGCCCTTGGGCTCCGTTTTGCATTTCAGTGATCGGCTTCGCAATTAGCTTTTCTACTTTATCTCACCGACATATTTCTTTTTTATATCAGCGGTTGGCAAGCGTGCCGACTGACGTTAACCTGATAGCTCATTTCGCTAAAGTTCACCTAAACGGAACTGACTCATGTTTGAATCGATCTCTGCCGCACCCGCCGATCCTATTCTGGGACTGGCTGACCTTTTTCGTGCCGATGACCGGCCGAATAAAATCAATCTTGGCATTGGTGTTTATAAAGATGAAACCGGTAAAACGCCGGTCCTCACCAGTGTTAAAAAAGCTGAGCAGTATTTGCTGGAAAATGAAACCACCAAGAACTACCTGAGCATTGATGGTCTGGCGGATTTCGCACGATGCACGCAGGAGTTGCTGTTCGGCAAAGAGAGCGCGCTGATTTCTGCGGGTCGCGCATGTACCGCACAAACACCAGGCGGTACCGGCGCCCTGCGCGTAGCAGCAGATTTTCTGGCAAACCAGACCAGCGTCAAGCGCGTTTGGGTGAGCAACCCAAGCTGGCCGAACCATAACAATGTCTTCAACGCTGCTGGCCTTGAAGTGTGTGATTACGATTATTACGATGCCGCAAGCCACAGCCTGGATTTCGACGCCATGGTGGCATCGTTGCAGGAAGCCAAAGCAGGCGATGTAGTGCTGTTCCACGGCTGCTGCCACAACCCAACTGGCGTTGATCCGTCTGCAGAGCAATGGCAACAGCTGGCGCAACTGTCGCTAGAGAAAGGATGGCTGCCGCTGTTTGATTTCGCCTATCAGGGCTTTGCTCGCGGTCTGGATGAAGATGCAGAAGGGCTGCGTATTTTTGCCGCTTCACATCAGGAACTAATCGTTGCCAGCTCTTACTCGAAGAACTTCGGTTTGTATAATGAGCGTGTAGGTGCATTAACGCTGGTTGCAGCGAGCGGCGACGTGGCCAAAACTGCGTTTAGCCAGGTGAAATACACCATTCGCGCCAACTACTCTAACCCGCCGTCACACGGTGCGGCGGTCGTCGCCACCATCCTCAGCAATGACGCGCTGCGCACCATCTGGATTCAGGAGCTGGCCGATATGCGTCAGCGCATACAGCGCATGCGTCAGCTGTTTGTGAACACACTGGCGGAGAAAGGCGCTAATCAGGACTTTAGCTTCATCATCAAGCAGAACGGCATGTTCTCATTCAGCGGCCTGACCAAAGATCAGGTAGTGCGTCTACGGGAAGAGTTTGGCGTGTATGCGGTGAACTCGGGTCGCGTTAACGTGGCAGGCATGACGCCAGACAATATGTCGGCGCTGTGTGAGGCGATTGTCGCAGTTTTATAAATCAGGCGGCAAATAACGACAAATGGGCCAAAAGGGCCCATTTTTTTATTCTTGCAGGAACGGATTGCTGATGCGTTCGCGGCCTAGCGTCGAGATAGGCCCGTGCCCCGGCACGAAAGTCACATCATCGCCTAGCGGCAACAGCTTGGTTTTAATCGCATCGATCAGGTCGCTGTGGCTGCCCTGCGGGAAATCGGTGCGTCCAACGCCACCGTTGAAAATCACATCTCCCGAAATCAGAAGACGCCCAACCCGATCAAAGAACACAATATGTCCCGGCGTATGGCCCGGACAAAGCAGCACTTCCAGCGTGACATTGCCAACCTGCACAGTTTCACCCTCTTCCAGCCAGCGATCGGGCGTGAGCGGCGCGCACTCGGGCATACCGAACATGCGGCTTTGTGTGGGCAGATTATCTAACCAGAAAGCATCGAGCGGATGCGGACCGACAATGGGCACCTGATAATGTGCCGCTAGCTCGGCAGCGGCACCAACGTGATCAAGATGTCCATGCGTGAGCAGGATCTGCGACGGCGTTAAACCACGTTCTGCCAGCACGGCTTTGATGGTTTCCGCATCGCCGCCGGGATCGACCAGTGCGGCTTGTTGGGTTTCGTCATCCCATATAACTGAACAGTTTTGGGAAAAAGCCGTAACCGGAATAATTTGGTAGTTCATAGCGCTCCATGACCGACACACGCAGCGCTGCCGGTATCAGGACCAGTGCCTTGCGGGCCCGGTATCTATGTGTACGAAGTTGCTGCGCGGGTAATATCCTACACCACCGGCGCGCATAGATAACGCCGCTTTGCGAACATTGCTCAACGAAATTCCCTCAATGTGGAAATCCATCGCTTGTCCTTTAGTGTGATAGCTTTTTTTCGCCACGCCCGGGCCCGATTCACGCAGCATGGTGTTGGTGGCTAAGGTGCGGTAACCCGAGATCAATTGCACCGGCTTGCGCGTATCCAGCAATGTTTGCAGGCGGTAAAGCTGGTCAAAAAGATGGGGATCGATGGTCTTCACCTGATTGGCGCGGTAATCACGGAAGAAGTGATTTAAGCGGGCTAACTCATCCTTGTCATAACGCTTACCGTTAAAAAACTCTGTTTTAAGGGTTTCACCGGTGTGAAGGTTACTAAGCGTCAATACTCGTGGGCGGGCGGTGGAAAGCGAAGCCAGAGCGGAGCCAGGAAGCAGTGATAATCCTGCTGCTGCGCCTCCAATCAAGAGTAATCGACGACGTTGAGAATCAATATTAGCCATGAAGCGAGGTTACCTAATCTAAAGCGGATAAAATATGTGCGAAAAGTACACAAGGCCGAACATTAACGTCCGCCTAAGAGTCAGTCAACCCAGAATATGTTGCAGAAGACCAAAACCAGCTCAAAATCAAATTTTCGAGACTGGTCTTGGTTAAATTCATGTGAAGAGAAAACAGCCAAATCAATTACTAGAGTAACAACTGACCGGCTTTATGCAGTACCTGACTACCGGAACGGGCGGGATTATCATAATTGTAAATATCTGTACGATATTGCGGCTGGCCGTCATCTGCGACCCATGCGGTTAAATAGTAAAGGTTCACAGGAATACGATGGCGAATCGGCACGTAACGGGTATTTCCCTCTTTCAAGGTGTCTGAGATACGACCGTCGTTCCAGCCCACATCTTGCAACAGCAGATCGGCCAGTTCTGAGGCTTTATTCACGCGCACACAGCCCGAACTGAGCGCACGAATATCGCGCTGGAACAGGTTATGGTTCGGCGTATCGTGCAGATAAATCGCATCCGAACTCGGCATGTTGAATTTGTAGCGACCCAGTGAGTTGGTTGCGCCCGGCGCCTGTCGAATGCGATACGGGAAGCTCGCGGCCGACACCATACGCCAGTCAATCATCGAAGGATCGATCACTTCCGCATCCGCACTCCAGCCCGACAACAGCGTATAACCGTGCTTATACAGATAAGTCGGATCCTGTTTCACCTTCGGCACAATATCCTGGCGCACCAGCGTGGTTGGCACGTTCCACGGTGGATTGAGCACCACATTATTCAGCGCGCTACGCATCAGCGGCGTTTTGCGGTCAGGACGACCCACAATCACGCGTGATGACAAAATGGTGGCGCCGTTGTTGTAGTAGGTCAGCGAATAGTTGGGAATGTTCACCATGATGCCGTTATGCATATCATCCGGTAGCAGACGCAGGCGCTGTATGTTGAGCGCCAGCAGCGAAGCACGCATCTGCGGCGGCACATTCAGCCATTCACGGGTACGCGGACCAATTGCGCCGTCATCGGCCAGTCCCTGCCAGTGCTGGAAGCGTTTAACGCCCTCCACCAGCGCAGCGTCATACACGTTGGGTCCGGTTGCCGTCGGATTAGCAGCCACATTATTGGCCACTTCAGGCGTCGCAGCGAGTGCCGGAGCCGCATCAATATCATCAAAGTTTGCCGCAGACGGGCTCACCGCCACCGGCTGATTGCTTTGGCTCACCGGAACCGGCGCAGTTGGCACCGCGTCTTCCGCCGGCGTTGGCGTAGTACTATGGCTGGCGGTCAACATGCCGGTGCGTTGCAGAATCTCACGCAGCGCAGGCACATCATTACTGATCTGCCCTGGGCGTAGCGTAACGGTATCACGCAGCTGTGGCCATGGGCGATCGTCGGTGATTAGCGTTTTCAGCGCATTATGCATCGGCGCATATTGCGGATGCTGCGGTTGCAACGAGACCACAAAAGTCCGGCTGCCGCCGCCGTTCACCGCATTTTGCCATTGATTGATGGCCGCCAGAGATGGCATGGTCAGCTTGTAAGGCACATTGCTGTAGAGCCAGGTTTCGCCCTGTGTCGGCACATTGGCAACAAACTGCAGATAGCCAAGCATCGCATCACTGAGCACGATGTCGCGCGCCAGGCCTTTGATGTTCGGATTGGTCAGACGCTCAACCCAGCGGGTGAATTGCGGCTGCACGCCAGAGAGCGCCACTTCCGCCAATTGCTGCTGGAAAGCCTGCACCGCTTGCGGGTCTTGCCATAGCGGAGCCATATCGCGCGACGCATAAATACCGGCTAAACCGGGCAAATAGAAAGGTTGTTCAGTGGCGCTGAACGCCTGCTGAATCTGCTGCTGGCTGGCAGCAACCGACATCGAACTGTGGTGCGTTGAATTGGGTAGCGTGGAGGTGATGGCCGCATGGCTCACAGCCAGCGGCGATAGTACCAGTGACAAACCGAGTGCTACTGCAGCACGACTCATTTTGCTCTTATTGTTTAGCAACATCCCTGCCCCCTTCTCACCAATGACATAGCGCCCTGTGATCGCCATGTACAGCCATACTCATAATGTTGAGTATACGAATAAAAAACGGCATCTGCCTCTCAGTGCAGATGCCGCATACAGATTAAACGTAGTGCTGTTTTTTAACCAGATTAAGCGCTATGAATTCTCATATTCAAGACCGACCTTAGGACTTTGATCCTTGCTCGGTGCAGGATCTGCCGAGAAGCCGCGCAGCCCAACCACATGCACATGTTCGGTGTTATTGAACATTTTACGCACCAGTTTGTAGGTGGTGCCTTTTTCCGGGCTGATGTTCTCTGGCGCCGCGATGATCAGCTGCATCTCCAGACGTTCGCACAGCTCAAACAGTGTGGCGATCGAACGCGCATCAAGACGTGCCGCTTCATCAAGGAACAGCAGACGACACGGCGAAATATCTTTGCCGCGCAGACGACGTGATTCCTCTTCCCAGCTCTGTACCACCATCACCAGAATCGACATCCCGGTACCGATCGCTTCACCGGTAGAGAGCGCCCCACTTTCTGCACGCAGCCAGCCGTCAGTGCCACGGTTCACTTCCACTTCCATCTCAAGATAGTTGCGGTAGTCGAGCAGCTCTTCGCCGATGGTTTGCGGCGTGCGCTGGCCCATATCGATCTGCGGATTCAGGCGCTGATAAAGTTTCGCCAGCGCTTCCGAGAAGGTTAATCGGTTGCTGGTAAACAGATCCTGATGCTGTTCATGCTCTTCCGACAGCGTATCCAGCAGCGTTGAGTGCGCTTCACGCACGTTCACGTTGAGGCGCACGCTGCGCACCTGACCAAAGCTTACCGCCTGCAACCCCTGGTTCAGCTGGCGAATACGGTTTTGCTCGCGCTGGATGGTTTTACGAATGATGTTCGCCGCACTGCGTGAGCTGATTGCCAGCGTCTGTTCACGCGCCGTCAGCTCTTCGGTCAGACGATTCAGCTCAATCTCCATCTGCTCGATGGCTTCAACCGGATCGTCGGTACGAATGATGTCCTGGCGAATACGTTCGCGCAGATGCTGATACACCGCGATAAAGAACTGAATCTTACGTTCCGGACGTTTCGGATCTTCAGACATACGCAGCACATCGCGCAGATGTTCGTTATCCGCCACCGCCAGACGCAGCGCACCCAGCGCCTTATCCGACATCGAACGCAGCTCATCGCCGCTGAGATAGGCCAGCTCGCGACGATGCAGACGACGCTCAACGCCATTCTCTTTCACCAGACGCAACACCGTGCACCAGCCCGCTTTCGCGCTGACCACCTGCTCCCGAATCTGATGATAATCGCGTTCCAGCTTGCGCAGTTTTTTCTGCAGGCTGTCCATTTCGGCTTCACAGAAGGTGATCTGTTTTTCCAGCTGGTTGCGACGCGCACGATTGTGGCTCAGCGCGCTATACAGCTCATCACGACGAATGCGCGCGCGCTCCTCTGCGCTGGCATCGGCATGCACGCCGATATCCTGCATCTCTTGCTGCAACTCTTTCAGCATGTCGCGTTTGGCATCGTATGAACTTTTCAGCGAAGCCAGCACCTGCGAATACTGCGTCAGCTGCGCCTGATGTCCACGCAGACGTTCGCGTGCGCGGCTGCGCTCGCCTTCCGCCTGTTCCAGACGCTGACGCAACTGCTTGTTGAGATCGCTGTTGCCACCCAACATGCCAGCCGAACTTTCATAGCTGAAGTGCGCGCGGCGCTGCACCACTTCGGTCAGCGCAAAGGCTTGCTGACGCGCATCACGCTGCTGCTGCTGTGCCTGCTGATAGTCGCGCTGCAGCTGATCGTGCTGCTGCGGATCGCTTTGCAGTACCGCAATCAGCGGCTCCAGCTTGCTGAGTTTGCTGCCGTGCTGATGCAGGAAACGCGCGGCTTCCTGTGCTTCTTCAACGCGCTCGCGGATCTCTTCACAGCGATCGCCAAGCGTGTCGTCGAGCAGCAGATTTACGCGCGGCAACAGGCGGTTCAGCTGGCTGACGCCCTCTTTTGCCTGCTCAAACTGCGCGCGCTGCTGCTGATTGTCATTTTCATGCTGCGCCAGCGCCCGCTCCAGCTCGCCACGACGGCTGTTAAGCTGACGAATCTGCGCTTCCGGATCTTCGTCAAACGCCACCGCTAAATGGCTACCGATGAAGCGGCTAAAGGATTGATGCAGACGCTGGGTTTTCTGTACATCAAACGACAGCGTGGCATAACGTTCAGCCAGCTGTTCACGTTCGTTGTTCAGCAACTCAAGCTGGTTTTCACGCGCCGCGCGACCAAACAGCGGCACTTTCGGGAAGCGGGAGTAGCGCCACTGACGCTCAGCCACTTTCACCACCACCGCTTTTTCCAGCTCTTCGACGCTAAATACGCTGTCGTCAAAGGCTTGCGGATCGCCTTCAATCAGATAGAGATCTTCCGGGCACTCGTCTAAACCGTCGAGCAGGTCGCGCACCAGCGACAGATCTGGCACCACGATGGCGTGGCGCGATGGACCGTATAGCGCCGAGAAGTACGGTGCATCATCCAGCGTAACGTCATCATAAATTTCCGACAGCAGCACGCCGCCAAAACGTTCCGCCAGCTGCGTCAGGCGCGCATCTTCCGCACCGCCCGGTTGGCTCAGACGTTCAATCTGCTGTTCAACTTCGCGCTTACGCGCGGCCAGCTCGTCGCGCTCAACCGTGGTTTCACGCTCGCGCTCCAGCAGTTGCTGCATAAATTCGGTGATTTGCTGGCTGCTGGTCAGCTCCTGACCGGTTTGCTCGCTCAGCTGCGTCAGGATTTCCTGCGCCGCCAGCCAGTGTGGCGCACGCGCGGTCAGCGCAGTGATGCGTTCACGCAGCTGCTCCAGCTCCTGACGCATCAACATGCGGCGTTCACCGGCATCGGCAACGCTGCTATTCAGTTGCTCAATCTGCGCTTCGAGTTCACGCTGCAAGCCGTCCAGCGCATCCGCATCGTATTGCTGGCCCTGACGTTTGCAGAAATCCGCCAGCAAACGCTCGGCATCATGCTGCTCACGCAGACGGGTTTCTAATTCATTGAGGCGCAGACGCAGCGAAGAAAGCTGTTCGGCCTGGTGGCGCTGATTGCCAGCGTCGCGCAGTAATTCGCGCCCCACTTGCCACGCATCCTGACGACTGACGTCACCGGCGATGCTGGTAACTAACGCTAACGCTTGCTCAAACTGGCTGTGTGCCGCTTCGGCGACGCTCAGTTTCTGTTCCAGACGCAGCAGGCGCTCGGTGGCTTCTTCTTCACGCGCCTGGAAGGTCTCCTGCCATTCGGCCGCGTTATCGATGGTTAAATCAGGCAGCTGACACTGCGTACGCGCCTTTTCCAACGCCTGCAAGGCTTGCTGATACTGGATTGCCCGCGTCTGTTGCACGTCGAGCGCTTGCTGGAAATCGGCGAGTTGGCTTTTTAGCTCATCGACTTCCACTTCAGCCGCTTCGGCGCGTGCTTCATTCTCTTCCTGCACTTCGCGCGCTTCGGCAACCACTTCGTTCTGCTCTTCGAGGCGATAGGTCAGCTCTTCCAGATCGGCATCGTAACGCTCGATTTTTTCCTGCTGGCGCATGGCGGTTTGCACCAGATTCAGATGGTCGCTAGCGCCCTGATAATCGCTTTCCAGATCGCTCTCAGCACCGCTGTGCTCGGACAACTCGCGCGCCATTTCAATGTGGCGATACTGCTCGGAAATCAGCTGGTTGCGGCTGGTAAACAGCTCATTACGCAGCTGCAGCGCGCCGTCGAGGTGAATACGACGCTCGTTGGCGTGGCGCATATAGTCGGCGGAAACGTAGTTGGTGGCTTCCGAGATCAGATGCTTAAACAGGTCGCGATCGGATTGGGTGACGCGAATCGCTTCCAGCGTCATGCGGTTTTCCCGCAGCGCGGCTTCCATATCCTGGAAGGCTTTACGCACACCGCCGTTTTCTGGCAGCAGATAATCGCGCAGTGAACGGGTGATAGCGCTGGAGATACCGCCGTACAGCGAAGCTTCAATCAGGCGATAAAACTTACTGCGATCGCTGGCGTTACGCAGACGACGCGGCACCACGCCGAGCTCGAACAGCACCGCATGGTAATCGGTGACCGAGTTGTACTGTTTGAATTGCACGCCTTCCTGCGCTTCCACACGCTCCTTCACTTCCGTCAGCGGCAACACGCGCGCCTGACGGTTATTAAGGATTTCGGTCAGCATATCGGTCGCCTGTGAATCGCTCGGCAAGCCGTGAATACTGAATGGTTTGATATCGACCTTTTTATCGCGTCCCGCCACCTGCTGCAGACGTACACCAACGATCACGCGCTGATGGCGTGAGTTGACCACATCCAGCACCGAATAACAGACGCCGGCGCGCAGCTTACCGTGCAGGCCTTTATCGCGCGAACCCGATGTCGCACCGGCTTCGGTGGTGTTACGGAAGTGCAGCAAGGTTAAGTCAGGGATCATCGCCGTCACGAAGGCGGCCATGGTGGTGGATTTACCCGCACCGTTACCGCCCGAAAGCGTGGTGACCAGTTCATCAAGATCAAAAGTACGGGCAAAGAAGCCGTTCCAGTTGATCAGCGTTAGCGAACGAAATTTACCGCGTTCAATCATGCTTGTTCATCCTCCGCGTTATCACTCGCGTCGCTTTCAGCGTCAATATCGTTATCTGCTTCATCGTTCTCAGTCGCAGCCGGCGCACTTTCCAGCGTCATCGCTTCACCGTCACGTATCAGGCGCAGCTGCGCTTCACGCGCATCGTCACCGCTGCGCACGTCGGCGCCAAAGCGGAACACTGATTCGGTGATGCGGAATTTGCTGCTGTCGTTGCCCATAAACCACACCATGCCGAGACGGCGCAGGCGGCTCAGCGACGCGCGCATTTTTTCCTGCAGCTTGGCGCGGTCAAGATCGGAACCGGTGGAACGCTGATTGACCAGCTTGAGCAGTTTGCTCTCATCGGCCAGCGACAGCAGTTCGTCGTACAGCTCTTGCTGGGTAAAAATCCCCTCATTCGCCAGACGTTCCGGGCTGAGATAGAGATAGCAAAGAATTTTGCCCACCATCATATCCAGCTCGGACAACACCGAGCGCGGAATCAAAGTGGTTGAACGCGGACGCAGATAGAAGAAGCCTTCCGGCGCGCGGATCAGCTCAACGTTGTAGCGCGCGTAAAACTCTTCGAGATATTCCTGGTAATCCATCAGGAAGGCGTGATTATCCAGCTCTTCAATGCCAATGTGGCGACCCGCGCGTAACTGGCTATCGAGCGCCGGGAAAATCGGGTTTGCCAGAGCCAATGCCAGTTTGACTGGCATCACTTGTTCAATATTTGTCGATGACATGTGCCTGCACCTTGGCTCCGTAATCATTAATGGCCTGCCATTGCGCAGGCAGACCGGCTAAATCAGCTTCGGCCACGCCGAGTCGCACCGCTTGATCGATGACGATACGCGCCAGATCAAAGTGGCGCGCGCGCGGATACTGCGACAGATAGTCGCGCATCACCGTGGCCAGATGGAGCGGCTTCTGCTCCTGCTTATAAATCTGCAGCGCCTCTTCGATCATCGCGGCCAGCTGCTCGCGAATCTCATTAAACTCTTCGTATTCCATTTCCGGCGGCAGCTCGCCCATCACCTCGTCATTACGCAGCGTCATCTCTTCATCGCGCATATCGTAAAGACGATCGGCATTGGCGTAGGTCAGCGCCCACGGCTGATCGAAATAGTTTTGCACCGACAGGCGTAAACGCTGAGCAAACACGCGGTTCTTATCCATGTCGATGGCGGTACGAATAAACTTGTGTACGTGGCGGTCGTAGCCGATCCACAGATCGATAGCCTGCTGGCCCCAGCTGATGATGCGATCGAGCTTATTTTGCAGGTCAAACACCAGCTTATCGACAAAGCCCAGATCCGGGCTGCTCAGCGTCGCATCCTGGATGCGCAGCAGGTTGGCCTGCAGCTTATCGCCGGCCGCCTCCAACGTATCCTGCAGTTCACGCAGCGTACCGGACGTTTCCGACAGCAACATTTCACAGCTGGAGATCGCCGCGCGCCAGTCTTTGTTAAGCAGATCGGCAATATCGGTTTTCACCGCTTGCTGCTGCTCATCCATTAGACGCTGCGTCATGTCGATGCTATCGAAGATTTCCGCCACCGAATATTTCAGCGGCGCAAACACGTTACGATGCCAGTGGAATTCATCACCGTCCTCTTCGGCGGCATCTGCGGCACGTTTCAACTCCTGCGCCACAATCGACAGCTGCATCGACAGGCGCAGCGTGGAGAACTCGCGCTGGCGGATGTAATAGTCGGTAATGCCGATGGCGAGTGGCGTCAGGCGATAGATGGCGTGCCCTTCCGTCAGCTCGCTGGTAAAGCGGTTCAGCAAGCGCTGACGCACCATGTCATTGATGGCGTTATTGGCACGGACCTGCACGGTTTCGTGGGTTTGTTCGAATGCTTTGCTAACGTGACGAAACGCGTCAATCAGCTCGCCTTCACTCATCTCGCCGTCCATGCGCTCACCGTTTAAGGTGGCGATGGCCAGCAAAAAGGCCAGACGTTCTACCGGCAGCGCAAGCGAAAAATCGTTCTTGCGCGCCCATGCCACCAATTCGGGGACCGTCTGGGAAAATTCGCTCATAGTTGATCCTTCTGGCTGGGTTTGCGCGCGGTCACGTGGATATAGCGCCCTAAGCTTAAAAAGGGCTCCTGGCGACAGAAACGCCGTTCCATCTCAATGATTTCCTCAACGCTCTTCCCTGCGCCGGGTTGCGGCTTCATGTAATCACAGAAGACGCGAATGCCCGCACGCCGTTCAATTTCAAATCCGCAGTTTGTCAGCCAACGCGTCACATCATCCGGATCGCGCGGGAAATCGGGCGACAGCGTGCGCTTTTTACGTTTGCTCATATTGGCGCGCATATAGCCGAAGTTGCCAAGCGTCAGGGTGCGGAAGGTTAAGCCGTGCGCGTTGTAAAACATCAACGACAGCACGCCGCCAGGCTTGAGCGTGTGCCACAACGCTTGCAGCACCTCTTCCGGATGCGCGACCCATTCCAACACCGCGTGAAACAATACCAGATCAACCTGCGTATCCAAATGTTCGCCCACCTGCTGGGCGCTAATTTGTTTGAATTGCATGTTGTGGCTCACACCCGCGGCAAGCGCATGGGCTTCCGCCAGCTTCAGCATCTCAGCAGAGAGATCGCACAGCACAACCTGATGACCGCGCGCCGCCAGGCCGCTTGAGACTTGTCCCACGCCGCCGCCGGCATCCAGCACCTTCAAGGATCCGGCAGGCAATGTCGGTAACAGAGCTTCCAGTTCGTCCCAGACAATCGCCTGGCGCACTTGCCCTTTGCGCGTGCCATAAATGTTCTGTGAGAATTTGTCCGCCAGATCGTCAAAGTTACGATCCTGCATGATGATGGCTCCGCTTTGCTGCATTCAACTTGTGCTATTTTGTCACAGGCTCAACAAGAATGAACCTTTCATGCCGCAGTAACCGTCTGGCAGCTGTTTTTTTGGACAAAAGAGGCCTTATTCGATGTTTTTCGCATTTAAAAAAGTCATTGGCGGGATGTTGCTTCCCTTGCCGCTGCTGTTATTACTGATGGCGGCAGGACTTTTGCTGCTCTGGTTCAGCCGCTGGCAAAAAAGCGGCAAAATCCTCATCTCTTGCAGCTGGCTGCTGCTGCTGATTTTGAGCCTGCAGCCGGTTGCCGATCGCCTGCTGTCACCGCTGGAAAATCATTATCCCACCTGGAACGGAAACGAGCCGGTCGATTATATCGTGGTGCTCGGCGGCGGCTATACCTTCAATCCGAATTGGGCACCGAGTTCCAACTTGATTAATAACAGTCTGCCGCGCGTGGCCGAAGGCGTGCGTCAGTGGCGGCGCTATCCGCAGGCCAAAATGATCTTTACTGGCGCAGCAGCCGGCGAAAACCCACGCAGCAGCGCCAGCGTGGCGGCCGAAGTGGCGGAAAGTCTGGGCGTGCCATCAGCAGCGATTATTCAGTTGGATCAACCAAGAGATACGATTGGCGAAGCTCGCGCGGTGAAACAGACGATTGGTGAACACCCGTTCTTACTGGTGACTTCCGCCAACCATCTGCCGCGTGCCATGCATTTCTTTCAAAGTGCCGGCATGAATCCGCTGGCCGCACCGGCAAATCAGTTGGCAGTGACCTCGCCGCTAAACTGGTGGGAACGCGCTATTCCGTCACCGCTGTGGCTGGCACACAGTGAGCGTGCGATCTATGAAACGCTGGGACAAACCTGGCAGAAGCTGCGCGGTGACGATCTCACCTCAACCCAGCCAGGGGAGTAATTGCGCGCGGGCGTGATCGAAGCGCGGACGGTCAAACTGTCCGCTGCTGACCAACGTGTCGACGCAATCCCACAGCTGATACAACCAGCGCCGCCAGAGGAAACCTTCCGCCACAGGCGCGCGCTGCAGATAGTGCTGCAGCAGTGACGCTTCTGCGCCGCTATCCGCCAGGCGCATCAGATCGTATTCGCGCGGTGCCCAGAGAATGTTGCCCGGCTGCATCATGGCAATAAGCTGATCGCTATACGCATCTTTTAACATACTGGCTAAGCGCAGGTTGCCGTGCATCAATACGCAGGGATCGTCAAAACCGTTGAACAGACGCGGTAATAGCTGACGGCTGCGAAACAGAATCTGACGATCTTCCAGTGTAAAAAACGGCGGTGACAAATAACCCAGCGTTGACCACAACACATCCACCCGCTGGCGATACCATGCGGGCCAGTTATTTTCCTGCACGCTGTCCACGCTGCCGACTAAGCCATGGCTGTCGATACGATGCCACGCCAGCACGCCTTCGACGATCTGTTCGCACAGCTGTTCCCAGCGCGCTGCACTGCGGGCCGGAGCTTCCGCAGATACACCGTTAAAGCGTGCCATCAGCAACATTTCATGTACCGGCTTTTGCTGGCTAAGCACCAGACCAAACACGGCAGGCACGGCGATCAAGCCATCATGACCGAGCATGGTCAGTTTTTTAGCTTCCAGCGCAGCGCGTCCCTGATGACGAAAATACTTTGCCACCAGCGGCATCGGTTTACCGGCGTTATCGTAAAGCGCATACAGTCGCGTGTGCGCCTGCTCGCTAATGGTTTCGAGACGACTGATGCTTTCACCAAGCACCAACGCGAGTTCTGAACGGAGCTGTTCCATGCAATATCCTCCGACGTCAAAGGGCTGGAATATGCTGGAGGTGATGGCGGCGCAAAGCTTAGCGCCAGATCAAACTTTCAGGCCAGCGAGAGCCGCTGGCCGGTCGGAGATTAACCCTGCATAGCGAGACGAACCCGCTCAAGGTCTTCCGGCGTATCCACCCCAACACTTGGGATAGTTTTTGCCACCGCGACGTGAATCTTTTCACCGTACCACAGCACGCGCAGCTGTTCGAGCAACTCAATGTGCTCCAGCGGGCAAGGTTCCCACGCGATGTAGCGACGGATGAAACCGGCGCGATAGGCGTAGATGCCAATGTGGCGGAGCAGCGTGTCGCCAATCTGCTCGCGCGAACGCGCATAACGCTCGCGATCCCAGGGAATGGTGGCGCGTGAGAAGTAGAGCGCATAACCTTTGGCGTCCATCACCACTTTCACCGCGTTCGGGTTAAAGGCTTCTTCTGCATCGGTGATCGGCACCGCCAGCGTCGCCATCCCGGCTTCAGATTGCGCCAGATTACCTGCCACCTGACGTACAATCTCCGCTGGGATCATCGGCTCGTCGCCCTGCACGTTAACGATGATCGTGTCGTCGGCAAACTGATACTTTTCGATCACTTCGGCCAAACGCTCAGTGCCGGACTGATGATCGACCCGCGTCATGCACACTTCGCCGCCGGCCGCCGTTACCGCCGCAGCCACATCCGGATGATCGGTGGCGACAATCACGCGATCGGCACCCGATTCACGGGCGCGTTCCATAACGTGTAGCACCATCGGTTTACCCTGAATATCCACCAGCGGTTTGCCGGGCAGACGGGTTGAAGCATAACGCGCAGGAATAATGGCAACAAAACTCATGGATGAATCTCTTCAACAGACAGCGTACGCGCTTCCACTTCCAGCAGCACTGGAATCCCGTCACGTACCGGGTAAGCCAGGCCATCCGGTTTACAGATCAGCTCTTGCTGCTCTTTGTTGAAATAGAGTTTCCCGTTGCATACCGGGCAGGCAACGATTTCGAGTAAACGGTGATCCATAATCTTCTCCATTCAGGACCGATTCAGACGGGTAGCATAGCATAATAGCGTGCGCGTGAATGACGCACTCAAGCCGGACAAATGGCAGCTTTATTCACCAATCGACCAGCGATTTGACCAGGCAGCCAGCAGTTCTGCCGGCGCATCTTCGATAATCACTTGGTTGGCGCCTTGCCACGCGGCGAAGCGATTAATGGCTGTTTGGACGTCATTAAGGAAAGCGTTACTGATGCGTGTGCCCTCTTCCAGCCAGAATGCACGAATCACTAATTGCTGCGCCTGACGCTCCATTTTGGCATCAATGCGCGCTTTCAATAATCCGCGATGCAGGACCGGCAGGACAAAATAACCATATTTGCGCTTTTCCGCAGGCGTGTAGCACTCAATGCGGTAATCAAAATTAAACAGCTCCAGCGCGCGACGACGATCCCAAACCACCGGATCAAAGGGGGACAATAGCGCGGTATGCGTGGCAGAGAGTGGCTTTTCCAGCAGCGGCAATAATGCGTGGTGTAACCACATTTCGCCCAGTTGCTCGACCTCAACACGCACAATTTCTCCGCGCGCAGCCGCATCCTCAAGCCATGATTTGAACGGTGCGCGTTTGAGCCGGTAATAATCGGCTAACCAACTGCCACGGAAAATGCCGAGACTGCGCGCGCTGTGACTCAGCATCTGTATCACCGCTTCGTCTTCACTTAACGCATGCTGTTCATCAATCCAGTCCGGCATCACGCGGCTGTGCAGATCGTAAACCCGCTGGAAGTTGCGCCGCTCCACCACCATCAACTGACCCGCGCTGAACAAATTCTCCAGATGACGCTTATGCGGCTTCCACGCCCACCAGCCCGGTTTGGTCTGTTTATCATTACTGAAATCGGCTGCTCGCACTGGGCCGTTGGCGGAGATGTGTTGCAGAAGGTCAGTGATTTCCTGTTGATGTTCCTCAACCCATCGCTGGTTGTACTTCCAGCCCAGTCGCTGCGGTTCCAGCATGCGGTGGCGCAGCAACGGGTAATCTTCGGAAGGAATAAAACAGGCTTCATGAGCCCAATATTCAAATAATGCGCCCGAGGCCAGCGCCTCTTCCAGCCAGTTGGTCTGATACGCGCCAAGGCGGCTAAACAGCACCAGATAAGGACTGCGTGCCACCACATTGATGGTATCAATTTGCAGCAAAGACATCTGACGCACAGTCGCGTGTATATCAGCAAAGCGCGCACGTCGGCCTAAAGGACGTAACAGTCCCTGAGCAGCCAGATGCAGATGACGAGCAGTTTGCAACGAGAGGGAAGCGGCGAGGTTCATAACTCCATTCCCTTTTTGGTGGTTAGCGCGAACGGGCGTCGCGCGCGGTAGTGCAGAGATGGGTGATATCGTCTAACAAGGTTGTCACCGCCGCGCCTTGCAGATGCGCATCAACCGGCAAATACCACCAGTTTGGGCGAGCAAAACTACGGCATTTCACCGCATCTTTTTCCGTCATCAGCAAGCACTGATCTGCCTGAGTCAGACGCCGCAATTCGTCTTCGCTGTAAGCATGGTGATCGGCGAAGGCAATTTCAGCCACTGGCTTGATGCCTTGCTGCTTAAGCGTGTTGAAGAAGCGCGGCGGATGACCTATGCCGGCCATCGCGACAATTTCCGGCAATTGCGCTAACGCCACGCTTGCACCGTTGATCAGGTTGACCGCCAGACCGGGCTGCAATGACATCGCAATTTCGCCCGCCTGCGCATCGCCGCCGTTAACGATCACCGCATTTACGGTGCTAAGTCGTGAGGCGCGTTCACGCATCGGCCCAGCCGGTAACCACCAGCCATTGCCAAAACGACGCATCCCATCCACCACCACGATTTCGCGATCGCGCTGCAGCGCGTAATGCTGCAGGCCATCATCGGTGATAATCACATCCAGATCGTGCGCAGCGAGCAAGCCTTCTACCGCCAGACGCCGCCGTGGCGCAACGGCGACCGGCACTTGCGTGCGTTGAGCGATCAGCACAGGTTCATCGCCGGCCTGCGCCGTGGACGTTTCAGCGGTAACCAGCAGCGGATAACGTTCAGCTTTTCCGCCATAACCCCGCGACACCACGCCAGCACGTACTCCACGTTGTTGCAGCGCCTGCACCAACCAAATCACTACAGGCGTTTTACCATTCCCACCTGCGGTGAGGTTCCCCACCACAATCACAGGGCAAGGCGCGCGCCAACTTTTTCGCCAACCGCGCTGGAAGCTGAGGCGAATCAATAGGGTGATCGCCCCATAAAGCAGACTCAGCGGCCATAGCAGCAGCCATAACGGCGAACGCCCGCTCCAGATGCGTTCAATCATTGACCGAACTGCAGTTTGTGAAGCTGCGCATAGGCGCCCTTCTGTTCAAGCAGCACGCTGTGAGTACCGCGTTCGACAATGCGACCATCTTCAACTACGACGATCTCATCGGCTTTCTCAATGGTCGACAGACGGTGCGCAATCACCAGTGAAGTGCGATTTTTCTGCAGCTCATCAAGTGCGGCCTGAATCGCCCGCTCAGATTCGGTATCGAGCGCTGATGTGGCTTCATCGAGAATCAAAATCGGGCAGTCGCGTAGTAACGCACGCGCAATCGCAATACGCTGACGCTGACCACCGGAAAGCAGCACGCCATTCTCACCTATCACGGTATCAAGGCCATTATCCATCTTCTGGATGAAGTCCATTGCATGCGCCATGGTCGCAGCCTGCTCGATTTGCTCGCGCGTGTATTGACCATTACGGGCATAAGAAATGTTGTTGGCAACGGTGTCGTTGAAGAGATGAACGTTCTGGGAAACCAACGCCACTTGATTACGCAGTGAACGCAGGGTGTATTCGCGCAGATCGTGGCCATCCAGCAGAATTTCACCGCTATCAATGTCGTAGAAGCGCGTCAGCAAGCTGGCCATAGTGGATTTACCAGAGCCAGAACGGCCGACCAGTGCAACGGTTTTACCGGCAGGCAGCGACAGGTTGATATCACGCAGCGCAGGAATTTCTCGGCCTGGATAGGTAAAGGTCACGTTGCGGAATTCCACATCACCCTTAGCACGATCCATTTCACGCTTGCCGTTATCCACTTCCTGCTCACTGTCAAGAATCGAGAACAGAGTCTGACAAGCCGCCATACCGCGCTGGAACTGTGCATTCACGTTGGTCAGTGACTTGAGCGGACGCATTAAGGCGATCATTGATGAGAAGACCACGGTGATGGTACCGGCTGTCAGCGTTTCCATCACGCTTGGGAAACTGGCGGCATAAAGCACAAATGCCAGTGCCAGCGAGGCAATCAACTGGATTACCGGATCAGAGATTGAAGATGCTGACACCAGTTTCATGCCTTGTTGGCGCATCCTGTTACTGACCTGAGAAAAACGCTTGGCCTCCACTTCCTGGCCACCAAAGATCAGCACTTCTTTATGCCCTTTTAGCATCTGTTCGGCGCTGGTGGTGACCTGTCCCATGGTGTTCTGCATGTTCTTACTGATGCTGCGGAAACGTTTGGAAACAGTACGAATAGCAAAGGAGACGATCGGTGCCAGCACAATGAGAATCAAAGACAGCTGCCAGCTGTAATAGAACATCATGATGAACAGGCCAATAATTGAGGCCCCTTCACGCACCACCGTAACCAGTGCACTGGAAGAGGAAGAGGCCACCTGTTCAGAATCGTAGGTGATGCGTGACAGCAGCGTCCCCGTTGATTGCTGATCAAAGAAGGTTACCGGCATGCCCATCATATGGCCGAACAGGCGGCGACGCATGTTCATGACCACGTTGCCGGACACCCATGAGATGCAGTAACTGGAGATATAGCTGGTCACGCCACGTACCAGCATCAGGCCAATTACCACCAGCGGCATCCACAGCATTACGGATCTGTCTGCTTTACCGAAGCCATCATCCAGTAAAGGTTTCAACAGAGAGAGCATCAGGGTATCGCCTGCCGCATTGAGTATCAGCGCCACCGCTGACACATACAGGCCAGCCTTGTGGGGCGCAATCATCGGCCAGAGTCGACGGAATGTCTGCCACGTTGAGAGATCTTTATCTTGATGCATTATTTATTCACGCTGTTTGAAATAGCCGCTCATTCTACCTGGAATCGCGTTTGACGCCAAACCACTGATGGTACCATCGAGGCATTATTTGCTCTCTTAAGCCCTTAATTTGCCAATGACCTTGTCTGATACCCACATGAATCTGACCCGATTGTGCCGTGTCGTACCACATATAGCCTTGCTGACGATAGCGTTGCACCACGGCTGGCGCAGGCATACGCCAGGCGTTATACCGCGCTACCGAAGCAAATGCTGCTTTCCCAGCAACATTGCGTAACAGTAATGCGCCTGATGAAGTCCGACTACCATGGTGCGGAACCTGCAAAATTGTCGCGTTCAGAGCCTCTTTTTCCAGCGCGACAATTTTTCTCTCGGCTTCTAACTCAATATCCCCGGTGAGTAACACGCTGAAGAGCCCGTCATCGACTCGCACCACACAGGAATCGTTATTTTGTCCCTGGGTCTGATTCTCCGGCGGCCACAAAGCGGTAAATTGCAATTTGCCCCACTGCCACCGCTGACCACGGAAGCATGGCAGGTGTCCGTCTTCCGCCAGGGCACTACGAATTGCTACCGCTGGATTAACTTTGAGCAATGAGTGTAGCCCACCACGGTGATCAAGATGCTTGTGGCTTAATATCAAAGAATGGAGGCTTCTGCCGTGATACTGCAACCATGGCAGAATGACGCGCGAACCGGCATCATCCTGTTTCCAACCCGGTCCAACGTCATATAACACCACTTCATTGCCCTGTGTAATGGCAATCGCCAGGCCATGCCCCACATCAATCATGTCGATTTGCCAGTCATCACGCTGTGCAGTGCTGCGCCAGAGGATGATTGCGAGTATCAGGCTAAAACACGGCATCACACTGCGATAAATCAGCTTGCTGCGCCAGAGAACTAATCCTACCCACAGCAGCACGACAGCAGGTAACGTATCGCTCCATGCCCACCAGCCAGCGGGTAACCACTGCAGCAGGAGCATGACCTGGCTTATGGAAAGATCCGCCAGAGACCATAATCCCGTTGAAATCAGCGGCACTGGCAATAGCATTGCCAGCAATATTAGTGGCACCGTGACAAAAGACACAACCGGCACCGCGATCAGATTTGCTAATAACGCACTCAGGCTTATTCCCTGAAACAGGAAGATTTGTAGTGGAGCCATGAGGATCATCATTCCTAACTGCAGATGTAGCAATTGCAATAACAGCCATCGACGATTTGCGCGAAAGCGATGTGTTAATGGAAACCATTGATACCAGGTAATCAGCATCGCGACCGCCAGTGCCGACAACCAAAAGCTTTCTGACAGCACAGTTAATGGATCCAGTACCAGCAAAGCGCCGATACATAACGTCCAGACTTGCCAGCCACTGAGCTGCCAACCGGCGCTGCGCATCCCTATCCATAATATGAGCGCGATCATCGCGCGCTGGGCCGGTGCATGACTGCCAGAAACCCACGTGTAAGTCGCTGCGGTCATAACACTAACCAGCAGCGGAAATAAATGACCAATCAAATGACCCGGCAAAATTACCTGGATAGCACGCGCCAACAGCCATCCAACGCTGGCAGCTAATGCAATATGCATTCCCGAGATTGCCATCAAGTGGGCAGTACCTGTTTCCCGCAGCAACTGTCGCTGCTCTTCAGTCATGTTGGTACGTATACCAAACGCTAAAGCCTGCATAATTGCCGGTTGTTTGAGCGTATCGAATGCGGGTAGATGATGATTAATTAAACGCGTCCGCCAGTTGCAAGTTAGCGATTCCACCTGCTGACTGATGATGCGCCCTTGCAGCGGCGTGTGATTAGACAAGGCAAAGCGCTGCAGATCGAACTCGCCTTCATTTAATCTGCCGTGGACGGCACGCAGTCGCAGTTTCATCTGCCAGCTCTGACCGGCACAGTACGGTTGCTCCATCGAAGCATTATTGAGCGTGACAAAGAGAGGTGGAAACTGATAACGCTGACCGACACGCAAGATTTGCACGGTTAATTGCTGCTTCTGTTCACGAACTTCAGTCACCCGTACAGTGGCTTCAATTGTGGCGGCAGTCAGATCCCCAATGGCATTGACCATCTGGCGGGCTTCAGTCAATGTCCAGGCCACCATTAAGAGAGCAATCCCTGCAAGCCGTAGCAACGTGATTGGCATCAACCCAAGCGCCACAGCGAATACAACCATGATGACTATTCCGTTGGCTGCGGGTATGTGCGGCAATATGCCCAACGGCAATGCCGAGGCAATCATCAATCTGGCCAGAACAATCCAGTTCATATGCATCATTACTCTCCCTCATTGGCGGAAGAGTGTGCCGAGAAAAGCAGGGATTTACTTCATTGAAAAGAGAGTGTGTCGCGATGGATTCCGAGACTTTTGCAGAGATTACATTGATGAGACTTCATTTTGGAAAGCAGATCTCAATTCCGCATACTCTAAGCAAAAAAAAAAACGACACCCTAGAGTGTCGTTTTTATCGTTCGGTAACGGCTTAGCCGTAGATGTTCGCACGGTCACGCAATTCTTTGCCCGGCTTAAAGTGGGGAACGTATTTACCTTCCAGATCCACTTTGTCGCCCGTTTTCGGGTTACGACCCGTACGCGGTGCACGGTAATGCAAAGAAAAGCTGCCGAATCCCCGGATTTCAATGCGCTCGCCCTGGGCCAACGTAGTGGCCATGTGCTCAAGCATCTCTTTGACCGCATCCTCAACGACTTTCGCCGGAATATGAGTATGCTGGCCAGCAAGTCTCTCAATTAGTTCTGACTTGGTCATGTAACCTCCGGTTAATCCTTATTTGGAAAGGTATGACAGCTTTTACCGAAACCGGACGATTTTCATCGTCCGGTGCCTTAGGTCGATTACTCGCCTTTAGCCGCTTTGAACGCTTCAGCCATCGCGCTAGAGAAGTTGCTGCCTTCATCCTGTTTGGTGTTAACAGTGTTGATAGCTTCTTTCTCATCAGCCTGGTCTTTAGCACGAACAGACAGGCTCACAACGCGGTTCTTACGGTCAACGCCGGTGAATTTAGCTTCAACGTCGTCGCCAACACTCAGAACCAGAGTTGCGTCTTCGATGCGGTCCAGAGAAGCTTCAGAAGCGCGCAGGTAACCCTCTACGCCGTCAGCTAATTCTACTGTAGCACCTTTCGCGTCAACTGCAGTGACTTTACCAGTCACGATAGCGCCTTTCTTGTTCAGGGTGATGTAGTTGTTGAATGGATCTTCAGCCAACTGCTTCACGCCCAGAGAGATGCGCTCGCGCTCTGCATCAACCTGCAGTACAACGGCAGCGATTTCGTCGCCTTTTTTGTACTCACGAACGGCTTCTTCGCCAGTCGCGTTCCAGGAGATGTCAGACAGGTGAACCAGACCGTCGATGCCACCGTCCAGGCCGATGAAGATACCGAAGTCAGTGATTGACTTGATTTTACCTTCAACGCGATCGCCTTTGTTGTGGGTCTCAGCGAACAGCTGCCATGGGTTAGATTTGCACTGCTTCAGACCCAGGGAGATACGACGACGCTCTTCATCGATGTCCAGAACCATTACTTCAACCACATCGCCTACGTTTACAACTTTAGACGGATGGATGTTTTTGTTGGTCCAGTCCATTTCTGAAACGTGTACCAGACCTTCAACGCCTTCTTCGATTTCTACGAAGCAGCCGTAATCAGTCAGGTTGGTTACACGACCAGTCAGGCGAGTGCCTTCTGGATAGCGCTTAGCGATAGCAACCCAAGGATCTTCGCCCAGCTGTTTCAGGCCCAGAGATACACGGGTACGCTCGCGGTCGAACTTCAGCACTTTAACAGTGATTTCGTCGCCCACGTTGACGATTTCGCTCGGATGCTTAACGCGTTTCCAAGCCATATCGGTAATGTGCAGCAGGCCATCAACGCCGCCCAGATCCACGAATGCACCGTAGTCAGTGAGGTTCTTAACGATACCTTTAACTTCCATGCCTTCCTGCAGGTTTTCCAGCAGCTGATCGCGCTCAGCGCTGTTCTCAGATTCGATAACTGCACGGCGTGAAACCACGACGTTGTTACGTTTCTGATCAAGCTTGATTACTTTGAATTCAAGCTCTTTGCCTTCCAGGTGCAGAGTATCGCGAACCGGACGAACGTCTACCAGTGAACCTGGCAGGAACGCACGAATACCGTTCAGCTCAACTGTGAAGCCACCTTTAACTTTGCCGTTGATAACACCGGTAACAGTTTCAGCGTCTTCGTAAGCTTTTTCCAGCGTGATCCAAGCTTCGTGACGTTTAGCTTTCTCACGGGACAGCAGGGTTTCACCGAAGCCGTCTTCTACTGCGTCCAGCGCAACGTCAACTTCGTCGCCTACCTGGATTTCCAGTTCGCCGGCTGCGTTCTTGAACTGCTCTGCAGGAATTGCAGATTCAGATTTCAGACCCGCATCAACCAGAACTACGTCTTTGTCGATAGAGACAACAACGCCACGAACGATGGAACCCGGACGGGTTTCGATTTCTTTCAGGGACTCTTCAAAGAGTTGAGCAAAAGATTCAGTCATATTGATAATCTTAGGATTCTTCAATTTAACGTCCACCTGACTTCATTGTCGGATGGGGTTGTTTCACATGCCCTGCACCGGGTCCTTGGTACAGGGTTACAGCAATTCGGTTGCCGAAAGATTAAATGCCCAACTTACGCTTAGCATAATCAAGCGCCTTTTCAATCACTTGCTCAATCGACATACTGGTTGAATCCAGTACCAGAGCATCTGTGGCAGGCACTAAAGGGGCGATGGCACGATTACGATCGCGGTCGTCGCGTTCCCTTATCTCGGATAAAAGGCGATCAAAGTTAACATTAAAGCCTTTCTCCTGCAACTGTAGCATACGGCGATGCGCACGCTCTTCCGAGCTGGCGTCGAGGAATATTTTCACTGGCGCATCAGGGAAAACCACGGTTCCCATATCGCGTCCATCAGCGATTAAACCGGGCTCTTCGCGGAATGCACGTTGGCGTCGAAGCAATGCCTCACGCACCCGCGGGAAAGCGGCAACGCGCGATGCGGTGTTGCTGACTTCTTGCGTGCGGATTTCACCGGTGACATCTTCACCTTCAAGAACCACCTGCATTTCACCGTCAACCGATAGAAAACGCACATCAAGATGCGCAGCCATCGGTACTAATGCTTCCTCGGACTCAATATCCACCTGATGGTGAAGTGCGGCCAATGCTAAAACGCGATAAATAGCGCCAGAATCCAGTAAGTGCCACTGCAACGACTCCGCCATCGCTTTACATAAAGTCCCTTTACCCGCGCCACTTGGCCCATCGATGGTAATAACCGGGGCGATTGCCGTCATTGTTCTCTCCTGTTGCTGCGTGCTTATTGTCAGCCCTTCCAGGCCGCCTGGATTGCGCGGCATTATACGCTGCCTGCGTCGGGTTAGTTACCCTTTAGCGTAGACAGCGCTAGAAATATAGACAGATTCAGAACAATTTCCGCCTGATAAGGCCAGAAGAGAGCAAAGAAACCCGGCGCAGTGCACCGGGTTAAACGATCAGGAAGTATGACTGATTTTCGCCAACTGCTGGAAATAGCTCGGGAAGGTTTTCGCAGTGCAGCCTGGATCAAGGATGGTTACCGGCGTATCGGACAGAGCCACCAGTGCGAAGCACATTGCCATACGGTGATCGTTGTAAGTACCGATGTCCGCATGTTGCAACTGAGCCGGCGGTGTGACACGAATAAAGTCTTGCCCTTCTTCTACTTCCGCCCCCACTTTGCGTAACTCAGTCGCCATCGCAGCAAGGCGGTCGGTCTCTTTTACGCGCCAGTTATAGATGTTGCGCATCAACGTGGTGCCTTGAGCGAAGAGTGCAGTAGTTGCAATTGTCATTGCCGCATCGGGAATATGGTTCATATCCATATCGATTGCCGTCAGCGATCCGCGTGTGCAAGAGATATAGTCATCTCCCCACTCAATCACTGCGCCCATCTTTTCCAGCACATCAGCAAAACGGATATCGCCCTGCACGCTGTTGCGGCCAATACCGGTTACACGTACGGTACCCCCTTTAATGGCAGCGGCAGCGAGGAAATATGATGCAGAAGACGCATCACCTTCCACCAGATAATCGCCCGGAGACTGGTACTGTTGCTGCCCTTTAACCACAAAACGCTGATAGTCCTGATTATCAATATCCACACCAAAGCAGCGCATCAGGTGCAAGGTGATATCAATGTAAGGCTTAGAAACCAGATCGCCTTTTATGGTGATGATGGTGTCTTGCTGCGCCAGTGGCGCGGTCATTAGCAATGCCGTGAGGAACTGGCTGGATACACTGCCATCGACGCTGACTTCCCCACCAACAAAACCACCATTAAGACGCACTGGCGGGTAATCGGTCTGTTCGAGATAGTCAATCTTTGCTCCGCCCTGACGCAGTGCATCAACCAGATGACCAATCGGACGCTCTTTCATGCGTGGCTCGCCAGTCAGAACGATTGACTGCTCGCCCAAACAGAGCGCGGCAGCCAAAGGTCGCATCGCTGTACCTGCGTTACCGAGAAACAGCTCAAGCGGTTTTTCAGCATGTAAAGGGCCCGCGTTACCTACTACTTCGCATACGGTGCGATCGTCTGAGAGCGTATAGCTGACACCCAGCGCTTTGAGGGCATTCAGCATGTGCTTAACGTCATCGCTATCAAGCAAGTTAGTCAGGCGGGTGGTGCCCTTTGCCAGCGCGGCCAGCAAGAGTGCGCGGTTCGAGACGCTTTTTGAACCCGGTAAGTTTACCGTGCCGTCAACGCGAGCAATCGGTTGTAGAGTCAGGGAGTCCTGCATGTGAAACCAAATCTCCAGAAAATACGAGACCCCATCGAGTGACGGGGTCTGATACCAGACAAGCTGGCATGAAAAAGCAATTAGCCGTGGCGACGTTCGAAGTCGACCATGAACTCAGTGAGCGTTTTAACCCCTTCCAGCGGCATCGCATTGTAGATCGATGCACGCATACCGCCAACCACGCGATGGCCTTTCAACGCGTGCAGCCCAGCCTTGAGAGACTCTTCCAGGAACACTTTGTCCAATGAGGAATCGGCTAACTGGAATGGCACGTTCATACGTGAACGGTTTTCGCTTGCGACATCGTTGCGATAAAACGCACTGTTATCAATCACGCCATACAATAAGTCGGCTTTTGCCTGATTCAGCTTGTCCATCTCAGCCACGCCGCCCTTCTCTTTCAGCCATTTGAATACCAGGCCAGAGAGATACCATGCGAAAGTCGGCGGAGTGTTAAACATCGATTCATTTTCGGCCAGCACCTTGTAATCAAGGATAGAAGGCACATAACGTTGTGCTTTGCCTAGCAGATCTTCGCGCACAACCACTAAGGTTAAGCCCGCCGGGCCGATATTTTTTTGCGCGCCAGCGTAGATCACGCCATAGCGACTCACATCGATTGGACGAGACAGAATAGTAGAAGAGAGATCGGCAACTACGACTTTATCGCCAAAATCCGGCTCTTCATCGATAGCAATACCATCAATCGTTTCGTTCGGGCAGAAATGGACATAAGCCGCATCATCATTTAACTGCCATTCACGCATTGGTAATAAAGCACGCTTACCATCACGCGTAGTTTTGATATCAATGGTATTTGGCGAGCAGAATTTCTCAGCTTCTTTAATTGCGCTGTGAGCCCAGTAACCGCCGTCAATATAATCCGCGGTTTTTGCATCACCCAGCAAGTTGCCGGGAATGGCCGCGAACTGCGCACGCGCACCGCCATGGCAGAATAAAACTTTGTAGTTGGCTGGGATCTTCAGCAGATCGCGAAAATCTTGTTCTGCCGCTTCTGCAACAGCAATAAACTCTTTACTGCGGTGACTGATCTCCATCACCGAGGTGCCTAATCCGTGCCAGTTTGTCAGTTCTTGTTCTGCGCGACGGAGCACTTCTACCGGCAGCATAGCCGGGCCAGAGCTAAAATTATAAACCTGAGTCATTTCCCCTCACCACTGTCATATCGAACGGTTATGAATACCCAACCGGTTTTATCATTGCCTCCAGATGGCTGCAATCATTAATCCGGCAGCGATCACATTTCCAGAGCCAGCTTCACCGCAGCTTATGTCATAAATGCATTAAGCCATGGAATTTTGTGAGGTTGTTCCAGAAAGAAAAATCGGCAAGCGGAATGGCGTAACAACCTTAACCAGTCTGAGATAAATTTGGCTGACTGAATAGCGAAGCACGCATAAAACCCGTATTATTGCGCGCTTTACGCCCACCCCATTGACTTAAGAGAGCGCCACCATGACGCAAACGTTTATCCCCGGAAAAGACGCCGCACTGGAAGATTCCATTGCTCGCTTTCAGCAGAAACTGCAAGACCTTGGTTTCAACATTGAAGAAGCTTCCTGGCTGAATCCGGTGCCACACGTCTGGTCAGTACACATTCGCGATCGCGACTGCCCGCTGTGCTTTACAAATGGCAAAGGTGCTAGCAAAAAAGCCGCTCTGGCTTCAGCGCTGGGCGAATATTTTGAGCGCCTCTCTACTAACTATTTCTTCGCCGATTTCTGGTTGGGTGAATCCATCGCTAATGGTGATTTTGTTCACTATCCGAATGAAAAATGGTTCCCGCTCACTGAGGACGACAGCCTGCCAGAAGGCATTTTGGATGCGCGCCTGCGCAAGTTCTATGATCCTGATGAGAGCCTGGGTGCTTCTGAGCTGATTGATCTGCAATCCGGCAATGACGAGCGTGGAATTTGTGGCCTGCCATTTACCCGTCAATCTGACCAGCAAACAGTGTATATCCCGATGAACATCATCGGTAATCTGTACGTTTCGAATGGTATGTCTGCCGGTAACACCGCGAACGAAGCGCGTGTACAGGGTCTTTCTGAAGTGTTTGAGCGTCATATTAAGAATCGCATCATCGCCGAATCCATCAGCCTGCCAGAAATTCCAGCAGAGGTGATGCAGCGTTATCCTGGCGTAATTGAAGCAATTGAACGTCTGGAAGCAGAAGGTTTCCCAATCTTCTCATACGATGCGTCACTCGGCGGCAAATACCCGGTTATCTGCGTTGTGCTGTTCAATCCAGCAAATGGTACCTGCTTCGCTTCGTTTGGCGCACATCCGGACTTTGGCGTCGCACTTGAGCGAACCGTTACTGAACTGCTGCAGGGCCGTGGTCTGAAAGATCTCGACGTGTTCACACCGCCGACGTTCGATGATGAAGAGGTAGCGGAACACGCTAACCTGGAAACGCATTTCATCGATTCAAGCGGCCTGATTTCATGGGATATGTTTAAAGACGATGCCGATTATCCTTTCGTCGACTGGAGCTTTGCGGGTACCACTCACGAAGAGTTTGATACGCTAATGGCGATCTTCCGTGCGGAAGATAAAGAAGTCTATATCGCTGACTATGAACATCTGAGTGTTTACGCTTGCCGCATTATCGTGCCGGGCATGTCTGATATTTATCCAGCAGAAGATCTGCTGCTGGCAAATAACAGCATGGGCGCACCACTGCGCAAAACCCTGCTGGCGCTGCCAGACAGCCAATGGGAACCCGAAGCCTATCTCGAGCTGATTGTGCAACTGGATGAGGAAGGTCATGATGACTTTACTCGCGTGCGCGAGCTGCTGGGTCTGGCATCAGGCAAAGATAATGGCTGGTACACGCTACGTATTGGCGAGCTGAAAGCCATGCTGGCGCTGGCCGGCGGCGACCTGGATCAGGCTCTGATCTGGACTGAATGGACGATGGAGTTTAATCAGTCCATCTTTAGTGAAGAGCGCGCAAACTACTACCGCTGTCTGCAAACCTTGCTGCTGCTGGCAATGGAAGAGGAACGCGATCCGCTACAATATCATCGCGCCTTTATTCGTATGTACGGCCAGGCTGCTGTTGAGGCTGCTTCAGCGGCAATCAGTGGCGAAGCGCCCTTCTATGGATTGCAAGCGGTCGATCTGGATCTGAAAGCTTTCCCTGCGCATCAATCATTACTCGCTGCCTATGAAAAGCTGCAGACAGCTAAACGTCGTTATTGGTCACAAAAATAGCCTTAACGCTTAAATTTCCATTTATAGAAATTAGGGTATTGGTCAATGGCACTGAAAAAATCAGTGCCATTTTTTTATATTGATCATACAAAGAGATTTAAGTGCATTATTAAATAACAATTCAGCTTTAATCGTTAATGATATTTAACAAAATCTAGTCTTGCCCGCAGCCACCTTCAACTTATTTTGCATAAATTAAAAATTATTTATTACAATAAATTCAATAATTTAAGCAGCACTCAGACGCATTTACGCTTCGCTTATCATCGACCTTCCGGTCAAATATGATCCACATCAATTTCTGACCTATACTCCTTTGTTAATATCTTTACAGGCAATTTTTGGAGAGCGTTAGTGTGAAAGCTGACAACCCTTTTAATTCATTATTACCGGCGGCAATGGCGAAAGTTGCAGAAGAAGCCGGCATATATAAAGCTACTAAACGTCCTTTAACCACCTTCTTCCTTGCCATCACTGCTGGCGTATTTATCTCAATCGCATTTGTCTTCTATATCACTGCGACCACCGGAAGTGGAGCAATGCCCTACGGCATAGCAAAACTGATCGGCGGTATCTGTTTCTCGCTCGGTTTAATGTTAGTCGTGGTGTGCGGTGCTGACCTGTTCACCTCAACTGTTTTGATCGTGGTGGCAAAAGCCAGCGGCCGTATCACCTGGCTGCAACTCGGTCGACACTGGTTGACGGTCTATATCGGTAACCTGTTTGGTGCGCTGTTCTTTGTCGCGCTGATCTGGTTAGCCGGTGAACACATGGTGGCGAATGGTGCCTGGGGTTTGAATGTCCTGCAAACCGCTGACCATAAAATGCATCACACCTTTATTGAAGCAGTGAGTCTCGGCACGCTCGCCAACCTGATGGTTTGCCTGGCGGTATGGATGAGTTATTCCGGCCGCAGTCTGATGGACAAAATGTTTGCGATGATCCTACCGGTGGCGATGTTTGTTGCCTGCGGTTTTGAACATAGTATTGCCAACATGTTCCTTATCCCGATGGCCATCGTTATCCGTGATTTTTCCAGCCCGGAATTCTGGCAAATGGCTGGTGCAAGCGCAGCACAGTTCCCATCACTAAGCGTTAGTGACTTTATTGTTAACAACCTGATTCCCGTGACCATCGGCAACATTATTGGCGGCGGATTATTAGTCGGTTTGACCTACTGGGTAATCTATCTGCGTGGCGATGAGCCAATGCATTAATGAATTGGTACGGGCGTGCTGAGTCAGCGCGCCATACGTCAAAGTCTCCCTAAATAAGGCAGGTATATCATGTCCGAACTGAATGAAAAAATGGCGTCAGCCTGGGAAGGATTTAGCGCCGGCGAATGGCAGAACAGCGTCAACGTCCGTGACTTTATCCAGAAAAACTACACACCGTATGAAGGCGACGAATCCTTCCTCGCTGGCGCGACGCCGGCCACAACTAAGCTGTGGGACAGCGTACTTGAAGGCATCAAAATCGAGAACCGCACCCACGCGCCGGTAGATTTTGACACCGATCTGGCTTCAACCATCACCTCTCACGATGCCGGCTACATCAGCAAATCGCTGGAAAAAATCGTTGGTCTGCAAACTGAAGCACCTTTGAAACGTGCCATCATCCCGTTTGGCGGCATCAAAATGGTTGAGGGTTCTTGCAAGGTTTATGGCCGCGAACTTGATCCCGCGCTGAAAAAAGTCTTCACTGATTACCGCAAAACCCATAACCAGGGCGTGTTCGATGTTTACACCCCTGACATCATGCGCTGCCGTAAATCAGGCGTGTTGACGGGTTTACCGGATGCCTATGGCCGCGGTCGTATCATCGGTGACTATCGCCGCGTTGCGCTGTACGGCATCGATTTTCTGATGAAAGACAAAGTTGCGCAGTTCAATTCTCTGCAGAGCGATATGGAGAATGGCGTTGACCTCGAAGCCACCATTCGCCTGCGTGAAGAGATCTCTGAACAGCACCGCGCACTGGGTCAGATCAAAGAGATGGCTGCGAAGTATGGTTCAGATATCTCGCTGCCCGCTACCAATGCTCAAGAAGCCGTTCAGTGGACTTACTATGGCTATCTCGCGGCGGTGAAATCTCAGAACGGTGCGGCAATGTCCTTTGGTCGCGTATCCACCTTCCTTGATGTGTATATCGAGCGCGATATTCAGGCCGGAAAACTGACTGAAGAAGAAGCACAGGAACTGATTGACCACTTGGTGATGAAATTGCGTATGGTGCGCTTCCTGCGTACGCCTGAATACGATGAGCTGTTCTCCGGTGACCCAATCTGGGCAACAGAATCACTGGCGGGTATGGGCGTCGATGGCCGTACTCTGGTGACTAAAAGCACCTTCCGTTTCCTGAATACGCTTTACACCATGGGGCCATCTCCGGAGCCAAATATGACCATCCTGTGGTCAGAAAAACTGCCGGTTAACTTTAAGAAATACGCCGCAAAAGTGTCTATCGATACATCCTCATTGCAGTATGAGAATGATGACCTGATGCGTCCTGACTTCGACAACGATGACTATGCTATCGCCTGCTGCGTTAGCCCAATGATTGTCGGTAAGCAGATGCAGTTCTTCGGTGCGCGTGCCAACCTGGCAAAAACCCTGCTGTACGCAATCAACGGTGGCGTTGATGAAAAACTGAAAATGCAGGTGGGTCCGAAAGAAGCACCAATCACTGACGAGATTCTTGATTACGACATCGTGATGGAGCGCCTGGATCACTTCATGGATTGGCTGGCTAAGCAGTACGTCACCTCCCTGAATATCATTCACTACATGCACGATAAGTACAGCTACGAAGCTTCACTGATGGCGCTGCACGATCGTGACGTTTATCGCACCATGGCCTGTGGTATCGCGGGTCTGTCTGTTGCGGCTGACTCACTTTCTGCCATCAAATACGCCAAAGTGAAAACCATCCGTGATGAAGATGGTCTAGCGGTAGACTTTGAAATTGAAGGCGAATATCCGCAATTTGGTAATAACGACTCTCGCGTTGATGACATGGCGTGCGATTTGGTTGAACGTTTCATGAAGAAAATTCAGAAACTGCAAACCTACCGTAACGCGGTGCCAACTCAGTCAGTGCTGACCATCACTTCTAACGTGGTTTACGGTAAGAAAACCGGTAATACGCCAGACGGACGTCGTGCGGGTGCGCCATTCGGTCCGGGTGCTAACCCAATGCACGGCCGTGATCAGAAAGGTGCGGTGGCTTCACTGACCTCCGTCGCGAAACTGCCCTTTGCTTACGCGAAAGACGGCATCTCTTATACTTTCTCCATCGTGCCAAATGCGCTGGGTAAAGATGATAACGTGCGTAAAACCAATCTTGCTGGCCTAATGGATGGATATTTCCACCATGAAGCCAACATTGAGGGCGGTCAGCATCTGAACGTTAACGTGATGAACCGTGAGATGTTGCTGGATGCGATGGAACATCCTGAGAAGTATCCGCAGCTGACCATTCGCGTATCCGGTTATGCTGTGCGCTTCAACTCGCTCACCAAAGAGCAGCAGAAAGATGTAATTACCCGTACGTTCACTCAGTCGCTGTAATCGTAGTTAACTGAGATTGAAAGGCTCCTGCGGGAGCCTTTTCTCCACAAGTCCGTTTTGCCAGTTTGCTGGTGCTGGCGACCTGGCAAAATCGACTTTCACATTTAGAGCACAACATAGATTGTGCTGCCTGATATTCAGGCTCACCTGGAGAACTCATCGCAATGTCAACCATCGGTCGTATCCACTCCTTTGAATCCTGCGGCACCGTTGACGGCCCAGGCATCCGCTTCATTACCTTTTTTCAGGGCTGCCTCATGCGCTGCTTGTATTGCCATAACCGCGATACATGGGACACGCATGGCGGTAAAGAAGTTACCGTTGAAGAGTTGATGAAGGATGCGCTCTCATATCGTCACTTCATGAATGCATCTGGCGGTGGCGTGACGGCGTCGGGTGGCGAAGCGATCTTACAAGCGGAGTTCGTGCGTGACTGGTTCCGCGCTTGCCAGGCAGAAGGCATTCATACCTGTCTCGACACTAACGGCTTTGTTCGTCGCTACGATCCGGTGATCGATGAATTGCTTGATGCCACTGATTTGGTAATGCTCGATTTAAAACAGATTAACGATGATGTGCATCAGATTCTGGTGGGCGTTTCCAATCATCGTACGCTGGACTTTGCGCGCTATCTGCAGAAGAGAGGCAAACGCACCTGGATCCGCTTTGTAGTGGTGCCTGGCTACTCCGATGATGATGACTCCGTTCATCGCTTGGGTGAGTTTACCAAAGATATGGATAACATAGAGAAGATCGAATTGCTGCCTTACCACGAGTTAGGCAAACACAAATGGATCGCCATGGGCGAAGAGTACAAGCTGGATGGTGTTAAGCCGCCGAGCAAGGAAACCATGGAGCGAGTGAAGAATATCCTCGCCAGCTACGGCCATGAAGTGATGTATTAACCGCAAACAAAAGGGGAACCACCGGCTCCCCTTTTTACTATTTCATGGGAATGCGTTAAGCATGTGCGACAGGAGTAGCCTGATGATCGGCTTTGCGCAGTAACATCACCAGATAAACCAGTGCAACTGCAGCAATCATCACAAACAGCAGGCGGTCAGAGTAATTCTGCATCAGCATTGACGTCATTCCCGGCCCCACCAAACTGCCCACGGTATAGCTAAACAGTAACGCCTGATTCATTGCCACTAACTCATGATGCGCGACGGTTTCGCACGCCCAGGACATCGCCACCGGATAAAGTGTAAAACCCGCAAGACCCAGCACAAACAGCGCTGGCGCCATCGCAGTATCACCTAACATAGCAATCGCACCCAGGATAACCACAAACACTTGCACACGCAGCACCATCAGGCGACCAAAGCGATCGGCTAAACGTCCTACCGGCCACTGACCGACAATGCCGGAGCTGACCAGTAACGCCATCCAGTAACCGACGTTTGCATCACTCATGCCCTGATGTGACAGATACAACGGCATCAAGCCATAAAGTGAGCCGAGAACGATACCGGAAATAATGCAGCCATTGATGCCGAGACGAGAACTACGACGACGCAACATAACCCAAAGGCGCCCCGTTGAAGCTTCTTCTGTCGCAGCGCTGGTATTGACATGCACAAACACTACCGGCAATACCGCACAGATAATCAGTGCAGTCACCCATGGAATCACGTGGAGCAGCTCGGTCGACACGCGGCTCACCAGTAACTGGCCTGCAACAGTGCCGAGGTAATAGATGATCATATAAGCCGCCAGCAACTGACCGCGATTACGCACGGTACCGCTGCATAACAAGGCACTCTCAACCACCACCCAAATCAGTGCACAACCGACACCTGCGGTAAAGCGCAGTAATGTCCAGCTATAGAAACCATCCAGTATCACCATGCCCATAGTCGCTACGGCAAAAAGCACGCTGGCGAGGTAAAAACAGCGATTAAAACCATAACGAGTAATCAACCAGCCCGCGAGCAAGGTGCCCAGCAAGTTACCGGTGTAATACGATGAGCTAGCCATTCCCACTTGCCAGGTTGGCAATTGATCATGGGTAAGCCAGAGCGGTACCAGCGTATTAAGCACAGCGATAGACACCGTCATGAGCATTAAGCCGCAAAGCAGCAAAACGACGGGGCGCGACCAGGTTGACATAGGGAATAAAACCAAAAGAGATGACGATAATTGCGCGCAGTTTGCCATCCGCTATCTTAAAGTCAATGTGCAAAAATTCGTCGCCGCACGATTTGCTGCGGAACAATTTATTTTTTTTATCTTCAGAGGGTTAGAAGCATGATGAGGAATACAAGTCTGGCATCTATCTATTTGAATTTACGATTTTTAATGCTTAAGAGCCATTTATTGTCGATAACGTTTATTTCTTATTAATTCCGACTATAAAATAATTATTTTGCCGCTTAAGAAACAAAAAACCCGGCATTGCCGGGTTTATATAATTGCGCGTTGATTAGCCAACGAATTCCAGTCCGCCCATATAAGGACGTAGTACTTCTGGCACTTCAATGCGGCCATCTGCTTGCTGATAGTTTTCAAGCACAGCCACCAGAGTACGACCCACTGCCAGACCAGAACCGTTCAGCGTGTGCACCAAACGCGGTTTCTTGTCGGTTTTGCTACGGCAGCGCGCCTGCATACGACGAGCCTGGAAATCACCCATGTTGGAGCAAGAGGAGATTTCACGATAGGTATCCTGTGCTGGCAGCCAAACTTCCAGGTCGTAGGTCTTGGAAGAGCCAAAGCCCATATCGCCGGTACAAAGCAGCACTTTACGGTATGGCAGATTGAGCAACTGAAGCACTTTCTCTGCATGGCCCACCAACTCTTCCAGTGCATCCATGGAGGTTTCAGGCGCCACAATCTGCACCATTTCCACTTTATCGAACTGGTGCATACGGATTAAACCACGCGTATCGCGCCCGTACGAACCGGCTTCAGAACGGAAGCATGGCGTATGCGCAGCAAGTTTGAGCGGCAGAGATTCTTCTTCAACGATCTCATCACGCACCAGATTGGTCAGCGGCACTTCAGCTGTAGGGATCAGCGCATAGTTGCTGCTACCCGCTTCTTCGCCCAGCGGCTTGGTATGGAACAAATCTTCACCAAACTTCGGCAGCTGTCCGGTGCCATACAACGTTTCCTGATTCACCAGATAAGGAACATAGGTTTCAAGATAACCGTGCTGCTGCGTGTGCAGGTCAAGCATAAACTGGCTAAGCGCACGGTGCAGACGCGCAATCTGGCCCTGCATCACAATGAAACGTGAACCCGTCAATTTCACCGCGGCGGCAAAGTCCAGACCTTTGGCGGCTTCACCCAGCTCAACATGATCTTTCACCGGGAAATCGAACTGGCGCGGCTGGCCCCAGCGGCTGACTTCCTGATTCTCGCTGTCATCTTTACCCAACGGGACTTCGTCAACCGGGAGGTTTGGCAATGCGAGGGCAAAGTCACGAATTTCGTTCTGCAGGGCATCCAGTTCTGCTTTAGCCGCATCCAGGCGTTCGCCCAGCGCGTTCACTTCCTGACGCAGCGGCTCGATGTCTTCCCCACGTGCTTTGGCCCGACCGATGGATTTGGATCGGGAATTACGCTCAGCCTGCAGATTTTCAGTTTCTACCTGCAAGACTTTACGACGCTCTTCAAGCGAACGTAAGGTTTCCACATCCAGTTTAAATCCTCGGCGTGCCAGTTTTTCTGCGACTGCGTCTGGCTCGTTACGCAGCAGGTTGGGATCGAGCATGCTAATCCTGTGTAATAAAAGGTTGATTGAACGAATGGCGGGACTTGCATCCCTATGGAATGCAATGAAATCCTTGCTCACCTTACCGTAAGGTGTTTATCAGCGGTAGCGTTTTATCGGGCTATTTTGATCCTGCTCAGCCAGCCAGGCGAGTTTTTCGCCAATTTTCCCTTCGAGCCCGCGATTAGTCGGTTGATAGTAGCGCGTCTGCGCCATTTCAGGCGGGAAATAGACTTCGCCAGCGGCATAGGCGTTAGTCTCGTCGTGCGCATAACGATACTCTTTGCCCAGCCCCATCTCTTTCATCAATTTGGTTGGGGCGTTGCGTAAATGTTCCGGCACATCGTAGTCAGGAAATTCGCGCGCATCGCGCATCGCGGCTTTGAAAGCGGTGTAAACGGCATTACTTTTAGGTGCACTGGCAAGGTAAACAATCGCCTGCGCAATCGCCCTTTCGCCTTCGGCTGGACCGACGCGCGTAAAGCAATCCCATGCTGCTAACGCAACCTGCATGCCGCGCGGATCGGCGTTACCCACATCTTCCGAGGCGATAGCCAGCAAACGGCGTGCGACATACAGCGGATCGCCGCCTGCGGTGATGATTCTTGCATACCAGTAAAGTGCCGCATCAGGTGCTGAACCGCGAACAGACTTGTGCAGAGCGGAGATCAGATCGTAAAAACGATCGCCTTTGTTATCAAAACGCGCCGCTCTTTCACCGGAAACTTCGTTGAGTAATTGTGGCGTTAATTCACGCTGGCCTTCGGCATTGCTTTCAGCCATATCCGCCATCATTTCCAGCGTATTCAATGCCCGACGCGCATCACCGTTTACCAGTTCCGCTATCATACGGCGCGTGTTATCCGGCAGCACAATATCGCTTTTGCCATAACCGCGTTCGTCATCCTGCATCGCCTGCAGCAGAACCTGTTCAATATCAGCAGTGGTAAGAGACTTGAGTAAATATACGCGGGCACGGGATAGCAGCGCCGAGTTAAGTTCAAACGAGGGATTTTCTGTGGTGGCACCAATAAACGTAATGGTGCCATCTTCAATATGCGGCAGGAAAGCATCCTGCTGACTTTTGTTAAAGCGATGGACTTCGTCGACAAACAGGATGGTGCGTCGACCCACCTGACGATTTTGTCGGGCACGCTCGATCGCTTCACGAATCTCTTTCACGCCAGAAGTGACAGCAGAAATGCGCTCAACATCAGCTTTACCGTAATGGGCGATAATCTCGGCTAATGTCGTTTTCCCTGTCCCAGGCGGTCCCCACAAAATCATCGAATGCAGATGCCCGGCCTCAATGGCGCGCGGCAGCGGTTTACCGGGCGCCAGCAAATGCTGTTGCCCAATGTAGTGTTGCAGCGTCGCCGGCCGCATACGCGCGGCCAGCGGCTGAAACTCATTCGATGGAGCGAAATCCAGAGACAGGTTACTCACCGTGACCTCACTGACGTTGATCGTCCACCGTTACCCCTTTTGGCGGCGTAAAGGTGAATTTGTCTGGGCTAATAGCGCCGTTGTTTTGGCTCTTCAGCTGATAATCGCTGTGCTGACCATCTTGCTCAATCGCGCTGAACTTATTGATGGTGCCAGACGATGTCACATTGATGGTGAACTGCTTAAGGTTGCCATCACTGCTCTTTGGCGTTAGCTCGAAGTTATCGCCCTGCTGCTTGATGTTGTACTGTTTCCAGTCGCTTGGCTGGTTACGCGCAATCAACATAAACGGCGTGTTGCTGGCTGCATTTTGCAACAGGCTAACGCTGGCTTGTTCAACGAAGGGATTGTAGAACCACAGATTTTTGCCATCAGAAATAATTACGCTTTCATCCGGCGCGGTCATGTGCCAGTTAAACAAGCTTGGGCGCTTCACCCACAGCTCGCCTTCACCATCCTGCACGTTGGCACCGCTGCCATCGGTCACTTTCTGACTGAAGCTGGCATGGAAGCTGTTCACTTTATTAAGACGCTGTTGCAGATCGCTGGACGCATCCGCCAATACTGATGCGGAAACAAAACTGGCCAACAGGCCACAGGCAATAACGCGTAATTTCATCTGATTCGATTCCTTATTTATTGTTTCCCGACACTTACAGCATTAAACGTAGTTGCCATCCTGTCTCTTCGACAGGAGAAAAAGCCGAAAGCTCCCGAAGATATGGGGATCGACCAACAGATAAACAATGGGCCAGTGTTAACTGGCCCATAAGCAGACAACTGCACGCGATAAATTACATCTCGTGTGGCGGCGGCGAAAGCACTTCGCGGTTGCCGTTATGTCCCGGTTCAGAAACGATGCCCTGCGCTTCCATCTGCTCGATGATACGTGCGGCACGGTTATATCCGATACGGAACTGGCGCTGAACTCCAGAAATGGAGGCTCGGCGTTTTTCCACTACGAAAGAGACCGCCTGATCAAATAGCGGATCCAGCTCTTCATCGCCCATCATTCCGCCAGCTGCGCTCTCACTCTCTTCACCAGCAGTAATGCTTTCGATGTATTGCGGACGACCGCGTGCTTTCCAGTCCTGAACCACCGCATGCACTTCCTGATCGCGCACGAATGCACCATGCACACGTACCGGCATTGAGGAGTTTGGCGGCATGTACAGCATGTCACCCATCCCCAGCAGCGATTCTGCACCGCCCTGATCGAGGATGGTACGTGAGTCGATCTTGCTGGAAACGGTGAAGGCGATACGCGTCGGTATGTTGGCTTTGATCAGACCGGTAATCACATCAACCGACGGACGCTGTGTCGCCAGCACCAGGTGAATACCCGCCGCTCGCGCTTTCTGAGCCAGACGAGCAATCAACTCTTCGACTTTCTTACCGACCGCCATCATCAGATCGGCAAATTCATCGACCAGCACCACGATATAAGGCAGTTTTTCCAGCACCGGAGGTGTGGTGTCCATGCTATCGCCCGGTTTCCAGAACGGATCCGGAATCGGTCGACCCATCGCGGCAGCCTGCTCAATCTTCTCGTTATAGCCGGCCAGATTACGCACGCCCAGCGCAGACATCAGTTTATAGCGACGCTCCATTTCACCAACACTCCAGCGCAGCGCATTGGCCGCATCTTTCATGTCTGTAACCACTTCGGTCAGCAAGTGAGGGATGCCTTCGTAGACTGACAGCTCGAGCATTTTCGGGTCGATCATGATAAAGCGCACTTCTTCCGGCGTGGCTTTATACAGCATGCTGATGATCATGGTGTTAACGCCCACTGATTTACCGGAACCGGTGGTACCGGCAACCAGCAAGTGCGGCATTTTCGCCAAATCAGCCACCACCGGCTGGCCAGCAATGTCTTTACCCAACACCACTGCAAGCGGTGACGGGTTTTCACGAAATTTAGGGCAATCCAGTACTTCGCGCAGATAAACGGTTTGACGATGTTTATTTGGCAGTTCAAGCCCGACGTAAGGCTTGCCTGGAATCACTTCCACCACGCGCACGGCAACCGCAGACAGAGAACGCGCCAGGTCACGCGACAAGTTAGAAATACGGGAAGCTTTAACGCCTGGCGCTAAATCGAGTTCGAAGCGGGTAATGACCGGACCTGGTGAAATACCTACAACCTCCGCCTTCACTCGATAATCAGCCAGGCGTGCTTCAACCAGCCGCGCGGTTTGCTCCAGCGCAAACATATCTACCGGCTCTTCTTCTGCCGGTGGTGACGTGAGCAGATCCAGCGTGGGCAGCGGCGTAGAAGGTTTTTCCAGCGGCTGTTCATGGCGAACCAGGAACGGATGGAACAAGCTGTCCTGCACCGGCGCAGCAGGTTTCACTGGTGCAGGTGGCGCAGAATAGGCTTCCTGTTCCGGCGACGACCATGGGCTGGATTCAGCACTCAACGACGGCATTGCCGCTGGCTCCGGCGCAGCAGGTTGTTGCCACGGCGCGGGCTCTTCCGGCTCTGGCGATGCAGAAATAGTGAACAGTGGCTCGATCGGGCTATCGTCGACCAAATCTTTCATTGGTGAAAAATCAAAAGCAGACGACGTATCCAGATTAAATACCGGTGCTTCCTTCACTTCAGGTTCGGTATAGCGTTGCTGCTGCTGATCGGCGAACTGGCGTGCAAGTTGAGCCTGCTGCAATGCATCCTCATCATCAGGCTCAGACGCTTCCTGCCAGCTTTCACCGTAACGATTCTGCTGCTGCGACGCGAAGGCTTCACGCAACTGCGCCTCTTGCAGCTCAACATCCTGTTCCTGTGGAGGAACGCTGTAAGACGCAGTGACTTCTGGCTGTTGCTGCTCAGCATCTTTAGCCTGCTCTTCCGCCATACGCTGCGAAGGCAACTTAATGCCGTACGAAGCTAACTCACGTCGTGTTGGCAACTTAACTTTGTTTGGACGCGGCAACTCTGGACCAATGCCCTGCTTCACCTGCGGGTTATAATCACGCTCGGGTACGATATCGAAGGCAGGTGAATAAGCAGCAGGTGATGTCGCTGCTTTGACTGCTCCAGCGGCAAGTGAAGCGGCGGCGAGACTGTTTAAAGGTGCAGAAGATGAAGCGGCATCCTGCCAGTTGCCCATGCTCGGGCCCTCATCGTCATCAGCCGGCGAAAACGGTGAAGGTGCTGCTTCACCTGGCATCTCGAAACGATAGAGCGGAGCAGAAGGCTGCGCGATTGGTTGTTGCGCTGCAGCAACAGGCTGAGGAGCCGGAATCGACTGAGCCGTGGTTTCGGCAACGCGTGGCATTGCGTCGGGTTCGGCAGATGCGGCTGGAGCAGGCTGCATAGCAGCTGGAGTTTGCTGTGCGGCTTGCGTAGTAACCGCAATTGCAGCGGCAGTTGCCGCACTCGCCTTCGCCAGCAGCGGATCGTCGCTCAACTCCGCAGCAACCGGTTCGCTCACCTTGCGCGGTTTAGCTAACAACACATCATCGTCGTCATTAACGGAGTGTGCAGCATGCATCGGAGGCGACACCTCATCAGCAAGCTCTTCGTCGTCGTATTCTTCTTCCTGCCAGGGTTCGTCATGTCGTGAACGATTGCTGGCAAAGGTCAGAACACCCATCACCACGCCGCCAATCTTCTCGGCAATCGTCAGCCATGACCATCCGGTGTAAAGCGTGATGCCGGCAGCCCAGACGCACAGCAGCGTCAAGGTGCCGCCAGCCGAACTGAACCACGGTGCCATCGCATTGCTGACCAGGCTGCCGATTACGCCGCCGGAAGCAAAATACCAGATGTCATCTACGTTGAGCGCCGCCAGACCACAGGTCGTTACCACCAAGGCCAGCACGCCAATCAGGCGTAAACCAACGGCAAAGTAGTCGATGTAATCCTGACGATCACGTTGGCGGAAGGTGATCCAACACAGACCAATAATGACGGGAGGAATGGCGTAGGCCATCACGCCAAAGATGAACAATAGCGTATCGGCCAGCCATGCGCCGACGCTACCACCCAGATTATGGATAGGTTCGTGCCATGCGGTTTGTGACCAGCTTGGATCTGACGGGTTAAAACTAACCAGCGACACCATCAAATAGATGGCGAACAAGGCCACAAGAATGAGCAACGCTTCCAGCAGACGACGTCCACTGCTCAGCGGTTGTAACGAAACATCTTTATCTTCTGTATATTCCTGGCTCAAGAGAACTCTCCAGGTGCCTGTAAATTAAGAAGGCAACAACGTCGGGCATGCCCGACGCTGGTCCTGTATGAATTCACAGGAGTGTACCGAAATCCTGCAAGCTTTGCACCTGCCCTGCACTACCGGGTTTTGATCACCAGACGATTGCTCTGTTTGACCTCTTCCATCACCACGTAAGTACGGGTGTCGTTTACGCCCGGCAGACGCAGCAAGGTCTCACCCAGTAGTTTACGATAAGCGGACATATCCGGTACGCGGGTTTTCAGCAGGTAGTCAAAATCACCGGAAACGAGGTGACATTCTTGAGTTTCCTCAAGTTTTTGCACGGCGGCGTTAAATTGTTCAAACACATCTGGCGCACCACGATTCAGAGTAATCTCAACGAAAACCAGCAGTGAAGCATCCAGATAATGCGGGTTGAGCTGCGCGGTGTAGCCCAGAATGAAGCCTTGACGCTCGAGGCGGCGCACGCGCTCAAGACATGGAGTTGGCGATAATCCAACACGTTTGGAAAGCTCGACATTAGAAATTCGACCGTCTTTCTGCAGTTCATTCAGAATATTTCTGTCGATACGATCTAAATCTTTTCCGGGGCGTTTCTTATTGTCTACCATTATTATTGTCTCTCTTAATTCCTTCCCTTTACCTGCCACACCCTGAAAACGCTCATTGTTCAGGGCCTTACTGAAGTGAAGACCATAAGCCTGTGCAGTAACGCGTCCATCCGTATGACGCATGTTGTCTGTCCACATCATGCGTCACTACCAATGTCAGGCTGAGTTTATTCGGCTAAACAGCCCAAAACAGAAATGAAATTCTGTTTTGAATCGCTAAATATTCTCTGCTTCTCCCAATGTTTTCGCAAAAGCGCAGGCGATTGTCAAAGTAAAACATCCAAATTCAGTACAAGATGCCAGATAGAGTTCTGGGTTGCTGTTTTTAAATGAGAATTTTTATGCTGCTGCACCACTAATTGCCGAGCATTGCCCCCTTTTGGCGCAACGCGCGTGCAAAACTTGCACTCATCGTCTACGCCGCTCGCAGTGATTGTTAACAAAATTGCTGGAGCCTTTTTTTGCGGCGTTAATTTCCCTACAATCAAAAACTATGTTGTCAGAAAAAAATTGAGGAACGCATGAGTACGGCCAAACACAGTAAGCTGCTCATTCTGGGCTCCGGCCCTGCCGGTTATACTGCTGCGGTATATGCAGCGCGCGCTAACCTGAATCCGGTGTTAATTACCGGACTGGAGAAAGGAGGTCAGCTCACCACCACCACCGAAGTGGAGAACTGGCCAGGCGATGCAAACGATCTGACCGGTCCAGCGTTGATGGAGCGCATGCAGGAGCATGCCGAGAAATTCAACACCGAGATCATTTTTGACCACATTCATACCGTCGATTTGCAGAACCGTCCGTTCCGTCTGGTCGGCGACAGCGGTGAATACACTGCTGATGCGTTGATCATCGCCACTGGCGCATCGGCACGTTATCTCGGATTGCCATCAGAAGAAGCGTTCAAAGGCAAAGGCGTCTCTGCTTGTGCGACCTGCGACGGCTTCTTCTACCGCAATCAGAAAGTTGCCGTCATTGGTGGCGGTAACACTGCCGTTGAAGAAGCGCTTTATCTGGCTAATATTGCTGCAGAAGTGCATCTGATTCACCGTCGCGACAGTTTCCGCGCTGAGAAAATCCTTATTGACCGTCTGATGGAAAAAGTGCGCAATGGCAACATCGTGCTGCACACCGACCGCACGCTGGATGAAGTGGTTGGCGATCAAATGGGCGTGACGGGCTTGAAACTGCTGTCTACCAAAGGTGAAGCGGCTGAATCACTGGACGTCGCTGGTTTGTTTGTCGCCATCGGCCACAGTCCAAATACCGCAATTTTTGATGGTCAGCTGGATTTGGAAAATGGCTACATCAAAGTGCAGTCTGGTCTGCACGGCAACGCCACGCAAACCAGCATCCCAGGCGTGTTCGCTGCCGGCGATGTGATGGATCATATTTATCGCCAGGCAATTACCTCTGCCGGTACCGGCTGTATGGCGGCGTTGGATGCGGAACGCTTCCTCGATGGACTGGTTAAAAACGATAAGTAAGTTGTTAATAACCTGATCATAATCGCTAAAAGGCGGCCAGTTTTGGTCGCCTTTTTTGTTACCTGCGTGCTACAGTTCACGCGCCCGATATTGCTGGGTTTTCATCCGGGATTTACATCTCTTTTGAGTTACCAAACGGCATCGCATGAACAAATCACGGCAACAAGAACTTCTCCGCTGGCTCCGTCAGCAACGTCATCACGGTGCGCGCAACTTACGTGCGGCTTCGCTGCTGGGTTTTGCTGGCGCATTGGTCATTATCGCCCAAGCCTGGTTACTGGCTTCGCTGCTGCAAAATCTGCTTGTCGCACAGCAACCGCGCGCATCACTGCTCACCGATTTTCTGTTGCTGCTGCTGTGCTTTGTTTTGCGCGCCGGATTGCATTACGCCCGCGAAATGGCAGGACATCGCGCCGGCGTTGCCATTCGCCGTGCGCTGCGTCAGCAGGTTCTGGATCGACTCAATGTGCTCGGTCCCGCCTGGATTCAAGGTAAGCCAGCAGGCAGTTGGGCTACGCTACTACTCGAACAAATCGAAGAGATGCAGGAATACTACGCGCGTTATCTGCCTCAGATGTCGCTGGCACTCTTTATTCCGTTGGCCATATTGATCGCCATTTTTCCAATAAACTGGGCGGCGGGATTGATTCTGCTGGTCACCGCGCCACTGATTCCCCTGTTCATGGCGATGGTTGGCATGGGCGCTGCAGATGCAAACCGCCGCAACTTTGTTGCTCTCGCCCGACTAAGCGGTGATTTTTACGATCGTCTGCGTGGACGTGAAACGCTGCGCCTGTTCTATCGCGCTGCGGCAGAGCAAGAAGCAATTGCCGCCAGCACCACCGATTTTCGTCAACGCACCATGGAAGTGTTGCGCCTGGCGTTTCTCTCATCTGCCGTGCTAGAATTTTTTGCCTCACTGGCGATTGCTGTCGTCGCGGTCTATTTCGGTTTCTCTTATCTCGGCGAACTGAATTTTGGTCATTACAGCACCGGCGTAACGCTGTTTGCTGGTTTCCTGGCACTTATTCTGGCGCCTGAATTTTTCCAGCCGTTGCGCGACTTAGGCACCTTTTATCACGCCAAAGCGCAAGCGATTGGCGGAGCTGATGCGCTAGACCAGTTTCTACGCGAAAGTCCCGATCCACACGAAGAGCACGCTTCTCGCGAGCTTTCTCTTACTGCACCGCTGCATATTCAGGCGCAGAATTTGGTGGTCATGACTGCTGGCGGTGAAGCGCTCTCTCAATCGCTCAATTTCACTCTCGATACTGGTAGTCGTGTGGCGCTGGTAGGACAAAGCGGTGCAGGCAAAACCGCGCTGATGAACGTCTTGCTGGGTTTCCTGCCTTATCAGGGTTCACTGCAGGTTAATGGGCAGGAGCTGCGTGATATCAACCGCGATAGCTGGCAACAATATATTGCCTGGGTTGGCCAAAATCCGCATTTACCCGCGCAAACGCTACGCGAAAACCTGCTGCCTATTAGCCCCATTGATGACGCTACGCTCATGTCGGTTCTGCAGCGCGCGGGCGTTGACGAATTTTTAGATCGTCTGCCAAACGGATTAGATACTCTTTTAGGCGATGGCGGCGTGGGGCTTTCCGTCGGTCAAGCGCAGCGTATTGCCGTGGCGCGAGCCCTGCTCAAACCGGCACAACTGCTACTGCTTGATGAGCCTAGTTCTGGGCTGGATAGCCAAAGTGAGCAACATGTTATCCGCGCACTGCAGCAGGCGGCCACCCAGCAAACCACGCTGATGATTACGCATCAACTCAACGAGCTCGCTAGCTGGGATGAAGTGTGGGTGATGCAGGCCGGGCAACTGGTGCAACAAGGTCCCTGGCAGCAGCTGATTGAACAAGATGGACCTTTGCGTGAAATGGCGCAGCATCGTCAGAAGGAGATCGCATAATGAATAATTTATTGCCTTTCCTGCGTTTGTTTAGCCGTCATCCATGGCGTTTGGGACTTGGCATTATTCTCGCCATTATCACTTTGCTTGCCAGTATCGGATTGCTGACTTTATCCGGCTGGTTCCTTGCCGCCTCTTCGCTGGCGGGCGTAGCGGGACTTTATACGTTCAATTACATGTTGCCCGCTGCCGGCGTGCGCGGCGCGGCGATCACGCGCACGGCTGCACGTTATTTTGAGCGCCTCGTGAGCCACGATGCCACCTTCCGCGTGCTGCAACATTTGCGCGTATTCACCTTCAGCAAAGTCATCGCCCTATCGCCGGAACAGCTGGCTCGTTTTCGTCATGGCGAATTGCTCAACCGTTTTGTCAGCGACGTGGATACACTCGATCATCTTTACCTGCGTGTGATCTCGCCGTTGATCGGTGCAGCGGTGGTGATTGTGGTGGTCACCTGCGGTTTGGCGCTGCTGGATGTACCGTTAGCTTTGCTGCTTGGCGGTATGATGCTTTTGACGCTGTTGCTCATGCCGCCGCTGTTTTGGCGGCTTGGCACCTCAGCCGGACACAAAATCGCCCAGCATCAGGCCAACTGGCGCATGCAGTTGACGCACTGGATTACTGGCCTGTCTGAGCTGAAAATTTATGGTGCAGCACAACAGTGGCGCGACCAACTTGATAGCGATGAACAGAAGTGGCAACAGGCGCAACGCAGACAACATTGCCTGCAGGCACTGGCGCAAAGTCTGTTGCTGGTCATCAGCGGCGCGACGGTTACGCTGTTGCTATGGATTTCCGCGAATGGCGTGGGTGGAAACAGTTCGCCGGGCGCATTGATCGCGCTGTTTGTGTTCTGCGGACTGGCGGCGTTTGAAGCGCTGGCCCCGGTTGCCGGAGCGTTTCTGCCGCTGTCGCAGGTGACCAGCGCCGCTAAGCGGGTACAGGAAATCATTGAACAGCCCGCCGCGATCCGTTTTCCCAGCGCAAAAATCAGTAGCCCATCAGGTATCAGCCTGAAAATGGAAAACATCCGCTTCAGCTATCCGCAGCGCCCCGAACCGGTGTTGCAGCATTTTTCCCTATCGTTAAATGCAGGTGAGCATCTGGCGCTGCTCGGTCCAACCGGCTGCGGCAAATCCAGTCTGCTGTCGCTGATTACCCGCGGTTGGGAAGCGCAGCAAGGTTCAATTAGCCTCAACGATAGCGATCTTGCCGCCTGGGATGAAGCTTCATTGCGTAGCCGCATTAGCGTGGTAACACAGCGCGTGCATCTGTTCAGCCAAACGCTGCGCGACAATCTCCTGCTGGCAAAACCCGATGCCAGCGATGAGCAACTGGAAGACGCGTTGAGTAAGGTGGGTCTGGCCCATCTCGCCGAACACAACGAAGGATTGAATGCGTGGATGGGCGACGGCGGTCGACCGTTGTCCGGCGGCGAACTGCGTCGTCTGGCAATAGCGCGTGCCCTTCTGCATGATGGCGATTTGTGGCTGCTGGATGAACCTACCGAAGGTTTGGATGCCAGCACCGAGCAGCAAATTCTGGCGTTATTGCAACACGTCACCCGCGGCAAAACGCTGATTATGGTAACGCATCGCTTAAGTGGTTTAGACGCCATGGACCGCATTTGCGTTATGGATCAGGGACAAATTATCGAATCCGGTTCGCACGCCGAATTAATCTCAAAAGCAGGCCGCTACTGGCGTTTCCATCAGCGCTTTACGCTATAGTCTTAGCCAACAGCCCTGAGTGTGATTGATGCAATGAGACTGATACAGCTTTCACGAGATTCATTAAATTTCCCACCACCGGAAATGGCGCTGCGCGAGCCCAATGGATTATTGGCGATGGGCGGCGATCTCTCCCCTGCCCGCCTGATGAATGCTTATCAGCGAGGCATTTTTCCGTGGTTTTCTCCTGGCGATCCGATTCTCTGGTGGTCACCGGATCCCCGCGCGGTCATGCTGCCAGAATCTTTCCATCTCAGCCGCAGTATGGCGCGCTTCCATAAGCGCTCACCGTATCGCGTCACCATGAATCATGCGTTTCCGCAGGTGCTGGAAGGCTGCGCCAGCGGCCGTCAGGAAGGGACATGGATCACTTTCGAAGTGAAACGTGCGTGGTTGCGGTTGTACGAACTGGGCCATGCACATTCGATTGAAGTCTGGTGCGAGCAGCAACTGGTCGGCGGGATGTATGGCCTGGCGCTGGGGCAAATTTTTTGCGGTGAATCGATGTTCAGCCGTCAGGAAAATGCCTCGAAAACCGCGCTCTGGGTATTCGCACAACATTTTCAGGCGCATCAGGGCCGGCTGATTGATTGTCAGGTGCTGAATCCGCATACCGCTTCCCTCGGTGCGGTGGAAATTCCTCGCGTTGATTATCTGCAGTACGTGCAAACGCTGGCGTGGCAACCGGTTTCCGAGAGTTGCTGGCACACACAAACCCTTTTTTGACATCGGTCACCGATGTTTTGCACACAATTCCCAACAAAAGTGATACAATAAGCGAGTTTGGTATGTCGTCCGCGCTTCGCTGTGGCGAGCCGGAATTGCCAGGTTGGGAATCTCACACATTTCCCGAAGCTGTTTTGATTGTGCAACTGATGCCGATTGCTACAGATTCTTAGCCCGCTAATCCCCCGCAGACGTCAAAAAACACCCTAATTTATCCGTACTGCACGCGCAACGGCGCGACGCACGGCGAAGCGTTGGCAAAATCATCAACGGTTCTTTACATAAATCATGGAATTCGGCATTATCTTGCCGGTTCAACAGTTTGGTAGTACACCCAGAGGATTCGATGGCCAAAGAAGACAATATTGAAATGCAAGGTACCGTACTGGATACGTTACCGAACACCATGTTCCGCGTAGAGCTTGAAAACGGGCACGTGGTTACCGCTCATATCTCCGGTAAAATGCGCAAAAACTATATCCGCATCCTGACGGGCGACAAAGTGACTGTCGAGTTGACCCCGTACGACCTGAGCAAAGGCCGCATTGTCTTCCGTAGTCGCTAAGTAGATATTTCTATCTCGCGCTGATGACACAAACTTAGCGCAAAAAAAAGGCCGGATTCGCATCCGGCCTTTTTCATATCTGCATAACGCTTAGTGTACAGTACCTTCGGTTTTACGTTTTTCCGCACTCAGGAAGTGGTAAGTCAGCTGGTTTTTATCTTTATCCAGCGCTACTGATACCGATCCACCATCAACCAGCGAACCAAACAGCAGTTCATTCGCCAACGGTTTCTTCAGATTTTCCTGTACGGCACGTGCCATCGGACGCGCACCCATCGCTTTATCGTAGCCTTTATCAGCCAGCCAATCGCGCGCATCATCGCTAACTTCCAGCGATACGCCCTTCGCATCCAGCTGAGCCTGCAACTCGACGATAAACTTATCCACTACCTGATGAATCACTTCCTGAGACAGGTGACGGAACCAGATAATGTTATCGAGACGGTTACGGAACTCTGGGGTGAAGATCTTTTTGATCTCTTCCATCGCGTCAGTACTGTTGTCCTGATGAATCAGGCCAATCGACTTACGTTCAGTCTCACGCACACCGGCGTTGGTGGTCATCACCAGCACCACATTGCGGAAATCTGCTTTACGACCGTTGTTATCGGTCAGCATACCGTTGTCCATCACCTGCAGCAGCAGATTGAAGACATCCGGGTGCGCTTTCTCGATCTCATCCAGCAGCACCACAGCGTGCGGATGTTTAATCACCGCATCAGTCAGCAAACCGCCCTGATCGAAGCCAACGTAGCCCGGAGGCGCACCAATCAAACGGCTGACGGTGTGACGTTCCATATACTCGGACATATCAAAACGCAGCAGCTCGATACCCAGCGCTTTTGCCAGCTGGACGGTAACCTCTGTTTTACCGACACCGGTTGGGCCCGCAAAAAGGAAGGAACCGACCGGTTTACGATCCTGGCCCAAACCTGCACGGCTCATTTTGATCGCTTCAGTCAGTGCTTCAATCGCATTATCCTGACCAAACACCAACATTTTCAGGCGATCGCCGAGATTTTTCAGCGTATCGCGATCGGTTTGTGACACGCTCTGCTCAGGAATACGCGCAATACGTGCCACCACCGTTTCAATATCCGAAACGTTAACGGTTTTCTTACGCTTGCTGACGGGCACCAGACGCGCACGCGCACCGGCTTCGTCAATCACGTCAATCGCTTTATCCGGCAGATGACGATCGTTGATGTACTTCACCGCCAGCTCCACCGCCGCACGCACCGCTTTGGCGGTATAACGCACGTCATGGTGCGCTTCGTACTTCGGTTTCAAGCCGTTAAGAATTTGCACGGTCTCTTCCACAGAAGGCTCGGTGATATCGATCTTCTGGAAACGACGCGCCAGCGCACGATCCTTCTCAAAAATGTTGCTGAATTCCTGATAGGTCGTTGAACCCATCACGCGAATTTTGCCGCTGGAGAGCAACGGTTTAATCAGGTTCGCCGCATCCACCTGGCCACCCGATGCCGCACCGGCACCGATAATGGTATGAATTTCATCAATAAACAGGATGCTGTTACTGTCCTGCTCCAGCTGTTTCAGCAGCGCTTTGAAGCGTTTTTCAAAATCACCACGGTATTTGGTACCCGCCAGCAGCGAACCGATGTCGAGTGAATAGATGGTGCACTCTTTCATCACTTCCGGTACGTCGCCCTGCACAATGCGCCAGGCAAGCCCTTCGGCAATCGCGGTTTTACCCACGCCCGATTCCCCCACCAGCAGCGGGTTATTCTTACGACGACGGCATAACACCTGAACAGTACGTTCCAGCTCTTTATCGCGGCCGATCAGCGGATCGATTCCGCCGACACGAGCAAGCTGATTAAGATTGGTGGTGAAGTTTTCCATACGATCCTCCCCGCCTGCTTGCTCTTCGTTAACCGGATTCTCCGCATTGTTCTGCGGCTGGCCGGGTTCGTCTTTACGCGTACCATGGGAGATGAAGTTCACCACATCGAGACGGCTCACTTCGTGTTTGCGCAGCAGATAAGCCGCTTGCGACTCCTGCTCGCTGAAAATCGCCACCAGCACGTTCGCGCCTGCGACTTCGCTGCGACCGGAGGACTGGACGTGGAATACCGCGCGCTGCAGCACACGCTGGAAGCTGAGCGTAGGTTGGGTATCGCGCTCCTCTTCACTGGCAGGCAGCACCGGCGTGGTTTGTTCGATGAAGGCTTCGAGTTCCTGACGCAGAGCCACGATATCCACCGAACAGGCTTCCAGTGCCTCTCTGGCCGACGGGTTACTGAGCAATGCCAGCAACAGATGCTCGACGGTCATAAACTCATGACGGTGCTCGCGCGCTCTGGCGAAAGCCATGTTTAAACTGAGTTCCAGTTCTTGATTGAGCATTTGGCACCTCCCCCAATTATCGCTCTGACAACCTATCTCCTATATGGAGATGGCTTCAGGCTTTTTCTAGCGTACACAGCAACGGATGTTCATTATCTCGTGCGTAATTGTTCACCTGGGCTACTTTGGTCTCCGCCACTTCTGCAGTGAATACACCACAGATTGCTTTTCCATGGTAGTGAACTTTCAACATCAGCTGCGTTGCACGTTCAATATCATAAGAAAAGAACTTTTGCAGAACGTCAATAACAAATTCCATAGGTGTATAATCGTCATTATTCAGAATGACTTTATACATTGAAGGCGGCTTTAACCCTTCGCGTACTTTATCTTCGGCTAGATGTTCAAAATTAAGCCAGTCGTTTGTGTTTGCCATAATGTTCCGTCGAAATTCTGCGTTACGGTTGTGCACATCTCTGCGCCCATTCCTAAAGTTTAACATGCCTGTCAAGCCGGTTTTCAGTTGATAAAAACTGGCCCTAAAAGCACATGCGCGACCTGTATCACAAAATTTGCAATAGCGTTAACTGCCTCAAATTTTGATGAATTTATCCCCGTCCGCCAGGGCCGTTTGCTTGACGGTAAGGTCCGTTTCTCTACATTCTACTAACACAAGCTGATTGAGTTTTAAACAAACTCGACTCACAGCTTCGATGACCTCACCTACTTATCAAAATGTCTTGCGAGGGAAGTAAAAGCATGGAGACGGGTACAGTAAAATGGTTCAATAACGCCAAAGGCTTCGGGTTTATCTGTCCGATTAGCGGCGGCGACGATATCTTCGCACACTACTCCACGATTCAGATGGAGGGATACAGAACGCTGAAAGCTGGCCAGCAGGTTCAGTTTGATGTCCATGAAGGACCAAAAGGCAATCATGCCAGCCTGATCGTGCCCTGTGAAGCCACGCAAGCCGCGGTCGCTTAACGCGCATGCTGTTTCACGTATTCTGACCACTCCCGAAAAAAAATGCCAGCCGCAGACGCTGGCATTTTTATTTGGCGCATCTCACCCTTTCCTCAATCCGCCCGGCCGCGAGCCAACCACATCACGCGCGCAAACAGCTGATCCAGCAACGGCGGAACCGCCTGCGGCCCGCGTTCAGCCGCAGCCATCGCGACGGCAATCGCCAGCTCAGGTTTCGAGCTGTGCTGAATGGCTTTACTAATAATACGCCGCGTGTTCATCGGCGCGTTTAACGGCAGGTGCGCCGTCTGGTAATAAACATCGCTGAAACCCTGCTTAAAGAGAAAATGTTCAATATCCGGTGCCGGAAACTGCGTGAGATGATCGCTTTCCCGTGCCGCCGACGGCAGCTGGCTGCGGGCAGTAGCCGCATATTTGCTGCCCGCCTGGTCGCCGTCGGTCAGCACATGCCAGGCGATGCCCATGCGTTGGGCGAACTTCAGCAGCGGTTTCAAACCCGATTGCGCAAACTCAATGACTTTCACCCCTTCCGCCGCGAAGTGATAGCCACGCTGCCGCGCCAGTTCATTGATAATCCACACTTCGGTCTCGCCTTCCACCAGCAGCCAGCAGCGGGCAAACAGCGCCGACGGACGATTCACGCGGATGTGGAAACCGATACGGCGACTCTCTTCAGCACTTAAACCTTCAGGCCCAATGCGCCATGCCGCCACCCGCGTGGATTCACGCACCAGCCGACACATATTTTCCAGTGGCACCTGCGATAGCAGTTCACCCGAGTTGGTGGTGGCGATTTTTTGTAGCGGCATCAGTTCCAGTAAATTCCACGCCACCGACAGCATAATGGGATGCAGCCGCGTCTCCGGATCTTCCACCAGCAGCAGCGGATGCGCACCCGCCGGCAGCGGCGCATTGCCGTGCGCCTGAATCAACAGCGAGAACATGCGCAGCAGAATCACCTGACGACTGCGTGATTCAGTGCCGGCAATCAGGTGATTAAGTTTATCCAGCGATCGCCAGCCTTCGCTGCCATCGCGAACTTCCGGTGCCACGCGCGGCGCGCTGCTGCCTGACTGCTGCACCAGAAAATAGTGTTCCAGCAGCTGCTGCATAGTATGCAATCCCTGACGCAGCAGATCGTCGCTAAGCGTTTGCGGGCGCACCACCAAATCGCGCGTCAGCTTTTCCACTTCCTGCGCCAATGCCGTCAGCGTCGTCTCGCGGCGCTCCGCATCGTTGTCAGCATGGCGGTTACGACGGCCAAAACGCGCATCGCGTAAACGCAATACCGGATAATAAGCGCGCAGATGTGCCAACGCTGCGTCGGTGCCTGCCGCTGGCAACACATCGTTATGCTGATCGATGAAACGCCAGCTGGTTTTTACACCCTGATCCTGACGTTTAGCACGCGTGCTGAAACGGATATAGCGGCCATGCTCATCGTGCTGCCAGAAGGGCTGAAACAACGCACTCTCATCATCGCTCTGGGCACGAAAACGAAATACCAGCTGCAACTGGCGCATGCGGGCATCAATGTCGCCGGGCGGGAAGTGAAAGTCGTGTTCGGTAAACTGATAAGGCTCGGCGGCGGGCGCCAGCAACAGCGTCAATGCATCGAGCAGGCTCGATTTACCCCAGGCATTTTCCCCAATCAATACATTGGTGTTGGTCAACGGCAATGACAGCCGATTAATACCGCGAAAACCGTGAATATCGATATGTTCCAGAATCATCATACATTCCATCTGCTACTTTGCCTGAGCATGGTCCGCCACGCTGCGTTGGTCAAGTCAGCGCCAGGGGAAAAGGTTTACACTTCAACCGTTTTTCGCTAGCGTGGCAGCCCGCAAATCATGGATAGAAACCTCACATGTACGGATTGATTATCATCCTTTTGCCGCTGATTTTCGGCTATCTGCTGCCGCTGCGCCACACCACGCTTTTACAGGCGGTTGCCCGCACGCTGAGCGCGCTGATCTACATCATTCTGTTCTTTATGGGCACCAGCCTGGCATTCCTCGATAACCTGAGCAGCAATTTGCTGGCCATTTTCCACATCGCGCTGGTGAGCATGCTGAGCATTCTTGCCTGCTCGCTACTGGCGCTGTGGCTGCTGGAGCGACGCTGGCCTTGGCGTCATCAGCACAAGCCACAAGCGCTGCCGTCGCGTCTGCATATGGCGCTGGAGTCGCTCAAGCTGTGCGGTTCGGTGCTGGCGGGCTTTCTGCTCGGTTTGAGTCAATGGGCGCCGCTGCGTAACGCCTCGACCATCAGTGAATACGCCTTGATGCTGATGCTATTGCTGGTCGGTATTCAGCTGCGCAGCAGCGGCATGACGCTGCGTCAAATCACCATCAACCGTCGCGGCATGCTGGTGGCGCTGGTATCGCTGTGCAGTGCGCTGGTGGGCGGCGTAATGGCCGCGCTGCTGCTGGATCTGCCGATCAAAACCGGCCTGGCGTTAGCCAGCGGTTTCGGCTGGTATTCGCTCTCCGGCATTCTGATGAGCGAATCGTTCGGCCCGGTGATAGGCAGCGCCGCCTTCTTCAACGACCTGCTGCGTGAGCTGATCACCATTATGCTGATCCCGCTGCTGATAACCCGTCAACGCAGCATGACGCTGGGCTTGAGCGGCGCAACCTCGATGGATTTCACGCTGCCAATCCTGCAACGCACCGGCGGCATGGAGATCGTGCCCGCTGCGATTGTGCACGGTTTTATTATGAGTTTGCTGGCGCCAATCCTTATCGCCCTGTTCTCGGCATAACGCATTTTTTCACGCCTGCACGCCAGCTTCATCGTCTACGCTTTCTGACTGACACGTTTTCGCCATCGGCATGGATGGCTCAACACCAGAAAGGAGCATAACGATGAAGCAAACTGTGGCGGCAATGCTGGCAAAAACTTTGGAAAACGCCGGCGTGAAACGCATTTGGGGCGTCACCGGTGACTCTCTCAACGGGCTGAGCGACAGCCTGAATCGCATGGGCACCATCGAATGGATGCCGACGCGCCATGAAGAAGTGGCAGCCTTCGCGGCCGGCGCTGAAGCACAAATCAGCGGTGAATTGGCGGTATGCGCCGGTTCCTGTGGACCGGGCAACCTGCATCTCATCAACGGCTTGTTTGATTGCCATCGCAATCACGTTCCGGTTTTGGCCATCGCCGCCCACATTCCTTCCAGCGAAATTGGCAGCGGCTATTTTCAGGAAACCCACCCGCAAGAATTATTCCGCGAATGCAGCCACTATTGCGAGCTGGTTTCCAATCCGGAGCAGCTGCCGCAGGTGCTGGGCATTGCGATGCGTAAAGCGATTCTCAATCGTGGCGTATCAGTGATTGTGATCCCCGGCGACGTGGCATTGCAGCCGGCCCCGGAAAGCGCACGCAGCGAATGGTATCCGCCGCAGTTGCCGCACGTGGTGCCAACCGCCAGCGAAGTGGCCGCCTTAGCTGAAACGTTGAATGCAGCGAAAAATATCACCCTGCTGTGCGGCAGCGGTTGCGCTGGCGCGCATGACGAAGTGGTGAAGCTGGCAGAAACGCTGAAAGCGCCGATTGTGCACGCGATGCGCGGTAAAGAGCACATCGAATATGATAACCCTTACGATGTCGGCATGACCGGATTGATTGGCTTCTCCTCTGGTTTCCACGCCATGATGAATGCCGATACCTTGGTGCTGCTGGGGACGCAATTCCCCTATCGCGCCTTCTATCCGGCCGATGCCAAAATCATTCAGATCGACATCAATCCGGGCAGCCTTGGCTCACACAGCCATGTGGATATGGCGCTGGTGGGTGACATCAAAACCACCTTGCATGCGCTGCAGCCGCAGCTCACCAGCAAAACCGATCGTCAGCATCTGGACAAAGCGCTGGAGCATTATGTCGATGCGCGCAAAGGGCTGGACGAACTGGCCACCGCTAACGATAAGCTGGCGATTCACCCGCAATATCTGGCCCAGCAAATCAGCGAATACGCCGATGACGACGCCATCTTTACCTGCGACGTCGGCACGCCAACCGTGTGGGCAGCGCGCTATCTGAAGATGAACGGCAAACGTCGTTTGATCGGCTCGTTCAATCACGGTTCGATGGCCAACGCCATGCCGCAGGCATTGGGCGCGCAGTCGCTGGACAAGCAGCGTCAGGTGGTGGCGCTGTGTGGCGACGGCGGTTTTAGCATGTTGATGGGCGATTTCATTTCGGTGGCGCAGCTCAAACTTCCGGTGAAACTGGTGATCTTCAATAACAGCGTGCTGGGCTTTGTGGCGATGGAGATGAAAGCCGGTGGCTATCTGACCGACGGCACCGACCTCGAAAACCCGGATTTCGCCGCCATCGCCGCCGCCTGCGGCATCAAAGGCATTCGCGTCGAGAAAGCCTCCGATCTTAACGGCGCGCTGCAGGAAGCCTTTGCGCACGATGGCCCGGTGTTGCTTGACGTGATTACTGCCAAAGAAGAGTTGTCGATGCCGCCGCAGATTAAAGCCGAGCAGGCCAAAGGTTTCAGCCTCTACATGATGCGCGCCATTCTGAATGGACGCGGTGATGAGATCGTGGAGCTGGCGAAAACCAACTGGCTGAGGTAAAACAATTAAGGCCAGACATGATGATAACGCGGGCGCTTCGCCCGCTTTTTTATTTCAGGAGAGCGACGTGATCGACCTACGCAGTGATACCGTAACCCGCCCGAGTGCTGCCATGCTCGATGCCATGATGGCAGCCGAAACCGGCGATGATGTCTACCGCGATGACCCCACCGTACACGCACTGGAAGTCGAAGCCGCACGCTTGAGCGGCAAAGCCGCCGCCCTGTTCTTCCCCACCGGCACGCAAGCTAATCTGGTAGCGCTGTTGTGTCACTGTCAGCGCGGCGATGAATATATCGTGGGTCAGCAGGCGCACAACTACAAATATGAAGCCGGTGGCGCAGCGGTGCTCGGCAGCATTCAGCCACAACCAATTCTGCATGCGGAAGATGGTTCCCTGCCGCTGGCGGAGGTGGCCGCCGCCATCAAACCCGACGATTTCCACTTCGCCCGTACCCGTCTGTTGAGCCTGGAAAACACCCATCACGGTAAAGTGCTGCCGCTGAGCTATCTGGAGCAAGCGTGGAGTTTCACCCGCGAGCATAAGCTGGCGCTGCACATTGATGGCGCACGTATTTTTAACGCCGTGGTGGCACAGAATGTGGAGCTGGAAGCGATTGCGCGTTACTGCGACACCTTAACCATCTGCCTGTCAAAAGGCCTCGGCACGCCGATTGGTTCGCTGCTGTGTGGCGATGAAGCCTACATTGAGCAAGCGCGTCGCTGGCGCAAAATGACCGGCGGCGGCATGCGTCAGTCGGGCATTCTGGCCGCGGCAGGACTGTATGCGTTGAAGCACAATGTCGCGCGTCTCAAAGACGACCACGATAATGCGGCATGGTTAGGCGAGCAGCTCAGCGCCATCGGTGTTGAAGTGCTCAATCAGCACACCAACATGCTGTTTGTGAAGGTGCCAACAGAGAAAGTTGACGCGCTGAAAAGCTGGATGCAGTCGGGCGATGTGCTAATTAGCGTTGGGCCCGTAACGCGTATTGTCACGCATCTGGATGTCAGCCGTCAGGATCTGCAACGGCTGGTGGCGCACTGGCAGGCATTCCTGCAGCAGTAAACAAAGGGCCGCCATTTATGGCGACCAATGCCGCGTATCACTGTGCCGCACCGTACTTCGCTAATAACGCGCGGGCGATCGCCAGGGTTTCTGCATCGGCGATGCCGCGATAATCACGCGGGCGGAAATGCATTTGAAACGCCGCAATCAGCTTGCGCTGCATCTGCGGCGTGGTCGCCGCCGCCACGTCGTAGCCATAGCGCTGCAGCGCATCCAGCAGTTCTGCCTGATCCACGCCTTCATCCGCCGCGCGTCCGTTAAGATAGCGCTGCACCGTTGCCTGCTCGGGCCAAGCGCCTAAACCGTGCTCTGCCAGCTGCTGCCAGGGAAACAGCGGACCGGGATCCTGCTTACGCTGCGGCGCGATATCGCTGTGCCCGACCACATTTTCCGCCGCGATGCCGTAGCGCTGAGTGATATCTTTGACCAGCGCCATCAGCGCGCTGATCTGCTGCGGCGTAAAGGGCTGCCACTGCAAACCCGTTAAGGTTCGACGATAACCACTGTTGACGATTTCAATACCAACCGAAGTGTCATTAATGCGCGTTGCGCCGCGCCAGAAACTCGGGCCTGCGTGCCACGCGAGTTGGCTTTCCGGCACCAATTGCCACACCACGCCCTTGCCGTTTTTCTGCGGCGGATGCTGCGGAATCAGGTAGTGCGCGCTAACTTCCCGATCGGTCAGCGTCGCCAGCGAAGTGGAGAAATCCTCAGCGGTGTAATGAATCACCACCACCTTAATACGCGGCCGCGCGCCCTGCGCCGGATGCGCGGTATCCACCCAGTAACCGTGGCGCGCTTCAATCGATGACTGACAAGCGCTGAGTAACAGCGCCATCGCCAGCAGGACAACCACGCGCATTAGCGAATAATCACGGCGGTGCCGGTGACGCTCACCATCAACATGCTGCCCTCTTTGCCGACAGTTTCGTAGTCGATATCGATGCCCACCACCGCGTTGGCGCCGAGCGCTTTCGCCTGCTCTTCCAGCTCTTTAAAGGCGATCTGGCGCGCTTTGCGTAACTCTTTTTCGTAGGCGCCAGAGCGGCCACCGACGATATCGCGGATACCGGCGAAGAAATCGCGGAAAATATTGGCGCCGAGAATCGCTTCACCGGCGACCACGCCGCAATATTCACTGATGCTGTGTCCTTCCAGCGTGGGCGTTGTAGAAAATTTCATGGTGTTCTCCTTTTCTGAATCAGCTCGTAGCGCTTAAAAGCAAGGCTATACTCTATGCTAAAAATGGCGCTTTGCCAGTGAACAATAAGGAAATCGAGATGAGAAACAATGCCTTTGCGCTGCTTATTCCCGCAGCGTTGCTGCTAAGTGCTTGTACCACCGTTGAGCCAGTGATTAAGGATAATGGCCCGCGCACCGCTGCCTGCGTTGACGGGGGTCCGGACAGCGTGGCGCAACAGTTCTACGATTTACGCGTCAGCCAGCCGACGCAAGGTTTGCCAGACAGCAACACGCTGGCGAAATATCGCCCTTACCTGAGCGATCGCCTGTATCAAAAGCTGCTGAGTGCCAGCAGCCAGAATCCGAAACCAGCGGCGTGGACCCGCGGCGATCTCTTTTCCAGCCTGGCGCAAGGCCCAACTTCAGCGGACGTGGCCAGCGCATCCACCATTCCTAACCGCGACGCGCGCAATATTCCGCTGCGGGTTGAGCTGAGCCGCGACAGCAAAACCTGGCAAGATGAAGTGCTGATGATCCACGAAGGCACCTGCTGGGTGGTTGATGATGTGCGTTATGTCGGCCAGGTGCCCCACGCTGGCGGCGGTTCGCTGACGCAGCTGCTGGAAGCGAAAAAGTAACCGTTCACTTTTCCCGCCGTTAATACCATTGATTAGCGCGCCGCATCCTTGCGGCGCTTTTTGTTGATATTTTGTGAACAAAATAGGGCTTGCCAGCCCTCATCCACCTTGAGTTGCGCGATTTTGTGCTACGCTTTGGAGGTTTAACTGCTCTTTAATAAATATTAACCCACCACAATTGCATAACTATTCTGGTGACGTTAAAATCCGCGACACTAATTACTATTCATTTTTTGCGCATGAGTATTCAACTAAACGCCATAAACTGTTTTTACGGTACCCATCAGGCCCTGTTCGATATAAACCTGGCTTGTCCGCAGGGTGAAACGCTGGTGTTGCTCGGCCCGAGTGGCGCGGGTAAAAGTTCGCTCCTGCGCGTCCTCAACTTGCTGGAGCAACCGCGCTCCGGCAGCCTGCAGATTGCCGGCAACCAGTTTGATTTCACCAAAGCCCCTTCCGACAGCGCGATTCGCGAGCTGCGGCAGAACGTGGGCATGGTATTCCAGCAATATAATCTGTGGCCGCACCTGAGCGTGCTGCAAAACCTGATTGAAGCGCCGTGCCGCGTGCTCGGCCTCAGCAAGGACGCCGCGCGTGCGCGTGCTGAAAAGCTGCTGGACCGTCTGCGCCTGACGCCTTACGCCGATCGCTTCCCGCTGCATCTTTCCGGCGGCCAGCAGCAGCGCGTCGCGATTGCCCGTGCGCTGATGATGGAGCCGCAGGTGCTGCTGTTTGATGAACCGACCGCTGCGCTCGATCCCGAAATCACCGCCCAGATCGTCAGCATTATTCGTGAGCTGGCACAAACCAACATCACACAAGTGATCGTGACGCACGAAGTGGAAGTGGCGCGTAAAACCGCCAGCCGCGTGGTGTATATGGAAAACGGTCACATTGTTGAGCAAGGCGATGCCAGCCACTTTACACAGCCGCAAACCGACGCGTTTGCTAATTATCTTTCGCATTAAGTCAGGATGCTTCTAATGAAAAAAGTTGTAATTGCTGCCCTCCTTGCTGGCCTGAGCCTGAGCGCTTCAGCGGCACAGACATTGCGTTTTGCTACCGAGGCTTCTTATCCTCCGTTTGAATTCGTCGACTCTGATAACAAAATTCAGGGCTTTGATGTCGATCTGGCTAACGCGCTGTGTAAAGAGATGGATGCGACCTGCACCTTCACTAATCAGGCGTTCGATAGCCTGATCCCCAGCCTGAAGTTCCGTCGTTTTGACGCGGTGATGGCAGGCATGGACATCACGCCAGATCGTGAGAAGCAAGTGCTGTTCTCCAAGCCGTACTACGACAACTCGGCCATCTTCATCGCGCAGAAAGGCAAAATGGCTGACGTGGCCGCGCTGAAAGGCAAACGTGTAGGCGTGCAGAACGGCACCACGCACCAGAAATACCTCTCTGACAAACACAGCGACATCACCGTTGTGCCTTACGACAGCTACCAGAACGCCGTGCTGGATCTGAAAAATGGTCGTATCGATGCGGTATTCGGTGACACCGCGGTAGTGAACGAGTGGCTGAAGCAGAACGCCAACCTCGCGCCGCTGGGTGAGAAAGTGACGGACAAAGATTACTTCGGTACCGGTTTGGGTATTGCTGTGCGTCAGGGCAACAGCGAGCTGCAGGGCAAGTTCAATGCGGCGCTGGAGAAGATCAAAGCTGACGGCACCTACAAAACCATCTACAGCAAATGGTTCCAGCAGTAATTTCTGATGAATGAAATGATTCCACTCGCAAGCGCCGCCGGTATGACCGTCGGCCTTGCCGTTTGTGCACTGATCGCCGGCCTTGTGCTGGCGATGATTTTTGCTGGCTGGGAATCGCTGCGCTGGAAACCACTGGCGTGGCTCGGTACCGCGCTGGTCACACTGATTCGCGGCCTGCCGGAAATTCTGGTGGTGCTGTTTATCTATTTCGGCGCCTCACAGCTGCTGCTAACGCTCTCCGATGGCTTCCACATCAATCTCGGCCTGTTCGCTATTCCGGTGCAGGTGCAAATTGAAAACTTCGACGTCAGTCCCTTCCTGTGTGGTGTGATTGCGCTGGCGATGCTCTATTCCGCCTATGCATCACAAACCCTGCGCGGCGCGCTGAAAGCGGTGCCGGTGGGTCAATGGGAATCGGGCCAGGCGCTGGGGATGAAGAAGTCGGCGATTTTCCTGCGCCTGATCATGCCGCAGATGTGGCGTCACGCGCTGCCCGGTTTGGGTAACCAATGGCTGGTGCTGCTGAAGGATACTGCGCTGGTATCGCTGATCAGCGTGAATGATCTGATGCTGCAAACCAAAAGTATCGCTACGCGCACGCAAGAGCCGTTTACCTGGTATCTGGTGGCGGCGGCGATCTATCTGATTATCACGCTGTTCAGTCAGTTCGTGCTGCGCCGCATTGAATTGCGCACCACGCGTTTCGAGCGAGGGGCTTAAGCATGCTGGATTACTTACCCGAGCTGCTGAAAGGGCTACACACCAGCCTGACGCTGACCGTGGCATCGCTGATTGCGGCATTGGTGCTCTCTGTACTTTGCACCATCGTGCTGGCGCTCAAAGTGCCGGTGCTCAATTGGCTAGTGAAAGGCTATATCACGCTGTTCACCGGCACGCCGCTGCTGGTGCAGATCTTCCTGATCTATTACGGTCCCGGCCAGTTCCCCAGCATCCAAAACATTCCCTGGTTGTGGCATCTGCTGTCGCAGCCGTGGCTGTGTGCGCTGCTGGCGCTGTCGCTCAACAGTGCGGCTTATACCACGCAGCTGTTTTACGGTGCGGTGCGCGCCATTCCGTCCGGTCAATGGCAATCCTGCGCGGCGCTCGGCATGAACCGCAAAGATACGCTGCGCATTCTGCTGCCGTACGCCTTCAAGCGCGCCTTGTCGTCCTACTCCAACGAAGTGGTGCTGGTATTCAAAAGTACCTCGCTGGCCTACACCATTACGTTGATGGAAGTAATGGGCCACGGACAACTGCTGTATGGCCGCACTTACGATATCTCGGTATACGCTGCCGCTGGCCTGATCTATCTGGTGGTTAACGGCTTGCTGACGCTGATGATGCGTCTGGTCGAGAAGCGTGCGCTGGCATTTGAGCGTCGTAACTGATTTATTCCCTGCGGGCGCACTAAAAAAGCGCCCGCTGTTCGTTTAAATTAATAAGCAAAAATATTGCATATAAATTCATTAACTGGCATCGTGTAACCCGTTCCGTCTCTGGCATGGTTTACAGGAGTTACATAATGAAAAAATGGATCGTTGCTGCTGCGCTGGCAACTCTGGCAATGAATGCTTATGCGGCGGAAAAAATCCGCTTCGCCTCTTCCGCCACTTATCCCCCGTTCGAATCCCTTGATCACGACAACCAAATCGTGGGCTTCGATATCGATCTGGCAAAAGCACTGTGTCAGCAGATGAAAGCGGATTGCACCTTCACCAACAACGCCTTCGATAGCCTGATTCCGTCGCTGAAATTCCGTCGCTATGACGCAGTGATTTCCGGCATGGATATCACCGCCGATCGCAGCAAGCAGGTCGATTTCACCCAACCTTACTACGCTAACTCGGCGATTGTGATTGCGCATAAAGGCCAGTTCACCGACTTCAGCCAGCTGAAAGGCAAACGTGTTGGCGTTGAGAACGGCACCACACATCAGAAATACCTGCTGGAGAAACATCCGGAGGTGATTGCGGTGGCGTATGACAGCTATCAGAACGCGATTCTCGACCTGAAAAACGGTCGCCTGAACGGCGTGTTTGGTGATACGGCGGTGGTGAATCAGTGGCTCAAGGCCAATGACGATCTTAGCGCGGTCGGCGAGCACATCACCGATACCGACTTCTTCGGCACCGGTTTAGGTATCGCGGTACGCAAAGGCAATGCGCCGCTGCTGAACGAGCTGAACAGCGCGTTAGTGGCATTGAAAGCCAACGGCACCTGGCAGCAAATCAACCAGAAGTGGTTCCCGGAATAAGCATTATGGGATGGCGGAGCGTGCTGCCTGCCAGGTTCTGCACGTCCTCCGTGCAGGTGAACGTTACGCCGTCCCACCCTTCTTGCTCAGCAAGCACAGCACTTCAAAATGCGCGGTATGCGGGAACATGTCGAACAGCTGTACGCGGCTCACGTCATAATTGGCCAGACGCGCGATATCCTGCGCCATGCTGCTGGGATTGCAGCTGGAATAGAGAAGGTAATCCGGCGCCATCTCACTGAGATAAGCACACAACTCTGCGCCAATACCGCGACGTGGCGGATTCACCAACACCAGCTGCGGCACCGCTTCCCGTGAAGTGGCGAACTGCGTGGAATCCAGCGCGGCAAAACTCACTTTTTCTAATCCCAGCTGCTGCGCCGACTGCTGCGCACAGGTGATGGCTTCAGCATTGATTTCGATGCCGGTCAGCTGCATTTCGGGCGTTGCGCAGTGCAGGCCAAATCCCCCAACGCCACAAAACAGATCCCACATGCTGCTCACCGGCAACTGCGCGACCCAATCGCGTGCGGTGGAATAGAGATCGGCCGCAACCTGTGGATTGGTCTGGAAGAAGCTTTGCGGGCGAATATAGAGCGGCACCTGATTAAAGCGCTCCGCCAGCGCCTGATCCGGCGTCAGCGCAATCTCTTCGTCGCCTTCAAGAATCGCCATATGCACCGGCTGAATATTGGCGGAAATCACCTTCAGCTGCGGCAGTTGCTGTTGCAGCCACGGCAAGGCGTCGCGCAGCTGCTGCAGCTTGCTGGTGGAACGCAGCACAAAACGCAGCATCATGCCGCCCTGCGTACTCTCCGTCAGCAGCAGAAATTTCAGCTCACCGCGTTTACGCGCCACGTTGTAGGGCGTTAAACCGGCGCGGGCGATAAAAGGTTTGAGCTGCGCGAACACCGCACTGAAGCTGTCGGGATAGAGCGGGCAAGCGCAGAGATCGACCGGTTCACCGTCGCGCGCCACCATGCCTAAAATCGGCCGCTCTACGCTCCCGCTGACTACCATTTTGGCCTTATTGCGAAACCCTTGCTGCGCGGATTGCACCGGCGGCAGCCATTCGCCCACCGGCTTTTCAGCCAGCAGTTGTTCAAGCAGCGACTGCTTATCGTTGAGCTGTTGCGGATAGGGTTTTTCCAGCCACTGACACGAACGACAGCGACCGGCATCATAAAGCGCGCAATGCATGCAAATGCCTGTAGTCAGAATCGGGAGAAAAAATGGGGGGCGATTGTATCACCGGCGCCGGAAAAAAGCGCGACTGCTGGCCGGCACAAACAGCAGCCCTAATACCAACACATCCGGGAGCTTTTGCAGCAGCGTGTGATGAATGATCTGCGCATTACTTTCACCGGGAATGCTAAAAATTTCCGGGTAGATCCAGCCCACCGATGCCATCAACATGTAGATCAGCACAATGATTTGCGTCGCGACATAGCCCCAGCGCCCACGATTGTTGCCGCGCATCAGAATAAAGGCGCAGCGCAGTTCAAACAGGAAAATCAGCTGGCTAGCGATAAAGATCAGGGTGGAATCCCAGGCTTGCGCGCTGCGATGCACGAAGTTGGCGAGTTCGTCGTAACCCAGTTCGTTGGCCAGCATCAACACGCTGAGGCAACGCGTAATAATGATAGCGCTGCCCGCCACCATCACGGGCACCGGTGTAGCGTCAATCATTGAACCGTGTTTCAGGGTTTCCGACATGGTGTCGCTCCGTAACCATAATAAAACGGGCCGATAAAATCAGCCCGTTCTTATAGTGACAAATGTTACGGCTTTCAGCCACGTTTTGCTTTCTGAATATCGCGTAAACGCTGCTTTTCTTCGTGCGCCATAAAGCGCCAGGCGATAAAACCAACTAAACCGACGACAAACAGAATCAGCGAGGCTAAAGCGTTGATCTCCGGATTGACGCCACGACGCACGGTGGCGAAAATCGCCATCGGCAAGGTGGTCGCGCCTGGGCCGGTCACGAAGCTGGCAATCACCAAATCGTCCAGCGACAAGGTAAACGCCAGCAGCCAGCCGGTAACGATCGCGGGCGCGATCATCGGTACGGTGATCACAAAGAACACTTTTACCGGCGTTGCGCCGAGATCCATCGCCGCCTCTTCAATTGAGCGATCCAGTTCACGCAAACGCGAATTGATCACCACCGCCACGTAAGCAGTACAGAAGGTCACGTGCGCCAGCCAGATGGTCAGCATGCCGCGATCGCTCGGCCAGCCAAGGGTGTTGCCCATCGCCACAAATAGCAGCAGCAAGGACAAACCGGTGATCACATCAGGCATCACCAGCGGCGCCGTCAGCATAAAGGCGAAGCCGTTGTGTCCACGGAAGCGGCCAAAGCGCACAATCACCACCGCCGCCATGGTGCCGAGCACCACCGCCATGGTGGCTGAGAGCGCGGCGATGGTCAGGCTGAGTCCCACCGCATCCAGCATCGCCTGATCCTGGAACAATACGTTGTACCAGTGGAACGAGAAGCTCTCCCATACCGTGACCAGCGGCGAACTATTGAAGGAATAAACCACCAGCAGCAGCATCGGCGCATAGAGGAACATAAAGCACAGCAGCAAAATCACAGTGCGCCACGGAGAGCGAATAGTCGGTAACTGGCTCATTCTTTCTCTCCCACTTCACGGTTCTGATGTTTGTGGAACCAGATAATCGGCAATATCAGAATCAACAGGATGATCACCGCCAGCGCGGACGCTACCGGCCAGTCACGGTTGTTAAAGAACTCCTGCCACAAAATACGCCCAATCATGATGCTGTCCGGACCGCCGAGCAGTTCCGGGATCACGTACTCGCCGACCGCCGGAATAAACACCAGCATCGAACCGGCAATAATCCCGCCTTTGGTCAGCGGCACAATCACGCTGAAAAAGGTCTTCAGCGGACGTGCACCGAGATCCAGCGAGGCCTCCACCAGCGAATAATCTATACGCGTCAGCGCGGTATAAATTGGCAGCACCATAAACGGCAGATAGCAGTAAACGATCCCGATATACACCGCCGTGTTGGTGTAGAGGATCACCAGCGGATGATCGATAACGCCGAGCCACATCAGGAAGCGGTTGAGAATGCCGTTGTTGTTGAGCAGGCCCATCCACGCGTAAACGCGCACCAGGAACGAGGTCCACGATGGCAGGATCACCAGCAGCAGCAAAATAGTGCGCATTGACGGCTTGCTGTGCGCCACCGCCCACGCCAGCGGATATCCGATCATCAGGCAGATAATGGTGGAGATGCCCGCCACTTTCAGCGATGTCAGGTACGCATCGGCATACAGCGGATCGTCGGTCAGCGTGAAGTAATTACCGAGATTGAGTACCAGATTGAGCTGACCATCGGCCCAGGTGACCAAATCGGTGTACGGCGGAATAGCGCGCGCAATATCGGCAAAGCTGATCTTCAGCACGATCAGGAACGGCAGCAGGAACAGCAGGATCAGCCACAGATACGGCATGGCAATCACCAGCTTGCGGCCATGCTGCATCTTGATGCGCGTCGCCCAGCGCTGCAGCGGCGTGCCCACCACTTCGGGCTCGCTGCGTTGAGAAATCTGGCTCATATCGCCCCCTTAAACCGTCAGAACCACACAGCTGTCGGCGTCCCAGCAGAGACGCACTTCATCGCCCCACGTTGGCGCGCCTTTGCGGTAGCGATGGGCGTTTTGCAACTGTGCGCTGATCATCTGGCCGCTGCGCAGGCGCACGTGATAAATCGACAGGTCGCCGAGATAGGCGATATGCACCACTTCACCTACGGCAAAGTTACAGCCATCGGCAGGCACCTCTTCGCACAGCATCACTTTTTCCGGACGCAGCGCCACATGGACCGGCACGTTATCGACGACAGAAACATCGGTCTGCACTTTCAGCGGATGCACCAGGCCCGGCGCATCGATGATCAGCGCGTCTTCACCGCGTTCGCGCAGTAAGCCTTCGAACACGTTTACCGAACCGATGAACTCGGCGCTGTAGCGGCTGGTGGGATGCTCGTAGATCTCTTCCGGCTCACCAATCTGCACAAATTTACCGCGGTTCATGATGGCGATGCGGCCCGCCATGGTCATCGCTTCTTCCTGATCGTGCGTCACCATCACGCAGGTGGCACCGACACGCTCGAGAATATCGACCACCTCGTGCTGCATGCGGTCACGCAGCTTTTTATCCAGTGCGCCCATCGGCTCGTCGAGCAGCAGCAGTTTGGGCCGCTTCGCCAGGCTACGCGCCAGCGCCACACGCTGACGCTGACCGCCAGAGAGCTGATGCGGCTTACGCTTCGCGAACTCCTGCATGTGCACCAGCGACAGCATCTCTTCAACGCGGCTGCTGATTTCGCCTTTCGGCAGTTTGTCCTGCTTCAGGCCAAAGGCGATGTTCTGCTCCACCGTCATGTGCGGGAACAGTGCGTAGGACTGGAACATCATGTTGATCGGGCGCTGATACGGCGGAACATGGGAGAGATCCTGGCCATCCAGCACAATCTGGCCGCTGGTGGGCGGTTCGAATCCCGCCAGCATGCGCAGCAAGGTCGATTTACCACAGCCGGATGCGCCCAGCAGCGCAAAAATCTCACCTTTGTAAATGGTCAGACTGACATCATCCACGGCGTGCTGGCCGTCAAACGATTTAGTCAGGTTGCGAATTTCCAGCAGCGGCGTCATCGCCTTAGCCGTTTTATTTGGGGGGCGGGGAATCGCGTCGTTCACTAACATTTCTCCGGCGCTAAAATCGCGCGGCACAGCCAGCCGCTAAAAATGGCACAACAGAGGCCATTACTGCGCCTCTGCTGTCGTCTTCAGGCAATAATCGTTCAGAACGAATTACTTACCACTTTTTACTTTAGTCCATGCACGGGTGCGCACACGATCCAGTTTCGGATCCTGGACCTTGAGCACAAACAGTTTGGCCATGGCATCCGGCGTTGGGAAAATGCCCGGATTGTTGCGCACGTCCGCATTGATCAACGGCAGCGAGGCTTTGTTACCGTTGGCGTAGTTCATGTTGTTGGAAACATCAGCGATGACTTTGGGATCCATCATGTAATTAAGGAATTGGTAGGCGCCTTCCACATTTTTCGCATCTTTTGGAATCGCAAACATGTCGAAGAATGCCAGTGCGCCCTGCTTCGGCACGATATAGCCGACATGCACGCCGTTGTTGGCTTTGTCCGCACGATCTTTCGCCTGCAGAATATCGCCTGACCAGCCAATCGCCACGCAGATGTTGCCGTTCGCCAGGTCGTTGATGTACTGCGACGAGTGGAAGTAACGGATGTTCGGACGCAGTTTCAGCAGCAAATCAGTGGCTGCGCCAGAGTAATCTTTCGCGTCAGAGCTGTTGGGATCTTTGCCAAGGTAGTTCAGCACAGTAGCGAAAATCTCTTCCGGCGCATCAAGGAAGGAAACCCCACAGCCTTTCAGTTTTTCCAGGTTTTCCGGTTTCAGCACCAGATCCCAGCTATCCAGCGGCACATCTTTGCCCAGTGCGGCTTTCACTTTATCGACGTTATAGCCGATGCCGGTGGTGCCCCACAGATAAGGAATCGCAAATTTGTTACCCGGATCGTGCTGCTCCAGTTTCTTCATCAGATCGGGATCAAGGTTTTTGTAGTTCGGCAGCTTGCTCTTATCCAGCTCCTGGAATACGCCGGATTGCAGCTGACGCGCGAGGAAGCTGGAAGACGGCACCACCACGTCATAACCGGTGCTACCGGCCATCAGTTTACCTTCCAACACTTCGTTGGAATCAAAGACGTCATACACCACTTTATCGCCGGTCTGCTTTTCGAAGTTCGGCACGGTATCCGCCGCGATATAATCGGACCAGTTATACACATGTACCGTACTGCCTTCGGCCTGCACACCGCCGGCCGCAGCCATCAATGCACCAGCAACCACACCTGACAACCATTTTTGACGTTGGTTGAACATGTTTTACTTCCTCCTGAGCGGGTCATCACAACGCTGCATACACGGCGATCCGGACGTTGCGTTTTCTGTTAAATCACAGGCACACAATGAATCAATATTCAGCGGGAGTTTAATAGCAAAAACCTATACCTGCGCTGAGGTTGCACGTCTCAAGCAGCCCCGCAAGAATAGCCCCCCCGCACTACCTTCACCAGATCCCAGCTTAAAAAACGCCTTTTTGCGATGAGTTATGCATGTTTCTGCTATGGGGTTTGGCACTAGTGGCATAAAGCACGACTAATATCTGGCAATAAAGGGCAAAGTGCAGAATAAAAAGTGGTGGGGCAAAAATGAAAACTGCCGCAAAAAGCGGCAGTTAGCGAGGCGGGGAACTCAGTGCAGCATCGCGTGGCTGCTGGAGCTCGGCTGTCGCTCCTCTTCTTCTTCAACCACCAGCAGGTGGTTAGCAAAGGCTTCCATGATCACCATGGAGACGCCCTCTTCACTCTGCTTCATAAAGTGGGAGAACTGCCCGAAGGTTAATCCGGCGCTGGTACTGATCGACTGGCAGACAATCAGCTTCGGCAGATTGTCGTCCTGAATATCAACAAAGGCTTTAATCGTTAGCGAACTGGCATTGATCTGCGAGAGATCGCCCACCAGCGGAATCAGCGCCGTCGGTTTTACTTCTGCCAGCGCGGAGAAGAGGATAACGTTATCCACCAGGTCAATTTTTGCATCAAACACCCCGTCAAAATTCTGCATGTGCGGCAGGTGCAGTGCCTGACAGGCATCGCATTCGAACCAGGTGATATTTTGTTGATCCAGCCAGCGACGCAGCACGTCAATGTCCGGAACGACCAGTGAATCCATCGTAATATCCTGTGGGGTGAAGAAATAAGCGCCTTAGCTTACGGAAAAACCGATCTGGATGCCACGAAAACCGCTGAAAAGCGCCGGTTAGCCGCCGGTTTTAGGACGAAAGCCGGGGCAAGCGTGCTGCTCAATCCACGTGATCATCATGGTGGCGATATCTAAACCGGTAATGCCCTCAATCCCTTCCAGTCCCGGTGAGGCGTTTACCTCCATAACCAGCGGACCACGCTGGGCGCGCAGGATATCCACTCCGGCCACTTCCAGCCCCAGCGTGCAGGCGGCTTTCACCGCGATTTTGCGCTCCTGTTCAGTGATCTCCACCGCACGCGCTTTGCCGCCGCGATGCAGATTGGAGCGAAAATCGCCCTCTTTCGCCTCGCGCTCAATCGCCGCCACCACTTCATTGCCAATCACCAGGCAGCGAATATCGCGCCCTTGCGCTTCCTTGATGAACTCCTGCACCAGAATATGGGCATTGAGGCCACGAAAAGCGTCAATCACGCTCTCCGCTGCCTGCCGCGTTTCCGCCAGCACCACGCCGATGCCTTGCGTGCCCTCCACCAGCTTCACCACCAGCGGCGCACCGCCCACCATGGCAATCAAATCGTCAGTATCATCCGGCGAAGAAGCAAAACCGGTGATCGGCATATCAATGCCCTCACGCGCCAGCAGCTGCAGCGAACGCAGTTTGTCGCGCGCGCGGGTAATGGCCACCGATTCATTGAGTGGATAGCTGCCGCGCACTTCGAACTGACGCAGCACCGCGGTGCCGTAAAAAGTGGTAGCGGTGCCGATGCGCGGGATCACCGCATCAAAATGCCCCAGCGCCTCGCCGCGGTAGTGCACTGCGGGCGAATCGGAATTGATGTTCATGTAGCAGGAGAGCGGATCGATCATCTGCACTTGATGGCCACGCTCCTCCGCAGCGTCGCGCAGACGCTTACACGAATAGATCGATCCATCGCGAGTGAGAATGGCCATTTTCATTGCAGAGTTCCTTGTGCTTAGCGCGTCGCCCAGCCCTGCTGATGCAGGTAATCCAGTATGAAGGGACGCGTTTCTTTGATAATCAGACGCTGAATCAGCTGACTCCAGGTTTCGGAACGCTGGTTGCTATCACGCTGCTGATAATAGGCGGTAATTTGCTCATCGTATTGCGCCAACAGATTTTTATCGACTGCATGATAGCGGTTTTCATGTACCAGCATCGCGTGCGGCATGCGGGGTTTAACATCGGGTGTATCAGCCGGATGGCCGATGCAGAAGCCGAACAGCGGCAGCACAAACTTCGGCAGTTCAAGCAGCTCGGTCACTTCAGCGATGCTGTTGCGAATCCCGCCAATAAATACGCCGCCAAGGCCCAGCGATTCCGCCGCCACCATGGCATTTTGCGCCATCAGCGCGGTATCAACGCAACCGAGCAGCAGCTGTTCAGCACGCCCCAGTTGCGCATCCGGGCAGATCTGTTGATGACGATTGAAATCCGCGCAGAACACCCAAAACTCCGCCGCTGCGCTGACCCAAGGCTGGCCGCCGGTCAGCTGGACCAGCTGCTCGCGCTTAGCGGGATCGGTGATACGAATAATTGAGGAGCACTGTAAAAAGCTGGAGGTCGAAGCCGCTTGTGCCGCTGCAATGATGGCGCTGCGTTGCGCCTCGTCAATGCCCTGTTCGGTAAAAGCGCGAATGGAACGGTGGCTGCACAGTAAATCGATAGTCGGCGTCATAAATTCTCTCCGGTGGTTACTTCTTTTTGTTGGAATGATTGAACAATTGCGGGGCCATCGCCTTCGCCGTGCGCCACATCATCATCCATGCCGCAGGCAGCATCAGCGCGATGCCAAGAAAAAACAGCAGCGTCGCCAGCGGCTTTTTGGCGATAAAATCAGGTGCGCTCACCCAATCGTTGGTAAGCAACAAGGCGCCAATGACGGCAAGCACGCCGAGCACTTCGAGTAGCAACACGGGTTTGGGTAATGTGGCGAGATTACGCATGCGATGGTTCCTTGATTGTTCTTTCAGCGTTAGCCGCATTTTACCCAATGTATAGGCGGTAAGTATTAGAGTAACAGGTATATTCTTCTTCCTTTAAGCAGGATGGGCGGGCATGATGTGACGCATTATTCACGCTGTGATGTGATTCTAGTCACAAAACAGCAGCGGAAGGAGAGAAGCAATGATTGCAGTGATTTTTGGCCGTTCTAGCTGCCCTTACTGCGTACGTGCGAAAGAGTTGGCGGCTAAGCTGACCAGCGAGCGCGACGATTTTAACTATCAGTACGTGGATATTCAGGCCACCGGCATTACTAAAGCCGATCTGGAAGCCCGTGCCGGCAAGCCGGTGACAACCGTGCCGCAGATTTTCCTCGACGATCAGCACATCGGTGGTTACACCGAATTCGCTGCCTGGACCAAAGAAAACCTGGGTATCGAAGCCTAAGAGAACGGGCCTGCGGGCCCGTTTTTGCAGGTACTATTCGGCTCGCATCGCCAGCATAATCCGCAGCAAGCGCACCAGCAGCGCACCACAGCCCGCCCAAAACAGCGCACTCAAACTCCAGGCCACAATCAACAAGCCGCTGTGCGTCATTGGCACCGCCAGCATCAACCACATCATACCCAGCAGCGTACCGCCTAGCGCGACCCACAAGGTGCTGATAAGCGGACTTTCCGGCTGCAGTAGCGCCATCAAACATCCCGGCAGTAAAAACAGCAGTAATTCTGGCTGTCCGCGAACGGCTTGTTCACTGGCGGCGGACCAGAAATGATGTGCATAAATAAACACCAGCGTATAAAGCATCACGCCCAGAATGGATGCTGGCCAGCGATTATTGCGCTGCAACATAATTATCCTCAACTTTGACGTTAACAATTATGAAACTTTTACTGCCCTGATGCGCACGACTGGAAATAAAAAGAAACAGCTGGAGGCGAAAGGAATGAAAACTGCCGATAGCTGAGGGTGTTAATTATGATTAGAATGACGCCGCTTTAGATTTCGGCTTGAACGCTTTTGTTGCAAGAACCTTAACGTTCGGCACAAGATAGCGAAAAAAGTCCCTCTCATCAACTGGTTACAGGTTAAGAAGAAGTTAAACCGTGAACATTAACGTCGCAGAATTGTTAAGCGGAAATGACGTTCTGTTATTATTTGTCGTTTTAGCCCTCGGACTCTGCTTAGGTAAATTACGCCTCGGTTCGGTCCAACTCGGTAATTCCATTGGAGTCCTGGTTGTTTCGTTGATTTTAGGTCAACAGCATTTCGCCATTAATACTGACGCATTAAGTCTTGGCTTTATGTTGTTTATTTTTTGTGTTGGCGTGGAAGCCGGGCCTAACTTTTTCTCGATATTTTTCCGCGACGGTAAAAACTACTTCTTTCTGGCGATTGTCATGGTGGTCAGCGCGCTGTTAATCGCCCTGACGCTCGGCAAAGTATTCGGCTGGGATATTGGTTTAACCGCGGGCATGTTGGCCGGTTCAATGACCTCAACGCCGGTGCTGGTGGGTGCTGGCGATACGTTGCGGCAAAGCATCAGCGACAGCCATCAGCTCACCTTGATGCAGGACAACCTCAGCCTCGGATATGCCCTCACCTATCTGGTAGGTTTAGTCAGCCTGATTTTTGGCGCCCGCTATCTGCCGCGCCTGCAGCATCAGGATCTGCCGACTTGCGCGCAGCAAATCGCGCGCGAGCGCGGCCTCGACGCTGATAGCCAGCGCAAAGTGTTTCTACCGGTGATCCGCGCGTATCGCGTGGGTCCGGAACTGGTGGAGTGGAGCGGCGGTAAAAACCTGCGCGAGCTGGGCATTCATCGCCAGACCGGCTGCTACATCGAGCGTTTGCGCCGCAACGGTATTCTCGCCAGCCCGGACGGTGACGCGATGCTGCAGCTGGGCGACGATATCTCGCTGGTGGGCTATCCCGATGCGCACGCGCGTCTTGATCCCAGTTTCCGTAACGGCAAAGAGGTGTTCGACCGTGATTTGCTGGATATGCGCATCGTCACCGAAGAGATCGTGGTGAAAAATCACAATGCGGTGAACAAGCGCCTGAGTCATCTCAAACTGACCGATCATGGCTGCTTCCTTAACCGGGTGATTCGCAGCCAAATCGAAATGCCGATCGATGACAGCATTATGCTGAACAAAGGCGATGTGCTGCAGGTAAGCGGCGAAGCGCGTCGCGTGAAAAGCCTGGCCGATCGCATTGGCTTTATCGCCATTCACAGCCAAATCACCGATCTGCTGGCCTTCTGCGCCTTCTTTATCGTCGGCTTGATGGTCGGGATGATCACCTTCCAGTTCAGCAATTTCAGCTTCGGCATCGGTAACGCCGCTGGATTGTTGTTCGCAGGCATCATGCTGGGCTTTATGCGCGCTAACCATCCTACATTTGGCTACATCCCGCAGGGTGCGCTAACGATGGTGAAAGAGTTTGGCCTGATGGTGTTTATGGCGGGCGTTGGTCTGAGCGCGGGCAGCGGCTTGCAGCACGGATTCGGCAGCGCCGGCGCGTTGATGCTGCTAAGTGGCTTGCTGGTGAGTTTGCTGCCGGTGGTGATTTGCTATCTGTTCGGCGCTTACGTGCTGCGTATGAACCGCGCGCTGCTGTTTGGTGCCATCATGGGCGCGCGCACCTGTGCGCCAGCGATGGAGATCATCAGCGATACCGCGCGCAGCAGCATCCCAGCCTTGGGCTATGCAGGAACATATGCGATCGCGAATGTTTTGCTGACGCTGGCCGGTACCCTGATCGTGATAATCTGGCCGCTTTTGCCTTTATAAAAATATTTTTGCGCTGTCCAGAACTTTCTTCTGGGGTCGCAGTCTGAATAAGTGCCACTGCTTTTCTTTGAAATCCCCAAATTGTGGAGCCCGCCGGTCACTGACTTGCGGGTTTTTTTATGGCTGCCATTCTGCCGCTTAAGGTTCTTCTCAGACAAAAATTCCATCCTGCCACTCTGATGTCGATTTTTTAAATCTTCATGCAACTTTCATCAAAGTTAAACACTCCAACAACCCGCGATAAGATTAAGAGCGCGACTATTTATTCCTGGTTCGGACGCTTCTAGGCTATCAGCTTTATTTTGCAGACAATTTTGCTCTGCTGTTTTTCGGGTAAACAAGACGAGGACAAGGAATCGTGATGGAAGCATTGAACCACACGCTCTTTTTATGGATTAACGCTACAGAGGATTCACCGCAGTGGTTGATCACTCTGGCGACTTTTATCGCCAAAGATGTGATTGCCATCGTACCACTGCTGATTGTGGCGCTGTGGCTGTGGGGACCGCGCGATCAGGTGCAGTCTCAACGCGAGCTGGTGCTAAAAACCGGCATGGCGCTGCTGTATGCGCTGAGCATTTCGTGGTGCGTCGGCCAGCTGCTGCCGCATCCGCGTCCGTTCGCTATTGGTTTTGGCCATCAGTTACTGTCACACCGACCTGATGATTCCTATCCGAGCGATCACGGCACCACCATTTTCACCTTTGCGCTGGCATTTATCTTCTGGCATCGCCTTTGGTCAGGTGTGGTGTTGCTGGTGATAGGCAGCGCCATCGCCTGGTCACGCGTCTATCTTGGCGTGCACTGGCCGCTGGATATGCTGGGCGGATTCCTGGTTGGCTTGCTGGGTTGTCTGGCGTCGCACATGGCGTGGCAGCTGTATGGCGAACGCATGCTGGCGTTTACACATCAGGTGTATCGCGCGCTGTTCGCCATGCCGATTAAGAAAGGGTGGATTCGTGAGTAAGAGATGGGGTCGCCATTAATGACGAGCCTGTAAAAAACGGTGCGCATCAAGCGCACCGTTTTTGTCTCAACTAAACCACTGCCCGAACCAGCCGTGGAATTTCATCATGATGAAATCCCAAATGCGGCCAACAAAGCCACCTTCCGGCACCGCTTCCATCGTCACCAGCGGACGTTGCTCAATGGTTTTGCCATCCAGCTGGAAATCGATAGTGCCCACCACCTGATTCTTCTCCAGCGGCGCTTCCAGCTGCGGTGAGTTCAGGGTAAAGCTGGCCTTGAGGTTTTTCATCTGCCCTTTCGGCACGGTGATCGCGGCGTCTTTGGCTACGCCAAGATTGACCTGGCTGCGATCGCCAAACCATACGCGCTGCTGCGCAAACGGTTTGTCGGCCTTAATCGGCGTCACGGTTTCATAGAAGCGGAAGCCCCACGTCAGCAGCTTCTCACTTTCGCGGAAACGCGTGGCATCGGTTGCGGCACCCAACACCACCGAAATCAGCCGCATATCGCCTTCGGTTGCCGAGGCCACCAGATTGTTGCCCGCGCCGGAGGTGTGACCGGTTTTAATGCCATCCACCTTCAGATTGGTGCTCCATAGCAAACGGTTACGGTTCATCTGCTTAATCTTGTTGAAGGTGAACTCTTTTTCGCTGTTGATCGCGTACTCTTCCGGCACATCGCTGATCAGGCGCTGGCCGATAATCGCCATGTCACGCGCGGTGCTGTATTGCCCTTCCGCATCAAGGCCGTGCACCGTCATAAAGTGGGTGTTTTGCAGGCCAAAGGCTTTGACGTAGTTGTTCATCAACCCGATAAACGAATCCTGGCTGCCCGCGACATAATCAGCCAGCGCGATACAGGCATCGTTGCCGGATTGAATCACCACACCTTTATTCAGCTCAGAGACCGGAATGCGATCGCCGGGCTTAAGGAACATCAGCGATGAGCCGCGCAGCTTGGGATTGCCGGTTGCCCACGCATCCTGGCCGATGGTAACCATGTCATCGTTGTGAATCTTGCCCGATTTCAGCGCCTGGCCGACCACATAGCTGGTCATCATTTTGGTCAAACTGGCGGGATCGAGGCGTTGATCGGCATTGGATTCCGCCAACACTTTGCCGCTGTTGTAATCCATTAAAATCCAGGCTTTGGCGTCAATTTGCGGTGCCGCAGGTGCCTGTTCAGCCAGGGTGGCTGCGGGGATAAAGAGTAAAAGAAGTGAAGACGCAGCCAACGGCCGCCAGACAGAAGCGAAGGTGTTTTTTCTCATGAGCGTGACCAGATTGTCCTTGTTAAATCTCGGTTTTCTTGCAGGCAAGACATGTCTTGCCCCACGCTAACGGTTCAGGCCAGCGAAAAAAACCGCTCAATCGTAAAGTTTTATAGAGTTTATTAGAGTAACCCTGGCACCAACCGCGCAGCGCCGCCACTTTTGCCCATCTGACTTCCAAAAAAATTTGCGTGTAATTCCGATTTTTCGCAGAACGGTTAAGCCAGTCACAAATTTCCGCTAACCTGAACTCAGTCAGCCTGAGGAGAGCCGCGATGGACTTAGCCATTTTCGATTTGGACGAAACCCTGATTTGTGAAGACAGCACCAGCCTATGGCTGCGCTGGTTGGTTTCACAGGGCTTTGCCCCCGAAGAGATCATCCAGCAGGAGAAAATCCTGATGGAGCAATATCACACCGGTACGTTATCCATTGAAGAGTATATGAACACCACGCTGGCGCCACTCGCCGGTATGGCTACGATGACCGTTGAAGGCTGGGTACGCCGCTTTATCCATCGCGACATCATGCCGCGCGTGTTCCCTGCCGCCCGCGAGCGTATTGCGTGGCACCAGCAGCGCGGCGACACGGTAATGATCATCACCGCCAGCGGCGATCATCTTGCGGTGCCCATCGCCGAACGCCTTGGTGTACACGGCGCGCTGGCGATTGGCGTGGAAGTGGTGGATGAACGCTACAGCGGACAAACCTACGGCACCATGACCTATCGGGAAGGTAAAGTGACAAGCCTCAGTGACTGGAAAGCGTTACAGCAAGATCAACGCTTTGAACGCACCTGGGCTTACAGCGATTCGATGAATGATTTACCGCTGCTGGCACATGCCGATCATGCGTGGGTGGTCAATCCCAATCCGCTGCTGCTGCAGGAAGCACAACAGCGCGGATGGGAAGTGTGTAACTGGGCTCGCTAATTCAACCGCGTGGGGCGGTGGCTGTGTCTGGCAGCCCCACTTTCAGCAGCTTGCCGTTGGATTCATCGGTTAGCACGTACAGATAACCATCCGGGCCTTGACGCACATCTCGAATACGCTCGCCACGATTTTCCAGCAATCTCTGCTCCTCCACCACTTTCTCGCCGTTGACCTGCAAGCGAATCAAACTCTTCTCTTTCAGCGCACCAATAAACAGGGAATTTTTCCACTGCGGGAAGCGCGCGCTGTTGTAGAACGCCATGCCGCTGATGGCCGGCGAGACTTTCCAGAAATGCAGCGGTTGCTCAGTGCCTTCCACTTCACTGCCCTTTGCTTCCGGCACTTTCTGCCCGCTGTAATCAATGCCATGCGTCGCCAGCGGCCAGCCGTAATTTTTGCCCTTCTCGGGGATGTTGACCTCATCACCACCGCGCGGGCCGTGTTCGCTTTCCCACATTTGCTGCGTCCACGGATTGAGCGCCAGCCCTTGCGGATTGCGCATGCCGTAGGACCAGATTTCCGCGCGCGCGCCTTGACGATCAACAAACGGATTGTCCGGCGGGATTTCACCGTCTTTGGTCAGACGCACGATTTTACCGGAGAGCTTATCCAGCTGTTGCGCGCTGCTGCTGGCGAAGTTGTCACCGAAGGCGATATAGAGAAAGCCCTGGCGATCAAATGCCAGTCGCGTGCCGATATTGGCGCCGCCCGACAGCTTCGGCGTTTGCTCCAGCACCACTTTAAAGTCACTCAGCTGACGGTTGTCATCGCTCAGGCGACCATAACCCACCACGCCACCCGCCCGACCGCTGGCATCGGCGGTGGTGTAGCTGAGCCACACGCGGCGGCTTTCGGCGAAGTCCGGTGCCAGCACCACATCCAGCAAGCCACCCTGACGATTCGCCCACACCTTCGGCACCCCGTCGATCGGTGGCGACAAGCCTTTACCCGGCTGCCAGCTGCGCAGCTGGCCGGATCGTTCAGTGATTAACAGCGTTTGATTATCGGGTAGAAAAGCCACGGACCACGGATGGTCGAGCTTGTCCTGAAGCACCTGAACCTGCACATCGGCAGCGAATAACGGTAAGGACGTGCTTAAAGCGCTAAACAGCAGCGCGGCGGGCAGTAAACGCATGGCATTCTCCTTTATCGCAGTCTGCCGTAAAGCGTAGTCAGCGCGCGACAAAGGATGTGCAGGATTTACAAAACATTAAGCCCGGCACGCCGCCGGGCGAGAATTTACTGTGCGGGGAAGGTCAGCGCATCGCGGACCATCTCGTCGATGCCCGGACGCAGATCGTTAAGTGTGATTGGCGCACTGTTGCGAGGATAACCACCTGCAATGCAGGTGGTTAGGCGGAATTACTCAAAGCAGGTTTCCGGGTTTTCCGACAGCGAAATAAAGGATTCACCGCCTTTGGTCAGGGCAATGATTCCGCCACTCTCAATATCATAAACCCATCCATGCAGGCGAATTTTGCCTTTACGCAGCGCTACCGCTACGGAAGGGTGTGTTTTGATATTGTTCAGCTGCGCAATCACGTTCTCTTTCACCATTTCGTTGAGACGCTTCTCAACGGAATCGTAGTTACGCTCTTCCACCACCGCTTTCGCCGCGTTGGCGTAGTGCAACCAGTGATCGACCGCGGGCATGGTTTCGAGATCGGCATTGGAAGCAATGGCGTTCATGGCACCGCAGTTAGAGTGACCACAAATAATAATTTCGGTCACGCCCAAAGCGACAACCGCGTACTCAATGGTTGCGGACACGCCGCCCGGCTCTGGACCAAACGGTGGCACGATATTACCGGCGTTTCGGATCACGAACAGCTGACCCGGCTCCGACTGCGTCACCAGCTCTGGCACCAGACGGCTGTCTGAGCAGGAGATAAACAGGGCTTTGGGATTTTGGTTGGATGCCAAACTTTTGAAAAGATCCTTCCTTTCAGGGAACACATTCTGTTGAAAATTCAGAAAACCTTTGACGATCTCTTGCATATGTCTGCTCTCACATTATCCACTTCTGCCCTGGCAGTGAGGATTCACTATCAGTGCGATTTGAAATTTTCAGCGAAGATAACAACTTACCTTCACCGACCCAACATTTAAGCAAAAGGCGCCAGCTTACACAACTCGGATCGCCACAGAGGGCCATTGCGCCAGCGAGTGAGCCGCACCGCCAACAGAGTTAAGCACAATCATCATGCATTAGTTACCCCATAAGGAGATTCTTACACAGCCTATACATTTTCCCCGGCAACCTCTGTACAATCGCCCCCCTATCCACACTAATTATGATGAATTTTTATCCTTATGAGCCATGTCAAAAATCCACCGCGCGTGGGGTTCGTCTCCCTCGGCTGTCCGAAAAACCTCGTCGACTCTGAACGCATCCTGACGGAGCTGCGTACTGAAGGCTATGACGTGGTGCCACGCTACGATGATGCGGAGATCGTCATCGTTAACACCTGTGGATTTATTGACAGCGCCGTACAGGAATCTCTGGAAGCGATTGGTGAAGCGCTGAATGAAAACGGCAAAGTGATCGTCACCGGTTGCCTCGGTGCCAAAGTGGATCAGATCCGCGAAGTGCATCCGAAAGTGCTGGAGATCACTGGCCCGCACAGCTACGAGCAGGTGCTGTCGCATGTGCACACTTATGTGCCAAAACCAGAACACAATCCGTTCCTGAGTTTAGTGCCAGAGCAAGGTGTCAAACTGACGCCGCGTCATTACGCTTACCTGAAAATTTCCGAAGGCTGCAACCATCGCTGCACCTTCTGCATCATTCCATCAATGCGTGGCGATCTTGATAGCCGCCCAATCGGTTCGGTGCTCGACGAAGCTAAACGTCTGGTCGAAGCGGGCGTGAAAGAGCTGCTGGTAATCTCACAAGATACCTCCGCTTACGGCGTGGATGTTAAACATCGCACCGGTTTCTGGAACGGATCGCCGGTGAAAACCAGCATGGTGAGCCTGTGCGAGCAGTTAGCCAAACTCGGTGTGTGGGTGCGTCTGCACTACGTTTATCCTTATCCGCATGTGGATGATGTGATCCCGCTGATGGCCGAAGGCAAGATTCTGCCGTACCTCGATATTCCGCTGCAGCACGCCAGCCCGCGCATCCTCAAGCTGATGAAGCGTCCCGGCGCGGTAGAGCGTACGCTGGAGCGCATTAAGCGCTGGCGTGAAATCTGTCCGGAGCTGACGCTGCGTTCAACCTTTATCGTCGGTTTCCCCGGTGAAACCGAAGAAGATTTCCAGATGCTGCTCGACTTCCTGCGGGAAGCGCGCCTCGATCGCGTTGGCTGCTTCCAGTACAGCCCGGTAGATGGCGCAACTGCTAACCAGCTGCCGGATCAGGTACCGGACGACGTGAAGCAGGATCGTTTTGATCGCTTCATGCAGCTGCAGCAGAAGATCTCCAGCGAACGTCTGCAGGAGAAAATCGGCCGCGAAGTGCTGGTGCTGATTGATGAAGTGGACGAAGAAGGCGCGGTGGGACGCAGCATGGCTGACGCCCCGGAAATCGATGGCGCGGTTTATCTGAACGGCGATCGTCAGGTGAAAGTCGGCGACGTGGTCCGCGTTAAAGTGGAACACGCCGATGAATATGATCTGTGGGGCACGCGCGTTTAACCATACTTCTGCTGGTGCGCACGCTTGCGCGCCAGATAGTCAGTATCCGCGCGCAGTTTATCCCAGCACGCTTTGAAAACGGCCGCCGCAGCGGCCTTCTCTTTTTCTGTGGTACGCGGCAGTTCGTTGCCCGCCTCGTCATATTTACGCCCGCCCTGATGATTACTGTAGCGGCGTGCACGCGTATAACCCATCTGAATATATTTGCGCGCCATATCCATACCGACAAAATCGTCCTGCGCGCGATATGCCTCAAACAGCTGCATAATCTGCTGTGAAGATTCTTTTGCCAGCTCGACGGTGCGAAAACGCCAGTGCGGCAGAATCTCACTTTTATAGGGCTCGACCATCAGCACGCCCTGCTCGCCGCGCCCCACCTGATACAGCTCAGGCTGCTGGCGAAAATTGATGTGCTTGAAATCCTGCTCGTAGTTAAACGCTTTCATCTGTTTTTCCCGCCTCTCATCGTCCCGTGACGTAATTATTTCCTGCTGGCACTTAAGCGATTTGCTTTTATACCGATAACCTGGATATCAGCCTACTTCCTCAGAGACGCACCTATGTTTAAACGAATGAAAATTGTGACAGCCATCATGATGATATTGGTGGTTTTCACCGCGATGCAGACGATTTCCGGCTCGCTGTTTTTATCATCACTGATTACCGGACAGCATAATTTCACCACCAGTAATCAGCTGTCACATCAGCAGCGTGAGCTGGCCGACGGTTGGCAAACGCTGGTGAAAACGCGCGTGATCATTAACCGCGTCGCCATTCGTATCCTGAAAAAACAGACGGATGAAGCGTCCGTCGCCGCCATCAACAAACTGCTGATCAGCGCAGGTGCGTCACTGGATGAAGCAAAGCAACATTATGACCTCTACCAGAGCATGCCGCGCATTGCCGGACAAAGCGCTGATTCAGCCAGTGTAGTCGACGCTAAATTTGCTGCCTTCGCAGAATTGCTGAAACAGTCGGCAGCGTTCCTGAAAGCCAATGATTACGCCGCCTATGGCAACCTTGACGCCCAGCAGGCGCAGGACGATCTGGAAGTCGCGTACAAGCAATGGCGCGAGCACAACGTGCAGCTGCTGGCCGAGCGCAATGCGGAATATGATAATAACTATCAGCACATGCTGGTGTTGGTCGCCGTGATGGCGATAGTTGTGGTGCTGTTGCTGGTTGCGGTGTGGATTCTGGTGCGTCGCATCCTCTTGGCACCGATGAAGCAGGTGCAGCAGCAGATGGAGCGCTTCGCCGACGGCGATCTCTCCGCCCGTTTGCAGGTGGAAGGCCGCAGTGAAATGGCATCGATTGCCGCCAGCCTCAACCATATGCAGCAGTCGCTGCTCAGCACCATCAACAATGTGCGTGATAGCGCGGATGCGATTTTTGGCAGCGCCAGCGAGATTGCCAGCGGCAATAACGATCTCTCTTCACGCACCGAGCAACAAGCGGCATCGCTGGAAGAGACCGCCGCCAGCATGGAACAGCTTACCGCCACGGTGAAACAGAACGCCGATAACGCGCGTCAGGCCACGCAGCTGGCGAAAACCGCCTCGGAAACCGCCGATAAAGGCGGCAACGTGGTGGATGGTGTGGTGAAAACCATGCGCGATATCGCCGACAGCTCGAAGAAAATCGCCGATATCACCAGCGTGATTGATGGCATCGCCTTCCAAACCAACATCCTCGCGCTCAACGCGGCAGTTGAAGCGGCGCGCGCCGGTGAACAAGGACGCGGTTTTGCCGTGGTAGCGGGTGAAGTGCGCAATCTGGCACAGCGCAGCGCTCAGGCGGCGAAAGAGATCAAACTGCTGATTGAGAATTCCGTGCAGCGTGTCAACACCGGTTCGCAGCAGGTGAGCAGCGCCGGTGAAACCATGCAGGAAATCGTCAGCGCTGTTACCCGCGTCACCGATATCATGGGCGAGATTGCTTCAGCGTCCGATGAGCAGAGCCGCGGCATCGACCAGATTGGTCAGGCGGTGAACGAGATGGATCGCGTCACGCAGCAGAACGCCACGCTGGTGCAGGAATCGGCTAACGCCTCAGCGTCGCTGGAGCAGCAGGCCAGCAGCCTCTCTTCTGCGGTAGCCCGCTTCAAAACCGGCACGCGCCAGGCGACTGCAACGGTGGCGAAAGTGGTGAAACCGGTGATAACACCAACCCGCGCGCAGCCTGCCGCCGCGCACAGTAATGACAATTGGGAAACGTTCTAAGACCGGAGTAGTGCGGTTATTGAAGAGGTCGCCATAAATGGCGTAATGCCGATCAATCAAGCACCGCGTCAAATTACCGCACATTTCGTAGCGGCGCGATTTATCGCGCAATAAATTGCGCCGCTACAATGTGTGCGATCGATTATTTGAGTTTTCATCTTGTCACTGACGAGCCTTACGCCATTTATGGCGACCGGACCCACCATCAGGTCTTCAATTTGGGATCCAGCGCATCACGCAAACCATCACCCAGCAGGTTAAACGCCAGCACGGTGAGGAAAATCGCCAGGCTAGGGAAGATGGCGACATGCGGCGCAATTACCATATCGGCGCGCGCTTCATTGAGCATCGCGCCCCACTCCGGCGTGGGCGGCTGCGCGCCGAGGCCGAGAAAGGACAAACTCGCCGCCGTGATAATCGAGGTACCGATACGCATGGTGAAATAGACCACAATCGACGACACCGTGCCGGGCAGGATGTGACGCATAATTATGGTCCAGTCCGACGCGCCAATACTGCGTGCCGACTCAATATAGGTTTGATGTTTCAGCACCAGCGTATTGCCGCGCACCAAACGGGCAAACGCCGGAATGCTGAAGATCGCCACCGCGACAATCACGTTGCTCATGCCGCTGCCCATAATCGCCACCACCGCAATCGCCAGCAGAATGCCGGGGAAAGCGAACAGCACATCGCAGATACGCATGGTGATGCGATCCCACCAGCCTTCGTAATAGCCCGCCAGCAGACCTAAAACGGTGCCGATCAGCGCGCCGATCGCCACCGAGAAGAAACCGGCGATCAGCGAGATACGCGTGCCCACCAGCACACGGCTGAAGATATCGCGCCCCAACGAGTCAACGCCAAACCAGTGCATCAGCGACGGCCCTTCGTTTAGCCGGTCGTAATCGAAATAGTTTTCCGCATCAAACGGCGCAATCAGCGGCGCGATAAACGCCACCACGATCAGCAGCAGCACATACAGTCCGGCCAGCAGCGCCACATGCTGACGGCGAAAGCGTCGCCAGAATTCGCGCCACGGCGTGCGTACCCGGTTTTCCGTGATAGTCGGCAGGGTTTTCAATGCCGCGGCTCGTCGCCAGTTCTTCAATTGCAACTCCTTACTTGTAGCGAATTGCCGGATTGATTGCCGCGTACAGCACATCGACAATCAGGTTAATCAGGATGAACTCCAGCGAGAACAGCAGCACTTCGGCCTGAATCACCGGGTAATCGCGCATCTCGACCGAATCCACCAGCAAGCGGCCCAGGCCTGGCCAGTTGAACACCACTTCCACCACAATCGAGCCGCCGAGCAGGAAACCAAACTGCAGGCCCATCATGGTGACCACCGGGATCATCGCGTTGCGCAGGCCGTGTTTCACCACCACCAGCGATTCGCGCACCCCTTTGGCGCGCGCGGTCCGCATGTAATCTTCCTGCATCACCTCCACGAACGACGCGCGGGTGAAGCGTGCCATCACCGCCGCCACCGCTGCACCCAAGGTGATCGATGGCAAAATGTAGTGTTTCCAGCTATCCGCGCCAACGGTCGGCAACCAGCCGAGCTCGACAGAAAACACCTGCATCAGCAGCATGCCGAGCGCAAACGCCGGGAACGAGATGCCCGACACCGCCAGTGTCATGCCGATGCGATCCGGCCAGCGATTGCGCCACACCGCCGAGGTGATGCCAATCGCCATACCGAATATCACCGCCCACACCATGCTGCTGAGTGTCAGCCACAGCGTCGGGAAAAAGCGCGCGGCAATTTCATCAATCACCGGACGTTTCGAGACCAGCGAATGGCCGAAATCGCCCTGCACCGCATTGATCATAAAGTGCCAGAACTGCTTGAGCAGCGGCTGATCGAGGCCGAGATCCTGACGCACCAGCGCCACCACCGAGGCATCCGCTTCCGGGCCGGCAATCAGGCGCGCCGGATCGCCCGGCAGCAAATGGACGAACAGGAACACCAGCACCGCCACAATCAGCAGCGTGGGAATCAGTCCCAGTAATCGTTTGAGAAAATAGTTGAGCATGCGAAGTCCTGCGCAGCATCGGCCAGCCCGCTAAGGCTGGCCGCGTCTGTTACTTCAGATCGGCCTCATCAAAATTGAATGAGGTATCGGGCATGACATAAAAACCGCTGAGGTTTTTATTGTTGGCTGACAGCAGTTGTTCCACCACCAGCGGGATCCACGGATGGTCGTTCCAGATGCGATCCTGCGCGTCTTTGTACAGCTTAGCTTTCTGATCGCGATCGGTGGTTTTCAGCGCATCGGCGAGATCTTTATCCACCTGCGGATTGCTGTAGAACGCGGTGTTGAAGATTGCTGGCGGCCATGAAGTGGTGGCGAACAGCGGCGTCAGCGCCCAGTCGGCTTCACCGGTCGAGGCGGACCAGCCGGTGTAGAACATGCGTACACCGCTCTCTTTCTGCCCTTTGCTCTCTACTTCAGCGGCACGCTGACCGGCATCCATCGCCGTCACTTTCACCTTCACGCCCACCTGTGCCAGCTGCTGCTGGGTGAACTGCAGCACTTTCTGCGCGGTGCTGTGGTTGTGCGAAGACCACAACGTGGTTTCGAAACCGTTCGGGAAGCCCGCTTCTTTCAGCAGTTCGCGCGCTTTGGCCGGATCATATTTGATTGCCGGATAGCTCTGCGCAAAGTCGATGCTCGGCGGCACGATGCCGGTGGCTGGCGTGGCGTAACCGGCAAAGGCGACTTTTGCCAGTGCCTGACGGTTGATGGCGTACTCCAGCGCTTCACGCACTTTCGGATTATCAAACGGCTTTTGCGTCACGTTGAGGCTGATGTAGCGCTGCATGATTGACGGCGTGGTGACCACATCGAGCTTGCTGTTGCCTTCCAGCAGTTTGGCCTGCTCGAACGGCACCGGGAACGCAAAGCTCGCTTCGCCAGTTTGCAGCATCGCCGCGCGGGTGTTGTTATCCACCACCGGACGCCAGGTAATGCTATCCAGCTTCGGATAGCCTTTTTTCCAGTAGCCGTCCCACTTCTTCACTTTCACGAAGTCGGTCTGGTTCCAGGTATCAAAGGCAAACGGGCCGGTTCCTACCGGATGGAAGCCGATATCTTTGCCATATTTCTTCAGCGCGGTCGGGGAAATCATCACCGCCGCCGGATGCGCGAGATTATTAATGAAGGCCGAGAACGGCTGCTTCAGGGTGATTTTCACTGTGCTCGGATCGACCACTTCGGTGGTGGCGATATATTTGAACAGGTTATAGCGTTTGAGATGGTTATCCGGATTGCTGGCGCGATCGAGGTTCACCTTCACCGCTTCGGCATTGAAGTCAGTGCCATCCTGGAATTTCACGCCGGCGCGCAGCTTGATGGTGTAGGTCAGGCCGTCGCTGCTCGCCTGATAACTTTCCGCCAGCACGTTGGTCAGCTTCATGTCTTTATCGAAGCCGAACAAGCCCTGATAGAAGGACTTCGCCACCGCCTGCGACAGCGTATCGTTAGCGTCATACGGATCGAGCGTGGTAAAGGTCGAGGCCACCGCAATCACCGCATCTTTCGCCGCCCACGCGGGCAGCGCCAGCGCCGAACTCAACAAACCGGCAGTGATAACCCCTTTTCGCATAATATGTTGCATCGTTATCGTTCTCCTGTAATCCCTGTCATGCGCGACATCCAAAGATGTGCGATTGTTTGCTGCTCAGGCGCCGCTAATTGCGTGCCGGGCGACAAAATGGCCCGGTGCCACTTCCAGTAAAGGCGCCACTTCTGGCTCATCGCCCAGCGGGCGAATCGGGCTGGGGATCTCATCCACCATCAGCGCCCGCTCACGATGCCGATGGGCCGGATCGGCCACCGGCACCGCGGCCATCAGTTTTTTGGTGTAGGGATGGCGCGGCTGCTCAAATACCGCCTGACGCGGCCCCATCTCCACAATTTGTCCGAGATACATCACCGCCACGCGATGGCTGATGCGTTCCACCACCGCCATATCGTGCGAGATAAATAAGAAAGCGATACCAAATTCACGCTGTAAATCGAGCATCAGGTTGATGATTTGCGCCTGAATCGACACATCCAGCGCCGACACCGATTCATCGGCGATCACCACTTTGGGATTGAGCGCCAGCGCGCGCGCAATGCAGATGCGCTGGCGCTGGCCGCCGGAAAATTCGTGCGGATAGCGCTGCGCATGTTCCGGCAGCAGGCCGACGCGCTCCAGCAGCCAGGCAACGCGCTTCTCCGCCTGACGGCGATCCAGCATTTTGTGCACCAGTAGCGGTTCCATGATCGAAAAACCCACGGTCAAACGCGGATCGAGCGAGGCGTAAGGATCCTGGAAGATAAACTGGATATCGCGACGCAGCGACGCCAGCGCATTGCCCTGCAGCGCATCGATGCGTTGGCCGTCAAAAGTAATGGTGCCGCCCTGGCTGGCTACCAGCCGCAGCAGCGAACGCCCGGTAGTGGATTTTCCGCAGCCGGATTCCCCCACCAGCGCCAGCGTTTCACCGGCATGGAGATCGAAACTGACTTTCTCGACCGCGTGCACGCGGCGTTTAACGCGATTGAGCAAGCCGCCGCGAATATCAAAGCGCGTGACTAAATCGCGCACCTGCAAAATCGGCGGTCGATCGTGACGCACCGTGTCCTGCGGCGCGGCCTGTTCTTCACGTCCGTTGCTATGCAATAAGGGAAATTTAGCCGGTAGCGGCTGGCCATGCATCGCCCCCAGTTTGGGCACCGCCGCCAGCAACGCGCGGGTATAGGGCTGCTGCGGGTCGGCAAACAGCTGCTGCACCGACGCGCGCTCTACCACATCGCCGCGATACATCACCTGCACGCGATCGGCCATCTCCGCCACCACGCCCATATCATGGGTGATGAAAATCACCCCCATCTGCATCTCTTTTTGCAGCACGCGGATCAACTGCAGAATTTGCGCCTGAATAGTGACGTCGAGTGCGGTGGTGGGTTCGTCGGCAATCAGCAGCGCCGGTTTGCACGACAGCGCCATGGCAATCATCACGCGCTGTCGCATGCCGCCCGAGAGTTGATGCGGATAGCGTGATAACACATTTTGCGCTTCGGGAATGCGCACCAGATCGAGCATGCGCCGCGCTTCCGCCAGCGCCTGTTGGTGACTTTTGCCCTGATGCAGACGGATGGATTCCGCAATCTGCTCGCCGACGGTGAACACCGGGTTGAGCGAGGTCATCGGCTCCTGAAAGATCATCGCCATATCGGCGCCGCGCACTTTGCGCATCTGACCGTTCGACGCGCGCATCACATCCAGCACCTCGCCATTGCGACGCCGCAGCTGGATATCTCCGCTCACTTCGCCGCCGGCCTGCTGAATCAAGCGCATCAGCGCCAGCGAGGTGACGGATTTGCCCGAGCCCGATTCGCCCACCAGCGCCAGGGTTTCACCGCGATGCAGGTCGAGCGACAGGTTGCGTACCGCTTCGGTAATGCGCCCTTCATGCTCAAAGCGCACGTTAAGATCGCGCACCGCCAGAACCTGCTCCGGCGCAAACTGCAGCTGTTGGTCCGTCATGCCTGCTCCTTAGCTGTCGCGGTAAATCGCTACCTCAACATCGCCATTCACATAGGCGAATCCGCGATACATGCCTTCGCTGTTAAACGGCAGCGCCACATTGCCTGCGGCGTCAATGGCAATCAGCCCGCCGCTGCCTTCCAGCTCCTGCACTTTGTCATGAATGACGTTGGCGGTGGCCTGTTGCAGCGAGCGTCCGGCGTAATGCATCTGCGCCGCCACGTCGTAAGCGGCGAGCGTACGGATAAACACTTCGCCGGTACCGGTACAGGAGACCGCTACGGTGTCGTTGCTGGCGTAGCAGCCTGCGCCGACTAAAGGCGAATCGCCCACACGACCGGCCTGTTTGTTGGTCATGCCGCCGGTTGAGGTGGCGGCCGCCAGATTACCCTGAAGATCGAGCGCGACCGCACCGACGGTGCCGAATTTGCGATCCGGGTCCAGCGGATCGTCGCTGTGACTGTTTGCTTCGCCGTCGTGATCCAGCACCATCTGCTGGCTGTGCAGCGCGCGCTGCAGCTGCTCCCAGCGCTCTGGCGTGGAGAAGAAATCGGCGTCGACCGGCGCTAAACCTTGCTCAGCGGCGAAAGCTTCTGCGCCCGCACCGATAAACAGTACGTGCGGGCTGTTCTCCAGCACCTTACGCGCCGCCAGAATCGGATTGCGGATGTGGCTGACGCCCGCGACCGCGCCGACGTCCAGCGTGCGGCCATCCATAATGCTGGCATCGAGTTCATGCGTGCCCTGATGAGTGAACACCGCGCCCTTGCCCGCGTTAAACAGCGGACACTCTTCCAGCAGGCGTACGGCTTCGGTAACGGCATCTAACGCGCTGCCGCCCGCCGCAAGAATTTGCTGGCCTGCGGTAACGATTGCGGTGAGTTGCTGACGATAGTGCTGCTCTTTTTCGGCGCTCATTGCCGCACGCGTAATCGCGCCTGCACCGCCGTGAATTGCGATAACTGCTTTAGCCATAACCGGTACCCTGTTAAGGAATCAGAACCAAAAACACTGATTTAGAATGGTTTTCATCTTTTTTTGGCAATTTTCGACTATAGAAAGGCACCCTCATCTTGTAAAGCAGAAACTGCCTGCGCGGTCATAACCTTTTATTGTGGATTATGCTTTTTTGGTTGTGATGTGCTTAGCGGATGCGCACCTGTAAAACAGGAAAACCATTTTTACCATTCGCACATTCCGTAGCGGCGCGATTTATCGCGCAATAAATTGCGCCGCCACGAAATGTGCAGTGATTGAGTAAAGTGCACTCTCGCTTAACGGCCACGCATTACCCATAATAGACCGCATCTGAAATTAACCAGACAGAGATGGACATGGAACCTTTTACCGCAGGATTAATCTCCCTCGAAGACGCGCAGCAAAAGATGCTGCAACAGCTGACGCCGATTAGCGATTCGATCAACGTCTCGCTGTTTGAGGCCGCCGGACGTATCACCGCCAGGCCGATCAACTCGCCGCTCGATGTGCCCTCGTTTGATAACTCGGCGATGGATGGTTACGCGCTGCGTCTGGCCGACATCGCACCCGATCGCGTGTTCCCGGTGGCCGGTAAAGCCTTCGCCGGTGCGCCGTTTAACGGTGCGTGGCCCGCGGGCAGCGTAATCCGCATCATGACCGGCGCGCCGATTCCCGCCGGTTGTGATGCCGTGGTGATGCAAGAGCAAACCGAACAGCGCGACGGCGGCATTGTCATTACCGCGCCGGTGCAGGCTGCGCAAAATATTCGTCGCATCGGTGAAGACATTCAGGCGGGCAAACAGGTGCTGGACGCCGGAGTGCGCCTTGGTGCGGCCCAACTGCCGCTGCTGGCGTCGCTAGGGATTGCTGAAGTCAGCGTGCTGCGCAAACTGCGCGTGGCAATCTTCTCCACCGGCGATGAACTGCAGGCGGTCGGCCAGCCGCTGGCGGAAGGTCAGATTTACGATACCAACCGCTTTACCGTGGCGTTAATGCTTAACAAGCTGGGCTGCGAAGTGATCGATCTCGGCGTGATTGCCGACGATCAGGCGGCGCTGCGTACCGCCTTTACCGAAGCCGATCGCCAGGCCGATGTGGTGATCAGCACCGGCGGCGTGTCGGTTGGCGAAGCCGATTTCACCCGTGCGATACTGGAAGAGCTCGGCGCTATCACCTTCTGGAAACTGGCGATCAAACCGGGCAAACCCTTTGCTTTTGGTCGCCTGGCCAACAGCTGGTTCTGCGGTTTACCGGGCAATCCGGTTTCTGCGGCGGTAACCTTCTATCAATTGGTCCAGCCGCTGCTGGCCACCTTAACCGGCCAAACCACGCGCATCATGCCGCTACGCCAACGTGCGCGTGCTACGCAACGTTTGAAGAAATCGCCGGGTCGTCTCGACTTCCAGCGTGCGATTCTCAGCCGCGGTGACGATGGCGTGCTGGAAGTGCGCAGCACCGGTGCGCAAGGTTCGCATGTGTTCAGCTCGTTCGCGCTGGCTAACTGCTTTGTGGTGCTGGAGCGCGAGCGCGGCGATGTGGAACCGGGCGAATGGGTGGAGATCGAAGCCTTTAATAGCCTGCTGGAGGGCTAATGAGCGTTGAGTTGAGCGATGAAGAGATGCTGCGCTATAACCGTCAGATTGTCCTGCGCGGTTTTGATTTTGATGGCCAGGAGAAGTTAAAGGCGGCACAGGTGTTGGTGATCGGCCTCGGCGGACTCGGCTGTGCGGCGGCGCCCTATCTGGCATCGGCGGGTGTGGGACATCTCACGTTGCTCGATTTCGATAGCGTTAGCCTCAGTAATCTCCAGCGCCAGATCCTGCACAGTGATGCGAAAATTGGCGTAGCGAAAGTCGCCTCGGCGCAGCAGCAGTTGGCGGCAATTAATCCGCATTGCCAGCTGGAGCCGATTGATGCGCAGCTGGATGACGCGCAGCTCAGCACGTTAATTGCGCGCCATGATGCGGTGGTGGATTGCACCGATAACGTCGATACCCGCGAGCAGATCAACCGCCTCTGTTTTCAGCACAAGGTGCCGCTGATTTCCGGCGCAGCGATTCGCATGGAAGGCCAGCTCAGCGTGTTTACCTGGCAGCCCGGCGAGCCGTGTTATCGCTGCATCAGCCGCTTGTTTGGCGATCAGGTATTAAGTTGCGTGGAAGCCGGCGTGATGGCGCCATTGGTGGGTGTGGTCGGTGCTATGCAGGCGATGGAAACCTTAAAAGTGCTGACGGCGTTCGGTCAACCCGCTAGCGCACGCTTAATGATGTACGACGCGATGAGCGCGGAGTTCCGCAGCATGAAGGTGGCGCAGGACGCGCATTGTGAAGTGTGTGGTGAACAAGGTCGCCATGAATGACGACCTAACGCGAGGTACAACGCTGGCAGCAGACGTGCATAAAGGCGTAAATGCAGAGTCCGGAGTAAAGCGTCCGCCGCAGGGATGCGGCGGCCGAGGTTACGGGGAAGTATTTACACTGTCGTTACGCAGCGACCCGGCATTTTCACCTGATCGGCGCCGAAACCTCACAAGCCTTAAACAATGCCCTGACTGCGCAGGTAATCTTCGTAATTACCCGTGAAGTCGATAATACGATCGGCTTTCATCTCCATCACGCGGGTAGCCAGCGAGCTAACAAACTCACGGTCGTGCGAGACGAAAATCAGGGTGCCTTCGTACATCTCCAGCGCCATGTTGAGCGACTCGATCGATTCCATATCCAGGTGGTTAGTCGGTTCATCCATGATCAGGATGTTTGGCTTTTGCATCATCAGCTTGCCAAATAGCATGCGACCCTTCTCACCACCGGACAGCACCTTAGCGGGCTTGTTGATCTCGTCGTGACCAAACAGCAGACGACCAAGAATACTGCGCACCGCCTGTTCGTCATCGCCTTCCTGCTTCCACTGGCTCATCCAGTCGAATACCGTCAGATCGTCAGCGAAGTCTTCCGCGTGATCCTGGCCGTAATAACCAATGCGCGCATTCTCAGACCATTTCACTGTGCCGCTATCCGGCGTATGTTCACCGACCAGCGTTTTCAGCAGCGTAGTTTTACCGATACCATTGGCACCGAGAATCGCCAATTTCTCGCCGACTTCTAACATCAGGTTGAGTTTATTAAACAGCGGACCGTTATCAAAACCTTTGGTCAGCGCTTCAACTTCCAGCGCATTACGGAACAGCTTCTTATCCTGATCAAAACGGATAAACGGGTTTTGACGGCTGGAGGCTTTAACTTCTTCCAGCTTAATTTTATCAATCTGTTTAGCACGCGAAGTCGCCTGACGCGATTTAGAGGCGTTGGCGCTAAAACGGCTAACAAACGATTGCAGATCGGCAATTTGCGCTTTCTTCTTGGCGTTATCCGATAATAAACGTTCGCGTGACTGGGTAGCCGCGGTCATATATTCGTCATAATTACCCGGATAAACGCGCAGTTCGCCGTAATCCAGATCCGCCATGTGCGTGCACACCATATTCAGGAAGTGACGGTCATGCGAAATGATGATCATGGTGCTGTTACGTTCGTTGAGCACTTGCTCCAACCAACGAATGGTATCGATATCCAGGTTGTTGGTCGGTTCATCGAGCAACAAAATATCAGGATTGGCAAATAATGCCTGCGCTAAAAGGACACGCAATTTCCAGCCCGGCGCAATTTCGCTCATCGGACCGTAATGCTGCTCCACAGGAATGCCAACGCCCAGTAATAATTCACCGGCACGTGATTCTGAACTGTAACCGTCCATCTCGCCGTATTCGACTTCAAGGTCGGCCACTTTATAGCCTTCCTCTTCGCTCATTTCTGGCAATGCATATATACGGTCACGCTCTTGCTTCACTGCCCACAATTCATTGTGGCCCATGATCACGGTGTCCAGCACACTATATTGCTCGAAGGCAAATTGGTCCTGACGTAACTTACCGATACGCTCATTTGGGTCGAGGGAAACATTTCCACCCGTTGGCGCCAAATCGCCGCCCAGTATTTTCATAAAGGTAGATTTACCGCTGCCGTTCGCACCGATTAAACCGTAACGATTACCGCCGCCAAATTTAACGGAGATATTTTCGAACAGCGGCTTACTGCCGAACTGCATGGTGATATTGCTGGAAACTAACACGGCATTGACCTTTGTTACGCAGTGGAGGAAAAAACAGCGGGCATTATGCCAGAAGCGGGCACCCGGACGCCACCTCTGCGCCAGAGGCAGACGTTACGTTGGGCTAAAGGTGTTGTTGCTCATAAAGAAATAAAAACAACAAAAAAGCCGGGGGCATTTGCCCCCGGCTCCCACTTACAAGGATTGTGCGGATTATTTGATCAGGAAAGTGTCGAGGCTTTTACCTGAATCCAGCGCTTTTTTAATCGCTGCTGGTGTACGGCCCTGACCGGTCCATGATTTTACTTCACCGTTTTCGTCGGTGTAGGAATATTTTGCCGGGCGTGGTGCACGCTTAGCGCGTTTTTTACCAACTTCCAGAGCGCCCAGTAATTCGTTCGGGTCAATACCATCAGCCAGCAGCATTTCGCGATATTTAGACAGCTTCTCTTCTTTTTCGCGGTTCTGCGCTTCTTCAGCGTTTACTTCGTCACGACGTTCAGTCACGACAACCGTTAATTTTTCCAGAATTTCTTCCAGATCGCTCAATGGCAGTTCACGAGCCTGTGCACGTAATGTGCGAATGTTGTTCAGAACTTTAAATGCGTCACTCATCACAATGTCCTTGCTTAAGGGGGTTAAATAAACTGTAGTGGCAAGATTACCTAATTCAAATAAAAAAATAAATTAATTTTATTGCCCGGATTAATCTGAAGTTGCTTACATATTTCTTACGTTAGGGTTTAAAACGCGGATAACCGCTTTAATTAACCCTGAATTAACAACCGTAATGTGTTCCATATGTAGCAACTGGAATCGATTTCAAAGCAATATTCCCAGGTAATAAACAATCATTTAGCGGCTATTACGCGCTGCAGCATTAGTGAGCATAAAGGTAAGCAAGGATTAATGGTGTAACGTAAAACCCATTTTCATCACGGATTATTATATTGCCCGGGATGAGAGAAGAATCTCATTTTTTCATATCGTGCCGATAAAAAAAGCCGGTGTTTAACCGGCTGCTAAGGGAAATTAATGCACTTCCGTTGCGGGACCAAACACAGAATAGTCTGGCAAATTGACGTTTTGATATGGTTCCCAGCCTCCGCCCAGCGCTTTATATAACGCCACTAAATCAAGTGCACTTTGCATCCGCGCCTGCGTCGATTGCGCTTTAGCTTGCGCCAGTTGTCGCTGCGCATCTAATACATCGAGGAAGGTGGAAATACCCTGACGATAACTGTCGCTGGCCAAATCAAATGCGCGTTGCAGTGCGCCGGTGGTTTCATCCAGCGCTATAACCTGCTGCTGATCGGCGCGATAACTGACCAACGCGTTCTCCACATCCTGCAGCGCAGTTAATACCGTTTGCCGATAATCAAGCGCCGCGCTGGCTTGCTGCGCGCGCGCCAGTTTTACGCTGGAGACTAAACGGCCGCCCTGAAAAATTGGAATCGACAGCGACGGACCAACGCTAAAGAAGTGGCTGCTCCAGTCATCCAGATAGCTGGCATCGGTATTTCGCACACCCAGTTGCCCGGTGAGCGACAAGCTGGGGAACAGCTCGGCAACGGATACGCCAATATTCGCGGTCTGCGCATGCAGCGTGGCTTCAGCCTGGCGAATATCCGGACGTCGGCGCGCCAGCGTCGACGGAATGCCCACCGGCACCAATTTCGGCAAATCAGGCAGCGGTTTTTTGTTCATCAGTTCGTTATCCAGTGCGCCCGGTGTTTTACCCAGCAGCACCGCCAAACCGTTCATCGCCTGCAACTGCTGCGCCTGATATTGCGGCAGCTGCGCATTCAGCGAGGCTAATTGCGCGCGGGCATTTTCCACATCCGTGGTCGGCGCTAAGCCGTTTTGCTGCTGGCTCTTTGTCAGTTCCCAGGTTTGCTGCGCGACCTCAATTTGCTGCTGCAAGGTCGCCAGCACCGCCTGCGAACCGCGCAATTGCAGATAGGCGCGCGCCACTTCGGCTTCCAGCGAGACCAGCGCATCGTTGCGTTGCTCAATGGCCGCCTGCTGCTGCGCATCCGCGGCTTCCATCTGGCGGCGTACTTTGCCCCATAGATCCAGCTCCCAGCTGGCGTCAAAGCTGCCCTGATACAGGGTGACGGAATGGTCTAAACCGTTCAGCTGACTGGCGACATCGCTATCTACCTGGTCATAAACGCCGTTGGATTTCAGCAAGCCTTTTAAACCGAGCTGCTGACGGGTCACTTTTGCCGAGCCGTTAAGCGACGGGAATAAACCACCGCGCGCCTGCGCCAGCTGCTCACGCGCCCCGGCAATACGCAGCACCGATTGTTGCAGCGTTAAGTTGCCGGCAATAGCGCGCTCAATCAGGCTATCAAGCTGCGGATCGTTAAAGCTTTTCCACCACAGCGGATTGGTTGCTGCCGCCAGCGGCTTAGACGCTTGCTGTGAAGGCAAATCATGGTAACCGCCAGGTGTGTGCGCCTGCGGCGGCTGATAATCAGGTCCTACGGCGCATCCGGCCAGCAACAGTGACAGCGCCAGCAACGTCAGTGACGGCGTAGAGCGCGAAAACTTACTCATTTTAATGTGCTCCTGCACTGCCTTCGCTCTTGATCGGCGAAAGCAACCAACAAAATGGAATCAATAGCAACGCCACGATACTCAGGCCCGTAAATACGTCGATGTACGCCAGAATACGGGCCTGCGCGATCATCTCCTGGTAGAGCTGCCCGCTCGCCAGCACCAGCGGATCGCCCACTGCGGTGGTGAAATTACGGATCGAATCAGCCCAATGCTGCAGCGTGAGATTGTAAGGCTCATTGAGCGGCGACATGTTGTGCACCATGGTGGCCGATCGCGTCTGCATGCGTTCGGTAATGCCCGCCGTCGACAGCGAAATTCCGATCGAACCCGCGACATTACGGAACATGGTGAACAGCGCCGACGCATCGGCGTTTAATCGCTGCGGCACGGTGATGAACGCAATGGTGGTCAGCGGCACAAACAGGAAGCCAAGGCCAATCGACTGCGCGCTGCGCATTAACACCAGCGTGGTGAAATCAACGTTGGGCGTAAGCCGGGTGGAATAGAAGAAGGCACTGGCAAGGCAGGTGAAGCCGAACGCGATGATGTAGCGCGTTTGCACAATCGGCATCAGCTTCAGCACGATGGGTATCGTCAGCACAATCAATATTGCGCCGGGCGACAGCACCAGCCCCGACCAGGTTGCGGTGTAACCGAGATCCTGCTGCGCCAGTTGGGGAAGTACCACCGAACTGCCGTACAAAATCATCGCCATGCCCGCCATCAGCAAGCCCGCCACCCAGAAGTTACGATCCTTCATTACGCTGAGATCGACCACCGGTTTGCGTGCATACAGCAGCCAATAAATGGCGCCGATAATGCCGATCACCGCCAGCATGGCGAACAGGCGAATGAAGTGCGAGGCAAACCAATCTTCATCTTCGCCACGATCGAGGAACACCTGCAAACAGCCAAGCCCCAGCGTGATCAGGCTGATGCCGATGTAGTCGATCTTCAGGCGGCCTTTATCCCACTTGCGCTCCCACGGCGGATCTTCCAGCAGCTGGTAAATTGCCATCACCGTCAAAATACCGACTGGAATATTAATGAAGAACACCCAGCGCCAGCTGTAGTTGTCGGTGATCCAGCCGCCGAGCGTCGGACCAATCACCGGCGCGACGATAATCGCAATCGACGATAGACCAAAGGCTTTGCCGCGATCTTCCGCTTTGAAGTAATCGAGCAGCACCGATTGCTGTACCGGCTGCAATCCGCCGCCAAAAAAGCCCTGCAGGATGCGGAACAGAATGATCTGCCACAGCTCCGTTGCGATGCCGCACAGGAAGGAGCAGATGGTGAACATCACGATGCAAATCAGGAAGAACTGCTTGCGGCCAAAAAGGCGGCTGAAGAACGCCGAAATGGGCAACACGATGCCGTTCGCCACCAGATAAGAGGTTAAAACCCAGGTCGATTCGTCGTAGCTGGAGGAGAGTGAACCGGCAATGTGTGGCAGCGCGACGTTGACGATGGTGGTGTCGAGGATCTCCATAAACACCGCCAGCGTCACCGTAATGGCGACCAGCCACGGATTGCTGGCCGGACGCCAGCTTTCGCTCGCACTCATTCCACTGTGACCTTCGGCTCAACCGACAAGCCCAGCGGCAGCGGATGATTGGGATCTAATCCTTTATCGATAACGATTTTCACCGGCACGCGCTGCACGATTTTCACGTAGTTGCCGGTGGCGTTTTCCGCCGGGAAGGTGGAGAAGCGGGAACCGGATCCCATCTGCACGCTATCCACATGTCCTTCCAGCTTCATATCCGGCCAGGCATCGACACTGATTTCCACTTTATTACCCGGCTTCATGCGCGCCAGCTGCGACTCTTTGAAATTGGCGTTAATCCAGATTTCAGGCGAAACCAGCGAGAACAGCGCGCTGCCAGCCTGCACCAGCGTGCCGAGTTGCACGTTACGCTTGGTGACAAAGCCATCGTAAGGTGCGCGAACCTGGGTATAAGAGAGATTCAATTCGGCGGTGTTGAGCTGTGCCTGCGCCTGCTCAACCTGCTGCTCACGCGCTTCCACATTGGTTTCCTGCTGGCGGATTTGCAGCTTCACCTGAGAAGCCACTTCAACCTGCGCCTTAGCGCTTTGCAGTTGCGCTTCAGCCGAACGCAATTGCGCGGCGGCAGTATCAATATTGCGCTGTGAAGTGGCACGCGGATCAACACCGCGCTGGCGACGATAATCGGCCTGGGCGTTAAGCAAATTGGCCTGCGCTTTGGCCTGATCGGCGAGAGCTTGATCGCGCTGTGCCGGATACTGCACGCGGGACAAGGCTAACTGCGCCTGCGCCTGATGCAGCTGCGCCTGGGCCAGACCAAGCTGGGCTTTAGCCTGATCGCGCTGCGCTTCACTGTCGCGCGCATCGATCTCCACCAGCAGATCGCCCTGCTTCACGCGCTGGTTATCGCGCACCAGCAGCTTGACCACATATCCGGCCGCTTTCGGCGCGATGGTCACCGCATTGCCTTCGGTAAAGGCATCATCCGTGCTTTCGATATTGCGCGTGGTGAGCCAAAACCATAATCCCACCACGATCATAATCACCACCACAATGGCGAGAAAAATCAGAGGTTTCTTTCCGGGACGTTTACGTTCTGGTTCGTTATTATCTTGATGGGTATTGGCGGTTTTTTGCGGATCCTGCTGATCGCGTTCAGACGGTTGATTCTGGTTTTCCATAATTTTTCATCGTAGGCAGTTGTCCCGATTCCCGGGCAAAAACGGTCAACATAACCTTAGATGGGAAATTGACAAATGCCAATGCAACTTTACATAAGCCGACATTGGCACGGTGTTAACGCATGAGGTGTAACAGCAGCCATCCGCCTAACATCGACCAGGCCAGCATCGGGATAGAAAACAAGTGGAAACGCAACCAAACGCGCGCGTCCTGCGCCATCCGCAAGGCAATCAGGTTGGCGAGCGAACCCGGCAATAAGCCAAATCCGCCGATATTCACCGCCCACGCCAGCACCTCCGACGGTGGCACTTTCTGCAAAAGCAGAATGGTGGCGGGAACGTTACTAATGAATTGCGACAAGCCAATCGCCAGCAAATAGATTCCGCCCTCGCCTAGCTGACCGATAGCGGCAAAGTGCGGCTGCAGCCAGGACAAATGCATCAACAGGAAGACATCGATAAACATCGCTACGAACACCAGCAGCAAACTCCAGTCGATGCTGATCAACACGCTGCGCGCCATGATCAGGAAACAGGCCGCCACCAGCAGCAGCGCCCAGCCGGTCATTTTTAGCTCGAGCGCGACGATAAATACGATATACAGCAGCACGCTAATCGTGAACAACGGTTTGCGCCACGCCTGAGTTTCACTCTGCTCATGCTTTTGGATCGCGCGCGCCGGGAAACTCCACCAGGTTAACGCCATCAGCGAAAGCAGTAAAAATGCCGCCAGCGGCGCCATCTGCGCAATGAAACCGGGCACGCTGAGCGTGCCGTGACTCCACAGCAGAATGTTTTGCGGGTTACCAACCGGCGTCAGTAAGGAACCCGCGTTCACTGCCAACGCTTCGAAAATGATCAGGCGCGAAATGGGCAGCCGCGAGAATTTACGCAGTGTCAGCGTGAGCGGCACCAGAATAAACAGCGCAACATCGTTGGTGAGAAAAGTTGAGAGCAACGCGGCGGCGCACACCATGAATAACGCCAATGCGCGTTCATGCTGGAAACGCTGAATCAGACGTGCGCCGAGCACATCAAAATAGCCGCTGTTTTCCAGCCCTTTGGTCAGCATCAGTAAGCCGGTGAGCGTCATGATGGTATGCCAGTCCACAGCGGAAGGCAGTTGCGACCAGCGGAAATTCGCCAGCGGCAACATGATCACACCCAACAGCAACAACAAATGCAAAATACGATCGCGCATAAAAGAACGAAGCAGATTGGGCATGATGGCGGAAGGCCTTGTAGTTAGCGATTCTCGTAGAATTTCTGGAACACGGCCAGAGTTTCATCACTGACGTGATGCTCCAGGCCTTCTGAATCACGGCGCGCGGTTTCCGGGCTAACGCCCAGCGCCAACAGGAAAGTTTCAACAATATGATGGCGGACGCGGCTCGCTTCAGCCAGCTTCTCGCCTTCGGCGGTGAGGAATACACCGCGATACGGCACTTGCTCAACCAAACCGGTGGTGCCAAGACGCTTTAACATTTTCGCCACGGTCGGCTGGGAAACGCCCAAACGGGCAGCCATATCCACCTGACGCGCTTCGCCAAATTCACGAATCAAATCAGAGATTAATTCAACGTAGTCATCGATCAGCTCACGACGATGCGCCTCGCGCACCTGACGAAATCCTTCGACATGCTCCTCTATCTCTTTTAGCGGGCCCTGGGGCATGTTGGTGGCGATTTTTGCACGACGACTCATCTAACTTCCTCTTTATTATCTGCCGCACTTTACCTGCGGTGCGGGCTGGCTGCGCCCATTGTAAACCAGGCACAAATAAGCACAAATTTTTCCTAAATAGTGTTGGCTAAAGAGTATAGCCAGTGCTATCTTTGTTGATAATGTAAGCGAATAGCTTATAAAGGCTACAAAGAAATGTCGTCATTCACTCGGGAGGTGAACATGACTACCATGAAAAACTGCCTCGACTGTGGCAAATGTTTCCAGGCTGAACAGAGCAAACCGGCTTTTGAGCTGAAATCGCTGCTCTGCCTGTTGACCCGCTCGCCGTTTGCGCTGCGCTTGATGCTGATTGAAAAGCTCACCGGCAAACAGCTGGTTGAACGTCCGTGCCCAAAACTGATCTGGCGCGGCTAACGTTCCCGATGCATACAAATTCCAATAAAGCCCGCTCATGTAGCGGGCTTTGTGTTTCTGGCGGCAGGTAAATCGTTAATCACGCCCATAAAAAAACGGTCCCGAAGGACCGTTTATTGTGCAACTGGTCTAAGCAAGAACTTAGAAGCTGTAACCTACGCCAGCAATCCAGGTGCCAACGTCAACGTTGCGGATACGGCTCTGCTCGTAACCCACGTCAACAGCGATGTTTTCGATTGGGTTGAACTGCATGCCCGCACCGTAAGAGAAACCGTAGTCGCTGGTATCAGCTTTCTGGCGCTCTGGAGCGGTAGACTGGAATTTACCGTAGCCAACACCTACAACACCGTAGATGCTCGCCCAGTCGTTCAGACGGTAAGCTGGACCACCGGTCACACCGTAGTACTGGCCTTTATTGTAAACGCCAGCATCAGTACGATCTTTCTCGGTATAAGTGAAAGAACCGATCCAACCCAGTGGGTTAGTACCGTCTTCGTAACGATATTTCAGGTTGAAGCCGTTTGCTTTGTTAGCAACGCCTTGATAATCGCTCTGAGCGTAACCACCGGTAACGGTGCTTTGTGCCATGGCAGAACCTGCAGAAACTGCAAGTACACAAGCCAATGCTGAAAGACATGCAATTTTTTTCATAACCACCTCAAATGTGAATATACTTCTCTCCTGACAACGCTATAAATATAACAAAAAACAGCAAGAAACTCTGCCCGCATTTTGTTGTCTAACAGATTGTTTGGTGTAACAGAAAGTTAATGAAGTTTCCTATGTCATTCATTTTACTTATAAAAAGCATCATATTCCTGCAGCATAAATTTCGATCACAAAAAATGCCTTTAAGTAAATTCCTAAACTAACCTGACGTTTCTTTACGGAAATGGCACTAAAAATGGCCAAATTCTGACCTGTCAGCGCGTTTTATTTCCCCGATTCGCGTCTCCTTATTTGCCTGAGATTCCATTACACTGAGCGCTTGTTGCTCTACTGTTAATAAATAAAAGGAATGGATTACAGGATGTCTGCCCCTCTGACGACCAAAAATATGGCCCCGGTGTTGTTCCCTATTGCTGTGCTGCTGATTGCCATGCTCTCACTACAGGGCGGCGCTTCACTGGCAAAATCGATGTTTTCCACCGTTGGCGCCACCGGCATTACCGCGCTGCGTCTTGGTCTTGGCACCCTGATTCTCTGCATTATCTTTAAACCCTGGCGTTTGCGCTTCACGCGCGAGCAGCGCAGACCGCTGCTGATGTACGGCTTAGCGCTGGGCTGCATGAACTATCTCTTCTATTTAGCGATTCGCACCGTGCCGCTAGGCGTTGCCGTCGGATTGGAGTTTTTGGGTCCGCTAACTTTGGCGTTGATCGGCGCGCGTCGTCCGCTTGATTTTCTTTGGGTGTTGCTGGCGGTGGCGGGTTTGTGGTTCCTGTTGCCCATCGGTGAAGGGATGAGTCATATCGATCCGCTCGGTGCGTTGCTGGCGGTAGGCGCGGGTGCCTGCTGGGCGGTGTACATCCTTGCAGGACAGCGTGCCGGCGCGGAGCATGGTCCGGCGACGGTGGCGATGGGTTCGCTAATTGCCTCGGTGATTTTTGTGCCGCTCGGCCTGACCTTTGCCGCGCCGGGCATCTGGCATTGGGAAGTATTGCCGCTGGCACTGCTTATCGCCCTGCTCTCCAGCGCCATTCCCTATTCTTTAGAGATGATGGCGCTGACACGACTGCCGGCACGCATTTTTGGTACCTTAATGAGTCTGGAACCGGCGATGGCGGCGTTATCAGGCATGTTATTCCTGGGCGAGCTATTGACGCTGAAGCAGTGGATTGCGCTGCTGGCGATCATCATCGCCTCGGCTGGTTCAACGCTCACCATGAAACAAAAAAGCGCAAAAATAAGCGAAGTGGACATTACGCATCCGCAATAAATATTCAACAATTCAGCCTGCTGCGCGGCAGGCTAAATATAGAAGCATTCTCATTATCATTTTTAACGCGGTATTAAGATTTTTCCGTTATTATTTTGCAATACGTTTAATAAATAATTAACATGCCTCACAAGCATCTGTTTTAACTGAAATAATCGTCAAGATGCACAATCCCTGAGCAATATTAAGGTTTATCTATTCCTGTCATTGATTTAATCAACCCTGCAAGTTAAAAAACTGCTGCTATACTTATTTCCGTGCTTGATTAGGACAACCATCAATAAGAGGACATTAATGATGAGTACCGCAAAACTGGTTAAAACTAAATCGTCTGATCTGATTTACACCCGTAATGACGTCGCTGACAGCGATAAAAAAGCGACCATCGAGGTGCTCAACCGTCTGGTAGTGGAGTTTATTGACCTGTCGCTGATCACCAAGCAGGCGCACTGGAACATGCGTGGCGCCAACTTTATTGGCGTACATGAGATGCTGGATGGTTTCCGTACCGCCATTACCGATCATCAGGACACTATCGCTGAACGTGTAGTTCAGTTAGGCGGCGTGGCGCTGGGTACCACTCAGATCGTTAACGATAAAACACCACTGAAAAGCTATCCGTTGAACATTCATAGCGTGCAGGATCACCTGAAAGCGCTGGCCGATCGCTATGCGATTGTGGCGAATGACACGCGTAAAGCTATCACTGAAGTCAGCGATGAAGATACCGCTGACATCTTCACTGCGGCATCGCGCGATCTGGATAAATTCCTATGGTTTATCGAATCGAATATTGAATAAATTTCAGTGTTATAACGAAGGCGGGTTATCCCGCCTTTTTTTACGTCTGTAACATTGTGGTGCTTTTTTTGACGTTGTTAACATTTCCTTAATCCCTTCTTTCGCTCTCCCCGCCCTTGGTGCACACTGTGCCTGCACCACAACAGCACCACGCACCTAAATGAAGCACCAATACGGTGCAAAACTTTTCCTCTGCGCAAAATCGTGTCAGCAAGTGCTTAAAACTACTGATTTCGAGCAAAATGAAAAGTTGGCATAATTTTTTCATATGATAGGCCGTACATCGGGCCACCAGGCCTGAGGGGTAATAAGGAAAAAAATGATGAAGTCATTGATTAAAGTCTCCGTGGCCGCGCTGGCGCTGGCCTTCTCGCTTTCCTCCACCGCAGCAGACAAAAAACTGATCGTCGCAACCGACACCGCATTCGTTCCCTTTGAGTTCAAACAAGGCGATAAATACGTCGGTTTTGACATCGATCTGTGGGATGCCATCGCGAAAGAACTGAAACTCGATTACGCCTTCAAGCCAATGGATTTCAGCGGCATTATTCCTGCGCTGCAAACCAAAAACATTGACCTGGCGCTGGCGGGTATCACCATCACCGAAGAACGTAAAAAAGCCATCGAGTTCTCTGACGGCTACTACAAAAGCGGCCTGCTGGTGATGGTGCGCGAGAATGAAAAAGACGTTAAGAGCATTGACGATCTGAACGGCAAAGTGGTGGCGGTGAAGAGCGGCACCGGTTCGGTGGATTACGCCAAAGCGCACATCAAATCGAAAGACCTGCGCCAGTTCCCTAACATCGACAACGCGTACATGGAGTTAGGCACTAACCGTGCTGACGCCGTACTGCACGATACGCCGAACATCCTGTACTTTATCAACACCGCCGGTAAAGGCCGCTTCAAAGCGGTAGGCGAGTCAATTGAAGCGCAGCAGTATGGCATCGCGTTCCCGAAAGGCAGCGACGACCTGCGTGAAAAAGTGAACGGCGCCCTGAAAACTCTGCGCGATAACGGCACTTACAACACCATCTATAAAAAATGGTTCGGTACTGAACCAAAATAATTGCGGCCTGAGCCGATTTTTCCAGCAGGGAGCCTGACACTCCCTGCTTTTTACATTTCCACGCAACAGATTTTGGAGTCACACCATGGAGTTTGACTGGAGCGTCATTTGGCCTGCCCTGCCGATTTTAATCGAAGGCGCCAAAATGACCCTGCTGATCTCGGTCCTCGGCCTGGTCGGCGGTTTAATTATCGGTTTAGTTGCCGGTTTTGCCCGCGCCTACGGCGGCTGGATCACCAACAACATCGCCTTAGTCTTCATCGAACTGATTCGCGGTACGCCAATCGTGGTTCAGGTGATGTTTATCTACTTCGCCCTGCCGATGGCTTTCCCGGATCTGCGTATCGATCCGTTCAGCGCGGCGGTGGTCACCATCATGATCAACTCCGGCGCTTATATCGCGGAAATCACGCGCGGTGCGGTACTGTCGATTAATAAAGGCTTCCGTGAAGCGGGTCTGGCGCTGGGTCTGTCGCGCCGCGAGACCCTGCGTTATGTGATCATGCCGCTGGCCCTGCGCCGTATGCTGCCACCGCTGGGTAATCAGTGGATTGTCAGCATCAAAGATACGTCGCTGTTTATCGTGATTGGCGTGGCCGAACTGACGCGTCAGGGTCAGGAGATTATTGCCGGTAACTTCCGCGCACTGGAGATCTGGAGCGCCGTTGCCATTATCTATTTGGTTATTACGTTGGTGTTGAGCTTTGTGCTGCGCCGTATTGAGAAAAGGATGAAAATTCTGTGATTGAATTTAAAAACGTCTCGAAGAATTTCGGCCAGACTCAGGTTCTGCACAACATCAACCTGAAGATTAATCAAGGCGAAGTAGTGGTGATTATCGGACCGTCCGGTTCCGGTAAATCCACACTGCTGCGCTGCATCAACAAGCTGGAAGAGATCACCACCGGCGAGCTGGTTGTCGATGGCATGAAGGTCAATGATCCGAAAGTGGATGAGCGACTGATTCGTCAGGAAGCGGGCATGGTGTTCCAGCAGTTCCATCTGTTCCCACAGATGAGCGCGCTGGATAACGTCGCCTTTGGTCCGATTCGCGTGCGTGGTACCAAGAAAGAGGAAGCGCATAAGCTGGCGCGTGAGCTGCTGGGTAAAGTGGGCCTCGCCGAGCGTGCACACCACTTCCCGTCTGAGCTTTCCGGTGGTCAGCAACAGCGCGTGGCGATTGCGCGTGCGCTGGCGGTGAAACCAAAAATGATGCTGTTTGATGAGCCAACCTCAGCGCTGGATCCCGAGCTGCGTCACGAAGTACTGAAAGTGATGCAGGATCTGGCGGAAGAAGGCATGACGATGGTCATCGTGACGCACGAAGTCGGTTTCGCCCAAAAAGTGGCTTCGCGTCTGATCTTTATCGACAAAGGCACCATCGCAGAAGATGGCAACCCGGACGATCTGATCACCAACCCGCCGAGCGACCGTCTGCGCGAGTTCCTGCAGCACGTATCCTAAGCTCTGCCATTAAACCGTCGCCCATTTTCGGCGGCGGTTTTTTACATGCACCATTTGTAGCGGCGCGATTTATCGCGCCACTACGGCAGGTACCACGATTCAATTTTCCTTTTCAAAATCTTCACCTTCCATCACTGACTATACTTCTCTCTTGTGCCGCTGCGCGAAGCTAAAGGAGAAAAGCGATGTCGTCTGCCAGCCCACCATGGCGTTCAGCCGTGTGGTTACTCTTCAGTTTGTTCACTCTATTTCTCATTCCCCCGGCGCAGGCCGTTAATCTGCCGCAGGCGGCCGTCGCAGCACAGCAGTCGCAAACCCCGGCAGCGGATGATAAAGCCGAAGGCGAACCCAGCTTAGACGAGAAAAAAGCAGCCTATGCCGCGCTGGCGAATATTCTGGATAACAATGCCTCGCGTCAGGAGCTGATCGATCAGTTACGTCAGGCTGCCAACAGCCAATCCACCAGCGACCAACCGGTGCTGGCGCCGCCGCAGGCCAATCAGGACGATCTCACGGTACTGGAGAGCGTCACCAGCGTAACGCGTGAATACGGCGGCGCGGTGGCCGCGCAGTTTATACAACTGCATGACAACATCACCAATGCGCCACACAAATCCTTTAACCAGCAAACCTTCTTCAACGCGCTGAAATACTTCGCTGCGCTCTCCGCCGCAGTGTTTGCGTTTTACTGGCTGACACGCCGCCTGATGTGGCCGGTCTGGCGCCGCATGGGCCGCTGGGGACGCGATCAAAACCTTGAGCGCACCAAGTGGCTGCACTTGCCCGCCACTATCTTGATGGCCTTTGTGCTCGATATTGTGCTGCTAGCGCTGACGCTGTTTGTCGGTCAGATCATCAGCGACAACTATCACAACAACAACCGCACCATCGCCTATCAGCAAGGCCTTTTCCTTAACGCCTTCGCGCTGATTGAGTTCTTTAAAGCGGTGCTGCGGCTGATATTCTGCCCGCGTTTCCCTACGCTGCGCTTCTTCCACTTAACCGATGCGCGCGCCAGCTACTGGAACACACGTTTGAGCTGGCTAAGCGGCATCATCGGTTACGGTTTACTGGTGGTGGTGCCGATTGTCTCCAATCAGGTGAATATTCAGGTGGCGGCGCTGGTCAACATGCTGATTATGGGGATCATGACCGGCTGGGCGCTGTGGCTGATTTTCCGCAACAAAAGCAACATCCATCATGAACTGTCGCGTCTTGCCGATCGCAGCTTGAGCTTCTTTGCGCTGTTCATCCGCGCCTTTGGCATGGTGTGGCACTGGCTGGCCAGCGCCTACTTTATCGCGCTGTTCCTGTTCTCGATCTTCAATCCCGGCGACAGCCTGAAGTTTATGATGTCCGCCACGGTGCGCAGCCTGGCGATCGTGGTTATCGCCGCGCTGATTTCCGGCATGCTGACGCGCTGGATTGGCAAAACCGTCACGCTGTCGCCCGACATGCGCCGCAACTATCCCGAGCTGCAAAAGCGCGTTAACGATTGGGTGAAAGCGCTGCTGAAACTGGCGCGCGTGGTCACGGTGTTTGCCACGCTGTTGCTGCTGCTCAACGCATGGAATCTGTTTGATCTCTGGCACTGGCTCACGCTTGGCGCTGGCCAAAAAATGGTGGATGTGCTGATTCGTATCGTGATCATTGTGCTGCTGTCGGCAGTCGGCTGGACGCTGCTGGCAAGCCTGATCGAAAGTCGCCTCGCCTCGGATTCGCATGGCCGCCCCATGCCGAGCGCACGCACCCGCACGCTGCTGACGCTGTTTCGTAACGCGCTGGCGGTCGTAATAAGCACCATCACCATTATGATTTTACTGTCGGAAGTGGGCGTGAATATTGCGCCGCTGCTAGCCGGTGCCGGTGCGCTCGGTCTGGCGGTATCATTCGGTTCGCAAACGCTGGTGAAGGACATCATCACCGGCATCTTTATCCAGTTTGAGAACGGCATGAACACCGGTGATTTAGTCACCATTGGCCCGATCACCGGCACCGTAGAGCGCATGTCGATTCGCTCGGTGGGCGTGCGTCAGGATACCGGTGCGTATCACATTATTCCGTGGTCATCGATCACCACCTTCGCCAACTTTGTGCGCGGCATCGGCTCGTTCGTGGCGAACTACGATGTGGATCGCAGTGAAGATACCGAACGCGTTAACCAAACGCTGCAGGGCGCGGTGAAAGAGCTGCTGGAGAACCCGGAGATTCGCGGCATGGTGATTGGCGAGCCGAATTTTGCCGGATTAGTGGGATTAACCAACCAATCCTTTACCGTGCGCGTGTCATTCACCACCCAGCCGCTGAAGCAGTGGACGGTACGTTTTGCGCTGGATGATAAGGTGAAGAAGCATTTTGATGCGGCCGGCATTAAAGCGCCGCATCAAACGGTAGCAGTGATGCAAACCGGCAGCGATATTCCCTCCGCTGCCAGCTTACCGGCGTTGCCGCCGGCGCAATGAGGTTAGCGTTTCAGCCGTTTGGCGCGCGTCGCCGGCGGCTGGAACGTCCAGGCGATAAAGCGGCTCTGCTTCTGACCTTGCGCCATTTCAATGATGCGCACTTCATAAGCATCGAGATCGCGCAGCTGGTCGCGCAGCGCCGGTAAATTCTCTTTGCGTGAGACCAGCGAGGTGAACCAAATAATGGCGTCTGAGTGCGTCACGCTTTCAGCGATCATTTGACCAACGAACTTGCGCTCGCCGCCGTCACACCACAATTCGTTGTGATGGCCACCAAAATTGAGCGGCGCATTTTTGCCTAAGCCAAGGTTGCGCGTTTTGCGCTGACCCACGCTGGCCGCCTCTTCCGCAGATGAATGGAAAGGCGGATTGCACAGCACCGCATGATAGCGTTCATTTTTATGCACCACGCCGGCGAAAATCGCCGAGGCCTCTTTTTGCCGACGCAGACGCACGCCGCGCTGCAAGCCCGGATTACTCGCCACAATCTGCCCGGCCACGGTAATCGCTTCGGCGGTGATATCGGTGCCGGTGAAGCGCCAGCCATATTCGGCGTTGCCAATCAGCGGATAGATGCAGTTCGCACCGCAGCCGATGTCCATTACATCCAGATCGCGTGGAACCACGCCGCCGTTGTCGCTCGCCAGCAGATCGGCCAGCGCATGCACGTAATCGGCACGGCCCGGCACCGGCGGCGTCAGATAACCTGCAGGTAGCTGCCAGTTGAGGTTGTAGAACAGCTTCAGCAGCGCCTGATTCAGCAGCATCACCGCTTCAGGATCGGCGAAATCCACCGACAACTCGCCGTAGCCGTTGGGACGCACTTTCACCGCCAGCGGCGGATGGGCTGCGGTCAGAGCAGCAAAATCATAACGGCCCTGGTGGCGGTTACGCGGATGGAAAGGTGACGTGGCGGCTGGCTTGTTCATAGTTTCTCCGGAAAATAGCGCGGGCGTAAGATACTCTGGCTAGCGGCATCGCACAATGCGCTTAATCGAATTCACCGTATTAGATGAGATTAGTGCACCACACTCAGGTTCTCTTATAAGGATGGTTATGACTCGTCAGCGTTACTCTTATCAGCCCCGCGCGGGACACGGTTTGCCGCACGATCCGTTGAACGCCATCGTCGGCCCTCGCCCAATCGGCTGGGTCAGCTCGCAAAGCGCCAGCGGGATTCGCAATTTAGCGCCCTACAGCTTCTTTAACTGCTTTAACTATCATCCGCCGATTATTGGTTTTGCCAGCAGCGGCTGGAAAGACAGCGTACAGAATATCTCAGAGACCAAAGAGTTTGTCTGGAATCTGGCCACGCGTCCGCTAGCCGAGGCGATGAATGAGAGCTCCGCATCGGTGCCGTCCGAACAGGATGAGTTTGCGCTGGCGGGATTAACGCCGCTTGCAGCGTCACACGTCAATGTCAGCATGGTGGCGGAAAGCCCGGTGAATTTTGAGTGCAAGTTGACGCAGTTGATTCAGTTGCAGGATGCCCAGGGCCAGCCAATTGATAGCTGGCTGGTGCTGGGCGAAGCGGTCGCCATTCATATTGATGAAGCCCTGCTGGAAGAGGGTATTTATCAAACGGCCAAAGCACAGCCAATCCTGCGTGCCGGAGGCCCGTCGGCCTATTACGGCATCAGCGAAGAACTGCGTTTCGATTTGGTGCGCCCGGACGCTCGCCGCTGATCCTTGGTCAGGTCGCCGTAAATGGCGACCATGTTACAAACCGCTCTTCAACACCTCTACCGCCCGCGCGATCTCCGGTGCCAGCCAGCGGTCTTCCTGCCAGTTGCCAACCACCGCGCGCAAGCGTCGCAATGCCTGCGCCGTTCCCTGCGCCAGCTGCTCTTCGCCGTGGAAATCCAGCGCCTGCGCCGCCAGCAGATACTCGATCGCCAGAATCTGCCACACGTTGCCCACCAGCTTCAGCAGCTTCAGCGCCGCGCCGGTGCCGAGGCTGAGATGATCCTCCTGCAAACCCGAGGTCACATAGTTATCCAGCACCGCCGGCTGCGCCAGCTGGCGATTCTCCGCACAGAGTGACGCCGCCACATACTGCGCAATCATCATGCCGGAGTTAACGCCCGGCTGCGCCACCAGAAACGCCGGCAAGCCGCTCACCAGCGGATTGACTAAACGATCAAGCCGCCGCTCGGCGATGCTGCCGATTTCCGCCATGGCAATCGCCAGCAGATCCGCCGCCATCGCCACCGATTCGCCGTGCGGGTTAGCCTGCGACACTACGCGCCAGTTATCCGCCGTACCGAGCACCAGCGGATTATCGGTGCAGGCATTGAGTTCGGTTTCAATCTGGCGCGCCGCGTGATCGAACTGATCGCGGCTGGCGCCATGTACCTGCGGCATGGATCGCAGGCTGAGCGCATCCTGAGTGCGAATGCCAACGCTGGTCGTCAGCAGCGGGCTATCACTCAGCAATGCGCGTAAGCGCTGACCGCTCAGCTGCATGCCCGGACTGGCTTTCAGCGCGATCACTTCGGCATCAAAGGCCACCCGCTGTCCACGCAGCGCCTCAAAACTCATCGCACCGGTGACATCGGCCCAATCCAGCAAACGCGCCGCATCATCCAGCGCCAGGCAGGACAAGCCGGTCATGCACGGCGTGCCGTTGACCAGGCTCAAACCCTCTTTGGCCCCCGGACGATAAGGCTGTAATCCCGCCAGCGTTAACGCCTGCGCCGCGGGCATGATCTGGTTTTGATACTCCACGTCGCCGACACCAATCAGCGCCAGACCGATATGCGCCATATGGCTGAGGTAGCCGACCGAACCCTGCGACGGCACCTGCGGCGTTATCTGCTGATTGAGCAGCGCCAGCAGATGCTGCACCAGCGCCACCGACACGCCCGATTTGCCGTGGCTGTAATTGGCAATCGCCGCGCACAGAATGGCGCGCGCCTGCTCACGCGTCAGCAGCGGCCCCACGCCACAGGCGTGACTCAGCAGCGTATTGCGCGACAGCTGGCTGAGCTGATCTTCCGGCAGCGTGATGTTGCACAGCGCGCCGAGGCCGGTATTGATGCCGTAAGCGATCTGGCCGCTGGCGACAATCTCATCGACAATCGCGCGCCCCTGCGCAATGCGCTGCCAGGCGCTGACGCTCAAACTGAGTTCCGCGTTGTGCCGCGCCACCTGCACCAGCTCTTGCCAGGTTAAGGGGCTGTCGCCCCATACGATGGTCATGCTGGCTGCTCCGCGCCGTGATGGCTGGAGATAAACTGCTTAAAGCGCTGCGATCCCTGCTCGCCAAACATCTCTTCCGGCGCGCCCTGACAATCAATGGTGCCCTGATGCATAAACACCACGCGGTTGGAGACGTTGCGCGCAAAGCCCATTTCGTGCGTCACCACCAGCATGGTGCGCCCCTCTTCCGCCAGGCTGCGCATCACTTTCAGCACTTCGCCCACCAGTTCTGGATCGAGCGCCGAAGTCGGTTCATCAAACAGCATCACTTCCGGATCCATCGCCAGCGCGCGGGCAATCGCCACGCGCTGCTGCTGGCCGCCCGAGAGCTGCGCCGGGTAGAAATCTTTGCGATTGAGTAAGCCAACGCGATCCAGCAATTGCTCTGCCTGGGCGATGCAGCTTTTCTTGTCGCGCTTCAGCACATAGTGCGGCCCTTCAATGACGTTTTGCAGCACCGTCATGTGCGACCAAAGATTAAAGCTCTGGAACACCATGCCAAGGCGTGAACGCAAACGCTCAATCTGTTTCGGATTGGCCGCCAGCTGATGGCCGCGCGCATGGCGTTTCATCTCAATGGTTTCGCCGCCGACGCTCACCACGCCAGCATCCGGCGTTTCCAGCAGGTTGATGCAGCGCAGCAAGGTACTTTTGCCCGAGCCGCTGGCACCAAGAATCGAGATGACATCGCCTTGATGCGCCTGTAGCGAAATGCCTTTCAGAACTTCCATCGCGCCAAAGGATTTATGGATATCAGTGGCGGATAAGGTAACGGGTGATGTGGAATGCATATTACTCTCCGGCAAGCGGTTTAACGGCGGGCATCGGCTTTTTTGCGACACGATGCGCCGGGGTCAGACGGCGCTCTAACAGCGCGTATAGCTGGACGATAATAAAGTTGAGGATCAGGTAGATCGCCGCCGCACAGACAAACACCTCCATGGTGCGATAGGTACGCTGAATGATCTGCTGCGCCACGCCTGTCACGTCCCACACGGTGACGAGGCTGGCGAGTGCGGTGGATTTCACCAGCAAAATCGCTTCGGTGGAGTACGCCGGCAACGCATAGCGCAGCATGATCGGCGCGATAATGCGGCGCAGCAGCAGCCAGCGTGACATGCCACAGGCGAGACCGGCTTCCACTTGTCCGGCCGGCACGGCGAGCAGCGCTCCACGCAAAATCTCAGCGGTGTAGGCTGCCGTACAGAGTGACAGCGCCAGTACCGCGCAGATAAATGGCTCGCGCAGGAACGGCCAGACGAAGCTGTGGCGGATAACGCCAAACTGGCCAAGACCGTAATAGATGAGAAACAGCTGAATCATCAGCGGCGAGCCGCGAAACACCAGAATGTAGCCGCGTGCGAAGCCGCTCAGCACCCGCCAGCGGCTCATGCGCAGTGACAAAATGCCAATCGCCAATATGCCGCCGCAGAGAAAGGCGCTGATAAACAGTCCAAGCGTCACCGGCAGCGCGGCGCTCAGTTTGAGGAAGGTATCCGAGAGAAAAGCGAAGTCGATCATGCTGCTGCTCCTTAATGCTGCGCCGCAGTGCGACTTTGCCACGCGCGACCAAGGCGCGACTCTGCCCGACGAAACGCATGATTAGACACCAGCGTCAGCACCAGATAACAGGCAGCGCCAACCAGATAAAACGTGAAGTAATCGCGCGTGGATCCCGCCGCAACCTGGCTGGCGCGCATCAGCTCGACGATGCCGGTGACCGACACCAGCGCCGAGTCTTTCAGGCTCATCTGCCACACGTTCGACATGCCCGGCAGCGCGTAACGCACCACCTGCGGCAGCAGAATGCGTTGCGCGATGCGCCAGCGCGGCATGCCAATCGCCACCGCCGCTTCCACTTCGCCTTTGGCCAGCGCCAGACGCGCCGCGCGATACACTTCACCCTGATACGAACCCGAGATGAGCCCGATGGCCAGCGCCCCAATCAGGAACGGCGGCGCTTCGATAAAGCCATCTGCGCCGAACATCTGCCCAACCAGCGTAATCAGGCCGGATCCACCAAAATAGAACAGGTAGATCACCAGCAGTTCCGGGATGCCGCGAAACACCACCGAATAGCCTTCACCCAACCAGCGCAGCCAGCGCTGAGGCGATAATTTGGCGGCCGCCACACCGGAACCGACCACCGCACCAATCATCAGCGCCACCAGCGACAGCAGCAGCGTGGTGCAGGCGGCGCTCAGGATCAGGCGGCCCCAACCATCAGCACCAAAACTCAGCAGGCTCATCATCTTTCACCTCACTTACGGAGTTACGTCAGTTTTAAACCACTTCTCACTGAGCTTTTTCACCGTGCCGTCAGCCAGCGCGGCATGAATCGCCTCATCCAGCCTGGCTTTCAGATCGTTATCCGCCATGCGTACGCCCATTGCTTCGCCCTCGCCCCAAATTGGACCGCCGAGCTGTGGGCCGCTGAAGACCAGATTGTTGTTCTCTTTGCGCGCCAGCATTGATTGCGCAAAGGTCACGTCATCGAACACCGCATCGATACGACCGGATTGCAGATCGAGCATCGCATCCGCCGAAGAGGTGTATTCGCGTACCTCGGTATCGCCTTTGAAGTACTTGTCGATAAAGGGCGTGTAAACCGTGCCGGAAGCGATACCAATGGTTTTACCCTTCAGCGCCGCTTTCAGTGGGGCAATTGCCGCGTTGATCGCTTTCTCGTCGTCATGCAGCTTGATGATGTTGTGATCGGCCGGCAGCAGCGGATTGTCTTTAGTGGTGATAAAGGTGGCGGGCGTTGAAGCGTATGGCGTGGTGAAGTTAACCACTTTTTTACGATCTGGCGTGATGACAATCGCATCCATGATCACGTCATATTTTCCGGCGTTGAGGCCGGCGATCATGCCGTCCCAGTTCTGCACCACCAGCTTGCACTGAATGCCCATGCGCTTGCACAGGTCTTCCATCAGTTCCGGTTCAAAGCCGCCCAACTTGCCGCCCGGCAGTGTCAGGTTCCAGGGTTCATAGCTGCCTTCGGTAGCGATGGTGATCGATTTCCACTCTTTCGCCTGGACGGCAATGCCGCTGATCATCAGGCTGGCAAACAGGGTCGTGAGGCAAAAACGGCGAATCGGGGCGCGGTGCGTCATGCGGCTTCTCCTGGCTATTAATCGAATTTGGCAGTCTCTGCTTGTGCAATATTTGCAGATGACCTTTCATGTATATACAAGTTAGCGTGCGGCAGATCATTGTCGGCATAAGCTTTTTGTGAGCCAGCCAGTATAAAAATTAATAATCGCTGCGCGGTCTTTACTTGTACATACAACCTAGCAAGCACTATGCCAAATCGGCAAAGCCGCAAATTCAGGGAGATGGTCACGCGATGGACGTAATATTGCACCGCGAGGAGGCAAGGTGTGCATTGTGATGGTGCAGGAACATGAATCGTAGCGGCGCGATTAATCGCGCGTATGAATGGCGACCACATTGCCAATCTGAATAACGTGCAATAAATTGCGCCGCTACGAATAGGTGCGGGGATTTAGTTCGATTTACCGGCGTCTAGAAACGCCTGCATCAGCGGTTTCAGTACCTTCTGCAGCTGCGCTGCGCGATCCTGCTGCCAGGCAAACGGCGGGGTTTCATCCATATAATTGAGCTGCGCCAGCTCCAGCTGCACCGCCTGCACGCCTTGATCCGGCTGGCCGTAGGCGCGGGTAATATAGCCGCCTTTAAAGCGTCCGTTCGCGATCCAACTGTAATCGTTTTGCGCATTACACACCTGTTTGATCGCGTTGATCACCGCCGTTGAACAGCTGGCGCCATCATTGGTACCGATGTTGAGATCCGGTAAACGCCCCTCAAACAGCCGCGGGATCACCGAGGCGATCGAGTGCGCATCAAACAGCAGCGCGTAACCATGTTCAGCTTTCAGGCGTGCCAGCTCCTGCTGCAGCTGTTGATGATAAGGCTGCCAAATCGTGTCCAGATAACCCTGGCGTACCTCGGCGCTCGGCGTTTTACCCGGTGCAAAGGTGGGGCTGCCGTCGAACAGGGTTTCCGGATACAAGCCGGTGGTCGCCGTGGTGTAGAGCGGCTGATTATCCGCCGGGCGATTAAGGTCAATAACAAAACGTGAATAGTGACCAATTAACACGCTGGCGCCGAGATCGCGCACAAAATCGTACAGCAGCGGCAAGTGCCAATCGGTATCCGGCAGGCCGCGCGCTGCGTCGCTCAGGCCGGCGTCCACTTCCGGCGTTAACTGCGTGCCGGCGTGAGGAATGCTGACCAGCAGCGGAATCTTACCGGCGGTGAAATGAAAAGGTGTCATTGCGCTTCTCCACGATAAATAACCTGGCACGGCAACTCGCCGCCCAGCCAGTAAACCAGCTCAGCCGGACGCGCCAGCGGCCAGTGAACAAAATTCGCGACCTTGCCCGCTTCCAGCGAACCGTGCGAGTGCTGTAATCCCAGCGCTTTGGCGCCCCACAAGGTCACGCCCGCTAACGCCTCTTCCGGCGTCAAACCAAACAGCGTGCAGCCCATGTTCAACATCAGTCGCAGCGAAAGCGCCGGTGAGGTGCCCGGATTGGCATCGCTGGCCAGCGCCATCGCTACGCCGTGTTCACGGAACAGTGCTACCGGCGGACGCTGGGTTTCACGCAACAGATAAAACGCGCCCGGCAGCAACACCGCCACGGTGCCGTGCTGCGCCATCGCTTGCGCATCCGCTGCGGTGGCGTACTCCAGATGATCGGCGGAGAGCGCACCGTAACTGGCCGCCAGCGCCGCGCCGCCCAGCGCCGAAAGCTGCTCGGCGTGCAGTTTCACCGGCATGCCCAATGCTTTGGCGGCATCAAATACCGTGCGAACTTGCTCAGGAGAAAAGGCCAAATGCTCGCAAAACGCATCCACCGCATCCGCCAACCCTTCTGCTTTCACCTGCGGTAACAGGCGCTGGCAGATGATATCGATCCAGCCTTGCGGATTGTCTTTAAACTCCGGCGGGAAACCGTGCGCGGCTAAGCAAGTGGCCTGCACATCGGCAGGCACCGTTTCCGCCAACTCACGAATGGCGCGCAGCATGGTCAGTTCGCTGGCTTCATCGAGACCGTAACCGGATTTAATCTCTACCGTGGTGACGCCTTCCGCCAGCAGACGATCCAGCCGCCAGCGCGCACTTGCCACCAGCTCTTGCTGCGAGGCCGCGCGGGTGGCGCGCACCGTGGAGAGAATGCCGCCGCCCTGTGCAGCGATTTTTGCATAGCTCACACCATTAAGGCGCTGCTCAAACTCCTGGCTGCGATCGCCGCCAAACACCAGATGCGTATGGCAATCCACCAGACCGGGCGTGATGATGCCGCCGGAAAATTGGTGCTGTTCGCGCGCGGCAAAAGCCGGGCATTCACTGCGTGGCCCCACCCAAATCAGTTTTCCCTGATCGACCGCCAGCGCGCCGTCGGCAATCAGATTGTAGTGCCCGTCACGCATCGTAACGATGTCGGCCCCCAGCCACAGGCTGTCGATCTGCTCTGTTTCTGCCATCCCACTCCCCTTCGCGTTCGGCGATTTACACTGCGCTTCAAAGTATGTATATGTATATACAACTTTCCGCCATGCAGGATCAACCATGACAACCTATTTTGCCCCACGCGCACTGCTGGCCGACGGCTGGCATGAGCGCGTGCTGATTACCACCAACGCAGTCGGACAGATCACCCAACTCGCGCCCAACAGCGAGCCCGGCGATGCCACGCGTCTTGCCGGACCGGTGATTCCGGCGATAGCGAATCTGCATTCACACGCCTTCCAGCGCGCGATGGCGGGATTGGCTGAAGTAGCGGGCGATCCGCAGGACAGCTTCTGGACATGGCGCGATCTGATGTATCGCATGGTGCAGCGCCTGTCGCCCGAGCAGGTTGGCGCTATCGCCACGCATCTCTACATCGACATGCTGAAAGGCGGCTACAGCCAGGTGGCGGAATTCCACTATTTGCACCACGATGCGCACGGCAAACCCTACGCCGATGATGCGATGCAGCTGGCACTGATGGCGGCAGCGGAGACCGCCGGCATCGGCCAAACCTTGCTGCCGGTGCTCTACAGCTACAGCGGTTTTGGTTCGCAACCGGCCAGCGACGGCCAGCGCCGTTTCATTCAGCAAACCGACGCCTATCTGCAACAGCAGCAGCGCGTGGCGAGCTGGAGCGCGGATAAGCCGCTGCTTAATCATGGCATCTGCTTCCATTCGCTGCGCGCGGTAAATGAAGCGCAGATGCACGAAGTATTAGCCGCCTGCCCGCAGGATGTGCCGGTGCACATTCACGTCGCCGAGCAGGAGAAAGAGGTTAACGACAGCCTGGCGTGGAGCGGTGAGCGTCCGGTGGCGTGGCTGCTCAATCGCTTCGCGGTCGATCAGCGCTGGTGCTTGATTCACGCCACTCATCTTGATGACGACGAAATTCAGCGCATGGCGGCAAGCGGCGCGGTAGCGGGATTGTGTCCGACCACGGAAGCCAACCTCGGCGACGGCATTTTCCCAGCGGTGGAGTACATCGCGCGCGACGGCCGCTGGGGCATTGGCTCCGACAGCCACGTGTCGCTTAGCGCATTGGAAGAGCTGCGCTGGCTGGAGTACGGCCAGCGACTGCGCGATCGTCGTCGCAACCGCATCACCTTGCCCAATCAATCTTCCGTAGGCGATCTGCTGTGGCAGCAAGCCGCACAGGGTGGCGCGCAGGCATGTGGTTTGCCGGCGGGTGAACTGGCGATAGGCAAACGTGGCGACTGGCTGGTGCTGGCAGAAGACGCGTTCCTCAGCAGCGTTAGCAGCACAGCGCTGTTGAACCGCTGGCTGTTTGGCGGCCAGCGCGAACAGATCCGCGACGTGTTTGTGGCGGGCAAGCAGGTAATCAGCGAAGGCCATCATGCGGCAGAAGAGCGTGCAGCAGCGCACTTTGCCGGGGCGATGAGGGCGTTACAATGAGCACCCGTTTTGCCTACGACCAGCTTGCGGTCAGCCGCTGGCGCAACGGCGGCGGTGAAACACGAGAAATCGTCAGCTATCCGCCGGGCGACGCGAAGTTTGCCTGGCGCGCCAGCATCGCTACCATCTCCGCCGACGGGCCGTTTTCACCTTTTCCCGGCATCGATCGCGTGATTACCCTGCTGCACGGCGACAGCGTGCTGTTGCGCGGCGATCACGGGGAACACGTTTTACAGCCGCATCAACCATGGGCGTTTCCCGGTGAATGGGCGATTGAGGCCCGCATTCGCGGCAGCTGTGAGGATTTTAATATCATGACGCGCCGCGACAGCTGGCGTTCTCAGGTTACCGTTGAGCAAAAAACGGCCAGCAGTAAAAACGGCGTGGCGTGGGTGTTGGCGGGAGAATGGCAAACTGCGGCAAGGGAAAAACTAGCCGTCAATCAAGGTGTGTGGTGGATGGATGAACTTACGCAGCTTGAACCGTTAACCTCAGATGCCAGCCTGCTGTTTGTGATGCTCAGTCGGGTTGAATAAGTGCCGCGTTCCCCCTCATCCCAGCCTTCTCCCGCACGCGGGAGAAGGCGCACTTAGTCCCCTCTCCCGCCTGCGGGAGAGGGTTAGGGAAATCTTTGCTCAACCATGTCCTCTAAAGCGCCCCAGCAACTTATAGCGCGATCCCGGATACAACAGGCGCGCGTAGGTCACAATCTTGTTGTCGCTCCACGTCTGACGACGAATTAGCAGGCACGGCTCATGTTCATCCAGCGCCAGATGCTTACGCTGACGCAGATCCGGCAGCACCGCTTCCACAATATGCTCACCAGCGGTCAGCGGCGCAACGCGCATCAAATAGGTGTACGGCGTCAGCTGATGATAATCCTGGCTGAGATAATCCGGCGCCACCAGCGGATTGACCAAGCGATCTTCCAGCTGTACCGGCAGATCGTTTTCGTAATGCACAATCAGCGAATGGAACAGCGTTTGCCCGGTGGATAATCCCAGCACCGCCGCCTGTTCCGGATCGGCCTTCATCTGCCCAATCGACAAAATCTTGCAGCTGTGACGATGGCCACGCTGCGCGATCTCATCGGCGATGTTGTGCACTTCCAGCATCGCGGTGTAGCCCTTCATCTCCGCGACAAAGGTGCCCACGCCCTGCATGCGCACCAGAAAACCCTCGCTGGTGAGTTCACGCAGCGCGCGGTTAATGGTCATACGACTGACGCCCAGCTCGTTCACCAGTTCACTTTCAGACGGCACGCGCTGGTTGGCTTTCCAGTGACCTTCGCGGATTTGGCTGACGATCGCCTGCTTCACCCGCTGGTAAATCGGCGCAGGCTCATCGCCCATCGCCGCAGCCAGCTGTGCTACTGCTGTTTGCTCCGCCATTTCCTGTTCCTATAAAGAATAATGCCCAAAGTTTACTGTCTCAGCCCGTAAATGTATATACATCTAATTGTGCAAGGTGCCCAGCATTGGTGCAGCTTTCGCCCTGCTCCGGTGCAATCCCGCTGCGTTTACACCGCATAACGCGCATTGCGTCGTATTTCACAGAACGTGAACAATCTGGCATAGCGCTTGCTACTTGTATAGACAAGATTAGACACTTATGCTTCACTCATCGCAATCCACGGCAAATCGGACAGCCACATCGCAAAATATCGGCGTCCCATTCATGCCAGATCACTTGTATAGACAGGAGTAGACTATGTCAGGTTCGGTTCAGGAAATTCGCCTCGTTCCCGGTGAAGTGGACCTCGCTACCTTGCGCACCATCTATCAAAGCAAGGTAACGCTCACGTTGGCCGATGACGCGCGCGCAGCGATTGCGCGTGCCCATGAAACCGTCGATGCCATCGTCGCATCCGGCAACGTGGTGTACGGCATCAACACCGGTTTTGGCAAGCTGGCGCAGACGCAGATCCCTTCGGCGCGGCTGGCCGAGCTGCAGCGCAATCTGGTGCTGTCGCACAGCGTTGGCCTCGGCGATTTGCTGCCGGACAACGTGGCACGTCTGGTGGTCGCGACCAAAATTATCAGCCTGGCGCGCGGTCACTCTGGCGTGCGTATCGAACTGATTGAAGCGCTGCTGGCGCTGTTCAACGCCGGTGTGATGCCGTGCATCCCGGAGAAAGGTTCGGTGGGCGCGTCAGGCGATCTGGCCCCGCTGGCACATCTTTCCCTGATGCTGCTGGGCGAAGGTCAGGTACGCGTCGATGGCGAGTTAATCCCCGCGACCGAAGGCTTAGCGCGCGTTGGCCTGCAGCCGATTGTGCTGGGCCCCAAAGAAGGTCTGGCGCTGCTCAACGGCACGCAGGTTTCGAATGCGCTGGCGCTGCGCGGGCTGTTCGAAGCGGAAAACCTGTTCGCGGCGGGCCTGATGGCCGGCGCACTGTCGCTGGAAGCGATTAAAGGCTCGGTGAAACCTTACGATGCGCGGATTCACGAAGCGCGCGGCCAGGTGGGACAGATCAACGTTGCCGCCGCCGTCTCCTCTTTATTAGCCGGCAGTGAAATCCTCGGCTCACACACCCACTGCGGCCGCGTGCAGGATCCCTACTCGATTCGCTGCGTGCCACAGGTGATGGGCGCCTGCCTCGATAACCTGTCGCACGCCGCGCGCGTGTTGCAGATTGAAGCCAACGCCGCCTCCGATAATCCGCTGGTGTTCAGCGACAGTGGCGATGTGATTTCCGGCGGTAACTTCCACGCCGAGCCGGTGGCCTTCGCCGCTGATATTCTGGCGCTGGCAATTGCCGAAATCGGCGCGATCTCCGAGCGTCGTCTGGCGCTGCTGCTGGATACCGGCCTTTCCGGTTTACCGCCGTTCCTCGTCAATGATGGCGGCGTTAACTCCGGCTTTATGATTGCGCAGGTCACTGCTGCAGCGCTGGCGTCTGAGAACAAATCGCTGGCGCATCCGGGCAGCGTTGACAGCCTGCCAACCTCCGCTAACCAGGAAGATCACGTCTCGATGGCGACCTACGCGGCCCGCCGCCTCTGCAGCATGTGCTTCAACACCGCCGCTGTGGTCGGCATTGAGGCGATGGCTGCGGCACAAGGCATTGATTTCCATCGTCCGCTGCAGAGTTCGCCGACGCTGGAGCAAGAGATGAGCCGCATTCGCGAGAAGGTGGCCTTCCTCGATCACGACCGTTTACTGGCGCCGGATATCGAATCCATGCGTCTGTGGGCCAGCGCACCTGCATGGCCTGAATCCCTTACCGCGCTGCTGCCAAGCCAGCGTAAGACTGTTAATTAAGGAATCGATGATGAGCGAAACTTTGACTCAGGCTGTAGCCCGTGAAATCCGTGCGCCGCGCGGTAATGAATTGCACTGCGCCAACTGGTTGATTGAAGCGGCTTACCGCATGATCCAGAACAACCTCGATCCTGACGTGGCAGAGCGCCCGGAAGATCTGGTGGTGTACGGCGGCATCGGTAAAGCCGCGCGTAACTGGGAGTGCTTTGAGCAGATCCTGCGTTCGCTGCGCGCCCTTAAGCCGGAAGAGACGCTGCTCATCCAGTCCGGTAAACCGGTGGGCGTGTTCCGTACGCATGCCGATGCGCCGCGCGTGCTGCTGGCTAACTCGAATCTGGTGCCGCATTGGGCCAACTGGGATCACTTCCACGAGCTGGATCAAAAAGGCCTGATGATGTACGGCCAGATGACCGCCGGTTCGTGGATCTACATCGGTGCGCAGGGCATCGTGCAAGGTACCTTCGAAACCTTCGCCGAAGCGGGTCGTCAGCATTACGACAGCAATCTCAGCGGCCGCTGGATCCTCACCGCCGGTTTAGGCGGCATGGGCGGCGCACAACCGCTGGCGGGTGTGTTGGCCGGTGCCAGCGTGCTGGCGATTGAGTGCCAGGAATCACGTATCGATTTCCGTATCCGCACCCGCTACGTCGACCACAAAGCTTATACGCTGGACGAAGCACTGGCGCTGATTGATCAGGCCAACAAAGAGAAGCGTGCCATTTCTGTTGGTCTGCTGGGCAACGCCGCTGAAATCGTGCCGGAGTTGGTGAAACGTGCCAAAGCGGGCGGCATGAAGCCGGACATCGTCACCGATCAGACCTCAGCACACGATCCGATTAACGGGTATCTGCCGGTCGGTTGGGATCTGGCGCGCTGGGAAGCCGAGCGTGTCAGCAACCCGAAAGCGGTGGAGAAAGCCGCGCGCGCCTCAATGGCGGTACATGTGCAGGCGATGCTGGATTTCCATCACATGGGCGTGCCGACCGTGGATTACGGCAATAACATCCGTCAGGTGGCGCTGGATGAGGGCGTGAAAAATGCCTTCGATTTCCCGGGTTTTGTGCCGGCCTATATTCGTCCGCTGTTCTGCGAAGGCAAAGGCCCGTTCCGCTGGGTGGCGCTGTCAGGTGATGCGGAAGATATCTACAAAACCGATGCCAAGCTGAAAGAGCTGTTCCCGGATCACCAGAATCTGCACCGCTGGCTCGACATGGCGCAGGAGCGTATCGCCTTCCAGGGCTTACCGGCGCGTATCTGCTGGCTGGGTCTCGGCGAGCGCCACAAAGCGGCGCTGGCGTTCAACGAAATGGTGCGTAACGGCGAGCTGAAAGCGCCGATCGTCATCGGTCGCGACCATCTGGATTGCGGTTCCGTGGCGTCACCGAACCGTGAAACCGAAGCGATGAAAGACGGCTCGGATGCGGTATCCGATTGGCCGCTGCTCAATGCCCTGCTGAACACCGCAGGCGGCGCGACCTGGGTGAGTCTGCATCATGGCGGCGGCGTCGGCATGGGCTTCTCGCAGCACTCCGGCGTGGTGATTGTGTGTGACGGCAGCAAAGAAGCCGATGCGCGTCTGGGCCGCGTGCTGTGGAACGATCCGGCCACCGGCGTAATGCGTCACGCGGATGCGGGTTACGAATTAGCGCAAAGCTGCGCGCAGGAGCACGGTCTCAACCTGCCGATGCAGAAATAACGTCCAACCCGCGCACGCCGCCAATCCCCTCTCTCGCCTGCGGGAGAGGGTTAGGGTGAGGGACAGCGCGCACCTTTCAACATTGTGCAGCATTCCCCTGATCCCAGCCTTCTCCCGCAAGCGGGAGAAGGCGCTTACCAGCCCATTCGCTATATTCCATTCCGCTATACCCTATAGCCAAATTATTCCGTTCCGCGATAGACGCCGCCATACGCTTGCCACTACAGTAAATACATTATTTTGCAGCTCACGCTGCTAATGGAGAGTCTTACCTTATGAGCCTGCCTGCTGCACTGCTGGAAAACGCCCTCAACTGGCGTCGTCAGTTACACCAACATCCTGAGCTTGGTTACCAGGAGCAGCAGACCAGCGAGCTCGTCGCACAGGTCCTCACCGAGGCCGGATTACAGGTATTTCGTGGCTTAGCGGGCACCGGCGTAATCGGCACCTTAGAGAACGGTCCCGGCCCGGTTATTGGTCTGCGCGCCGATATGGATGCGCTGCCGATCACCGAAAAAGGCGCGCCGCAGTGGAAGTCGCAAAAAGCCGGCGTCATGCACGCCTGCGGCCATGATGGTCACACTTCTATTCTGCTGGCGGCGGCTTGTCAGCTGGCGGCTACGCGTAACTTCAGCGGCACCATTCACTTCATCTTCCAGCCCGCCGAAGAGAATCTCGGTGGCGCGCGCAAGATGGTGGAAGAAGGCCTGTTCCAGCGCTTCCCGATGGATGCGGTTTACGCCATGCACAACTGGCCGGGCATGCCGGTGGGCACGCTGGCGGTGAATCCGGATGCGATGATGGCGTCACTCGACTCGTTCGAAATTACGCTGCACGGTAAAAGCTGCCATGCGGCGATGCCGGAAAGCGGGGCCGATCCCATGGTGGTTGCTGCCGAGCTGATTCTGGCGCTGCAAACCATTCCGTCGCGTCGTCTGTCGCCACTGGCTTCGGCGGTGGTGAGCGTGACGCAGATTCACGGCGGCGAAGCGATTAACGTCATTCCTGAGCAGATTGTGTTGCGCGGCACGGTGCGATGTTTGCAGACCGACGTGCGCAATCGCGTGCGCGGTCTGATTGAGGATTTTGTCACGACGTTGCCACGCCCGTTTGGCGTCAGCGGCGAGATTCACTGGTATCCCGGTTATCAGGTCACCGCCAATCATGCGGAGCAAGCCGAACAGGTGCGTGCGGTGGCGGTTGATGTGCTTGGCGAGGCGCAGGTGCATTGGCAGGTGAACCCTTCAATGGCTTCGGAAGATTTTGCCTGCATGCTGCAAGCCTGCCCCGGCGCCTATTTCTGGCTGGGTGCCGATGGCGCAACGCCGTCCGCACCGCTGCATAACGCCAATTACGACTTTAATGATGAGCTGCTGCCGATTGGTATTACCTTCTGGCAGCAGTTGGTAGAGCGCGTGCTGGCGAAAGCGTGATGGCGGTCGCCAGGAATGGCGGATGCTTGCTCGTGCCGTCGCGGCGCAATTTATTGCGCAATAGCGGGATGGCGACATTGCCGCCATTGAACAGCGCGATTAATCGCGCCGCTACAGCTTGTGTGCGCTGTAAATGAGGCGCTTAATTCAATGGCTTTATTCTTCACATCCCCGCCAACTGTAACTTCACTTCTGCATCCGCCAGGCTAGCCGATTCACCGGTCGCCATCAAACAACACGCCAGCTGCAAACGCAGCGCCTGCGGCACCGCGCGTTCCCCGGCTAATACCTGATTGATCCACGCGGCGGTGTCCTGTGCGCTTTTGCTTTCCGGCAGTTCCACACTGACTTCCGGCTGGCGCTCAACCCACACTTCCGCTTCTGCACCCGCGCCACGAATGTAGTTAATCGCCGGGCAGCGCTGCGGATTGGCATACACCTCGCCTTCGGTCCCGTTGAGCAGAATCGCCGGTGCATCGATATCCTGGAAGAATTTCCCCACGCGCGGCACATATTCCGGATGCGAGACGCTGGCCAGGCGCAGCGCAGCACGTTCGGCAAACGGCGTCGCCAGTTTCGCCAGCGTATGCGCGCTGTTACGCACGCCCATGCGCCAGCGCAGCGACAGCTGTTGCGCCATTGGCGCACACAGATGGTCGATGGTGATAAACGCCAGTTCGCCGTTATCCAGCTTCGCCTGCGCCTGTGCGGCGGAGGTGACAGGCGCGATGTCCAGCGCTGCCAGCACCACTTCGGTGGTGATGCGCGTAGGATCGTCGCTGACGCCGTGCAGCAGCACCGGGAAGCCCAGCTTCACCAGCAGCAGCGCCAGCAGCGGCGTCAGATTGCCCTGACGGCGCGCGCCATTGTAGCTGGGAATGACAATCGGCATGGGCCGGTTAGCGGGTGCCTGCAACTGCATCATCTGCTGCTGCATCGCGTGATAAAAACCGCGCATCTCCTCTTCGCCTTCGCCCTTGATGCGCAGCGCAATCAGCACGCCACCCAGCTCCAGCTCCGGCACGTCACCGGCCAGCATCGCGCTGTAGAGCGCCTGCGCGGTGGCGAAATCGATATCGCGCGCGTGATTTTTACCGCGCCCAATCTCTTTAATAATTTTATTCAGTTCCATCAGGCATTCCCGCTTCCAGGGCGCGCCGCCGTGCGGCTGCCAAAAATTGATCGTTAGATTTTCTTACTGCGACGTTTTTTCGTCTTGTCACTGCTGGCTTCCGGCATCGGCGGTTGCTCAATCGGGAACACCGGTAGCGCGGCCAGCAGTCGGCTGCCATAGGCTTTGTTGAGCAGGCGGCGATCGTAAATTACGATTTCGCCAAAGCAGCTGTGGCTGCGAATCAAACGTCCTACCTGTTGAATCAAGGTAAAGGAGGCGCTCGGCAAGCTCTGCACTTCGAACGGATAGCGTTTCAGGCTCTTCAGCCATTCGCCCTCGGTCAAAATTACCGGACTGTCCACCGGTGGAAAAGCGATTTTATGGATATGCACCTGCGACAGCAGATCGCCTTTTAAATCCAGCCCTTCGGCGAACGATTGCAGCCCGACCAGAATACTGATTTTACCGGCTTCGACGCGTTCACGATGCAGCGCCACCAGGCGCGAACGCGGCTGATCGCCCTGCACCAGCATCGACAGGCGCAGATCAGGAATATGTGCGACAAACTGCTGCATCGCGCGGCCGCTGGCGAACAGCACCAGCACCCCTTTGTGCTTCTCTTCGGCGATCTGCTGGCGGAAAAAGCGCGCCATCTCGGCAATGTGCTCCGCTTCCTGCGCCATCTGCGGCTCAAACTGCATCTGCGGAATCACCAGCTTGCCCTGGTCGATATGGTTAAACGGTGAATCCAGCGCCACAAAGCGGTCGCCGGCTTTCTCGCTCAGGCCGGACATCTCCTGCAAACGGTTGAAGCTGTTGAGCGATCGCAACGTGGCCGACGTCACCACCACATGCGGGATTTTGCGCCACAGGATTTTTTCCAGCTGATCGCTCACGCGAATGCCCGCGCAGTGGAACAGCAGATGCGCCTGGCCTTCACGGATCTCACGCGTAATCCACTTCGACACCGGCGCATTGGAAGCTTTCTCCATCGCCGCCAGCCGCCACAGTTTGCTGATCGACTCGAACCAGCCGAAGTGGCGATTGAGCTGAATGATAGCTTTATGCAGCCGCATGATATCGGCTTTCCCGGTTTGCTCGCTCAACTCGTTGAGCAGGCCTTCGCTTAAGCCGCGCAGCGCGTCACTCAGCTTGAACAGCCGCGCGCACAGGCTTAGTAACTCTTCCGGCAATTCACCCAGTACAAAGCGGAACTCGCCCGGCTGATTATGGCCCGGCAGCAGCGGATTGAGCGCATCGCACAGGATCTGCAGCAGCTCGCGCATTTCATCGCAGTGGCCTTTCAGGCGTTCCGGATTGGAGAGCGGCGGCGGCGATTTTGGGCGGAACTGCGCCATGATGGTTTCCACCAGCCGCACAAACAGATCGAGCTGCAAACTGCTCCAGCCGGGCGTGATCTCCGCGCTCATCTCCAGCGCATCGCGCGCCACTTCCGGCAGATGATGGCCTTCGTCCAGCACCAGCATCAGGTTTTTCGCCGGTGGCAGCACCGATTCATTCTCCATCGCCGCCATCACCAGCGCATGGTTGGCGACCACCACATCGGCCTGCTCAATTTCGCGGCGCGCGACAAAGAACGGGCATTCGCGATACCAGCGGCAGTGATGGCCGAGGCAGTTGGCTTTGTCGGTGGAGAGGCGTTGCCACAAGCTGTCCTCAATGTTGACATCGGTGTGATCGCGCAAGCCATCCCAGCGGTAGCTACTGAGCTGCTTCTCCAGTTTGGCGCAGAATTTCTGCTCCTCTTTCGAGCCGGTGACCGCCTCTTCATCCAGATAGAGCAGCAAATCGCCCTGCTGATCTTCGGTCGCCGCCAGCGCCGCAAGGTTGCGCGGACAAACATAGCGTCCACGGCCAAAGGCGGCGGTAAAAGTGAGATCGGGGATGATTTTCTTCAGCAGCGGCAGATCCTTGCTGAAGATCTGGTCCTGCAACGCCACGTTGGCGGTGCTGATCACCAGCCGCTTCTCCTCGGCGCGGCTCACCGCAATGCCGGGAATCAAATAAGAAAGGGTTTTGCCGACGCCGGTGGGCGCTTCAATCGCCAGATGACGACCTTCGTCACCGGCCAGACTTTTCGCCACTTCGGCAATCATCTGGCGCTGCGGCGCGCGCGGGATAAAGTCAGGAACCTGCTGCTGCAGCGCCTTATACCATTGCGCAATCTGGCTTTTTATCGCTGCTGTCAGGGCCATTTTCGTTACTGTTTGCTGAATTGGCCTGTATTTTTACACAGTATTGGCGCAGCGTCAGCTTTCGCTGCTATTTTTTCGCGCTGGATTCAGAATTTCACGCATCGCGCGGATTAAGGTTTCACGCGCGCGCCCACGGCGAAACGCAAAAGAGAAAGGCGCGCGGAAATGGAAATGGTGCGGCAGCAGGCGACGCAGCGTGCCCTGCAGTTCCCCGCTGCGCGCGTAGTGTTCGGGTAAATAGCCAATGAAGCGGCCAGAGAGAATCAGCGTCAGCTGCGCTTCGATGCTCTCCACTGAGGCGTTGCTCTGGCGGAAGCCGCGCTTATTCAGCTCCTGCTGATTCCAGTAACGCCGCGTCACCATGCCGGTTTGCTGCACGGTGCGCACATCCGGATGACCCTCAGCCAGCGGATGTTGCGGGCTGCAATAGAGCCAATGCTGTTCTTCGTAAAGCGGAATGGTCACCAGATTGCTGGCGCGCAGCGGAAAGTGCCCAATCGCCAAATCGAGCCGATCCTCCAGCAACTGCTGCTGCAACTCATTGGGATCGCGCACGCTCAGATTAAAGAATACCGCCGGAAAGCGCTGGTTAAAGCGGGCGATAGCGGCAGGCAGATCCAGCGTGCTATCGGTGACGGTGGCGTCCACCACGCCAAGCGAGAAAGTGCCGCCCTGCGCGCTTTTCAGCGTCTCTACCTGCTCCTGCCAACCCGCCAGCGTCGCCAGCATCTCCTGACTGTAGCGATAAAACTGCTCGCCTTTGCTGGTCAGGGTAAAGCCGCCGCGCCCGCGCTGACAGAGGATAAAACCGAGCTGGCTCTCGAGCTCGCTCATGTAGGCGCTGATGGCCGGCGTGGTCATGTTCAGCACCTGCTGCGCGCGCGAATAGCCCTGATTTTCCACCACGCTGGCGAACACCTGCAGCAGTTTAAGATTGGGAAGCGTCTGCACCGATTTTCCTTCAGAGATTGCTGACTAAAGTTAAGTAATCTCTGAAGTGATTATCGGCTGTCAAGGATTTTTCCGGCGCGCGGGCTGGGTAATGATGGGTTTTACCTGACTGAAGGAGTGCGTGATGACCGATTTCCCCCAGCCGCAAGGCGGCAACGAAATGCCCCGTTTCGCCGGACGCGGCACCATGATGCGTTTACCCGCCGCTGAATCACCAGCCGATTTGGATGTGGCGTTCGTCGGCATTCCGCTGGATATCGGCACCTCGCAGCGCAGCGGTACGCGCTATGGCCCACGCGCCATCCGCGCCGATTCAGTCATGATCCGACCCTACAACATGGCCACCGGCGCCGCGCCCTTTGATTCGCTGCGCGTCGGCGATCTCGGTGATGTGCCGATCAACACTTACAGCCTGCTGAAATCAGTCGATATCATTGAAAACTATTATACCGAGCTGAATAACTGGCCGATTATCCCGTTAACGCTGGGCGGCGATCACACGCTGACGCTGCCGATTTTGCGCGCGCTGGCGAAGAAGCATGGGCCGATGGGGCTGATTCACATTGATGCCCACACCGACACCAACGACGAGATGTTTGGCGAGAAGATCGCGCATGGCACCACGTTCCGCCGCGCGGTGGAAGAGGGCCTGCTCGACTGCCAGCGCGTGGTACAAATCGGGCAACGTGCGCAAGGTTACGCCGCCGATGATTTTCAGTGGGGCGTCGATCAGGGCTTCCATCTGGTGCCCGCCGAACAGTGCTGGTATCGCTCCATGACGCCGCTGATGGCCGAGGTGCGCGCGCGTATCGGCGACGGCCCGGTGTATCTCTCTTACGACATCGACAGTTTCGATCCCGCGTGGGCACCCGGCACCGGCACGCCGGAAGTGGGCGGTTTGACCTCGATGCAAGGGCTGGAGATCGTGCGCGGCTGCCGTGGACTCAATCTGGTGGGCGGCGATCTGGTGGAAGTCTCGCCGCCGTACGACATCAGCGGTATGACCTCGCAGCTGGCGGCCAATATCCTTTATGAGATGCTGTGCGTGTTGCCCCGCGTCCGTTACACAGAGAACAAGTGATGACACAACAGAATCTGGTTTTCCCGGCGCGCGTACTGCGCGGTGCGGGCGTGATCAACCAATTAGGCGCGATCTGCGCCGGACTGGGCCAGCGTGCGCTGCTGATTGGCGGCCATCAGGCGTTGCAGGCGGTAGAAGCGCAGGTTCACGCGCAGATGCTGGCGGCCAACGTCACGCTGCTGGCGCAGGAGTGGTTTGGCGGTGAAACCTCGATCAATCAGATCAACCGTCTGGCGGCGATGGCCAGCGAGCTGCACGCTGAGGTGCTGATTGGCGTGGGCGGCGGTAAATCGCTGGATACGGTGAAAGCGGTAGGCGCACAGATTGGCGTGCCGGTGATCACGCTGCCAACCATCGCCGCCACCTGTTCCGCGGTGACGCCGCTGAGTATTCGCTATGACGATAACGGCAATTTCTTCGACATCTTCCCGCTGCCGCAGGCACCGGCGGCGGTGATCATTGACAGCGAGCTGCTGGCTAAAGCGCCCGCCCGCTGGCTGGCCGCCGGGCTGGGCGATACGCTGGCGAAGTGGTACGAGTTCCGCGCCGTCAGTGCACGTCATCCGGCACGCGAGGGCAATGCGCTCTCGTCACTGGCGCACAGCCAGATCTGTTATGACGTGATTGGTGAACATGGACCGGCAGCCCATGCCGCAGTGCTGCGTGGTGAGAGCAGCGCGTCGCTCGATCAGGTGCTGGATGCGATCTTCACCTGGGCGGGATTAACCTCGCTAATGAGCAACGGCGCACACGCGGCGGCTTCGCATGCGATTTATGAAGGCTTTACCTTCTGCGATAAAACCCGCGAGTTTGGGCACGGCTTGCTGGTCGGCTTTGGCAATCTCTGTTTGCTGGCGCTGGAGAACCGCACCGATGAGGAAGTGCTGGATGAGATGCGCCTGGCGCGCGATTGCGGCGTGCCGCTGACGCTGAGCGAGATTGCCGCGCTGGATGAGAGTGAGCTGGCACTGATTGTGCGGGAATCAGTGCATGCGCCGGATATGGAGAACATGGCCGAAAAGGTGACCGAAGCGCGCTTGCTGGCAGCGATAGCGCGGATTGAGGGGTTAGCAGGCAGGGTTTAGTTTGTGCTCGCTGTGGCTTGAATGTGCTCGCTGTGGTGTGGATGTGCTCGCTGTGGTTTGGATGTGCTCGCTGTGGTTTGAATGTGCTCGCTGTCCCCCTCCTCGGTCCTCCCCCATAAATGGGGGAGGAAGATGCTGCCACATATTCGTTCTGAAGCTGCATGTGGCAGCGTCTCCTTCCCCCATTAATGGGGGAAGGCCGGGATGGGGGACAGCGAGCACACACCAAAAGAAAAAAAATCACCCAATCCCCAACAACCCCACCACTTCCCGCACATCCGCCACTTCATCCAGCTCCAGACACACCGCCTCGAGCCGTTCGACCTGCTCCAGCGGCAATACGCGCGCGGCCAAACTGCGGTATTTCGCCAGCAAGGCATCCAGCGTGAGCGGATTGGTTGGCGCGCCTGACGGCACCGGCACATGCTGCTGCCACTGCGCGCCCTGCCCGGTTTCCAGCCGCACCCACGGCTCGTCGTCGCGGCTCTGCTGCTCATCGATCACCAGCTCAATACGTGCCAGCAACGCTTCCACATCGGGATGCAGGCGTTTGGCGTCGTCATAACTGGCCAGCTCCGCCGAGCCGTACAGTGCGCGCGCCGCCAGCGCATACGGCAGGCTCATCTGCGCCGCCGCCAGGCTGTGTAACTCGCGTCCGCCGCACATCTCCAGCAGGAACGGATTAACGCCCACCACGATGCGCGCAATCTGCTCTACCCGCACATCATGCTGTTGCAGCAGGATTCCCAGCGCATCAATAGCCGCGTGGGTGCCACGGCACGAAGCGTAGGGTTTGATTGAGCAGCGCGCCAGTTTCCATACCTCACCGAGATCGGCCGTCAAGGCCTGCGGCTGCTGGGTTTCAGCCGCTAAGGTTTGCAGGAAGCCGCCCCAGCGCGGTTCAAACACCGCTGAAGGGCCGTTGATACCGCTTTGTGCCAGCAGCGCGGCCTGCACGCCGCCTTCTGCTGCGCGCGCGGCATGCAGTTTTTTGGTGTGCGATCCGTCGTGAATAAAGCCCCACAAACCGCCGCTGAAGCTGGCGGCAATGCCCAGCGCAGACGCACACTGCGCGCGGTCGAGCTGCAGCAGCGAACAGACCGCCGCCACCGCACCAAACACCCCGCAGCTGGCGGTAGAGTGCCAGCCTGCGCCGTTGTGCGCCGAGTAACCGCCGCAGGCTTCTAACACGCGGCGGCCGACGTCATAGCCGATCACCATCGCCACCAGCAGCGCTTGCCCGTCCACCGGCTGCGTCGCCAGCGGCAAAGCCGCCAGCAGCGCCGGGATCACCACCGCACCGGAGTGATCGCAGCCGCCGGTATCGTCGAGTTCATACATGTGCCCCGCCACGCCGTTCAGCCACGCCGCCTGACGCGGACTGGCCTGCTGCGCGCTGCCCCAAATCTGCGCCTGTTCGCGGCCACCTTCGGCCAGCACCAGCGCCAGACACTCGCGCCAGATCGGGCTGTCGCAGCCCGCCAGCGAAGCACCGAGCGTATCGAGCAGATGGCGTTTCGCCTGCTCCACCAGCGGTTCAGGCAGTTGTGCAAAACGCGTCCCGGCGATAAAGGCCGCCAGTTGATCAAGCGAGTTCGCCATGCGCACCTCCAGTGATGCGGGTAAACACCTCCGCCGGATGGCAGACATCGTTATCCGGCTGCGTCTGCCAGTGTGCCGCCGCCTGCTCAGCGGTGGCGATCCACACATTGTGCTGTTGCAGCATGTCGAGCAGCGCCCGCAGCAAACCAATGCGTCCGGCGGTGCCGATGATTTCCGGATGCAGTCGCAGCAAGTAGCACAGGCCAAAGCGGTGAAAGCCGTGGAAATCCTGCGTCATATTCGCCAGAGTTTCGCCATACGGCGCGATGCGCGATTGTCCCGGCGGAATAGCCGGGCTGAGGTTGAAGGCGAAGTACGGCTCATCTTCCAGCGTGTAGTGCATCGGTAATTCCACCAGGCGCGTACCGGGATGGAAGTACGGCAAATCGTCGCCGCGCCAGCTGGAGGACCATTGAATACCGCGTGCGATCAACGCCTGCGCCAGTCCCGGTTTCCACTGCCCGGCGGGCGTGCGGAACCCCGTGATTTTGCGTCCGGTTATCTGCGCCAGTTTGTCGCAGCCGCGCGTCACGCTGGCGATCTGCTGCTCCAGCGTCAGCAGCGAGAAATCTTCGTGGATATCGCCACTGCAGGCGATTTCATGGCCGCCGGTCACGATGCGCTGCACCAGTTCCGGCTGCTGTTCGGCGACAATTGCGGGCATACACCAGCTGGCTTTGAGCTGCTTTTCTGCCAGCAGCGCCAGCAAGCGATCGACGCCGCGCAGCGTGCCGTAGCGCCACACCGACAGCGTTTTATCGCGCCCCGCCACTGCCGGAGCCTGAGTGAGAATGCCGTGAATATCGTTGAAATCGATAGTGAGGATCGCCGCCGACTGGAAACCCAGCGGCCAGCGTGAAGGTTCAGTCATGCTGTTGCTCCTGCAAATACCACTGCGCCACCGCGTCGCAGCGCGCAAACCAAACGTCATCGCGCGCCGTCATATGTGCAAACAGCTGTTCCAGCAGCAGCAAGCGTCCCGGCTGGCCGGAGATTTTCGGGTGAAACAGCGTGGTGAGGCACAAGCCTTCATCCATCGCGCCATCGAACTCGCGCTGCCAGTTATCACGCGTGTGCGCATAGCTGGCGATGCGATCGCCGCCTTTGGGGAAGTCGGGCTGGCGCGTGTAGGCCAGCGAGGCGTAATCATCCATCTCCCACTTACCGGGGATCTCCACCAGCGGCGTATGGCCCGCCACCGGAATGCTGTAGGGGCGATCGTCGCCGCGCATGCTGCTGGAGTAGATCACGCCCGCGTCACGCAGGATTTGTGGCGTTTCGGCATGCCAGTCGCCCGACGGCGTACGAAAACCGCAGGCGGTGATGCCCAGATGCTGGTGAAAGACTTCAGCGGATTTCGCCATGACTGCGCGCTGTTCATCCGGTGAAATCGCCCAAAAGGATTCGTGGCGATAGCCGTGATAGGCCACTTCGTGGCCCTGTTCGATAATCGCCTGACACTGCTGCGGCCACTGCTCCACCACCCACGCCGGCACAAAGAAGGTGGCGGGAAGGTGGAAGGCGCGCAGCAGGTCAAGCAGACGCCCGAGCGCGCGGTACGGCCCGTAAGCCCCAAAAGTAAAATACTCTGGCGTTGACCACAGGCTGCCATTCAACATGGCATCGCCGGTGGGACCGTCGAGGTCAAACGCCAGCGCCATACAGCCGCGTTTACCCTGCGGCCAGCGCACTGCGCCCGGTTGTTGCATCTGCGCGCTCCTTAGCCCTGGTTGACGGTCGCCTTAGCCACGCCGTTATCTGCCAGACCCCATTTGCCGAGGATTTTCTGGTAAGTGCCATCGGCAATCATCGCGTCGATAGCCGCCTGAATCGCGGTGGTCAGTTCGCCCGCATCTTTACCAATCGCCATGCCGGTGTACTGGAAGGAGAAGGCTTTATCCAGCGCCTTATATTTGCCCTTTTCCAGATCCATGATGTACGGCAGCGTTTCACTGCCCTGCACCACGCCATCCAGACGGTTCTGACGCAGCTGGGTGCGCGCATCGGCGGTGCCTTCAGCACCTACCACAATGATCGCCGGCTTACCGGCCGCTTCACAGTGCGCTTTTGACCAGTTGGCAATCTCCTGCGGGAAGGTGGTGCGACGGCTGGTACCGACTTTCTTACCGCACAGATCCATCGCGCTGTTGATGTCGCTGCGCGCGGATTGGGTGTAGAACTGCGGGCCGGTTTTGAAGTAATCGATAAAGTTCACCACCTGCTGACGCTCTTTGGTGTCCGTCATGCCGGACATCACCAGATCGACGCGCTTGGTCACCACCGCGTTCACCATCTGTTCGAAGGCGATCTCCTGCCAGTTGATCTTCACGCCGAGTTTTTCACCAATCGCCTGGCCGAGGTCGTAATCCACGCCGGTCAGCTGGTTGGTCGCCGGATCTTTAAAATCCATTGGCGGATAGTTCGGCATGATCGCCACCGTCAGCCCTTTCTCTTTGATCGCCGCGGGTACGGCGATGTCTGCCCAGGCAGAGGATTGCAGCAATACGGCGGCACTGATGGCACTCAATAACAGCTTTTTCATATTCACCCCGGTAATGTTTAAAGAAGAATCGCGTTAATAAAGTTTTTCATCCGTGGATTTTGCGGGTTCAGCAGAATGTCTTCCGGTGCGCCCTGCTCGATAATCCGTCCCTCGTCCATAAACACCACCTGATTGGCCACCTCACGGGCAAAGCCCATTTCGTGGGTGACCACCAGCATGGTGGTGCCCTCTTTTGCCAGCTGACGCATCACCGCCAGCACTTCGCCCACCATCTCCGGATCCAGCGCCGAGGTGGGTTCGTCAAACAGCATCAGTTTGGGTTTCATCGCCAGCGCACGAGCAATCGCCACGCGCTGCTGCTGACCGCCGGAGAGCGACTGTGGATAGTCGTGCGCTTTGTGCGCCAGACCCACGCGATCGAGCAGCGCCATCGCCTCTTCGCTGGCTTCGCGCCTTGGGCGCAGCAGCACGCGACACGGCCCTTCGATAATGTTCTCCAGCGCGGTTTTGTGTGGGAACAGGTTAAAACGCTGGAATACCATGCCGGTTTGCAGGCGCTGGCGCGCAATCTGTTTGTCGCTTAGCGCATGCAGTTTGTTACCGGCGATGCGATAGCCCGCCAGCTCGTTGTCAACCCAAATCCCGCCTTTATCGACCTTTTCCAGCTGGTTAATGCAGCGCAAAAAGGTGCTTTTGCCGGAACCGGATGGGCCGAGGATGCACATCACCTCGCCGTAGTTCACTTCGAGGCTGACATCCTTCAGGGCGTGGAACTGGTCGAAATATTTGTTCACCTTAACGGCGCGCACGATGTTTCTCATTTTGGGCTCCTGATTACTGACGCTGACGATGGCCGCGTGAGAAATAACGTTCCAGTCGGCTCTGTCCAAACGACAACACCGTGACCACAATCAGGTACCAAATGCCTGCCACGAACAGCAGTTCCATGACGCGCGCGTTGGCGAAGTAGATGGTTTGCGTGTTGTAGAGCAGTTCGGAGTACTGAATCATGCTGGCGAGGCTGGTGGTTTTGATCATGCTGATAAATTCGTTACCGACCGGCGGCAGAATCACGCGCATCGCCTGCGGCAGAATGATGCGCTGCAGCGCCTGCAGACGCGGCATGCCGATGGCTTTAGCCGCTTCGTATTGCCCGGTATCCACCGACAGCAGGCCCGCGCGCACCACTTCCGAGGTGTACGCGCCCTGATTGATGCTCAAACCGAGCAGCGCGGCGAGGAACGGCGTCATGATGGTGACGGTTTGCACGCTGAACACGCCGGGAATGCTGATGGTGGGAAACACCAGCGCGAGGTTAAACCACAGCAGCAGCTGCAGAATCAGCGGCGTGCCGCGAAAAATCCACGCGTAGCCCACGGCGATGTAGTGCAGCACCGGATTTGGCGACATGTACATAATGGCGGTAATGACGCCAAACAGTACGCCGAGCCCCATCGCCAGCACCGACATGATCAGCGTGTTGACCACGCCGTTGAGAATCGCCTGGGCGGTAAAGAACTGGCCGACAAACGACCATTCGATATTGCCGTGCGCAAAGGCGTTTACCAGCAGCGCCAGCAGCAGCAGAATCACCGCCGACGCGGTGATACGGCCGTAGTAACGGCGCGGCACCACTTGGTAACGATCGAGATCGTAATGCGTCTGCTCGCGGCTGTTGTTCAAACCCGGCTCAATCGGCGTTGATTGCGACATAAGTTCTCCTCAGGCGCGTGGGCCAGCGTAATCGTCGGTCCAGCGCTGCTGGTCCTGCATCAGGGTTTGCAGACGTGCCAGTTGCTCACGTACGCGTGCCGGTGCGGTACCGCCGTAGCCGCTACGGGCCGCCAGCGCGGCTTCCAGCGTCAGCGCACTGCGCACCTCCGGCGTTAAGCGGACATCCACCGCCTGCAGTTGCGCATCGCTGAGATCCGACAGACCGCAGTTTTCGCGCTCGCACAATTGCACCAGCTGGCCGGTGATCTCATGCGCTTCGCGGAACGGCACACCGCGCATCGCCAGCCAGTCGGCCACTTCGGTCGCCAGCGTGAAGCCGTCCGGTGCCTGCTCGCGCATCACGTCGGTGTTGAATTTCAGCGTCGCCATCATGCCTGCCATCGCCGGTAGCACCAGCAGCAGCGTATCCACCGCATCAATCACGTTGCGTTTGTCGTCGCTGAGATCGCGGTTGTAGGAGAGCGGCATCGCTTTCATGGTGGTGAGCAGCGCCATCAGATTGCCGACCAGGCGGCCAGCGCGGCCGCGCGTCAGTTCGGCGATGTCCGGGTTTTTCTTCTGCGGCATGATGGAGCTGCCGGTGGCGTAGCTGTCATGCAGCTCGACCCAGCGGAACTGGCGCGATGCCCACATGCACACTTCTTCGCACAGGCGTGACAGGTTGATGCCGATCATGCTGGTGACAAACAGGAATTCAGCGGCATAGTCGCGGCTGGCAACGGCATCAATGGAGTTTTCGCACGGCGCGAGATAGGAAAGATCGGCGGCGGCCTGCTCCGGCTGGCGCGCAATGGCGGAACCGGCCATCGCCGCGGCACCGAGCGGACAGCGTGCGCTGCGGCGATCCCAATCCTGCATACGTTCAATATCGCGGGCAAAGGATTGCGCGTGAGCCAAAAGTTGATGACCAAAAACAATCGGCTGCGCCTGCTGCAGATGCGTGAAACCGGGCGCGACGCTTTCGGTGTGCTGTGCCGCCTGCTCGACCAGCGCCTGCTGCAAGGCCAGCAACGCGCTCACCACCTTGCGACCGTTGTCGCGCAGGTAAAGACGCAGGTCGTTAACGGTTTGATCGTTACGCGAACGCCCGGCGCGCAGCTTGCCGCCCAGCGGACCTAAACGCTCGGTCAGCGCGCGTTCGATAAAGGTGTGCACATCTTCGTCGGCGGCAATCGGATGCAGCTGACCGGCGCGATAATCGGCGTCTAACGCGTCAATGGCCGCCAGCATGGTGCTGAGCTCTTCGGCGCTCAGCAACTCGCCGCGCGCCAGTTCACGGGCATGCGCCCGGCAGCCCGCCAGATCGTAAGGTGCCAATGCAAAGTAATAATCCGGGCTACGAGACAGCGCGGTTAAACTCGCCGCCGGTGCCGCTTTAAAACGCGCGCCCCATAACAGTTCGGCATTATCAGACATGCTATTTCCCCTTACAGATAATCATCAGCGATATGAAAAAGATATGGATGAGCCAGTTGAAATAATAAAAACTTATTTTATGGCTACACTGGTAAATAGGGCCTATTTCAGGTTCACTGTACTTTCACCGCAATTATTCCGGAGTTGAATAGCAAAAATGGAAAGTAAAGTTTCCCAGTCCGGAAACAATGCAAATAATCGCAGCGATAATGCGGTTCTGGCACTGAGTAATATCGATTTAAAATTACTGCGGGTATTTAAATGCGTGGTAGAAGCGGGCGGATTAACCGCTGCCAGCCACGAATTGAATATTGGTCTGGCGGCGATCAGTAAACAGGTTTCCGATCTGGAAATTCGTCTCGGCATGACGTTATGCAGCCGCGGACGCGAAGGTTTTGAGCTGACGCAGTACGGCATCAACGTCTACCAGGCCACGCTGGAGCTGTTCGTCTCGCTGAATCTGTTTCGCGAGCGGCTGCACAACAGCCGCAACGAACTGCTGGGCGACATTGCCATTTGCGTGGTGGATAACACCATCTCCGATCCGCAATCTCCGGTCACCGAAGCGGTGCAACAGCTGCACCAGAAAGCGCCAAAGGTACAAATTCGACTGCAAACCGCGCAATTAGATGATATTGAGCGCGGCATCAGTGAAGGCCGTTTTCATTGTGGTATTGCACCGGTTTATGAAATGAAAAGTGATTTTGATTACTTCCCGCTTTATAAGGAATATTCAAAATTATATTGCTCTATGTCACATCCTTTATATTCGGGATCGTGCGATAAAAATATATCGCCGGACATATTACGTGAGCAGAAAATTATTAATCATTTATATGTGACGCCGCGCGACGATCGTCGCATCATTCCCTTACAGGACAGCGGCGTGCAGGCGGTTCAGGTTGAATCTGTCGCCATGCTGATTTTAACCGGCCATTTTATTGGTTATTTACCGGAACATTATGCCGCCGCGTTTATTGCGCGTGGGCAGCTGTGTGAGTTGGGTGATGATTCGACTCGCCGTGAAAACCCGTTTTGTTTGATGATGAAGAAGGGCCGCAAAATAAACCCGATTATCCGGCTGTTTATGCAGGCGCTGGGGATTGGCGAGGCGGAAGGACCGCACTGAGTTGGTGCATTTTGGAATTGTGCTCGCTTTCCCCGGTCTGTGCTCGCTGTCCCCCATCCCGGCCTTCCCCCGCAAGCGGGGGAAGGAGACGCTGCCACATGCAGCTTCATCACTGACATATGGCAGCATCTTCCTCCCCCATTTATGGGGGAGGACCGAGGAGGGGGACAGCGAGCACAGGCACAATCACAATCACAAGCACAATCACCCCAACACCTTATACATCACCGTAGTCGCATCCAGCACACCTTCGGTTGACTCGGCATACAGCGGAATCGACCCAGCAATCTGCCAATCCATCGACAAATACAATGTGGTTGCCACGTCGCCGCTGCGCGTATCCAGCACCAGCAGGGTTTTACCCTGCTGTGCCGCCAGCTGTTCGGCTTGCTGCATCAGGCGGCGCGCGATGCCCTGACGTCTGGCGCGGGGATGCACCAGCAGCTTACTGATCTCCGCCCGATGGCGACCGTTCGGCATTGCGCTGAATCCCACCATCACCGTCGCCACAATCACGCCCTGCTGATACGCCACCAGCAGCTGATTGTCGCCGCTCGCCAGGCTGTAAATTTTGTCCTGCCAGAAGCGCTCAATGGCCGCGCGATCGTCCGCATCAATAAAGCCCACGCTGGCGCCATCGGCGACGCAGCCCTGCAGCACATCACACAATGCCGCCAGCAGCGGCTGCGCCTGGGTGGCGCTGAGAGGTTCGATGTCAATCATGGTTTGCATACCACCAAAATGTAGCGCGCGCCGCCTTCTGCATGGGCGGCAAACGCGGATTTGCCAGTGAGATGAAAGCGCAGACAGTCGCCTGCCTGTAGCGTCCAGTGCTGATCGTCCATGTTGATCGTCAGCTCGCCCGATTGCAGCCAGATGTGCTGCTCCAGTCCCTGAATCGGCGGCGCATCGTAATCGATGCGCGCGCCAGGACGCAGCACACCTTCCACCACTTCCGCTTTAAAGTGGCTGGCGGGCGGTGATACGTTGCGGCGCTGGAAGCCGCTGGCGTCATCGCGCCATACCGGCTGTTGCGCCGCTTTCAGCAGCAGCGCGGCCTCCTCTTCCACCTCGCTCAGCAGGCGCGACATGGTCAAGCCGTAGGCCACGCAAAGGCGGTTAAGCAAAGCGGCTGTGGGGCTCGTTTCGGCGCGTTCAATGCGCGACAACGACGCCCGACTGATGCCGGTCGCCATCGCCAATTCATCTAATGACCAACCGCGTTGTACGCGTAATTCAGCCAGTCGCGCCGCCAGTCGATCGTCGGTATCCGAAGCAGACATCTTCACCTCTCATATACGGGAAATAAATCTCACATATGAGATATGACCTTAAATAAATAAAGCGGTCAAGTTGTACAATTAAAAAATCATTGTACAACCCAGTCGTGGGGGTTAAGGTGTTGTTATGCAGGTCAGAATTTTTGAGGACTTTATGGCCTTATACAGTATCGGGGATGTGGCCGAACGCTGTGGAATCAACCCGGTAACGCTTCGCGCCTGGCAGCGACGTTACGGTCTGTTAAAACCCCAGCGTACCGAAGGTGGTCATCGGCAGTTTGATGATGAAGATGTTCAGCGTATCGAAGAGATAAAACGCTGGATAGAGAGCGGCGTGCCCGTTGGCAAAGTGAAAGCGTTGCTGGAAGGCGCGACGGTCAATGTGGATGACGGTTGGTCGGCGCTGCAGGAAGAGTTGATGAGCGTACTGCGCCACGTTCGCCCGGCGAAATTGCGCGTTAAAATTGCCAATATTGGCCGGGAACATCCGGTGGATGCGTTGATCGATCACGTGTTCGTGCCGGTTCGCCAGCGTCTTGGTTTAGATCAGAACACCGCGCGCACCATGTGCAGTCTGCTTGATGGCGCGCTGATTGATTATGTGGCGTTTTGTCTGGCCTGTGGACGTAAAAAAGCCGGTAAAGATGCCTTGATGCTGGGTTGGGCGGTGGAAGATCGTACCCGCATCTGGCTGGAAGCCTGGCGTTTGTCGCAGCAAGGCTGGCGCATGGATGTGCTGGCGGAGCCGCTGGACATGCCGCGCCCTGAGTTATTCCCCGGACAAAACCTGTTTATCTGGACCGGCAAAAAGCCGACGCGTCGTCAGGTCGAGCAGTTTGAACACTGGCAGGCGCAGGGTTTTGCCATTCACCTGCACGATCCCGCATAAGTAAAATCGCACACACGGCCTTTGCCTGGCGTGGTGTGCGCGTTATCATGCCGCCCTAAATTTCTTTTCTCAGGTCTCCTCATGAACTGGAATAAACTCCTTATCGGTTCCCTGTTTGCCATCATGGCGCTTGGCGGCATGGGTGGCATGATGCTGGTCGGCTACAGCCTCATTGTGCATACCCACTAAGTTTGCGCTGCACGCGCTCTAGCAGGCGATCGCAAATCAACGCCAGCAGCGCCACCAGCAGCGCGCCCTGAATCACATAGGCGGTGTTAAAGCCGCTAAGACCGATTATCACCGGCGATCCCAGACTCTCCGCGCCCACCGTAGAGGCGATAGTTGCCGTGCCGATGTTGATCATCACCGAGGTTCGCACGCCCGCCATGATCACCGGTGCCGCCAGCGCCAGCTCAATCTGCCACAAGCGTCGCCACGGCCCCATGCCGAGGCCGACCGCGATTTCACGATTGCTGGCCGGTACGCTATCTAAACCTGCCAGCGTGCCCTGCAAAATCGGCAGCAAGCCGTAGATAAACAGCGCCATCACCGCGGGCGTGGCACCAAACCCCATCACTGGCACCGCAATCGCTAACACCGCAACCGGCGGAAAGGTTTGCCCGGCCGCCGCCACGGTTTCCAGCAGCGGACGAAAGGCGCGCCCGGCGTGACGCGTAGCAAACACCGCACAGGCAACGCCGACCAGCAACGCCAGCAGGCTGCCGCTGACCACCAACGCCAGATGCGCCAGCGCCAGCCGCCAGAAACTCTCCTGCTGATACAGCGGACGCTCGAGCTGTGGAAACCAGTGAGCAAACAGCGGACCGCTGTGCGGCAAGCCCCACAGTAGCAGCAGAAAGGCCGCCAGCAGCCAGTAGAGCGGATCGCGTAACAGCCGCATCAGCTCGCCTCCCGCTGGCGCAGCAGATCGCTGAAGTGCAGCACGCCCAGCGGCTGTTGCTGCTGATCGATCACCGGCAATTTATCGGTGCGGCGCGCAATAAATTGCGACAGCGCTTCACGCAGCGTCAGCGATTCGGCAATCGGTTCGGCGTCCAGCCATTCACCGCGTCGCGCCGCGCTGCCCGCACGTCCCAGCGCCAGCAAACGCACGCCGAGCTCGCTGCGACCAAAGAACTCGCGGGCAAAGTCGTTCACCGGCTGCGTCAGCAGATCGATTGGCCTGCCCTGCTGCACGATTTCGCCGCCGTCCATCAGCACCAGCTGATCGGCCAGCGTCAGCGCTTCGTCGATGTCGTGCGTCACCAGCACCACGGTGCGACCGGACATTTTCTGAATGCGCAGCATCTCGTGTTGCAGCGCCAGACGGTTGACCGGATCGAGCGCGCCGAAAGGTTCATCCATCAGCAGCAACTCGGGATCGGCCGCCAGCGCACGCGCCACGCCGACGCGCTGCTGCTGTCCGCCCGACAGCTGATGCGGCATGCGCGTCGCCAGATGGCTGTCGAGATTGAGCAGCGCCAGCAGCTCCTCGACGCGTTGAGTGATCTTCGCCTGCGGCCAACCGAGCAGCGAGGGCACGGTGCCGATGTTCTTCGCCACGTTCCAGTGCGGAAACAGGCCAATCGACTGAATGGCATAACCGATGCGGCGGCGCAACGCGCGCGCATCCATGGTTTCGATGGCTTCTCCGGCAAAACGGATTTCGCCGGTGTCGTGCTCCACCAGCCGGTTGATCATCTTCAGCGTGGTCGATTTGCCCGAACCTGAGGTGCCAATCAGCACGGTAAAACTGCCCTTCTCAATCTTCAGCGACAGGTTACGTATCGCCTCTTTGCCAGCGAACACTTTGCTCACCTGGTGAAATTCAATCATGACGTCTCTCCAGCAGTGCCGACAGTAAACGCAGCAGCGCATCAAAAATCACCGCCAGCGCCACCACCGGAATCACGCCCAGCAGCACCAGATCCAGCGCGCTGCTCAGCAATCCCTGAAAAACAATGGCGCCGAATCCGCCCGCCCCAATCAGCGCCGCGACCACCGCCAGGCCCACGGTTTGCACCACCACCACGCGCAGCCCGGAGAGCCACACCGGCAGCGCCAGCGGCAGTTCGGCGTGCCAGAACTGTTGCCACGCGCTCATGCCCATGCCGCGCGCGGTTTCACGCACTTCCTGCGGCACCTGCTGCAAACCGGCCACCACGCTGCGCACCAGCGGCAGCAGCGCGTAGAGCACCAGCGCAATCAAGGCCGGTGCAATACCGATGCCGCTGATGCCCCAACGGGCCAGCAGCGGAAAATGCGCCACCAATCCCGCCAGCGGCGCAATCAGTAAACCGAACAGCGCCACCGACGGCACCGTTTGAATCAGGTTAAGCACGCTAAATGCGGCATTCTGCCAGCGCGGACGCCGCGCAATCGCCAGCCCGAGCGGCAATCCGATGATTACCGTCGGCAGCAGCGTGCCGCCCAGCAGCCACAAATGCTGCGTGAAGGCCGCATCAAACACCGCCGTGCGGTTGGCGTACTCTTTCAAAAGCGAGAGACGATCAAGATGACCGCTGAGTAACAGCGCCATCGGCAGCAGCCAGATTTGCAGGTTGAGCACAATGCGCCACGGGGTACTGCGGGTGATTTGCCGGACCGCTTCCGCCGCCAGCAGCAGCGCCAGCGCCGCCGCACACCACAAGCCGCTGCCAAACGCGGTGCGCGCCAGCGGGCTCCCGCTGTTCGCCAGTTGCGTGGCCTGTTGTCCGGCCAGCCAGATGAGTAAGGCCAGCAGCACTTCCGCCGCCAGCAGCACCGATATCGCGTGAATGCGGCGCGGCGGCCACCACAAGCTCTGCCACAGCCACAGCAACGGGATGAACAGCAGTATGCTGTTGGTCACCTGCCATAACGTCAGCGGCTGGCCAGAGACCAGCCGATTGGCGGCAAAGCTCAATAGCGGCAAGGCAAACAGCGCCAGCGTGATAAGCGCGATTAACACCAGCAGCACCGGCTGCTGGCGCGGTCGGAATAACAACGACGACACTGCTTACAGCAACTTATTGGTCTGTAGCCACTGTTTCGCGACCTGGCTGGCATCCTGACCATCCACCGCGATCTGCGCATTCAGCTGCTGCAGGGTTTTCTCATCCAGCTTGCTGAAGACCGGCTGCAGCCAGTTGCCGATGTCCGGATATTGCTTGAGCACGCTTTCGCGGATCACCGGCGCAGGGGCATAAATCGGCTGCACGCCTTTCGGATCGCTCAGCGTCTGCAGGCCCAGCGCCGCTACCGGACCGTCGGTGCCGTACGCCATCGCCGCGTTCACGCCAGAGGTTTGCTGCGCCGCCGCTTTGATGGTCACGGCGGTGTCGCCACCGGCCAGCGACAGCAGCTGCGCCTGCTCCAGTTTGAAGTTGTAGGCTTTTTCAAACGCCGGTAACGCATCGCTGCGTTCAATAAATTCCGCCGAGGCAGCCAGTTTGAAAGTGCCGCCTTTTTTCAGGTAAGCGCTGAGATCGTCCAGCGTGTTGAGGTTGTTCTTCTGCGCCACGTCGCCGCGCACCGCAATCGTCCAGGTATTGTTAGCTGGCGCGGGCGTCAGCCACACCAGATGATTTTTCTCGGCGTCGAGTTTTTTCACCTTCTCGTAGCCCTGCTGAGCGTTCTTCCACGCCGTGTCTTTTTCATCGTTGAAGAAAAATGCGCCGTTGCCGGTGTATTCCGGGTAGATATCCAGCTCACCAGCGGTGATCGCGCCGCGCACCACTTGCGTGGTACCGAGCTGGATTTTATTGACGGTTTTTACCCCATGTTTGTCCAGCACCTGCAGAATAATGTTGCCGAGTAGCGAGCCTTCGGTATCAATTTTGGAACCAACTTTCACCGGATCCGCCGCCTGCGCTGCACCCATGCTCATTGCCAATGCCATCATTCCCAATAAACCCTGCTTTATCATCCCGCTTCCCTCATTTGTTTTCATTGTGTGACTATCAAGCGTAGCCTGGCGAAAGGGGATAGGCGCGGTCAAGCGGCTTACTTCGTGCTTTTTTTGCTGTCAATTGCCTATCGGTTATAACCAAAACGCAGCACATATAACCAATTGGAATTTTCGATGTTAAGACTGCGGCTTATGCTCACAGTCCCACTCATTACAATAAATTACAAAACATCATGACCGACTTAGCCTCTCCGGCGCACGTCGCGCAGGCAGGGAATGTCCCCACCGGTGAGACCAAATGGATCCGCAGCGCGGCCGATGTCTCCGGGCTGGTGAACAACAGCAACGAATCGCGCAGCAACGCGCGCATCGTGATCGCCATTGCGCTGGGCGGCGTGTTCCTTGACGCCTACGATCTCGGCGCATTGGCGTTTGGCATCAAAGACTTGACGCGCGAGTTCCAGCTGACGCCCGCAGGCACCGGCATGGTGGCATCGGCGATTACCTTTGGTGCGATTGTCGGGGCGCTGATTGGCGGCTACCTCACCGACAAAATCGGTCGCTATCGTGTGTTTATGGCCGACATGTTTTTCTTCGTGGTGGCAGCGTTAGCCTGTGCGTTCGCGCCAAACGAATATGTGCTGGCCGGCGCGCGCTTTGTGATGGGCCTCGGCGTCGGGATCGACTTACCGGTGGCGATGGCGTTTCTCGCCGAGTTTTCGAAGCTGCGCGGGCAAGGCAATAAGGCCGCCAGCGTGGCGATGTGGTGTCCGACATGGTACGCGGCGATCAGTATTTCCTACCTGCTGGTCCTGCTGCTGTATGCGGTGTTGCCCGAAAGCCACACCGATTGGCTGTGGCGTTTGATTCTGGGTTTTGGTGCGGTGCCTGCGCTGCTGATCATCGCTATTCGCAGCCGTTACATGAGTGAGTCGCCGATTTGGGCAGCCAATCAGGGCAACCTCACAGGCGCGGCGGAGATTCTGCGCAACTCTTACAACATCAACGCGCAGGTGGCAGATGACGCCGATCTGACGCCGCAGAAAGCGGTACGTAAAGCCAGCTGGCGCAACTACGGCGCGCTGCTGCAGGGCGTCTATCGTCGTCGTACCATTCTGGCAACCGTCACCTCCATCGCCTCGTCGTTTGCCTATAACGCGGTGGCGTTTGGCCTGCCGGTGATTATCTCCAGCTTCTTTGCGCAATCGATGCTGACCACCATTCTGGTATCGCTGGCGCTGAATCTGCTGTTTGCCTTTGTCGGCGGCTTGCTGGCGGTGCGGCTGGTGCCGCGTCTCGGCGCGTGGAAGATGTCGGTGGCCGGTTACGCCTGTCAGTGCGTGGCGCTGCTGGGACTGGCGTTGATTGGTCGTCCGGAAGGCGGCGAACAGGCGGCGGTGGCGATTGCCATGCTGGCGCTGTTCCTGTTTGGTCAGGGCTTTGGTCCCGGCTCGCACACCATGACATTTGCCTCGCTAAGCTATCCGGCTTCGCTGCGCGGCGTGGGCGTTGGCTTCAACCAGACGCTGATGCGCGGCAGTTCCACCGTGTCACTGTTCGCCTTCCCGCTGCTGGTGGCGGCGTTTGGTACCGGCGTGTTCTGGGTGATTTTCCTTGCGCCGCTGATTGGCTTACTGGCGCTACTGGCGATTCGCTGGGAGCCGTCGGGTTACGACGTGGATGCGGAAGATTTTCAGTGATGGATTAACAGAGGTCGCCATAAATGGCGACCTTCGTCTTTAAGCCGTCAGGCGAAACTCGCCCAGCGTATTGGGAATGCGCGGGAAGGTATGCAAAAACCACGGCGTGAACTGCGCCGGATTCTCCTGCATCTCCTGCTGAATCTGCGCAATCGAGCGATAGCACCATGCATCCGCCTCCTCCGGGTTGAGGACCGGCTGCTCATCGCTGATGGCGAAGAACACGTGGCCATATTCATGCTCGGTCAAGCCGTTACTCAGCGGCAGGTTGTAGCTCAGCTCAAACACCGGCGTTAACGCAACATTCATGCCCATCTCTTCACGCAAACGGCGCTCGGCGGCATCGCGCGTGGATTCCTGCGGATAGGGATGACTGCAGCAGGTGTTACTCCACAATCCACCACAGTGATATTTAGTGCTGGCACGGCGTTGCAGCAGCACTTCATGGCGCGAATTGAACACGTAAACCGTCACCGCGCGATGCAGCAATCCTTTTTCATGCACTTCCAGCTTTTCCATTTTGCCGATAGGGCGATCGAGGTGGTCAACGAGAATAACTTCAATGGCGGGCATGACAACTCCTTCGGAAAATTCGCAGCTATTGTACACAACCTCCAAAGGGTTGATGGAGGAAATAGCGCACATTCCGTGCGTTAACGTGGGCACATTAAAGCGTAGCAGCCTGCGGAGAATTCAGCATAAAAAAGCGGGGAATGGCGTTAATAGAGAAGATGTGTGCGGTGTGTGAGAAGGCCGCCATGCATGGCGACCTTCTCCACAAAACTTACAGCTTAAAGCTTTGCACCACCTGCTCCAGCTGCACGCTTTGCTGCTGCATCGACTGCGCGGCGGCTGAAACCTGCTCGACGAGCGCGGCGTTCTGCTGAGTGCTGCCGTCCAGCTGGGTAATCGCCACGTTAACCTGATCGATGCCCATGCTCTGCTCGCGGCTCGCTGACATGATTTCGCTCATCAGCGTGGTCACGCTGCTGACGCCCTGCATCAGCTCATCCATGGTTTGCCCGGCCTGCTCCACCAGTTGGCTGCCGGTATCAATATTCGCCACCGACTCCTCAATCAGCTTCTTAATTTCACGCGCCGAGTTAGCCGAGCGCTGTGCCAGGTTGCGCACTTCCGAGGCCACCACGGCAAAACCGCGCCCCTGTTCACCGGCGCGCGCCGCTTCTACTGCGGCGTTCAGCGCCAGAATGTTGGTCTGGAAGGCGATGCTGTCGATGACGCTGATGATATCAACCACTTTGCGCGAAGAGTGATTAATCGCGCCCATGGTGGTGACCACCTGACGCACCACTTCGGTGCCGCGTGCCGCAACCTGCGACGCGCCATCCGCCAGCTGATTCGCATGCGTGGCGTTATCGGCGTTCTGACGCACCGTGCCGGTCAGCTCTTCCATTGATGCTGCCGTTTCAACAATCGAACTGGCCTGCGATTCGGTACGCGCCGAGAGATCGGCGTTGCCGCTGGCGATTTCACGCGAAGCCGCCGTAATCGCCAGCGCGCTGTCGCCCACCTGACGCATCAGGCCTTGCAGATAGGCGATGAACTGGTTGAAGCTCTGCGCCACGGCGTTGAATTCCGGGCTATTACTGGCGGGCAGACGCTGCGTCAAATCGGCACCGCCGGTCGATAAGGCTTCAATGTTGCTGTTCAGCACCGCGAGGCGTTTCATCATGGCGCGCACAAAGCCCAGCAGCACCAACAGCAGGATCACCGCCAGCGGAATCTGCACCAGCCCCAGACGCGTCAACATGCTGTGAGTTTGCGCATCCAGCAAGCTCGACGGCACATCGCTGGCGAGATACCACGGGCTACCGGCAATCGCCTGCACAAACAGCGTGTGTTCGCCATCTTCACCTGCAAAGGTGGTTTGCGCGGGCTGGCTGCCCGCCTGCGCCAGCAGACCTTTTAACGCGGACGCCATCGGCAGCTGGGTATCGGCGAGGTTTTCCAGCTTCGGCGCACCATCCACCAGCGCGGCGTTACCCACCACTTTACCGTCGGCTTCAACGATCAGTACGCGGCCCTGAATCGCCTCACCCATCTGTTTTGCCAGCTGGTTGAAGAAGCCGAGCGTCACGTCAATGGTCGCCACGCCCCATACGGTGCCATCGCGATAGATCGCCATCGCGCAGTTGGTACGTGGCTGCGGGCTGGCAGCATCCTGATAGGCTTTTGCCCATGCGCACTGGCCCTTCGGCGCGCTCAAACCATCTTTGTACCAGGATTGCTCCCAGTATTTGTCGGCGGCGTCCGAGTTCCAGTAAGTGTTGACCTGCAGCTGGTTACTGGCGTTGCGCGCAAAGAACGAACTGTCTTTCTCTTTGGCCGGATCGCGACGGTTCGGTAACGGCCAGATGCCACCGCCGAACACGTTACTGTCCTGATATTGGTTAACTAAGGCGGGCAGCAAGGTATCGATGGCTGCGCTATCCATCACGCCTGCGGCTTCGGTAATGGCGCGCTGCTGCGCCTGGACGCGGTTCATCTGCTCGACGATGCGTCCGGCCAGGCCGTCCACTTCGTAACGTACCAGACGACTTTCATTTTCGGAGAGTTGTGGAGCGATAAACTGATTAATTACCAGCACGGTAACCAGCATCAGACCGGCAAAAAAGGCGACCAGCGTCGCGGTGAAACGGGATTGTGTTGTTTTGAACATTATGTGTGCCCTTACCCTGGTTGGCGAGTTGCCTGATCGAGGTTAACGGCGTGTTAATGGGGAACTTGAGGTGAGCACGATCACAAAGCAGTGAAATAGTTGATTTGGGTGATAATTTAAAATCGTAGGGTCGGCATCGATGCCGACCTGATTTACGGAGCGGGAGTTTCAACCACTTCCTGGCGCGGCCGGAACACATGATTATTGCCGTCCGCCAGCAAACGTTGCAGCAGCTGCTGCCCACCGCGATCGTCAGCCTGCGCAAACTGGCGTTCGGCTTCGGTAATTGGCGTGGACCAGAGCAGATTCACGCGGTCGCCATCGCGTTTCGGCAGGCGGAATTGCGCCGCTTCGGGAGCGAGATCGTTGGCCAGCAGGAAGCTTTCAAAGCCAACCGGCGCCACTTCCGACGCCAGCGTATGCCCTTCGCCAATCCAGGTCAGGCGCGCCCACGGCAGATGAGCAAACTCAGCCAGCGCGCTCGCCATCTGCACTGCATTGGCTTCGGTCATCACTTCACCGTCTACCGCCATCGCCAGCTCGACGCGGCGATACTGCGGCGCCAGCTCGTCAAACAGGTGATCCACCTGCGGCATCGGACGGATCCCCATGCCCAGCGTCAGGAAATACCAAACGCCATTGTGCAAATGCTGCGAAATCGCCATTGGCGGCCAGTTGCCTTGATCGATGGAGTAATATTTTACCGATTCGCCAAATTGCGCCTGATAACACTGCATCAGCTCGCGCTGCACCACATCCCACAAGTGTCCGTCGTGCCAGTCACGCCAGAAGTGACGCTGCTGTTCAGCGCGCGCGTAGTAATCGTTGGTGGAGGCCGATCCCAGCGGTGCGGTCAGGCGATTCTCTTTGATGCAGGCAGCAGAAAAACTCACCTGCTTATCCTGATACAGACTCCAGCCAGGGATCACCGCCAGCAGCTGGCCGTAATACCACAGCGCGGCGCCGTCGTCGCTGGGCTCCCACAGCACCTGCAAGCCGGCGGGATCGAGCATCGGCTCGGCTTCCAGCGTGCGGCAATACTCGGCACTGAGCAGCGGCGCGATGCCCTGCTCCATCGCTTCACGATCTTCCTGCGCGGGCGCAGGCAGCAGGTTACGCAGCCAGCAGCCGCGCACCGCGTATTGGCTGCGAAACAGGTCATTCGGCCAGATATAAAAATAGGCCGTACGCGCATCCTGCTCGACGATCGCGGTTAGTGTGTGTTGCTGATTCGGCACCTCAGCAATCAGAGGTTGGTGGGTCATAACGCCTCGATATTACCTGGAGGAATCCATTTTCCCCGAGAATAGAGCAGGATCGGCACTCGTGCCATGTGACACAAGGGTAAAACTCTCAAAGTGCCAGAAGGGAAAGATGAGTGCGGCTTATCAATTGCCGCTTAACACGCTGACAAGCTTCAGATTAATTTGCGATTCTTTTACCATTTCACGTGATATGGTTTGCGCATTCACCTCTTTGGAGCTGCCATCATGGTGCTGCAAAACCTCGATCTGAACCTGCGTGACGTGGTTATTTTCGCGATGTTGGTGTGGCTGTTTATCCGTTATACATGGGTGATGACGTCGCTGACGCTATTGCTGAGCGGCGTGGCGTTGCTGGTGTTATTACCGCTTGATATCTATTACAGCCTGCTGCCGCTGGCGCTGATTGGCCTCGGACTTGGCATGATGCTGCACCATTATCAGCAACGTCAGCAGGCACTAAAACGTGAAGCGCGCACACCGCGCACCTACACGCAGAAAGAGGATGAGCTGCATTTGTAACGCTTAGCGGCCCATGCGCTGCATGGCGCGGGTATAAGCGCCGCGCTGAATCGACCAGCGCAGCAGCCCGGCAATCACCGCCATTTCCCGATCCACACGCCACTGCGTCAGCGGCCCAACCGGCTGCTGAATCTGCTGTTGTGCCCAGTCAGGCAACAATCCCATTCCCGCTTTCAGCATCACGCGCATTGCCGGTTTCGCCTGCCAGCTAGGTGCAGGCGCGTTAATCAGCAACTGCATCACCTCCAGCGTGCGCGCATCACAGAGCAACTCGGGCCGCATCATCTGTAGATACGCCTCAACCGCCTGCACGCTTTTCGGCACCCGCTGTGCGCCAAGCGCCTCGGCAACTAATGCCGCTTCCTGATAGTAACGATCCTGATCGGCCAGGCTGAGCTGCGGATTTTTGTAGCGCAGATGCGCCGCCAGAAAACGGCTGGTTTCCGCAACGTGTACCCAGGTAAGCAGATGCGGATCGCTGGCGGCATACGGCTTGCCCGCGTTATCGACACCGGTGACGCGTAGGTGAATCCGTTTGACGCGGTCGATAAGGATGTTGGCATCGGCGGTGTTACCGAAGGTGGTGACGGCGATAAACTGGCTGGTGCGACGCAGGCGGCCCATCATGTCCTGCCGGAAATTGGAGTGATCCCACACGCCCGCCAGCGCCGCCGGATGCAGCATCTGCAGCATTAAGGCGCTGATACCGCCGCACAGCATCGAGGGGAAGTCGCCATGGACGCGCCAGATTACGTGGTCCGGGCCAAATAAGCCGGGATCGCCAGGCGGTTGCGAAATGTCGAATTCGTTGAGTGACAGGCCGTTGAGGCGGAATACTTGCTGTTGGATGCGTTCGCGGATGTTCATGGGTTTGTGCGCTCATTGGCCTGGTCGACATGAATGCCGACCCTACAAATCACCGAAGCATAACATGTAGGGTCAGCATTCATGCTGACCGAGCGAAAGAGCGCAACAATCTTACTTACAGATAATCAAACTGCGCATCCTGCGTGCGCACTGAATCCAGTCCAATCATCACGTTGAATTTGCCTGGCTCGGCAACCTGCTGCATCTTCTGGTTCCAGAATTTCAGCGCATCAACGTCGATCTTAAACTTCACGGTCTGCGATTCACCGGCTTTCAGCATGATGCGCTGGAAGCCGCGCAGCTCCTGCACCGGACGGCTAATGCTGGCGACCGGATCGTTGAGATAGAGCTGCACCACGGTTGCACCATCGCGTTTACCGCTATTGGTCACGGTCACTGACGCTTCCACCGAGCCGTTACGCGGCATAGTGCGTGACGACATCTTCACTGGCGACACCGTGAAGCTGGTGTAGCTCAGGCCGTAACCAAACGGATAAAGCGGACCGTTCACCGCATCGTAGTAGTGCGAGGTGTACTTGTTCGGCTTGACGAAGTTGTAGGGACGACCGGTTGGCAAGTGGTTGTAATAAATCGGAATCTGGCCCACCGAACGCGGGAAGGAGACCGGCAGCTTGCCCGACGGGTTGTAATCGCCGAACAGCACATCGGCGATCGCGTTGCCGCCTTCAGTACCGCTAAACCAGGTTTCCAGCATCGCATCGGCTTGCTGATCTTCCTTCACCACCGTCAGCGGACGGCCGTTCATCAGCACGATCACCAGCGGTTTGCCGGTGGCCTTCAGTGCGGCCAGCAGCTTCTGCTGACTTTCCGGGATCACCAAATCGCTGCGGCTGGAGGCTTCATGCGCCATGCCCTGCGCTTCACCCACGGCAGCCACCACCACATCAGCTTTTTTCGCCTGCGCTACCGCTTCGTCAATCAGCTCCTGCGGTGAACGCTTGTCCACGCTGACCGCCTGCTCATACAGATTGAGGAAGTCCTGAATGCCTTTGTTGTCGGTGATGTTAGCGCCTTTGGCGTACAGCACCGTGCCTTTGCCCGCCATCGCATTGCGCACGCCTTGCAGCAGCGGAATCGACTGTTTCGCCACGCCGGCGGCCGACCAGCTGCCCATGATGTCGCGCTGGCTATCCGCTAGCGGACCCACCAACGCAATGGTGGCGTCTTTCTTCAGCGGCAGCGTTTCGCGCCAGTTTTTCAGCAGCACAATGCTTTTACGCGCCACGTCACGCGCTTCGGCGCGATGCAAACGGCTTTCCGCATTGGTGTCCTGCGGATCACTCTCTTTCGGCCCTAAATGACTGTAAGGATCGTTAAACAAGCCCATGTCATATTTGACGTTCAGCACATGGCGCGCGGCATCGTCCACTTCCGCCATGCTCACCGCGCCGCTCTTCACCAGGCCCGGCAGATATTTGCTGTAGTACTCGTCGCTCATGCTCATGTCGATGCCTGATTTCATCGCAATGCGCACCGCATCCTGTGGATCGCTGGCCACGCCGTGTTTAATCAGTTCTTTAATCGCACCGTGATCGCTAATGGTGATGCCTTTGAACTTCCAGTCGCCGCGCAGGATGTCTTTCAGCAGCCAACTGTCTGCCGTGGCCGGTGTGCCATTCAATGAGTTAAGCGCCACCATTACGCCACCGCTGCCCGCATCCAATGAGGCTTTATACGGCGGCAGATAATCCTGGAACAGGCGCTGCGGGCTCATGTCGACGGTGTTGTAATCTCGTCCACCTTCCACTGCGCCGTAGGCCGCGAAGTGCTTCACGCTGGTCATGATCGAGTAGCGATCCGCCGCGCTTTTGCCCTGCATGGCTTTCACCATGCTGCTGCCCATTTGCGCGCTGAGGAAGGTGTCTTCACCAAAGCCTTCCGAGCCGCGTCCCCAACGAGGTTCGCGGGACACATCAACCATCGGCGCCCACGTCATGTTGAGGCCGTCATCCGCGGCTTCATAAGCAGAGACGCGTCCCACCTCAGCGATGGCATCCAGATCCCAGCTTGCCGCCAGGCCAAGTGGAATCGGGAAAATGGTGCGCTGACCGTGCACCACGTCATAGGCGAAGAACAGCGGAATTTTCAGGCGGCTGAGCTGCATCACCTGATCCTGCATGGCGCGAATGTCCTGACGCGTCACGGTGTTAAAAATTGCCCCGACCTGACCGTGCTGAATCATGTCGCGAATCGCCGATTTTGGCGTATCCGGTCCTACGCTGATCAAACGCATCTGCCCGATTTTTTCATCAAGGGTCATTTTGCTGAGCAGCTGATTCACAAAGGCGTCGCGCGCCTGTTCAGTCATCGGATGTGGGCCAAACAGATCGTCCGCGAAAGCGGGTTGCATGGCTAAGGAGACAGCGAGGCTAACAGAGTAAATCCATTTCATCAGGTCGGGTTCTCTTAAGTGACTGCGCAATATCGAAATAACCGGGGCAGTTTGCCACAAGATGAGGATAGCAGGTAGCCGCCATGTCACACCGCGCTCCTGTCGCTGGCGCATGCTACAGTAAAAGCGCCATGTTAAAGACAAGGATAGGCCAATGAATAACAACACTTCGCACCCTACTCTGCTCGCCGAACTGCGTCGTCTGGTCGGATCGTCGAACCTGTTAACCGACGCGGAACAGACCGCGCGCTACCGTAAAGGTTTCCGCTCGGGCGAAGGCGAAGCGCTGGCGGTGATTTTTCCCGGATCGCTGCTTGAGCTGTGGCGTGCGTTGCAGGCGCTGGTGAGCGCCGATGCGATCATTTTGATGCAGGCCGCCAACACCGGCCTGACCGAAGGTTCCACGCCAAACGGCAACGATTACGATCGTCCGGTGGTGATCATCAGCACCTTGCGTCTGGATAAGTTGCAGCTGATCGACAACGGCAAACAGATCCTCGCCTTCCCCGGCAGCACGCTGTATCAGCTGGAAAAAGCGCTGAAGCCGCTTGGCCGCGAGCCGCATTCGGTGATCGGTTCCTCCTGCATTGGCGCCTCGGTAATGGGCGGGATTTGCAATAACTCGGGCGGTTCGCTGATCAAACGCGGTCCGGCCTACAGCGAAATGGCGCTGTTTGCGCAGATTGATGCCAGCGGCAAACTCAAGCTGGTGAACCATCTCGGCATCGATCTCGGCCATTCGCCGGAAGAGATGTTGGGTCGGCTGGATGACGATCGCTGGCAGCAGAGCGATGTGCGCTGGGATGAACGCCACGCCTCGGATCATGAATACGCCGAACGCGTGCGCGATATCCATGCAGAGACGCCAGCGCGCTTCAACGCCGATGAGCGTCGCCTGTTTGAAGCCTCCGGCTGCGCCGGTAAGCTGGCGGTGTTTGCCGTGCGTCTGGATACCTTCCCCACCGAACCGCAGCAACAGGTGTTCTACATCGGCACCAATAATCCGGCGGAACTGGGCGATATTCGCCGCCATATACTGGCGGAATTTACCCATCTGCCGGTGGCGGGCGAATATATGCACCGCGACATTTTCGACATCGCCGAGGTGTACGGCAAAGATACCTTCGTGATGATTGATAAACTCGGCACCGACAAAATGCCGCTGTTTTTCACCCTGAAAGGCCGCGTGGATGCCTGGCTGGGCAAGCTGAGCTGGGTGAAACCGCATCTCACCGATCGTTTATTGCAGCGCATCAGCAGCTGGCTACCGGCGCATCTGCCTAAACGCCTGAAGCAGTATCGCGACAAATATGAGCATCACCTGATGCTGAAGATGTCCGGCGACGGCGTCGCCGAAGCGCAGGCCTATCTGACCGAATATTTCCGCGAAGGCGGCGGCGCGTTCTTCGCCTGTGACGCCAAAGAGGGCGCGCACGCGTTCCTGCATCGCTTTGCCGCCGCCGGAGCTGCGGTGCGCTATCACGCGGTGCATGCCGATGAAGTGGAAGATATTCTGGCGCTGGATATCGCGCTGCGTCGTAATGATGAAGCGTGGTTTGAACGCCTGCCGCCCGAGTTCGATAACGATCTGATCCACCGTCTCTACTACGGCCACTTCTTCTGCCACGTGTTCCATCAGGATTACATCGTGAAAAAAGGCGTGGATGCGCATGCGTTAAAAGAGAAGATGCTGGCGATTTTAGCCGCGCGCGGCGCCGAGTATCCGGCCGAGCATAACGTGGGCCATCTGTATCAGGCGAAACCGCAGCTGCAGGCGTTTTATCAGCAGCTCGATCCCACCAACAGTTTTAATCCAGGAATTGGGAAAACCAGTAAGCAGAAAGGTTGGGCGGTCATAAAATAAACAACGATGTGGCCGTGTGTTAGGCCCCATCTTTTCCGATCCGTAGCGGCGCAATTAATTGCGTTGTTTTGACCTTTTCATCGCGGTCAAATTGCGCGATAAATCGCGCCGCTACAGTAGGTGCAATCACGTCATTATGGCAACGGATCGCTTTGCTGATCTTGTGCTGCGGCCACGGCGCGGCGCTCGATGATCATGGTCTGCGGCGTCGACAGCATAATGCCCTCTTTACGCAGACGCGTCAGAATATCGAACAGCAGATCGCTCTTGGCACCGGAAATCTGGCGTTGGCCGGCAACGTTGCCGGTGACGCTCAACACGATACCCGCCGGCGTCAAATCTTTGAACGACACGGACGGCTCCGGCGTCTCCAGGATACGTTCGTTCTCCTGATACACCTCCAGCAGAATTTCACGCACCCGCACCGGATCGATATCCAGCGGGAACGTCAGCAAGATGGTGACCACGCCCTGCGCATTACCCATGGTGGCGTTACGCACGTTCTGCGAAATAAATTGCGAGTTCGGCACAATCACCGTTGATTTGTCGCCGAGCTGAATTTCGGTGGCGCGCACGTTAATACGACGGATATCCCCTTCAATGCCGCTGATGCTCACCAGATCGCCCACTTTCACCGGGCGCTCGGTCAACAGAATCAGGCCGGAAATAAAGTTCTTCACAATCTCCTGTAAGCCGAAACCGATACCGACCGACAAGGCGCTCACAATCCACGCCAGTTTGTTCCACTGCAGGCCCATAATCGACAGCGTCAGCAGGATAATCAGCACGTAACCGATATTGCTAAACAGCGTCACCAGCGACACGCGCATGCCGACGTCCATGGTGGTTTTGGGCAGGAAATCTTTATCCAGCCAGCGACGCACCGAACGCAGCACATAAATGCCCACCACCAGACAGAGAATTGCATTGACCATGTGCGCCGGCACAATGTTCAGCGACTCCAGCCCTTTGCCGCCCCAGAACTCAATCACCTTCTGGATCAACTCAATCGGCGTTGATGAGGCAAAGGTGCCGTTCAGCAGTGCCAGCGCCAGAATGGCAATCAGCACGGTTTTACCCAGCGCGCTGAGCAGCGTCGCCGCCTGTTGCAGGTAACGCTCATCAATATTCAGCGTGGTTTGCAGGCGCTTGCCGGTGGCATTGCTGGTGGAGAACAGGCTTTCGCAGCCGTCATTCACCAGATGGCTGAGGAAGTAGAACGAACCAAACAAAATGCCGCACCAAATCACTTCATAGCTAAGGAAGCGCGCCAGCGTGACGTAACCGATGATCAGTGAAATCAGGATGCCGAGCGCCGTCAGCATCAGCGCCAGCTGCACCAATCCCACCAACGTTGAACGCGCTTCAGGCTGCTGACCTTCCTGCACCATGCGGCGGCGTACGCGGTTGATGCGCATGCCGATCGCCAGTCCGGTACTGCCAATCAGCAGCGCGGTCAAGCCGTTAGCAAAAATGGTGGTATTCAGGCTGGTGCCGACGCTGTAGTTGAAGGCTTCTACCGTCTGGAAAATAAACACCAGCGCCGCAGTGAACGGCGGGAACGGCTTCAGGGCTTGCGCGACTTCGTTGGAGATGGCCGGCAAACGCCAGCTTGGGCGACGTGTGGAGAGAAACGCGCGGCCTAAACCGGCAATCAAGCCGCAATAGACGCTGAGCTGCACCAGCCGATCAACAAAATCCTGCACATCACCCGAGACTTCATCACGGCGCGTAAAGGCCAGCGCGATGAAGTTAAAGGTGATCACCACCGCGGCCAGCGTGGTGAGCGCGGTGGTGGCGGCGAGGAAGCTGCGACGTAAGCGCCCTTCCGGCATCTTATGAATGCTGACCCAGGCAAAGAACTCTTCGCTGTAGCGACGGCCCAGCGTCATCACCAGCATCGCGGCAAACAGCCAGGCCACGGTGCCGAAACGCCAGCCAGATTCCCACGACAGCGCGGCGGTGTCCTGCAATTCAGTAATGAACTCGCTGATCTTCTCGCCATCAAGATCCTGACTGCTAACCAGCGGCGCCCAGAAGCGCGGGCCAAGGATACTGCCAGAGTTCAGCGCCAGCTGGCTTTTCAGCTGGTCACGACGCAGGTTGACGATCTGCGATGACAGCACCAGCGCACCGTTTTTGATGCCATCGGCTTGTTTGATCTGATCGTCCAGCTTGGCTTTCTGGCTCTCCAGCGCCGCACGTTTGCGCGTCACTTCAGGCGTCTCTTTCACGCCGCTGTCGGCTTTCGGTGCCGGGCCAAGAACCGCCAATTGCGCATCCAATTGCTGGCCCTGCGGGATCAACGCCTGGCCGAGGGTTTCGGCATTACCGGAAAGCTCCAGCGCCATCTCATTAAGCTGGTTGAGCTGGCTTTCATTGGTATCGCCCGAGACCTGGCCTTTAATTTTGTCGAGAATTTTCTGCATCTTAGGCAGCTCGACCGAGGCATTCACCTTGGGTGCGGCGTCCTCTGCCTGATCGTTGGGCGGCGTATCTGCGGCCACGCTCAGCGTGGGAGCTAACAGCACAAGCAGCAGTAAAAACGGGGTAAACAGATGACGAAACTTGAACATATGAATGAGATTCCAGCGTAATAACAGCCGATAAACGCAAGTGCGATCGTGAATGGCGGCTAGTTTAAGACGTTGCCGACACTGAAACTATAGGAATGAAGGTGTAAAACTTTGGCGCTAACGATAAGCGTTTTTGCAGATGAGCTTAACAACACAACGCACAATCTGTAGCGGCGTAATCTATTGCGCATCCTGCAGAATCTGCAATGGGCAATAGATTGCGCCGCTACGGTATGTGCGTGCTTTAAATCCAGTTATTCATTATTCGCGGTCAAACCTGACTTCTGCTTTTTGTACGCCAGCGCAGCGGCCGGAACCGGTGCGGCTTTGCCGGTTTCCAGCCAGTCGCGCAGGCGGTTGGCATCGGCGAAATGGGTATATTTACCAAAGGCATCCAGCACCACCAGCGCCACCGGACGGTTATTGATCACCGTACGCATCACCAGGCAGTGCCCGGCTTCATCGGTATAACCGGTTTTGGTCAGCTGGATGCGCCAGTCGTTTTTGTACACCAGATGATTGGTGTTACGGAACGGCAGCGCGTAGCTCGGATGTTTGAATACGGCGGTGTCTTCTTTGGTGGTGCTCAGTTCGCCAATCAGCGGGTACTGTCGCGTGGCTTTCAACAGCTTGACCAGATCTTCCGCGCTGGAAACGTTCTGAATCGACAGGCCCGTCGGCTCGACATAGCGCGTGTGCGTCATGCCAAGTGAGCGTGCTTTGGCGTTCATGGCGCGAATAAACGCATCGTAACCGCCCGGATAGTGATGCGCCAGGCTGGCGGCAGCGCGGTTTTCCGAGGACATCAGCGCCAGTAGCAGCATGTTGCGGCGGCTAATTTCGCTGTTCAGTTTGACGCGGGAGAACACGCCGCGCATCTCAGCGGTATGGCTGATATCCACCGACAGCATTTCATCCATCGGCAGTTTGGCATCCAACACCACCATCGCCGTCATCACTTTAGTGAGTGAGGCGATCGGACGTACGCGGTTAGGATGGCTGGAAAACAGCACTTTGTTGTTTTCCAGATCGACAATCATGGCACTGCCGGAGGCGATTTGCGGTTGGGCAATCGGCGCCAGGTTTGCGAGTGCCGCCGGCGCAGCGAGCGCGGGCGTTATAGAGGCTGGCGCGGCTACAAACAGCGCCAGCGACAGCAAGGAAATACGCATTTTTGCAGACATCGTGTCAAAAAAATCCGGTCAGGAGTTTTGCGCTGTGTTGAGACACAGGCCGCCCGCAACAATCCAGACGGGATGCGGGCTGGCAGCAGTATCATACGCACTTACCTGAGAAATTTCTTATTGAGATTGTTTCCGGGCGTTAAAAAGGTCGCCATGAATGACATGATGCTCGTCAATTAAGATATGAAAATCCCTGATTACCGAAAGCACAGCTTGTAGCGGCGCAATTCATTGCGCGATAAATCGCGCCGCTACGGAAGGTGCGGTGATTTGATACGGCGCTTACCTGATCGGCATTACGCCATTGATGCCGACCAGGCTTTCCTCAGAACAATCGTGGCCCGTAACCCCACAGAACCACTGTCAGCGCCAGCAGCACTTCAAACACCAGCACACCAATCGCCAATGTTGATCCGGAGAAGCGCAAGCTCTCATCACGGTCGATGCTCAGGAACACCGGGATGCCGACGTAAAGCAGATAACCGGTGTAAACCAGCGCCATCGCGCCCACCAGCACGCACAGCCACACCAGCGGGTAGAGCGCCACCAGCCCGCTGAGGAACAGCGGCGTGGCCACATAGCCGGCAAACACCGTACAGCGCTGCAAGCTGGGACGCTGCGGATAGTTACGCGCCATCCAGTGGATCACGCGGCCCATTACCGCCACGCCGCCGAGGATAATCAGATAGAACAGAATGCCAAGACCGATACCGGTCAGTAGATTGAGTTGTACGAACTGCCCTTCGCCCAGATTCCAGCCCAGCTGCGTGGTACCGATAAAGGCGCAGATCACCGGGATCGCCGCCATTAGCAGAACATGATGGGTGTAATGGTGCGAAACGCTCTCATTTTCCTGTTTAATATCGCGCATTTCCTGACCTGGATGCGCCAGTAAACCCCAGACATGATTCATACATTTACTCCTTTGCTGCGATGGGCTGCCCTTACAGCCAACGGCCTGATCAACGGAGGCAGCGTTAGCTCAAGTATAATCGTCGTCGCCGTTTTTGCGGGGCACCACACAAATTAAGCCGCTGGTATACACTAATAGCGATTTCACACTTTGCAGGGAGGATAATTTGCATCTCGATATCAATGGATTAATCACCCAATACGGTTATCTGGCGCTGCTGATTGGTTGTATTGCCGAAGGGGAAACGTTCACGTTGTTGGGCGGTGTGGCGGCGCATGAAGGCTTATTGCACTTCAGCGGCGTGGTGCTGGCGGCGATGATCGGCGGCATTATTGGCGATCAGCTGCTGTTCTGGCTGGGACGCCGTTATGGCACGCGCATTTTGCGCCGTTTCAGTAAACATCAGGAAACAATTGGCAAGGCTAAGCGGCTGATTCAAAAACACCCGAGCCTGTTCGTGATTGGCGTGCGCTTTATGTACGGCTTCCGCATTGTCGGGCCGATCATTATTGGCACCAGCCGCCTCAAGCCGCTGCGTTTCTTCATTCTGAACGTGATTGGTGCGGCGCTGTGGGCGCTGATCTTTGTCTCGCTTGGCTACTTTGCCGGACAGATTGTCGCGCCGTGGCTGCACAAGATCGATCAGCACCTCAAGCCGCTGTTGTGGCTGGCGGCGGCGGTGATTTTTGGCATCGTCTTGCGTTACATCATTCGCCACTGGAATCACCGCCGCGCCGGTTGATTACGAGTGGTACCCCTTAAACTGCGGATTGGCCAACATAAAACCACCGTCGACAATAAACGATTGTCCGGTGGTATAAGTTGCCCACTCCGAACAGAGCCATGCCACTAAACTTGCCACTTCACGCGTATCGCCGGGACGCCCAATCGGGATTTCCGGCATACGTCGTCCTTGCTGGTCATCTTTCATATCGTTCATCGCCGTGGCAATTGCGCCCGGTGCGACCGCGTTCACCAGAATATGGTGCGGTAAGAGACTCAGCGCCATCGATTTGGTCAAGCCGCCGAGCGCATGTTTGGCAGCGGTATAGGCGGAGGCATCCGGCAGCGGCGTGTGTTCATGCACCGACGTAATGTTGATGATGCGTCCGCCGTCGCCCTGATCAACCATATGGCGCGCGGCAATCTGCCCGCAAAGAAACGCGCCATCGACATCCACGTTGAACACTTTGCGCCAATCCTCAAAGGTGACATCGAGAAAGTCGGCTTTGGTCATCACGCCGGCATTACACACCAATACGTCAATGCGCCCCAGTGAGTTGATCAGCTGCGTCAGTTGCTGTGCGCCGGCTTGCGGATCGGAGAGGTCAACCTGCCGCACCTGCGCCTGCTGTCCACGACTTTCCACCATGCGCGCGGTTTCCTGGGCGCCCTCTTCATCCGAACTCCAGGTGATGCCCAGCGTATAACCCGCTTCGGCCAGCATCACCGCACAGCTGCGGCCAATGCCTGAACTGGATCCGGTAACCACAGCGACTTTCTGTTTTCCTATGCTCATAACATTCTCCTGATTGAGGGTGTCTTTACAGTATAGAAGTTATCCTTCTGTGCCTCGGGGCCGCCGAATCTGCCGTTTCGTCTATAGTTAACAATTACCTACGGCAAAGGGGGCACGATGAGCGAGATTAAACGCAGAATAGACGACCATGGCGTGATTGGTGATTTACGCACCTGCGCACTGATTGCTAACGATGGCACCATCGATTATCTCTGCTGGCCGGCGCTCGATAGCCCGTCGGTTTTCGCCGCGCTACTGGACAGCGATGAGGCCGGCCTGTTCTCCCTCGCGCCGGACTGGAAAAATGCCCGCCAGCAACAGCTCTATTTACCGGATACCAATATTCTGCAAACCCGCTGGCTGGATGACGCGGGCGTGGCAGAGATCACCGATTACATGCCGATCTGCGATGAGCAGAGCAAAGTGCCGCGTATCGTGCGCCGCGTAAAGATGGTACGCGGCACCGCCACCTTTCATCTGCTGTGTGCGCCACGCCACGACTACGCGCGTGCCGAAACCACCACCGAACTGCGGCCCGGCGGTATCGCCTTCCTTGCGTCGGGGCAACCGGCGTTGCGCCTCAGCGCTTCGGTGGTGATGACGCGCGAGAACCACAGCGCGGTAGCGGAATTTACCCTGAAAGCCGGGGAAACCGCTGAGTTTGTCTTTGGTAACGATGACGATCCTAACGTGGCCACCATCGCCACCGAGCACTGTTTCCACGACACGCTGGAGTACTGGCGACGCTGGAGCAGCCACAGTTCCTATCGCGGCCGCTGGCAGGAGATGGTGACGCGTTCGGCGCTGGCGCTGAAGTTACTCACTTCGCATCAGCACGGTTCCATCGCCGCCGCCGCTACTTTCGGCTTACCCGAAGAGTTGGGCGGCGAGCGCAACTGGGATTATCGCGCCTCGTGGATCCGCGATGCCTCATTCAGCATGTACGCGCTGATGCGCCTCGGCTACACCGAAGAAGCACGCGACTTTACCAAATGGGTCGGCCGCTGCGTTGAACACAGCCACGATGACACGCCGCATCTGCAGGTGATGTATCGCCTCGACAGCGGCACCGAGCTACACGAAACCGAGTTGCTCAATCTTTCCGGCTACGCCAATTCACGTCCGGTGCGCATCGGCAATGATGCCTGGCGCCAGACGCAGCTCGATATTTACGGCGAGTTGATGGATGCCATCTACCTCGCCAATAAATATGGCGAGGCAATTTCGCATCGCGGCTGGAAGTACGTCTCCGATATGATCGATTACGTCTGCGTGAACTGGAATCAGCCCGATGCCGGAATCTGGGAGATGCGCGGCGAGCCGGAACATTTCCTGCATTCACGCCTGATGTGTTGGGTCGCGCTCGATCGCGCACTGCGCCTTGGCCTGAAACGTTCGCTGCCGATGCCGTACGACCGCTGGGATAAGGTGCGCAGCGAGATCCGCGACGATATCTGGCAGAACTTCTGGAACCCGGAGCTGGGCCATTTCACCGCGACGCGCGGCGGCAATTTCCTGGATGCTTCGATGCTGCTGATGCCGCTGGTGCGCTTTGTCAGCTCCACCGATCCCGACTGGATTTCGACGCTGGACGCGATTAAAACGCATCTGGTGAGCGACGGTTTAGTCCGACGCTATAACATTCACGAGACGCCTGCCGATGCTTTAACCGGCGGAGAAGGATCTTTCGGTGCCTGCTCATTCTGGTATGTGGAGTGTCTGGCGCGAGCGGGTCGCGTACATGAGGCGCATTTTGAGTTTGAAAAGCTGCTGAGTTACGCCAATCCGCTTGGTTTGTACGCCGAAGAGTTCACCTCACACGGCGAAGCGTTAGGTAACATGCCGCAGGCGTTGACGCATCTGGCGTTAATCAGTGCCGCTTTTTTCCTCAATCGTAAACTGAGTAATGAAGTGACGCTGTGGCAGCCGTAAAAATTCACATTTTGGGCTGCGGATCGACGGGAATTGTCGGGTAAAGACAAGGAATTGCGTAAAGTATTTGCAGCCAGTAAAAATCCTGATTTCCATCAATGCGCCAATGCACATATAATGCGCAGCGGGTCATACTGACCACGATGGATTCGACACACTGACAAGCCTGAAACATGGCCATAACGACTTGAAAAACATGAAAATGAGCATTCGCGCGTTCGCTTCACTCGCCCTCGCACTGGCGGCGTTCAGCCAGTCGGCATTTGCAGTAGTCTATCCGCTGCCGCCGGCTAACAGCCGTCTGATCGGCGAAAACATTGAAATCACTGTCCCTGATGACAGCAAACTTCCGCTGGAAGCCTTTGCTGCACAGTATCAGATGGGCCTCAGCAATATGCTGGAAGCCAATCCGGGCGTTGACGTTTATCTGCCAAAAGCTGGCACTAAAATGATCATCCCACAGCAGCTGATTCTGCCTGACGCGCCGCGTGAAGGCATCGTGATCAACAGCGCTGAGATGCGTCTTTACTACTACCCGAAAGGCACCAAGACCGTGGTCGTGCTGCCAATCGGTATCGGCGAGCTGGGTAAAGATACGCCGGTCAACTGGACGACCAAGGTTGAGCGTAAGAAAGATGGCCCAACCTGGACACCAACCAAAGCGATGCACGCAGAGTATGCGGCACGCGGCGAGAGCATTCCTGCGGTGTTCCCAGCGGGTCCGGATAACCCGATGGGCCTGCACGCGCTCTATATCGGCCGCCTGTATGCGATTCACGGCACCAACGCCAACTTCGGTATCGGCCTGCGCGTAAGCCACGGCTGTGTGCGTCTGCGTGCTGACGACATCAAATGGCTGTTCGACAACGTGCCGGTTGGTACGCGCGTACAGTTCATCGATCAGCCGGTGAAAGCCACCGTTGAGCCAGATGGTTCGCGCTACGTGGAAGTACACAATCCGCTGTCGACCACCGAAGAGCAGTTCAATTCACGCGAAGTGGTGCCGATCAATCTGACTTCCGCTGTGACCAAAGTGATTGCCGATGCCAGCACCAACCAGGATGCGGTCAACAACGCTATCCAGGCGCGTAACGGTATGCCGATCAAAATCAACGGTCCAACTGGCGAAGTGCAGCCAGCACCGGTGCCGGTTCAGGAGTCTTCTGACGCATTGCCGAAAGAAGAGCCAATGACGCCGCAAGGTATCAACGGCGCAGCGCCAGCAGCGCAGCCGGCCACCAGCCTGTAATCGCGAGTTAATAAGCGCAATAAATTGCGCCGCTACAGATACATGCACCTACCGTAGCGGCGCGATTCATCGCGCAACGTTAATCAATCACGCGGTCGTCGAAACGCCAGCCAACCCGCCACCAGGGTAAACGCCAGCACTACCAACACCAGCAGCAAAAAGCCGTGCGGATTATTCGCCAGAGGAATTCCGCCGACGTTCATGCCAAAAAATCCCGCCACGATATTGATCGGTAACGCCAGCACGGTAATCACCGTCAGCAAAAACAGCGTGCGGTTGCTCTGCTCCATCAATCGTGCGGCAATCTCTTCCTGCAGCAAACGAATCCGCTCCATCAAACTCGCCAAATCATTCAGCGCCACGCTGAACTCTTCGGTGAAAATTCGCAGCTCGCCCAGGGGTTCACGCTTTAGCCATTTGGGCGGACGATTCAGCAAGCGGAACAGCGCCGCTGGTTCCGGTGCCAGCAAACGCTGCACGCGCAGCAGCATACGACGCAGTTGTCCCAGCTCGCGGCGATTGGTTTTGATCGCCGCACTCAGCAAGCGCTCTTCAATCGCATCCACCGCCTGACTGGAACGCCGCACCACTTGCTCCAGCTGCGCTTCCTGCTCGCCAAGCAGCCACAGCAGCATCGCATCCGGCTCGGCGAACTTCAGTTCATTCATCTGCTGATGCATGCGTTCGATCATGCCAACCGGGCGAAAACGCGCGGTGACCACCACACGCGGGCAGCACCACATCCACAACGTGGCGTTCTGCGTGCTGCGCTCCTCTTTACTGAAGGTGACGTCATTGAGTACCGCCAGCAGCGCATCATTTTGCTGGGCTAAACGGGTGCGCGGCGAAGCAGAATGTATCTCGTCGAAAAAATCGTGGTCTACGCCAAAGTGGTCCTGAACCCAGCGTTCAGCACGCGCGTGATTAAGGTTGATGTGCAGCCAGATAAAGGTCGACTCCGGCAGCTGCTGCTGCGCCAGCTGGGCCGCTTCGCGTGCATTGAGCCGCTGTGGCAGCGACGCGGGCGTAAAAAGATAACCATGAATCAGTCCGGCGACGTCGTTATTGAAGTCCGGCAGCGAGGCGAGCGGTAGTACGGGCTGGAGCATTAGCAGGTCATTCCCGAGCGGTCAGATCCACAGCGTGCGACAGGGATGTTGCAGCAAGATGACACCGGGCGTGCGCCATCATCATTCTGTCATACAAACCACGTATCACACTGCCATTAACGGGTGCCGTTCGAGCATCGTGATTTAACACTGAGGTGTTTTATGGCTGAAAACAGTTTACCTGCATCGACCTCCTCGTCCCACAGCGGACGCCCGAACCTTAACCGCGGCAACGGCCCTGCCTCACGTCTGATCTTTGTACTGTTGCTGATCGCTGGCCTGCTGTATGCCGGCATCAACCTGTTTAATGACGTTGAAGAGACCGGTGCGCCGGTCACCAGCTACATACCGTTCCTGCTGCTCGGCGTGGCGCTGATCATTGCGCTCGGTTTTGAATTTGTGAACGGTTTCCACGATACCGCCAACGCCGTCGCCACGGTGATCTACACCCATTCACTGTCGCCGGGCGTGGCGGTGATGTGGTCCGGTTTCTGTAACTTTTTGGGCGTGCTGCTCTCCAGCGGCGTGGTGGCGTTCGGCATCATCTCGCTGCTGCCGGTGGAGTTAATTCTGCAAGCGGGCAGCGGCCACGGCTTTGCCATGGTCTATGCGCTGCTGTTCTCGGCGATTATCTGGAACCTCGGCACCTGGTATTTTGGTTTACCGGCCTCATCTTCGCATACGCTGATCGGTTCGATTATCGGCGTTGGCGTGGCGAACGCCTTGCTGCATGGCCGCAGCGGCACCAGCGGCGTGGATTGGGATCAGGCAATTAAAGTCGGGTATGCGCTGCTGCTGTCGCCGATTGTCGGCTTCGTCTGCGCCGCACTGCTGCTGCTGGCGATGAAAGCCTTTATCCGCAATCGCCAGCTGTATGAAGCGCCGAAGGGCAACCAGCCGCCGCCGGTGTGGATTCGCGGCTTGCTGATCCTCACCTGCACCGGCGTCTCTTTCGCACACGGCTCGAATGACGGGCAGAAAGGCATGGGCCTAATCATGCTGATTCTGGTCGGCACCATGCCGATTGCCTATGCGTTGAACCGCTCGCTGCCGCCGGAGCAGATTCCGCGCGTCGCCGCCTTAACCCAGGTGACGGAACAGCAGCTGCTGACGCTGCAACCGGCGCCCGCCGCCATGCCCGCGCCGCGCGAGGTGCTGACCGAATTTGTGCGCACCAGCCAGAATCGTCCACAGGTGTTGCCGGCGCTCGGCATGATGCTGGGCGATATCGGCGACCAGATTCGTCGCTACGGCTCGGTGGAGAATATTCCGGCGCAGGCGGTGACCAACACGCGAAACGACATGTATCTGGCCTCCGAAACCATTAAGCATCTGCAAAGCACCAAAGTAGCGCTGCCGGAAGAGACCGCGCGCAACCTGGCGGCGGTGAAGAAAGAGCTGGATGCCGCCACGCGCTTTATCCCGATGTGGGTGAAAGTGGTGGTGGCGATAGCGCTGGGTCTCGGCACCCTGGTTGGCTGGCGTCGCATTGTGGTGACGGTGGGCGAACGCATAGGCAAAACCCATCTGACCTACGCGCAAGGTGCCAGCGCTGAGCTGGTAGCGATGGCGACCATCGGCGCGGCCGACGCGTTTGGCCTGCCGGTTTCTACCACGCATGTGCTCTCTTCCGGCGTCGCCGGTACGATGGCCGCCAACCGTTCAGGTCTGCAACTCGCCACCATCCGCAATCTGGCGATGGCGTGGGTGCTGACGCTGCCGGTGTCCGTGTTACTTTCGGGGTTGCTTTACGCCCTGTTTATCCACTTTTAACTGCGGTAAACAACGGCGGCGCACGGGGGTTTGCCGATGAAGCGTTATTCGCTCAGCGCTTGCGCGGCCGTCTGCCGGCCGTGTTGCTGGTGCAGACGCAGCGTGATAGCAAACGCCCCCAGCACCATCAGCGCCGCCGCCAGATAGACCGATTGCATGCCCCAATGCCCTATCAGCAAGCCCGCCACCGGACCGGTTAATCCCAGTCCTAAATCGAGAAATGCCGAATAGGTGCCGAGTGCCGAACCCTGATCCTGCTGCTGTACACGCTTCACCGCTTCCACGCCCAGCGCCGGGAACACCAGCGAGAAACCGCCGCCGGTGAGAAACGCGCCCAAATCCACCAGCCAGATGCTGTCGGCCTGCCAAATCAGCAGCAGTCCGGCACACTCCAGCACAAATGACACCAGCGACACCTTCAGGCCACCGAAACGCGTGATGTAGCGACCAAAACCGAGGCGCACAATCACAAAGCCGAGGCTGAACAGCGTCAGCGCGAACGCCGCACCGCTCCAGTCGCGGCTGGCGAAATAGAGCGTGATAAAGGTGGAAATTACGCCGAAACCGATGGTGCCAAAGCCAAGCGCCAGCCCAAACATCCACACGCGGCTGACCACGCGATGAAACGGAATGCGCACGCCGGCGGAGACGCTGACGCCCGCTTTGCGACTCGCCATCCAGAATCCGGCAACGCCCATGATCGCCACCAAACCAGCAAAGCCGCTGATGCCAAACCACTGATTCAGCAGCACGCCGAGCGGTGCACCAATCGCCATGGCGAAATAGGTGGCTACGCCGTTCCACGAGATCACCCGCGCGGTTTGCAGCGGACCGACAATGTTCATGCCCCACAGCGTCGATCCGGTACTGCTGAAGCTTTCGCCCACGCCGAGGAACAAGCGCCCCGCCGCCAGCAGCGCCAGGCTCAGCAGCGGCATGTCACTGCACAGCGCGGCGATAATCGATAACACGCCGCTCATGCCGCAGAACACTAATCCCATCATCACCACGCGCTTCGGACCAAAGCGATCCGCCAGACGACCGGAGTGCGGGCGGCTTAATAGCGTAGCGAAATATTGCAGGCTGATGATTAATCCGGCGATGAACGAGCTGAATCCAAGCTGGTTATGCACGAATCCCGGCAGCACCGCGAGCGGCAAACCCACCGAAAGGTAGCAAAAGAAGGTGAAAACAATGACGGAGAGAATACGTTTATTTAACTGAGCGTTACTCAGTACAGCGGCGTCAGACATGGAAAGTGGCGTCGGGAACGGTGATGAAAATGGACAATAACTATAACCTTAGCCTGCTAAGAGATCGCGACTTTTTTAGTTATAAAGTACTAACAGATTGGAGGAAATAATGAGCACACATCCGGTCTTTCATATGGCGCAATAAATCGCGCTGCTACGAAATGTGCGTATTGGTGATTATGCGATGATACGTGTTGCATGTCGGTCAATTGCATCAGCAATATCGGCGGAAACGCGCAAGGTGCGCACTTCGCTGAACAAGCCGTCGGCTTGGTGATACGCCTTGCGCAGGTAGCCAAGCCACTGCTTGATGCGCGCCACGTGATACATGCCGGTATCGCCCTGCTTTTCCAGCTGAGTATACTTAAGCAACAAGGCAACCACGTCGGGCCACGCCATCGGCGCTTCGTTGTACTTCACCACGCGCGCCAGATTCGGCACGTTGAGCGCGCCGCGCCCTATCATCACCGCATCGCAGCCGGTAATGCGCATGCAATCCTGCGCGTCCTGCCAGTTCCAGATCTCACCGTTGGCGATCACCGGAATGCGCAGACGCTGGCGGATTTCGCCAATCGCCTGCCAGTTAATGCTGTCGGCGCGATAACCGTCTTCTTTAGTACGACCGTGCACCACCAGCTCGCTGGCACCGGCTTGCTGCACCGCATCGGCAATCTCAAAACGACGATCGCCAGAATCCCAGCCCAACCGCACTTTCACCGTCACCGGCAGATGATCCGGCACCGCTTCACGCATCGCTTTCGCGCCGCGATAGATCAGTTCGGGATCTTTCAGCAAGGTGGCACCGCCGCCGCTGCCATTGACCAGCTTTGACGGACAGCCGCAGTTGAGATCAACGCCCCAGGAACCGAGTTCCACCGCGCGCGCGGCGTTCTCGGCCAGCCACTCGGGGTATTGCCCGAGCAGCTGCATGCGAACGCGCGTGCCTGACGGCGTGCGGCTGTGATTATGCAGCTCAGGACACAAACGATAGAAGGATTTTACCGGCAGCAGCTGATCGACCACGCGCAAAAACTCGGTCACGCACAAGTCATAATCATTCACCCCGGAGAGCAGCTCACGCACCAGCGAATCAAGCACGCCCTCCATCGGCGCCAGCAACACCCTCATGACGTTAGGCGTTCCCGGTTTTCTTTGGCGCCGGACGACGACGACCGCTGTTGGCGGCTGGCGCAGCCTGGCTTGCGCCCTGCGCTGGACGACGCGCGGAACGCGCTTCACCCTGCGGACGTGGCGCATTGCCGCTGTGCGGGCGAGAAACGTTGCCGCCCTGACCGCGACCCTGGCCTTGACCACGTCCACCTTGACCGCGACCGCCGCCCTGCTGCTGACGACCGTTCTGGATTGGCTCGGCTTTGATGCTGGGATCGACTTCGAAACCAGGCAGCTCGATGCGCGGGATTTCACGCTTCAGCAGACGCTCAATGTCACGCAGCAGTTTGTGTTCATCAACACACACCAGCGACAGTGCCGCGCCGGTAGCAGCCGCACGGCCGGTACGACCGATACGGTGCACGTAATCTTCCGCCACGTTTGGCAGCTCGTAGTTCACCACGTGTGGCAGCTCTTCGATATCCAGACCACGCGCCGCGATGTCGGTCGCGACCAGCACGCGAATGCCGCCGGATTTGAAGTCAGCCAATGCACGGGTACGCGCGCCCTGGCTCTTGTTGCCGTGGATCGCGGCGGCGGTAATGCCGTCTTTGTTCAGCTGCTCAGCCAGATGATTGGCGCCGTGTTTGGTACGGGTGAACACCAGCACTTGCTGCCAGTTATCACGACCAATCATCAGCGACAGCAGTTCCCGCTTGCGCTTCTTATCCACGAAATGCACTTGCTGTGAAACTTGCTCAGAGGCGGTGTTACGACGCGCAACTTCAACCTGTTCTGGGTTGGTAAGCAGTTTTTCCGCCAGCGTTTTGATCTCGTCAGAGAAGGTGGCAGAGAACAGCAGGTTCTGACGCTTAGCAGGCAGACGCGCCAGCACGCGACGGATGTCGTGGATGAAGCCCATATCGAGCATACGATCCGCTTCATCCAGCACGAGGATTTCAACCTGTGACAGATCAACCGCGTTCTGGTGAGCCAGATCGAGCAGACGGCCCGGTGTCGCCACCAGCACGTCAACGCCGCCGCGCAGTTTCATCATCTGCGGGTTGATGCTCACGCCGCCAAATACCACCAGCGAACGGATATCGAGATATTGGCTGTACTCACGCACGTTCTCGCCAACCTGAGCCGCCAGTTCGCGGGTCGGGGTCAGGATCAACGCACGCACCGGACGGCGGCCACGCGCCGTGGACGGTTTTGCAGTCAGACGCTGCAGCAACGGCAGCGTAAAGCCGGCGGTTTTACCGGTGCCGGTTTGGGCGCTCGCCAGCAGGTCACGACCAGCCAGCACCACAGGAATGGCCTGACGCTGAATCGGCGTCGGCTCTTGGTAGCCTTGTTCTGCTACCGCACGCAAAATATCGGCACTTAAGCCGAGAGAGTCAAATGACATGCAGGTGTATTACTCCGAACCGTCCTGACCGCCGTAGGCGATGTAGTTTTCAGGAGGGATATGACGCAAGCGCGGGGCTCACGTGTGAAAAGGGCACAAACTACCATGCGTAAGGGCGCGAGTTTAGCAGCTTTCCGCGCAGACAGCATCCATAAAAAAAGGAGCCGCATTGGGCTCCTTTTTGTCAGGTCCGCAGGGTTGCGGTCCCTAATCGATCAACTGCGCTTCTTCTCGATGCGCTGAACCGGCTCTTTCGCCAGCAGTGAAACCAGCGCCGGTCCCACCAACATCACCACGCCGAGGAGACCAATCAGCAGGTTGTTATGGATAAAGCGGGAGATCAGGAACAGCGTTAACATCGCTGCGCCAAAGTAGTAAGTGGTGGTCACCTCTTCGAGGGAATCACCCATTCTACGTAAACGGGCACTACGCTGCATGACCAGCATGGTAATGAATACCACCGCATAAGCTGCCACCAGGGTACTGCTCACTTCAACCAGCGCCCTATGTTTCCAGCCCCAAACCAGTGCGGCAATCACCAGCAGGTGCATTGCAATGTGCAAACAAGTTTGTCCGGTAACAATCTGAACACGATTAGACCATTTCATTCTCTTCTCCTGGCAGACCCAACAGGTCGCCCAAGTGTATCTGGCTGGAGGCCAGACGAACGTCCTCAATGTAAAGCAAATTTCGGATTACGCCCTAATTTTCTGCCCTTAACACCATCCATTTGTGACAAAGACTACACTTTGTGCTGTTGATGATGAAAAGGAGCGCGTCGAAGTATGCCACAAAATACGCAAGGATTTTCATTTAAAGTCCTGACGATCAATACCCACAAGGGTTTCACAAGCTTTAATCGCCGCTTTATCCTGCCGGAATTGCGTGACGCTGTTCGCGCCACGTCGGCGGATATCGTCTTCCTGCAAGAGGTAATGGGTACCCACGCCATCCATTCGCTGCACATTGAAAACTGGCCGGAAACCTCCCATTACGAATTTCTGGCCGATACCATGTGGAACGATTTTGCCTATGGCCGCAACGCGGTTTATCCCGAGGGACATCACGGGAACGCGATATTGTCACGCTTTCCCATCGTTGAATATGAAAACCGCGATATTTCCGTCGCCGGAAGTGAAAAACGCGGCATGTTGCACTGCCAAATCCGCCTGCCGGATCGGGCGGAACCGCTGCATGTATTCTGCGTACATCTCGGTCTGAAGGAGAAACATCGCCAGGCGCAGATGAAGATGATGTGCGACTTTATCGATACGCTGCCGCCCGATGCGCCTTTGGTGGTGGCCGGTGATTTTAATGACTGGCAGGTCAGCGCCAATCGCTTTCTCAAACGCGCGGTGGGCTTAGAGGAAGTGTTCAGCATCAAAACCGGCCGCCCTGCCCGCACCTTCCCGGCGCGTTTTCCGCTGTTACGGCTAGATCGTATCTACATCCGCAACGCTTCGGTGAGTAAGCCGTGGGCGCTGCCGGTTAAACCCTGGTCTCACCTGTCCGATCATGCGCCGTTAGCGGTGGAGATTTTCCTATGAGTTTCAATTGGCGCGACGGTAATCAGCTCCGTCTGTTAGAAAATGGTGACCAGTTTTTCCCGCGCGTATCAGGCGCGATCCAACGCGCCGAGCGCACGCTGCTGCTGGAAACCTTCATCCTGTTTGAGGACGAAGTCGGCAACGATCTGCACGAACAGCTGCTCAATGCGGCGCGGCGCGGGGTCAAAGTCGAGGTGATGGTCGATGGCTACGGCTCGCCAGATCTCTCCGACCGATTTGTGGATAGCCTGACGGCCGCGGGCGTGCGCTTTATCTATTACGATCCGCGTCCGCTGGTGCTCGGCATGCGCACCAATGTGTTTCGTCGCCTGCACCGCAAGATCGTGGTGATCGATGAACAGATCGCCTTTGTCGGCGGCATCAACTTCTCCGCTGAACATAACATCGATTTCGGTGCAGAGGCCAAACAGGATTATGCCGTGGAGGTGAAAGGCCCGGTGGTGCTGGATATTGCCCAATACGTGCAGCAACAAATGGGCAGCGAACAGCACACGCGGCGCTGGTGGGGTGCGCGTTCCCATCGCCCGGCGGTCAACGCCATGCCCGGTGAAGCGCAGGTGTTGTTTGTCTACCGCGATAACGACGAACACCGCGACGACATCGAACAGCACTATCTCGCCATGCTGCGCAAGGCCCAGAAGGATGTGATTATTGCCAACGCCTACTTCTTTCCCGGCTATCGTCTGCTGCGTGAGATGCGCAGCGCGGCACAGCGCGGCGTGCGCGTCAGGCTGATTGTGCAGGGCGAGCCCGATATGCCGATCGTCAAAGTCGGTGCCGAGCTGCTGTACAACTACCTGGTCGATGGCGGTGTGGAAGTGTATGAATATTGCCGCCGCCCGCTGCACGGCAAAATAGCGGTACAGGATCAGCAGTGGTCCACCGTCGGCTCCAGCAACCTCGATCCGCTGAGTTTATCTCTCAATCTGGAAGCCAATTTGATGGTGCACGATCGCGCTTTCAACCAGACGCTGCGCGACAATCTGGAACTGCTGATTCAGCAGGACTGCGTGCGCGTGGAGGATGACAAGCTGCCGCCGCGCAACTGGTGGCAGCTCACCAAGGGCGTAATTGTGTTCCACTTTTTACGTCACTTCCCGGCTATTGCCGGATGGTTGCCTGCGCACACGCCACACTTGTCGCAAGTTGCTCCCCCCGTACAACCCGAAATGGAAACTCAGGATCGGGTTGAAGCCGATAATTCAGGAGCAAAATCCTAATGTCGAAAAAGAATCCGCGCTGGCAACTGGCGAAGAAAATCCTCACCTGGCTGTTTTTTATTGCGGTGATTGTGCTGCTGGTGGTGTATGCGCGCAAGGTGAACTGGGAAGACGTCTATACGGTGATCGTCGGCTATAACCGCTATGTGGTGCTAAGCGCTGCTGCACTGGTGGTGGTGAGTTATCTGACCTATGGCTTGTACGACCTGATTGGACGAGCCTACTGCGGCCATAAGCTGGCGAAGCGCCAGGTGATGCTGGTGTCGTTTATCTGTTATGCCTTCAACCTGACGCTCAGCACCTGGGTTGGCGGCGTGGCGATGCGCTATCGGCTCTACTCACGACTGGGTTTGCCGGGCAATACCATTACGCGCATTTTCTCGCTGAGCATCGCCACCAACTGGCTCGGCTATATTCTGCTGGCCGGCGTGGTGTTTGCGGCGGGCATGGTGCCGATTCCCTCCGGTTGGTTCATTGGTGAAACCACGCTGCGCATCATTGGCGCGGTGCTGCTGGTGATAGTGGCGGTCTATTTGTGGGCTTGCGCCTTCGCGAAGAAGCGCCGCTGGACGGTTAAAGGCCAGCATCTGCAGCTGCCTTCGCTGCGCATGGCGCTGTTCCAGTTTACGGTCTCCTGCACCAACTGGATGATGATGGGCATGATTATCTGGCTGCTGCTGGCGCGTCAGGTGGATTATCCGATTGTGTTAGGCGTGCTGCTGATCAGCAGTATCGCCGGTGTGATCATTCACATCCCGGCCGGGATTGGCGTGCTGGAAGCGGTATTTTTGGCGCTGCTCAGTGGGCAACACGCCTCGCACGGCACCATTATTGCAGCGCTGCTGGCTTACCGCGTGCTCTATTTTATTCTGCCGCTGTTGGTGGCGCTGGTGCTCTATTTGTGGCTGGAGAGCCGCGCGAAGCATTTACGGCAGAAGAATGAGCAGAAGATGGAGAAATCGGTATCGCGGTGAGTTTGTGCGGAGTTCCCCTCTCCCGCAGGCGGGAAAGGGGACAGTCTGGTGCGGGATTTAGCGGCGGTTGCCGAAGATGCGCAGCAGCATCAGGAACAGGTTGATGAAGTCGAGATACAGCGTTAACGCACCCATGATTGAGGCGCGACGCAGGTTCTCTTTGTCATTGACGTTGATATTCTCGCCAATCGCCTTCAGCCTCTGCGTGTCATAGGCGGTTAAGCCAACAAACACCACCACGCCGATATAGGTAATCGCCCACATCAGCGCCGGACTTTTCAGCCAGAAGTTCACCAGTGACGCCAGCAAAATACCGATCAGCGCCATAAACAGCAGGCTGCCAAAACGGCTCAGGTCGCGCTTAGTGGTGTAACCGTAGAAGCTCATGGCACCGAACATCCCGGCCGTCACGAAGAAGGTGCTGGCGATGGATGAGTAGGTGTAAACGAGGAAAATACTCGCCATGGTTAATCCGGTTAGCGCCGAATAGAGCATAAACAGTGCGGTGGCGACCGCGCCGCTCAGGCGATGCACCATGCCAGACAACACAAACACCAGCGCTAACTGCGCGATGATCAAACCGAAGAAAGTGATGCGGTTAGCAAACACCAGTTCCATTACTGCAGGTGTGCGGGCAGCAAACCACGAAACAAACGCGGTCAGCAGCAAGCCGCAGGTCATCCAACCATATACCTGCGCCATGTAGGTCTGCAGCGAGGTGGATGCCTGCTGCACGATTGAATCATTACGTGGATATCGATCCATGAAGCGCCTCATTAGCGGTTACGTTAACAAACTCTGTAAGTGTGGAGTGTACACCCGTTTGCGTCAACGGCGCGTCAAGCACTGTTGATAGCGGCCATTTACGCGCTGAGCAAACCACGCGGTAGTGAGATTGCGGGTGATTTTCGGGCTCTCCAGCTTGATGCCCGGCAGCATTTCGCGCGGCAGACGTTTTCCGGCCATCTTATCGGCGAGGATAAAGGTCTGCTTCCACAGCGTGCTGTTAGCAAAATCTTCGCTGTCGCCCTTCTCCAGATCGCGGCGGATTTCGCGATTGCTCATATCCAGCTGCTTGCTCAGGCTGCGCACCGCCAGTTCGGTGGAACCGGCCTGATCGCTGCCATAGACGATCAGGTCGCCATCCAGTGCCAGCTTGATGCCGCTGGCGCGCGCGATGGCCGCCTGAAATGCGGCGTTGCGGCTGGCGTACCAACCGGCGTTGAAGTCGGCGAAGCGATACAGCGGCTGGCTGTAATCGGCCGGGTAGCCAAGCAGATGCAGCGTGCCGAAGTAGATACCACCGCGACGAGTGAAGACTTCACGACGAATCGAGCCGTCAACCGCATACGGATAGCCTTTGGCGTGCGCTTCCGCAAACGCAATGCTGACCTGCATCGGCCCGCCGGTATGAATTGGGTTGAGGTTGCCAAACAGCTTTTGCCCCATCGGCACCATATCGATGAAATCATCAAAAATGGCGCTCAGCTCTTTCTCGCTGCGCACCTTATCCAGACGCGCAGCATAGCTTTCGCCATTTGGTGATTTGATCAGCAGAGCGGTGCGCACCAGAAATGCCGGCACATGCACTTTGGCGGCGCGGCGATCAATCTCGCCCCAGGCGATTTTCGGTAAGCCCGGCACCACCGCATCGGCGCTGAAGTTAGACTCCTGATCGGTAACGGCAATCACCGCGCAGAGGTTGCTGACGCTGGCATCAATTTGCTGCACGCGGAACGCGGTATAGATATCGTCGGCCCAGGCGGATTTCTGCTTCACGTCGCTGGGCAACAACTGCTGGATTTGGCTTTTCACATCAGCGGGCTGACGCGCGGGCGCCTGCGGCTCTTTTTTCGTGCTACAACCGGCCAGCACCAGCGCAGCCAGCAAAGCTGCGCCTTTCATCATCTTGCTCGTGTTCATCCTGCTCCCTGACGCCAATAAAAAACCGTACCTTAACGTTTTCAGTGGTCTGCCGCTATCGGAGCGGGAGGATTTTGCGCGCTAGCTCCAGCGCTCAGCGGCCTGATGATCGCTGTCGCGGGCATCAACCCAGCGATCGCCTGCGGCGGTGGCTTCACGCTTCCAGAACGGCGCGCGGGTTTTCAGGTAATCCATGATGAACTCGGTGGCGGCGAATGCGCTGCCGCGATGCGCGCTGCTGACGCCAACAAACACGATCTCATCGCCAGGAAACAGTTCGCCAACGCGATGGATCACCGTGACCTGCTGCAGAGCCCAGCGCTGACGCGCGTCTTCCACGATCTCCGCCAGCGCTTTTTCCGTCATGCCGGGATAGTGCTCCAGCGTCAAGGCCGCCACGCTGGCACCGAGATTGTGATTGCGCACTTTGCCGGTGAAGGTGACGACCGCGCCATCGCTGTCATGGGTGGCGAGTTTTTCGTACTCTTCGCCGACGTTGAACGGCTCTGAACCCACACGAATCCGCGTTTCCATCATCAGCCTCCCGTGACCGGCGGGAAAAAGGCCACTTCATCACCCGCACGCAGCGGATGACTCATCGGCACCAGCGTTTGATTTACAGCCGCCAGCAGCTTGCCGGATTCCAGCGCCAGCGCCCAGCGATCGCCCTTCTCTGCTAACGCCGCGCGCAGCGTGGCGACATCGGCGTAGTCAGGCTGCAAATCCAGTGAAGCGGTGCCGGTTAATTCCCGCACCTGAGCAAAAAACAGCACCTTAATCATGGCTCACCGCCTTGAAGTCGCCGGATTTGCCGCCGCTTTTAGTCAGCAAACGCAGCTGGTCGATGACGATGTCTTTTTGCACCGCTTTGCACATGTCATAGATGGTGAGCGCTGCAACGGACGCCGCCGTCAACGCTTCCATCTCAACGCCGGTTTTGCCGGTGAGACGACAGAGTGAGGTGACGCGCACGCGATTATGCTGCGGTTCCGCCAGCAAGGTAACCTCCACTTTGCTCAGCATCAGCGGATGACAGAGCGGAATCAGTTCCCAGGTGCGTTTCGCCGCCTGAATACCGGCGATGCGTGCGGTGGCGAACACGTCGCCTTTGTGATGGCTGCCGTCAATAATCATCTGCAGCGTTTCGGCGCTCATCAGCACCAGCGCTTCGGCCTGCGCTTCGCGCACCGTTTCGGTTTTGCCAGAGACATCCACCATGTGGGCTTCGCCAGCGGCATTGATATGAGTTAACGATGACATACTTACAACTTCTTCAAATGTGAGACGAAATTACACGGACGCGTACGCGCATCCAGCTGATCTTCGATAATGCGTTCCCAGGCGCTGCGGCAGGCGTTGGTTGATCCCGGCACGGCAAAAATCAGCGTCTGATTGGCTAATCCAGCCACCGCGCGCGACTGCAGCGTCGAGCTGCCGATCTCTTCATAGGAGATCATGCGGAACAGCTCGCCAAAGCCTTCGATTTCGCGGTCCAGCAGCGGCAGCAACGCTTCTGGCGTGCTGTTTTTGCTATTGAAACCGGTGCCGCCGTTAACGATCACCACTTGCACATCGTCGCTGGCAATCCAGCGCGATACCGTGGCGCGAATGCGATAGCGGTTATCTGGCACAATCGCGCGATCAACCACCTGATGCCCGGCTTCCGCCAGCGCTTCACGCAGGTAATCGCCCGATGTGTCATTGCTGGCATCGCGGCTATCCGAGACGGTCATCACCGCCACATTTAAGGCGACAAATTCGCCGGAAGGTTTACCCATGGCCGTAACTCCTGTGTTTAGCCACCAATAAAGGAGAGATTTTGCGTGATGCCGGTGTTGCCCTGATGCAGGAAATGCGTCTGCTTTTTCTGTCCAAGGCTGTGTGCAATGCGCGCCTGCAACTCATCTTGCTGATCGTCAGAGGCCAGCAGATCGCGCAGCGACACGCCGCCGTCACCAAACAGGCACAGATGCAGATTGCCCAGCGCCGAGACGCGCAGGCGGTTGCAGCTGGCACAGAAATCTTTCTCGTACGGCATGATCAGGCCGACTTCGCCCTGATAATCGGGATGACGGAACACCTGCGCCGGACCGTCGCTGCGGCCGCGCGGCTGGCGTTGCCAGCCTTGCAGGATCAGCTGATCGCGGATCACTTCACCGGAGATGTGATGACGGCGGAACAGATCGCTGCCTTCGCCGGTTTCCATCAGTTCGATAAAGCGCAGTTGAATCGGTCGCAGGCGCAGCCACTCAAGGAAGGTGCTAAGGCTGTGGCTGTTCACATCGCGCATCAGCACGCTGTTGACTTTCACTTTCTCGAAACCGGCATCAAAGGCGGCGTCGATTCCCGCCATCACCTCGGCAAATTTGTCCTGGCCAGTAATGGCGTGAAACTGGCGTGCGTCGAGGCTATCGACGCTAACGTTGATATGGGTGAGACCGGCAGCGCGCCAGGCATGTACGTCACGCGCCATGCGATAACCGTTGGTGGTCATCGCGATCTGGCGAATGGCGGCGTTTTCACGCACTGCAGCGATGATGTCGGTAAAATCACGCCGCATGGAGGGTTCGCCGCCCGTCAGGCGCACTTTTTCCGTGCCCGCCGCCGCAAAAGCACGCGTCACGCGACGAATCTCATCCAGCGAGAGAAAACTTTTATTGTGCGTACCGTTCGGCTTATAGCCGTTCGGCAAACAGTAGGTACAACGGAAGTTACACACATCCGTGACCGACAGGCGCAGATAGTAAAAGCTGCGCGCATAGGCATCTGTAAATTGTGGCACCTGAACACCTTTCCAAAGTCGGGAGATGCAGTCATTTCTTTCTGCACCCTGGCAGCTCAAGGCTGCGGCCTGGCTTCCATATCGATAACGACTTAGGAAACCAGGCTTGGGAGTTTGTTGTCATTATGGACAACACGGTTAAAACGAATGGTAGCGCGATTAACGGTTAGCATCCATGAGTGATTTTCGCTATATATCTTGATGCATAACGTTTTTTCACCGCATTTTCGCGACAGGATACGGTAAAATGCACCACAGATATTGATGCACATCAGTTCAACTACGCCTCAACGCGAGGACGTCAGTGACAAAGGAGAAACATGAATCGAACCCTGGCAGATTTGGATCGCGTAGTGGCATTAGGTGGCGGACACGGTTTGGGCCGCGTGATGTCGGCGCTGGCACCGTTAGGTTCGCGCCTGACCGGCATCGTCACCACCACCGATAACGGCGGATCCACCGGCCGCATTCGCCGCTCGGAAGGCGGCATTGCGTGGGGCGATATGCGTAACTGCATCAATCAGTTGATCACCGAACCGAGCGTCGCCACCGCGATGTTTGAGTATCGCTTCACCGGCAATGGCGAGCTGGCCGGGCATAATCTGGGCAACCTGATGCTGAAGGCGCTTGATCATCTCAGCGTGCGCCCGCTGGAAGCCATCAACATCATCCGCAATCTGCTCAAGGTCGATGCGTTTCTGATCCCGATGTCGGAACAGCCGGTCGATCTGGTGGCGCAGGATGGCGAAGGCAATATGGTGTACGGCGAAACGGCAATTGATGAGATGAAGCAGCCGCCCCAAGAGTTGATGTTACATCCGAATGTGTTGCCAACCCGTGAAGCCATCGAGGCAATTGGTGAAGCGGATTTGATTCTGATTGGCCCCGGCAGCTTCTACACCAGCCTGATGCCGATTCTGCTGATGGAAGAGATGGCGCGCGCGCTGCGCCGTACGCCTGCCACCATGGTGTTTATCGGCAATCTGGGCCGCGAACTGAGCCCAGCGGCGGCTAGCCTGAATGTGGCCGATAAGTTGGCAATTATGGAGAAAGCGATTGGCAAGCGGGTGATTGATGCGGTGGTGGTGAGTCCAGCCGCCGATATTCGCGGCGTGGAAGAGCGTTTAATTATTCGCGAACCGCTGGAGGCCGCCGACATCAAATATCGCCATGACCGCCAGCTGCTGCGCATCGCGCTGGAACATGCGATTCAGGCCGTTTAATTTCCAGGTGCGCATGAATGCGCACCCTACGAAAACTGCGCTGAATTCCTGTAGGGTCGTCATTCATGGCGACCTGGATACCACGATCACGAAGCCGCAATAAACAGCTCGCGCAATTGATGCAACTGATCGCGCACGCTGGCAGCCTCTTCAAACTCCAGATTCTGCGCGTGCTGCTGCATCTGCCCTTCCAGCTCGTGAATCTTCTTCTGCATCGCCTGCGGCGTAAGCGCCACATAGTTGGCTTCCGCTTCTGCTGCGGTGCGTGAGGCGGTTTTGCCTTTACCACGCGTTTTCACTACGTTTTTGCCGAGCTCAAGAATATCGGTGATCTTCTTGTTGAGCCCTTGCGGCGTAATGCCATTCTCTTCGTTGTATTTCTGCTGCTTCTCACGACGACGCTCGGTTTCGCCCATCGCGCGCTCCATCGACGGCGTGATTTTATCGGCGTAGAGAATCGCCCGGCCATTGATGTTACGCGCGGCGCGACCAATGGTCTGAATCAGCGAACGCTCCGAACGCAGGAAGCCCTCTTTATCGGCATCGAGAATCGCCACCAGCGACACTTCCGGCATATCCAGACCTTCTCGCAGCAAGTTGATGCCAACCAGCACATCAAATTCGCCAAGACGTAAATCGCGGATGATCTCCATACGTTCCACAGTATCGATATCCGAGTGCAGATAGCGCACCTTCTCGCCGTGCTCCACCAGGTATTCGGTAAGATCTTCCGCCATACGTTTGGTCAGCACAGTCACCAGTACGCGCTCGTTAATCTCAACACGCTTGCGGATTTCCGACAGCAAATCGTCAACCTGCGTCGCCACCGGCCGCACTTCCAGAATCGGATCCAGCAGGCCGGTTGGACGCACCAGCTGATCGATCACCTCACCACCCGATTTTTCCAGCTCGTAGTTGCCCGGCGTGGCCGACACGTAAATGGTTTGCGGAGCGGCTGCTTCAAACTCTTCAAACTTCATCGGACGGTTATCCAGCGCCGACGGCAGGCGGAAACCGTACTCCACCAGCGTCTCTTTACGCGCGCGGTCACCACGATACATGCCGCCAATCTGCGGAATGGTGACGTGCGATTCGTCGACCACCAGCAAGCCATCCGCCGGTAAATAGTCGAACAAAGTCGGCGGCGGCTCGCCCGGTCCGCGCCCGGAGAGATAGCGCGAGTAGTTTTCGATGCCGGAGCAGTAACCCAACTCGTTCATCATCTCGAGATCGAACTGCGTACGCTGGGAAATACGCTGCTCTTCCAGCAGCTTATTGTTCTCCAGCAGCACTTTGCGGCGCACCACCAGCTCATCTTTGATCTCTTCCATCGCCTTAAGAATGCGCTCACGCGGCGTCACATAGTGCGTTTTCGGATAGACGGTAAAGCGCGGGATCACCGAATCAATCTGCCCGGTGAGCGGATCAAACAGCGACAGCCGCTCAACTTCTTCATCAAAAAGCTCAATACGCAGCGCAATGTCGTCCGATTCCGCCGGGAATACGTCGATCACTTCGCCGCGTACGCGGAAGGTGCCGCGCTGGAAGGCCTGATCGTTGCGAGTGTATTGCAGCTCCGCCAGACGACGCAGAATGCTGCGCTGATCGATAATCATGCCGCGCGTCAGATGCAGCATCATTTTCAGGTAGAGATCGGGATCGCCCAAACCGTAGATCGCCGAAACCGAGGCCACGACGATGACATCACGGCGCTCCAGCAGCGCTTTGGTCGCCGACAGACGCATCTGCTCAATGTGCTCATTCACCGAGGCATCTTTTTCGATAAAAGTGTCAGAACTCGGCACATAGGCTTCAGGCTGATAGTAATCGTAATATGAGACGAAAAACTCCACCGCGTTATCCGGGAAGAACTCCTTCATCTCCCCGTAGAGCTGCGCCGCCAGGGTTTTATTTGGCGCCAGCACCATCGTCGGGCGGTTGAGGTCGGCAATCACATTCGCCACGGTAAAGGTTTTACCTGAGCCGGTCACGCCCAACAGCGTTTGATGCGCGAGTCCATCTTCCAGTCCCTCTTCGAGACGGCGAATCGCCTCAGGTTGATCCCCTGAAGGCTTGAAAGCGGAGTTGAGTTTAAAGACTTTGCTCATGTTTTAGCGGTTCCAGCAGATGAAGTCGGCGGGCAGGCTGCTAATTCTACTCTGCTATGGCGAATTTGCCAGAAAATAATACTGGACATAATCACAGTAACCTTGCACGATAATGGCACCTGACGGCGATTCTCTTCAGTGCAATTTAAGCGGCAGGCGGCAAGTTGTTGTTGCGCAATGTTATCCCCAGGCGGAGGATGCTTTTAACATTTGTCAATAGAGTGTCATTAAATTGCAGTCCGATGACAAGGCAGATAATTCGCATGCTTGATTTTAACTAACCTGCTGTTTTAATTCACTTTGACTCAAAAGCCCAGTTTCTCATCATAATGTAGGAAGGCCGCGAATTTACTCGCTTCCACACGGTTTTCAGTCGCTAATGCACAAGGTTATCCACAGTAATGGTGGATAAGTGAATCCAGCCCCGAGCCCATCGGCTGTGTATAATTTTCTCCCGCCCATTCTTAAGCGTGAAAAAAAATTTTTTCGCATTTATTTTTCCCGCCGTGCGTGTCGCATTACCCCCCTTTTTCCGGCTTTACCTTCCCGTGCCCGGCGAAAAGTCAGGCGTTAAGGCCATTTATTTCTCCGGTTATTGCCTTACGAACGATCAAATGCACCAGAAACGTTAAGCAGTCAGCACCGTCAAAGTGCAGTCGGTTTATCACCGCTGGCAATTGTTAAGCTTCTCTCAACTTTTAGCCGCTGATTTGTCAGGTTTCCGCCGCAGTTGCGCCTGAATTCCCAACCTGGCCTGGGAATTGCAGTATTAGCACTATGGAGTGACGAGTCCATATCGGCGCTTGCCGACGACAGCGGTGTCCATCAATCGTGCACGACTGTATGCCAGACGACACAGAGCGGGAGCATTCAGGCTAATAATCTGGAAGGAGTATGTCAGATGCTGAGTTTACGTTCGGTGAATCAGTTTTACGGTCAAAATCACATTCTGTGGGATGTCGATCTCGATCTGCCGCCGGGCACCTGTACCGGCGTGCTGGGCAGTCCCGGCATGGGCAAAACCACGTTGGTGAACTGCATTATGGGCCGCCTGCCAATTAACAGTGGCTCAATGACCTGGCAGGAAGATGGCGCGCCGCCGGAAGATTTACTGTTGCAACCGGCCGAACTGCGCGCGCGCACCGGCATTGGTTATGTGCCGCAAGGAAGGCATATTTTCTCGCAAATGAGCGTGGAGGACAACCTGCTGATCGCCCTGATGGCGGCACAGGACGATCGTAGCCGTGCCATTCCGGAAATGGTGTTTGACCTGTTCCCGGCACTCTATTCATTGCGCCATCAGCGCAGCGCCGAGTTGCCAATGGAACAGCAACAACATTTGGCCCTGGCGCGTGCGCTGGTGCTGCAACCCAAGCTGGTGATTCTGGATGAGCCGACAGAAGGGATGTCGCCGTGGCTGGAAGAGGAGATGGGCAATCTGATTCGTCGGTTAAACCGTGAGTATGGTTTAACCATTCTGCTGCTTGAGCAGCACGTCTCGTTTGTCCGCCGCGTCGCCGATTATTTCCTGCTGCTGCATCGCGGACGCAATGTGGCGCACGGCAAAGTGGCGCAGCTGGATGATTTGACGGTGAATAAGTGGCTGACCGCAAGGTGAAGATGTAGCCAGGTCGCCGTGAATGGCGACCCGGGTTATTTATTGCGGCAACGTCAAATAACGCCCGCACTCGGCCTGCTGCGCCTCATCGCGCAGGTGCGGAATCTCACCGAGGAACGGCGCATCAATGCGCTGACGCAGCGTAGCCATATACTCCTGATGGCGTTTGCCCGGCGGCTGAATATCATTGGCAATCCAGCCAGCCAGGCGCAATCCGCGCGCTTTAACCGCTTCGGCGGTGAGCATCGCATGATTGATGCAGCCTAACTTCACGCCCACCACCAGAATCACCGGCAGCTGCTCGGCTTCCACCCAATCGGCATAGGTTTGCGTCTCTGACAGCGGCGTAAACCATCCGCCTGCGCCTTCGACTAACACCCATTCTGCCTGCTGCTCCAGCGCGCGCAAGCCCGCTGACAGCGTGGCAAAGCTAATCGGCCTGCCCTCTTCCGCGCTGATGATATGCGGTGAGGTCGGCTCGACAAACGCCAGCGGGTTCACCTGCTCGTAGCTTAACGACAAGGTGCTGTAGCGCTGCAACGCCAGCGCGTCGCTGTTGCGAATGCCTTGCGGCGTGATTTCGCAGCCGGATGCCACCGGCTTATAGCCTGCGGTGCGTAAACCGGCGGCGCTTGCCGCCTGCAGCAGCGCGCCGCTGGCCACGGTTTTGCCCACTTCGGTATCGGTTCCGGTAATAAACCAGCGTGTCATTTGCTTAAAACTCCATACATCAGGTGATAACTCAGGCGATAACCGGCCTCGTCCTGCGGCCAGCGCTGCTCAAGTTGTGCCAGTTGGGAACGCGTTAGCACGCTGGCACCGCGACCATCCTGCAGGTGCGTGGCCCCAATGCCTTTCAGCGATTGCATAGCGCTGAGCGCGCTGGGAAAATGCAGGGTGATAACCTGCTGCTGCACGGCGATCGGCAGCGTCGCGGTGGCCGCATGAAACTGGGCAGCGCTGAGGAAACGGTTGGCGTGCCGGCGACCATCCAGCTGCGCCCACGCGTGATGCACTTCGTGCAGCGAACCGTCGAGCAGCGTGGAAAACAGCACCGTGCCGCCCGGCCGTGTGACGCGCAAAAACTGCTGCAGCGCAGTATGCAAGTCGCTGCTCCACTGCACCGCCAGATTGCTCCACACGCCGTCAACGCTGGCGTCCGGCAGCGGCACCGCATCGATATCGCCCAACAGATAGTGCTGCGCCGATTGCTGATCGCGCGCGGTTTGCAGCATGTTGGGCGACAGATCGAGCGCCGTCAGCGTGCGCCCGCGATCGCGCCAGTAGCGGCTATACCAGCCGGTACCGCACCCGGCATCCAGCAGGTGCGGACCAAAACCAGCGGGCGCCAGCGCCAGCAGCGCATCGCCGCTCAGCCGCTGTAACTGCGCGTGTTGCTCGTAATGGGCAGCCGCACGACCAAAAGCCTGCGCCACGGCCTGTTTGTTAACCTGCAGCGTCATACAGCGCCTCCAGCAGACGATCAATGTCATCGGTGTGATGTGCAGCGGTAAGCGTGATGCGTAGCCGCGCGGTGCCCGGCGGCACGGTTGGTGGCCGAATCGCACTGACCCAACAGCCGGCCTGCGCCAGCCGCTGCGACAACGCCATTGCCGCGCTGTTTTCGCCAACGATCAGCGGCTGGATGGCGCTCGCAGAATCGACCAGCTGCCACGGCAAATCCGCCGCAGCGGCGCGGAAACGCGCAATGTGGCTGTGCAGTTTTTCGCGCAGCGCATCACCTTGCTGAATCTGCCGCAGTGCCGCCAGCAGCGCATAGCACTGCGCCGGTGGCATCGCGGTGGAGTAGATCAGATGGCGGGAAAACTGCTCGACGTAATCAGCGGTGGCGTCATCGCACAGCAGCGCCGCGCCGCTGACGCCAAACCCTTTGCCGAAGGTAACGATCAGCAGTTCCGGTTTGACCTGCTGCTGCCAGCAGCTGCCGCGCCCTTGCGCGCCGGTCACGCCGATACCGTGCGCATCATCCACCAGCAGCCAGCCATTGCCGCGCCGCGTCTCTGCGGCGATCTGTGTTAGCGGAGCGCTGTCGCCGTCCATGCTGAATACGCCTTCGGTCACCACCAGCGTGCCGCCTTCCGACGGCGTTGCCAGCAGCTTCGCCAGGCTTTCCGGCTGATTGTGGGCAAAACGGCGCAGGCTCGCCGGGCTGTGGCTGGCGGCATCCAGCAGTGAAGCGTGCGCCAGCTTATCGGCGAAGATGCGATCCTGCTTTTCCGCCAGCAGATGGATCACCGCCTGATTGGCGGCAAACCCCGAAATAAACAGCAGCGCGCGCGAATAACCCAGCCAGTCAGCCAGCTCCGCTTCGAGCTGCGCATGGTGGCGGCTGTAGCCGGTCACATGCCCGGATGCACCCGCGCCAGCACCCGTCTCGGCCGCGCCCTGCTGCCAAGCGGCAATCACCGCCGGATGCTGGCTCAAGCCAAGATAGTCGTTGCTGGAGAAGTGACGGTAACGCTGCCCCTCCAGCGTAATTTCCCGCACGCTGTTGTGCTCAACGCGACGCCGTAAACGCCAGCCATCAGCGGCACGCCGCGCCGTCAGCGCCTCGTCGATACGTTGTGACCAGCCCATTTACACAGCCGCGTTGTAGAACTGCTCGGTATCCGCGTGCAGCAGCTGCTCGCTGAGCTGATGCTGCTGCTCATTGTCACCCGCCGTCGTCGCGGTGTGCTCCGGATTCAGGCCTAATTTGCGGAACAGAATCAGATCCTTGTCCTCTTCCGGATTTGGCGTGGTAAGCAGTTTGCAGCCGTAGAAGATCGAGTTAGCGCCGGCCATAAAGCACATCGCCTGCGTTTGCTCGCTCATCTGCTCGCGTCCGGCAGAAAGACGCACATGCGACGAGGGCATCATGATGCGCGCCACCGCGATGGTGCGGATGAAGTCGAAGGGTTCAACATCGTCGTTATCGGCCAGCGGCGTGCCTTTGACCTTTACCAGCATGTTGATCGGTACGCTTTCGGGCGGCGTCGGCAGATTCGCCAGCTGCACCAGCAAGCCCGCACGATCTTTCACCGTTTCACCCAGACCCACAATGCCGCCGGAACACACCTTGATGCCCGCGCCGCGCACTTTATCCAGCGTATCCAGACGTTCCTGATAGCTGCGCGTGGTGATGATGTTGCCGTAAAACTCTGGCGAGGTGTCGAGGTTGTGGTTGTAGAAATCCAGTCCCGCTTCGGCGAGGCGCTGCGCCTGGTCGCCATCCAGCGTGCCAAGCGTCATGCAGGTTTCCATGCCTATCGCTTTCACGCCTTGCACCATCTGCTGAAGGTAAGGCATGTCGCGCTCGTGCGGGTTTTTCCACGCGGCGCCCATGCAGAAACGGCTCGATCCCGCCGCTTTGGCTTTGCGCGCCGACTCCAGCACCGCATCCACTTCCATCAGACGTTCCGATTCCAGCCCGGTTTTGTAACGCGCGCTCTGCGGACAGTATTTACAGTCTTCCGGACAGGCGCCGGTTTTGATTGATAGCAGCGTGCTGACCTGCACCTGGCGTGGATCGAAATGTTGACGATGCACTTGCTGCGCTTCAAACATCAACTCAAGGAAAGGTTTATCGAAAAGTGCCTGAGCTTGTGTCAGTGTCCAGCGGTTTGCCATTGCTTACTCCAGAAAAAGGGGGTTCATCCCGACGATTAACGTGGTTATACTTGTAAACTAAATCTTTTTAAAATGGTTTACAACTTACATGTTCACTCAGGATGACCTCAACTTTGACCGTCAGCATATCTGGCATCCCTACACGTCGATGCGCGATCCCCTGCCCTGTTATCCGGTTGTGGCGGCGCACGGCTGCCAGCTGCAGTTGGCCGATGGACGTGAACTGGTGGACGGCATGTCGTCGTGGTGGGCGGCGATCCACGGCTACAACCATCCGCGTCTTAATCAGGCGCTGCAGCAGCAAATGACGCAGATGTCGCATGTGATGTTTGGCGGCATCACCCATCCGGCGGCGGTAGAACTGAGCCGCCAGCTGGTTGCCATGACGCCTGATGCGCTGGAGTGCGTGTTCCTCGCCGATTCGGGTTCGATCGCCGTCGAAGTGTCGATGAAAATGGCGCTGCAATACTGGCTGGGACGCAACCAAACGCGACAGAAATTCCTCACGCTGAAGCGCGGCTATCACGGTGATACCTTTGCCGCGATGTCGGTGTGCGATCCGGAAAATTCGATGCACAGCCTGTGGCGCGGCTATCTGCCGGAACATCTGTTCGCCAACGCGCCGCAGTGCGCTTTCGATGATGCGTGGAACGAGGCCGATTTCGCCGATTTTGCGCAGCTGGTGGAAATCCACCATCGGGAGATTGCGGCGGTGATTCTGGAGCCGATTGTGCAAGGCGCTGGCGGGATGCGTTTCTACCATCCGCGCTATCTGCAGCAGGTGCGCGAGCTGTGCGATCGCTACGGTTTGCTGCTGATTGCCGATGAGATCGCCACCGGATTTGGCCGCAGCGGCAAGCTGTTTGCCTGCGACCATGCGGGCATCACGCCGGACATTCTCTGCCTGGGCAAAGCGCTGACCGGCGGCACCATGACGCTCTCCGCCACGCTGACCACGCGTGAAGTCGCCGACACCATCAGCCGCAGCGCAGCGGGCTGCTTTATGCACGGCCCTACTTTTATGGGCAATCCGCTGGCCTGCGCGGTGGCGGTGGAAAGTCTGAAGATGATCAGTGAAGGCGGCTGGATAACGCAGGTGGCGCACATCGAACAGCAGCTGCGCACCGAGCTGCTGCCGCTGCGCCGTCATCACGCGGTGGCCGATGCGCGCGTGCTGGGTGCGATTGGCGTGATCGAAACCCATCAGGCCGTGAACATGGCGGCGCTGCAGCACTTCTTCGTTGAACGCGGCGTGTGGATTCGTCCATTTGGGCGCTTGCTCTACCTGATGCCACCTTATCTGATTTCTGCCGCCGAACTGACGAAACTGACGCAAGCGGTCGGTGCGGCACTGGATGTTGCGGCGCATTTCCACCATGATTGAGGGTTCTGCACAACCATAAAAGGAGCGATCATGCGCGTAGTTAGCCAGGATTTTAACGACGGCGATAAGATGCCAGAGCGACACGTTTTCAATGGCATGGGTTACCAGGGCGACAATCTGTCACCGCATCTGGCGTGGGATGATGTACCGGCAGGCACAAAAAGCTTTGTTGTCACCTGCTACGATCCTGACGCGCCTACCGGTTCCGGCTGGTGGCATTGGGTGGTAGCGAACATTCCGGCTGACGTTACCGTGTTGCCGCAGGGTGCCGGTTCCGGCGTGGCGGACTTGCCGGAGAGCGCCATTCAGACGCGTACCGATTTTGGCCAAACCGGCTACGGCGGCGCAGCGCCACCGCAGGGCGAATCCCATCGCTACATCTTTACGGTGCATGCGCTGGATACGGATAAAATTGACGTGGATGAAGGCGCGAGCGGCGCGATGGTTGGCTTTAATGTGCATTTCCATGCGCTGGCCAGTGCGTCGATTACGGTGAAGTACGCGTAACAGCTCAGAATCGCGCTGTTAGGGAATATGCCTGCCTATTTGATCAGGCAGGCATTTCACTTATCCCAACGGGTGGATAACCACCCACATTGGGCCTTGTCCTACCGCGTAACGCGCCAGCGGATTAAGCAGGCCGCGTTCCTGAATCTTATACACTTCGATGTGGTGCGATTTCTGTCCCGCCGCTACCAGATATTGACCGCTGTGATCAATATTGAAGCCGCGCGGCTGGGTTTCAGTTGGCTGGTAGCCTTCAATCGCCAGCACCGAGCCATCTTCACTGATGCTGAACACCGTAATGGTGCTGCTGGTACGGTCGCAGGCATAGAGGAAACGGCCATCCGGCGTGATGTGGATGTCCGCCGCCCAGCGCGTATCGCTGAAATCTTTCGGCATCATATCAAGGCTCTGCACGCGCTCAACCTGGCCGTGCACATTGTTCAGCGCCCAGACATCCACGGTGCTATCCAGCTCGTTCACTACGTAGCCATATGCGCCGTTCGGATGGAAGGCCATGTGACGCGGACCGGCACCTTCAACGGTGGTGACCTGCGCTTGTTCACGCGGAGCCAGAGTGCCGTCTGCGTTCAACTGATACAGGCAGATGCGGTCCTGCTTCAGTGCCGGTACAAACAGCGTTTGGTTATTCAGATCGATATTGGCGGAGTGGCAACCGTCTAACCCGCTGATCACCTGAACTGGCGCTTGCGGCAAGCCATCGCTGCCAATCGGGCTGATGCTGACGCAGGCATCGTTATACGAGCCGCAGAACAGATAATTGCCCTGACGATCGGTGGAGATGTGGGTAGGGCTGCCCGGCAGCGGTGCTTCACCGGCGAGGCTCAGCGTGCCGTCGGCCGCAATGCGAAACGCCAGCACGCGAAAATTCGGACGCACACCGACATAGAGAAAATCTTTCTTCGGGCTCACCACCATCGGCTGCACCTGGCCGGCAACATCCGTTACCTGCAATAACGTCAGTGCGCCATCTTCCTGCAACTGCCAGGCATGAATCTGCTGGCTCTCGGGACTGGCGGTATACACGACTTGTTTCATGCGTTTTCCTTATTCGCTGCCTGATGAAAGGGATAACTGTAGCGCGTTTCATTTTGTCGCGCTGGATTCATTTGTGCCCTGTTTTTTGTCTCAGGGCCGCTGCCGGGTGTAGACTCAATGCTTTGCCAACTCCCGGACGGAAAGTGTAATGAGCTACCGCGTAATCGCCCTTGACCTCGACGGCACCCTGCTGACCCCGAACAAAACCATCTTGCCTGAATCCATCGAAGCGCTGGCCCGCGCGCAACAAGCGGGCGTGAAAGTGTTGATCGTCACCGGTCGCCACCACTGCGCTATCCACCCTTTTTATCAGGCACTTAAACTGGATACACCCGCAATTTGCTGTAATGGCACCTATTTGTATGATTATCCTGCGAAACAGGTGCTGGCCGCCGATCCGCTGGATAAAAGCAAAGCTGCTCGGGTGATTGAGATGCTGGATGAAGAGAACATCCACGGTCTGCTGTATGTCGATGATGCGATGCTGTACCAAACGCCAACCGGCCATGTGACGCGTACGCTTAACTGGGCGCAATCGTTGCCGGAAGCGCAGCGTCCGCTGTTCCTGCAGGTGCCAAGCCTGGCGCAGGCGGCGATTGAGGCTGATTCAATCTGGAAATTCGCGCTGTCGCATCCCGACACGCGCGCGCTGCAGCAGTTTGCCGAACGCACCGAAGCCGAACTCGGTCTGGCGTGTGAATGGTCGTGGCACGATCAGGTGGATATCGCCAAAGGCGGCAACAGCAAAGGCAAGCGTCTGGCGCAGTGGGTTGAGAGTCAGGGCTTTAGCATGCAAGACGTGCTGGCGTTTGGCGACAACTACAACGATCTCAGCATGCTGGAACAGGTGGGATTAGGCGTGGCGATGGGCAATGCCGATGACGCCATCAAAGCGCGCGCCAAAAAGGTGATTGGCACCAATCTGGAACCGGGCATCGCCGAAGTGATCTATCAAGAGGTTCTGTAACGGTAAGATGTAGCGGCGCAATTCATGGCGCGGATTTTTCTCACACCGCGCAATGAATCCATTTACGCTGCTATCGACACGCTCTTGATCTGCGCATACAGCCACTGATCCGGTCGGATGCCCAGCTCATCGCGCGCCCACGGCGAAATGCGCGCCCACAGTTCGCTGATGCCAATGCGCAGCTTCACTTCCACCTGATCGTCAATCTCCAGCAGTTCAACCACCTGCGCCGGCAATATATTGCGGATCGAGGTGTTATGCGGCGGCTGCAATGCCAGCGACACATCGGCTGAGGCGATGCGAATACGCAGCGGCGTTTTCAGCGGCTGATTCACCCGGCTCACCCAAATATGCTGATCGCCAAGCGACAGCGCGGTCATTGGGTAATCGGGATGCTGCTCCAGCACCTGCACGCGCAGCACGCTGGTGCGCTCGGCGATCGGCAGCCACGGACGCATCGCCGAACTGCTCCACACTTTTTCCAGCGGGCCAAAGGCTTTCACCTGGCCGGCATCCAGCACCAGCACGTTATCCGCCAGCTGCAGGATTTCATCGAGGCTGTGCGATACGTAAAGAATGGGAATATCGACCTGCTTCGCCAGCTTTTGCAGATAGGGCATCAGCTCACGTTTGCGCGGCAGATCAAGCGACGCCAGCGGCTCATCCATCAGCAGAATATCGGGCGCCGTCAGCAACGCGCGGCCTATCGCCACGCGCTGTTTTTCACCGCCCGAAAGCGACGCAGGAAAACGCGTCAGCAGCGATTCTAAACCCAGCAGCGCCACCAGCGCGTTGAACTGCGGCTTCATTGAGGCCGCCATGCCGTATTGCAGATTGCCGCGCACGCGATAATGTGGAAACAGCCGCGCGTCCTGAAACACATAGCCGATACGGCGCTTTTCCGGCGGCAAATTCACGCGCGTGGCCGAATCGAACAGCAGGCGATCGTTTAACTCAATACGCCCGCTCTGCGGCTGGGTTAATCCGCCAATCGCGTTAATCAACGAGGTTTTGCCCGCACCCGACACGCCGAAAATGGCGGTAATGCCGCTGGCGGGAATATTGATGTTAACGTCGAGCAGGTGCTCGCCCAACTGCTGAGAAAGTTGCAGATTGAGCATTATGCCGCTCCCAGCCGTTTACGGCCCCAGCGCGCCAGCATTTCCGATGCCACTAACGACATCAGCGCCAGCGCAATCGCCACCGCACACAAGCGCGCGGCGGTGCCTTCCGCGCCCGGCGTTTCAATCAGGGTAAACATCGCCGACGGAATAGTGCGCGTCTTGCCGGGAATGTTGGAGACAAACGTGATGGTGGCACCAAATTCGCCCAGCGAACGGGCAAAGGCCAGCACCGTGCCAACAATAATGCCCGGCAAGGTGAGCGGAAGCGTAATGGTGAAAAATACGCGCCAGCGCCCGGCACCCAGCGTGCGTGCGGCCAGCTCCAGTTTGGTATCCACCGCTTCCAGCGCAAGACGAATTGCACGCACCATCAGCGGAAACGCCATCACCGCCGAAGCGATCACCGCGCCGCGCCAGCTAAAGGCAAAGGTGAAACCGAACCAGTCATACAGCCATTCGCCAATAAAACCGCGCCGGCCTAAGGCGATCAGCAGCAGATAGCCGACCACCACCGGCGGCAGCACCAGCGGCAGGTGGACGATGCTGTCCAACAGGGTTTTGCCCGGAAAGCGGCAGCGCGCCAGAATCCAGGCAATCAGGATGCCAAACGGCAAGCTGCATATCACAGCTACACAGGACACTTTCAGGCTGAGAAAAACGGCCTGCCATTCGGGATCGCTCAATATCATTTCTTCGGCGTGAATCCATACTGTTTAAACACGGCAGCGGCATCCGGCCCCTGCAAATAGTTGTAGAAGGCTTCCACCGTTGCGTTCTGATGTTCTTTGACAATCGCCATCGGATATTCCACTGGCTTGTGGCTATCTTCCGGGAATCGTCCTACGACCTGCACTTTTTGGCTGGCCACCGCGTCCGAACCATACACGATGCCGTACGGCGCTTCGTTACGCTCAACCAATGCTAGCGCGGCGCGCACGTTGTTGGCTGGCGCCAGCTGCGGGGATAAAGCGTCCCACGCGCCGAGTTTTTGTAATGCTTCTTTGGCATAAATGCCGGCCGGCACGTGATCCGGATCGCCCACCGCCAGACGCTCGCCTTTCAGCAGGCCTTTCCAGTCGGTTTTGCTATCAAGGGTGACCGCTTTAGCCGCGTCGCTTTTCGGTGCAATCAGCACTAAATCATTGCCAAGCAGCGTGTAGCGCGTGCTGCTCACCACGCTGTTTTTTGCCACCACATCGTCCATCCACTGCTGATCGGCAGAGATGAACAGATCGGCCGGTGCGCCCTGATCAATCTGGCGCGCCAGCACCGAAGAAGAGGCAAAAGAGGATACCACTTCTACACCGCTTTTCTTCTGGAACTGCGTCGCAATGTCCTGCAGCGCATTGGTCAGCGATGCCGCTGCAAACACGGTGATTTTCTCTGCGGCCGCGGCATGACCAGCCAACGAAACGCTTAAAACGGTTGCAGCAGCCCAACGGTACTTGATGGTTCGCATTTGTTGCTCCTTGTTACGTTATATATTTGATAATACAACGTACGCGCAAATGCGTCATGAGCTTTATATCGGCAGGATTTTACGGAAGTTCAGAAACAAAACGCCCGCAGGAAGCGGGCGTTGAGAAATTAGTGTTGTGAGCTGTTGGCAGGACGATCGTCGCGGCGGCCAAATTTTGAGATGACGTTGAAAACTTCACCCAGGCCGTAAATCAAACCGAGCATAATCGCCATCACAATCGGCACCATGATGATAGCCACAGCCAGGCTTTTTAACAGTTCCAGCATGGAAACCTCACGCAGAAAATAAAAAAGTGATTGTAACGGTTAGCGAAAAAAACGCACTGCCCTTTTCGTGCTTTTACTTTTAAGCAGTAAACTGAGCGGATTAACCTAAGGAGCTGACATGCAGGCAGAACTTTCTCTCCATATTCGTCTTCAGCAAAAGCTGTTTGCCGATCCGCGTCGCATCGAATTACTGAAACGCGTGCAGCAAACCGGCTCCATCAGCCAGGGCGCGAAACTGGCGGGCATCAGTTATAAAAGTGCCTGGGATGCGATCAATGAGATGAATCAGCTGGCCGACCAAACGCTGGTGGATCGCGCCACCGGCGGCAAAGGCGGCGGCGGCGCGCAGCTGACGCGTTATGGCGAGCGGCTGATTCAGCTGTTCCAGTTGATGGAGCAGATTCAACAAAAGGCCTTCGATGTGCTGCAAAACGACAGCTTGCCGCTCGACAGTTTGCTGGCGGCGATTGCGCGTTTCTCGCTGCAAACCAGCGCGCGCAATCAGCTGTTTGGTACGGTGCTGGCCAGCGATCATCAGCAGGTGCAGCAGCACCTTGAGGTGCTGCTCGCCGATGGCGTAACGCGCCTGCAGGTGGCGATCACCGCACGCAGTGCCGAACGCTTGCAGCTCGACAGCGGCAAGGAGGTGCTGGTGCTGATTAAAGCACCGTGGATTCACGTCAGTCACGCCGCGGCCAGCAGCGACAATCAACTGGCTGCGCAGATCAGCGCAATTGAGCCCGGCGATCAGGTTAGCGAAGTATTGATGGCGTTGCCGAGTGGCGAAATGCTGTGCGCGACAGTCAACAATGAGGCGGTGAAACAGCAGAATCTGCAGGTTGGCGCCAGCGTCACCGCCAGTTTTAATGCCGAACACGCCATCATCGCCACACTGCTCTGAAATCCACGCCATGATTTGACTTCGTCTGCATCGCTGGCTAAAACTGGACGACACGATGCATAAAACGGAATAGATCATGGCTTCATTGCAAATTTCGCAAGGCACGTTTCACCTTAGCGACACCCGAGCACTGTCCCTTAACGATTTAACCCTCAACAGCGGCGAAAGCTGGGCGTTTGTCGGCGCCAACGGCAGCGGCAAGTCATCGCTGGCGCGCGCCCTTTCCGGCGAGTTGCAGCCCGGTAAAGGCAGCGTGCAGCAGGATTTTCAGCGTCGTACGCGCCTGTCGCTGGAGCAGCTACAGAAACTGGTCAGCGATGAGTGGGAACGTAATAACACCGATCTACTGAGTGAAGGCGAAAACGATACCGGTCGCACCGCCGCACAGATCATTCAGGATGAAGTGCAAGATGCGGCGCGTTGTCAGGCGTTGGCGCAGCAGTTTGGCATCACTTATCTGCTCGATCGTCGCTTCAAATATCTCTCCACCGGCGAGACGCGTAAAACGCTGTTATGCCAGGCGCTAATGGCGCAGCCGGATCTGCTGATCCTCGATGAACCTTTCGATGGGCTGGATGTGGCGTCGCGCGCCAGCCTGGCGCAAACCCTCAACGATCTGCATCGAAGCGGTTTTAGCGTGGTGCTGGTGCTCAATCGCTTTGATGATATTCCCGATTTTGTCGAGAAGGTCGGCGTGTTGGCCGAATGCACGTTAACCCACGTGGGCGAACGGCGCGCGATTCTGGCCGAAGCGCTGGTGGCGCAGCTGGCGCATAGCGAGAAGCTTGCTGGCATGGCACTGCCGGAGGCGGATCAACCCGATCAACTGCCCCAGCTGGCTGAAGATGCGGCGCGCGTGATACTGCGCAACGGCGTGGTGTCGTACAACGATAAAGCGGTGATTGATGGCCTGGACTGGCAGGTTAATCCCGGTGAACACTGGCAGATTGTGGGGCCGAACGGCGCGGGTAAATCCACCCTGCTCAGTTTGGTAACCGGCGATCATCCACAGGGTTACAGCAACGATTTGACGCTGTTTGGCATCCGACGCGGCAGCGGTGAAACCATCTGGGACATCAAGCAGCACATCGGTTACGTCAGCAGCAGCCTGCACCTCGATTATCGCGTCAGCTGTAATGTGCGCACCGTGGTGCTCTCCGGCTTCTTCGATTCGATTGGTTTGTATCAGGCGGTGTCCGATCGGCAAAAAGCGCTGGCGCGTCAGTGGCTGGCGCTGCTCGGTATGGATAATCAGCTGGCGGATGCGCCGTTCCACAGTTTGTCGTGGGGCCAGCAGCGGCTGGTGCTGATTGCGCGCGCGCTGGTGAAACATCCCACGCTACTCATTCTCGATGAACCGTTGCAGGGGCTTGATCCGATTAACCGCCAGTTGGTGCGCCGCTTTGTTGATGTGCTGATTGGCGAAGGCCGTACGCAACTGCTGTTTGTCTCCCACCACGCCGAAGATGCGCCGCAGTGCATCACCCATCGCCTGAGTTTTGTCGCGCAGGAACAGGGTTACGGTTTCCTGCAAGAGTCGCTGCGTTAAATAGCGGTTGCCATAGATGGCGTAATGCTCGTCAATTAAGACATGAAAAACCCTCATCACCGAGAGCACACATTGTAGCGGCGCAATTCATTGCGCGATAAATCGCGCCGCTACGGAAGGTGCGGTGATTTGATACGGCGCTTAACTGAGCGGCGTTACGCCATCAATGGTGCCCCTTATATCTACAAACATCTAACGTGCATAGCGCCATTGCCAAAATAATTCGAGCTGCGGCAAGCAGCAGCAGTTCGAAGTATGAAGGCAATGTAAGCGTTACCATTTCATCGCCTGGTAATTCAACAAACACACGCAACAACCCCACAAAATGAGAATCGTCGCCTTGTGTAAACGATACCATTTATCCAGACTGGATCACGCTTTCACGCTGGTCTTTGTGCTACTTTGATCAAAATCATTTTTATCTGTTTGCCGTTTACCAGGACTCATCATGGAAAAATTTAACCCGGTCGATCATCCGCATCGCCGTTATAACCCATTGATCGATCAATGGGTGCTGGTCTCACCCCATCGCGCTAAGCGCCCGTGGCAAGGTGCGCAGGAAACCCCGGCACTGGAGCAACTGCCAGCGCACGATCCTGACTGCTTCCTTTGTGCTGGAAACACCCGCATTACCGGTGACAAAAACCCCAACTATAAAAGCACTTACGTGTTCACCAATGACTTTGCCGCGCTGATGACTAACACGCCAGACGCACCGCAAAGCGACGATCTGTTGATGCGCTGCGAAAGCGCGCGCGGTACCAGCCGGGTGATCTGCTTCTCGCCGGATCACAGCAAAACGCTGCCGGAACTGCCTCTGAGCGGGCTGGAAGATATCGTGCGGACCTGGCAGGAACAGACTGCCGATCTCGGCCAGCACTATCCGTGGGTGCAGGTGTTTGAAAACAAAGGCGCGGCGATGGGCTGCTCCAACCCGCATCCGCATGGCCAGATTTGGGCCAACAGCTTCCTGCCGAACGAAGCGCAGAAAGAAGATGACAACCAACGTCACTATTTTGCCGAGAAAGGCACGCCGCTGCTGGTCGATTATGCTGAGCGCGAGTTGAACGATGGCAGCCGTACGGTGGTGGAAACCGAACACTGGCTGGCCGTGGTACCGTGGTGGGCGGCGTGGCCGTTTGAAACCTTGCTGCTGCCGAAAGCCCATGTGAAACGCATCACCGATCTCTCCGAGCCGCAGCGCACCGATCTGGCGCTGGCGCTTAAGCAGCTCACCAGCCGCTACGACAACCTGTTCCAGTGCTCTTTCCCCTATTCGATGGGCTGGCACGGCGCGCCGTTCAACGGCGAAGCCAACGATCACTGGCAGCTGCACGCACACTTCTATCCGCCGCTGCTGCGTTCAGCCACGGTACGCAAATTTATGGTTGGCTATGAAATGCTGGCCGAAACCCAACGTGATTTAACGGCGGAACAGGCAGCTGAACGTCTGCGTTCTGTCAGCGATGTCCATTTCCGCGAGGCGCAATAAATGTCATTAAAATCCATTACTCAACAGGTTTTCGCTGACACTTTCGGCTATCAGGCGACACACAGCATTCAGGCGCCGGGCCGCGTCAATCTGATTGGCGAACACACCGACTACAACGATGGCTTTGTGCTGCCGTGCGCCATCGATTATCAAACCGTGATTGCCTGCGCCAAACGCGACGATCGCCAGGTGCGCGTGATTGCCGTCGATTACGACAATCAGCAGGACAGCTTCTCGCTGGATGCGCCGATTGAGCCGCTGAAAGAGCCAATGTGGGCCAACTACGTGCGCGGCGTGGTGAAACATCTGCAGAAACGCGATGCCAGCTTTGGCGGCGTCGATATGGTGATCAGCGGCAACGTGCCACAAGGCGCGGGCCTGAGTTCTTCGGCGTCGCTGGAAGTGGCGGTAGGTACCGTATTCCAGCAGCTGTATGCATTAAACCTCGATGGCGCAGCGATTGCGGTGAACGGTCAGGAAGCAGAAAACCAGTTTGTCGGCTGCAACTGCGGCATCATGGATCAGCTGATCTCCGCGCTCGGTCAGCCGGATCACGCCATGCTGCTGGATTGCCGTACGCTCGGCACGCGCGCGGTCTCAATGCCGGAAGATGTTGCGGTGGTGATCATCAACTCCAACTTCCGTCGTAGCCTGGTGGGCAGTGAATACAATACGCGTCGTGAACAGTGTGAAACTGGCGCACGCTTCTTCAATAAACCGGCGCTGCGCGATGTGACGCTGGAAGAGTTTGAAGCCTCTGCTGGTGAGCTGGATGCGTTGGTGGCAAAACGCGTGCGTCACGTGATTAGCGAAAATGCGCGCACGCTGGAAGCCGCCGATGCGTTAAGCGCGGGCGATCTGAAACGCATGGGCGAACTGATGGCCGAATCGCACGCCTCGATGCGTGACGATTTCGAAATCACCGTGCCGCAAATCGATCAGCTGGTTGAGATTGTGAAAGCAGAAATCGGTCCGCGCGGCGGCGTGCGTATGACCGGCGGCGGTTTCGGTGGCTGCATCGTGGCGCTGATGCCAACCGATCTGGTCGATGCGGTGAAAGCGGTGGTCGCTGAGAAGTATGAAGCGCAAACCGGCATCAAAGAGACCTTCTACGTGTGCAAAGCGTCCGCAGGAGCAGGCCAATGGTAAGTGATGTGAATTCACACGCGCCAGACGGGCAACCGTGGCGCATCACTGTGCTGCGCAATCGCAACGGCATGGTGGCTACTTTTATGGATTGGGGCGCGACCTGGCTGTCAGCGCGCGTGCCAATGTTGGATCACAGCGTGCGTGAAGCGCTGCTCGGCTGTGCCACGCCGTCCGATTATCTGCATCAGGATGCTTATCTTGGCGCGACGATTGGCCGCTACGCGAACCGCATCGCCTCGGCCGAACTGAAGCCGCTTAACCTGCTGCTGGCAGCGAATCAGGGCGCACATCAGCTGCACGGCGGGCCGGAAGGTTTCGATAAACGTCGCTGGCAGATTCTCAGTCAGAGCGAAAGCGAGGTGCACTATCGCCTCGATTCGCCCGATGGCGATCAGGGTTATCCCGGCAATGTGATCGCCGATGTCATCTATCAACTTGATGACGATAATTGCTTGTCGATTCGCTATGAAGCGCAAACCGACAAGCCTTGCCCGGTCAATCTCACCAACCATGCTTACTTTAATCTTGATGCGCATCATGGTGATGCGCGCCAGCATCGCTTACAACTGCACGCCGATCGTTACCTGCCGGTGGACAGCGAAGGCATTCCTAACGCGCCGCTGAAAGAGGTGGCGGGAAACAGTTTTGATTTCCGCCAGCCGAAGCGCGTCGCCGATGAGTTCCTTGCCGATGACGATCAAAAAGCGGTGAAAGGCTATGACCACGCCTTTTTGCTCAACACCGCTGGCGACAGCAGCCAGCCCGCCGCCCATTTATGGTCTGCCGATGGCAAGCTGGAGCTGAGCGTGTTTACTGCCGCTCCGGCGCTGCAGTTCTACACCGGCAACTATCTGGCGGGAACACGCGCCCGTGAGCAGGACAGCTATACTGCTTTCCAGGGCATCGCTCTGGAGAGCGAATTTTTACCGGATTCGCCTAACCATGCAGAGTGGCCGCAGCCCGATTGCTGGCTGCAACCCGGCGACAGCTGGCAGTCCGTGACGCGTTATCGCTTCACGCCGCACTGAGCCACCGGATGAAAAACGCGCACTGCGCTGCCGACAGGCTTACGCCGTGCGTTGTTTTCCGCTATGGTATGGCGCTATTAGTGAGCCGCTTCTCAGTGGCCGCAGCCGGTTTCAATACTAATCGTAAATCGAGCATTAAGGAGTAAAGCTATGGCCGTAACTAAGCTGGTACTGGTGCGACACGGCGAAAGCCAGTGGAACCAGGAAAACCGCTTCACCGGATGGTACGACGTTGACCTGTCTGACAAAGGTCGCACTGAAGCCAAAGCAGCCGGTCAGCTGCTGAAGAAAGAAGGTTTCGTGTTTGATTTCGCTTACACCTCAGTGCTGAAGCGCGCTATTCACACCCTGTGGAATGTGCTGGATGAGTTGGATCAGGCTTGGCTGCCGGTTGAAAAAACCTGGCGTCTGAACGAGCGTCACTACGGTGCGCTGCAAGGTCTGGATAAAGCAGAAACCGCCGCTAAATACGGTGACGAGCAAGTGAAACAGTGGCGTCGTGGCTTTGCTATCACGCCACCCGAACTGGATCGCGCTGATGAGCGTTTCCCAGGCCACGATCCGCGTTACGCTTCACTGACTGACGCGCAGCTGCCAACCACCGAAAGCCTGGCGCTGACCATCGAACGCGTGATTCCTTACTGGAACGAAAGCATTCTGCCGCGCATTAAGAGCGGTGAGAAAGTGATCGTTGCTGCACACGGCAACTCACTGCGTGCGCTGGTTAAATACCTCGACAACCTGAGCGAAGACGAGATCCTCGAACTGAACATCCCAACTGGCGTGCCGTTGGTGTATGAGTTCGATGAGAACTTCAAGCCGCTCAAGCGTTACTATCTGGGTGATGCTGACGAGATCGCTGCGAAAGCCGCAGCCGTAGCAAACCAGGGTAAAGCGAAGTAAGCGAACGCTGAAACGCAAAAAGGCCAGACGCAAGTCTGGCCTTTTTTATTGCCGCATTGGCTTAGCTGCGGCGCTGTTTGACCGCCTCAGCCAGCTGACGCAACGCCTTCTCAGTGTCTTCCCAGCCGATACAGGCATCGGTCACGCTCTGGCCGTACACCAGCGGTTTGCCGTTTTCGAGGCTCTGATTACCTTCCACCAGATGACTCTCGATCATCACGCCAGTAATCGCCTGCTCACCACCGGCAATTTGCTGTGCCACGTCGTCGGCAACCACCATCTGACGTTGGAACTGCTTGCTGCTATTAGCATGGCTGAAGTCGATCATCACTTGCGGACGCAAGCCTGCTTTCTCCAGACCGGTTTTCACGGCCGCCACGTGTTCGGCGCTGTAGTTCGGCTCTTTGCCGCCGCGCAGGATGATGTGGCAGTCTTCGTTACCGCTGGTTTCGACAATCGCCGAGTGACCATATTTGGTGACTGACAGGAAGCAGTGTGGCGCGCTGGCCGCACCGATGGCGTCAATCGCCACTTTGATGGTGCCGTCGGTACCGTTTTTGAAGCCCACCGGGCAAGAGAGGCCGGAAGAGAGTTCGCGATGCACCTGCGATTCGGTGGTACGTGCGCCAATCGCGCCCCAGCTCATCAGGTCGGCCATATATTGTGGCGTGATCATATCGAGGAACTCACCGGCGGCTGGCAACCCGATATCGTTGATATCCACCAGCAGCTTGCGCGCCAGGCGCAGGCCGTCATTGATCTGGAAGCTGCCATCCATAAACGGGTCGTTGATCAGCCCTTTCCAGCCCACCGTGGTGCGCGGTTTTTCAAAGTAAACGCGCATCACCACTTCGAGATCGTCTTTCAGCTCATCACGCAGTGCCAGCAGGCGCGTCGCATACTCTTGCGCAGCCTGGGTATCGTGAATTGAGCACGGACCGATCACCACCAGCAGACGATCGTCTTCGCCATGAAGAATGCGGTGAATCGCCTGACGTGACTGCGCTACGGTTGCAGCCGCTTTATCGGTGGCGGGGAATTTTTCAAGCAAAGCAACAGGAGGCAGTAACTCTTTGATCTCTCTGATGCGTAAATCATCGTTCTGGTAATCCATACACAATTCCATTCAAATTTCTGGCCCAACGTCCGTCGGGCGCAACCCGCCCACTTTAGCCCTTCACGCGGTGGGTGTAAATTACGCACCGCGCTTAAAATGTACATCTCAAATTTGCATTTATATATCCATGCACTAAGCTTTTTAAATGTAAGCACTAAGGAATGATGTGTTTGCAAAATTAAATTTTTAAGTGAAGCGTATAAGGTGGATTTTATTCCATCGCGGCACGCTATTTTCGTCACTCAACACCAGCGGGTGTTAGACGGCAACTATCCATTAATTACTGGAGCATAATGATGAATAAGTTTGCAATGATCTTTCTGACAGCAGCGATGACCATGGGTAGCGGTGCTGTAATGGCTGCGGATAACAACAATGGTGCGGCCAACGCTTCAGCTGAAGCCGGTGCAGCAGCTGGCGGTGCAAAACAGAATCTGCCACCTAACAATGTTGATAACAGCAAAATTAACAGCGGTAGCACCAATACCAACAGCGCAGCAACGTCAGGCACTGACTCAAGCAATATGTCAGCCAACCAGGTGCACAAAAACAGCATGTGCAAAGACGGCAAATGCCCGGACATGAATAAAAAAGTCGACACTAAAGAGGGTGGCGGCCACGTGAAACATAAAACAGACGGTACTTCGCAATAAGTTTCCTTTTGTTTGATCAAGGGAGAGCTTCGGCTCTCCCTTTTATTTTGCCCCCCGCCCTTTTCCGCTATGCTGAAGCAATGAAATTCACAGGAACTGTTTCATGGCTTCATTGCTGCTTATTGATGATCACCCGTTAGTTGCCGTCGCACTGGAAGCGGCTTGCGTTAACGCTCCTATCACGTTGAACATTCACGCCGCTGGCGACGAAGCGCAGGCGCGCCAACTGCTTCAACAACATCCCATCGATTTAATTGTGCTGGATATCGGTTTACCCGATTGCGACGGACTCGAACTGCTGCGCCGGTTGCGCATGCGTAATCAGCACTGCCCGGTGTTGATCTATTCCGCGCAGCAGAGCCGCCACACGCTGCTCAGCGCCGTGTCGCTTGGCGCTGCCGGTTACGTGGTGAAAAGCCAAAGCATGGCGCAACTGCTGAGCGCGATTCTGGCGGTGCTCGGCGGCCAGCAGGCTTTTCCGCCGCTGCCGGAACGTATCGAACTGCCGTTAACCGAGAAAGAGCAGCAGATTGTAGCGCTGCTGGTGCGCGGCCTCTCGAATCTGCAGATTGGCGAACAGCTGCATATCAGCAATAAAACCGTTAGCACCCACAAGAAAAATATCCTGGAGAAAACCGGCGTGCAGTCGGTGGTTGAGCTGGCTGAGCTGTGGAAAGCGCAGCAGTGAGGATCTGTTTGCTGCTGTGTACGCTGCTGCTGAGTGTGATGGCGAAAGCCGATCTGCAACCCGCCAGCAGCGTGATGCTACCCGCGATGATGCCGGCCCCGCACGCCGAGCCGTGGCCTGGCGCAACGTTGCGCGTCGCGGTGCCGGCACAAAACAGCGCACCCTGGGCGATGCGTATTGGCGATCACATCTGGGGCATCGACGCCGACTATCTCAGCGCCCTAAGCCAGTTGACCGGTACGCATTTCACGCTGCAAAGCTATGCCGATCGCGCGCAGCAACTGGCAGCCTTGCAGCGCGGCGAGGTGGATTTGGTGTTAAGTAATCAACATGCCCAGCTCCCATCCGATGTGCTGCTCAGCGACAGCTGGTACAGCAGCCCGATTCGCATCTATCGCAACCGGGATAATCAGCGCGCGGTGATGTTCAATAGCGAAACCGCGCAGCTCACCATTGCCGAAGCGACGCTGGCGCAGTTGCCCACTGAATTTGTGCAGCAGCATCGCTGGCACACCTTGCCGGGCGATCTGCAGGCGCTGTATGCGCTGCTCAATCAGCAAAGCGATTATCTGGTCGCCGATGAAGCCAGCGCCGGTTTCTTGCTGGGCCAGCTGCAGCAAGGACAAATTTACCAAATCACTGCCGATCCTGGCGCGGGCGAATTAACGCTACGCGCAATGACGCGCAATGCCGCGCTGATCCACTGGCTTAACAGCCAGCTGCGCCTGCTGCCCGCCGAGTTCAGCAGTCGGGTCCAGCAGCGCTGGAGCCCGCCGCTGCTGCGTTATCAGGACACACAAACTCTGATGCTGTCGGCCAGCGAAAAGCAGTGGCTGGCGCAACATACTGAGATTCCGTATGCGGTTGAGGCGGATAACGCGCCCTGGAGTTATCGCGACAGCAGCGGCAACGCGCGCGGCTTCGGCATCGACATGCTGAACGCGCTGAGCCAAAGTACCGGCCTGCGTTTTACCCCGCGCTGGGTCAACAATCCGCAGCAGGCCGCCACGCTACTGCAGCAACAGCAGGTGATGCTCAACCTGTTGCAGCCGCTGTATGGCGACGATCCCGGCAGCAATACTTTGCCGGTATGGCGCGCCATTTGGGGCATTTACACGCTTGCCACGCATCAGCCAATGAACTGGCAATCGTTACAAGGCCAGCGCGTGGGCGTATTACGCGACGATCTCGCCATACGTTTGCTGCCGTCAGGTATTACGCCGCAGCCGTTCGACGATCGGACGCAGCTGTGGCAAGCGCTGAATAACGGTCAGATCGATGCGCTGGTAGATAACGTGCTCTCTGCCCGCTGGCGTATGGCGAGTCACGAAGATAATCGTGTGCATCTGGCGTTTGCTGCCAGCGATATCGCCTGGCCGCTGGCGCCGCAGGTCAGTGCTGAACAGCCTGAGCTGCGCGCCCTGCTCGACCATGCATTGCAGCAAATCCCGCCTGATACGCTCAACCAGATGCGAGTCAGCTGGTCACAGCCGCCGCAGCCCGGCACGACGATGGCGATGCGCAATATTCCGCTGATGATTTTGCTTGCGGCAGGCGTAATTATTCTGTTGCTGTTGGGCTTGCTGGCGCGTCGTTACTGGCAGCAGCGCCGTGACCGATTGCAGCGTGAGCAGGCCGAACGCGCCAATGCCGCCAAAAGCCAGTTTCTTGCCACTGCCAGCCACGAACTGCGCACGCCGATGCAGGCGATACTCGGTTTGCTGGAGCTGGAACAGCAGCAGCATCCGAGTGAACGGCTGGCGCTGATGCACAGCAGCGCGCGGTCGCTGATGGCGCTATTGAACGACTTGCAGGATCACGCGCGTATTGAGAGCCAGAGCTTCCGTCTGGCGCCGCGTCCGCTCAATCTGACGCTCTGGCTGCAGCAACAGCAGCAGTTTTATCATCCCTTAATGCGCGATGCCGGGCCGAACCTGATTGCCGAAGCCCTGACGCCGCTGCCTGCCAGCGTGTTGCTGGATGGCGATCGCCTGCAGCAGGTGGTGAATAATCTGGTGGCCAACGCCCTTAAGTTTACCCGCGAAGGCGAAGTGCGCCTGTCGCTGGCGGTCAGTGAGCACATCCAGCTTACGGTCACCGACACCGGCAGCGGCATCCCGCTTAACGAGCAGGCAAAACTGTTTGAGCCGTGGTATCAGGCGCCGTCCGGCAAAAGCCATGCGGTGCAAGGCAGCGGCTTAGGTTTGTTTATCTGTCGCGAGATTGTGCAACGAATGGGCGGTACGCTAACGCTCACTTCAGCACCGGGCAGCGGCACCACGGTCAGCGTGCAGTTGCCATTAGTCGTGAGCCAAGAGCCGTTAACCGAGCGCACAGCCAGCTGGCCTGTTTACCCGCAGCTGCGCGTGGCCATTGTGGACGATCACCCGACCAATCTTTTGGTGATGCAGCAGCAGCTGGCGATGTTTGGCGTTGAGGCGCAGGTATTTGAAGAGGGCCGAGCGCTGCTGCGCGCCGATGCTCAGCGCGCCTTCGATATTCTGTTTATCGACCAGATGATGCCGCGCCCGGATGGTTTAACGCTGCTGCGTATTCTGCGCCGTCGTCAGCGCCAGCGCGGCAGCACCTCGCTGCGCGTGCTCTGCTCTGCAGATGTTCAGTTGCTGAAAATCGCCTTGCTGGATGACGAAGCTCTGCTGCTCAAACCCATTGAGCTCGATCATCTGGCACCGCTGCTGGCGCGCGCAGTAAAAGATCCATTGGATGTCTTGCCAAACAGCTTACTGATTCTGGCGCAGGATAATCAGGCATTTATTCCGCGCATCTGTCAAACCTTGCAGCGCACGCTGCAACAGGATCGGGATTTGCTGTTGAACGCGCGCGATACACAAAATTGGACGGCGCTGGAACAGGCTGCACACCGCATGAAGGGCAGCTGGTTGATGCTGGGCATTGATGAGGTAGCCGAGCGCTGTCAGCAGTTGATTGAGCAGGTTAAACAGCAGCAGATGCCGCTTGATGATCTCAATTTACTGATATCATTAACAAACAGGTTACTTAAACAACTGGATAATTATGGCACACACGCATTCTCACGGGACCGCTAACGGCAACCGCACGCGACTAGCCGCGGCGTTTGGCGTAACGGCGCTGTTTATGGTGGCCGAAGTGATCGGCGGGCTGGTTTCTGGCTCGCTGGCGCTGCTGGCCGATGCCGGACATATGTTGACCGATGCCGCCGCGCTGCTGATGGCGTTACTCGCGGTGCAGTTCGCTCAGCGCAAGCCTAACGCGCGCCATACCTTCGGCTTGCTGCGTCTCACCACCTTAGCGGCGTTCGTCAACGCCATTGCGCTATTGGTGATTACGGTGCTGATTGTCTGGGAAGCGCTGCGTCGCTTCTATGAACCCCAGCCGATTGCCGGCGGATTGATGCTCGGCATCGCCATTGCCGGTTTGCTGGCCAATCTGCTGTCGTTCTGGCTGCTGCATCGCGGCAGCGAAGAGAAGAATCTCAACGTACGTGCGGCGGCATTGCATGTGCTGGGCGATTTGCTGGGTTCGGTCGGTGCGATTGTCGCGGCGGTGATCATCATGCTGACCGGCTGGACGCCAATCGACCCGATTTTGTCGCTGCTGGTGTCATTGCTGGTGGTACGTAGCGCCTGGTCGCTGCTGCGCGAGAGCCTGCATGAGTTGCTGGAAGGTGCGCCGGGCCATATCAACGCGGATAAACTGTCACGCGAGCTGACGCGCAATATCGATGAAGTACGTAACGTGCATCACGTTCATTTGTGGCAAGTGGGTGAAAAACCGGTGCTGACGCTGCATGTGCAGGTGATTCCGCCATACGATCATGACGGCCTGCTTAAGCGCATTCACCACTATTTGCATGAGCACTATCAGATTGCCCACGCCACGGTGCAGATGGAATATCAGCCGTGCAGCGGGCCGGACTGCGAGTTGTGTTTAGATAATAGCGCCGCGCAGCACGATCACCACGATCATGCTGCGCTGGAAGGTCACGCTCATCATCACTGATGGGACAGCGCGCGCGAGCCATGTTCGCGTGCGCTTTGCATCCACAGGCGCGAACCGTTAAGCGCAATCAGCGTCAGAATCGCGTACTCCAGTGACATGGCATATACGCCCTGACGCGCAAAGATCATCACGCTGATAACGTTGATCACCACCCAAAGCAGCCAGTTCTCAACGTACTTACGCGTCATCAAAATCATCGCCACAATCGACAGCACCATCATGCACGAATCCCAGAACGGGAACGCATCCGGCTGCAGTTGCGGCATCGCCACGTTAAGCCCCAGACTCTGCATAATGCCGACCGCTGTTTTGGTCAGGAAAGCAAAGACCGGATCGATATACACCGTCATCAGCGCAATCGCCACCACGCACGCCGCGCCCCAGCCCAATGCTTTTGGCAGCGGCAGCCAGCGAATTCTCAGCTCCGTTTCGTTGTTAGAGGTTTGCCGACTCCACGCGTACCAGCCGTAAACGTTGGCGACGAAGAAGAACAGTTGCAGCAACAAGCTGGCGTAGAGCTGAATCTGGAAGAAAATCACCGCGAACAGCGTGACGTTTATCAGCCCGAAAAAGTAGTTGATGATTTTCTCAAGGCTGGCGAGCCAGATGCACAGCAGGCCCGCAAGGGTGCCAACGGCTTCGATCCATGAGAGATCGTAGCCGCCAACGCCGAGCGGAATGTGAACCAGAATATTTTGCGTGCTAAAGAAGTCCATATAAGGTGCCTGTGTAACGGGAGCCCGTCATGCATTCCCTTTGATTTTAAGTTTGAGATCTGCAGCAAAGGATAGCATGCGGTTGAGCGGTAGCAACGCGGCCTCACGCAACGCGCTATCCACATGGATCTCATGCGCGCTGCCGCCACGCTCCAGTCCTTCGGCAATCGCTTTCAGGCCGTTCATCGCCATCCAAGGACAGTGCGCACAGCTGCGGCAGGTGGCGCCCTCGCCTGCGGTGGGCGCTTCCAGCAACTCTTTGTTCGGCACCGCCTGCTGCATTTTATAGAAGATGCCGCGATCGGTGGCGACGATCATCTGCGGATGCGGCAAACTTTGCGCCGCCTGAATCAGCTGACTGGTGGATCCCACCGCATCAGCCAGATCGACAATCGCCTGCGGTGATTCAGGATGCACCAGCACCGCCGCATGCGGATAGAGCGCCTTCATGCGTTGCAAAGCCTGTGTTTTGAATTCGTCATGCACAATACAGGCACCCTGCCAGCACAGCACATCCGCGCCGGATTTTTGCGTGACGTAGCGGCCGAGATGGCGATCCGGTGCCCAGATGATTTTCTCGCCGAGGCTGTCAAGATGCTCAATCAGCTCAACCGCGATGCTCGAGGTGACGACCCAATCCGCACGCGCCTTAACCGCCGCCGAGGTGTTGGCATACACCACCACCGTGCGATCGGGATGCTGATCGCAGAAGCGGTTAAATTCTTCAATTGGGCAACCGAGATCGAGCGAGCATTCCGCCTGCAAGGTGGGCATCAGCACGGTTTTTTCCGGGCTAAGGATTTTTGCGGTTTCACCCATAAAACGCACGCCCGCCACCAGCAAGGTTTTAGCGGGATGGGTGCTGCCGAAACGCGCCATTTCCAGTGAGTCCGATACGCAGCCGCCGGTCTCTTCCGCCAGCGCCTGAATTTCGGGATCGGTGTAGTAATGCGCCACCATCACCGCATCGCGTTCTTTCAGCAAGCGTTTGATTTTGTTTTTGTAGTGGGCTTTTTCATCGTCGCTGAGACGTGCCGGTTTCGGCGGGAAAGGATAGATCGCGCTTTCAGGATCGAACATCAGGCTCATGACACGGCTCTCGTTTTCTCAATTTAACAAAATTGCCCGTTACGGCAATGATGCGGCATAAAAACCGCTATCGTGTTTTATATGCTAAACACGATAGCGGAATTGCGCGAGAGTGTCGTCTCTTTTTTGCGCGCTCTACAGCAACAAAGCGCTGCTCAACGTTTTCTGCGTACTTTCCAGCTCCAGCAGGAAGGCTTTAACGGTGAGTCCGCCTGCAAAACCGGTGAGTTTGCCATTGCTGCCAATCACGCGATGGCACGGCGCCATGATCGACAGCGGATTTTTACCGTTCGCTGCGCCCACGGCGCGCACCGCTTTCGGATTGCCGATCTGCTCGGCGATTTGCTGGTAGCTGCGCGTTTCTCCAAACGGGATGGTGAGCAGCGCCTGCCACACTTTTTTCTGGAACTCGGTGCCGACGGTGTCGTACGGCATATCAAACTGCTGACGCTCACCGGCGAAATATTCGCGCAGCTGGCGTTCGGCCTCACACAGAATCGGATGCTGATCGTTACGGCTGATCGGCTTCAGCGGCACGCGCTGCGCCCCTTCGTTTTCCCACAGAATCGCCGACAATCCTTTATCGGTGGCAACAAGCGTGAGATCGCCAACGGGCGTCGCGATGATTTTGGCATGATACATGGTGCACCTCCGGCATATTCTCTGCTGGCGATTATCGCATTTCCGCCGCAGGAAACTGGCTGTTTTCGGTCATCAGCATAAACTGGTTAGCTGTCCGAAAGCAGCGAGTTTTCCTGTTCAGCTTGCGCGACCATGCCGTTTATTTGCCGGAGACGATGATGTTTGATGCTGAAATTGCGTACCAGGCGCTGACGTCGCGCGATAGCCGCTTCGACGGGCTGTTTTTTGTTGGCGTGACATCCACCGGCATTTATTGCCGCCCCATTTGTCCAGTGAAAGCGCCGATGCAGAAGAACTGCCTGTTTTTTAGCAGCGCAGAGGCCGCCGAGAAAGCGCACTTCCGTCCGTGTTTACGCTGCCGTCCGGAACTGGCGCCCGGCTCTGCGCCGGTGGATAGCCATCACCGCATTGCCGATCGTTTGATTCGCCGCATCGAAGAGGGCTTGCTGGAAGAGCAGGAGACGCTGGCAGACATCGCTGGCGAGTTTGACCTCAGTGAACGTCAATTGCGTCGCGTGGTGCAGCAGGAGCTCGGCGTATCGCCTTTAGAGCTGCGTCAGACACGTCGTATGCTGCTAGCCAAGCAACTTCTGACAGAAACCTCTTTGCCGGTCACGGAAATTGCTTACGCCAGCGGCTTCCGCAGTTTGAGGCGCTTTAACGATGTGTTCCAGGCGCGCTATCGCATGACGCCCTCCCGCCTGCGCAAGCAGAATCAACCCGACGCCGTGAAGAGCACGCAGGAGAGCGCCGAACTGCGCCTGAGTTATCGGCCGCCTTACGATTGGGATGCGATGCTCGATTTCCTGCAACAGCGCGTGATGAAGGAGGTGGAATGGGTGAACGAGGGCATGTATCACCGCACCGTGGCGCTGGGCAACTGTCGCGGCTGGGTGCGTGTGAGCCATGTTGCGGAGAAACAGTCGTTGAAGGTGCAATTCACAACGTCGCTGACGCCAGTGCTGCCCGCTTTGCTGCGTCGTCTACGCGATCTATTTGATTTGGATGCGCAGCCACAGCGCATAGCAGAGCATTTAAGCCACGATCCGTTATTAGCCGAGAGCTTATCGCGCTTTCCGGGTTTGCGCGTTCCTGGTGCGTTTGACGGCTTTGAGTTGGGTGTGCGCGCGATACTCGGCCAGCAGGTTACCGTGAAAGCTGCAACCACGCTAAGCAGCCGAATGGCACAGCGCTTTGGTGAGCCGCTGGTGACGCCGTGGTCAGAACTTTCGCGTTTGCCGCCAAATGCGGAGTCGCTGGCGGCGGCGAGCATTGATGATATTGCCAGCCTGGGAATCGTCAGTGCGCGTTCACATGCCATTCAGGCGTTGGCGCAGGCCTGCGCTTCTGGCGCATTACGCTTTAACGGTGCGGTGAATCCGGACGTGGTTCAGCAGCAGTTACTGGCGCTGAAAGGCATAGGGCCGTGGACGGCAAGTTATATCGCCATGCGCGCACTGCGTTGGCCTGATGCGTTTCCCAAAGAGGATATTGCGATTCGTAATAATCTCGGCGGCGTGAGTGCCAAAGTGGCGGAGCAGTTATCGCAGGTTTGGCGGCCGTGGCGCAGCTATGCGGTGCTGCATATCTGGAAAAGTCTGACGCCGGTTAAGGTTAAAAAATAGATTGGGCTTAAAAGCTTGCCAACCAGCCGGAAGGACCGGGCGGTTCCGTAAAGTCGCCGTGGATACATCCCTGTAGGCTCTGCCGGCGCATCCATGCGCCGGAAGCTTTACTCCACCGCCCGGCCCTTCCGTCTTCGTCCAGCATGCGTGCGATTATTTCAAGCAACGACAAAGCATAAGGGCCAGAAAAGGCGGGAGCGGAAGGAGCGAAGCGTCCGAGCCATGGATGGCGAGGCCGATCCACAGGGATGTGAGGTTTCTTCGCGATCCGCCCCGCCTTATCTGGCCGGTGCACCATCTCAAAGCAAATCCACCTAGCGTAGAAAAGCAAAAAGGCGCCTTTAGGGCGCCTTTCTACATAACTGGTGGGTCGTGCAGGATTCGAACCTGCGACCAATTGATTAAAAGTCAACTGCTCTACCAACTGAGCTAACGACCCGCTGTGGGGCTTACAACCTTTACTTGATGGTGGGTCGTGCAGGATTCGAACCTGCGACCAATTGATTAAAAGTCAACTGCTCTACCAACTGAGCTAACGACCCATCAAGGTTGTGAAGCTTACTGAAGAAATCATCTCACTTACAACGGGTTGAGATGGTGGGTCGTGCAGGATTCGAACCTGCGACCAATTGATTAAAAGTCAACTGCTCTACCAACTGAGCTAACGACCCATCTTCAGTGCTGCCGATACTTGTTAAGATATGTCCCGGCAACGGCGGCATATATTACTGATTTAGCGGGAGGGCGCAACCCTTATTTTCCACTAAATGTCTCAATTGCTTACCTTTCATGCTGTAAGACCAGAAATCACACGAAATCCGGTCTTTTAGGCACAAATTACAACCCGGCAAGGCGTTTTTGCGCCTGCTTAGCGGAATCACTATTTGGGAATTGTTTGATCACTTGCTGGAAGACAGCCTTGGCTTTCGCCGTGTCGTTCTTCTCTTGCATGATCACACCAACCTTAAACAGCGCTTCCGGGGCTTTTGGCGATTTCGCGTAATTTTTTACCACAGTGGCAAAATAATAGGCCGAATCGTCTTTTTTGCCCTTGTTGTAAAACAGCTGACCCAGCCAGTAATTGGCATTCGGCTGATAGGTAGAATCAGGATATTTCTTCACCCAAGCCTGCAGGGCAGTAATCGCCTGATCGTACTGCTTCTTCTCCAGAATCAGCGCAACAGCAGCATTGTAGTCCGTGTTGGCATCGCCGGTTTGCGCTGGCGCAGCCGAACTGGCGCTGCTACCGCTATCCGCAGAAGCCGCAGCGCCCGCTGCAGCGGCATCAGCACCACCGCTCGCCTGCGCACCGTTACTGCCGGAGCTAAGGCTGTCGATTTGCTGATAGAGCTGCTTCTGGCGCTCAATCACCTGATTAAGCTGATAGCTGTTTTGCTGGATTTGCCCGCGCAGCGAATCGATATCGCTTTGGTTGTCGCTCATCTGCTGCTGCAATTGCTGCAAAAGCTGAGCCTGGGCATTAGAGATACGTTCAAGAGTGGTGACGCGGTCTTCGACCGAGCCTGAGCCAACGCTACTGATTGACGCCTGGGCATTAGCGGCCCCCAAAGGAGCCGCTAAACCAACCAGTAACGACAGACTCAACAGATGAAGTCTGAAGTTACTCATCATGATATTTTCTTAGTAAACCAGTACGGCACGACGGTTTTTAGCGTAAGCCGCTTCGTCATGACCCAGTACAGCTGGTTTTTCTTTACCGTAAGAAACGATAGACATCTGGTCAGCAGAAACGCCTTTGCCTTGCAGATACATCTTAACGGCGCTTGCACGACGTTCGCCCAGGGCGATGTTGTATTCTGGGGTACCGCGCTCATCCGCATGACCTTCGATGGTCACTTTGTAAGACGGGTTGCCACGCAGGAATGCAGCGTGCTGATCCAGCATCTGAGCGTAGTTAGAAGCCACGTCATATTTGTCCAGACCGAAGTAAACGATGTTGTTCTGCTGCAGCTGCTGCATCTGCAGACGCGCTTGCTCATCAGAAGACATGTTACCGCCGTTCTGACCAGCACCGTAAGCACCGTCGTTAGCGCCCATGCCAGTCTGATCGTTGTTGTTGTTTTTGTGTGAGCTACATGCAGCTACTGCGATAACCGGCAGAGCCAGCATCAAACCCTTCAGCACTTTGTTCAGTTGCATTTCTTTATCCTATTATTTTGTTTGCCATACATTTTAATCCCCCGCCGTGCAGGGGACCTATGCATCACAGATACGGCGACCAGGCAGGGAATTTGACCTGTCCATCAGTTGCCGGAAGACGCGCTTTGAAACGCCCGTCGGTTGAAACCAATTGCAACACGGAACCCATCCCCTGAGTAGAGCTATAGATTACCATTGTGCCGTTTGGCGCCAGACTCGGCGTTTCATCCAGGAACGTGTCCGTTATTGTTTGAACGGCTCCCGTTACCAGATCCTGTTTGGCGACGTGCTGAGCGCCACCGGCGCTGCTGATCATCACCATAGTTTTACCGTCGGTTGACACATCCGCATCCTGGTTTTGCGCACCTTCCCAGGTAATACGTTGTGGCGCACCGCCGTTGATACCAACTTTATAAATCTGGGGCGCACCGGCCTGATCCGAGGTGTAAGCCAGTGTCTGGCTGTCCGGGAACCACGTTGGTTCAGTGCTGTTGTAGCGACCATCAGTCACCTGACGCGTCTGACCAGAAGCCAGATCCATCACATACAGGTTCAGGCTACCGGTTTTCGACAGCGCGAAGGCGAGTTTAGAACCGTCGGGTGAGAAGGCTGGCGCACCGTTATGACGCGGATAAGAAGCCACCTGACGGATTGCACCGTTAGACAACGTCTGAACCACCAGCGCAGATTTGCCGCTTTCGAAGGTCACGTAAGCCACTTTGCTGCCATCTGGCGACCAGGCCGGAGACATCAATGGCTGCGGTGAACGGTGAACCACAAACTGGTTGTAGCCATCGTAATCCGACACGCGCAACTCATACGGGAACTGACCGCCATTGGTCTGTACCACATAGGCAATGCGGGTACGGAATGCGCCTTTGATGCCGGTCAGCTTTTCGAACACTTCGTCACTGGCGGTGTGCGCTGCGTAACGCAGCCACTGCTTAGTCACTTTATAAGAGTTCTGCGCCAGCACGGTGCCTGGCGCGCCGCCGGTGTCCACCAGCTGATAGGCAACTTGATAGCTGCCGTCAGCGTTAGGCGTTACCTGACCAACTACAACCGCATCAATACCCAATGCGCTCCATGCGGCAGGTTGAACTTCCTGTGCGCTGGCTGGCTGTTGTGGCAGACGAGAACGATCGAGCGGATTAAATTTACCGCTGTTACGTAAGTCAGCAGAAACGATCCCGCCGATGTCTTCTGGTGCCGCGCCTGGGCCAGCCCATTGGAACGGAACCACACCAATAGGACGTGCGGTGTTAACGCCCTGCGTAATTTCAATACGGACTTCTGCATGAAGCATTGCTGCCCACAGCAGTACAAAAAAACCTAAGGTTACACGAAGTGCCTGCTTCATTTTTTCTCCCTTACCTGAACCAGAGGTTCATGATAATTCGCACAGTTCCTGAAAAACACGAGTACTCATAGAGTATGGCAAGCTAACCTTAGTTCAACCTGCCGTACGTTACTGCATTATTCTGGTTTGAAACGCATCGGTGCGTTTTTAAACACTTCATACACCGCCTGCGAAGGCGGCTTCGGAATCCGCGCCTGCTTCGCGGCAGCAATTGCCGCCTGACACAAGGCGGGGTCGCCACCTTCCGATTTAACGTCAATCAGCAAACCATCCGGTGCCAGTTTAATACGCAGGTTACACTCTTTACCTTTGTACAAATCTGCATCGTAGAAACGGCTCTGAATCGCCCCGACCACTTGCCCCAGATAATTATTGATATCTGCGCCTGACGCGCCCGCTTTCTTCTGATTGCCCTGCCCTGCAGCGCCACCCGATGCGGTGCCGCTTTTCGGTGCATTCTTACCAGAAGACAAACCACCTAACAGGTCATCAACCGCATTTTCGTTCTTCGCAGCTTCAGCGGCGGCTTTTTTGGCATCCGCAACCGCTTTCGCTTTTGCCTTAGCAGCCGCATCGGCCTTGGCTTTCGCCTCGGCGGCAGCCTTCTCTTTGGCTTCTGCTGCGGCTTTTTCCTTCGCCTCAGCAGCCGCTTGCTCTTTAGCCTCTTTGGCTTCCTGAGCCGCTTTCGCCTTGGCATCGGCAGCAGCCTGCGCTTTGGCTTCAGCGTCCGCTTTGGCTTTCGATTCTGCGGCCGCTTTTGCCTGCTGCGCCGCTTTCTCTTTCGCTGCTTCAGCGGCAGCGGCTTTCGCCTGCTCTTCTGCTTTCTTCTTCGCGTCAGCTGCGGCTTGCTTGGCTTCTTCTACCGCTTTGGCTTTGGCGTCAGCCGCTGCTTTTGCCTGCGCATCAGCTTCCGCTTTGGCATCAGCCTTGGCTTTCGCTGCGGCGGCTTCGGCAGTTTTCTGCTGTTCCTGGGCTTGCTTAGCGGCGGCTTCAGCGGCTTTCTGCTGCTCGGCCTGCTGCTTCGCCTGCTCTTTGGCTTCCTGCTGGGCCTGCAAGCGCTCTTTTTCCATCTCTTTCAGGCGCTGCTGCTCAGCAGCTTGTTTCTGCTGTAACTCTTCGGCCTGCTGCTGCGACTGCTTCTGACGCTGCTGCTCGGCGCGCTGACTGTCTCGTTGCTGATTCTGCTGGCGGTTATACTGCTCAACCACGGCGCCGGAATCGACCATCACTGCGTCAATATCACTGCCACCGCCACCGCCGCTGGATTCGATTTTTTCGTTAAACGAGCTCCAAATCAGTAAGGCGATCAGCACGATGTGCAGAATCACCGAAACGATTATCGCGCGCTTTAACTTGTCGTTCTGCTCGGTTGCCTTCGACACACTCGGTTCCCAAAAAACGGTTCGCTTTAAATCGGCTGCGTCATCAAACCGACAGATTTCACGCCGGCCTGATGTAACAGGTTCAGCGCCTTGATGATTTCGTCATAAGGGACGTCTTTCGCACCGCCGATCAGGAAGACCGTTTTCGGATTGGCTTCAATCCGGCGCTGCGCTTCGCTCACCACCTGCTCCGGCGGTAACTGCGTCATACGATCGTGATCCACCACCAGGCTGTACTGGCCAACACCAGACACTTCAACAATCACCGGTGGATTATCATCAGTTGAGACGGTTTTTGAATCTGTCGCATCCGGCAGATCCACTTCCACGCTCTGGGTAATAATCGGCGCGGTTGCCATAAAGATGAGCAGCAACACCAACAGCACGTCCAGCAGTGGAACAATGTTGATTTCCGACTTAAGGTCGCGTTTACCGCGACCACGGGTTCTGGCCATCGTAAACCTCGACTTACTTCGTGTTGTCGGTGGAGAAAGCCTGACGATGCAGGATAGCCGTGAACTCTTCCATGAAGTTGTCGTAGCCCTGTTCCAGCTTGTTAACGCGCTGGTTCAGACGGTTGTACGCCATAACGGCAGGAATGGCCGCAAACAGACCGATTGCGGTCGCGATCAACGCTTCGGCAATACCCGGTGCAACCATCTGCAGCGTGGCCTGTTTTACCGCACCGAGGGCGATAAAGGCGTGCATGATCCCCCACACCGTACCAAACAGACCGATATACGGACTGATGGAGCCAACGGTGCCAAGGAAAGGAATGTGAGTTTCCAGCGTTTCCAGTTCACGATTGAAGGAGATACGCATCGCACGGCTCGCGCCCTCAACAACCGCTTCTGGCGCATGGTTGTTAGCACGATGCAAACGCGCAAACTCTTTGAAACCCGAATAGAAAATTTGCTCAGATCCGCTCAGTTCATCGCGGCGTCCCTGGCTTTCCTGATACAGGCGTGACAGCTCGATACCCGACCAGAACTTATCTTCAAACGCTTCGGCTTCGCGCCCCGCCGCATTCAAAATGCGCGTACGCTGAATAATGATCGCCCATGAGGCAATAGAAAAGCCGATCAAAATCAACATGATAAGTTTGACCAGAAGGCTCGCCTTCAGGAACAAATCAAGAACATTCATGTCAGTCACTGCTTGAACTCCGCGACAATAGACTTGGGAAGCGCAATTGGCTTCATTAGATGTGGGTTGATGCAGGCAATCAGGACTTCTGCTTCATTTAGCACTTTGCCTTCTGCATTCACGATACGCTGCGAGAACGTCATCGTTGCACGCGTCATTGAGGTCACTTCTGTTTGAATTTCCAAAAGATCGTCCAGACGTGCAGCCGCAACAAAATCGATCGTCATGCGTCGTACCACAAAAGCCACCTGCTCTTCCAACAGGACCTGCTGATTGAAATGGTGCTGGCGCAACATTTCGGTACGTGCTCGTTCATAGAAAGCAAGATAACTGGCGTGGTAAACCACACCACCGGCATCGGTGTCTTCGTAATAGACACGAACCGGCCAGCGAAACAGCGTTGTACTCACTCTACATCCCGGTCTCATTTTAAACGTTGCTACTATACGCAAGAGAGATCGGCTTGGGAATGGCCCGCTGACGCCGCGAGAAAATAATTATCACAGGTTAACAACTGGAAGGATTTATAGGATGTTTCTTGACCGGACGCTGACAAAACCTCACGTCAGCGTCTGAAATTGCGGCGTTTTTAAGTCCTGAGCCTGGACTTAATAGTAGAACCAGAAAATTCCTGCCACTAAAAGTATCATCGCGGGCAACGGCGAGAAGAGCGCTTGCCAGCGCAGGCGCTGAGGGCGAAATCCGGTGCCGTGAATCACGCCGGTACAAACGGCCCAAATCAGCAGCATTCCATGCCATATCGCTAAATCACTGGTACGCGCGGCAAAGCGTGAAGGCTGCCAAATGACACAGCCCGCCAGCCACAGCGCGAGGATTAGCGAAAGGGCCCGAAGCGGGCCCTTGTCCATCAGACGATAAAGCGTCTGAATCAGTGTGCGCATCAGACTTGCTCGTCCTTCGCGCTGCTCTCTTCAACGTGCTCCAGCGCCAGCGCCGTAATCACACCGAACGCACAGGCCAGCAAGGTGCCAAGAATCCAGGCAAAATACCACATGCTCAATCTCCTTAATCAGTACAGGGAGTGCGTATTGCTCTCAATGTGTTCTTTGGTGATACGGCCAAACATCTTGTAATAACACCAGGCGGTGTACGCCAGGATAATCGGTACAAAGATGATGGCGGCAATGGTCATCACTTTCAGCGTCAGCAGGCTAGACGTGGCATCCCACATGGTCAGGCTGATGCCCGGCACGGTGCTGGATGGCATGATGAAGGGGAACATCGCAATCCCGGCCGTCATGATCACGCAAGCTAAGGTCAATGAAGACGAGATAAACGCCAGAGCGCCCTTCTCGATACGCGAGCAGAGAACGGTCAGCAGCGGCAACACCACGCCCAACAGCGGGAACAGCCACAGCACTGGCATCTGCTCGAAGTTCACCATCCACGCACCGGCTTCACGCACTACATCTTTACCCAACGGGTTGGATGCCGCGTGATGATCGATAACGCTTTTCAGCACATAACCGTCGATGCCGTATTTCACCCACACACCCGCAAGAATGAAGCACACCATCATTACCAGCGCCGAGATTTGCGCGGTGCTGCGGCTGCGGACGTGTAACTCACCGGCAGTACGCATCTGCAGATAGGTTGCGCCTTGCGTCAGGATCATCGCCACACTCACCACACCCGCCAGCAAGCCAAACGGGTTCAGCAACTGGAAGAAATTGCCGGTATAGAAGAGGCGCAGATATTCGTCAGCATGGAACGGCACCCCTTGCAGCAGGTTGCCGAACGCCACACCAATCACCAGCGGCGGAACAAAGCTGCCGATGAAAATGCCCCAATCCCACATGCCGCGCCAGCGCATATCTTCAATCTTTGAACGGTAATCAAATCCAACCGGACGGAAGAACAGTGAAGCCAGCACCAGAATCATCGCCACGTAGAAGCCGGAGAACGCGGCGGCATATACCATTGGCCAAGCGGCAAACAGCGCGCCACCGGCGGTGATCAGCCAAACCTGGTTTCCGTCCCAGTGCGGCGCAATGGTATTAATCATGATGCGACGTTCGGTATCAGTACGACCCAGAATGCGCGTCAGCATACCAACGCCCATATCAAACCCATCGGTGACTGCGAAACCGATCAGCAACACGCCAATCAGCAGCCACCAGACAAAGCGCAATACTTCGTAATCAAACATGGTCGCTCTCCTTATCCACGCGCCGGCTGAGATGATGTCTTCAGCGTTTCATGATGATAGCGGCCGGTTTTCAGGCTGCTTGGACCGAGGCGCGCGAACTTGAACATCAGGTACATTTCCGCCACAAGGAACAAGGTGTAGAGACCGCAAATCAGCGTCATTGAGAACAGCAGATCGCCAACGGTCAATGAGGAGTTAGCGACCGCGGTTGGCAGCACCTCACCAATTGCCCACGGCTGGCGACCATACTCGGCAACGAACCAACCCGCTTCAATCGCAATCCACGGCAATGGAATGCCGTACAACGCGGCTTTCAGTAACCAGCGGGACTTACCGATGCGGTTACGAATCACGCTCCAGAAGGAGAGCGCAATAATGCCCAGCATCAGCACACCGCCCAGCACCATGATGCGGAAGGCGAAGTACAGTGGCGCAACGCGTGGGATCGAATCCTGTGTCGCTTTCTGAATCTGCTCTTCGCTGGCGTTAGCCACATCCGGCGTATAGCGCTTCAGCAGCAGGCCATAACCGAGATCCTGTTTGCTGGCTTCAAACTGGCTGCGCACCTCAGGATCTTTGCTGCCACCACGCAGTTCGTTCAGCAGCGCGTAAGCTTTCATGCCATTACGAATACGCACTTCATGTTGTGCCAGCAGCTCTTTCAAACCGGTGACCGGCGTATCCACTGAACGCGTGGCGATCAGGCCGAGCAGATACGGAATCTGAATCGCATATTTGTTCTCCTGCGTCTCCTGATCCGGAATACCAAACAGCGTAAACGCAGCCGGAGCCGGTTGGGTTTCCCATTCCGCTTCAATTGCCGCCAGTTTGGTTTTCTGCACGTCACCGATTTCATAACCGGATTCGTCACCCAGTACGATCACTGACAGAATCGCCGCCATACCGAAACTGGCTGCGATGGCGAAAGAGCGTTTAGCGAAAGCAATGTCGCGCCCTTTCAGCAGATACCATGCGCTGATACCAAGGATGAACATCGCGCCCGTGGTGTAACCGGCGGCCACGGTATGGACAAACTTCACCTGCGCAACCGGGTTCAGCACCAGCTCGGAGAAACTCAACATCTCCATACGCATGGTTTCGAAATTGAATTCCGATGCAATGGGATTTTGCATCCAGCCGTTCGCCACCAGAATCCACAGCGCGGACATGTTCGAACCGAGCGCCACCAGCCAGGTCACCGCAAGGTGTTGCACCTTACCGAGGCGATCCCAGCCGAAGAAGAACAGGCCAACAAAGGTGGATTCGAGGAAGAACGCCATTAAACCTTCGATGGCGAGCGGCGCACCGAAGATATCGCCGACATAGTGTGAATAATATGACCAGTTGGTACCGAACTGGAATTCCATGGTCAGGCCGGTAGCCACGCCGAGTGCAAAGTTAATACCAAACAACTTGCCCCAGAACTTGGTCATATCTTTATAAATTTGTTTCCCCGTCAGGACATATACCGTTTCCATGATCGCCAATAAAAACGCCATACCCAGCGTTAATGGCACGAACAGGAAATGGTACATCGCCGTCAGGGCAAACTGTAAACGCGACAGCTCGACAATATCTAACATGATGACTCCTTGCTCCTCGCATGAACTTCCCCTGCGGATGACAACGGCAAACAACAGACATTGACGCGCAGAACAAGATTCAGGAACGACTGATTATTGATTCCAGTTTTGTTACTGATAGAACAGAGAAAGCTGTTGCCCGAAGAGAGCGAGTAACAGTGATAAAATTCCCTTAAAAACCGATCTTTTCAGTCAATTTAAAGCAGGAGTAACACGAGGAGGCGGCAGAATTGATATAACAACGCCTGGCACAAACTCCTGATAAATTATGACGAAGACTGAATTGATGCAGCGCAATTTATACCGGTTAGTCGGCCTTTTGCTAGCGGTAAAGTTTCCTATAAGTCGCCAATTATTGATCTAGATTAAGACAATAAATTTCCAGATATGTAGTGTTACAGTGGTTGTTAATTAGATGTCACAACATCATCATATTATTAAGAATATAATTACCTTTTCCGCAATTATTTAACCTCATTTTGGAAAGCCGCACGCCAATTGCTTGACAAAAATCCAGCGCCTTTTCCCTTCTTTACCTTGATGACAGAGTAAGCATAGCCGCAATTTTTTGAAGCCGTTGCGCTTTTTTCCCTCTCTTTCAGGCGGGTTATTACCAAAAAAAAAGCCTCCCGAAGGTGGCTTTTCATTGTCAGTCTGTATTGGCTTATTTGAGTGGTAAAACCGCTTTAACCGCGTCACCAATGTCTGCCAGGCTGCGTACGGTTTTCACACCGGCCGCTTCCAGCGCAGCAAATTTCTCATCAGCGGTACCTTTACCACCGGCAATGATGGCGCCTGCGTGGCCCATACGTTTGCCTTTCGGTGCAGTCACACCGGCGATATAGCCGACAACCGGCTTGGTCACGTGGGCTTTGATGTAAGCTGCTGCTTCTTCTTCCGCGCTACCACCGATCTCACCGATCATCACTATCGCTTCGGTCTGTGGATCTTCCTGGAACAATTTCAGGATATCGATGAAGTTAGAGCCAGGGATCGGGTCACCACCGATACCTACGCAGGTTGACTGGCCGTAGCCGATGTCAGTGGTCTGCTTAACGGCTTCATAAGTCAGCGTACCTGAACGCGATACGATACCGACGCGGCCTGGCTGGTGAATGTGGCCTGGCATGATACCGATCTTACATTCGCCTGGCGTGATCACGCCTGGGCAGTTCGGGCCGATCATGCGCACGCCAGCTTCATCCAGCTTCACTTTCACGGTCAGCATATCCAGCGTTGGGATACCTTCGGTGATGGTGATGATCAGTTTAATGCCCGCATCGATCGCTTCCAGAATACCGTCTTTGCAGAACGGCGCTGGAACGTAGATCACGGTGGCGGTTGCGCCGGTGGCTTCTACTGCTTCACGTACGGTGTTGAACACCGGCAGGCCGAGATGCGTGGTGCCGCCTTTGCCTGGCGTTACACCGCCAACCAGCTGCGTACCGTAAGCCAGCGCCTGCTCAGAGTGGAACGTCCCTTGACCACCGGTGAAACCCTGGCAAATGACTTTGGTGTTTTTGTCGATCAAAATGGACATTATTTACCCTCCGCTGCAGCTACAACACGCTGTGCAGCGTCTGTCAGGCTGGTTGCTGCAATGATGTTCAGACCGCTGTCCGCCAATTTCTTAGCGCCCAGCTCGGCGTTGTTTCCTTCCAGACGTACCACAACCGGCACGTTGACACCCACTTCTGCCACGGCACCGATGATGCCGTCTGCGATCAGGTCGCAACGCACAATACCGCCGAAGATGTTAACGAACACGGCTTTCACTGCATCGTCAGACAGAATGATTTTGAAGGCTTCGGTGACGCGCTCTTTGGTTGCGCCGCCGCCAACGTCCAGGAAGTTTGCTGGCTCACCACCGTGGTGTTTCACGATGTCCATGGTGCCCATCGCCAGACCGGCGCCGTTCACCATACAGCCGATGTTGCCATCCAGCGCAACGTAGTTCAGTTCCCACTGCGTTGCGTGGGCTTCTCGTGGATCTTCCTGGCTCGGATCGCGCATTTCACGCAGTTCCGGCTGACGGAACAGTGCGTTACCGTCCGCGCCCAGTTTGCCGTCTAGGCAGATCAGATCGCCCTGCTTGGTGATCACCAGCGGGTTAATTTCAACCATCGCCAGATCGCGCTCAAGGAACATGGTCGCCAGGCCCATGAAGATTTTGGTGAACTGGCTAACTTGCTTGCCGGTCAGGCCGAGTTTGAACGCCAACTCGCGGCCCTGATACGGCTGTGGACCCGCTAATGGATCGAGCGCCATCTTGTGGATCAAGTGTGGCGTTTCTTCTGCCACTTTCTCAATCTCAACACCGCCTTCTGTCGAAGCCATGAAGATGACACGACGGGTAGCACGGTCAACAACCGCACCCAGATACAGCTCCTGATCGATATCCGTCGCGGCTTCAACCAGAATCTGGTTTACCGGCTGACCGTGCGCATCAGTTTGATAGGTCACCAGACGTTTGCCCAGCCAGTGTTCAGCAAAAGCACGAATGTCTTCTTTGCTGTTCACCACTTTCACGCCGCCCGCTTTACCGCGGCCACCGGCATGAACCTGACATTTCACTACCCACGGACCTGCGCCAATTTTAGACGCGGCTTCTTCAGCTTCACGTGGCGTGGTGCAGGCGTAGCCTGTCGGTGCTGGCATGCCATAGCGTGCAAACAGCTGCTTCGCCTGGTATTCATGTAAATTCATGATGTTCTATCCATTCAGGTATGAGTTTGGGCGCGCCTTCACACCGCGCGCCCGGCGAAATTAGACGTCCAGCAGCAGGCGAGCTGGATCTTCCAGCATCTCTTTCACCGCGACCAGATAGCCAACGGATTCACGACCATCAATCAAACGGTGATCGTAAGAGAGCGCCAGATACATCATTGGCAGAATCACAACCTGACCATTAACCGCCATTGGGCGATCTTTGATGGCGTGCATGCCGAGAATCGCGCTCTGCGGCGGGTTGATGATTGGCGTAGACATCAGCGAACCAAACACACCACCGTTGGTGATGGTGAAGTTACCGCCGGTCAGCTCTTCAACCGTCAACTTGCCGTCACGGCCTTTCACCGCCAGCTCTTTAATTTTCTTCTCAATGTCGGCCATGCTCAGTGCATCAACATCTTTCAGCACCGGCGTAACCAGACCACGCGGGGTAGAAACCGCAATGCTCACATCGAAATAGTTGTGGTAAACCACATCTTCGCCATCAATAGACGCGTTAACTTCCGGGAAGCGTTTCAGCGCTTCCACTACCGCTTTGATGTAGAAGGACATGAAGCCCAGACGCACGCCGTGACGTTTCTCGAACGCATCGCCGTACTGCTTGCGCAGATCCATGATTGGCTTCATGTTGATTTCGTTAAACGTGGTCAACATCGCGGTGCTGTTTTTCGCTTCCAGCAGACGCTCGGCAACACGCTTACGCAGACGCGTCATCGGTACGCGTTTTTCGCTGCGGTTAGCCACAGCGGCCTGCGGTGCAGCAGCGGCTGGCGCTGCAGCCGGTGCAGCTTTGCCACCGTCAGCTTTCTTCGCCAGATGTTTTTCCACATCTTCACGCGTCAGACGGCCACCAACGCCGGTGCCTTTGATCTGGCTGGCATCGAGGTTGTTTTCAGCAATCAGGCGGCGTACCGCTGGGCTGAGCGCATCGTTGCTCTCTTCTTCCAGCGAAGCGGTCTGGCGCTGTGCCGGTGTAGATTCGTTACTTTCCGCTTTGGCCGCAGTCTCTTTCCCGCCGCTGTTGCCCTCTTTCAGACGGCCCAGAATCTGACGAGAAGTGACGGTAGCGCCTTCCTCTTCCAGCACGGCTTCCAGGATGCCATCCGCTGAAGCAGGCACTTCCAGAACCACTTTGTCAGTTTCAATCTCTACCAGTACTTCATCGCGACTCACAGAGTCGCCAGGTTTTTTGTGCCAGGTTGCAACCGTTGCGTCCGCTACGGATTCAGGCAAATCGGGAACGAGAATTTCTACGCTACTCATTTTCTTTCCTTTTTATTAACCAAGGTTCAGCGCGTCATTAACCAGGTCTTGCTGCTGTTTTTGATGTACGGACATGTAGCCCACGGCCGGTGAAGCAGAAGCCGGACGGCCTGCATAACGCAGTGACGCACCAAATGGAACCACTTCGCGGAAATGATGCTGACTGCAATACCATGCGCCCTGATTCAGCGGCTCTTCCTGACACCACACGAAATCCTGCACATGAGCATAGTTTTTCAATACGTCCTGCACGACTTTGTGCGGGAACGGATAGAGTTGTTCGATACGCACGATGGCCACGTCGGTCTGCTCGTTTTTACGACGCTGCTCCAGCAGATCGTAATAAACCTTGCCTGAACACAGCACCACGCGTTTTACCTGTTGTGGATCGAGATCGTCGATCTCACCAATCGCTGGCTGGAAGCTGCCTGTGGCCAACTCTTCCAGGCTGGAAATCGCCAGCGGATGACGCAGCAGTGATTTCGGTGACATCACGATCAGCGGACGGCGCATACCGCGCAGCGCCTGACGACGCAGCATGTGGTAAACCTGCGCTGGCGTAGAAGGCACGCACACCTGCATGTTCTGTTCGGCACAGAGTTGCAGATAACGCTCCAGACGCGCTGAGGAGTGCTCAGGACCCTGACCTTCATAACCGTGCGGTAGCAACATGACCAGGCCACACATACGGCCCCATTTCTGTTCGCCGGAGCTGATGAACTGGTCGATCACGACCTGCGCGCCATTGGCGAAATCGCCGAACTGCGCTTCCCAGATGGTCAGCACGCGCGGTTCTGCGGTGGCATAACCGTATTCGAAAGCCAGTACCGCTTCTTCAGACAGCACGGAATCCCACACTTTGAACTGACCCTGGCCGTTATGGACATGGTGCAGCGGCGTGTAGGTTGAGCCGTTGGTCTGGTTGTGGATTACCGCATGACGGTGGAAGAAGGTCCCGCGACCGGTATCTTCACCGGAAAGACGCACCGGAATCCCCTCGTCAACCAGCGTGGCATAGGCGAGGTTTTCTGCACCGCCCCAGTCGAACGCTTTGTTGCCTTCGGCCATCTCTTTACGATCGTTGTAGATCTTGGCAACGCGAGACTGCACTTCTACCGATTCCGGTACGCTGCTGATGCGGCGCGCCAGTTCCTGCAGGCGTTTCAGTTCCACGGTTGCCGGGTAGCTTTCGTCCCACTCGTGGTTCAGATACGGCGACCAGGTGAATGAGTGCAGGCTCATCGGACGCCACTCTGGCACCACGCATTCGCCTTCATCCAGCGCGTCGCGATAGAGATTGACCATCTCGGTGGCATCTTCGCTGGTCGCTACGCCTTCGCTTTCCAGCTGATCGGCATAGAGTTTACGCGGCGTCGGATGCTTTTTGATTTTCTGGTACATCAACGGCTGCGTTGCACTTGGCTCGTCGGCTTCGTTGTGGCCGTGACGGCGATAGCACACCAGGTCGATGAAGACATCACGTTTAAAGGTGTTGCGATAATCCAGCGCCAGGCGCGTCACAAAGGCTACGGCTTCCGGATCGTCCGCGTTAACGTGGAAAATCGGTGCCAGCACCATCTTGCCGATATCCGTACAGTACGGCGTAGAGCGCGCATCTTTCGGGTTGGAGGTGGTGAAACCAACCTGGTTGTTGATCACGATGCGAACGGTACCGCCCACTTCGTAGCCACGCGCCTGCGACATGTTCAGGGTTTCCTGCACCACGCCCTGACCAATAACAGCGGCATCACCGTGAATGGTGATAGGTAGAACTTTGTTGCTGCTTGGCTCAGCCAGACGATCCAGACGCGCACGCACCGAACCCATCACTACCGGGCTCACGATTTCCAGATGCGACGGGTTGAACGCCAGCGCCAGGTGCACTAAGCCGCCTTCGGTTTCCACGTCAGACGAGAAGCCCATGTGGTACTTCACGTCGCCGGTGCCGAGGTGTTCTTTGTGCTTGCCGGAGAATTCGTCGAACAGATCCTGCGGCTTCTTACCTAATACGTTGATCAGTACGTTGAGACGACCGCGGTGCGCCATACCCAGCACCACTTCGCGCGTACCGCTCTTGCCCGCGTGACGAATCATCTCGCGCAGCATGGGCACCAGTGCATCGCCGCCTTCCAGCGAGAAGCGCTTCGCACCCGGGAATTTTGCACCCAGATATTTTTCCAGGCCTTCTGCCGCGGTCAGCTCTTTCAGGAAACCTTTTTTCTCGTCACTGCTGAAAGACGCGTGGCCCACCACCGATTCCAGACGCTGCTGAATCCAGCGCTTCTCGTCGGTGTTGTTGATGTGCATGTACTCAGCACCAATCGAGCCACAGTAAGTCTGCTGCAGCGCCGCAAACAGATCCGCCAGCTTCATGGTCTCTTTGCCGATAGCAAAAGAGCCTACGTTAAAGCTTTCCTGAAAATCGGCGTCGGTCAGATCGTGATAAGCCGGATCGAGGTCGGCTACCGTGTCCTGTTTCCACAGGCCAAGCGGATCGAGGTTTGCATGCTGATGGCCGCGGAAGCGGAACGCATTAATCAGCTGCAGCACTTTTACCTGTTTGGAGTTGGTTGCCGGATCGGTCACGGTTGATGTGTAACGCGTAGCGTCTTTAGCCAGGCGGCGGAAGTAGTCACGCGTGGTGGAGTGAAATTGCTCAGGTTTCACGCCAGTGCCCGGCAGCTGTTGGAACAGCTCGCGCCACATGTCATCAACTGAGTCAGGATCGGTCAGGAAATCCTCATAGAGCTGCTCTATGTAAGATTGGTTCGCGCCGGCCAGCCAGGAGGAGTCCAGCCAGGGTTTCATCGCGCTGTTCTGCATTGTGATCCCTTAAGCATTAATCTGCTTTTTATGAGGTTTCATTTTTTACCGCTTACGCGGCTTGCCGTAGTGAGTTCAGCGATACGAACCTGTGCGCTACCGGCGCCTGGCTCGTAAGGGAACCTTTATAAGCGTGGTCAGCACCGCGCTTATAGAGGCTTCCGTAAACATCCGGGAACTCAGGTTCCCGGAGAGTGACTTTTTTTGTTACGCCCCGCGTTGCAGCAGCATCGACTTAATATGGCCGATGGCGCGCGTTGGGTTTAGGCCTTTCGGGCACACGCTCACACAGTTCATGATGCTGTGACAGCGGAAAACACTGAAAGCATCGTTGAGATTGTCGAGACGCGCATTGGTTTCCGTGTCGCGGCTGTCGATCAGGAAACGGTAAGCGGCCAGCAGGCCAGCCGGACCGACAAACTTGTCCGGATTCCACCAGAACGACGGGCACGACGTTGAGCAACAGGCGCAGAGAATACACTCATACAAACCGTCCAGATGCTCACGCTCGGCTGGGCTCTGTAAATGCTCGCGCGCCGGTGGATTTTCCCCATTATTCAACAGGAAAGGCTTAATCTTCTCATACTGTGCATAGAATTGTCCCATGTCTACCACGAGGTCGCGGATCACCGGCAAACCTGGCAGTGGACGGATAACAATTTTCTTCGAACCGTTGCCCAGCGCAGAGATCGGCGTGATACACGCCAGACCATTTTTACCGTTCATGTTCAGACCATCTGAACCGCACACGCCTTCACGGCAAGAGCGACGGAAAGCCAGCGTAGGGTCTTTCTCTTTCAGACGGATCAGCGCATCCAACAGCATCATGTCGCGACCATCTTCCGACTCCAGGGTGTACTCCTGCATGCGCGGCTTGGCATCGACTTCCGGGTTGTAACGATAGATTGAAAATTCGAGTCTCATGATGATCTCCGCAATTAGTAGGTACGCGCTTTCGGCGGGAAGGCCGCACGCAGTTTCGGTTGCATGTTCACCTCACGGCGCGTCATGCTTTCCGTCTGCGGAACATAGAGACTGTGGCACAGCCAGTTTTCATCATCGCGGTCCGGGAAGTCGAAGCGGCTATGTGCACCACGGCTTTCGGTACGGAAGTTGGCTGCAACAGCGGTGGCGTAAGCGGTTTCCATCAGGTTATCCAGCTCAAGGCATTCGATACGCTGGGTGTTGAAGTCTGGCGAACGGTCATCAAGACGCGCTGATTTCAGACGCTCACGAATCACTTTCAGCTCTTCCAGACCTTCACGCATCGCATCGCCATCGCGGAACACCGAGAAGTTGTTCTGCATGCAGCGCTGTAGCGCTTTACGGATTTCGACAGGATCTTCACCGGTGGTGTTATTTTCCCAGCGGTTGAAGCGCGCCATCGCTGCATCGATATTTTCCGGCGTGGCTTCACGCAGTTCGCCCTGCTCTTCAATACACTCCAGCAGATGCACACCGGCTGCGCGACCGAACACCACCAGATCGAGCAGCGAGTTGCCGCCGAGGCGGTTAGCGCCATGAACCGATACGCAGGCGATTTCACCGACGGCGAACAGACCCGGAATCACCTCATCCTGGCCCTGCTCATTCACACGCAGCGCCTGGCCGGTCACTTTGGTCGGCACGCCGCCCATCATGTAGTGGCAGGTCGGGATCACCGGAATCGGTTCTTTAATTGGGTCGACGTGGGCAAAGGTACGCGACAGCTCAAGGATGCCCGGCAGACGCGACTCCAGCACTTCGGCACCGAGATGGTCGAGTTTCAGTTTAATGTGCGGACCCCAGGGGCCATCGCAACCGCGACCTTCACGGATTTCCACCATCATCGAACGCGCAACCACATCACGACCCGCCAGATCTTTGGCGTTCGGCGCATAACGTTCCATGAAGCGTTCACCGTGCTTATTCAGCAGGTAACCACCTTCACCACGGCAACCTTCAGTAACCAGCACGCCCGCACCGGCAATACCGGTTGGGTGGAACTGCCACATTTCCATATCCTGCACCGGCACGCCGGCGCGCAGCGCCATGCCAACGCCATCACCGGTGTTGATGTGAGCATTAGTGGTGGACTGGTAAATACGGCCCGCGCCGCCGGTCGCCAGAATAGTTGCCTTGGCTTTGAAATAGACGGTTTCGCCGGTTTCCATGCAGATAGCCGTACAGCCGACAATCGCGCCGTCTTCGTTTTTCACCAGATCCAGCGCATACCATTCGGAGAAGATGGTGGTTTTGTTTTTCAGGTTCTGCTGATACAGCGTATGCAGCAAGGCGTGGCCGGTACGGTCGGCCGCAGCTGCGGTACGCGCCGCCTGCTCACCGCCGAAATTCTTCGACTGACCACCAAACGGACGCTGATAGACGCGGCCATCATCCAGACGGGAGAACGGCAATCCCATGTGTTCCAGTTCCAGAATCGCTTCCGGACCGACATGACACATATATTCGATCGCGTCCTGGTCGCCGATAAAGTCGGAACCTTTGACGGTGTCGTACATGTGCCATTCCCAGTTATCGTCATGGGTGTTACCCAGCGCAACGGTAATACCGCCCTGCGCCGATACGGTATGGGAACGGGTTGGGAATACTTTGGATAACAGGGCACAAGTCTGGCCCGATTGGGAGATTTGCAGAGCGGCGCGCATTCCTGCGCCACCCGCGCCGATCACCACGGCATCAAATTCTCTGACTGGCAAACTCATTTACACACCCCACACAACAACGGTTCCATAAATCGCATATGACAACAGCGCAACCACAATCACAAACTGCAGCAACAAACGGGTTGCAACAGGTTTCACGTAGTCAGTCAGCACCTGCCACATACCAATCCAGCCGTGGATCAGAATCGAGAACAGCGTCAACATGGTGAACACTTTCGTGAAGGCGGACGAGAAGAAGCCATGCCAGACGTCATACGTCAGCGTGCCTGTCATCACGACAAAACCGAGGATGTAGAGAATATAGAGCGTAATTAAGATTGCAGCAGCACGCAGTAACAGCCAGTCATGGATACCGTTGCGTCCTAATGCAGAAGCATTGCTTACCATACGAGGACTCCAGCCAAAATTGAGAGCACGACAGTGATAACAAAAGCCGCTTGCGCGGAACGGGTTCCCACCTGCAGGGTTTCTGCTGTTACACCAAAATCAGCCAACATATGGCGAATACCGCTCACAGCGTGATACGCCAGCGCAGTTAAAATGCCCCACATGATGAATTTGGCGAAGAAGCTATCCATGATGGACGCCGCTTGCTGGAAACCTTCTGGAGAGGAGAGAGATAGACCCAGTAACCAGAGCAGAATTCCGAGAGCGACAAAGGTGATCACGCCGGAGACGCGGTGGAGAATGGACGATATTGCAGTAACGGGAAACCGGATCGTCGAGAGATCCAAGTTAACAGGTCTTTGTTTTTTCACGGTTTTGCCCACACAGCTCTTTTTTATTTTGCTTCCTCCGGTCCTGAGTTGCATCAGAGACACAGCGTGTGTTCAGACTGCAACCGCCACCAAAATAGCAACATCCAGTGTTAAATAAAGCGGGTAAAACGCTGGGTGGCTCCTGGTGTCAGGGTGTTCCGGAGACCTGGCCGCAGTATAGGAGGATCACATTCTGATTACAATTCCCCTACAATCTCTTTGGTCACATTTAGGCTGAACAGTGATCAGTCTCACGAATTTCACAATTCATACATTTTTAATTATCTGATTTGACAAAAGATCAACATTTCAGTTACAAACAATCGCATTAAAGTCCTATGATGCACAAAAGTTATGGGGATACACTTTCCCCTAAGCTCAAGTTATGTAACATTGCCAATACAAGTAACACAAAGCATCAGGTTATTGGTTACCAAGAAGTTATGTCGTGACAGGAACTTTAACATCCTCGATGTGCAGCATGTCATGCCCCGACGCCACCGAATGGCCCAGTTCAGCATTTACTCTGTAACCCTGCACGACCAACGTTACCGCAGAGTGATGCTGTGAAGATTGTGGTTTTACGTAACAACATGGCTATTCTGGTGTCTAAGATCCTTACCTTAAAGGCGCTATGGAGACGAAATAATGACAGATAAAAAAGTGACGCTAACCCTACAAGATAATACTTCTGTTGAACTGGACGTGATGCAAGGCACGCTGGGACAAGATGTAGTTGATGTCCGCGCCCTTGGCTCACAAGGCCTGTTCACCTTCGATCCCGGCTTCACCTCTACGGCGTCCTGCGAATCTAAAATCACCTTTATTGATGGTGACGAAGGTATTCTGTTACACCGCGGTTTCCCGATTGATCAGCTGGCAACCCACTCTAACTATCTTGAAGTGTGTTACATCCTGTTAAATGGCGAAGCCCCGACCCAAGCCCAGTTTGAAGAGTTCCGCACCACCGTTACCCGCCACACCATGATTCACGAGCAAATCACCCGACTGTTCCACGGCTTCCGCCGCGATTCGCATCCAATGGCAGTAATGTGTGGTGTGACCGGTGCGCTGGCAGCGTTTTATCACGACTCTTTAGACGTCAACATTGAGCGTCACCGTGAAATCGCTGCGTTCCGCCTGCTGTCGAAAATGCCGACCATGGCAGCGATGTGCTACAAGTACTCGATTGGCCAGCCGTTTGTCTATCCGCGCAACGACCTCTCTTATGCCGGTAACTTCCTGCACATGATGTTCGCCACGCCGTGCGAAGAGTACAAAGTGAATCCAGTGTTGGAACGCGCGATGGACCGTATTCTGATTCTGCACGCCGACCATGAGCAGAACGCTTCTACCTCTACCGTGCGTACCGCAGGCTCTTCAGGCGCGAACCCGTTTGCCTGTATCGCCGCCGGTATCGCTTCACTGTGGGGACCGGCGCACGGCGGTGCCAACGAAGCGACACTGCGCATGCTGGAAGAGATCAGCACCGTTGATCACATCCCTGAGTTTGTTAAACGTGCGAAAGATAAGAACGATTCGTTCCGTCTGATGGGCTTCGGCCACCGCGTGTACAAAAACTACGATCCACGTGCCACCGTGATGCGCGATACCTGTCACGAAGTGCTGAACGAACTGGGCATGAAGGACGATCTGCTGGAAGTGGCGATGGAGCTGGAACACATCGCGCTGAACGACCCGTACTTCATCGAGCGTAAACTTTATCCAAACGTCGATTTCTATTCAGGCATCATCCTGAAAGCGATGGGCATTCCGTCTTCCATGTTTACCGTTATCTTCGCGATGGCGCGCACCGTGGGCTGGATTGCACACTGGAAAGAGATGCACGACGAAGGCATGAAAATCGCCCGTCCGCGTCAGCTGTATACCGGTTACACCGAGCGTCCATTCACCTCGGCGCTGGATAAATAAGAGAAAGGCGGCCATCTGGCCGCCTTTTTTATAGCGCTACAACTGGCATCCCGGGCACCAGTAAAACGGCCGCGATGACAGCACGCCCTTCTCAATCACCGCGCCGCACCGCCGACACTTTTTCCCCTGCCGATGAAACACCTCGAAGCGAAACGCTGCTTCTTCATGATACTTCTTCATGCTGCCACGCATCTTGTATGACAAACGCGGCACCGCCAGCATCGCCTCACTTAACGCCGTCAGCTGCTGTTCGCTGAGGTCCTGCGCCCGATGCGACGCCAGCAATCCGGCATGCCACAAAATTTCCACGCGCAGATAATTGCCGAGGCCGGCTAAAAAGGCCTGATCAAGCAGCAAGCCGCTGAACTGGTGACGACGAAAACGCGGCGACAGCAAACGCTCGCGCACCTCTTCCACCGTTAAGCTGGCATCCAGCACATCCGGGCCCACGCGCTGCAAAAACGGATGCGCTGCTAAGGTATCGGCGTTGAGCAGCTCAATATCCGAGGCGCTATACAGCAAAATGGTTTTATCCGCCGTCGCGAGTCGTACGCGCAGCTGACGCGTGGTATTCGGTTGCGTACCAGTTGGCACCACGCGCCACACGCCGTACAGCTGATTGTGGCTGTAGAGCGTCAAACCGTTGGAGAAGTGGGTGAGCAGCGCTTTACCGCGCGTTTCGAAGGCGTTGATGGTGGCATCCATCAGCGCCGGTTCGTAGGTTTTCAGCTGTGGAAAGGCAAACCACACATCGGTAAGGGGTTTGCCGACCATTGCCTCTGCCAGCTGATCCGCCGCGCGGCGGATCTCCGGTCCCTCAGGCATAACAACTCCTTTTAATGCGTAGCGCCACCGACGACGCGGATATCATTTTCGGTACTCAGGATCACCTGCAGCGAGGTTTCCAGCGCCTGAATCACGCTTGCAGTCGCCATGCTGGCCACGCCGGGATGGTGCACCGCTTGTTCCGGCATATACGGGATATGAACGAAACCGCCGCGCGCCTTGCTGTTGGTGGTGTGGATCCAGTGCAGCAGGCTGTACATCACGTGGTTACAGGTGAAGGTGCCGGCGGTTTGCGATACCGAGGCCGGCACACCCACTTCACGCAGCGCGGCAACCATCGCTTTGATCGGCAGCGTGGAGAAATAAGCGGCCGGGCCATCCGCCTCGATGGGCTGATCGATCGGTTGCTGTTGGTTGTTATCCGGTATGCGCGCGTCATCCACGTTGATCGCAACGCGTTCAACGGTAATATCGGCGCGGCCGCCGGCTTGCCCGACGCACAACACGCGGTCGGGTTGAATCTCCTCCAGCGCGCGCGTCAGCACTTCACCGCAAGTGGCAAATACCACCGGCAGCTGGCGTACCACAATGCGTGCACCGGCGATCTCTTTGCCGTCGAAGGTGCGCACCGCTTCCCACGAAGGGTTGATGTTTTCGCCACCAAAAGGCTCAAACGCCGTCATTAACACCGTTTTCATTGCAACCTCACAAGAACATCAGGAAGTAGAGCAGGAAAATATTCACTACCAACAGTAGCACACCGGTTGGCACCTGAGCCTTGATCACCGCGTTGCGGTCCGGCAGCTCCAGCAGGCGCGCCGGCACGATGTTGAAGTTGGCCGCCATTGGCGTCATCAACGTGCCGCAATAGCCGGAGAACATCCCAATCGCCGCCATTACCGCCGGATTGCCGCCGTGCTGCAGCACCAGAATCGGAATACCGATGCCAGCGGTGACAATCGGGAAGGCAGCAAACGCATTGCCCATCACCATGGTCAGCAATGCCATGCCACCCGCATACACCGCGACGGCAATCAGGCGATTATCTACCGCCAGATACTGTTCGGTGAGATGCGAAATTGCCGTGCCGACACCGGCGCTGGTGAACAGCAGGCCAAGCGTGGCCAGAATCTGCGGCAGAATAAACGCCCAACCGACCGCATCCAGCAGGCGACGGGTTTCCTGCATCGACTGCAGCGGCTTTTCATGGGTGATTTTCAACGCAATCAGCCAGCCCAGCAGGCAGCCAATCATCATGGAGAACAGCGTCACCAGCGTGGCGTGATTGCCGGGACCAAACACCGTGTCCTGCAAACCGGGAATATGGTTAAACGCCAGCACGCCAATCACCGTCACCAGTGGAATCGCCAGCGCTGGCAGGAACAGTTTGTTGTGCAGACGTTTAGCACTTTCCTGTTTCTGCTCATCGCTGCGCTGATGATAACGCCCCAGACGCACGCCGCCGAAACCGGCAATCAGTGCCATCAACACCACGGCCACACCCACGCCGATATGCAACCAGCGGCGGCCCAGTTCCGCATCGCCCGCCCATTGTCCCATCAGCTGATAAGCACCGTCGCCAATCAGAAAAATCAGGCCATACAGTGCCCAGAACAGACCGGTGGTAAAACGGCGCGGGTTAGCGCTGTCACGCCATGAAAGCACGGCAACCACCAGCAGGATTACCCCTGCCAGCCACATCAAATATTGTTGCTGGAACATCACTTCGCTCCTTTGGCGTTCAGCGCCTGCTGGTTTAACGCGCCCAATTCACGCGACAGCTGGCGATCGAGACGCACCAGACGAGCTGAATGAATGAGGAAAGCACAGAGCGCGGTAGGAATGCCCCACAGCGCGATATGCAGCGGTTCGGTGCTGATACCGGCAGATTCCTGCATAAAGTTATGCATGAAGATAATCGCGCCAAAGGCAACGAAGATATCCTCGCCGAAGAACAGGCCGATGTTATCAGTCGCCGCAGACATGGCGCGCAGACGATGGCGCACCTCTGGCGGGACATCACCGTAGCGGTTTTCTGTGGCACCTTCGGCCATCGGCGCCAGCAGCGGACGCACCATCTGCGGATGCCCGCCCAGGCTGGTTAAGCCCAGCGCGGCGGTGGCTTCACGCACAAACAGGTAGACGATCAGCAAGCGGCCGGCGGTGGCGGTTTTGATCTGCGCAATCCAGCTTTGCGCCCGCTCTTTCAGGCCATGACGCTCCAGCAAACCGATAACAGCCAGCGGCAGCAGCAGAATCAGCGGCAGATTACGCGTATTGAGGAAGCCAGAGCCGAGCTTTTCCAGAATGTCTGCCAGCGGCAGATGCGCTGCCAGCCCGGTGACGAAGCCCGCCACAATCACCACCAGCACCGGGTTAAAGCGCAGCACAAAACCCAGAATGATGGCGGCAATGCCCAGCAGCGGCCAGAGGTTTACCACGTTATCCATGTTGTTCCCTTATGTGAAAAGAAGCCCGGCGTGATGCCGGGCAATGAGTAAAAACGTTATGCGCTGGTGACCGCAATCTGACTGGTCGCAAATGCCGCGCGCAGCGTGCGGGCGAACTGCAGCGCATGTGCGCCATCACCGTGTAAACAGACGGTTTCGGCGTTAACCTTGACCCATTCTCCGCTGATGCTCTGCACCTGACGCTGCTGCACCATCGCCAGCGTTTGCGCCAGCGCCTGTTCGGCATCTTCAATCATCGCTTGCGGCTGGCTGCGTGGCACTAACGCCCCGCTCGCCAGATAGCCGCGATCGGCAAACACCTCTTCGCGGGTGCGCAGACCATGATGCGCCGCCGCCGCAATCGACGCGCTGCCCGCCAATCCGACCAGAATCAATCCGCTATCCACGGCTTTTACCGCGCGCGCGATGGCATCCGCCAGTTGCGGATCGCCCGCCGCCTGGTTGTACAGCATGCCGTGCGGCTTGACGTGTACCAGCCGTTCGCCTTCGCTCTCGGCAATGCTTTTCAGCGCACCAATCTGGTAGATCATCTGCGCATACACCGTTTCCGGCGGCAGCTGCATAGCGGTACGGCCAAAGTTTTCCCGATCGGGGAAACTCGGATGCGCGCCAATCGCCACGCCAGACGCTTTCGCCCAGCGCACCGATTGCAGCATGGTTTGCGCATCACCAGCGTGGAAGCCGCAGGCGATATTGGCTGAACTCACCAGCGTCAGCAGCTCCCGATCGCTGGCGCTGCCTTCGCCGAGATCGGCGTTAAGATCAATCTTCATGGGCCAATCCCCAGGCTATTTGGTCGAAGGAACGTTGTTGATGCTGTTTGGCGTGAATCGCGTCTTCCAGCGTGCAGTGGATAAAGTGAATCGGTTCGCCGAGACGAATTTGCGCCAGATGATAAAGATCGGCTTCGATGATGCAGGCAATGCGCGGATAGCCGCCGGTGGTTTGTGCATCCGCCATCAACACAATCGGTTGACCATTGGGCGGCACCTGTACCACGCCAGGCACTAAACCGTGCGACAGCAAATCGCGCGTCGCATCGCGATGCAGTTGACGTCCCTGCAGGCGATAACCCATGCGATTACTTTGCGGACTGAGCTTCCACGGGCTGCGCCAGAAAACCTGCTGCGCCTCACGCGAGAACTCGTTATATTCCGGGCCCGCTAAGGCGCGGATGCGGTTGCCCCACAGCAGTTGACGCACGCCGGCTTTGTCTTTGAAGTCGCGCGTCGGTTTACCCAACGGCAGCTCATCGCCATCCTGCAGTTTACGTCCCTGCCAGCCGCCAAACGCTGCCTTGAGATCGGTACTGACCGAACCGAGCATGTCCGGCACGGCAAAACCACCGTTGACCGCCAGATAACTGCGCATGCCGCGCGTTGGCGTTGCCAGCGTCAGCACCTGCCCTTTTTTCACCGGCAGACGCCAGCCGGTCCAGACCGGTTTGCCATCCAGATCGGCATTGCAGCCCGCGCCCGTCAATGCAAACCAGCCATCACGGGTAAACTGCGTTTTAAATTGTCCCAGCACGATTTCCAGCACCGCGCTCTGCTCGGGGTTGCCCACCAGCATATTGGCGGTGCGCATTGCCGGTTGATCGAGCGCGCCGCCCACGCTGATGCCATATTGGCGGAAGCCGGTGCGGCCGTGGTCTTGCAGCGAGGTCATCATGCCCGCGCGGAGAATTTTCAACATACGCCCTCCTGCTGCGGCACAAAGCGCACGCTATCACCGGGACGTAACAGTGTCGGTGGATGCTGAAGCGGGTCGAACAGGCTGAGCGGCGTATGGCCAATCAGTTGCCAGCCGCCGGGCGCGGCTAATGGATAGATGCCGGTTTGGCTGCCGCCGATGCCCACCGAGCCGCTCGGCACCAGCACGCGCGGTTCAGCGCGGCGCGGCGTGTGTAAACGCTCATCCAGGCCGCCGAGATAAGGGAAACCAGGCTGGAAGCCGATGAAATAAACCACATAATCGATGCTGCTGTGCAGTTCTACCGCTTGCCTGGGCGTCATGTTGGCGCGCTCCGCCACCTCCAGCAGATCCGGCCCGCCTGCGCCGCCGTACACAACTGGAATCTCGACGCGGCGCGATTCCGGCAGCTGCGCTTCGCTCTCTTCCCACCAACACTGCAAACGCTCAATCGCGTCCAATGCATTGCGTTGCGGATCGCGCAGCAGCAACGTCAGGTTGTTCATGCCAGGAATCACTTCCTCAACCTGCTCGTTTTGCTGCAGTCGCTGACACAATCCCCAGATGCGCTGCTGGCTGGTCAACGAAACCGGTGGCTCCAGTTCCAGCACCACTGCGCGCTCACCTAGCAGATAACAACGTGCTCGTTGCAAAAACAACCTCCTGGTAAAAGTCTTACATGTCGCAGAACGAATGTTGCAGGATCGCCATTCATAGCGAACGAACTTCTCGTTTATGCGTAAAAGCCATAAGTTATGCGAAAGTGACAGAGATGTGTCAACAGATTTGCGCCCTTAACGCAGGTTAAGGGCGTGAGAGGGAAGAAATCAGGCAGGATTGTCGATGTCGATAAAGGTCACATCAAGGCCATGATGGGCAGCTAACCATTCGCCCAGCGCCTTGATGCCGCCGCGTTCGGTCGCGTGGTGTCCGGCGGCATAGAAGTGCAAACCTTGTTCACGCGCGCTGTGGATGGTTTGCTCGGAGACTTCGCCGGTAATAAAGGCATCGACGCCAAAGGCTGCCGCGCTATCGATAAAGCCCTGACCGCCGCCGCTGCACCAGGCAACGCGCTTGATCAATGCCGGCGCGTTATTGCCACAGTGCAGCGGTGTGCGACCTAAACGTTGGGCAATTTTTTCCGCCAGCGCCGCGCCACTCAGTGGTTGTGCCAGCTCGCCCCACGGCACCAGCGGCTGAATCTCGCCTTTCACTGCAATATCAAATAGACGCGCCAGCTGCGCGTTATTACCCAACTCCGGATGGGCATCCAGCGGCAGATGCCAGCCATACAAATTGATATCATTGGCCAGCAGCGTGCGCAGACGCTGCCGCTTCATGCCTTTAATCACCGGCGCTTCGCTTTTCCAGAAGTAACCGTGATGCACCAGCACCGCATCGGCGTTGCGCTTCACCGCCTCATCCAGCAGCGCCTGACACGCGGTTACGCCAGTGATGATGGTTTTCACCTCGGCGCGCCCTTCCACCTGCAAACCGTTCGGCGCGTAATCGCTGAAGGCGCTGTTATTCAGCTGCTGGTTAACGATCTGTTCTAACTCGACATTATTCATTACGGCTCCCTGACCGCCTTAAGCCGCGCTGCGAGCGCGCTCAAAGGCGTCTAGTGTCTTTTTACGTGCGTCCTTATGTTCCACGATTGGCGCGGGATAATCGAGTTTCTTGTTATTTTTCTGCGCCCACACTTGCGGCTGATGGATATCGCTGTCGGGCACGTCGCTGAGTTCCGGCAGCCACTGACGAATAAACTCGCCCTGTTTATCGAAGCGCTCGCCCTGCGTGGTGGGATTGAAGATACGAAAATAGGGCGCGGCATCGGTGCCAGTTGACGCGGCCCACTGCCAGCCGCCATTGTTGGCGGCCAGATCGCCATCGATCAGCTGCTGCATGAAATAACGCTCACCTTCACGCCAGTCGATCAGCAGATCCTTCACCAGGAAACTGGCGGTAATCATGCGCAAGCGATTATGCATCCAGCCGAGCGTGTTGAGCTGGCGCATCGCCGCATCAACAATCGGATAGCCGGTTTTGCCCTGTTGCCAGGCTGTGAGATGTGCGTCGTTTCGCTGCCAATCCACGTTGCGCGTCCAGTCAACAAACGGCTGATGCTTACATAGCGCTGGAAACGCCACCATCAGATGACGATAGAATTCGCGCCAGATCAGTTCGTTCAGCCAGGTAAAAGCCTTGCCCTCGTTGAGCGCATCGGGATGCTCTTTGAGCACGCGATGAAGACATTGGCGCGGCGACAGCACGCCAGTGGTCAAATAAACCGATAAGCGGCTGGTGCCGTCAATGGCCGGTAAATCACGCTGATCCGGATAATGCTGCACCGCCTGTTTAGCGAAGTGGCGCAGCTGTTTTAACGCCGCCTCTTCTCCCGCCGGGAACAGGCTCTCATCAAAGGCTTCACAAGGATAATCAAAAGCGGGAATCTTCTTTTCGATACTGATGGGCGCACCATCACGCGCTTTCGGTGCCTGATGGCACTCCGGTAAGCCCTGATGTAAACGACGAACAAAGGCTTTGCTGAACGGCGTGAACACTTTGAACATGGTGTTGCTGCCGGTTTGCACGCTGCCCGGCGGCAGCAGCAAGCTGTCATCGAATCCCTGACATACTACGCCCTGCGCATCCAGACGTTTCTCCGCCTGCGCATCGCGTTCACGCTCGTTGATTTCATACTGGTAATTGTAGAACAGCGCATCAACCCGTTGCTGCTGGCAAAATTTCGCCAGATATTCAATCGAAGCGGCAAAGTCATCACACTGATGGAAATGCAAAGGAATGCCGCGTTCAGCCAGTGACTTCTGCAACAAGCTGAGATTTTGCTGGATGAACGCCGCCTGCTTTGGCGCCATATGGTGTTGCTGCCACTGCTGCGGTGTGGCGATAAACAGCGCAATCACTTTGGCCTGGCTATCGCGGCAGGAAGCGGCCAGCGCCATGTTGTCATTGATGCGCAGATCGTTGCGCAGCCAAACTAAATGGGTGGTCATAAAGCCCCGAAATTATTGGCCGTAGCGCAAACGCAGCGCTTCCGGATAAGGATCAAAATAGCGCTGCTGTGCCAGCCACGGATGCGGGTATTCCGCCATGTAGTGTTTCAGCATGGTAATCGGTGCTAACAGCGGCTGTACGCCCTGACGATAACGATCAATCAGTTGCGCCAGCTCCTGACGCTGCGGCGAACTCAACTGCGGACGGAAGTAGCCTTGTACATGCATCAGCACGTTGGTGTGATTGCGTCGTGATGCCTGATGTGACATCAGGTGCATCAGACGACTGCGGTACTCAAAGGCGTAATCCTCCAGCGAATCCCATTGGTCCATCGCCGCCACAAAGCGGCCCATCTCGCGATATTCGTCCTGCGCATGAGATAGCAGCAATAATTTGTAGCGACTATGGAAGGCCATCAGCTTGTGGCGCGATAATCCGCTGCGCCACATTTCGTTGAATTCGTGCAGCGCATAGACGCGTCCGATAAAGTTTTCGCGGATAGCGTCGTCATGCAGACGACCATCCTCTTCCAGCGGCAGCCATGGCATCTCTTTCTGTAAAAATGCGGTAAACATGCCGGTGCCCGCTTTACGATTGTTGTTGGTTTCAGGCTCGTAAACGCGGACACGTTCCAGCCCACAGCTAGGGGATTTGGCACAGAGGATGTAGCCGCACAGATGATGTAGCGACTTCACGCGTTCGGCGGACCAGCGCTGCATCTTTTCCGTCACCTCTTCGCCGCCATCTTTGCTGAAACAGAGATGGATGTTTTCATCGCTCTCTTTTACCAGGCGCAAAGCCGGACGTGGCGTCGGTAAGCCAATCGCCATTTCGGGACATACAGGTTCAAAGCGCACAAATGGCACGAGTTCGTCCGTGGCGAAAGCAAAACGTTTATGGCCACCATCAAATCGGACGTTATCCCCGAGCAGGCAAGCGCTGATACCAACAGGAATTTTCTCGCTCATACTTGTACAACCTCATAAATCTTGTAGAGGTTTTAAGTGTAGCTGAAATGCGCGGAGATAACAGCGGGAACGCGCGGTGGGCGTGAAAATTATCGATAAAAAAACCCGGCGCTTCACGTGAAGTCGCCGGGTTAATACTGCGCTAAAATCGCTTACCAGTGAATGCCGGCAGCCGCTTCAGACTGCGCCAGCCAGACGGGTTTCGTGCTGGTTTTGCACCACATACGATGCAGGTAACTGTACAAACGTGCGCGATCTGAGCGGAATAACATCACTGGCAGCGCCAGCAAACCGATTGCTACCACCAGCACGCGGCGCAGTACAATTTTATACAGTGGATATGCGCGATCCATCTTTGGCCCCCTTGTGGTAAACATTGCGTTGAAATGTGATCTGGTTCAGATATTACCCGTTATTGTGTAATTTTACTACTCATCCGACCACTATATTTGCGCTTTTTTTCAGCAATTTGTGTAGTGGTGAAAGTTAGTTACAAGATTGTGAATTAAACGATCCATTCAAGTTAAAAACTTCGTGACGGACGCCGGGCCGCTTTATTGCTAAAGTGATGCGTTAACTTTTTTGCCGCTGGAGGCAGCGTGACGACCATCTTGATAGTGGAAGATGAAAAAGAGATTCGCCGTTTCGTGCGCCTTGCGCTGGAGAGCGAAGGCCTTAAGATTGTGGAAGCTGAGCAACTGCAGCGCGGCCTGATTGAAGCGGCGACGCGTAAGCCGGATCTGGTGATCCTCGATCTCGGCTTGCCGGATGGTGATGGCAATGACTTTATCCGTGAAGTACGTCAATGGAGCAGCATGCCGGTGATTGTGCTGTCGGCACGGAGCGATGAGCAGGATAAGATCGATGCGCTGGACGCGGGTGCGGATGATTATCTCACTAAGCCGTTTGGCATAGGTGAACTGCTGGCGCGTGTGCGCGTGGCGCTGCGTCGCCATCAAAGCAACCAGCCAGAACCGATTGTGAAATTTGGCGAAGTCAGCGTCGATTTGGCGGCGCGCCGTGTATTGCGCAACCAACAGGAAGTGCATCTGACACCGACTGAATTCCGCCTGCTGAGTTTGCTGGTGAACAACGCCGGAAAAGTGCTGACCCAGCGTCAATTACTGAATCAGGTTTGGGGGCCCAATGCGGTGGAACACAGCCATTATTTGCGCATCTATATGGGGCACTTGCGGCAGAAGCTGGAAGCGAATCCCACGCAGCCCAGCCATTTGCTGACCGAAACCGGTATCGGCTATCGATTTATGCCATAAAAAAAGGCCGCTAAGCGGCCTTTTCTCTTCACTGCCCAATCAGGCGTTTTTCAGTACTTCGCTAACAATCTCAACCGCTTCTTTCTCGATTTGCTGACGATGTTCAGCACCCAGGAAGCTTTCGCAGTAGATTTTGTACGCGTCTTCTGTACCTGATGGACGCGCGGCGAACCAGCCGTTTTCCGTCATTACTTTCAGACCGCCGATTGACGCACCGTTACCCGGCGCGGCAGTCAGGCGTGCGGTGATCGGATCCCCCGCCAGCGTATCTGCGCTCACCATTTCGGGTGACAGCTTAGACAACGCGGCTTTCTGTGCAGAAGTCGCCGGAGCCTGCAGACGGTTATAGCTTGGCGCACCAAAGCGTTCGGCCAGCTCGTCATAGTGCTGCTGCGGGTTCTTGCCAGTTACCGCCGTGATTTCAGCAGCCAGCAGGCACAGAATGATGCCGTCTTTATCGGTTGACCAGGCTGAGCCATCGAAACGCAGGAAGGATGCGCCCGCGCTCTCTTCACCGCCGAAACCGAAGCTGCCATCGAACAAACCATCAACGAACCATTTGAAACCAACCGGCACTTCCACCAGCTTACGTCCAATGTCGTTGACCACACGGTCGATCATCGCGCTGGAAACCAGGGTTTTCCCTACAGCAACGTCTTTGCCCCACTGCGGGCGATGCTGGAACAGGTAGTTGATCGCCACCGCCAGATAGTGATTCGGATTCATCAGACCCGCAGGCGTGACGATGCCGTGACGGTCGTAATCAGGATCGTTACCAAAGGCCAGATCGAATTTGTCTTTGTACGCCAGCAAACCGGCCATCGCGCACTCGGATGAGCAGTCCATACGCACCACGCCATCTTTATCCAGATGCATGAAGCGGAAAGTCTGATCGATCGCATCGTTCACGATGGTCAGATCCAGTTTGTAGTGCTCAGCAATGCGCTGCCAGTAAGCAATGCCGGAACCGCCTAACGGATCGACGCCAATTTTCAGGCCGGCTTTCTGGATGGCGGCGAAGTCAATCACCTGCGCCAGACCTTCAACGTATGGCTGGATCAGATCCTGCTCAACGATGTGGCCGCTCGCCCATGCCTGATCCAGCGGCAGACGTTTCACGTCTTTCAGCTCGCCTTTGATCAGCTGGTTAGCGCGATCTTCCACCACTTTGGTAACGTTGGTATCAGCCGGGCCACCGTTTGGCGGATTGTATTTGATACCACCATCTTCCGGTGGATTATGCGAAGGCGTGATAACGATGCCGTCCGCCTGCGCGCCGCCGCGTTTGTTGTGCTCAAGAATCGCGTTCGAGATTGCAGGCGTTGGTGTGTAGCCATTGTCCTGCTGAACAATCACGTCCACGCCATTAGCGGCTAGCACTTCCAGCACCGACAGAATCGCTGGCTCAGACAGCGCATGCGTGTCTTTACCGACGTAGCACGGACCGGTGATGCCATTCTTTTTACGCTCTTCAGCAATCGCCTGCGCGATCGCCAAAATGTGCTGTTCATTGAAGCTTTGGCGTCCCGCGCTACCGCGGTGGCCTGAAGTGCCAAATTTCACCGCATGATCCGGATTCGCCACATCGGGCTTCAGGACATAATACTGCGAGGTTAATTGTGCAACGTTAATTAAATCGCTCTGCTGGGCAGGCTGCCCGGCACGGGGGTGATTGGCCATTGGCGCTTCTCCCTGACGCTTCAGTTAAATGGTGCCGCGAACTTTCTCTGTCAGTTCCTGTGGGAACTGCATAGCCAGCATGATGTGTTCCACCATGCTGCATTTGCGACCTGTATTGGTGTTCGTGATCACCCAGTACGGTGTGCCGGGAACGTGCTTCGGCTTGGTATGGGTGCCATTTTGCAGCAGCGTGTGCTCGTCGCCCGCAAAGTAGACGCGGGTACGGCCCTGCAGCGAGGCAGTAGCTTCAGCAAACGCAGCCGGATCAAGACGATAGAGCGTTGACAGTACCAACATGAAGCGGTTAACCGCCTTATTCTGCTCGGCATATTCATCGGAAAGCAGCAGCTCACGTACCGCACGGACGCGATCCTGAGGACGCGCTTCACGGCTGGCAGGTTGCGCTTCTTTCATTGATGCACCAGCGGCGGGCGCAGCGGGTGCGCTCTGTCCGGCGGTGAACTTCAACATGCGGCGCAAAATATCTGAGGCGCTTTCACCAATGTGCTGCGTGTGGCTGGCAATATAACGGTAGAGTTCTTCGTCAACTTCAATCGTTTTCATCTTTTTCCGTACGATTCTGGCAAATGACAGAACCACGCATTCTTGCAACGTCCTTAGCAAAATCCAGTCGTGCAAAACGTGAGCGGGTTCTAACATAAGGATTATAAAGTTAAATCCGTGGCAGCCGATAGCGTTGGCAACGTTTACGGGCAAAAGTCGGAATATGCCCTAATGCCCACCGGCCTGACTGCTGGACAGGTGAATCCATGATAACCTAAGCCAAGGTCACAACCGTAAGAACTTTAGCCATGATTTTGAACGCCCGTCTGCAAACTGAACAATCTGCCCCCAATGCCACGCCAATTCTGTTGATCCATGGTCTTTTTGGCAGCCTTGATAACCTTGGCGTGCTGGCGCGTGGGGTGCGTGATGCACGTCCGACGCTGCAAGTTGACGTGCGCAATCACGGCTTGTCGGCGCGTAGTGATGAGATGAATTATCACGTGATGGCGCAGGACATTGTCGAAACGCTGGATGCGCACCATATCGATCGCGCGGGTGTGATTGGCCACTCAATGGGCGGCAAAATCGCCATGGCACTGAGTGCCATCGCGCCGGAACGTATCGATAAAATGGTGATGATCGATATCGCGCCCGTTGATTACCAAACGCGCCGCCATGACGAAATTTTTGCCGCTATTCGGGCCGTGAGCGCCGCGGGCGTCACGCGCCGCAGCGAAGCCGCTGAAGTAATGCGTCAGCATATTGATGAAGAAGGCGTGATCCAGTTCATCCTCAAATCTTTCGCAGAGGGCGAATGGCGCTTTAATGTGCCGGTGCTGTGGGATAATTACAGCACTATTTCCGGCTGGGAAGAGATTCCTGCGTGGCCGCATCCGGCGCTGTTTATCCGCGGCGGCGACTCGCCTTATCTGGATAATCAGCATCGCGATGCGCTGCTGCGTCAGTTCCCGCAGGCACATGCACATGTGATCAGCGGTGCTGGACACTGGGTGCACGCCGAGAAACCCGATGCGGTGTTACGCGCCGTTCGGCGTTTTTTTAACCTGTAAAAGCAAAAGCTTGCCGCTTGCGCTTTAGGGTTGGCGTCAGGGAAGGCGCTGGAGTATGATGTCGCGCTAAAAATTTGCCACGGATATTTTTTCGCCGTGGTCGGGCCGATAATGTTTTAATCGCGCAGCGCCTTTCCGCCGTTCGCGCCCACTCAGTTTTACAAACCATGGCAAAAGAACAGACAGACCGCACTACGCTTGATCTCTTCGCAGACGAGCGGCGTCCTGGTCGCCCGAAAACCAGCCCGCTGACGCGTGATGAACAGTTACGCATCAACAAACGCAATCAGCTCAAGCGCGATAAAGTGCGTGGGCTGCGTCGTGTTGAGCTCAAGATGTCGAGCGAGGCGGTTGACGCCCTCAGCACGCTGGCCGATCAGCAAAACATCAGTCGCAGCGAATTGATTGAACAAATGCTGCTGGCACAGCTCAAACTGTCGTAACGCGCGAAGACCGCACGCTGGAACACAAAGTCACGGCTTTATACGTTCCGCACTTTTTACCGGTCTGCTATTATTCGCATAACTGTGCAGTCAACTGACTTACTTTCACAATCAGGATTTAAGAGGTTACCTAACCCATGGCAATCGTAGGCATTTTCTTCGGCAGCGATACCGGCAACACTGAAAACATTGCAAAGATGATCCAGAAACAACTGGGTAAAGATGTCGCCGAAGTGCATGACATTGCTAAGAGCACCAAAGAAGATCTCGAAGCGTTCGACATCCTGCTGCTGGGTATCCCAACCTGGTATTACGGCGAAGCGCAGTGTGACTGGGACGATTTCTTCCCGACGCTGGAAGAGATTGATTTCAATGGTAAGCTGGTAGCGCTGTTTGGTTGTGGCGATCAGGAAGATTACGCCGAGTACTTCTGTGATGCGATGGGCACTATCCGTGACATCATTGAGCCGAATGGTGCGGTGATCGTCGGTCACTGGCCAACCGAAGGCTATCACTTCGAAGCCTCTAAAGGCCTGGCCGATGACAAAAACTTCCTTGGTTTGGCCATTGACGAAGACCGTCAGCCGGAATTGACCAACGAACGCGTTGAGAAGTGGGTGAAGCAGATCTTTGATGAGCTGCAGCTGAAAGAGATTATTGAAGCTTAATTCCCTGCTCTGCCCGATGTGCGCACTGCCTCACATCGGGTAACGGAATTTCCTATAAAAATAATAGCTACGGTTTTTTAACTTTTCCCCGCAAATCTGTAGAATACCCGCAATGGTCATCCGCTTATTCCTCTGGCAGTAGAATGAGGCTGAGTGAAATGGAATCCAAAACCCAAGCGTCTTGAAGACGTTAGTGACGATATCCTTACAACCTTAGGTGATTAAGGACGTTGCCTTGGTTTTCATTTCACTGCTTGAGTTCTATAATGAGACGCAAATGAGAATGCGCGTTGACCTAAACATTCAAGGCCCCTGCGCCGCAAGTGACTAGCAAAGTAACAGGACAATATCCGCATGACTGACAACAACTCCGCATTGAAGAAGGCTGGCCTGAAAGTCACGCTACCCAGACTGAAAATTCTGGAAGTGCTTCAGGGACCCGGCCCAGAGTCCCATCACGTCAGTGCGGAAGATTTGTATAAGCGCCTGATTGATATGGGCGAAGAGATTGGTCTGGCAACGGTGTATCGCGTTCTTAACCAGTTTGACGACGCGGGCATCGTAACCCGTCACAACTTTGAAGGCGGCAAATCTGTCTTCGAATTGACTCAGCAGCATCACCACGATCACTTGATCTGCCTGGATTGTGGCAAAGTTATAGAATTCAGCGATGAATCAATCGAAACGCGTCAGCGTGAAATTGCCACTCGCCACGGCATTAAGCTCAGCAACCACAGCCTGTACCTGTACGGTCATTGTGCTCTGGGAGACTGCCGCGAAGACGATACGCTCCACGATAAGTAATTGAGTGTGCTATGCAGTATAAAAAAAACCGGCGCTTGAGCCGGTTTTTTTATGCCTGTAATCAGGCGACAAGCGTTTCGTGCAGGTAGCGCCAGCGCGGAATGGCGGTGCTGCAATCCAATACCGCCAGTGAAATGCGGCTCTGATTGATGCCGTTCATCATCTGTAATTCACGATACTGAATCGTCACTTCCTCGCTTTGCTGCGAGATGATGGCGTGCTCACTGGTGGCAATGCGCATGCCTTCACGCTGCCCCTGTAACTGGCGAAACAGCACTTCCATTTCATTGAGGTCCAATCGTTTGCCTTGCGGCGTGACCATTTTGAACTCGGGATGAAAGTGCGATAAAAACAGATCAATGCTGTCGTCACTGCCTTCCGCCTGATTGAAAATACGTTCAATAAGCTGATGTAAAACCACCACGCTATGCCTGGCTTCCTGGGCGAGAGTTGTCATTTTTTTTCCTTAGATAAGCCGCAGAGCACCGTCTGAGAGCGCATAGCCTACCTGAAAAAAAGTTTTTCACACTGCCAAATGGGTTAATTTTTCTAAAGTCAGAATAGTCGCAAATAGGGAATTAATGGCTCGTTGAGGGCGTGCAGCATAAAAGGTCGTACCTTGCCAAATTGAGATAATAAAAAAGGGCGATTGCTCGCCCTTTCATGATCTTATCGTGCTCGCGACTAAAAATATTAATCGCCGATTTTTGCCCAGGTGTCACGCAAACCCACGGTGCGGTTAAACACCAGCCTGGAGGGCTGTGAATAGACGCTATCAGCACAGAAATAGCCTTCGCGTTCGAACTGGTACGGTGCCATCGGATCGGCTGCACGTAAACCAGGCTCAACGAAGCCCTGTTTAATTTCCAGTGAGTTCGGGTTGATGGTGGTGAGGAAATCCTCAGCCGCGCCCGGATTTGGCACACTGAACAGACGATCGTACAGGCGGAATTCCGCTGGCAGCGCGTGGATTGCAGAAACCCAATGGATAACGCCTTTCACTTTACGGCCATCGGCCGGATCTTTGCTCAGCGTATCAACGTCGCAAGTACAATAGATGCAGGTAATATTGCCTTCAGCATCCTTCGCCACACGTTCGGCACGGATCACGTAAGCATTACGCAGACGCACTTCTTTACCCAGCACCAGACGTTTGTACTGCTTGTTGGCTTCTTCACGGAAGTCAGCGCGATCGATCCACACTTCACGGCTGAATGGCACTTCACGCGTGCCCATCTCCGGTTTGTTCGGATGATTCGGCATAGTGATGATCTCATCGTGACCTGCAGGCAGGTTCTCGATCACCACTTTCAACGGATCCATTACCGCCATCGCACGCGGTGCGTTTTCATTGAGATCGTCACGAATGCACGATTCCAGTGAAGCCATCTCCACGATATTGTCCTGTTTGGTCACACCAATACGGCGGCAGAACTCACGGATAGAAGCGGCGCTATAACCACGACGACGCAGACCCGAAACGGTCAGCATGCGCGGATCGTCCCAGCCTTCTACCACCTTCTCGCTCACCAGCTGAGTCAGTTTACGCTTTGACATCACCGCGTATTCCAGATTCAGGCGTGAGAACTCGTACTGCCGCGGATGAACCGGAATGGTGATGTTATCCAGCACCCAATCGTACAGACGACGGTTATCCTGGAACTCCAACGTGCAGAGAGAGTGCGTAATGCCTTCGATCGCATCCGAAATGCAATGAGTGAAGTCGTACATCGGGTAGATGCACCACTTGCTGCCGGTCTGATGGTGATCGGCAAACTTAATGCGGTACAGTACCGGATCGCGCATCACGATAAAGCTGGACGCCATGTCGATTTTGGCACGCAAACAGGCTTTGCCCTCTTCGAAACCGCCATCGCGCATCTTCTGGAACAGCGCCAGGTTTTCTTCCACGCTGCGATCGCGGTATGGGCTGTTTTTACCCGGCGCCGTCAGTGAACCGCGATACTCACGGATCTCATCCGCCGAAAGTTCATCAACGTAAGCCAGACCTTTGTTGATCAGCTCAACCGCATAGTTGAACAGTTGGTCGAAGTAGTCTGAGGAGTAACGAATGTTGCCGCTCCACTCAAAGCCCAGCCATTGCACGTCACGCTTAATGGATTCGACAAACTCCAGATCTTCTTTAACTGGGTTAGTGTCGTCGAAACGCAGATTGCACTGACCTTGATAGTCTTGCGCGATACCAAAGTTCAGGCAGATAGATTTCGCATGGCCAATATGCAGATAACCATTGGGCTCAGGCGGGAAACGGGTATGCACACTGTTGTGCTTACCGCTCGCCAAATCTTCGTCGATGATCTGACGAATAAAGTTCGTTGGGCGGGCTTCAGCCTCACTCATCTCAAAATCCTCAAAAACTATAACGGGTGATTTGTACCACGAAGTAACGGAGTATGATCCACAAAGCGCAGGAGGGAAACAACCGTTTGTTGGTCGTTTTAAAACAAAAAAGGCAGGAATCGCTTCCTGCCTTCTGGCTCAATCACAAGGACTTAGCCTTTAACCTCGTACAGCGGGGTTTGGCCTGCAACCACTGAACCGGTTGCCAGTAAATTCAGACCAGCGAAATCATCGCTATTGCTGACCACAACCGGACTGATCATCGAGCGGGCGTTGGCATTGAGGAAGTCCAGATCCATTTCCAGGATTGGCTGACCTGCAGTGACCGTTGCGCCCTCTTCAACCAGACGCGTGAAGCCTTTACCTTCCAGCGCTACTGTATCCAGCCCCATATGTACCACGATCTCGACGCCGTTTTCCGCCTCAAGGCAGAACGCATGGTTGGTGTTGAAGATCTTCACCACGGTTCCGGCGGTTGGCGCAACCACGGTTTTGCCGGTTGGCTTGATGGCCAGACCATCACCGACTGCCTTGCTGGCGAATGCTTCGTCAGGCACATTTTCCAGCGCAACGATGTCACCGGTTACTGGCGCCAGCAGCGTAGCAATCACGGCTTTTTCGCTGTTCAGCACCGCCTGCGGTTTTACTGCAGCAGCAGGAGCAGCCGTTGACGCCGCGGCAGATGCCGCAACTAGACCTTTGCTCAGTACGGTTTTCATTGCTGTTGCAATGCTTTCCGCCTGCGTACCGACAATAACCTGTACGCTCTGCTTGTTCAGACGAATCACACCTGAAGCGCCGAGACGTTTAGCGACACCTTCATTAACCTGCGCGGAATCTTTAACGTTCAGACGTAGACGTGTGATACAGGCATCGATGTTGGTCAGGTTTTCTGAGCCACCTACCGCCGCAATATAACGACGCGCCAAAGATTCAGTTTGGCTTTCACCGTTGCCGCTGTTATCGACATTGACGTCATAACCATCGGTTTCATCGCCCGCAGAGAGTTCGCGGCCCGGCGTCATCAGGTTGAATTTCTGGATGGTGAAGCGGAATACCACGTAGTAGATAACGAAGAACACCAGACCTTGTGGGATCAGCATCCACCAGTGCACCGCTAGCGGGTTACGCGTTGACAGCACCATATCCACCAGACCCGCACTGAAGCCGAAACCGGCAATCCACTGCATGCTCGCGGCGATGAATACAGAAAGACCGGTTAGAGCAGCGTGGATCACATACAGTACTGGCGCCACGAACATGAAGGAGAATTCCAGCGGTTCGGTGATACCCGTAAAGAAGGCGGCAAAGGCCGCCGCCAGCATAATGCCGCCGACTTTAGCGCGGTTTTCCGGGCGTGCGCAGTGGTAAATTGCCAGCGCTGCACCTGGAAGACCAAACATCATGATTGGGAAGAAGCCCGCCTGATAACGACCGGTGATGCCTGGGATACCTGTGCCTTCAGCGATAGACTGCGCGCCGCCAAGGAATTTAGGAATATCGTTAATACCGGCAACATCGAACCAGAATACTGAGTTCAATGCGTGGTGTAAGCCAACAGGAATCAGCAGACGGTTAAAGAAGGCGTAGATTCCCGCACCGACGGAACCCAGCTTCTGAATATGCTCACCAAAACTTACCAGTCCACCGAAAATGATCGGCCAGATATACATCAGAATGAACGCAACCAGGATCATCAGGAACGATACAAGGATCGGCACCAGACGGCGACCGCTAAAGAAGGACAACGCTTTTGGCAGTTCAACATGACTAAAGCGGTTATAGACTTCAGCAGAAAGAATCCCGACAAGAATGCCAACAAACTGGTTATTAATTTTACCAAAGGCAGCGGGAACTTGCTCCACCGGCATCTTCTGAATCATTGCCACCGCTGCCGGAGAACAGAGTGTGGTCACAACAAGAAAGCCGACAAAACCGGTTAACGCTGCAGCGCCGTCTTTATCTTTTGACATACCGTATGCCACACCAATGGCAAACAGCACTGGCATATTGTCGATGATTGCCGAACCGGATTTGATCAACAGTGCTGCCAGCGCATTGCCTGCACCCCAGCTATCTGGATCGATCCAGTATCCAACGCCCATCAAGATTGCCGCTGCCGGCAGAGTCGCTACCGGCACCATAAGCGCGCGGCCGACCTTTTGCAGATATCCTAAAATACTCACCTTATTCTCCCCCTATGAGACTGGCGTTTTGCCGTGGCGCAGGTTGATTTTATTATCCCGTCGCCCGGTACCTTGATGACACTTTTCACCACGAGGCGCAGTGTAAAGATAAATTAATTCGCCTCGCAAATTAAAACCACTACAACTGTGACTTTAATCACCAAAATGGTGGTTTGATAATGCGAAATGCTAGCCAGCACCACAAACTTATTTTATGATAAAAAATATCGAGTCGCACTTATCCCTGGTGGCTACGCTTAAACGCATTACGCTTAAGGGCAAAAACTGTCAGAGAAACGGCAACTCCACATTTCCAATCTTAATTGAGGTGAAGACATGAGACTGATCCCTTTGGCCACACCGACCCAAGTGGGTAAATGGGCTGCACGCCACATTGTTAACCGCATTAATGCGTTTAAGCCTAGCGCAGAACGTCCCTTCGTGCTGGGTCTGCCAACCGGTGGAACACCGCTGGAAGCTTACAAGCACCTGATCGATATGCACAAAGCGGGCCAGGTTAGTTTCAAGCACGTTGTCACCTTCAACATGGATGAGTACGTTGGCCTGCCAAAAGAGCATCCGGAAAGTTACCACAGTTTCATGTACCGTAACTTTTTCGATCATGTTGATATTCAACAGCAAAATATCAATCTTCTGAATGGTAATGCCGAAGATATTGACGCAGAATGTCGCCAATACGAAGAGAAGATCCGCGCTTACGGCAAAATTAACCTGTTTATGGGCGGCGTGGGTAACGATGGTCACATCGCCTTTAACGAACCGGCTTCTTCCCTCTCCTCACGTACCCGCATCAAAACCCTGACGCACGATACGCGTATTGCAAATTCACGCTTCTTTAATGGTGATGTGGATCAGGTGCCGAAATACGCCCTGACGGTTGGTGTCGGTACGCTGCTGGATGCTGAAGAAGTGATGATTCTGGTTACCGGCCACCTGAAAGCGCAAGCGCTGCAGGCTGCGGTTGAAGGTAACGTCAACCATATGTGGACCATCAGCTGCCTGCAGCTACATGCTAAATCTGTCGTGGTATGTGACGAGCCAGCCACCATGGAACTGAAAGTGAAAACCGTGAAATATTTCCGCGAAATGGAAGCGGAAAATATGAAAGGTGTGTGAAAACACGTTGTAACAAAACCTGCTGCTTTCAGGCAGCAGGCTTAGCCGGGAGAGAGAAACGATGTACGCATTAGTGAACGGCCGGATTTTTACTGGTCATGAAATTCTGGACAATCATGCAGTTGTGATTGCAGATGGCCTGATTGAGCGCGTGTGTCCGCGTGATGCCCTGGACGCGGCAATTGCACAGCAGGATGTGGCTGGTGCGTTTATCGCTCCTGGTTTTATTGATTTGCAGCTTAACGGCTGCGGCGGCGTGCAGTTCAATGATGACATCAATGCGTTAAGCGTTGAAACGCTGGAGATCATGCAGCGCGCCAACGAGAAATCAGGCTGCACCAGCTATTTGCCAACACTGATTACCAGCACCGATGCGCTGATGAGACGCGCAGTCGAAACCATGCGCGCTTTCCTGGCCAAGCATCAGAATCAGGCAATCGGCCTGCATCTGGAAGGTCCGTGGCTGAATAAAGCTAAAAAAGGTACGCACAATCCTGAATTGATTCGCCTGCCGGATGCCGAGCTGGTGGATTTCCTCTGCGCCAATGCCGACGTCATCACTAAAGTCACGCTGGCACCTGAAAATACGGGCAGCGAGGTGATTCGTCAGCTGCGTGATGCCGGCATCATCGTGTCAGCGGGTCACTCCAACGCGACCTATGAAGAAGCAAAAATTGGCTTCAGCGCGGGCGTCAGCTTTGCTACGCATCTCTACAATGCCATGCCAACCTTCGCTGGACGTGAGCCAGGTCTGATCGGTGCGCTGTTTGATTCGCCTGATGTATACTGCGGCATCATTGCGGATGGTTTACATGTCCATTACGCTAATGTGCGCAATGCAAAACGCATTAAAGGCGACAAGCTGGTGTTAGTGACGGATGCCACAGCACCGGCGGGCGCATCGATTGATCAATTTATTTTTGCAGGCAAAACAATATACTATCGCGATGGCCTGTGCGTTGACGAGAACGGTACGCTCAGCGGTTCTGCCTTGACCATGATTGAAGCGGTGCAGAACAGCGTTGAACATTGCGGTATCGCTCTTGATGAAGCGCTGCGTATGGCGACGCTCTATCCAGCGCAGGCGATGGGTGTGGAGAAGCAGTTAGGCACGGTCGAAGCAGGAAAAGTCGCCAACCTGACTGTCTTTACCCGCGATTATCAAATCACTAAGACGTTCGTCAACGGAGACAACGTCCTCAGCGAGTAAGCATTGAATGACCACTGGCGGCCAGTCTCAAATAGGAAATGTTGATCTTGTTAAACAACTCAATAGTGCAGCCGTTTATCGGCTAATCGATCAGCAGGGGCCAATTTCGCGCATTCAGATTGCCGAACACAGTCAGCTTGCGCCCGCCAGTGTCACCAAAATTACCCGCCAGCTCATTGAGCGCGGCCTTATCAAAGAGGTGGAGCAACAAGCCTCCACCGGTGGGCGTCGCGCGATCTCCATCATTACTGAAACCCGTCATTTTCATACTATCGGCGTGCGCTTAGGGCGTAATGACGCGACGTTGACGCTGTTTGATCTGAGCGGAAAATCGCTGGCGCAGGAAGATTATCCGCTGCCCGAGCGCACGCAGGAAACGCTGGAGAACGCGCTGTTCAATGCCATCAGCGCCTTTATGGCCGCGCATCAGCGTAAGATTCATGAACTGATTGCTATCTCGGTGATTCTGCCCGGTTTGGTCGATCCCATTAACGGCATCATTCGCTACATGCCGCACATCGCGGTAAGTCATTGGCCGCTGGTTTCCAGCCTGAAAAAACGCTTCAACGTCACCAGCTTTGTTGGTCATGACATCCGTAGCCTGGCGCTGGCCGAGCACTACTTCGGTGCAAGTCGCGATTGCGCAGACTCCATTCTGGTGCGTTTACATCGCGGCACCGGTGCCGGAATCATCGCCAACGGTCACATTTTCCTCGGCAGTAACGGCAACGTGGGCGAGATTGGCCATATTCAGGTTGATCCGCTGGGTGAACGTTGTCACTGCGGCAACTTTGGCTGCCTGGAAACCATTGCGGCTAACGGCGCGATTGAAAACCGCGTGCGTCACTTGCTGAATCAAGGCTATCCCAGTTCATTAACGTTGAATGATTGCCTGATGCCGCAGATTTGCCGCGCCGCTAATCATGGCGACGCGCTGGCGTGCGAAGTGATTGAACATGTCGGCCGCTATTTAGGCAAGGCGATTGCTATCGCCATCAACCTGTTCAATCCGCAAAAAGTGGTGTTGGCCGGTGAAATCACTGAAGCGGATAAAGTACTGTTTCCTGCTATTGAAGGGTGTATCAATACGCAGACGCTGCCTGCCTTTCGTAAAAATCTGCCGGTGGTGCGTTCCGAGCTCGATCATCGCTCGGCAATTGGCGCCTTTGCGTTGGCAAAACGCGCAATGCTGAATGGCATTTTGCTGCAACATCTGCTGGAAGAGTAATCACCAGCCTGCTGTCAAGCAGGCCCGACCGGATGCAATCTATGACGATTAAAAGCGTAATCTGTGACATCGACGGCGTGTTGATGCATGACAATACCGCCGTTCCCGGCGCGAACGAATTTCTGCAGCGCATTCTGGCGAAGGATATGCCGTTGGTGGTGTTGACCAACTATCCTTCGCAAACCGCGCCGGATCTGGCGAACCGCTTTGCCAACGCCGGCATTGACGTACCAGATTCGGTGTTTTACACCTCGGCGATGGCCACCGCCGATTTCCTGCGCCGTCAGGAAGGGAAAAAAGCCTACGTAATTGGCGAAGGTGCGCTGATTCATGAGCTGTATAAAGCTGGCTTCACCATCACTGACGTTAATCCAGATTTCGTTATCGTCGGCGAAACCCGCTCCTTCAATTGGGAAATGATGCACAAAGCCGCTTTCTTCGTGGCCAATGGCGCCCGCTTTATCGCCACTAATCCCGATACACATGCACGCGGCTTTGTTCCTGCCTGCGGAGCACTCTGCGCCGGTATCGAAACCATCTCCGGCCGTAAACCGTTTTACGTCGGAAAACCGAGTCCGTACATCATGCGCGCAGCGTTAAACAAAATGCATGCGCATTCGGAAGAGACGGTCATTGTGGGCGATAACCTGCGGACAGACATTCTGGCAGGCTTCCAGGCGGGTCTGGAAACCATTCTGGTGCTGTCTGGCGTTTCCACACTGAGTGATATTGATGCGATGCCTTTCCGCCCGGATTGGATTTACCCATCGGTCGCCGATATCGACCTGTTCTGATTCCAGCCATTACCTCTTCTTATGGCCCTGCTTATGCAGGGCTTTTGTTTTTTCTGTGGTTATGCCTTTCTTTACCGCTCGCCACATGCCTACAAAACGAACGATAATGCAGTTTCATTAGATGACATCTAAAATAAACACGTAATAATTGAATAATACTCAATATTATTTGCCCATCAACATTCTTTTTATCAAAGAATCGCAATTTTGCTTGCACTAACACCGCCATTTAGCGCATTTTCTTATACATCACGCAGCCAAGGCTGCCGGACAAACGTAGAAATAACTTCGCCACAAGGTGAGATCAGGAGTCAGTTATGTGTTCAATTTTTGGTGTGCTGGATCTGAAAAGCGATCCTATTGAGCTGCGCAAGAAAGCGCTGGAATCTTCTCGTCTGATGCGTCACCGCGGCCCGGATTGGTCAGGTGTTTATGCGGATGATAAAGCCATTCTGGTGCATGAGCGTCTGTCGATTGTTGACGTTAACAACGGCGCGCAGCCGCTGTATAACGCTGACCACACCCACGTACTGGCTGTTAACGGCGAAATTTACAACCATCAGGCGCTGCGTGCTGAGTTGAGCGATCGTTACGCTTTCCAGACCGGTTCTGACTGTGAAGTGATCCTCGCGCTGTATCAGGAAAAAGGCGTCGATTTCCTCGACGAGCTGCAAGGCATGTTCGCCTTCATTCTGTGGGACAGCGTGAAGCAACAATATCTGATTGGTCGCGACCATATCGGCATTATCCCGCTGTATATGGGCAACGACGAGCACGGCAACCTGTATGTCGCTTCCGAGATGAAAGCGCTGGTGCCGGTGTGCCGCAGCATCAAAGAATTCCCGCCGGGAAGCTACATGTCGAGCGCCGATGGTGAAATCCGTCGTTACTGGCAGCGTGACTGGATGGAATATTCCGCTGTTGAGCACAACACCACGGATGCCGCCGAGCTGAAACATGCGCTGGAAGAGTCAGTAAAAAGTCACCTGATGTCTGACGTGCCTTACGGCGTTCTGCTGTCTGGCGGCCTGGACTCATCCATCATCTCTGCCGTGACCAAACGCTTTGCTGCGAAACGTGTTGAAGATGCGGATAAGAGCGATGCATGGTGGCCGCAGCTGCACTCCTTCGCGGTTGGCCTGGAAGGTTCTCCAGACCTGAAAGCAGCGAAATCAGTCGCAGAACACCTCGGTACCGTACACCACGAAATCCATTTCACCGTGCAGGAAGGCCTGGATGCGATCCGTGACGTGATTTACCACATCGAAACCTATGATGTGACCACCATTCGCGCCTCTACGCCGATGTATTTAATGTCGCGTAAGATCAAAGCGATGGGCATCAAAATGGTGTTGTCCGGTGAAGGTGCGGATGAAGTCTTTGGCGGCTATCTCTATTTCCATAAGGCGCCAAACGCCAAAGAATTCCACGAAGAGAACGTACGTAAACTGCTGGCTCTGCACATGTTTGACTGTGCTCGCGCCAACAAAGCGATGTCCGCCTGGGGCGTGGAAGCGCGTGTGCCGTTCCTCGACAAGAAATTCCTCGACGTGGCGATGCGCATCAACCCGGCAGACAAACTGTGCGGCAGCAACGGCAAGATGGAAAAACACATCCTGCGCGAATGTTTCTCTTCTTACCTGCCGGAGAGCGTGGCGTGGCGTCAGAAAGAGCAGTTCTCTGATGGTGTGGGCTACAGCTGGATCGATACGCTGAAAGAAGTGGCGGCGAAGCAAATCACCGACCAACAGCTGTCGACTGCGCACTTCCGCTTCCCGTACAACACGCCGAACTCGAAAGAAGCGTACCTGTATCGCGAAATCTTTGAGGAATTGTTCCCAATCGCCAGCGCCGCAGAGTGTGTGCCAGGCGGTCCGTCGGTGGCCTGTTCTTCGGCTAAAGCGATCGAGTGGGATGAAGCCTTTAAATCCATGGATGACCCTTCTGGTCGTGCCGTTGGTGTGCATCAGTCCGCGTATAAATAAGGTTTTTACTCAACAAGATAAGGGGCTCATTCGAGCCCCTTTTTTATGCAATCTATTGTACAGCCTGTGAAATTAGCCGAATAAATCACCAGCCTGGTTACAAGCCAGACAAACAGGCGTTTTAAGGCGAAAAACGGCAAAAAAATTGTTGACGCTACAAGACTCAATACGCATAATGCGCCCCGCAACGCCGATGAAGGTTACGCGAAAAAGATGGCTACGTAGCTCAGCTGGTTAGAGCACATCACTCATAATGATGGGGTCACAGGTTCAAATCCCGTCGTAGCCACCATCTTTTTGCGGGAGTGGCGAAATTGGTAGACGCACTAGATTTAGGTTCTAGCGCCGCAAGGTGTGCGAGTTCAAGTCTCGCCTCCCGCACCATTTCAGTCTTCGGCAGCCGGATGGGGTATCGCCAAGCGGTAAGGCACTGGTTTTTGATACCAGCATTCCCAGGTTCGAATCCTGGTACCCCAGCCAATCCGGATTATGTTGTGGATACAAAGTCGACGAATGGGATATCGCCAAGCGGTAAGGCACCGGTTTTTGATACCGGCATTCCCTGGTTCGAATCCAGGTATCCCAGCCATCGTCGGACGCAGTAAGCAGTACAAAGGCTACGTAGCTCAGCTGGTTAGAGCACATCACTCATAATGATGGGGTCACAGGTTCAAATCCCGTCGTAGCCACCAAATTATTGGGGTGTCGCCAAGCGGTAAGGCTCTGGTTTCTGATACCAGCATTCCGGGGTTCGAATCCCTGCACCCCAGCCATAAAAAGACAATTTGATCAAACACCTATTGGGGTGTCGCCAAGCGGTAAGGCACTGGTTTCTGATACCAGCATTCCGGGGTTCGAATCCCTGCACCCCAGCCAAATTGCACAATAAAGCCCGCTTATGCGGGCTTTATTGTTTTCTGCGTTTGGCAAAGTATGGCGAGCAAACTTTCGATCAGGAGCGCATCAATACGCTCCCTACAATCACAAACCTAATGCGTAACGCAGCACCTTACGTTTCAAGGCTCCGGCATTCTCCGCCGCAATCAGCGCCAGGTTTCGCGCAAAACGCAGCGGCGGCAGTTTATTGCTAAACGCGAAGTAGAACAGATCCATACCGCCCTGCATCAGTAAATTATCTTTGTAACGCTGACGATGATAACGCTGCAGCACAGCATCCGATGACCAGAGCTCCGCCTGGTTGCGCGCCTCGACCAGCGTCGTGATCAACGCATCCACATCCCTATAGCCCAAATTAACGCCCTGCCCGGCCAGCGGATTGATGGTGTGCGCCGCATCCCCCACCAGCGCCAATCCCGGCATCACATAACGTGTTGCATGACGTCGCACCAGCGGGAAAGAGGCCGCAGTTTTGACTTGAATACGGCCAACGCGTGCCGGGAAGTGAGCATAAATCTCTTTCTCCAGTTGCGGGAGCGGCAAACTTTGCAGCTGACGAATTCGTGCTGGCGCGTCGTACCACACCAGCGAAGCACGACGATCAAACAGCGGCAGGAAAGCGCGCGGCCCTTGCGGCGTAAACTGCTGCCAGGTGGCATCGCCCGCCTCCTGCTCGCACTCCACGCTTATCAGCATGCAGGATTGCGCATAGTTCCAGCCGCGCACGCCAATGCCCGCTAACTGGCGCACACGCGAGTTGGCACCATCTGCGCCGACCACTAAACGCGCATCCAGCGTTTGGCCATTATCGAGTTGCACCTGCCAGCCGGCGCTGTGCGGCTGCAAACCCTGCAAGCTCACCGGGCAGATCAGTGTGATGCCTTCTTGCTGCATTTTTTCCCACAACGCACGCTGCAGCACGCTGTTTTCCACCATAAAGCCCAGCTCGGGCAACCCAAGCGAGGCCGCATCAAACTTCACATGCGCGTTTTGCCACTCCCAGGTTTCCAGCTGGCGATAGGGCGCACAGCGCATCGCCTGCACACGTTGCCAGATATCCAGTTGCTGCAGCAGCGCCACCGACGACGCACCGATGGCGGAGATACGCACATCTGGCTCGCTGCCGGCATCAAAGCTTGCCGGTTCCGCCCGTTCAATGACCGCTACGCGAAACTGCTGCTGCGCCAGGCCACACGCCAGCGCCGCACCAACCATGCCACCGCCCACGATCACCACATCAAAATGTGAATCCTGCATCGACTCTAATCCTTCTTTTTGCCGTGAAACCTTCCAGCATCACGTTGATAGCTAAAGTGTACCGGAAATTAGCAGCGCGATGCGATGCAGATGCGTGAAGCCTGGTAACAACAGCGTCGAAGCATTACAATACGCGCCCTGCACTTCGCTTGAATCAATGGCTAGTTCGATGACCAAAAAACTGCACATCAAAACCTGGGGCTGTCAGATGAATGAATACGATTCATCGAAGATGGCCGATCTGCTGAACAGCACGCACGGCTACACCCTTACCGAGGAAGCTGAAGAGGCGGACGTTCTGCTGCTCAACACCTGCTCCATCCGTGAAAAGGCGCAGGAGAAGGTTTTTGCTCTGTTAGGCCGTTGGAAAAAGCTGAAAGCGAGCAATCCCGATGTGATCATCGGCGTGGGTGGCTGCGTGGCCTCACAAGAAGGTGAACGTCTGCGCCAACGCGCCAGTTACGTCGATATCGTCTTTGGCCCGCAGACCTTACATCGTCTGCCGGAGATGATTAACACCGTGCGCGGCAGTAAAAGCCCGGTTGTTGACATCAGCTTCCCTGAAATTGAGAAGTTTGATCGCCTGCCAGAACCGCGCGCCGATGGCCCAACCGCCTTTGTGTCGATCATGGAAGGCTGCAACAAATATTGTACTTTCTGCGTGGTGCCTTACACGCGCGGCGAGGAAGTCAGCCGTCCGAGCGACGATATTCTGCTGGAAATCGCCCAGCTTGCCGCTCAGGGCGTACGTGAAGTCAACCTGCTGGGCCAGAACGTCAACGCCTATCGCGGCGCCACCTTTGATGGCGATATCTGCACCTTTGCTGAGTTGCTGCGCTTAGTGGCGGCGATCGACGGCATTGACCGTATTCGCTTCACCACCAGCCATCCTATTGAATTTACCGATGACATCATCGAGGTTTACCGCGATACGCCCGAGCTGGCGAGCTTCCTGCATCTGCCGGTTCAGAGCGGATCAGATCGCATCCTGACGCTGATGAAGCGCGCGCACACCGCACTCGAGTACAAAGCGATTATCCGCAAGCTGAAAGCCGCACGTCCGGATATCCAGCTGAGCTCTGATTTCATCATCGGTTTCCCCGGCGAAACGCAGCAGGATTTTGAGCAGACCATGAAGCTGGTCGGTGAAGTGAATTTCGATGTCAGCTTCAGCTTTATCTACTCCATGCGCCCAGGCACGCCGGCGGCCGATCTGCCCGACGATGTGACAGAAGAGGAGAAAAAGCAGCGTCTTTTCATCCTGCAGGACCGCATCAATCAGCAGGTGATGGCGTGGAGCCGCCGCATGCTGGGCACCACGCAGCGCGTGCTGGTGGAAGGCATTTCGCGTAAGAATGTGATGGAACTGACCGGCCGCACCGATAATAACCGCGTGGTGAACTTCGAAGCACCGGTTGAAATGATCGGTAAGTTTGTTGATGTCGAAATTGTTGATGTCTATGCCAGCTCCCTGCGCGGCGTGCTGGTGCGCACCGAAGATCAAATGGCGCTCCGTGTGGCCGAAAGCCCGGCGTCAGTGATTGCGCGTACCCGCAAAGAGAACGACATCGGCGTCGGACTGTTCCAGCCTTGAAACCTCGAACGTTGAGCGATAGCGCACAAAGCGCTGTCGCCTGTTTCATCCCCAGGCCCTTGCTTTCCACAAGTGCTGCCCAAATATCGACTCTGAAGCTTGCGCCAGTGCGCAGCGCCATAAATAATTTCATAAAGATGTGGAGAGATTGCTCTTCGGCATCCGGCACACCTTTTCAACTGGCCCTGAGTGACCTTAAGGATTCATTTGAATATCGAAACGCGTGAAATCGCCCTTGAACCGGCAGATAACCAACGACTGATGAGCTTGTGCGGTCCGATGGATGACAATGTGAAACAGCTGGAGCGCCGTTTGGGCCTTGAAATCAAACGCCGTGACAACCAATTCACGCTTACCGGCCGCTCGCTCTGTGTGGACGCTGCCGTCAATATCCTGCGCACGCTGTATGTTGATACCGCCCCAATGCGCGGTCAGATCAAAGATATCGAACCGGACCAGATTCACCTGGCAATCAAAGAGAGCGGCGTTCTGGAACAGAGCGCTGAGAGCGTGCCGGAATTCGGCAAAGCGGTGAACATCAAAACCAAGCGTGGCGTAATCAAACCGCGTACGCCTAACCAGGCGCAATACATCGCCAATATCTTCTCGCACGACATTACCTTTGGTATCGGCCCGGCCGGTACCGGTAAAACCTATCTGGCGGTCGCTGCCGCAGTGGATGCGCTGGAGCGTCAGGAGATTCGCCGTATTCTGCTGACGCGTCCGGCGGTTGAAGCGGGTGAGAAACTCGGCTTCCTGCCTGGCGATCTCAGCCAAAAGGTCGATCCCTATCTGCGCCCGCTGTACGACGCGCTGTTCGAAATGCTCGGCTTTGAGCGCGTAGAGAAACTGATTGAGCGCAACGTGATTGAAGTGGCTCCGCTGGCCTACATGCGTGGACGCACGCTGAACGACGCCTTTGTGATTCTCGATGAGAGCCAGAACACCACTATCGAACAGATGAAGATGTTCCTGACGCGTATCGGTTTTAATTCCAAAGCGGTCATTACCGGCGATATCACGCAGATTGACTTGCCGCGCAGCACCAAATCCGGCCTGCGCCACGCCATTGAAGTGCTGGCAGAAGTCGATGAGATTAGCTTTAACTTTTTCCACAGCGAAGACGTGGTGCGTCATCCGGTTGTCGCGCGCATCGTGAATGCTTATGAAGCCTGGGAAACCGCCGACCAGAAACGCCGTGATCAACAGGCAGAAGAGCGCAAACGCGAAGCTATCGCGGCTCAGCTTGCCAGCCAAACAAGCCCGCAGGAGCGTTCATGAGCGCGGTGATTCTTGATTTACAACTGGCCTGCGCCGATGAAAACCATCTGCCAGCTGAGAATGATTTTCAACGCTGGCTGGAAGCGGCGGTAACGCCGTTTCAACCGGAAAGCGAAGTCACGATTCGTCTGGTGGATGAAGCCGAGAGTAATGAGCTTAATCTGACTTATCGCGGCAAAGATAAGCCGACCAACGTGCTGTCATTCCCGTTTGAAGCACCGCCGGGAATTGAACTTCCACTGCTCGGCGATCTGATTATTTGCCGTCAGGTTGTCGAGCAAGAGGCTGCTGAACAGGGCAAAACCGTTGAAGCCCACTGGGCGCATATGGTGGTGCACGGTACGCTGCATCTGCTGGGTTACGACCATATCGAAGATGAAGAAGCCGAAGAGATGGAGGCGCTGGAGACCGAGATAATGCTTGCTCTTGGTTATCCTGATCCGTACATTTCGGAGAAAGAAGACGCCTGAGCCGCTGGTTCAGGTTATTGCGCTGCTGGCGCGGATGCCAGCAGCCCCAATCCCTCATTAGAGAGAACGAAATAAAAACGCCATGAGCGACGACCATTCTCAAAACAGCGACGCACCCAGTAGTAAAAAGGGATTTTTCTCCCTGTTAATCAACCAACTGTTTCACGGTGAACCCAAAAACCGTGATGAACTGCTGGGGTTAATCCGCGATTCTGAGCAAAAAGAGCTGATTGATCAGGACACCCGCGACATGCTCGAAGGGGTGCTGGACATTGCCGAACAGCGCGTGCGCGACATCATGATCCCTCGCTCGCAAATGATCACCCTGAAACGCAACCAAACGCTGGAAGAGTGCCTTGCGGTGATTATTGAATCCGCCCACTCACGCTTCCCGGTGATCAGCGAAGACAAAGACCATGTTGAAGGCATTTTGATGGCCAAAGACCTGCTGCCGTTTATGGCCAGCGCGTCTGAGCCGTTCAGCATGGAAAAAGTGCTGCGCACCGCCGTGGTGGTTCCTGAAAGCAAGCGCGTCGATCGCATGCTGAAGGAGTTCCGCTCGCAGCGTTATCACATGGCGATTGTCATTGATGAATTTGGTGGCGTCTCTGGTCTGGTGACCATTGAAGATATTCTTGAGCTGATTGTTGGCGAAATTGAAGATGAGTATGACGATGAAGAAGATCGTGATATCCGCCAGCTCAATCGTTACACCTACACCATGCGCGCCTTAACGCAAATTGAAGATTTTAATGAGGTCTTTGGCACCGATTTCAGCGATGACGAAGTCGATACCATTGGCGGATTGGTCATGCAGGGATTCGGCCACCTTCCCGCTCGCGGCGAAAGTATTGTCATTGATGGCTATCAGTTCAAAGTCGCCATGGCTGACAGCCGCCGTATCATCCAGGTGCATGTAAAAATTCCGGAAGACTCACCACAACCGCAACTGGAAGACGAATAACGTTATGGCTTTAGCCTCTCTTTACTCGCAGCAGCGGGTTCGCCTGCTGCTGGCGTTAGTTACGGGTGCCATTGGCACCCTTTCCTTTTCCCCCTACGATTTCTGGCCTGCGGCGATAATTTCGCTGTTTGGTCTGCAACTGTTGCTGCTGGAACGTCGCACTGCGCAGGCTGCGGCAATCGGCTTCGTTTGGGGCTTTGGACTGTTTGGCAGCGGCATCAATTGGGTTTACGTCAGCATCGCCACCTTTGGCGGCATGCCCGGCCCGGTAAACATCTTGCTGGTGATTCTGCTGGCGGCTTATCTGTCGCTTTATCCGATGCTGTTTGCCCTTCTGCTCAACCGTTTCTGGCCGCGCGCCACACTGTGGCGTTTGGCTTTAGCGGCACCCGCGCTGTGGCAGATTAGCGAATTCCTGCGCGGTTGGGTGCTCACCGGCTTTCCGTGGCTGCAGTTTGGCTACAGCCAGATTGACGGTCCGCTAAAAGGCCTCGCGCCGCTCGCAGGCGTTGAAACCATTACCTTCCTGTTAATGGTGATCGTGGGCCTGCTGGTGCACGCGTTGCATCATCGTACCGTGAAAAGCTTGATAGCCGCCGCGCTCCTGCTGTTACTGCCCTGGCCGCTGCGCATGTTGCAGTGGTATCAGCCGCTGCCGGAACGCAGCGTTGATGTTGCGATGGTGCAAGGCAATATTCCGCAGTCGATGAAGTGGGATCCGCAGCAACTGCTGAACACGCTGCGCGTTTACACCTCCTATAGCCAGCCGTTTATCGGCAAAGCACCGATCATTATCTGGCCCGAATCAGCGATTACCGATCTGGAAAGCAACCAGCAGCCGTTCCTGCAGGCGCTGGACGCTGACCTGCGTGCGCGCGGCAGCTCATTGATTACCGGTATCGTGGATTCTCGCGTGGAAGGCGATAATCGCTATCACGACTATAACTCGGTAATTGTGCTGGGTGGTGAGCAGCCTTACAGCTATCAAAGCCAGAACCGCTATCAGAAGAATCATCTGGTGCCATTTGGTGAGTTTGTGCCGCTGGAAGCGTTGCTGCGTCCGCTGGCGCCGTTCTTCGATTTGCCGATGTCCTCCTTCAGCCGTGGCGCCTATGTCCAGCCGCAGCTGAAAGTGTCGGGTTATAACCTGACCAGCGCTATCTGCTATGAGATCGTGCTGGGCGAACAAGTGCGCGCCAACTTCCGTCCCGATACCAACTTCCTGCTGACCGTCTCCAACGATGCCTGGTTCGGTCACTCCATCGGACCGTGGCAGCATTTCCAGATGGCGCGCATGCGTGCGCTGGAGCTGGGACGTCCGTTACTGCGCTCCACCAATAACGGTGTTACCGCAGTAGTAAATGCCAATGGTGAGGTGGAGAAAGCGTTGCCGCAGTTCACACGCGATGTGCTGGAAGCCAAAGTCACGCCAACCAAGGGTGAAACGCCGTATGCGAAAGCGGGCATCTGGCCAGTGTGGCTAGTGACGTTGATTAGCATTGTGGTGGCCATTCTGCGCCGTCGCCACTAGTTCAGGCAGCTATGCAAACAGGCGAAGTGAATACTTCGCCTTTTTTATGCGCTGTTTTCTCTTCCTTCCGTGGTGCTTTCCCCGATTCTCTGCTGGCTTTTTACACTTCTTCATCGTGCTGGCACGATCATTGCTATTTATTTCAGTGATTTTCGCAAACATCGGCTTTTGTCAGCGTAGTGCAACCTTTACGCACTAATTTATGGCAATGATGCGCACTCTATTGGCGCATCGGGGAATTTTTGCCTTTTATTGGTGCGGAGCGGCTCGCAAAAAAGAAACTTTTTTGTTTCATTGCGTTAACAATTCGCTATGTTAATCACTATCCTGCGTGCGGTTGCGCTATGGGATAACAAAAAAAGCAGCACGAAATACACACAACATCACAATCTGCGCAGTTTATGTTCTGCGCGACATCCATACGAAGGAGTTGGAACATGCAGATACGCAAAGTGGCATTATCTCTTTTGCTGTTGGGAGCAGCAGCGGGAGCGGCCCAGGCGGAAGATCTCACCGGTACCCTGAAAAAAATCAATGATAGCGGCGTGATCGTCGTTGGGCATCGTGAATCATCAGTTCCCTTTTCTTACTATGACAACCAGCAAAAAGTGGTTGGCTATTCACAGGATTATTCAAACGCCATCATCGCGGCTATTAAAGCCAAACTGAATAAGCCTGATTTGCAGATCAAAATGCTGCCGATTACTTCGCAGAACCGTATTCCTCTGTTGCAGAACGGAACTTACGATTTTGAGTGCGGTTCTACCACCAACAACCTGGAGCGTCAGAAGCAAGCGGCATTCTCTGACACCGTGTTCATCATCGGTACGCGTCTGCTGGTGAAAAAAGGCGGCGACATCAAAGATTTCCCTGATCTGAAGGGTAAAACCGTTGTCGTGACCTCCGGTACCACTTCAGAAGTTCTGCTGCACAAACTGAACGACGAGCAAAAAATGGATATGCGCATCATCAGCGCGAAAGACCATGGCGATTCTTTCCGTACGCTGGAAACCGGTCGTGCTGTGGCCTTCATGATGGATGACGCGCTGCTGGCAGGTGAACGTGCCAAAGCCAAGAAGCCAGACAACTGGGACATCGTGGGTACACCGCAGTCGAAAGAAGCTTACGGCTGCATGCTGCGTAATCAGGATCCACAGTTCAAACAGCTGATGGATGAAACCATTGCTAAAGCGCAAACCTCTGGCGAAGCCTCAAAATGGTTTGAAACCTGGTTCAAAAAACCGATTCCACCGAAGAATCTGAACCTGAACTTCGAACTCTCAAGCGATATGCAGGCCCTGTTCAAAGCACCGAACGACAAAGCACTCTGAATTAACAACGACAACAAGGGCAGCCCCGCTGCCCTCTCGATTGCTGAACATGCGGTGCGGACAGACAGACTGTAACAGGCCGTTCCCCTGAAGCAGGATGCAAGACACCGCTCAACAATCTTATGGGTAGCCTCGCTACCCTTTTTTTACCGGAGCTCGTTATGGGTATCGATTGGAACTGGGGCATTTTTCTTGAACAGGCCCCGTTCGGCAATACGACTTACCTCGGCTGGCTGTGGTCCGGTTTTCAGGTCACCATTGCGGTGTCCTGCTGCGCCTGGATTATCGCCTTCCTGGTAGGTTCCTTATTTGGCATTCTGCGTACCGTGCCCAACCGCCTGTTGGCGGCAATTGGCACCTGCTACGTGGAGCTATTCCGTAATATCCCGCTGATTGTGCAGTTCTTCTTCTGGTATCTGGTTGCGCCAGAACTGGTGGGCGAAAAGCTGGGCATGTGGTTTAAGTCAGAATTGGATCCCAATATTCAGTTCTTCGTCTCCTCGACGATTTGCCTTGGTTTGTTCACCGCAGCGCGCGTCTGTGAACAGGTACGCGCAGCGATTCAGTCGCTGCCACGCGGTCAGAAAAATGCCGGCCTGGCGATGGGCCTGACGCTGCCGCAAACCTATCGCTACGTGCTGCTGCCGAATGCCTATCGCGTGATTGTGCCGCCGATGACGTCGGAAATGCTTAATCTGGTGAAGAACTCGGCGATCGCCTCAACCATCGGACTGGTGGATATGGCGGCGCAGGCCGGCAAGCTGCTGGATTACTCCGCGCATGCCTATGAATCCTTTACCGCCATCACTCTGGCGTACGTCGGCATTAACCTGGTGATCATGCTGATTATGAGTGTGGTAGAACGCAAAATTCGCCTGCCTGGCAATATGGGAGGCAAATAATGTACGAGTTTGACTGGAGTTCAATTGTTCCCAGCCTCCCTTACTTGTGGAACGGGTTGATCATTACCTTCAAGATCACCGCGATTGCCGTGGTGTTTGGCATTATCTGGGGCACGATTTTGGCGGTGATGCGCTTGTCGCCAATTGCGCCGATACGCTGGTTTGCCAAGCTGTACGTCAACCTGTTCCGCTCCGTACCCTTGGTGATGGTGCTGCTGTGGTTCTATTTGGTGGTGCCCGCCTTCCTGCAACAGGTGCTGGGCTTATCGCCTAAATCAGATATCCGCCTGATTTCAGCCATGGTGGCATTTGCGCTATTTGAGGCCGCGTACTACTCGGAAATCATCCGCGCCGGTATTCAGAGCATCTCACGCGGGCAGTCCAATGCCGCGCTGGCGCTCGGCATGACGCACTGGCAATCGATGAAACTGATCGTATTGCCGCAGGCGTTCCGCGCCATGGTGCCGCTGCTGCTGACGCAGGGCATCGTGCTGTTCCAGGATACCTCGCTGGTGTATGTACTGAGCCTGGCCGATTTCTTCCGCACCGCTTCAACCATAGGTGAGCGTGACGGAACCCAGGTTGAAATGATTTTGTTTGCTGGTCTGGTCTACTTTGTGATCAGCCTGAGCGCTTCGCTGTTGGTTACCTATCTGAAAAGAAAGAGGACGGTTTAAATGATTAGCCTGAAAAATGTTTCAAAGTGGTATGGGCACTTTCAGGTGCTGACCGACTGCTCCACCGAAGTGAAAAAAGGTGAAGTGGTAGTGGTCTGCGGTCCGTCTGGCTCAGGTAAATCAACGCTGATTAAAACCGTGAACGGCCTGGAGCCGATTCAAAAGGGCAGCATTCAGGTGACCGGCACCGAAGTGAACAACAAAAAAACCAACCTCGCTCAATTGCGTAGCAAAGTGGGCATGGTGTTCCAGCATTTCGAGCTGTTCCCTCATCTCAGCATCATCGAGAACCTGACGCTGGCGCAGGTCAAAGTGCTGAAGCGTGATAAAGCGGCCTCACGTGAGAAAGCGCAGGGCTTGCTAAAACGCGTTGGGCTCTCTGCGCACGCGGATAAGTTTCCCGGCCAGCTTTCCGGCGGCCAGCAGCAGCGCGTGGCAATCGCGCGTGCGTTGTGCATGGATCCGGTGGCGATGCTGTTTGATGAGCCGACGTCAGCGCTTGATCCTGAAATGATCAACGAAGTGTTAGACGTGATGGTTGAGCTGGCGAATGAAGGCATGACCATGATGGTGGTAACGCATGAAATGGGCTTTGCGCGCAAAGTCGCTAACCGCGTGATCTTTATGGATGAAGGGAAAATTATCGAAGACACCAATAAGGATGACTTCTTTAACAATCCACAATCCGATCGTGCGAAAGACTTCCTGGCGAAGATCCTGCACTGATTAGCGCAATAAATCGCGCCGCTACGATAAGTGCTCGTACCCGTAGCGGCGCGATTCATCGCGCGGGGTTATTCGTTCATAAAATCAGGGTTCAAACGGCTGGCGCTGGAACTGATCGTGCCCGCACTCCGGGCAGCGCGTTAAGCTCTCTGGCGTATAAATCGCCCGTGTGAAGCCGCACTTCTCACAGACTAAATTCCCCAGCCCCACCACTTCACCGCTCTGGTAGACGCCGTGATGGCGCAAATCCTGAAACACTTCACGCCACTCGAGCTGACTTTTATCGGTGATATCCGCCAGCTCTTTCCACAGGCTTTCACGAATCACGCGCAAAAACACTGAATCGCCGACCACATCAGAAGACTCCTGATAGCTCAGCGCAAACTCGTGTAAATCGCGCCGCACGGCGCGCATCACTTCATTGACCTCGGCGGGTGACAGCGTTTTTTTCGCCAGCAAACTTTGCCGCGCCTCGGCCACCAGCGCATCAACATCGCGCTCGCCATGATCCAATCGTTGGGATAATGCTTCAATCGTTGCACGGTATTCCTGCGCCACGTTATTCATTTTATTCTCCTTTCCGCTGCGGATACTGCTGTTAAGTTTAGCGGTTTTGTCACAATTGCATCGGCAGCAACCTAAGAAATCACAAAAGGGTGAAAGCGGCGGCGCATTCGGCAGAAATCCGGCCGGCGAGGGCGTGAAAAGTTGTTGAGGCGCAGCCTTATGGGTATGCTATGCGGATCTAAAAGTATGCTTAGCGATTTTCACAAAGGACCACAGGCAGCCATGCAAGAGCAATACCGCCCGGAAGAGATAGAATCCCGCGTCCAACAACACTGGGACGAAAACGAAACCTTTAAAGTGACCGAGCAGGAAGGCAAAGAGAAATATTATTGCCTTTCGATGCTGCCCTATCCTTCTGGCCGCCTGCACATGGGGCACGTGCGTAATTACACCATTGGCGATGTGATTGCACGTTACCAGCGTATGCTCGGCAAAAACGTTCTGCAGCCAATTGGCTGGGATGCGTTTGGTCTGCCAGCCGAAGGCGCTGCGGTGAAAAACAACACCGCGCCGGCGCCGTGGACGTACGACAACATCGCTTACATGAAGAACCAGCTGAAATTACTGGGTTTTGGCTATGACTGGAGCCGCGAACTGGCGACCTGCCAGCCAGAATACTATCGCTGGGAACAGTGGTTCTTCACTAAGCTGTATGAAAAAGACATGGTCTATAAAAAGACCTCGGCGGTGAACTGGTGCCCGAACGATCAGACCGTGCTGGCCAACGAACAGGTTATCGACGGCTGCTGCTGGCGCTGTGATACCAAAGTTGAGCGCAAAGAGATCCCACAGTGGTTCGTCAAAATCACCGCTTATGCGGAGGAGCTGCTCAACGATCTCGATAAGCTGGAAGATTGGCCGGAGCAGGTCAAAACCATGCAGCGCAACTGGATTGGCCGCTCTGAAGGCGTGGAAATCACCTTTGACGTTGCCAACAGCGCCGAGAAGCTGACCGTTTACACCACCCGTCCAGATACCTTTATGGGTGCAACCTATGTGGCGGTTGCCGCAGGTCACCCACTGGCGCAGCAAGCCGCTGCCACTAATCCTGCGCTGGCTGAATTTATCGACGAATGCCGTACCACCAAAGTCGCCGAAGCCGACATGGCAACGATGGAGAAGAAAGGCGTGGCCACCGGCCTGTTCGCTATCCATCCGCTGACCGGTGAAGAGATTCCGGTATGGGTCGCTAACTTCGTGCTGATGGAATACGGCACCGGCGCGGTAATGGCTGTTCCAGGCCACGATCAGCGTGACTGGGAGTTCGCTACCAAGTACAACCTGAACATTAAGCCGGTGATCCTGAATCTCGACGGTTCTGAACCGGACCTGAGTGCTGCCGCGATGACCGAAAAAGGCGCGCTGTTCAACTCGGGTGAATACAACGGTCTGGATCATCAGGCGGGCTTTAACGCCATCGCCGATGCGCTGGCTGCCAAAGGCGTGGGCGTGCGTAAAGTCAATTACCGTCTGCGCGACTGGGGCGTTTCCCGTCAACGTTACTGGGGCGCGCCAATTCCAATGGTGACGTTGGAAGATGGCACCGTGATGCCAACGCCAGAAGATCAGTTGCCGGTCATCCTGCCAGAAGACGTGGTGATGGATGGTATCACCAGCCCAATCAAAGCCGATCCTGAGTGGGCCAAAACCACCGTTAATGGCCAGCCTGCGCTTCGTGAAACCGACACCTTTGACACCTTTATGGAGTCATCCTGGTACTACGCGCGTTATACCTGCGCCAACTACCATGAAGGCATGCTGGATCCGGCGGCGGCAAACTACTGGTTGCCGGTCGATCAGTATGTTGGCGGTATCGAACACGCCATCATGCACCTGATGTATTTCCGCTTCTATCACAAGCTGCTGCGTGATGCTGGCCTGGTGAACTCTGATGAGCCGGCCAAACGCCTGCTGTGTCAGGGCATGGTGCTGGCTGATGCGTTCTACTACCTCGGCGTGAACGGCGAGCGTAACTGGGTTTCTCCGGTTGACGTGACCGTAGAACGCGACGAGAAAGGCCGCATTATCAAAGCCACCGACAACGAAGGTCGTGAAGTGGTTTACGCTGGCATGAGCAAAATGTCGAAGTCGAAAAACAACGGCATCGATCCCCAGCTGATGGTTGAGCGTTACGGTGCTGATACCGTTCGTCTGTTCATGATGTTTGCTTCGCCAGCAGAGATGACGCTGGAGTGGCAGGAATCGGGTGTTGAAGGTGCTAACCGTTTCCTGAAGCGCGTATGGAAACTGGCTTACGAGCACATTGCGAAAGGCGCGACCGTGGCACTGGACGTCAATAACCTGAATGACGACCAGAAAGCGCTGCGTCGCGATCTGCACAAAACCATTGCCAAAGTGGCCGATGATGTGGGGCGTCGTCAGACATTCAACACCGCCATCGCTGCCATTATGGAGCTGATGAACAAACTGATCCGTGCCCCGCAGGAGAGCGAGCAAGATCGCGCGCTGCTGCAGGAAGCGCTGGTCGCGGTGACGCGTCTGCTCTATCCATTCACCCCGCACGCCAGCTATGTATTGTGGCAAGCGCTGGGCGGCGAAGGCAGCATCGACGAAGCCAGCTGGCCGGTAGCCGATGAAGCGGCCATGGTGGAAGATTCGCTGCTGGTGGTGGTGCAGGTGAATGGCAAAGTGCGCGGCAAGATTACCGTTGCGCCGGATGCCACGCAGGAGCAGGTGCAGGCGCGTGCTGCGCAGGAGCATTTGGTGGCGAAATATCTGGATGGCGTCACCATTCGTAAAGTGATTTATGTCCCTGGCAAACTGCTTAACCTGGTCGTAGGTTAAGTTCAGGAGGAACTGTGCGACAACTGATTATCAGGCTGTTTGTCCTGCTTGCGGTAGTGATTACCGCAGGCTGTGGTTTCCACCCGCGCGGCACCACCTCGGTGCCGAGTGAGATGAAAACCCTTATCGTCCAGAGCGGCGATCCCTATGGCCCACTGGCACGTGCCGTGCGCCAGCAGCTGCGCATCAACAATGTCACCATCATTGAAGACAGCAAAGCGGCCAGCGCCAAATACCCAACGCTGCGTCTGGGTGCTGAAGGCCAGGGACGTGATACCGCATCGGTGTTTATCAGCGGTACCACCGCGGAATACTCGCTGGTGATGACGGTCACCGCACAGGTTCTGCTGCCGGGTAAAGGTATCTACCCGATCAGCACCACCGTGTATCGTTCTTTCTTCGACAACCCGAACGCCGCACTGGCGAAGGATGCCGAGCAAGATATGATCGTGCAGGAGATGCGTCAGCGCGCGTCCGAGCAGTTAGTACGTAAACTGCTGACCGTGCATGCCGCGCAGGAAAGCAACAAAGATACTTTGCCGCAGCCTGAGACGATTGCACCGGGACAGAACTCACCGGAAGTGTCCTCTTCGTCAGCTACCAGTCTGCAATGATCAGGATTTATCCTGAACAACTGAGCGCGCAGCTTCGAGAGGGGCTGCGCGCCTGTTATTTTCTCACCGGTAATGAACCTCTGCTGATTCAGGAAAGCGCGGATGCAATCCGTGCTACCGCCAGCGCACAGGGATTTGAAGAGCACTTCAGCGTCACCATTGATGCGCAAACCGATTGGGATGCGATCTTCGTTAGCTGCCAATCGCTCAGCCTGTTTACCCAACGCCAAACCCTGACGCTGCAACTGCCCGAAAACGGCCCCAATGCCGCTATCGCCGAGCAGTTAGTGAAACTCTCCACGCTGCTGCACAGCGATATTTTGCTGGTGCTGCGCCTGGCGAAACTGACCAAAGCGCAGGAGAACAGCGCCTGGTTCAAAGCGCTGAGTACGCAGGCGGTAATGGTTCCGTGCCAGACGCCTGAACAGGCACAGCTGCCGCGCTGGGTGGCGAGTCGCGCCAAAGCGATGAAACTCAGCGTAGATGATGCGGCGATCCAGCTGCTTTGCTACTGCTACGAAGGGAATCTGCTGGCGCTGTCGCAGGCGCTGGAACGCTTATCGTTGCTGTGGCCGGATGGCAAATTAACGCTGCCGCGCGTGGAAGCCGCCGTCAACGATGCCGCGCACTTTACCCCGTTCCATTGGGTGGATGCATTGCTGGCAGGGAAAAGTAAACGCGCCCTGCACATCCTGCATCAGCTGGAGAAAGAGGACAGCGAAGCGGTGATTCTACTGCGCACGCTGCAACGCGATTTACTCACGCTGCTGCACCTGCAGCGGAATCAGGCGAAACAAGCGCTGCGCACGCTGATGGATCAGCAACGTATCTGGCAAAACCGTCGCGCGCTGTTTACCGAAGCTTTGCAGCGCCTTGATGCTCAGCGTTTACAGCGCGCGGTGCATTTGCTGGCAGAGCTGGAACTCAGCATGAAGCAGGATTACGGACAAAACCTGTGGCCGCAGCTGGAAACACTTTCGCTGCTACTGTGTCACCGCGATTTCCCATTGAGCTTTACTGATGTCTAAACTCTACGCTCTGTTTGGCGGCACCTTCAATCCGATTCACTACGGCCATTTGCGCCCGGTAGAAGCGCTGGCACAGCAAGTGGGATTAAAAAAGGTCACGCTGCTGCCGAACAACGTGCCGCCGCATCGCCCGCAGCCGGAAGCCAGTGCGCAACAGCGCGTTGAGATGCTGCGCTGTGCTATTGCCGATCGCCCGCTGTTTGATATCGATACGCGTGAACTGGCGCGTGCAACGCCGTCCTGGACAGTTGCCACGCTGGAAGCACTGCGTGCGGAACGCGGCCCAGAACAGCCCCTCGGGTTTATCATTGGTCAGGATTCTCTGCTAACGTTAGCCAAATGGCATCGCTGGCAGGATCTATTGTCGCTGTGCCATTTGCTGGTGTGTAAGCGTCCAGGTTACGCCGCGCAGATGGAGACGCCAGAGATGCAGCAGTGGCTTGATGAGCATCTGGCCGATGATGTGCAGCAGCTTCATCACTCGCCAGCAGGACACATCTGGCTGGCGGATACGCCGCTGTTCGACATTTCCGCCACCGAAATCCGTCAGCGCCGCCACGCAGGCATCTCCTGCGCGGATTTACTGCCAGATGCAGTGATCGGCTACATCGATAGCGTTGGCTTATATCGCAGCTAAAGGCAGCATGCTATACTGCGCCGCTTCATTTTCGGCTACCTTTCTCGCATCGTTAGCCCGTCCGTAATCACCTGTTTTTAAGGGGAACCTTTTGCAAGGTAAAGCACTCCAAGAGTTCGTTATTGATAAGATTGATGATCTCAAAGGCCAGGACATCATTGCTATTGATGTTCAGGGCAAATCCAGCATCACCGATTGCATGATCATTTGCACCGGCACTTCAACACGTCACGTCGCTTCTATCGCCGATCATGTGGTGCAGGAATCGCGCACTGCGGGCCTTAAGCCGCTGGGTGTAGACAGTAAAACCGCCTCCGATTGGGTGGTCGTTGACCTGGGTGACGTGATTGTGCACGTGATGGAAGCAGAGAGCCGCCAGCTGTACGAGCTGGAAAAACTCTGGAGCTAAGACGTGAAACTGCAGCTTGTGGCCGTCGGCACCAAAATGTCCGACTGGGTTCAGACCGGTTTCATGGAGTATCTGCGCCGCTTCCCGAAAGATATGCCGTTTGAACTGATCGAAGTAACTGCCGGCAAACGCGGCAAGAACGCTGACATCAAACGCATTCTGGAAAAAGAAGGTGAAGCGATGCTGGCCGCCGTGGGTAAAGGCAATCGTATTGTCACGCTGGATATTCCCGGACAGCCGTGGGAAACCCCACAGCTGGCGCAGCAGCTTGAACGCTGGAAACTGGATGGCCGCGATGTCAGCCTGTTAATCGGCGGTCCGGAAGGACTGGCGCCCGCGTGCAAAGCCGCTGCTGAACAAAGCTGGTCACTGTCAGCGCTCACGTTGCCACATCCGCTGGTGCGTGTGCTGGTAGCGGAAAGCCTGTATCGTGCGTGGAGCATCACCACGAATCATCCTTATCATCGTGAATAAACGCCTGACAACCCCAGACAATAAATGTAGCGGATGAAATTACAGAGCAACGCCTTTCGCGATTACACTGCCGAACAGAAACTTTTTGTCCGCCGAGCATTGGTGGCTTTTGTTGGCATTCTGCTGCTCTCCAGCATTCTGGTGGTCAACATGTACCACCTGCAAATTCTGCGCTTTGACGACTACAGCACCCGTTCAAATGAAAACCGCATTAAGCTGGTGCCGGTGGCACCGAGCCGCGGCATTATTTTCGATCGTACCGGCGTCCCGCTGGCAGTAAACCGCACGATTTATCAGGCCGAACTGATGCCGGAAAAGGTCGACAACCTGAAGCAGACCTTGCAGGATCTGCGTCCGGTACTGGATCTGACCGACGACGATCTCGATGCGTTTGACAAAGAGCGCAAACGCTCGCGCCGCTTTACCTCGATTCCGGTCAAAATCGGTTTAAACGAAGTGCAGGTGGCGCGTTTCGCCGTCAATCAATACCGTTTTCCTGGCGTGGAAGTAAAAGGCTATCAGCGCCGCTACTATCCGTATGGCCAGACGCTGACGCACGTAGTGGGCTACGTCTCCAAAATCAACGATCGCGACGTTACACGCCTCGATCAGGAAGGCAAATGGCCGAACTATGCGGCTACGCATGATATCGGCAAGCTCGGCATCGAAAACTATTACGAAGATGTGCTGCACGGTAAAACCGGTTATGAAGAGGTTGAAGTTAACAACCGTGGCCGCGTCATTCGACAGCTGCACGAGCAATCTCCGCAGGCCGGACGCGATATCTACCTGACGGTTGACCTCAAACTGCAGCAGTACATTGAAACCTTATTGACCGGCAGCCGCGCGGCAGTGGTGGTGAGCGATCCACGCACCGGCGAAATTCTTGCACTGGTTTCTACCCCCAGCTACGACCCGAACCTGTTTGTCGACGGTATCTCGAGCAAAGATTATAAAGCGCTATTAAGCGACGAAAATCGTCCGCTGTATAACCGTGCGCTGCAGGCCTCCTATCCCCCAGCGTCAACGGTGAAACCTTACGTTGCCGTGTCGGCGCTGAGCGCAGGCGTGATCAACCGCAATACCAGCCTGTTCGATCCCGGCTGGTGGCAACTGCCTGGCTCGGAAAAGCGCTATCGTGACTGGAAAAAATGGGGCCACGGTCGCCTGAACGTCACTAAATCGCTTGAAGAGTCGGCGGATACCTTCTTCTATCAGGTTGCCTACGATATGGGCATCGATCGCCTGTCAGAGTGGATGACCAAGTTTGGTTACGGCCATCGCACCGGCATTGATCTGCCGCAGGAGAGCGCGGGCAACATGCCCACGCGTGAATGGAAGCTGAAGCGCTTTAAGAAGCCGTGGTATCAAGGTGACACCATTCCGGTGGGTATCGGCCAGGGCTACTGGACCGCGACGCCCATTCAGATGAACAAAGCGATGATGATTCTGATCAATGACGGTGTGATCAAAGTGCCGCACTTACTGCGCGCCACGCGTGAAGGCCAGGTCATGGTGCCTTATCGCCAGGTTCCGGATGCGCCGATTGGCGATATTCATTCAGGTTACTGGGAAATTGCCAAAGACGGCATGTATGGCGTAGCCAACCGCGCCAACGGTACCGCGCACAAGAGCTTTGCCGATGCGCCCTACAAAATCGCTGCCAAATCCGGTACCGCGCAGGTTTACGGACTGAAAGAAAATGAAGTCTATAACGCGCACAAGATTGCCGAACGTCTGCGTGACCATAAATTAATGACTGCCTATGCGCCTTACGATAAACCGCGCGTGGCCGTCACCATGATTCTGGAAAACGGCGGCGCAGGCCCGGCTGTCGGCACCGTGATGCGCCAGATTCTCGACCACATTATGTTAGGCGACAACAATACCGTGCTGCCAGAAGCCGCACCGACACCGCCCGGCTACGAAGGTGAATGACAATGTCCATGAACGATAGTCCGCAGAAAAGATCGATCTGGACGCGCATCCATATCGACCCCCTGTTTATGCTGATCATTCTCAGCTTGCTGACCTATAGCGCCATCGTCATCTGGAGCGCTAGCGGACAGGATCCAGGCATGACCGAGCGTAAGTTCGGGCAGATTGCCATGGGCATCATCGTTATGCTGGTGCTGGCGCAGGTGCCGCCGCGCGTCTATGAAAGCTGGGCGCCCTATCTCTATATTGTCTGCGTGATATTGCTGATAGCGGTGGACGCGTTTGGTCACATCAGTAAAGGCGCACAGCGCTGGCTCGATCTTGGTTTTGTGCGTTTTCAGCCCTCGGAGATTGCCAAGATTGCCGTGCCGCTGATGGTGGCGCGCTTTATTAACCGCGATGTCTGCCCGCCGACGCTGAAAAACACCGGCATCGCGTTGATTCTGATTTTCATGCCGACGCTGCTGGTGGCGGCACAACCCGATCTCGGCACCTCGATTCTGATCGCCGCTTCCGGCCTGTTTGTACTGTTCTTATCCGGCATGAGCTGGAAGCTGATTGGTATCGCGGTATTGCTGGTCGCCGCCTTTATCCCGATTTTGTGGTTCTTCCTGATGCATGATTACCAGCGCGCCCGCGTGATGATGCTGCTGGACCCGGAAAGCGATCCGCTCGGCGCCGGTTATCACATCATTCAGTCGAAGATTGCTATCGGTTCCGGTGGCCTGCGCGGCAAAGGCTGGCTGCACGGTACCCAATCGCAGCTGGAATTCCTGCCTGAACGCCATACCGACTTTATTTTTGCCGTTTTAGCGGAAGAACTCGGTCTGGTTGGCGTGTTGTTACTGCTGGTACTCTATTTGCTGCTGATCATGCGCGGACTGATTATCGCGGCGCGCGCGCAAACCACCTTTGGTCGCGTGATGGCGGGCGGTTTGATGCTGATTTTATTCGTTTATGTTTTCGTTAACATTGGCATGGTAAGTGGTATCTTACCGGTGGTTGGCGTACCGCTGCCGCTGGTGAGCTACGGCGGATCGGCATTGATTGTGTTAATGGCTGGATTTGGCATCGTGATGTCGATCCATACTCATCGAAAAATGTTATCTAAAAGCGTTTAAGAGGCTGCACATGCGTAAGGACTGGCTTGGGGTTGCACTGGCATCATTGGTACTGGCTGCCTGTTCCACACCGGAACCGCAGAATAATACTGCGCCACCGCAACCGGCCTATAACGGCCCGGTAGTGGAAATTCCTGGCGTGGAACCACGCTATGAACCGATCAATCCTTCCACCAGCCAGGATTACAGCGTCAACGGTAAAAACTACCGCGTGATCAAAGATCCCTCGAACTACAGCGAAGTGGGTTTAGCCACCTGGTACGGTGACGAAGCGCAGGGGAATCGCACCGCTATCGGTGAATCTTACGATCCGGAAGGCATGACCGCCGCGCATCCAACGCTGCCGCTGCCGAGCTATGTGCGTGTCACTAACCTCGCCAACGGCCGCCAAATTGTGGTACGCGTCAACGATCGTGGCCCTTACACGCCAGGCCGCATTATCGACTTGTCGCGTGCGGCGGGCGATCGCCTGAATATCTCTAACAATACTCGCGTGCGTGTTGATTACATTAAAGTGGCGCCGGATGGTTCCGTTTCCGGTCCCGGCACCATCGGTACCACCGTCGCCAAACAGAGTTACGCCCTGCCTGCGCGTCCCGATCTCGGCGGCGGCATGGTGATGATGGGCGGCAGCGCCAATGCTGCGCCAGCGCCTGCACCGCAGGATGTGCGCGCTGTCGATAACAGCACCTTGCAAAGCAGTGACAGCATGGGTGCGCCCGTCCAGAGCAGCGGTTTTCTCGGCGCGCCACAGCCGTTAGCCACGGGCGTGCTGGAAGGGAACGAGCCGGTTGCCGCGCCAGCCCCAGCAACGTCTTCCGCGCCAGGCGCTGCTGCCGCACCAGCTACCAGCCAGAATGCCCATGCCGGCAGCGGTTATGTGGTTCAGGTCGGCGCGATTAACGATCCGGCGCGTGCACGTCAGCTGGCCGAAAGTCTGGGTAAACGCTTTGGCGTGCCGGGCGCGGTTGAAGCCAATGGCAACGTCTATCGCATTCAGTTAGGTGGCTATAAAAGCCGTGCCGAAGCCGCTGCCTTGCAGCAACGTCTTAACACTGAAGCGCAAATGAGCTCATTTATTACCACTGCCCGTCCATCGATGTAACGGACAGTGACATTTCCTGCTGAAACTGATTTGCAAAGCAAGATGTCGCCCGATCGGACGTTTGCTATAGTTAGGCACTTTTTTCACTCTAAACCCACGGATGTTGTAGTCCTGAACATGAATACGCTGAAACCTTCTCGTTTTCTGAAACGCCTGACAGTGGGATCACTGGTCGCCCTTTCTCTCAGCCATGCCGCATTTGCGGACGATGTTAATCTTAAGACTATGATTCCGGGTGTACCGGACATTGATGCTGAAGCTTATGTGCTGATCGACTATAACTCCGGCAAAGTGCTGGCCGAAAAGAACGCGGATGCACGCCGCGATCCGGCAAGCCTGACCAAAATGATGACCAGCTACGTGATTGGTCAGGCGGTCAAAGCGGGAAAAATCCATAACGATGACATCGTGACCGTGGGTAAAGATGCCTGGGCAACCGGTAATCCGGTATTCAAAGGTTCATCACTGATGTTCCTCAAGCCTGGCGATCGTGTGCCGGTTTCTCAGCTGACACGCGGTATCGTGCTGCAATCAGGTAACGACGCTTGTGTAGCGATGGCGGATTACGTTGCCGGCAGCCAGGACGCATTCGTCAACCTGATGAACAACTACGTTGGCGCGCTGGGTCTGAAAAACACCCACTTCCAGACCGTGCACGGTTTGGATGCCGAAGGCCAATACAGCTCGCCGCGCGATATGGCGTTGATCGGCCAGGCGCTGATCCGTGACGTACCCGATGAGTACGCGGTTTATCGTGAAAAAGATTTCACCTTTAATAACATCAAGCAGACCAACCGTAACGGTTTGCTGTGGGATACCAGCCTGAACGTCGATGGCATCAAAACCGGCCACACAGACGCAGCGGGTTACAACCTGGTCGCCTCGGCAACAGAAGGCCAGATGCGTTTGATCTCCGCGGTGATGGGCGGTCGTACCTTTAAAGGCCGTGAAACCGAGAGCAAGAAGTTGCTGACGTGGGGCTTCCGCTTCTTTGAAACCGTCGCACCGCTGAAAGCGGGCAAAGAGTTTGCCTCTGAGCCTGTGTGGTTCGGTGACAGCGATCGTGTGCAGTTGGGTGTGGAGAAAGATGCCTATCTGACCATTCCGCGTGGCCGCATGAAAGATCTCAAAGCCAGCTATGTGCTGAACAACACTGAACTGCATGCGCCGCTGCAGAAAAATCAGGTAGTGGGCAACATCAACTTCCAGCTCGACGGCAAAACTGTGGAACAGCGTCCGCTGGTGGTGCTGAATGAAGTGAAAGAAGGTGGTTTCTTCGGCCGCATCATCGATTACATCAAACTGATGTTCCACCACTGGTTCGGCTAAGGCGCGCTTGAAAAAACGCCAATTTGCCCCCAATTAAGTTACTATCTTTGCTCCCGCCTCGGCGGGAGCCTGTTTTTTAAGCACCGGAGTCAATGTATGAAAACCAAATTGAATGAACTGCTCGAATTCCCTACGCCTTTCACTTACAAAGTGATGGGTTTGGCGCAACCGGAGCTGGTTGATCAAGTGGTTGAAGTGGTGCAGCGCCACGCGCCAGGCGATTACAAACCGGACGTTAAGCCAAGCAGCAAAGGCAACTATCACTCTGTTTCCATTACCATCATCGCCACACACATTGAGCAGGTTGAAACCCTGTATGAAGAGCTAGGCAACATCGAAATCGTGCGCATGGTGCTGTAATTCTGGCGCTGGCAAAGTCCGCTTTGCCAGCGTTATACTCTGCCTTCCACTCTTTACCGGATCTCTGCTTTGTCAGCTAATACGCTTCTTGTTCGTCAACTCGGCCAGCGCGATTGGCAACCCATCTCCGATGCCATGCATCACTTTACCGATCAACGCGACAGCAGCACTGCCGATGAAATCTGGCTGGTGGAACATCATCCGGTGTTTACCCAAGGCCAGGCAGGGAAAGCTGAACATCTGCTGATGCCGGGCGATATCCCGGTGGTACAAAGCGATCGCGGCGGCCAGGTAACCTATCACGGCCCCGGCCAACAGGTGATGTATGTGCTGATTGACGTGAAACGTCGCAAGATGGGCGTGCGCGAGTTAGTGACGGCGTTAGAAGAAACGGTGATCGCCACGCTGGCCGACTATGACATCAGCGCGCGGGCGCGACCGGATGCGCCGGGCGTGTACGTTGGCGATGACAAGATTTGTTCGCTGGGACTGCGCATTCGTAAAGGCTGCTCGTTTCACGGCCTGGCACTGAATGTGGCGATGGATTTAGCGCCGTTCCTGCGCATCAATCCGTGCGGATATGCCGGGATGCAAATGACGCAGCTTAGCCAGCTGCAGCCGGGCGTCACGCCCGCCGATGTGCGACCACGTCTGGTGCAACATTTCGCCCGTTTAACCGGATTTACCCAACTGGAATGGCAAAGTGATGCCGCGGTCTGACCTTGACTGTACGTGCCTATTTACAAAATTGTAACTTTTGCACCGGCGAATCGGCTGCTTATGAGCAGACGAGATGATATAATTTTTGCCATATTTTCAAAAAAAGTTGAAAGCCTGGTTCTCAGTTTGAGTGAGGAAGCTTTCAAATCGCAATCCCGACCGGAACCTGCAGATTTATGAGTAAACCAATTCAGATGGAACGTGGCGTCAAGTATCGCGATGCCGACAAAATGGCGCTGATCCCGGTGAAAACCGTGATGGTTGAGCGTGAAGAAATTCTGCGTAAGCCGGAATGGATGAAAATCAAACTGCCTGCGGACTCCAGCCGCATTCAGGGCATCAAGGCCGCGATGCGTAAAAACGGTCTGCACTCGGTGTGTGAAGAAGCCTCCTGCCCTAACCTCGCAGAGTGTTTCAACCACGGTACCGCGACCTTTATGATCCTTGGCGCGATCTGTACCCGTCGCTGCCCATTCTGCGACGTGGCGCACGGCCGTCCGAATATGCCTGATGCTAACGAACCGCTGAAACTGGCACAAACCATTGCCGATATGGCGCTGCGTTATGTGGTCATCACTTCTGTGGACCGTGATGACCTGCGCGACGGCGGTGCCCAGCACTTTGCTGACTGCATCAGCGCGATTCGCGAAAAAAGCCCAACCATCAAAATTGAAACATTGGTGCCGGACTTCCGTGGTCGTATGGATCGCGCGCTGGAAATCCTCACCGCGACGCCACCGGATGTGTTTAACCACAATCTGGAAAACGTGCCGCGCGTTTACCGTCAGGTCCGTCCTGGCGCCAACTACGATTGGTCACTGAAATTGCTGGAGCGTTTCAAAGAAGCGCATCCGGATATCCCGACTAAATCGGGTTTGATGGTCGGCCTTGGCGAAACCAATGCTGAAATCATTGAAGTGATGCGCGATCTGCGTCGCCACGGCGTCACCATGCTGACGCTGGGACAGTATTTGCAGCCGAGCCGTCACCACTTGCCGGTGCAGCGCTACGTTAGCCCGGCCGAGTTTGACGAAATGAAAGAAGAAGCAATGGCGATGGGCTTCACCCATGCCGCCTGCGGCCCGTTTGTGCGCTCTTCTTATCATGCTGATATGCAGGCCAAAGGTCTGGAAGTTAAGTAATATGCTTCGCGATTGCGCTCTTACCAGGGCGCAATCGCAAATATCTCCTTAAAAATCTTAATCCCTGTCTCAAATCTGTCGCTTTAATCGCTGAGGCCATAAGAGCCTATTTCTCTTTTCTCAGTGTTTATTTTGAAGGTCAGATAATGCAAACATCCTCTCACTTAAAGGGGCTCGATTTTCTCCGGGAACCCGATTTGTCAGGTCAATTACCCGATGTGCGGCTCAACAGTGCATCCGGAGAGAGTTTGGATGCGCTTAAAGCGCGCACCACGCCCATAGATAACACCAATCCCTATACTTCATCTCACGCCTCATGTGCCAATGCATTTATCGCTACCGCTATCAGTATTGAGCATCGATACGATGAAATTCATTTAGAGTTGCCACTAAAGGGTCATGAAACTATCGCTGTGATGCCCGAAGTGGTGCGACACATCATGCCTTATGCTGAAGATATCGCTTTTCAAACTTCTCAGGAGAATGTACTTGCTGTGATTAATGAAGAGCCTGAACCTGAATGGAATTTTGATTTGCTGGAAGCGAAATTCAATGCTCCTCTGCCACAACTGTGGCAACCGGCTATCGGCATGCACCACGAGAGTGTGGAAATTGCCACGCTACCTGAACGCGAGAGTGCCAAACCTCAACTTTTAGTACAGGTACAGTCAAAGGTTATCACTGAAAATGAGGTCATTATTGATGATCTGAATGAGGATGAAGGGTCTTTCAGCGGTAATGCGCCAGTTGGTACGACGTTATACTTTTATCTTGATGATGTGTGGGTCGGCAGCTCTGAAATTGATAGCCAAGGCCGCTGGCAGTTTGAACTGCCCACCGATATTTCTGTCGCTCAGCATGTTTTTAGTGCAGTCCCCATTAATCCGCAAGGCGTAATGGGTGGCAAAATTGATTATCCGTTTTTGACTAAGCCTAAAATAGGCGAAATCATTATGCCAATTGATGAGAGTGAATCAGACAAAATTGAAATAGCACTCATTGATGTTATTACAGCCGAGGAAGAAGAAACAATATCGTTGATACCATTAATTTTAACTGATGATATGTTGCAGGGCTGGCATACACAGGATGGGTTGAGCGACTTTGATGGCTTATATGGCTTATATGGCTCAACAATATTTGATGTGGATGAGCAGGAAATCATTTACGCCAATTGGCACTAAGACGCAAAAAACAAAAACCAGGCTGGCGACAGTCTGGTTTTTTATCAACGTAATAAATATTTACACTTATTGACGTTAGGCGCAGAGATTACTCTTTGTGGCTGACACGTTCAGCAGGCACTTCTTCAGCGCTGCTTTTGGATGCGCCGGATTCATCATCTTTCATAGCTTTTTTGAAGCCTTTGATTGCGGAACCCAGATCGCCACCCAGTGAACGTAACTTATTGGTGCCAAAAAGCAGTACGATGAGCGCACCGATGATCAGCAGTTTGGCAATACTGATACCTTCCATAATTTACCTTTCAACCAATGTGAAAAACGAACCTGACTATTAACGCGCAGTTTATAAACGGCCTCAACTGCAATCTGTAACAGAGTGAGACCGCCTGCTCAGATAAAGCGGCTGAGAAATGCCTGCGTGCGCGGATGTTGCGGGTTACCAATCACCTGCTCCGGACTACCCTGCTCCACTACCACGCCGCCATCCATAAACACCACGCGATCGGCCGCCTCACGCGCGAAACCAATTTCATGGGTCACGACAATCATGGTTAGCCCTTGATCGGCTAAGGTGCGCATGGTGGCCAGCACTTCGCCAACTAATTCCGGATCGAGTGCCGAAGTGGGTTCATCGAACAGCATCAGCGCCGGTTTAATCGCCAGCGCACGCGCAATCGCCACGCGCTGCTGCTGGCCACCGGATAGATGACGCGGCCAGGCGTCGGCTTTGTCACTCAATCCCACGGTCGCCAGCAGTTCACGCGCATGCTTGAGTGCATCCTGCCGTGTAAACTTGTGCACACCTATCGGCGCTTCAATGATGTTTTGCAGCACCGTCATGTGCGGATAGAGGTTGAACTGCTGAAACACCATGCCGATTTTCTGGCGCTGATGAGCAATTTTACGCGCCGACAGACGATGCAAAATACCGCGCTTCAGTTCATAACCGATCTGATCGTCACCGACCACAATCGAACCGGCATTCATGTCTTCCAGATGGTTAATGCAGCGTAAAAAGGTGGATTTACCCGAACCCGATGGCCCGAGAATCACCACCACTTCACCGGGAAATACATCGAGATCGATGCCTTTCAGCACTTCATTATCGCCATAACTCTTCTGCACATTACGCGCACGCACCAGCGGCTGAACTTCACTCATACATCCTCCTTCAGACGGTGCGCGACGGCTGGTGCGGCTTCATTAGCGGCAACGCGACGTTTATTCACCACCGTGCGGGTGGTGCCACGGGCGTAGTAACGCTCGATGGCGGACTGGCCAAGGTTAAGAATTGAGGTGATAAACAGATACCAGATCACTGCGACCATCAGCATCGGGATAATTTCAAAGGTGCGGTTATAAACGGCTTGCACCGAGTACAACAGATCGCCCATAGCGATCACACTTACCAGCGAGGTCGCTTTGATCATGCTAATCAACTGGTTGCCGGTAGGCGGAATAATTGAACGCATCGCCTGTGGAATGATCACGCGGCGCAGCGCACGACTGCGACTCATGCCAAACGCCTGGGTGGTTTCGACCTGACCGTTATCCACTGACAGCAGGCCGGCGCGAATGATCTCGGCCATATAAGCCGCTTCATTGAGCGCCAGTCCGGCAATGGCTGCGGTCAGTGGCGTGATCAGATCGTTGGTGTTCCAGCTGGCAAAAGTGATATCCGTCCACGGAAGAGTGATTGCGATGGTGGGAAACAGCGTCGACAGGTTGTACCAAAAGATCAGCTGTACCAGCAGCGGCGTACCCCGGAAAAACCAGATGTAGAGCGACGATAAGCCGCTCAGCAATTTGTTTTCCGAGAGACGCCACACGCCCAACAGCAGCCCGAGCAGCGTGCCGAGAATCATCGACACCACCGTCAAGCCGAGCGTGACCTGCAGGCCTTTCATCACCGAACCTTCGGTGAACCACTGCAGCACCACGTTCCACTCGAAATTGGGGTTGGTCGCCACCAGCCAGAGGAAGTTCGCGGCAATAACCAGCACCAAAATCCATGAGATCCAGCGCCCATAAGTGGGCGCACTGCGGGCAAAAGCCACATCGCGCTGCTGCACGTCGGCCTTATCCCTGGCTCGCGAATTGTTGGTGACCGGACTCATTTTGCTGCCCCTTGCGCCAGGTTACGTCCCGGTTGCTGCAACACGTTGCCGTCTAATTTCCATTTCTTCATGATGGCCGCGTAAGTGCCGTTATTGAACAGCTCTTTGTACGCATCCAGCACCACGTTGCCGAGTTCAGAACCCTTGGGTACCACGGTGCCCTGGAAAATGTCGCCAAAGCCGTTTTTCTTGCCTTTGCCCGACAGCTCCAGCTGGCCATTGGCCTGTTCGATGAAGTAAGTCAGCGGCGCCTGCGAGGAGAAGAAAGCATCGGAACGTTTTGAGCGCACGGCTAAAATCGATGATGGCTGGTCGGTGAAGGATTGCACCACCACCGCCGGTTTACCCGCCGCGACACAGGCATCGGACTGCTTGCGAATCACCTGCTCTGCTGAACCGGCCGCCATTACCGCAATGCGTTTACCGCAGGTATCTTCCAGACCGTTAATCTTCGAGGGATTGCCTTTCTGCACGCCAAACACCACGAACTCCTGCACGAAGTCGATAAAATCAACCTTCTGCTGACGATCCGGATAATCGCCAATCGGGCCAATCGCCATCTGGTAGCGGCCGGAATTAATGCCGGTGAGCACGCCCGATAAACCGCTGACGGTGGCATGTTCAATCTTCACGCCCAGCAATTGTGCCAGCGCTTCGGTGAGATCGGCGGAAGCGCCGTCCATTGAGTGCGGACCGTTAACGATCTCATACGGAGGAAAAGATCCGTTGTTCACCGAGATCATTTTACCGCTGCTTTTGATCTCTGCTGGCAGACGATCGTGCAGCGCCTGATCCACTTTTTGCGCAGGAATCACGTCGGCGGCCTGAGCGAAACAGGCCGTGAGGCCCAATGACAGCGCGATGGCGGTAGCAAGAATTTTCATCAGTCAGATTCCCCTGCGATCAAAGTGGTTTAAGTTCGGGACGCGCAAAACAGCGATTTTCCAGCACCGGCAGTACGCTGCGTGCGTAGGCGATGCGCTGTGGATCGAGATCGGCAAACACCAGCGCGGCCGATTCCGGCGCTTTGGCAATCGCCACGCCCAACGGATCGATTACCAGGCTGTTGCCGATATTGCGTGGCCCGCATTCGCCCACCGCCACCATGTAGCAGGTGTTTTCCAGCGCACGCGCGGTGGTCAGCAATTCCCAGTGCATCTCTTTCAGCGGGCCTTTCACCCACGCTGCCGGCAGCACCAGCACATCCGCGCCGTCAAGCACTAAGCGACGCGCCAGCTCCGGAAAGCGCACGTCGTAGCAGGTCATCAACCCGACTTTCATGCCCGCCACGTCAACCAGCGGCGGAATTTCGCGCCCCGGATTTACGCGCTGCGACTCCTGCATGGCGAAGGCATCGTAAAGGTGCAGTTTCACGTACTCGGCGATGATTTCGCCGTTGCGAATGGCGATCAGCACATTGAGCGCCTTCTGCCCTTCTGTCGGCACGTGCACGCTCATCATGGTGGTCAGATTGTTGCCTTGGCTAACCGCCAGCAGCTGCGTGACGAAAGGACCATCAAGTGGCTGCGCCGCTTTCAATACCAGATCAGGATCGGCGATATCACGCGCCAGCACGCCTTCCGGCAGCACCAGCAGATCAGCACCGCCTGCCAATGCCTGGTTCATCAATCCGATGCAGATATCGGTGTTTTCCTGCCATTCGCGGCTGACGGCAAATTGTCCCATTGCTACTTTCATGGTTATTCTCCTTGCGCCGCAGCCGGGAAAATCGCTTCCGGCGTCAGCAATGTTTGGGTTAGGCCTTGCTGGAACAGCTCATTCGCAAAGTCGGCAATCATCTTTTTGTTAACGGAAAATCCGTTCTGATTCCAGTTGGCCGGTAATTCCTGCGCGGTGCGCCGCAAATCGTCCAGCAGCCACGGCGTGGTGTCGGCGTATTTCTCGCGCTTCTTCATCCACATCTGGTACGAACGATCGATGATGTCGCTCAGCGCCTGAGGCAGCCACGGATGCGCCTCCGCTAAGGCGGGCTTCAGTGCCAGTAAGTGAATGCCCGGCACATAACCGACGCGATTAAAGTAGTCGCGCTCGGCAGCGGCAAAATCCACCTGCAGCTGACGCAAACCCGAATCGGCGAGGAAAAAACCTTCCGGCATAAAAGGGGTAAACACAGCATCCAGCTCGCCCGCTTTCAGCAACGCGATCAGTGGACGCTCACCTGGCGCCGGTTCAATACGCCCCGGACGACCAAAACCGGCCAGACGATCAACAATCGGGTGATCCTCAGTCAAACGCCCGGCAAACCAGTACGCATCATCAATCTCCACGCCCGCTTCACGCAGCACGGTGCGCGTCCAGGTGTTGCCGGAATCCTGCCAGCCGGTAACGCCGATCTTTTTGCCTTTCAGCTGCGCTGGCGAGGTAATCGGGCTGTCGCTGCGCGTAATGATGCAGCGCTGACGGAAACCGCGCATCAGAAAGTGTGGCAGGCCCAACAGTGAAGTGTCACCTTTAGCCCGAGCCTGAGCAAAGCGGCTAAACGACACCTCACCGGCATCGTATTTATCGCTGGTGGCGAGGTTATCCACCAGCGTGCCAACGCGATCGATCTCCAGCGTGAAACCTTCCGGCTTGATATCGCCAAGTGCCAGCGGTGTGAAGTAATCCCAGTCACGTACCGCCAGTCTGATGGTTACCATAGTTTTGCCTTCCCCGTCTGTTCTGCCAGCCCTGCGGCTGTGATTATTTATGCAACAAATAGTGCTTGAATTTGAGTCTAAATCGCGAATACTAATCTGAACAATCTATTATTTGTTACTGAACAAAGGATTTTCTTATGACGCAAAGTGTGGATTTGGAGTGGCTCAGCCAGCAGATCACGGATGCTTCGGTGAAAGGCATCACGCATGCGGCATCCACGCTAATTCGCGATGGGCAGATTGCGGTGGGCATGCAGATGCCGGCAGTACGGGAATTGGCTGAGCGATTGGGCGTGAGCCCGGCAACCGTTTCCGCTGCCTGGGCGCAACTGAAGAAGCAGAAAGTGCTGGCGGGTAAAGGTCGCAGCGGCGTGTGGGTGAGCGGCAATAGCGTGATGCCGCGTCCGATTCGCTTCGAGAAGATCGGCAATTACGGCGAGAATATTCAGGCGTCACTGGCGATGGCCTCACCGGATCCAACGTTATTGCCGGATCTGCGTCGGGCGATGCTGGCGGGCATTGCGTCGCCGCAACTGAATAGTTATCAGCGTGAGGCGATTTCACCGCAATTGCTGGATGCCGTAGCGCCACGTTGGCCCTATCCCGCCGAAGCCTGGTTGGCAACCGATGGCGGCTTCGATGCCATGAACCTGATCGTTCAGACGTTGCTGTCACCGGGCGATCGTGTGGTAATCGAAGATCCTACTGCAACGCGATTACTGGATATTTTAGACAACATCGGTGCTGAAATTCTGCCGCTGCCCTGCGATGAGCAAGGTCCCATTCCCTCGACGCTGACCACGCTGATGCAGAAATCTCCGGCGATGTTTATTTATCAACCGCGCACCCATTCCGCTACCGGAAACAGCGTGAGCCAGCGTCGCAGTGCAGAGTTGGCGCGCGTGCTGGCAAACAGCAGCACCGTCATTGTCGAGGATGACGGCATTGGCGATCTGTCGCGCTACCCGGTGTTTAGCCTCGGCTTCCACTATCCCGAACGCGTGCTGCATGTGCACTCGTTTTCTAAAGCATATGGGCCGGATTTGCGACTGGCGGTGTTATCAGGCACCGCAGAAATGGTGAAGCGCCTGCAAGCGTGGCGCAACTTTGGCGTGAGCTGGACCAGCCGTATTTTGCAGGATGCCGTGGCGTGGATGCTCAATGATGAAGAGACTCAGCAGCGTATTCAGCAGGCCAAAGCCACCTATGCGCAGCGTCGCCAGCAGTTACTGGCCGCGCTGGCGAAACGCGGTCTGGTGCTGGAAGAGCGCGATGGATTGAGCGTGTGGATTCCGGTGGAATCGGAGCAGTACGCGATGATCACGCTAGCCGCGCGCGGTATCGCCGTGCTGCCCGGTGAACGCTGTAGCATTAGCAGCCGGCAGTTCATTCGCGTCAGCGCCGCGCTGCTGCCTGTGGCACAACTCGACAGCATCGCCGATGCCATCGTGATAGCCAGCGGACGCGAGCTCAATCTTAACCTAGAGCTTTAATGTGATAGCGCGGTGATTCCACATAGCCTTCACGCGCATAGAACTGGTTGGCTTTGAGGCGCGATGAATGGCAGTGCACTTCCATACGGTCGCAACCGCGTGACCGCGCCAGCTGTTCGGCGTGGTTTAATAACTGCTGCCCGCTGCCTTTGCTGCGCTCGCCTTCGGCAATACAAAAGTAGCTGATGCGGGCAAAATCGCCGGCCAATGCCAGCTGCGGAATAAAGTGCAACGAGAGGAAGCCCAGCACCTGATTGCCGTGTTCCGCGACCAACAACATTTCATCGGGATGATGAATAAGCTGAGTCAAACGCGTATCGATAAATCCTTCCGTCGCGCTATAACCTAATTCGGTTAGCAACGCGCTCAATGCAAAGCTGTCTTTTGCCTGTGCCTGACGTATGTTCATCCTGCCTCCTCATTTTCCCTGAGCAGTTATATAGCGTTGCCGGACAAAAATCTGCAAGTAAGCATTGTTGTGGCTATGTTACGGAAGTTATCTGTGAGATGTGCCGCAGAATCTGCCTTGTCACGAGAATGTCATAACGGCTTAAGGCTGGCTTAATCTGGCATTGGCATGCTGAGGGAAATCTCTTTCTGAGGCAGGCGAAATGAAAAACCTTATTCCACGCACTTTCGATGAGTTAATGGCACTGAGCATCAGCATGCTTGCCTTAGCGAGCTGGATGATTATTTGGTGGCGAGCCTAAAAAAGGATAAAAAAAAACCCGCCAGAAGGCGGGTTTTCAGAATTCGAACTGTTAATTACAGTGCGATAACGTTAGCAGCTGATGGGCCTTTAGCGCCGTCAGTGATTTCGAACTCAACGCGTTGACCTTCAGCCAGAGTTTTGAAACCGTTGCTGTTGATTGCAGAGAAGTGTACGAATACATCTTTGCTGCCATCTTCTGGAGTAATGAAACCGAAGCCTTTCGACTCATTAAACCACTTTACGTTACCTTTGATCTTAGACATCTATATTACCTTTACATGAAAAAAGGACACTAAACTGTGTCGACGTCTAGTACAGCAATTGCGGTGACATTTGTCCAGTGCGATTTGATGAAAAAGTGATAAATATTGATTTTTTGCATGCCGATCACACTTTATGCGTGCCGCCAGCGCTTAAAACTCAAATCTCAGCCACGCAAAGTAAACGTTGCCGTTATTGTAAGTGCCGGGAATATAAGTCATTTGGAAAGTGGCTGGACCATATCCAATTGATGCCAAAGGCAATATCAGCGGAACCGGGATGTATCGCCAGTTATCACGTGCCGTTACACCCGCCGTGTATCCGGCGCCCAAATGAAAGTTCTGATCGCTAAGCGGTCGCCATGTCGCTTCCCAACCGTAACCGCCAATCGGCTCCCATTTGTTGAAGGAGTCCTTGAACGCCATCAGGTACAAACCGTGCCAGTTACCTTTCTCATCCCAGCGCGAAACGCCCGCACCTGCGCCCCACGGGCGCTCGTTGTATTTATCGATGTGTTCATCGTCGTAAGTCCAACGGTTGTGCCAGGTAATCGCCGGCAGATAAAAATCATAATTCTGCGGTTGCGACCAGGTTTGCGACACGTTATCGCTAAAGGTGTTCCAGCCTGATTTGATGGCTTGTGAAGTTGTTACCGCTGATGCCGAAAATGAGACCGATGAGGTCAAAATGCAGCCTAACAAAACTGCAGAAAAGTGCCGATTCACAACGTAATTTCCTGTTAATTCATGCTGAAAAAATGCACTACCCTGAGGTAAATTTTTCAGATTCTTGTACGACGCATTCCTAAGTAATCGCCAAAAGGATATTAAAAAACCTGCTTAATATCTCCAGGCTAATTCTCGGTTGACGGCGAATTTTACCTCATGCGGAACGTGAAATTGAAACGCCGGATAAACGGAAAGGTATTACTGAGGGATGTACACAAAGTGCAATCATGTTGTGAGGATGACGGCAAGCAATAAGATAGCTTTCAGTGACTTAGTGTCAACTATTCACGCATGGAATAAATTAACAAAATTTATCAATTGAACTCGCCCGACGAATAAGATAAATCTCGATACTCCAGGACGGAGATGGGGAAAAAACTGACATGACTATTCGTTGTAGCCGCTGCGGTTGCACTAAATTTTTTTACACCTTAACGGACTGCAAACAGGTCGATGCAATAAATCATCATGGCGCCTGCTGCGCACAATGTCAGAAACCGCTAACGCTGGGCGATCTCATCCTGCCTATTGCGTCTTTTAATGACAGCGAAAAATCCTATGCTGAATAAAAAATTCAGGCACCCGCAGGTGCCTGTTGTTGTCAGAAAATCAGTTTAAAGACGCCTGTTAGTGTCAGTAACCCAACGATGAAGATGATGGCGATGACCCACAGAATTATTTTCATTGTTCGCTCCTTCAAGTATGAAAAATAACGTGTCTGCTAACCAGTATAGATGATCATTCTGCTTTCGCTGGGCGCTGCGAGAGTGGTCACAACCCTTGGCTATCGTTTCGCTTAATGCCGATTTAATTCTGCGAGGCGGGTCGCAGCCTGCGATTTTCCCTCTCCTTGATTCCGCACTCAGCGCCTGTCCGCAGTCTAAACTTATAGCGCCTGAAGAGGCCTCGATTGTTATCAATGCCGACGTAACAAGGAGATTCTTATGAGCACGATTAATACCAGCATGGGGCGTTATAGCCTTAAGGCAAAGGATTACGGCAACCACATCAGCGGCAGTATTGCGATTAATGATGAAGGTGGCACGCAACTCACCCTGCAGGAATTTGAAGAGCACTATCTTGACGATGTCGTCAACAATGTCATTTATCCGATCACTGGCGGAAACCGTGAAATTACCCGCGCGCTGCGCGATCAGATGGTCAAAGCGGGCTTTGCACAGCCGCACTGAGTTTTTGGGCCACACGTTGTGGCCCTTTACTTCTTATCATTGACTTGCGGTTATTACTGGTTTCGGCACAGGATGCATGATTGTTCATGATAAGGAGATTGACCGTATGAGTACTCTGCATCTTATTCCCCCTTCTCGCCTTCATCAGTTTGTTCAAGCCATTTGGTTACATGCTGGCAGCAGCGCCGAAGAGGCGCGCCTGGTCGCCGACCATTTGGTGGCCGCGAATCTGGCGGGTCACGATTCACACGGCGTTGGCATGATTCCGAGCTACATGAAATCGCTGGCACAGGGCTTTTTGCAACTCAACCAACATGCCAGCATTGCAAAAGACGCCGGCGCGGTGCTGACGCTACACGGGCACAACGGTTTTGGTCAGGTGGCGGCCTTTGAGGCGATGCAACTCGGTATTGAGCGCGCAGCCAGGTTAGGTATTGCGGCGGTTGGTTTACACCATTCGCACCACATTGGTCGCATCGGCCATTGGGCAGAACAGTGTGCGGCCGCCGGTTTTGTCTCGTTCCATTTTGTTAACGTGATGGGCGATCCGATGGTCGCGCCGTTTAACGGTAGCGATCGTCGTTTTGGCACCAATCCTTTCTGCGCCATTTTCCCGCGCCGCAATGCCAAACCGCTGCTGCTCGATTTCGCCACCAGCGGCATCGCCTTTGGTAAAACGCGAGTAGCGTGGAATAAAGAGCAGCAGGTCGCGTCAGGTTATCTGATTGATCATCAAGGCCAGCCGACCACCGAGCCAGGCGTGATGCACCAGGCGCCGTATGGTTCACTGATGCCGTTTGGTCTGCACAAAGGCTATGCGCTGGCAACCATGTGTGAAATTCTCGGCGGCGCGCTGTCCGGCGGACGCACCACGCATGATGAGACGCTGGTCACCAGCCACGATGCCATTTTCAACTGCATGACCACCATCATCGTGAATCCGGATGCGTTTGATGCGCCTGCGATGCAGGAAGAAGCGGAATCATTCCTGGATTGGGTGAAACAGTCGCCGCAAAGTGGCGAAGCACCAATTCAGGTGCCCGGCGAGTGGGAAGAGCAAAACCGCGTGGCACGTGAACGCGATGGCATTCCTCTCGACAGCAACAGCTGGGAGCAAATCTGTGACGCGGCGTTACAAGCGGGAATGCCGCAAGAGGAACTCGCGGCATTCCGCGCCTTAACGCAGTAAACCGCAAGCGGCTGAGGCGCAGTGCCTCAGCCTTGATACTTAGATGACGTTGGCGAGCAGTAAGCAACCCAGCAAACCGCACACCGAAATAATGGTTTCCAGCGCCGACCATGAGCGGAAAGTTTCGCCGATGGTCAGGTTGAAATACTCCTTAAACAGCCAGAAGCCCGGATCGTTGACGTGAGAGAAAATCACGCTGCCGGAGCCGACCGCAATCACCATCAGTTCCGGACTGGCGCCGCTGGTGATGATCAACGGTGCGACAATGCCGCCTGCCGTAATCGCCGCCACGGTAGCGGAACCCAGGGCAATACGCAGCACCGCAGCAATCGACCACGCCATGAAGATCGGCGACAGATTGGTTTCATGCATCATGCTGGCGATATATTTATCGACGCCGCTGTCCACCAGCACCTGTTTGAACGCCCCGCCACCACCAATCACTAACAGCATCATGGCGATGATCTTGATCGAATCGGTGATGGTGCCCATCACGTCATCCATGCTGCGGCCACGGTTGAGACCAAAGGTGAAGATGGCGATCAGCACAGCAATCAAGGTTGCCATAATGGGGTCACCAAAGAACTCGGCATACGGCAACAACACGTGACCTTTCGGCAGCAGCATCTCCGCCACCGCGCGCAACGCCATCAGCACCACCGGCACCAATGCCGTCCAGACGCTGACGCCAAAGCCAGGCATCTCCGCTTCGGTAAAGGTTTTCGGGTTCCACAAGCCTTCCGGGATCGGCTTATCAATGCCTTTCAGGAAGCGCGCATAAACCGGACCGGCAAGAATAACGGTTGGAATCCCCAGCAGCGTTCCGTACAGCAACGTTTTACCCATATCGGCGTTAAACAGCGTGGCGATCGCAGTTGGGCCCGGATGCGGTGGCAGGAAACCGTGTGTGACCGAGAGCGCGGCCGCCATCGGCACACCCACGTAGAGCAGCGGCACGCGCGCGGAGGCGGCGATGCTGAACACCAACGGCAGCATCAGCACAAAGCCCACTTCGTAGAACAGCGCAAAGCCGACGGTAAAGCCGGTCAGCACCAGCGCCCACTGAATATGCTTCTCGCCAAATTTAGCGATCAACGTGGTGGCGATTCGCTGCGCCCCGCCGCAATCCGCCAGCAGTTTACCCAGCATCGCGCCGAAGCCCATGATCAGCGCGAGGCTGCCCAACGTGCCGCCGACGCCGGTTTTAATCGAAACGATAACTTTGTTGACCGGCATGCCCTGCATCATGCCAACGGCCAGCGCCACCAGAATCAGCGCAATAAATCCGTTCAGTTTGAAACGAATCATCAGCAACAGCAGTAACGCTACGCCAATCGCCACATAGAGTAATGGCATAATTTTTCTCCACTTTTGCGCACGGTAAGCTACCGGCAGCGGTTTATTTTGGTTATCCCAGAGGACATGAGAATCAACAACGTGCACCACAGGAAACATCCTGCCGAGCAATGTTACGGGTATCATGTTAAGGGTAACATTGCGTACAAAGCACCTGGCGCCGCAGCGGAATTTCTGTTTTGCGAAGGTGATCAACTTTTTGCCAGCGGGTTATCAGAATGTTTGCAGCGGGAGTGTCACGGCTTTTGGTTACACTTAGGTCTTTGAGCCAAACAAGAAGGACGTGCAGGTGAGTGAGAATCTGATCGAGTTGTACAGTAATCAACAAACCCTGTTTGGGCGCGGCAGCATTGACCAACTGATTCCGCTGCTGGCGGCCAATACCCAGCCGACGCTGCTGTTTTGCGGCCGCTCATTCCTGAATGGTCCGGCCTGGACGCGCTTAGGTGCCGCGCTCAACGATCACATCATCGGTTACGAGATTGTCAGCCATGAAGCCTCGCCGGATGAGATTGATGGCTGGGTGCGACGCTGGCGCGGCCATGTTGATCGCGTGGTGGCGATTGGTGGCGGCAGCGTGCTGGATGCGGCTAAAGCCTTTAGCGCGATGATGCAGCACCCGCTGAATACCGCGCGCTATCTGGAGAAAGTCGGTGATACGCCAGTGCAAGCGGTGACCTTGCCGCTGATCGCCATTCCCACCACGGCCGGCACCGGCAGCGAAGCCACGCAGAACGCAGTGGTGACCGATCAGCAGCATATTCAGGTCAAAGCGTCGCTGCGCCATCCGGTGTTTGTGCCGCAGGTCGCAATTCTCGATCCCGATCTGCTAAAAGGCGCGCCCGACAGCGTGCTGGCAACCTGCGCCATCGATGCCTTCACCCATCTTTTCGAAGCCTATCTGTCGCGCAAAGGCAATTTGTTCACCCAGCAAACTGCGCTTAATGGGCTGCGACTGTTCTTCCAGGCCTGGCCAGATTTAAACCGTGACGACGAGCGTGGAGATGCCGCGCGCGAAGCGATGATGATGGCGTCATGGTTGGGTGGCGTGTGTCTGAGCAGCGCCGGATTGGGCGTGATCCACGGCATTGCCGGTGAGTTGGGGGCAATCAAGCCGTTCCATCACGGCGAAGTGTGCGGACGTTTACTGTTCCCGTTCCTCGAGGTGCTGGCAGAAACCGAGCATGCTGAACAGCAACGTTTGATGGCGCAGTTCGGCCAACAGCTGCTGCCGGACGATCCCGCGCCGCCCGCGCTGGCGTTGAAAGCCTGGATCCAGCAGCAGGCGATCGTGCCGTTCTGGTTAGAAGGCCCAACGCTGTCAGCCACCGACGTTGACTGGATTGTGTCGCGCGCCAACAGCAAAAACGGCTGGGTCAGCTACGATGCACCGACGTTAACCGAGATGATTGCCGCCGCCTGGCGCATCGTCTAAATGATAACGGGCAGCCGACGCTGCCCGATTTTTTACTGCTCAGCCACTTTAAACATCGCCATCTCTTGCGCCAGCTGCGCCGCTTCATCACGCAGCGCCTGGGTATTTTCGGCGGTTTGCGTCACCAGCATCAGGTTTTGCTGAATACCGCGCTCCATCTGTGATACGGCCAGCGTCACTTCCGCAATACCTTTGCTCTGCTCATCACCAGCCACGCGCATCTCGCTGACTACCTGCTTCACTTTATGCACGTCGGAAACCAGTTGCGAAAGCTGCTGCCCCGCGCCTTCCACCAGTTTACTGCCGGCCAGCACGTTGCTGTCGGAATCGGCAATCAGCGCTTTGATCTCCTGCGCCGCCGTGGCGCTGCGCTGGGCTAAGGCGCGCACTTCAGATGCCACCACCGCAAAACCACGCCCTTGCTCACCGGCGCGTGCCGCTTCCACCGCCGCATTCAGGGCAAGGATGTTGGTTTGAAACGCGATGCTGTCAATCACCGTCAGAATCTCCGCCACGCGGCGCGACGAGGATTGAATAGCGCCCATGGTGCTCACCACTTCGCCCATCACTTCGCTGCTGCTGCGGGCAATCTGCGCGGTCTGTTCGGCGGCAGCATCGGCCAGTCGGGTATTTTCAGCGTTTTGCTGCACGGTGGCGTTAAGCTGCTCCATCGCCGCCGCACTCTGCTCAAGCGCCGCAGCCTGCTCAGCGATTTTCTCCGACAGCGCGGTGTTGCTGTGCGCTAATCCCGATGCGTTGGCCGCCACCGTTTCGCCGCTGCCCTGCACGCGGGTAATCACGCCAGCGATCTTATCGACAAAGCTGTTGAACGCACCGGCAATATCCGCCAGCTCATCGCGCCCACTTTTGGTCAGACGGCGGGTTAAATCGCCATCGCCATTGGCAATCTCATCCAGCGCCGCGTGCGTCGCCTTCAGACGTTGGCCAATGCGTTGGGTAAACGCCCAGGTTAACAGCAGCAGCACGATCATCGCCGGAATCAGGAAAGTGAAGATGTCGCGCATCATGGTACGCGCCAGGCCGCTGACGGCACTTTCCGGCGTTACCAGGCCAATCACCCAACCGGTGCCGGGCATGCGGAACAGCGTCACCTGCGCGCTGTTGTGCAAGTAGCCGTCTGCAAAATCCGACAGTTGTAATACATCGCCATCGCCCTTCAACTGGGTGATACGGGCGGCCAGCGGCGCCAGCCAGCTGGATTTTTCCGCCAGGCTGCTCAAGGTGGTGAGCGATTTCATATCCTGGCCTGGGTAATAGAGCAGATTGCCCGCGCTATCGAGCGCAAAGGCATAACCGCCCGTCACCTGCCCTTTCTGCTGCATAAAGCCCGCAAGATTATCCAGCTGCACATCCAGCGTTGCGACACCGGCAAACCGATCGCCCGCCGCATACGGCACGCTGCAGGTCACCATTTTCACACCGGAGACCGGATCCTGATAAACCTCCGACCAACCGCAACGATCCCGCGGTCCGTTACGCACCGCGCTGTACCAGCTTTCCTGTTGATAGCCGTTGCCCGCAGGCAGGTTGTAGTCATCGGAATAGGCCAGCGCGCCATCACCCTGTCGCGCCCAGAAGAAGCTACGACGTTGCACACCGGCGCTAAACGCATCGGGTTCCGGCCACACGCCGCCGCCGGCAATGGTTTTATTGCCGCTGCTGTTGATGATTTGTGGGAAGCTTTGCTGCCACAGCGTGGCATCGTGCGGCAACACTTCAGCAAGGCGCGCCATGCTGACGGCCTCGCCTTCAATGCGCACCAGCTGCTGATTTAATTGGCTGACCAGATTGCTACCGGCCTGCTCAATCAGCGTATGGCTGGCTTCGATGACGCGCGGCTGACCGCGCAACAACAGAACGGAAAATACGACTGCGGTGGTGACGCACAGTAATAGCAGGCCACCCAGCGTCATGCGGGCAGCCAAACGGGTTGGCAACATAATTTATCCTTTCTAACCGACTGCATTAACGATTGAGATAAGAAGTGCCGCTCAGCGGCGAATTGTGCGTTCCGTCACAATCGAATATCGGCAAAGCAAAGAATAAATTCAGCTATAAATGACGATCAGATGACAAACGGCGGTTTGCCGGCCAGCATCTGCTCAATCACCTGTAAAACGCCCTCGTCGTTATTACCCGGCGCTTCAAAGCGGGCCGCATCTTTGACCTTCTGCGGTGCGTTCGCCATGGCAAAGCTGAAGCCCGACTGCTGCAGCATTTCGAGATCGTTACCGCCGTCGCCAAACACCAGAATTTCACTGCGTTCGATGCCCCAGCGTTTGCCCAACAGATCGAGGCCGTGACCTTTATGGTTGCCCGGCACGATCAAATCCACCGATCCATGACCGCTGGACGTGGCGGCAGCCGCCCCCTGATGCAGACGCTCAATGTCCGCCATCAGCGGTTCCACGTAATCATCAGACAGATTCAGCGCAAACTTGAACAGCTTATCGCCCGCCACGTCATCGAGGCTGCGAATCGCCTTCAGGCGGTGGCAATAGTGACGCATTTTCACCAGCCACTTTTCATCAAGGCCTTCGAAGTAGTACGCGCTGTCGCGTCCGCACAGGATGTAACGCAGTTCGGGATAGTTACCGTTGTGTAACGTATCCAGCACCGCATCAATATCCGGACGAGAAAACTCGCCGCAGAATAACTCTTCATCACAATCGATAATCCACGCGCCGTTCTCCGCCACGAAGGCAATTTCGTGGGCGATCTCAGGGAAGAAGGATTTGAGTTGGTAATACTGGTTGCCGCTGGCTACCACGAACTTGATGCCGCGCTGCTTCATTTCCTGATAGCAGGCGTTAAAACGCGCGCGATTGTACTGTTTATTGTCGTCGAGAAAGGTGCCGTCTTTATCCACCGCCACCATTTTTACCACGGTCATCATCACTCCTTAACGTATCGAAAGGAAAAACGGGTCGTAGAGAGAATAACCTGGTGAGCGGATAAAGCGCAGAGAAACACGGATGGCCGCAGCCATCCGCCGGGGAGATTAGTTGAACGCGCCGTTGAGCAGAATCGCGGTGATGATGCCGGTTGCTGCGGCCACCAGCACGTAATTACCGTCGATGTAAGCCCAATGCTCACCACGCGGTGGTTCATACAGTCCACGGTCGCGCCAGTCATCTACGCGATAGTGCGGACCACGAAACTCCGGCGGTGCCGGATAGCCGCGACGGAAGTCATGTCCGCCCCAGGCGAAGCGGTCGCCGTCACGATGCCCTTCCGGCATACGATGGTCAGCATAACGGTCATGACGATCCGGGCCGGGGCCGCGATCGTGGCCACGGTCATGATGATTGCCGCGATCCGGTCCGCGGTCGCCGCCACGATCCGGGCCACGTCCGTGGTCCTGATGCTGGTCGCCGCCGTGCGGCTGCCAGCGCTGGTCACCAGGGCCGTCTGCCCAGGAGACGCTAGATAACAGTGTGCTGCATGCAATAAATGACGCAATAAGAGTTAATGTTGTTTTTTTCATGGTGTTGCCTCCAATGATAACGGCGGTTGCTGTGCCGTTAAGCATTACTATTGATTAACTGGAGACAGAAAAGCATTTCCAAAACTCTTAAAAACCGCATACTTACAGGAAATTACGTCAACTTATCACTTTCTTAACGATTGTGTATTTTCTGACATTAACAGGATCGAAGAGACGCATCAGCGTTTATTGCGGCGAGAGCGGGAAATATAAAGAAAAACCCGATCGCAAGGATCGGGAGGATAATTCAATTTCCATAAATTGCATAAAGGGGTAAACCCTGCAAAAGTGAGGGTAAAACTGAAGCACACAACGCCACATCACTAGCATTGCCAGCAAACAATACCATTTAAAATTGAAAACTTCTTTTGAAAAGGGCTATTTTTCAGAAAAATACGCAAAAATTAAATGACAGAAAAGATATTTTTTTAGGAACGTTGTTTCAGGATAAATAAGGTCTGTGCTCTGACCAGATTCAGCAAAGACACAACAATAAGGCATTCAAACAGCTAATCCATGCTATCAAGCATCGTTAATATCCCTTTAAAAACAACACCATTGGCCTTTTAAACCTTTATAATCTCAGCACGCCGCACGCGCAACGTGATGAGTATTTAACAATTACTGCTCCTTATTAGGCCCGGATTGTTTATCACCAACATTAATACACAGCGGTGATTACTATCGTGCTCAAAATTACCCTGCTTGCGTAACGTTTAAATATCACGAGGCAGCCTGATAAACTATTTAGGGTAAACGTTTACATGAGCAGAATATTCGTTTGCACGCTCACTATCTCATGAAGAAGATAAATGGCGCGTTGAGGACGCCGGATGACGTGCTAACGCTGCAGCAGGACGAATCGGTCGACGCACCAGCTCACCGCTGCAATTCGGGCAGCGCTGCGCCAGGATACCTTCCGCGCACGCCACACAGAACGTGCATTCAAATGAACAGATGCGCGCCTCAAGCGACTCCGGCGGCAGATCTTTATCGCAGCATTCGCAGTTAGGACGTAGTTCCAGCATGATTTCCTCCGGTGAGTTTCAGCCACCATCATCACCGTAATAGTGCTGCCGCGCCAGCCAGTGAACAGACATCAGGCGGACAAATCGGGACATCCTGTGTCTGCTCTCTTCACGAGCTTGAGCGAACCATCGATCCTAAAAACATTACTTTCCCCGTTAAGCGTTCTATAGTTCATTCGCCCTATCTACTGACGAGACTATGTAATGCGTATTAAAGGACTTAATTTAGGCTTCTTTATCGTTATTTTGGCGATCGTCACCTTCGCCTTTTTTGATGTGCTGACACCCTATTTTTCTGCCATTTTCTGGGCCGCGATTCTGGCGGTGATCTTCCATCCACTGAAGTCGCTGCTGCGCCGTAAAATGGGCGATCGCAACGGTCTGGCTTCGTTCGCTACGTTACTGATTATCTGCCTGATGGTGTTCACGCCGCTGGCGCTGATCACCTCTTCAATGGTGGTTGAAGTTAACACCGTCTACACCAAGCTGCAGAACAACTCCGCGCAGTTCCCTGCGGTGTTTGCCGATCTGCTGCAGCATCTGCCTTCCTGGGCACGCAACTATCTCGCCGATAACAACCTGAACAACGCGCAGGAGATTCAGCAGAAGCTCTCTGGCTTTGCGCTGAAAGGCGGCCAGTACATGGCGGGCAGCGTGTTCCTGATCGGTAAAGGGACGTTCACCTTTACCGTTGGCTTTGGCGTGATGCTCTATCTGCTGTTCTTCCTGTTGAAAGATGGCGCCTGGCTGGTGAATTTAATTCTGGAAGCGCTGCCGCTTTCAACCTACGTGAAACATCATTTGCTGATGAAGTTCGCAGCGGTATCGCGTGCCACGGTCAAAGGCACGGTGGTGGTTGCGGTGGTACAAGGTGTGCTGGGCGGCATCGCCTTCTGGATCACCGGCATTGATGGCAGCTTGCTGTGGGGCACCTTGATGGCATTCCTGTCGCTCATTCCGGCGGTCGGTTCCGCCATTGTCTGGGTACCGGCAACCATCTTCTTCTTCGCCACCAGCGCCATCTGGAAAGCGCTGTTCCTGATTGGCTTCTTCGTGGTGGTGGTTGGCCTGGTGGATAATATTCTGCGTCCGCTGCTGGTCGGTAAAGACACCAAAATGCCGGACTATCTGATCCTGATCTCCACGCTGGGCGGCATGGAAGTGTACGGCATCAACGGCTTTGTGATTGGTCCACTGATCGCCGCGCTGTTTATTGCCTGCTGGAATCTGCTTTCTGGTCGCGATAACCGTGAGAACTCTGAAGAGATTGACGAAGAGTTTATCGAAGAGGGTAAAACCCGCGAGGAAGAGGGCAAAATCCGCGAGTAAGCGTTTCAAACGGCTACCGTTTATCGGTAGCCGCATTCACGCATGAGAATATCGGCCAGCCATTTGCTATCATCGTGGCATTGATTACGGCTTGCGACAAAAGAGAACAACATGTCCATGGAATCCTCCTTAGCGCGTGAAAATCAGGTTCTGTCAGTCTTCGATTTTGACGGCACGCTGACCATTCACGACAGCTTCATCCCCTTTCTGCGTTTCAGCTTTGGCAAACGCGCGTTCGCACGCAAAATTGCCAAACTGGCATTCCCTACGCTGCGCTGCATGCGGAAAAAGCTAACGCGTGATGAGTTAAAAGAAGTGTTGATTCACACCTTTTTAACCGGCGTTGAGGAGCAATGGATTCGCCAGCAGGCGCAACTTTTCTGCGCGGCAAACTGGAATAAGCTAATGCGCCCAGCCGGGCTGTTAGCGGTTGCCGCTGAAGTGAACTCCAGCGCCGAAGTGACCATCTGTTCCGCCTCGCCGGCGATGGTATTAGAACCGTTCGCCGAGCGTCTGGGCATCAATCTGATCGGTACCCAATTAGAAGTCGTTGACGGCATTCTTACTGGTAAAATTACCGGCCATAACTGCCGCTGCGGGCAAAAGGTCAAGCGACTGGAAAGCGTTTACGGCCCGCTGCATAACTATCACCTGCGCGCATGGGGTGATACGCGCGGTGATTTTGAGTTACTGGCCGCCGCGCAGGATCCACACTGGCGTCATTTCCATCCAACGTGGAAAAAACGCCGCGTGCCAATGGAAAAACTGCGCATGCTGCGTCTGGATCCTTAGGCGCACAATTCGGGCTGATCAATAAATCCGGTCAGCCTTTGCTGCATCCAGCCACGGCTTAAACTCCTCCAGCAGCAAATCGTATAACCGGTCTTCCGCCAGGCTGGCAAAGTTGTCGATGGCGAAGAAATGGGTGTTGTCGATGCGGCGATCGTTGAAGTTATCCAAATCCTGCAAAATGCCATAATTACTGCCGCCGAGGCCGACAAATTTCCAGAAGATGGGATAGTTAGCCGAGCGGCGAATCGCCTCTTTGATGGCGCGGGTTTTGCTGATGCCGCCGTCGGTAATGAAAACCACGTACACTGGCAGATCGCTGTGCCTAAAGGTATCAATCAGCTCTTCCATGACCGGCGGTTCATTATTAGTGCCGCCCAGTCCTGGTAAAATCTCCCACGCCGATGTCTTGCCGCCACGCTGGATGGTGGCGATGTAGCCATCAAGATTATCCAGGGTTACATCGGGATATTTCGCGTGCTGCTGACCGAAGCCCCAGACATCCATCGAACCGTCATCATCAAACTGCGCCGCCAGCACCGCAATGCGATCTAATACGGCCTGCACGTTGCCCTTACTAAACTGCCCTTTCATCGAACCCGAGGCGTCCAGTACAAATGCCACCTTCGCTTTCACCGTTTGTAGCTGGTATTTGCTCAGGCTAACGCTGGCGTTTTTCGCCAGGCTCACTAATCGTGGCGCTTTCTGTTGCAGCTTTTTCTCCAGGCTCACCACCGTTGGCGCGGCTGGCTGAGGATCGGGCTGGGCGATATCCACGCCATAATGACGCGCCAGTGGTTCGAGCCCGCCGTTGAATCCCTGCCCCAGAGCGCGCAGCTTCCAGCCGCCATTGTGACGATAAACTTCGGCCAGAATCAGCGCCTTCTCCCCGCGCCCGTGCGTTTCCGGGCTGAATTGGGCAATATCTTCAGCGGTTAAGCTCAGGCTGTTGAGCGCATTGATCGCCTCGTCGCCGTCAATCACTAAGGTGACGGCGATTTTACTGACGCTGGCGGCAATCTTCATCAGATCCAGATTAATAGTGCAGCCTTGCGGCGTGCTCTGCATGACCACACTGCGATTGGCGGTTGTGGGCTGATTGAAGAAGATGAAATCGGCATCGCCACTCACTTTGCCTGTGGCATCGAGCAGGAAAACACTGGTATCCACATCGCCGCGCAACGTGGATGAAGCAGCATAGTGCAGGCGCAACGTCAGTTCGGTGGTGTTCAGCGGCAGGTTCTGGCCCGGTTGTAACATCATAGTTTTAACCTCCTGTTAAGGATGCGTCCTTTGGATAATAAAAAGCCCCGGACCAGCCGGGGCTTTGATAGCAATGCTTTGAATCAGACGCTCACGCCGTGCTGCGAAGCCAGCGCTGACAGGCCGCCTGCGAAGCCCTGACCAACGGCTTTGAATTTCCACTCGGCACCATTCCGATACAGCTCACCAAACACCATCGCGGTTTCGGTAGACGCATCTTCAGACAGGTCAAAACGGGCGATTTCAGCACCGCTGTCATTATTGAAGATACGCATGAAGCTGTTGCTCACCATGCCGAAGTTCTGCTTACGCGCTTCGGCATCATAAATGGTCACCGCGAAGACCAGCTTCTTCACCTCAGCCGGTACTTTAGACAGGGTAATTTTAACCTGCTCGTCATCGCCATCGCCAGCACCGGTGCGGTTATCGCCCTGATGCTCAACGGAACCACAAGCGCTCTGCTTGTTGTTGAAGAAGATGAAGCTGGCATCGCTCAGCACTTTACCGTCGTCACCGACCATAAATACTGACGCGTCGAGGTCGAAATCCTGACCATCTGTTACACGTGCATCCCAACCCAGACCCGCCATGGCAACATTCATGGTGGGTGCTTCTTTAGTCAGGGAAACGTTACCGCCTTTTACCAGAGAAACTGCCATTTTAAAGCTCCTGCTTTTAATTGGATGATGCGGGCTGCGCGAAGCTGCCCGTGATAATTAAGACGCGTTGATACCGTACTGAGCACATACCGAAGCGAGGCCGCCGGCATAACCCTGGCCTACCGCGCGGAATTTCCACTCGGCGCCGTTACGGTACAGCTCACCAAACAGCATCGCGGTTTCAGTGGAGGCATCTTCGGTCAAATCGTAACGCGCCACTTCACTGCGATCGTCATCGTTCACCAGGCGGATAAACGCGCCGGAAACCTGGCCAAAGCTCTGACGACGGGTCTGCGCATCGTGGATGGTGACCACAAACACAATCTTGTCGACGTCAGCCGGGATCAAATCCAGTTTGATTTTCAGCGATTCATCATCGCCATCGCCTGCACCAGTACGGTTGTCACCGGTGTGAGAAACGGAACCGTCGGAAGAGACCAGATTGTTGTAGAAAATAAAGTCAGCATCGCCGCGGACTTTGCCGCTGGCGGACAGCAAGAACGCTGACGCATCAAGGTCAAAGTCCTGACCATCGGTGGAACGTGCATCCCAGCCAAGGCCAACGAGGACGTTTTTCATGGTTGGTGCCGCTTTGCTCAGCGAAACGTTACCGCCTTTAGAAAGAGAAACGCTCATTGTAATTACCTCTTGGTTAATGATTTTTCAGACTCATTGCTGGCAGAAGATCAGCTCTCTTCTTTTTCCTCGGGCTTACCGGGGAACATCACGCTGAGTACGATACCGACCGCTAACACGCCGAGTACCACAAACAAGCTGGCGCTAGCAGAGATGCTGTAGCCGTGATGCCAGATATGATCGGTAGCATTCAGACCCAGTTTCACCGCGATGAAGAACAGCAGCACGATGACGGCTTTCTCGAGGTGAACCAGATACTGCTTCAATGCTTCAAGTACGAAGTACAGTGTACGCAAGCCGAGGATGGCGAACATCATGGCGCTATAAACGATCAGCGGTTCACGGCTTACTGCGATAATCGCCGGCACGGAGTCAAAGGCGAACATCACGTCAGAGAGTTCAACCACCGCCACACACAGCATCAACGGCGTGGCATACAGTGCCGCTTTCTTGCCGCGACCAATCGCTACGTCTTTGTTTTCTGGCTTCTGCAGCTCTTCATCAACTTCCTTCTGATTCAGCATGAAGGCGTTACCGCGCATTTTTGGCCAGATTGGGAAGAAGCGCTTCACCATGCGATAAGCAAGGTGCTGCGAGTAATCTTCGATCTCGTCGCTGTCATCGCCGCTTTTCAGCATCATTACCGCCGTCCACGCGACGATCAGCGCAAACACGATTTCGACATACGGACCAAGGCTCAGCAAGCCGGTACCGATCGCCACGAAGATGCCACGGAAAACGATGGCACCGATGATGCCCCAGTAAAGCACGCGGTGACGATAGCGGTCCGGAACGGCAAACCACGAGAAGATCGCCATCATCACGAACAGGTTATCGACGGAGAGTACTTTCTCCAGCGCATAACCGGTCACGAACAGGCTGGCAACTTCAGCGCCGTGATGGATATAGAGGAAGCCGGCGAAACCCATCGCCACCGCCACCCAGAACACTGACCACAGCGCCGCGCTTTTCAGCGAAATCGGCTTGTCGCCGCGGTGCATGAACAGGTCGATAAAAATAGCGCCCACCGACAGCGCGATGAAAACCGCGACTGTTTCAGTTGGGAAGCCAATGTGCGTAGACACCATGATGAACCCTTAAAAGATAAAAAATTACAGACCAAATATTGCTGGATCAAAGCCCAAAGCGACGGCGATTTCACGCACCGCTTTCTGCTCGTCAGCATCAAAATCACCATCACTCTTACCGACAGCAATACCTACGCGGATCGCCAACTGTGCGGCTTCCGGCTGATCTTTCAACGCCATGATGTACTTCATAGTTTCGCCCTTGCCGATTTCCAGATCGAAATCAAAGCTGCTCACCAGTTTGTTGAAGAACTCAATCACTTCATTGGTATCAAAGACTTTCAACTCTTCGGAGGCGCGCAGAAAACCGATCATCTTCTGCTTCTCTTCCGCGCTCACGCCGCCGTCTGCCACCGCAATGCGTGCGCACACCGCGACGGTTCCTTGCATAAATTTCTTGTTCTTAAAGCGGCTAACCTGTTTGGTTAATTCATCGCGGCCGGAATTAAATGCCCCTTTAACCTTGTTGAAAAAGCTCATAGTGAATCCTCTGTCTGTTATTATTTGGAGCCGGCTCGCCAGTTGAATCCCCAACCGAAAGCTTTGTCCATATCGGAATGCCCGTTAAAGAACTGATTGATACGCTCGACGCGGATACTGCCGTTCTCATTGACCAGGCGAGCAATCGCACACATGTTGCGGCGGTTCTCCCCTTCAGTCATACGCGTTTCAATCGGAGGCTGGTCTGGAATGTGCAGCGTGACTACGCCATCCGTTTTGTCCCAGCTCGCCGCACCTTGATAGATGAAGGCGAAAATTAATACCTCGCGAATCTGACTCCATTCGCGACCGTTGATGTGCAGCCATTCGCCGTCGGTCACTTCACCGGTGCGATCGTCGCCCTGCAAGTGTACGAAAGGTTTGGCATGCATAGCGCCAAAATTGCCGCCCAGCGCCTGGATCACACCGCGCGAGCCGTCTTGCAGCTCAACGAAGGCGCCGAGATCGAGATCCACGCCTTTGTTGCCGCCGAACAATCCGCGCAACCCGCCGCCACCGCTGCTGGTTTCACGGTGCCAGTTCAGATTGATGCGGATCTCACCGAAGTTATCGCGCTTGGTCAGGCTGATGGCTGGCTTCTCTTTGGTAAGAGACACTTTGCTAAGATTGATTTTTGCCGGCGCGGGTGTCGGTGCTGGAGCCGATGCCGCCTGCGGTGCAGGGGTAGGCGCGGGTTCAGCCACATCCACACCGAAATGTTCCGCCAGCGGCTTTAAGCCGCCGTTGAAACCCTGCGCAATAAAGCGGAATTTCCACTCATTATTGCGGCGGTAAAGTTCGCCGAGGATCAACGCTGCTTCCTGACGTCCTACCAGCTCCACGCTGCCATTCAGCAACACTTCACCGCTCTGCTCCACCTGAATCGCCAGACGTTGCAAACCCGACACGTTGCGGCCGCCGTCACAGGTAACGGTAAAGGCCACTTTCTGCACGTCAGGACGCAGGCGGGTGAGATCGACAGAGAAGGCGGAGTTGTGCCCTTCGCTTTTCAGGCTGATGGTGCGGTCATCGTTATCCGGCTGACCGTAGAACACCATATCGGCATCGCCATTGACTTTGCCGCTGGCGAACAGACGAAAGGCCGAAGCATCAACGGCGGCGCCAGCGAGTACGCGCACCGTCAGCAGATTAGCGGGAACGGGAGCATTGCTCCCCGGCGTCATATTCATTAGCGCACCACTGCGGCAACGATGTCGTTTTGCATCGCGTCAATGGTACGGCCGGCACTCGCGCGGCCATGCGCCGTGAAGTCCCACAGTCCGCCGTTGCGGTGCAGCGAAGCAATCACGATGCCGGTATGGCTGCCTTGCTCAGTCAGCTCATAGCGCGCCAGCTCTTTGCCGTTTTGATCCACCACGCGGCAGAAGGCATTTTCCACTTCATTGAAGGTTTGACCCTGGAAGCTGTTCACGGTGAACGCCAGATACTCAACGTTAGCTGGCAGACGTGACAACTCAACGATGATCACTTCATCGTCGCCATCGCCTTCGCCGGTACGGTTATCGCCGCTGTGTTTCACCGCACCACATTTGGAGGTTAATGCGCGGAACCAGATGGTATCAATGGCATGACCGGATTGATCCAGTAATACGCAGCTGGCATCCAGATCGATGGAATCGCTGCCACCACCAAAAAGCTTGCCCATGAAGCCTTTCTTTTTAATGGGATCCCAGCCTAAGCCGAAACGTAATTTATTCAGCGAAGCGGTTTGTTTGCTGAGTGAAACCGTCTGATTCTTGCTTAATGAAACCATGTCATAATTCCTTCAAACAGGTTTGAAAAGGGTTTTATATTTGCATCAAATTCCATGAGGGCAAAATCATAACATGAGGATATTCATGTTCAGCATTAATTTTCACAGCAATTTTATGAAACACAATAAAGCCTTGCATAAGAACAACTTAAAAGAATCCAGCCCGAACCAGCAACGCACTAAACATGACAATTCTTTACATTAAAATTCATAAGGTTACGTTAGGGTAAAAAATCATATTATGATTGACTCATTTCGAAGTGAGAAATAAACTCGCAAACCATAATCCAGCCACCAGCCTCTTGCGGAAATAATTAGAAATGTCTCACAAAATTTGGCTAATGGAAGGTTTATCCTCCCAGCGCGATATAATTAATGGCATAACATCTACAGCTAAAAAACATAACTACAACGTGTCGATTTATGCATCACATCGCCAATCGCGTAATGAAATACTTTCGCTGGCGGATCATGCATTAATTGAACCTGATGATATTAATCAGCGCCTCGAATTTATTCTTTCTACCGTAGAAAAATATGCCATTCAGGCGATCCATACCGGTCGACATGCTCATTGGTTTGAAGCCCATCGCGCCGCTATCGAAGCCAGCGGTGCGCGCTTAACCACCGGCGCACGCGATGTTGCGATGCTGGATCTGGCCGATGACAAAGTCGCGTTTGCCCACCATATGAAAAGCCTGAATTTGCCGGTGGTGCCTTCACTGCGCGTGGATTCACCCGTACAGTTGCGTGAGCTGATCGCCGGTAAACCCTTTGGCGATCTGCCGCTGTGCGTAAAGCCGGTTACCGGTATTTATGGCATGGGATTCTGGCAGTTTGATGAAAGTGTCTCGCCGATGGCGCCGTTTACCCATCCCGACGCACGCCGGGTGAAAGCCGAATATTACTTACAGGCGCTGGAGGCCGCCGACAGCATGGAGCCGCTGGTCCTGATGCCGTATCTGCCGGGCCCGGAATATTCGGTTGATATGCTGGCGGAAAACGGCAAGGTGCTGGCCGCCGTGGCGCGCCGCAAAGAAGGGGCGCTGCAGTATCTGGAAAACCGCGGCGAAGCCTTTGAGCTGGCGCTAGCCTGTGCCGCTGCGATGGGCGCGGATGGATTGATCAACGTGCAGACGCGCAATGACGCCAGCGGCAAACCGCTATTACTGGAGATCAATATGCGCCCTTCCGGCGGCATTGGTTACACCCGTTTCAGCGGCGTCAATCTTCCCGGCTTGTTTGCCCTGCGCCAGCTAGGCTTGATCAGTCAGCAGCAGGTGATCGACAACGCCTGCCGCGACTTCACGCCAGCCACCGTCCGCGCGCTGAGCGACGTGGTGGCGTACAACCCCGTCCTGTCCAACCAGGTTCAATAAGGAACAATCCATGACCACACTTTGGAGCAGGGCGCTGTCATGCGGCACGCTGAGCGTTACGGCAACCGGCGGCATCAGCGCCATCGACGATCTGTTCGAGATCGCCGAGCGCCGCAATCCCAAGCGCGCTTTTTTGTTCGTCAGTAAAGTGCTTGGCCGCCACATTCCGGTGGCGCCGGAGAAAATGCGCGCCGTGTATCGCCAGCTGGCGGAGCAGTTTCCGCCGCTTTCTGACGGCCCGGTGCTGTTTATCGGCATGGCGGAAACCGCCGTTGGCCTCGGCGCAGGCGTGTTTGATGAAGTGCGCCAGCACGTCAGTGAGCCGGTGTATCTCACCTCAACGCGCCATCCGCAGCAGGCGGATTTGCTGTGCGAGTTTAAAGAAAATCACAGCCACGCCACCGATCATCTGATCTACCTGCCCGATGATGCGCAGCTGCGCCAGCGCGTGCTCAACGCGCGCACGCTGGTAATGATTGATGACGAAGCCACCACCGGCAACACCTTTATTAACCTGCTCGAAGCGCTGCGCAACGACGGCGGCTTAACGCAGATCGAGCAGGTTATCGCCGTCACGCTCACCGACTGGAGCGGCGATGCGTTATCCGCGCGCTGTCCGGTGCCGGTGCGCAGCGTGTCGCTGGTGCAAGGCGACTGGCACTGGCAGCAGGATCCCGACGCCGCACTGCCACCGATGCCAGCGATGGTGCTTAACGATGCCGCCACCGTGCCCATCACCGGCAAACAGCGCTGGGGCCGACTTGGTATGGCAGCGCCAGCGGGCGATTTAGGCCGCGCGATTCAGGCGCAGCCGGGAGAGAAAATTCTCGTGCTCGGCAGCAGCGAATTTGTCTGGGAACCTTTCTTGCTGGCTGAACGTCTGGCGGCACAAGGCGCAGAGGTGAAATACAGCTCCACCACGCGCTCGCCAATCGCTACCGGATTTGCCATCGAATCAGCTATCGCCTTCGGTGATAACTACGGTCTCGGCATCGCCAACTTCGTTTATAACGTGGCGCATCAGCAATTTGACCGCATTTTGCTGTGCATCGAAACGCCGGTCGACAGCGTGGATCCGCTGTTAACCACGGCACTGGCCAAGGTTGCGCCACAGGTGGAGGTGATCAGCTATGAATAAACCGGTGATTTTTTCCGACCTTGACGACACGCTTTTTCAGACGCGCCGCAAAATGGTGGACGAGCTGGATCTTGAGCCGTTCCGTACTGGCGCGCTCGATCTCAGCCTGCAGCCGCGCAGCTTTATGACCGAAGAGCAGTCGATGCTGGTTGACTGGATGATCGAGCAGGCCGATTTGATCCCGGTCACCGCGCGCGGCACCGAAGAGATCGCCCGCGTGCAGATCCCTTTCCGATCGTGGGCGGTGACCACGCACGGCGCGGTGATCCTCAACCCGCATGGTGAGGAAGATGCCGAATGGCGCGCGCAGATGCTGGAAAAACTGACGCCGTACGGCCCGGCGCTGCTCTCGATGCAGCAGGCGATCACCGACCTGATGGCAGAGCGCGACATCAACGGCTGGGCGCGCATCAACTATGAATATGGCGTCACGCCGATCTATCTGGTGATGAAGCACCGCGACAGCACGCGCCTCGAAGAGCTTTACGCCATCGCCGATGAAATCGAGCAACGCTTCCCCACCACCGGCTACTACATCCATCGCAACAGCAACAACGTCGCCTGGCTGCCGAACGTGGTAGAAAAAGGCTTAGCCGTCAGCTACCTGCTGGAAAAGCTGCGTAACGAGCGCGGCGTTTTCCCAGTGATTGGCCTTGGCGACAGCCTCAGCGATCACCGCTTTATGAAGCTGTGCAGCTGGTACGGCATTCCGCGTCAGAGCCAGTTTGCCGAACGCATCAACCAGGCAATATTCGGAGAACAAACAGATGGTGAATAACTTGCCTTTCTCTGGATCGTACAAAGCCGGCGACGTCGAATTTCTGCTGAAGCCGGTTGAAATCGACATGACGCCGGTGGAGCAAAAAGAGCAGCTGATCCAATCTGGCGCGCGCCACTATTCCGAGATGTTGAGTCAGGAACCGGAACCGACGCGCTGGCACCTTGAGCTGTTTTCCCGCGCGCTTGACGCCGGTGCCGGACGCCTGGCGCAAGAAGTCACCATGCTGGCGCGGACGCTGGCACACCAGTTTGGCGACACGCCGATTGTGCTCGCCAGCCTGGTGCGCGCGGGGGTGCCGCTCGGCGTGATGCTGCAACAGGCGCTGCGCGCGATGGGCCACGAATCCTACCATTACGGCATCAGCATCATCCGCGATCGCGGGATTGATCAGGCCGCGCTGGAGATCATCGAAGCGCGCCACGGCACCGCAGGCATTGTGTTCGTTGATGGCTGGACCGGCAAAGGCGCCATCACCGGCGAGCTGATCCGCAGCCTCGAACATCGTCCCGGCTATCCAGCTCAACCGCGCTTGGTGGTGCTGGCCGATCCGTGCGGTCGGGCGTGGCTTTCGGCCAGCGATGATGACTGGCTGATCCCGTTTGGCATTATGGGCGCGCCGGTTTCAGGGTTAATCTCGCGCTCATTGTGGTCTGAAGATGGCTTGCACGGCTGCGTGCAGTGCGACCATCTGGCGCAATACGATTGCAGCCAGCAACTGGTGAACACCGTGGCGGAATACGCGCAATCACTGGATATCAGCGCCCTGCCCGCTTGCCAGCAGGATCCGCAACATCAACAACAACGTGTGGCGCAAAGTAAAGCGGTGATCGCCATGCTGGCGGCGCGTTATCAGGTGAATAGCATCAACCGCATCAAGCCGGGCATCGCCGAAGCCACGCGCGCCGTGCTGCGTCGCGTGCCGGATCAGGTGCTGGTCCGTTCGGTGGACGATCCTGACGTGGCGCTGCTGGTCTATCTTGCCCAACAAAAAGGGCTGGCCATCACAGAAGCGGGTGCCGATCTTGGGCAATACCGCGCCGTGACGATAATCAAAAAGGTGCTGTGATGAACGGCCGTCTCTCTCCGTGGCGTTTGGGCGCAACGCTGTATATGCCGGCGGTGCGCAGCGATATCGTCGATACCATTCTGCACAATAAAATCAGCGGGTTGCGCTCGCTGGTGATCTGCCTGGAAGATGCGGTCAGTGATGCGGATTTGCCGCAGGCGCTGCACAATCTCCAGCAAATCTTAAATGTGTTGAACGCCGAACAGCGCGCCAATGGCAACGCGCAGTGGCCGCTGGTGTTCATCCGTCCGCGTAACAGCGAGATGGGCGCGTGGCTGGTGGAAAACCTCAACCTCAGCGCAATAGACGGTTTTGTGCTGCCGAAATTCACCGCCGACTCCTTGCCGCTGTGGTGGCAGATTCTTGAACCGAGCCATCTGTGCATGATGCCGACGCTGGAAACCGAAGAGGTGTTCGACGTGGTGGCGATGCGCGAGCTGGCCCTCACGCTGCAACATCATGCCTGCCGCGAGCGCGTGATCGCCCTGCGCATCGGCGGTAACGATTTGATGAATGTGCTGTCGCTGCGTCGCTCGCGCCATTTCACGCTGTATGACAGCCCGATGGGTTACACCATCAAAATGCTGGTAGCGGTATTCGCATCTCGGGATTTTGCGCTAACCGCGCCGGTGTGCGAGCACATCGACGATCAGCAGATTATGGATCAGGAACTGGCGCTGGATATCGCGCACGGATTGGTGGGCAAAACCGCCATTCATCCGAGCCAGATCGGTAAGATTCAGGAGATGTTGATGGTTTCCGCCAGCGATCAGGCGGATGCCTTCCGCATCCTCAATTCAAGCCAGGCCGTATTTAAATCGCAGGGCGCGATGTGCGAACCGGCGACGCATCGCCGCTGGGCCGCCGCCATCCTGGCCCGCGCGCAGGAATACGGCATCGCACCCGATACCCGCTCAGACGGCGCGTTGATGCTGGTAACCTGACAACCCCCGCAGGGTGGGCATTCATGCCCACCGCGTTACCACTGAATCACAAACCAGACGTAAGAATTTTCGGACCCTATTTACCTGATATTTAAATACCCTCTGATACTGTCGAAAACCGTTTGCCAGGAGGGCGATACCGACCATTGACCACTAACGCAGGCCTCAATCGACCATGCAACTCAGTACCCGACAGACACGCGTATTCATGCTCGCCTCACTGCTCAGCAGCGGCAAACCGGTCGCATCCAGCCGCATTCTCGCCTCGCTCGACTGCTCCGAACCCACGCTGACGCGCGCGCTAAAAGAGCTACGTGAATCCTGGTCTGCGGAGATCAAATACAGCCGCCTCACCCACTGCTACCAACTTACTGAACCCGGCAAACTCGACAAGAAAAGCCTGCGCCATATTAATGAAGCGCTCAAACTTAATGCCGAACTGCAACAAAGCGAAACCGTCAGCCGGGTATTTCTGGATAAAGAGAAAAAGAAAGCGGTGTCGCTGTCGTTGCGCATGTCTGTTTTGAGGAAGATCGACCAGGTTGTAAGACTGAGTGAAACGACGAGGAGTGATGCGGTGGAGATGCTGGTTGAGAGCGGGCTGGATGAGTTGATTGAGAAGTTAATGCTTAAAAAGAACGAGTTAAAACGGCAGTAATATTTCAGCAGTAGTTTAACGACGTTGAGTGGTGGGGTGTATTGCCAACGCACTTTAGCGATACCAATTCTACCTCAGGCCCTTAAATTTTTGCTGGACCTTATAGACCTTGCCAATGTCCCCTAACCTGCCAAAACTGTTAACGTAATCACGTTTCATCGATCGTTATTTTCATCCTCAACATTCACATCTTCGCACCACATGTTTACTCACGCAGAACAGCCTTCCCCTTTATTAAATTATAAAAAATCGTTCAAAATCAGAATGTAAAATAAAAAACCGCAGTTACTGAATCGCATTAGGATTACTAGTAATGTCGAGTGAAAATCCTTGCTTAAAATTGGAATCCTGTTTCACAAACTCAAATTGTTAGTTTGATCAACTATCACTCCTTGTAATATCCTCAGGGCCGTTGGTAGGTGGAGATCGCTCTTTCAGGGCAGCGAGTCCACCTTTGCTCGGCTAAGTAAGCAGCGTGAGCAACAGCCATTTCTCGATTGAAATCGGTGATTGGATTAATGGATTAACAATGCTCAGGCGTTACCAGGAAGGTGCCCATGACGTTTTCACAACACAACATCACAGCGAATACTCTCGATGAGCTGATGCAGGATACCTGGCTATTGGCGCTCGCGATCCGTAATGGGCAATCCATCACGGTTGATGATGCACTCTACCAGCGCTGCTTCAATACGATTCAACAGGTTCAGCATCACCTCACGACAGCGGGAGCATCCGCTTCTCTCTGCGAAGAAATCAAATTTGCGCACTGCGTCTTTCTCGACGAACTGATCATGACCATTCCGCAAGCTGATATCTCTGCCTGGTGGAAACGCACACCTTTGCAGGGGCACTTTCTCGGGCACCTCATTGGTGGTGAGCAATTCTTTGACCGCGTCAAAAATCTGCTTCATGAACCTGCAACAGCTCAAGCCGCCATTAGCTGCTACTACAGAATGTTGCATTTGGGTTATGCCGGAAAATACCGAACGGAAGACGATGAGGAGCGACAGTTGCTGATGCAGCAGCTAAAAGCGCTATTGCCGAAGCAGATTGGATCTGCCGACTCAGCAATAATTATCCAGCGCTCGAAACATAAAACATCTTTCTGGCAACGTTCTCCGTGGCTTATTCGCAGCAGTGTGCTGGTTGCCATTATTCTCGCCACTTTCATCATGAACGGTCATCTGCAATATCTGTTAGTCAAAGGGTAGGCTTCAGGCAAACAAATTTCAGGAAGGAATCTGTAAATGGGCAAGAGGGATTTTGTGATTACGGCTGGCAAGACGCCGATATACAGCCACTATCAACTGAGCATCCAGACGCTGAAAAATCAGCGTCCCGATATTCTTTTGTCAGTGCTGCGTTTTAGCGGTGAAGAGGCATTAAATTCGCCGTGGAAGTACAGTATTGAACTCACCAGTGCTACACGCGATATTCCCGCCGATATTCTGATTAACAGCACGGCCCAGTTATTGTTTTATCCTGACGGCCAACCCTGGCAGTCAGTGGAACCCCGCATTTTGCGCGGTGTAGTTACCGCTTTCCAGCAGTGCGAATCCTCTGCTGACCAAACACGTTATGTGGTCACGCTGGAATCGCGCCTTGCGCTGCTAAAAAACAGCCTGACCTATGCCGTTTACCAGCATAAAAGTGTACCGGGTGCGGTAGAGGATATCCTTAAACGCTGGGAATATTCCTCGCTGGATTATCACTTTCGCCTGAATACTCAATATCCGATTCGCGATTTCTATATCTCATATGCGGAGAGCGATCTCGCCTTTATAGAGCGTCATCTGTCGCGCATTGGTGTCTTTTATTACTTCACCTGGGATGAAGAAAACCACCGAGATGTGCTGGTACTGGGTGACAGCGCGCAGGCCTATGGTGCTGAGCAAAGCATCGTCTTTCGCCATCCGTCAGGGTTATTTGATGGCGGCCTGGAATCTCTCTGGGATATTTCCGTTAATCGCCAATCCGTTGCCGCCAGCACACGACTCAATGATGAGTATTACCGCAACGCGCAAAATGACATGCAGGCGCAAGCGGAAACCGATCCTGATCAGCCTGCGCTTACGGGAGAGCTGTATCGCTATGGTGAAAACTATCAGTTGCTGGGCAAGGAGTACCAGGCTCTACCGGAACAGGGACAGTGGTTTGTCAGACGTCGCCAGGAACGCCTAATCACCGAGCAGGTCACTTTCGACGGTATGAGCAACGGCATGGATATCCGTCCGGGCATGGTGATCTCGCCACAAGGTAAAGAGTGGCCAGATGCGCCGGATGGCCTGCTGGTAGTGTCTACCTCATCAACCCGTATTTCGCGCGATACCGCCTATGTTATCCGCTTTACCGCTGTGCCCGTTCGGCCGCAAAGCACTTATCGCCCACCGTTGAAAAGCTGGCCGCACATTGCAGGCACGCTGCTGGCTCGCGTCACCAGCCCGGTAGAAAATGCGCAATATGCAGAACTTGATGAACATGGCCGCTATCGGGTGCGTTTTCAGTTCGATCTAAACGAATCCTGGCAGTCTGGTTTTGAAAGTGTACCGGTGCGGCTGGCGAAGCCCTATGCAGGCAATGTCTACGGCTGGCATTTTCCACTGATAGCTGGAACGCAGGTGATGATTGCCTTCACCAACGGCGATCCTGACAGACCTTACATTCTCTGCGCGGTGCATGATTCTCGCCATGAAGATCATGTCAATCTCTATAACTATCAACGCAATGTGCTGAGGACGCCGGCGAACAACAAACTCCGCTTTGAGGATCGCCGTGGATATGAACATGTCAAACTGTCGACGGAATTTGGCGGTAAGAGCCAACTTTCACTCGGACATATCGTCGACAGTTCACGTAGCAAGCGCGGCGAAGGGTTTGAGCTGCGTACAGACAGCACCGGTACGCTGCGAGCCGGTAAAGGCCTTTTCCTGACGGCTGATAAGCAGACCACGGCTACCGGGCCGGTGCTGGAAATGACATCGGCAATAAGCCTGGTCAAAGGTGCGATCAGCCAGATGAGCGACTGGCAGTCGATCACTCAGTCGCACCATAATCTCCAGCCTGATGTCACGCATCTCAGGGCTTATCTGGCCGCCGTCGACCAGCTCAAATCCCCTGCCATGTTGCTGAGTGCGCCAGAAGGCATTGGCGTTGTCAGCCCCAAAAGCATTCTGCTCAACTCAGGCAGCACTCTGCATCTGCAAAGCCAGATGGAAACCAGCATTGCCAGTGGCAAACGCATTCAGGTCAACGCCAGCCAGGCGATTTCCCTGCTGTCGCAGCAGGAAGGGATTCGCATGGTGTCGGGCCAGGGCCCGCTGACGGTGGAATCGCACGGCGATACCCTGGGACTGACGGCGATGAAAGATATCAGCGTCCAGACCGTTCAGGGTGAACTGCGCCTGACCGCGAAAAACGGCATTGTGCTGGGATGTGGCGGCGCAACCATCAGGATTACGCCGCAGGGTGATATCCAAATTCATTCGCCGGGTAAAACCAGCATCCGTGGCGTTCATGCCTGGAATTCTCCTGCCAGCGAAGAAACAACGCTGCCTGATCTGCCTAAATCCGTGTGCAAAGAGTGCCTGAAAAAAGCACAAGAAGCCGCGCTGGCTTTCGCGCCAAGGGGATAGCGATGACGGACATGAATAATGGATGGTTGAAACAGGCTAACGCGCTTTGCACTGCTGCCGGACAGGATTATCTCGATGTGCTGGTTGATCAGGCTGGCACAGCACAGCCGCTGCAACAGGCGCTGAACCAAATTAACCCGCCGTTACGCTGGTTCGAGCTGTTTGCGAACACGCCGGAAGCGGCAACGCCAGAGTATTCACCGCTGGTGATGCGATTGCATTTTAGCATCAGCAGCCACCAGCGCTGGCTGGAACAGCTGGTGGAACACTTCTCCACGACGCCGCGATTGACGTTGCTGATATCGCCACTGGCATTCGACCTGCTGAGTAGCCATTTGCAGGCACTGTCACAGGTTCACTGGGAAGAGCAAACCGGTTTACTGCGCTATTACGACAATCGCGTATTTCCCTCGCTACTTGAGCACGTCCTGACGCCAGAGCAGCAGGCGGCTTTAACCGATATTGCGCTGTTTTGGAGCTGGCGGGATCGTGATGATGAGGTGGTGTGGAAAACCGGTACCTGGAACCCGGGTCGACAACTTGCTGATGCGCCAGAGATGCACCGCATGAGTGATGCGCAGGTTGAGCTGATGGGATGTATTAGTGATGCCGAGGCGCTGATGAAGGAGCAGGTAACTTTGGTTCCCTCACGAGAGGAACACTTTGCGCAATGCCTGGAAATAGCTATTAAAGCAAGCCGGGCGGGATATATAGGCGATCTACTGGACTATAAGGAATAAAGCGAATGAAAAAATGGATATTTAGTACGCTGAGCAAACAGTTAATCTGCGCAATTTTGTTTGTGCAGCTAGCTGGATGCGGGACATTGATGCGCGGAGAAAGTAGCGAAAAAGTTTATCGCGGAGTTGATACCGATATACGCATTACCACTAATGCATTCATGTGGTTATTTACTGGTGGAATTTTACCCGTTTTCTCAATTATTTCGATGCCCTTTGATGCAGTGATCGATACACTTTTATTGCCTGTCGATCTAGCCATCAGCAATTCGCCTAAAGTTTATAAACAACCCGCGGAAAATTATGTCCCAGTTTTTGCCGTCAATATGACGAGTCAACCAGACGTTGATTATACTATTCAAAAAAAAAGCACTGGAGAAATACTTACTCAATCCCGAACTAGAATTATCCCTCAGGCTGGTAGCGCATCGGGAAAACTTAATAAATCATCCCTGATGAAAAAGGATAATCCATCTATTCTCCCGGAATCTGTAACGATTAGCTGGGATGCTGGAACAAGGCTTCTACAAACAGAGTCGACGAATAGCAGCGACTTCACTGAATCATATACTCCCGATGAATCTCTGCTTAAAGCCGCAAGTATCATCGCAATATTTATGCCTTGCAATCGAGTCATGCTGGTTAATTATGAAGATGAATATTACAACTACGATTTTATTCATAAACAAGCCATACAGGATGTTTTCCAGCAATTAAAGTCATTATCCGAGCGTTCTCAGTGTTCTGCTTCAGGACAGATAACGTTAATGATGGAAGGAGCCTGGAAATGAAAAAGAAAACATCCGATTGGTTGAATAAAGGATTGTTTTTTATCGTTGCTTCGATACTTTCAGGTTGCTCGCAGGCAAGCGTTGATGACGGCTATACCGCTGGCGATCTTCGTGCAGTCAACCATGTTGAGGGACAAGGCATAAATGGGTTTTCAGTGAATGGATACCACGTTCCAGGTTTAGGCGGTGGATATTGCTGCATCATGCTTCCTGAAAAATGGACGCCTGATTTGAAAGCTCGGGTTGAATGGGAAGTTGATCCCAATCCTAATGTAATTTTACCTCCATTAGGAACGGATGAGTTCCGTAAAGCATACGAACAGCATAGAACAAAATATCAACAATACAGTGCCATCGTTAATATTCCGCAGTTTGGCAAGGAGCGCTGTGGCTTAACTGTGCACTTTCTGCCTTGTAATAAGGTGAAGGTCACAACTGTTTGTTCCGGGTATGGCACTGAGAATTATCCGATCAAGGAACCGCTTAACATGAAGGAGCCACCGGCATGTCCCGTGAAATGAGCCTCGCGTTGCCTTGCTTTGCGCCCCCGGTTTTTCCTGATGCTGGACGCTTGCAACTTAGCGAAATGCAGATTAATGGCAATTACAAAAAGCAGATTCGCGAAGAAATTGATTACCGAGCCAGTCTTGCCGAAGATATCGGTAAGAAAGGCATCGTCCCTTGCTGTAGAAGCCTACATATCAGCTTATTTTTCGATGGGACGGGAAATAACGAAGAGAACGATACGCGTATTGCTAAACCGTCGCATCCTACCAATATCTCGAAGTTGTATCATGCGACATATCAAAATGCTGATGGTGAAGGCTATTTTCGCTATTACATCCCTGGTGTTGGCACGCCCTTCCCAAAAATTGGCGAAATGGATTACAGCAATGATGGTCTAGCTTTCGCCGCAGGTGGAGAAGACCGAATTAACTGGGCGTTGCTGAGATTAGTGGATGCTTTGACTTATGCCATCACCAAAGGAGCCAAACGCCTTGGTGATGGAGTAGCGAAGGGAATGCTGCCCAGCATGCAGGCTCGCGGAGCTTTTTCAGGCGAAGTGAACCGACGTAATGTTATTAACCCTTTGTTAAAAGCATTAGAAAGTCAGGCAGCCCAAACTCAGCAGCCCCATCTACTCGGTATTAAGTTGTTTATCTATGGTTTTTCTCGCGGAGCTGCTGAAGCGCGAACCTTTGTAAACTGGTTAACCCAGTTACCCGATCCCAAGCTAAAGGGTGATCACCTGAAACTCGCTGGTTTACCGATCAGTATTGAGTTTCTGGGATTACTGGATACGGTGGCGTCTGTTGGAGCAGCTCACATGATGCCGGGTGCTGCAGGTCATATGGGCTGGGCGGATAATAGTCAGCAATTACCTGATGAGCGTAAATTTCCTGGGTTGATTAAGTGTTGTCGGCATTTTGTTGCCGCACACGAACAGCGCTTATGTTTCCCTCTTGACTCAGTTCGTCGCCCTGATAGCAGTTACCCGGCCAACACTCAGGAGGTCATTTATCCCGGGATGCACTCGGATGTTGGTGGCGGTTATCCTCCAGGGGATCAAGGGAAATCATGTAATGGCACTGGCGAATTATTATCGCAAATTGTTCTTCACGATATATATGTTGCGGCATTTGAGGCGGGTGCACCATTAGCAGTTTTACCTAAAAGTATTTCTGCACTAATAAAGGACGTTTCACCGTCAAGAGCTATGTCTCCTGAATCACAAGGAGAATTCGACTTCAGTAAAACGCTGGTCAGACGCTTCAACATCTGGCGTCAAACCCTGCTCAATACCACTCTGCAAGGGAGCGAAGAGCCGGGAGATACATCAGAAGGCTATCGCGGCTATCAACTTTCTCAGACACTTGAAAGTGCGCTGATCGATCAGATTGGCTGGATCACCGCGTGGCGCATTGGCCGCTACGCTCACGGCAGTATGCTTCCTCAGGGCGATGATTTTGCCAACAGTTTCTTTAACAAAGCACCCCAGCTAACTCCTGAAGGACTTAAGAAAGAAGCGGATGACCATAAAGCAGCGGTAAAAGCACTTGACTCACGCCGAGCAGAAGCCAAAAAGAGCCGCTTGCCGCTGGACGAAAGCTTGCAGGGCAAGCCCGATCTTGATCCGACTAACGCCCAATATCAACTCCGCGAAGCTGCGCGTGAATTCCAACACGACTATAGGCAGTGGCGGCGAGACATTAATGGTGGCTTGATAGATAAAACTGCGCAGATCGTTCTGGATGTGATCCCCAAGCACGCCATCTTCCTGATCAACGGTGACGATGAAGACGCGGAATACGCGCAGATGAAAGCCGATGGCAATCGTCGTTATCCGCAGCTGTTTATCGACAAGCTGGGCACCGGCATTCGTACTCAACCGCGTGCTGACTTGTTAGCCCTTTACGATGAACAAATTCACGATTCCCGCGCCTGGTTTATGCAAAGTGCATTGGGGGGACGTGAACCCTGGGGCGGTTATTTCCGCTATCGCATGATTTACTGCGGCAACCAGACCAATAAAAACCTTCGCCTGATTTCCGTCGAAGGCAAAGTAATTAACGCCGCGCCAACCTCCAATAACGTCATCTATTTTATCGAGCCGAAAACCGCTTATAACAATGTGACTTATAAAGTGAAGGATATGGCGACAGGTATCGTTCAGACACTTACTCCACCAGAGGTAACCACCCAACCAGGCACCGCAGTTGCCCTGGCTCGCACCAGTGTGGTGAGCGAACAGCACCAGGCCATGATGACCTCTGCCGTCGATATGCTGAAATCATCGGGAGCGCGAGTGGTATGACGCTTAAAAAACTGGTACGCGTTGGCGATAAGCTCAAACCTTACGGTGGTGAAGTGCTCAGCGGGAGCTTTGACGCATTTGGCAAGCCGGTGGCCTGCGTCAATGACAAAGCGAAATGCAACCAGCACGGCATGACCACCATTATTCAGGGAGCAACCAACAGCACCGTAAACGGTAAAGCGGTGGCGCTCGATGGGCATAAATGCGCCTGTGGTTGCACGCTGGTCAGCTCCCTGCCCGATATGGATGTCTGCGGATGAATCAACCGCCGGTTTATGCCGATTACGCCACCATTTACCCGCCCCGCTGGCGGCGCTGGTGGGTGGCGTTGCCCGTGCTGCTGTTTATATCTGCGATGACCACCATTCTGCTGTGGCCGGAGGGAAAGCCGACCCGTTCGCCGCTTTTCTGGTTCTGCGCGCTGGTCTTGCCGCTGCTGTGCTGGTTGCTGGCGGTGACGCTGCGCTTGCTGGTCTGGCTGCAATCTACCGATAACCGCCGCACGCACTATGCAGAAACCTCACTGGCGCTGGATGCCTGGTGGCGAAAGCGCAGCCAGGCCTTGCCAGTTGAAGCCGTGTTGCTGGTGACGCCAGCCGGAGAAGACGCATCCGAACATCTGGCGCTGTTGTCACACTCAGCAGACGCCCCACAACCGGGCATCACTGCGCAAGGTTATGCTACGTTGCGTTGCCCACGGGTGCTTAACAGCGCCCGCAGTCGTCCTGTCATGCTGGCGGCTTATCTCGCCAATCGCCTGGTGACGCATCTTCGTCATTCAGGTGATGCACGCCCAATCACCCATCTCTGTTGGCTGGGTGATGACCAAAGTCTGCTCGCCTTTCGCGAAACGCTACTGGCAGCGGGCATGACGTTGCCAGAAGAAACCCTTCGACTCATTGCGATTGATGGCGCAGATAGCGTTATCGACCTTTTCGCCAATACAGCTCCGGCTTTGCTGCTGTGTGCCGGAAGCGGCGAAGGATTGTCTGATCGCACCCCGGTTGCCGGGGAAGCGGCCTTTGCCTGGTTCTGCTCGGCGCAGGGGACTGCGCTGATGCATCGCTTGGAGTGCTGGCAACCGGCGTTGGGTGAAACGGCCACTCTGACCGTCGCACAGCTTTCCCGTTATGCCGGATTAAGTGATACGCCGGATACGGTGATCGCGGCAGATGCCGCCGCCATGGAAGCGTTGCTGGAGGGCGGCTGGTCCGCGCTGGATCACGTACTTGCCCCGTGGATCGGCCATGCCGGGCAAATAACACCGTTTACGTTACGGTCGCTGGCGCTGCTCTCGGCGCTCAACGGCCAGTCCTGCGGCTGGATCGCCGCAGAAATGGAATCTCAATACATTACAGGAGTTTGTATTCCCCGTGGAAACCTCCCGCACTAATCCCCGGCACTCGCTGTTCTGGCTGGTTTCAGGATACTTGCTTGCTGTCACCCTGCTGGTGCTGACTGGCGCAGGGCTCTATTACTTCGCAGGCAGCAGCGTTGATCTGCCGGAAGCTCTGCCGCGCCAGATTGCTTTCTGGTCATTGATGGTCTGGCTGGCGCTGGTGTGGTTCTGTCCACTGTTTATTCTCGCCTGGCGCGGGCTGGTGCGACTCAACGCGCGTGAAGCAACAGGCGCAACTGATTCGCAGAAACAGCACCCTGCCAAGAATCAGTGGGTGCAGGAGATCATTACCCAGATGCGCTACCAGTATCGGTGGCGCTGGCGCAGCCGGGTACGCATTCTGCTGGTGGTAGGCGATGAGCATCTGGTTGAACGGAGTATTCCCGGCCTGACAACTCAACACTGGCTTGAGGGGCATCATACCTTGCTGCTCTGGCACGGCAGTCCGCAGGAAGATCCGCTACCCCCGCAGCTGCGGGCGTTACGCAAAATTCGCCGCCAGCTGGCCGATGCGGTGGTGTGGGTCGTGAACGCAGAAGCGGAAATGAACCGGGATGTGCTGGATACCACGGCTCGCCAGATGCAGAAGCGCTACAACCTGTTGGGTCAGGATATCCCGCTGTGGCTGTGGGAGATTCACGCGCCCTCTCTGCATAATGCCCCCGCGCAGGGGATCGGATTTACCATTGCGCAAGGTGATAGTGCGGACGATTACCGTCAGTCACTGGATGATCTTGAGCACCAGTTGGTTGAGCGCGGCATGCAGCAAATTGAGCGTAATCGCCAGCACAGTTTTTTACTGGAACTGGCGCACGTGCTGCACAGCGGTGGCGCGGATCGCCTGACACGAACCTTGTCACAGCTCTCCACAGGCGCAAGAGCGCTGCCGCTGGCGGGAGTCGTGCTCAGCCAGCCGGAAACCACGGGAAGCGCTTCATTGCGAAATGCCTGGCAGCCGGGAAAAGCCTGGCGGGATTTACTGGCGCTACGCTGGCGCAGGCCGCTAACTAACGGTGCCTGGCGTAAAACGGTGCTGACGCTCTGCTCCTGCCTGTTGGTGATGTGGATGGCCTGCCTGGTGTTTTCCTGGATTGCCAATATACGTCTTATACAGGCAGATCAGCACCTTGCCGACACCGCAACAGATTTCCGTCAGCCGCTGCAGCAGCAACTTTCAGCCTTGCACGAGTTGCAGAAAGAGATCGAGCGTCTGCAGCATCGTCAGCAATATGGTGCGCCCTGGTATATGCGTTTTGGCCTCAGCCAGAATGACGCACTGTTGGATTCGCTGTGGCAGCAATGGCAGCAGGCGGCCATGCCGCTGCTGCGTGATGCCTCCGTCAAGCGCCTGACTACGCTGATGAGCGGCTGGCGTAACCTGCCGCCCGATAGCCCGCTGCGGGCCGATGAGGCCAAAAGCATGTATGACCTGCTGAAAGCGTACCTGATGCTGGCACATCCCGAACAATCCGATCCGGCGTTTTTCAGCGCCACGGTAATGAAAGTCTGGCAACGGCGTGATGGCATTCCGGACGCAAGCTGGCGCAACAATGGCGGCGCTATGCTGGCCTTTATGATGACGAATCTGCCTGCGCACCCAGAGTGGCAGTTACAACCGGATATGCGACTGGTCAGCAGTATGCGCTCAGCGCTGCTGCGTCAGATTGGTGCCAGCAATGCGGAGACCTCGCGCTATCAGCAGCTCATCGAGCAGGTATCCCGTGATTATGCTGATATGACGCTCAGTGAGATGGTCAGCGGCACCGACAGCAGCAGGTTGTTCAATACCGATGAAACCGTGCCCGGCGTCTTTACCCGTAAAGCGTGGGAAGAGGCAGTAGAGCCTGCGATTGAGCAAGCGGCGAAAGTGCGTCGCGATGAAATCGATTGGGTGCTGAGTGATAACAAAACGGCCAGCAATAATGATGTCTCCGCGGAAACGCTGCAAGCGCGGCTGACAGACCGCTATTTCTCCGATTACGCCGGAGCCTGGCTTAAATTCCTCAATAGCCTGCAATGGCAGCGGGCGGAGAGCCTGTCAGAATCGATTGAACAGTTAACCCTGCTGGCCGACATACGCCAGTCACCTCTGATTGCGCTGTTCAATACGATGAATGTGCAGGGCCGGACGGGGCAAACTGGCGGTAATCTTACCGATTCGCTAGTGAGCTCGGCAAAGAATCTGCTCAGCAGTGACAAAACCCAGGCCATCGCCAGACCACAAGGTGCACGTGGCCCAATGGATGACTATTTTGGACCTTTGCTGGCGCTAACCGATACCGGCGCAGCGGCTAAAGATAGCCTCAGCCTGCCAACCTTCCTGACGCGTATCACCCGTGTTCGGCTGCGGCTGCAGCAGGTCACCAACGCGCCGGATCCACAGGCCATGATGCAGTCGTTAGCATTGACGGTGTTTCAGGGCAAAGCCGTTGATCTCACTGACACCCGCGATTACGGCAGTCTGATTGCTGCCAGCCTCGGACAGGAGTGGAGCGGGTTTGGTCAGGCGATATTTGTCGAGCCGATGGTGCAGGCGTGGGAGCAAGTGCTCAGCCCCACTGCTGAAAGTATTAACAGTCAATGGCAGAACGATATTGTAACGCCGTGGGATCAATCGTTTGCCGACCGCTATCCGTTTGCTAACCGACAAAGCGACGTCTCCTTACCGCATTTAGCGCAGTTTATGCGTACCGACACCGGACGTATCGCGCAGTTCGTTAACAGTCGCCTCGCTGGCCTGCTACGGCTTGAAGGGGATCGCTGGGTGCCGGATGCCATGAACAGCCAGGGACTGACTTTTGATCCTGCTTTTCTGAATGCGCTGAATAAACTGACGCACATCGCGAACACCGCATTTGTCCGGGGAGATGTAGAGCTGCACTTTCAGATGATGGCAAAACCTTCCCGCGACGTGGTGGAATCGGAGCTGACGGTGGATCGCCAGAAGCTGCAATATTTTAACCAGGAAGAGAGTTGGCAAACGCTGAACTGGCCTGACAACCGCTGGCAACCGCAAACCACGCTGACCTGGCGCAGCACCCATACCGGAACCCGCATTTATGCCGATCACCCTGGAAGCTGGGGCCTGATCCGCCTGCTGGATAAAGCCCGCATCACCAATCTGGGGAACAACATCTATCGTGTTACCTGGCCGACGCCGGACGGGCTGGCACTTAACTATCAGATACGTACGGAGCTCGGCAGTGGCCCGCTGGCGCTACTCGAATTGCGCGGCTTCCGCATGCCAGCGCGGATATTTATTTCCGCAATGCAAAATGAAGATGCGTATCAGGGAGGTGAACAATGAAAGTTCGCTTCGCTCATATGTTGCTGATTTTGCTGTCGTCAACGTTGCTGAGCAGTTGTGGAGCGTGGCAAAAAACCAAACAGGGAACAGCAAGCATTGCCGATGCCGTGTTTTATCGTCAGGTCAATATCCTGCACCTGACCTTCACTGCGCGTACGGCGATCAATCAGGACGACGCCCAGCAGTCGATGCCTTTACGCCTGAATATTTTACAGCTCAGCACGCGTCAACATCTCGATAACGCTGAATACAGCAGCCTGCTGACACAGCCAGATTGGGTGCTGAAAGAGAGCCTGCTGGCGCAGCGGCAGCTCAGCGTCATGCCGGGACAAAGCGTCAGCCTCGATATGCCAATGGAGAAGCAGGCGCAGTTTGTCGCAGTCGTGGGCTTGTTCCGCCAACCGGACCGGGAGCGCGGTACATGGAAACGGGTGCTGAGCCGTGAGGAGCTTGATGCGGATTCACCACGCACGATTGAAGTAAGGGATAACACCCTGAATTTGGAATTATTGAAGTAACTATTCAATTTAACGGCAGGAGCCACAAAGTGACGCTATACGATATAAAACCGAAGTTTCAGCATTTATTAAGACCGCTGGTCGTCAGGTTACATGCGCAGGGTATCACCGCGAACCAGGTAACCTTGTTTGCCATGCTCACCTCTGTAGTACTGGGCGCATTGTTGATGCGTTTCCCCGATCCACGCTTTTTTATCACCCTGCCCGTTTTCCTGTTTTTCCGCATGGCGCTAAACGCCATTGATGGCATGTTAGCCCGCGAATTCCATCAGCAATCCACCCTCGGGGCAATCCTCAACGAGGTGGGTGACATTATCTCCGACGCCGCACTCTACCTCGCTTTTGCCTTTGTTACTGGCATCTCTGCCTGGTGGGTTGTGCTGGTGGTGCTGCTTGCCTGGCTGAGCGAATTTTGCGGTGTGATGTGCCAGACGCTGAACGGCATCCGAAGCTACCGTGGCCCGTTAGGCAAAAGTGACCGCGCATTTATCTTTGGCGCTCTCGGCCTGACTATTGCGCTGTGGCCGCAGTCTATCGGCTACGCTAACGCAGTGTTTGCCATCGCCGCCCTGTTCCTGTGCTTGACCAGCCTGAATCGCTGCCGCAATGCGATGGAGGCGAAAAATGGCTGACTCCAGACACCTGCTTTATTACTGCCTGGGCGGTATCTTCGGTGTTCTCATGCTGGCGACGCTGATTATTTTTGTGCTGAGAAAGTGCCGCCCACAACGCAACTGGCTGGAATTGCAGCAGCGCGTTAATAGCTGGTGGGTGATTATCTGCCTGTTCTCGTTAGCAATGCTGTCGCCGAAGTGGCTGGCGCTAACCTTTTTCGGCTTCATCAGCTTCCTGTCGTTAAAAGAGTATCTGACGCTAGCACCCACGCGGCGTTCTGACAGTATGCCGCTGCTGTGGATGTATGCCGCTATCCCGGTGCAATATCTCTGGACCGGCATGGCCTGGTACGGCATGTTCATCATTTTTATCCCGGTTTATGTCTTCCTGTTCCTGCCCGCTCGCATGGTGATTGCCGGTGATACCAAAGGTTTTCTGCACTCTGCGTCGGTAATGCACTGGGGCATGATGACCACCGTGTTCGCTCTGAGCCACGTTGCCTACCTGATGACTTTACCCGGTGCCGATGCCAGCGCCGGTGCGCTGCTGGTTTTCTTCCTCGTGGCGCTGACTGAGTTGAATGATATTGCCCAGTATCTGTGGGGAAAATCGCTGGGCAGGATTCGCGTGACGCCCAACGTCAGCCCGAATAAGACGCTGGCAGGTTTGCTGGGTGGCATCTTTACCACCATGTTGCTGGCCGTGATTCTTGGTCCACTTCTGACACCGATGAGCTTTCTCCACTCGCTGGGTGCTGGGTTGATTATTGGTGCAAGCGGCTTTTGCGGCGATGTGGTGATGTCGGCGATCAAGCGCGATTTTGGTGTGAAGGATTCCGGCAAATTGCTGCCCGGACACGGTGGCATTTTGGATCGACTCGATTCACTCATCTACACCGCGCCGCTGTTCTTCCACTTCTATTACTACTTCTACGTGTAGGAGGCGCACATGAACCGCATGCTGCGCTGGATCTTTACCCTGTGCATCGCTTATCCGGTGGTGTGGATCTGGCTGGGTGTCGCCGTTGCCAACCGCAAGAAGCTACCGAAAACAGGCCCGGCGATCATTGTGGCAAACCACAACAGCCATCTTGATGTGCTGACGCTGTTCACCTTGTTCCCCCTATCGACGCTGGTGAATGTACAGCCGGTGGCTGCGGCTGATTACTTCCTGAAAAACAAAGTGGTGGGTTGGTTTGCACTCAAGGTGATTGGCATCATCCCGGTGTATCGCGGGGCGCATCAGGCTAATCCGTTGCAGGCCTGCGTCGATGCGCTGGCGGAAAAGAAAATTGTGATTATTTTCCCGGAAGGCACACGCGGCGAGCCGGGGAAACTGTCAGAAATTAAATCTGGCCTGTGGCATCTCAGCCAGCAGTGCCCGGATGTGCCCATCATTCCGGTTTATATGCACGGGCTGGATCGCTCAATGGGTAAGGGTCAGAAAATACCGGTGCCGTTCTTTATCGATATTTATATCGACGAGCCGCTGCGTTATCAGGATAACAAGGTCGAATTTAAAAGCGCGTTATTAAATCGTTTTGTCGAATTACAACAGCAAGCCATAAGGAAATCATCATGAGCCAGGAAGCACGTTTATTTCAGGAAGGAGCTTTTTCAACCAGCGACGGGGAATCTCTCTATTTTCGCCACTGGCCCGCGCAGGATGCGCAGAGCAAAAAAGTGATTGTGCTATTTCATCGCGGGCATGAGCACTCCGGGCGTTTGCAGCATGTTGTCGATGAGTTACTGATGCCGGATGCCCATTTTTACGCCTGGGATGCGCGTGGACACGGACATTCGCCGGGAGAACGAGGTTACAGCCCAAGCCTGGCCCGCTCAGTGCAGGACGTCGATGAATTTGTTCGCTTTGTCGCTGAACAAGCCAGGGTGAGCATTGAAGATATAGTGGTGATTGCGCAAAGCGTCGGCGCGGTGCTGGTCGCTACCTGGGTGCATGATTACGCACCTAAAATTCGCGGTATGGTGCTGGCCTCTCCAGCGTTTAAGGTGAAGTTGTATGTGCCTTTCGCACGCACGGGATTGGCTATGCTGCAACGTATTCGCGGTCTGTTTTACGTGAACTCTTACGTCAAAGGGAAATTTCTCAGCCACGACCCCGAGCGCATTCGCAGCTTTGAGCAGGATAAATTCATCACCCGTCAGATTGCCGTGAATATTCTGCTGGATCTGTATAAAACGGCGGAGCGTATTGTTTCTGACTCTGCCGCCATCACCGTGCCAACACAGCTGCTGATATCCGGCGATGATTTTGTGGTGCACACCAGACCGCAGAAAAAATTCTATCAGGGGCTGCGTAGCGCCATCAAAGAGCAGCATATTCTGCCCGGTTTTTATCACGATACGCTGGGAGAGAAGGATCGCCAGCTTGCCTTCGATAAAATGAAGCCGTTTATTGAACAGCTTTACCACGCGGCACCTTACACCTTCGATTACAGCCATGAAGATCAGTGGAGTCCGGGCGCTGATGCGTACCGTGAGCTGCAGGCACCACCTAAGCGCTGCTCACTACAAGGCATGTCCTACGCTTCATTAAGTTTTGGCATGAAAACCATTGGTCGGCTGTCAAAAGGCATGCGCCTGGGATATGAAACCGGCTTTGACTCTGGCAGTACGCTCGATTATGTCTACCGCAACACGGCTGAAGGCATCGGCATTATTGGCCGTATCATCGACAGGCAGTACCTCAACAGCATTGGCTGGCGCGGCATTCGCATGCGTAAAGAGAATATCCAGCAGGTGATTGCGCAGGCTGTAGCAAAACTGCAAGAGCACAATTTGCCGGTTCGCGTGGTCGATATTGCCGCCGGACATGGCCGCTACGTTCTCGATGCGCTGGAGAAACAGCCGGGAATTGAAAGCATCTTGTTGCGAGATTACAGCGATCTGAATGTGGAAAAAGGCCAGGCGATGATTGAAGCGCGTCAATTAGGCCATCTCGCGCAGTTCAAAAAAGGCAATGCCTTCGATTATGACTCGCTCGCCACACTCGCGCCTGCGCCGACGCTGGGGATTGTCTCCGGCCTGTATGAACTGTTCCCGAGCAACCAATTAATCAAAACTTCGTTGGCCGGGTTGGCAGCAGCCATTCCGCCGGGCGGCGTGCTGGTTTATACCGGGCAACCGTGGCATCCGCAGTTGAAAACCATCGCATGGACCTTAACCAGCCATCAGAACGGTATTCCCTGGTTGATGCGCGTACGCAGCCAGAAAGAGATGGATACGCTGGTCGAAGAAGCTGGATTTGAGAAATGCCACCAGCTGATCGATGAGTTTGGCATCTTTACCGTGTCGCTGGCGGTAAGAAAATAGCATGACTGAATCGTTGCTGACACAACGCCCTTTTAGCCCCTGGAAACAGGGGCTTTGCTGGCTGATGTTGCTGGGGCCCCTGTTTTTTCTCAGCTACGGGCAGGTGAATACCTACACCGCGACCCGCGATGATGTGGAAAGCCTGGTGTTTGCCTGGGAACGTTCGATTCCATTTGTTCCCTGGACCATCGTGCCTTACTGGAGCATCGACCTGCTTTACGGTATTTCACTGTTCATCTGCACATCAAGACAGGAGCTGATGCGTCACGGCTATCGCCTGCTTGTAGCATCGCTGGTGGCGTGTGCAGCGTTTTTACTTTTCCCGCTAACGTTTACCTTCACGCGCCCTGAAACCCAGGGTGCCTTCGGCTGGTTGTTCCGTCAGCTTGAACAGTTTGATTTACCCTATAACCAGGCCCCTTCGCTGCACATTATTCTGACCTGGCTGCTCTGGCTGCGCTTTCGCCAGCATCTGAATCGCAATGCGAGAATCGTTGCGGCCAGTTGGTTCCTGCTAATAGCTATCTCCGTACTGACCACCTGGCAGCACCATGTTATCGATGTCATTAGCGGGATTGGGGTCGCGGTCATCATCAGCTACCTGATTCCGATTAGAGGAGAATGGTGCTGGCAGCGGCCAACTCTGCACGCGCAACGTCTCGCAAGCAGATACGGCTTGGGTGGAATGCTGTTGTTAATGGCTGGATCCGCAATTCCCTGTGGATATCTGCTGTTGTGGCCTGCTTTAGCGCTGCTGGCAGTGGCTGCGGGCTATGCCGGCTTGGGCGTGACGGTGTTCCAGAAAAACACTTGCGGCAACTTATCCCTCTCCGCACGCCTGCTGCTTTTACCCTATCTGACAGGCGTGAGGATTTCCCGCCGCTGGTTTTCCCGGCATAGCGCGCAAAGTAATGAGATTGTCGCTGGCGTAGCGCTGGGCAGGTTCCCGGGCAAAGCGCAGCAGGATTTTGCCGTTTTTGATCTGACCGCAGAATTACACAAAGGCAACCGGAGCGCACAGCGATGGCAGGCCTATCCGCTAATGGATCTGCTGGTGCCCGACATTGCGCATTTGCGCACTGCGGTAAGACAGCTTCAGCAACTACACCGGGAAAGTGACAAGGTGTTGGTTTGCTGCGCGCTGGGTTTATCGCGCAGTGCCACGGTGATTGCGGCGTGGCTGCTGGCGGAAGGACATGCAGTTTCTGTCGTTCAGGCCATTGAACTCATTAAGTCCCGACGCCCGCAGATTGTTCTCACCCCCGCACACATTGAAATCCTGGAAACTTTCAGCAAGGAACAGCTATGTCAGAGCTCACTATGACTCACCGAATTGTGCAAATTCATCTGGCCAGCTGGCGCTACTTTGCCGCGCTGACGCTGCCACCGTTGGCGTTGATACTCAACCTTCTCCACTCTGCGCTGAGTCTGCCGTTAATGGTGTTGTTCTTCATCACACACTACTACTGCTGGCGTTTATGGCTCGATCAACGGCTCTTCGCATTGCTCAACAACGAAGACGACCTTGCTGAGTTTGACCGGGGCATGGCGCAGCTGTGGCCGAAAAAATTTGCCCGCCCGCGTTCTCTGGCAGATCGCCTGCACGGAACAAGAGTCATGTTTTACCGGGCAATGATCTCACTGCTGATGTTGTGGTTGGTTTCACTCTGTTCAGTGAGTTTTCTGGCACTCACGCTGGTTGAGTAGGTGAACCATGAACAACCATGATTTTCTGAAATATTTCGACAGCGAAATGCGTTATCTGAAAGCCGCTGCGCAGGAGTTTGCGGAGCAGCATCCGGAGGCGGGACGGCGACTGGGCGTAGACGGCAAATCTCTGAAGATGAATGACTCGGTCGAGCAACTGTTTCAGGGCTTCTCGCTGATGATGGCGCAGATGCGTCGTAAGATTGATGACGATATTCCGGAGCTGACGGAGCCGCTGCTCGGGCATCTGCTGCCCGTGGTGAACCGCACGCTGCCATCAATGTCTGTGGTGGAACTTACGCCCGATAGCGTCGCTCAGGTACGTGATGCGGTGCTGCCGGAAGGTACAACGCTGCTGACCCGACCGATGGATATCACTGGCCTGTGCTGCCCTTATCGCACGACCGATGCGTTGAAATTGCATCCGCTGACGCTGGGCGAGATAACGACGCCCTTCCATCCCGATGGACACCAGATGATCTCCCTGCGGTTTACACTCAGCCCTCAGGCCGATACGAGCCAGGTCGATCTCAGTGATATTCCGCTTTATATCAACGGAGATCGCCCAGTTCAGTCGCTGCTATACCATGCGCTGACCCGTCATCTGAGCAACATTACTTTACGCCTGCCGCAGAGTGATTACCCCGATCCGCAGCCATTTAGTGGCGACATCCGTGCCCGCTGGCAGCAGCACTGGCGTCCGGTCTGGCAGGAAAGCGACAGTCCTGCACTCTGTGGTGAAGTGCGCCCGCTGCTGGAATATTTCAGTTTTCCGGCTCGCTACGCCTTCTTTACTCTATCGGGGCTCAACACGCTGCCTTTCGACGAAAGCTGCCGCGAGGTGATGCTCGATATTCACCTCAGTCAGCCGCTTCCACATGATATTTCCCTGCCGGCAGACGCGCTGCGCATTCACTGCGTGCCGGTGATTAACCTATTTACGCTGAACGCCGAGCCGCTGAAGGTAAAGCCTGCGGTACTCGATTATCTTCTGCGTCCGCACCGCCTGCGCGATCGGCACACTGAGATTTACAGTGTTGATGAAGTTGCCGCCAGCGAAACACTGGATAAGCGCCGCTATGTACCGTATCGGCACTTCCGGCAAAAAGGGGGCATGCTGCAACGCAAAGAGTCGTGGCCGGAGCGATATTTCCACACGCGCATCTGGCGCGGTGTCAGCGGTCTTTATGAAACCTTGCTGATGTTGGGTGGCGATGCAAGCGAGACCGATCGGGGCGAGGATGATGCCACGCTGTTTATGAACATCACCTGCACCAATGGTAACTATCCGCGTATGGCGCTGGAGAAAGCCGTATTTGATGGAAGCGCGGTCACCGGCAACCTGACGTTGCAGTGCACAACGCGTCATCCCCCTTCTATGCCTTACTACCCACCAACCACGCAATTATTTCAATGGCATATGATGTCGCTGCTGCATCCGCGCGCCCTGAGCCAGATGATTAATGACGCTGCAAGCCTTCGAGCCGTGCTGGCGCTGTTTGACTGGAGCAATGACGATAACAACCGCCGTCGCATCAGCGGTATTCGCCACGTGAGTTGGCGTCAGGACTATAACGCCTCGTATCACTGGCACGGGGTGCGTATTCGCGTGGCGCTTGATGAAACCCAGTTCAGCGGCACCGGCGATGCCCGCCTGTTCTGCGAGTTGCTGGAGCAGTTCCTGACGCAGTACGCCAGCGTGGTGCGCTTTACCCAGCTGACGGTGCTGCTGACCGCTTCGGGCACCGAATGGGCCTGGCCTGAGCGACGCATTGATAGGGTGCTGATGTGAGCGAAGAAAACAAGAAACCGTTCTGGCTGGACGATAACGGCAATGACCAAACCGCGCGTTACAACTTTTACCGCTTCTGCCAATTGCTAGAGCAGACGACCGGCAGCCGTCTCGGCACGGGCCGCACGCCAGAGAGTGATCCATTGCGCTTTCGCCCCAATCCGCATCTGGGCTTTCCCGCCGGGGAGCTAAAACGCACGGAAATTGACGCTGATAACCCGGATGCGATACCAACGGTCAGAACCAACTTCTTCGGCTTGTACGGTGTGGATTCGCCGCTGCCAACCAGCATCATTGATGACATCAACCAAGGGCGCGATGGTGCGGATGCGATGGCGGCGTTTCTGGATATCTTCAATCACCGGCTGATGACGCAGTTTTACCGCATCTGGCGCAAGTACAGCTATCCGGCCACCTTTGAGCCGGGCGGTACCGATAGGGTTTCGCAAAGCCTGATGGCGCTAACCGGCATTACCCACAGCGGCGACCAACCTTCGTCACGCCTGCTGGCGATACTGAAACCGTTGCTGCATACCACGCACACAGCGGAAGGCATCGCAGCGGTGATACGCAGCCAGGCACTGAACACCAAGGTTGAGGTTTTCGCACACCATCCAGTGAGCATGCCGGTGGCAAAACGCGCCCGACTTTCACTTAAAGGTGGCATGACGCTTGAACAGAATCCGATACTGGGCGATGAAACCCGCGTGGCTGACTACTGCTCACGGGTTGAGCTTTCAACAGACGATCCTGACGAGGCAAAGGGTTGGATGCCTGACGGACAACTCAGGCAGGACGTGATGGCGTTACTGCGCACGTATCTGGGCTGTGACTATGATTTGCGGTTTTGGCTGACGATTCCCACCCGATTGCTGCCAATGCCGCGGCTGGGCGATGCAGGGTTGTTTAATGGATACAACATGATGCTGGGGTTGAGGGAGGATAATCAGAGTGCGATGCCGGAAACGGTGCGCATCCGAATAGGAAGATTGCGTTAGATAGTTTGTAGGTTGGCTGTCCATGATAAAAGGCAATTATCAGTGTCAGGCTGACTTAGTAGATGTTGATTGAAATACATATAACTTTTTTTCTGAACAGGAATATATACGCATGATTGAGCTTCTTAAATGGATAAAAACAATTAGAGAGTCAACTGGAAATGCATTAATAATCTCACTTAATGGATTAATAGCTTCCATTATTACTTGGATATACTAAAACCAAGCGAAGAAGAGAGCGACAATTCTCTAGGGCATGCACTGAGCCAAAAATAAAAGCATTTCCCTTTATAGGTGAGCTTGAAAGCACCAACCCTAACCCTCAAGCGGAAAATATCAAGAACACTCTAATTCAAGGGGTGGGAATATTGACCGCAGGGACATGGAGTAATTATATTTTTCGTTACATAAGAGAAAAAGGAATTGCAGATGATGATAATGATTTAAATGCCTACTTGAAAAGCCCACAACTAATGAACATTGGAAAAGATGAATTTAGCTGGAACAACTCAAAATTTCTTCGTCGGCATATGTAAGTTTGGATTGTAATGCTGTGCGTTACAATTTTATTACTTGGCATGTCATTAACATCCCTTTCCCAAGTAGCTAACGCTGAAGATACTAAATATATTGCTTTATTTCTATTTTATTTCATAACATTTATTTCATGGTTCATTTTATTTATTGGCTTCATGACCGAAACAGAGCGATTGAATGGTGCCAAAAGATTCAATAATAAATTTACACCGTGGCTACGTCGCAAACTTGCTGAAGAAAGGTAAGTACCGACCAGCGCGGGGCTTATCAGTATTGTGAGGCTCAACCAATCGGCGACTACTGGCCAGATGACGAAAACACTTAATTTAAAGATATATAGTTGTTTACTGATTTTGTGCACCGAATCCAAGTCTTAGCAGGTCCGGCTTACAACCACCCGATTGTGCATTGACGCTCAACTTTTATAAAGATAATTTGATGTCATATTAAAAATATGAGGTGTTGTAATGAATGAGCTCCTTTTACCAGAGCAAGTTAAAGCTGCAAGAGCTCTTCTCGCTTGGTCTCAACAGGAACTGGCCTCCAAAGCAAATGTGGCAACATCTACACTTGCGGATTTCGAGCGTGGTTTTCGGACTCCAGTAGCAAACACTGCCCAAGCCATTCGTGATGCCTTAGAAGCTGAAGGTTTGCAGTTTATAGCTGGTGGGGTAGTAGAAAGGGGTATGTTGCAGCCACCTGAAAATGTAAAACCTGGTTCTTTGATGCGCTGGATTAATGCAACTCACCTTTCACAGTGGGGTGAACGGAGAGATGGTCAGAGTGGTATTCCTGAATTATTACGTCGTTTAATTTTTGCAACGGTAGGTCCCGCCGCAAAAGTTCATTTCCCATCAGATGAGAGTGTGCAATATCCTGGTTGGGATGGTGAATGTAAAACGAGTTTGGGTTTAGGCTTCGTTCCTGAGGGTGATTCTGTTTGGGAAATTGGTGCTCAACGTACCTCTATCCGCGCTAAGGCAGAAGAAGATTTTAATAAAAGGTCTGGGAATCCACTCGGGTATAGTCCAGATAAAACAACGTATGTATTCGTTACTCCACAACGCTTTCCTGGTAAAAATAAGTGGGTTGAGGAGAAAAAAGCTCTCAATATTTGGCTGAATGTCTGTGCCATTGATGCTGATGATCTTGTCCATTGGTTAGAAATTTATCCTGCGGTCGCTCAGTGGTTGTCTGTAAAAATAGGTCATCGGCCACATGGATTACGTAATATTGAAGAGTCATGGAGCGAGTGGATTCACGCAACGAGAACACCTCTCACTTCCGATGTTATCTTGGCCGGACGTGATGAAGAACAAACAAAAGTCCTTAGGTGGTTAAGAGATTCACCGCAACAACTCTCGGTGCAAGCCGAAGCTCCCGATGAGGCACTAGCTTTTCTTTATGCATCTATAAGTCCTCTGCCTGAAGAGTATAAGCTGTTCTATTGGAGCAAATGTGTCGTAGTTGACAACGCAACAACAGCCCGGCAATTAGCTGGTTTAGGCACGCCATTAATCATTGTTCTCACTATTTCAGAACCGGGGATTGCACAATCTCTTGTTAATAATGGTCACCATGTCTACGCTATCTATGGCTCAGATGTGTCTCATCTATCCGGTCATTCAATACGCCTCCCCCGCCCATGGAGATTTGAGCTAAAAATAGCATTAACTCATGCTGGATTAAATGAGGAGGATGCTCATCGTTATGCCCACGCATCAGGCCGCAGTATTACGGTATTAAGGCGCTTAATGCCCATAGCCCCAAACTATAAACCACAATGGGCTGAACATGTTTCATCTGAGCTTATTGCCGCAATGTTCGCGGGGAGCTGGGATGAAACCTCATCTCATGATCAAAAAATTATTAGTAATTTAGCTGGTTGCTCTTATGAGCAGGTAGAAGAAATCTTGGCACCATTAGCATCCACTTTTGGTGGTCCATTAATTCGCTCTGGTAATCTTTGGAAAGTAGTTTCATTACGAGATCTTTGGACTCAAGTAGGTAATCAGCTAACTTCCAACCAACTAAAGCGCTTTGAGAATACATTCCATTCGGTGGTGAGCGCCATTGATCCCCATTTTGAGACTCAACCTAATGCCGATACCTTCTATGAAGATAATAGCGTAGGGAAGCCATCAGGTAGTATCAGACGTGGCTTAACAGAATCGATGATTGCCTTGGCTGTTTTCCCAGAGGTAGCAACGCTTATTACGGATGTATCTTCTCATGTGAATAGTGCGGTGTATAAGTTGCTTAATAATGCAACTGAGCCACTTTGGTGGTCTTTGTCTCGGGATTTCCATAATCTTGCAGAAGCAGCCCCAACGGTATTTCTAGACGCTGTAGAAGCTGGGTTGGAAGGCGATTCACCTCAGATTTTGTCATTATTCCGAAGTGATGAAGGGATAATGCAACCCACAGAGTATCTTTCAAATTTGTTATGGGCATTAGAGATGTTAGCGCGTAGCCCGCGTTATCTAATGCAATCTGCACTTTTACTGGCTTGGTTAGATGATGTTGATCCCGGAGGTCGATGGGGAAACCGTCCAGCAGTTTCTTTAAGGCGGATTTTTGTTAGTTGGTCACCACAAACTTATGCTAATTCATCACAACGTATTAAGGTCATTGATCGGATCATATCGCTGCATCCAATTGCTGGTAGGAAGTTATTGCTCGCATTAGCACCTCGTTCACACGATACTTCAGAACCTTCTTCTATGCCAAATTGGCGTGATTTCACTCCTAATGAGCCGGAGTCGATTACCTGGTCCTCTGTTGCTACAGCAGCATGTGAAATCGGTGACAGATTATTAATGCATATAAATGGGAGGTGCGAACGGTGGTTTGAACTTTTCCACCTTTGGGGGAATTTTGATTCAAACTGGAAATTTTCAGCAGCTAAGCAATTAGCTGATTACTCCCTTAACCTCACATCTTCTGATGAAAAAGAAAGATTGTGGAATGAGTTACGGCATTTTTTACAGAGAAATCGTGGCTTCAAAGATGCTCCATGGACTCTTTCTGAAGAAGAATTAGCACCGTTGGATGCTATATTTCTTTCACTAACACCAGAAAATGTCGAGGAGCGTTTTCGCTGGCTATTTTGTGCAGGGGCCAATGAGTTAGCCGAAAATTATGATTGGCAAACACAACGAAATAGGCTCGAAGAGAGACAATTGGAAGCAGTAGAGTTCTTACTTGCAGAACTTGAATTTGAACAAATATTTCATTTCTCTTCAACAATTACGCTGCACTACGATTTTGGTCTTGCTTTAGCGCGATCCTCAACAAAGTGTGGGCATAAACATTTTCTAATGAAAACAACTCTAATGTCTGGTGATTCAGATATAGCAAATATCGGTTTGGGAATTCTTTATGGACTCAAAGTCACGAAAGGCTCAGAAAGCGAAACTTGGGTTCAAGAAATATGGGAACAAGCTATAACTGATAATTGGGGAGAGTTAGCAGAAGTACGTATTGCCCAAGTATTACCACCTGTAATGTCGCTTTGGCTGAAAATAGAATCGAGACCAGTTAATATCAGTAAAATATATTGGCGGACGATCCCTACATTTAGGATTTCTGCAGATGCAGAGCTTGAGTATGTCATTGACCATTTACTTCTAGCAGACCGAAGTCACGATGCTATTGCGTGGCTTGCTAATAATATAAAAATAGAACCAGAAGGCTCAGTTATTATTAGAGTAATGCATACCGCTGCAAGCACTAAAAACTCTCCAAATAATGATAATACGATGTCGAGCTACTATATCGGTATTCTCCTAGATTACTTGGAGAGTGATGTAAATACTTCAAAAGAAGAACTTGTGGAGCTCGAATGGATTTATTTTCAAGTTTTACGGCATTCACGACATCCAGCCAGAAACTTACATCAGGCTCTTGCTAAAGATCCTGTATTTTTTACCTCACTAATGAAATTACTCTATCTGCCTGAAGAAGATAGTGGTGTAGTTGAATCTGAACCAGCAAGTCCTAAGCAGACCCTTGATCTAGCAAGCCAGGCATATCAAGTTTTGCATGATTGGGCAATTGTACCCGGGACCGATGAGAACGGGACTATTGACTCCTATGCATTGATGTCGTGGGTCAAGCAAGCTCGTCAATCACTGAAGTCTGCAGGTCGTGGTGAAATAGGTGATGACAAGATTGGCATGATTCTCTCTGCCGCAAAAAGAAAAAAAAATGAAACGTGGCCACCAGAAGCAATTCGCGAAGTTCTTGAGTTTGCTAGAAGTCGAGCAATGGAGAGTGGTTTTGAAGTTGGTGTTTACAACCGCCGTGGCGTAACTGTACGCATGCCACATGATGGTGGGGGGCAAGAACGAATATTAGTAGAACGCTATAAACAAGATGCTGATAATCTTAGATTTGAATGGCCTCGTACGGCGGCTTGCCTAGACCGTATTGCTGCTAGCTATCGACAAGATGCACTTCGGGAAGATCTCAGTGCGGACCAAGGCGATTGGTTATAAGCTTTCTCAGCTTACTTATATTGGTACTGTAAATGCCAGTATTTAGATCCATTGGGATGAACTTTTAAATACATTTCTTCGCCATCGGTAAGCTTATAAGGCTTGTCGGTAGGCTTTCTTCTTATCCTTACATCGGTTAATCCCATTTGAGGCTCTCCATTACTGGCTGTTGGTACAAGATCCCATTGAACGGGGATGTATCATCACATATTCCAACAGATGCTACTTGATGCTGGTGAGTGTAAGTAATTTCGAAGCGCTTAAATCGGTCAACTAACTGAATTTCAGGCATAAAAAAAGACGTCATTCGACGTCTCTTTCTTTGAATTTTTGGTACGCCCTACAGGATTCGAACCTGTGACCTACGGCTTAGAAGGCCGGTGCTCTATCCAGCTGAGCTAAGGGCGCATAGTGATTGGGTCGGATTATACGTCCAGCGGCTCGCGCGTCAACGTTTTTGCCCTTCCAGAGCAGCGGAGTGCTGGCAGATTAACCAAAACCCCTTAATGCCGCTTGCGCCATTCGCTTAACGACACCAGATTGCCGCCCTGCTCCGTTTCGCCTTCCAGCTCAATCCCTTGCTGCGTGAAGTGCGCATTGTACTGGTCGCGCAGCGCATGCAGTTCCTGGCTGTCCGGCTCCAGCTGGCGCAAGAACCCCAACGCCAGCAACAGCTGCTGACGTGAAATCAACGCAGAAAACCCCGCCCGACTCAAAATGCCATGCCAGCGCTGCCTATTCTCGTCGCTGCCATCGACAATCAGCACCTGCCAAATCAGCAGCACCGCCGCGCCATTGTGCAGATGCGTGTCGTTATCGCCCGCGATGTAATCGGTAAACTCTGTTGCCGCTTCTTTGCCCATCAGCGACAACATCGATTCGATATGCACCGGCGGCAGTTGCAACCGTTTATTGAGCGCCTGCACCGCATGGCGCGAGCTGGCCGTCAGCAGCTGAAAACCTACCACGAACACCACCGCCAGCGTGGCGAGAATTAACCAAATCATCACGTCATCCATCTCATTCACTGCCCGGCATCATAAGCGCTAACGCGGGCGGGCGCCACGGCGAAAAATCGGGAAAGCGGCGTTGATGGCGAATCTCTACCTGACAGCCGCACGCGCTTCTGACAGAATAGGCGCCATCCCCGATCTAACCCTCTACAGATGGATTTCCTCTCTGATGGCAGCAAAAATTATTGACGGTAAAACGATTGCGCAGCAGGTGCGCCTTGAGGTTGCCGAAAAAGTACAGCAGCGTCTGGCGGCCGGTAAACGTGCGCCCGGTTTGGCAGTTGTGCTGGTGGGTGAAAACCCGGCTTCGCAGATCTATGTCGCCAGCAAACGTCGTGCTTGTGATGAAGTGGGCTTCATCTCCCGCTCCTACGATCTGCCCGCCACCACCAGCGAAGCCGAGCTGCTGGAGCTGATTGATACGCTCAACAACGATAACGACATCGACGGCATTCTGGTGCAGCTGCCGCTGCCAGCCGGCATCGATAACGTCAAAGTGCTGGAGCGTATCGTGCCGGACAAAGACGTGGATGGCTTCCATCCGTACAACGTCGGTCGTCTGTGCCAGCGCGCACCGAAGCTGCGTCCGTGTACGCCGCGCGGCATCGTTACCTTGCTGGAGCGCTACAATATCGATACTTACGGCCTGAACGCCGTAGTGGTTGGCGCATCGAATATCGTTGGCCGTCCGATGAGCATGGAGCTGCTGCTCGCCGGTTGCACCACCACCGTGACGCACCGTTTCACCAAAGATCTGCGTCATCACGTTGAGCACGCCGATCTGCTGGTGGTGGCGGTTGGCAAGCCGGGCTTTATTCCGGGCGACTGGATCAAGCCGGGCGCGGTGGTGATTGATGTGGGTATCAACCGTCTCGACAGCGGCAAAGTGGTGGGCGATGTGGAGTTCGAAGCGGCTGCTGAGCGCGCCTCGTACATCACGCCCGTTCCAGGCGGCGTCGGTCCAATGACGGTTGCTACACTGATCCAAAACACGCTGACGGCGTGTGAAGAATTTCACGACATTGAGGAGGCATAATGGCCAGTTTTTCTCTCGGTAAACATGCCCACGTAGATTTGTGCGACCTGCTGAAACTCGAAGGTTGGGTGCAAAGCGGTGCGCAGGCGAAAGCGGTGATTGCGGAAGGCGAAGTGCGCGTCGATGGCGCAGTTGAAACGCGTAAGCGCTGCAAGATTGTTGAAGGCCAGAAGGTCGAGTTTGCGGGCTTTAAGATTACGGTTGTTGCCTGACCTTTAGGCGTCCCAATCGGGACGCCTAAATCCGCTCTTCCCCCACCACCCGAGTTTCCCCTTCGATTTGCTCCAGCGCGATGTGATTCACCGCCGTATGCTGCGCAATCAGCGTCGCCAGTTTCGGTGAATGGCTGGTGATCCACAGTTGGCTAAACTGGCTGGCTTCGGCGATCAGTCGTGCTAATGCAGGCAACAAATCTTCATGCAAACTGTTTTCCGGTTCATTCAGCGCCATAAACGCCGGCGGACGCGGGCTGAGCAGCGCCACCACTAAGCAGAGAAAGCGCAGCGTGCCATCCGAGAACTCGGCGCTCTCCAGCGGACGCAAAATTCCCCGCCGTGACATCAGCATCTGAAAACGCCCGTTCTGCACGTCAACGTGAAATTCCGTGTCCGGGAAGGCTTCCGCCATCACCTCGAGCAGTAATTCGGAATGACCGCGTTCAACAATTGTGGCCCAGGCTGCGGCCAAATTGCTGCCATCGTGGCTCAGTACCGGCGCACGCACGCCAATCTGCGGCGCACGAATCGGCGAACCGGGCCACACCGCAAACTCATGATAGAAACGCCACTGGCGTAACCTTTCACGTAACTGCGAAAGCTCGGGATAAAGGTGCGGCTCGCCAAGCTGCCCAAACAGCGACTCTTCCGGACGCAGCACCGCAGGATAAGCAACGCGTTCGCCCTCAACGTTGTGCAGGAAAGCGGTTTGATTTTGCCGCTGCAGGATGCAGGAGGAAGGACGCCGACGCTGGCCGCTCATCCATATACGCTCCTCTTTCACCAGCGGATCGAGGTTAAACATGCTGGTGGCTAACGGCTCAGGAAAACCGATATCAAGCTGATAATCCATATCATCCATCACCACCGCAAGCGCCAGACGTTTAGGATCGTGGCGACGATCGCCGCGCCGTAATCCGCCCGCCCACATCGCTTTCTGGATGCCGCCCTCTTCCGCCAGCGCCAGCGCTAAACGTCCGCTCGCCGCTTCGTGCAGCAATCGCACCGCTTTATACAGGTTGGATTTGCCGCAGCCGTTGGGGCCGCTCACCACGTTGAGCTGTTGTAGCGGTAGCGTCAGGTCGCGCACCGATCGGAAGCCGTGAATATGAATCTGTTCAATCGCCATCAATAAAAAAGGGCGATTTCTCGCCCTCTCCGGTTATTTGCGTCGCCAGCTGGAACCTTGCGGCCCATCCTCAACGATCACGCCCAACTCATTGAGCTTATCGCGCGCCACATCCGCCTGCGCCCAATCTTTGGCTGCACGCGCGTCGGAACGGGCTTTCACCCAATGCTCGATTTCCGCCACTTCATCGTCATTCACCTGCGCACCGCTTTGCAGGAACTGCTCGGGATCCTGCTGCAGAATGCCGAGCACGTTAGCGATCTGGCGCAGTTTCGCCGCCAGCGCATCAGCGGAGGCTTTGTCTTCAGTCTTCAGACGATTCACTTCACGCGCCATATCGAACAGCACCGAATAGGCTTCCGGCGTGTTGAAGTCGTCATCCATCGCGGTACGGAAACGCGCTTCGAAATCTTCGCCACCCGACGCCGTAGCATTGGCATCGGTATGACGCAGCGCGGTGTACAAGCGCTCGAGCGCCGCACGCGCCTGGTTGAGGTTATCTTCGCCGTAGTTGAGCTGGCTGCGATAGTGGCCCGACATCAGGAAATAACGCACGGTTTCGGCATCGTAGTGCTGCAACACATCGCGCACGGTGAAGAAGTTATCCAGCGATTTTGACATCTTCTCGCGGTCAACCATCACCATGCCGGAGTGCATCCAGTAATTTACATACGGGCCATCGTGCGCACAGGTGGATTGCGCCACTTCGTTTTCATGGTGCGGGAACATCAGGTCCGAACCGCCGCCGTGAATGTCGAAATGGGTGCCAAGCTGTTTGCAGTTCATCGCCGAACACTCGATGTGCCAGCCTGGACGGCCGTTGCCCCACGGCGAGTTCCACGCCGGTTCGTCGGCTTTAGACATCTTCCACAACACGAAGTCCATCGGATTGCGCTTCACATCCGCCACTTCGACGCGTGCGCCGGCCTGCAGTTGCTCCAGATCCTGACGCGACAGCACGCCGTAATCTTTGTCGCTCATCACGTCGAACATCACGTCGCCGTTGTCCGCCACGTACGCGTGCTTACGCTCAATCAGCCTGCCGACCAGCTCGATAATCTCGTCGATATGGCGGGTGGCGCGCGGCTCCAGATCCGGTGGCAGAATGCCGAGCGCGGCGAAATCGTTGTGCATCTCAGCGATCATGCGGTTGGTCAGCGTTTCAATGCTTTCCCCGTTTTGATTGGCACGTTTGATGATTTTGTCATCGATGTCGGTGATGTTACGCACATACTTCAGCTGATAGCCCACGTAACGCAGATAACGCGCCACCACGTCGAATGCCACAAATGTACGCCCATGGCCGATATGACAGAGGTCGTAAACCGTGATACCACACACGTACATACCGACTTGACCGGCATGGATGGGTTTGAATTCCTCTTTCTGTCGACTCAGGGTGTTATAAATCTTTAGCATTGAACGGTTCCGTTTATTTACGTGTGCGGGAATAGAACTATCAAAAATCTTGCTGTTTATTGCGCCAAGCCAACCAGTTAACCACTGTAATCCGTGACTGCACATTCCGTAGCGGCGCGATTTATCGCGCAATAAATTGCGCCGCTACGGAATATGCGCGCTATGAGAACGGTTTTCATCTCTTAACTGACAAACATCAAGCCGGTTATTGTGCCGTATTTTTCTGACTTGTGCATCGCTCGGTTGCCAACTGCCGTCCGGTTACTGACGCGTTATTGGAAATTGTGATATAAGAAGCGTCTACAAAAATGCCTCGCCGCCTTACAGGCGTGGCAGTTGATACTGACGACAACCTTGACAGGAAGAAAATAATGGTCACTTTCCAGACGAACCATGGCGATATCGTAATCAAAACTTTCGATGACAAAGCGCCGGCTACCGTGAAGAACTTCCTGGAATACTGCGCGGAAGGTTTTTACGATAACACTATCTTCCATCGCGTAATCAACGGTTTCATGATTCAGGGCGGCGGTTTTGAGCCTGGCATGAAGCAGAAAGATACCAAAGCAGACATCCGCAACGAAGCGAACAACGGCCTGAAAAACACCAAAGGCACCCTGGCGATGGCGCGTACTCAGGCGCCACACTCTGCAACAGCCCAGTTCTTTATCAACGTGGCAGACAACGACTTCCTGAACTTCCGTGACGAAAGCCTGCAAGGCTGGGGTTACTGCGTGTTCGCTGAAGTGGTTGAAGGCATGGACGTGGTTGAGAAAATCAAAGCGGTGAAAACTGGCCGCAGCGGCATGCATCAGGACGTTCCGGTTGAAGATGTTGTCATCCAGAAAGTGACTGTTAGCGAGTAATGTCGCGCACGCTGTTTATCGCAGATCTGCATCTGTGTCATGAAGAACCGGCAATTACTGCCGGTTTTCTGCATTTTTTGCAGGGTGAAGCGCGCACGTGCGATGCGCTTTACATCCTCGGCGATCTGTTTGAAGCCTGGATCGGCGACGACGATCCTAATCCGCTGCATCAGCAAATCGCTGCGGCGCTCAAGGCGCTGCCGGTGCCGAAGTTCTTTATTCACGGTAACCGCGACTTCCTGCTCGGCCAGCGTTTTGCGCGTGCCAGCGGCATGACGCTGCTGCCGGAAGAGAAAGTGCTCGATCGCTACGGACATCGTGTGTTGATCATGCACGGCGATACCTTGTGCACCGACGATGCAGGCTATCAGCGCTTCCGCGCCAAAGTGCATCAGCGCTGGTTGCAGCGTCTGTTCCTCGCGTTGCCGCTGCGTCTGCGCATGCGCATTGCCGCGCGCATGCGCAATGGCAGCAAGCAGGCGAATCAGCATAAATCGGTCAGCATCATGGACGTTAATCAGTCCGCGGTGGAAGCCGCGATGACGCGCCAACAGGTGCCGATTCTGATTCACGGCCACACGCATCGTCCCGCCATTCACGCCTTCCCGCTGCACGGCAAAAACGCCCAGCGCGCGGTGCTGGGTGCCTGGCATGAGAACGGATCGATGATTCAGCTCGATGCCAGCGGCGTCAGCCTGATCGAATTCTCCTTCTGAAATCCGGGCATCAATGCCCGTTTTCCGCCTACGCAACCGTTTTCCTTGCTGCCATCTCATGCTATTCTCTGTGCCCTTCTTCGCCTGCCCGCCCGGCCAGGTTCGTTTGCATATTCACAGGAGTTGACCGCATGTCATCCAACGCCGCCCCGGCCCGTATCGCCATTGTCATGGGTTCCAAAAGTGACTGGGCTACCATGCAGTTCGCCGAGGAAATTCTTAACAGCCTGGATGTTCCCTTCCACGTTGAAGTGGTCTCAGCTCACCGTACGCCCGATAAACTGTTCAGCTTCGCGGAAACCGCCGCCGACAACGGTTTTCAGGTGATCATCGCCGGTGCCGGCGGTGCTGCCCATTTGCCGGGCATGCTGGCCGCGAAAACGCTGGTGCCGGTGCTGGGCGTGCCCGTGCAAAGCGCGGCGCTGAGCGGCGTCGATAGCCTCTACTCCATCGTGCAGATGCCGCGCGGCATTCCGGTGGGTACGCTGGCGATTGGTAAAGCCGGTGCTGCCAACGCCGCCCTGCTGGCGGCACAGATTCTGGCGATCCACGACAGCGCGCTGTCAACGCGCATCGCCCACTGGCGTCAAACGCAAACTGATGAAGTGCTGAACAACCCGGATCCGCGGGAGGACGTATGAAGCCGGTTTGCGTATTAGGAAATGGTCAGTTAGGCCGCATGCTGCGCCAGGCGGGTGAACCGCTGGGTATCGCGGTGTATCCGGTGGGCCTGGATGCGGAACCTTCTGCGCTGCCAATCGCTGAAAGCGTGATCACCGCTGAGATCGAGCGCTGGCCGGAAACCGCGTTAACCCGCGAACTGGCGAGCCATCCAGCCTTTGTGAATCGCGATATCTTCCCGCGTCTGGCCGATCGCCTGACGCAAAAACAGCTGCTGGATCAGCTGAACCTCGCTACCGCGCCGTGGCAGCTGCTGGCAGATAAAGCCGAGTGGCCAAATGTGTTCAACTCGCTTGGCGAACTGGCGATTGTAAAGCGTCGTACCGGCGGCTATGACGGCCGTGGTCAGTGGCGTTTGCGCGCCAATGAAACCGATGCGCTGCCGGATGAGTGCTACGGCGAATGCATCGTTGAGCAAGGCATTAATTTCAGCGGTGAAGTGTCGCTGGTCGGTGCGCGTGGACACGATGGCAGCACGGTGTTTTATCCGCTGACGCATAACCTGCATCAGGACGGCATTCTGCGCACCAGCGTGGCGTTCCCGCAGGCCGATGCCGCACAGCAACAGCAGGCGGAAGCGATTCTCAGCGCCATCATGCATGAGCTGAACTACGTCGGCGTGATGGCGATGGAGTGTTTCATTACGCCAGAAGGTTTACTGATCAACGAGTTAGCACCGCGCGTGCACAACAGCGGTCACTGGACGCAGAATGGCGCGTCAATCAGCCAGTTCGAGCTGCATCTGCGTGCGGTTTTGGGTCTGGCGCTGCCAAAGCCGGTGGTGTTTGCGCCGTCGGTGATGGTGAATCTGATTGGTACTGAGGTGAATCTGGCGTGGCTGCAGCAGCCGCTGGTGCATCTGCATTGGTATGACAAAGAGGTGCGTGAAGGCCGCAAGGTTGGGCATCTTAATCTCACCGATGGCGATCACGCACGTCTGGCGTCAGCCTTGAATGCGCTGGTGCCGCTGCTGCCGGAAGCGTATGCAAGCGGGATTGCGTGGGCGGTTGAAAAGCTGTAGTTCAGCTGTTTTTCCCCTCACCCTAGCCCTCTCCCTGTACAGTCCGGGGACATGGTAGACAGGTGTTCGGGGACATGGTGAACACTTTTTAACATCCTTTACCCATGGTGATCGACTTTTTCTTCAGGTCGATCACCCCCACTTTTGTGCTGTA